>JAESGV010000022.1_pt1 | contig 576959 bp, 522 predicted proteins | sample 9269781 | NCBI WGS metagenome assembly JAESGV01 (sample SAMN15741586, study PRJNA653496) | algae metagenome | isolation source: Tildeniella torsiva UHER 1998/13D and co-occurring heterotrophs from... | place: Slovakia: Slovak Paradise National Park, Hrabusice, Kosice Region | collected 2000-01-01
GATCATCAGCACGCCGAACCAGCCCACATACAGGCGGTTCTCGGTGCTGGTCACCCACTGGCAAAACTGCTCCCACAGGGAGGCGCTTTCACGCCGCTGTAGAGTTGTGGTCATAATGTATTAGTCCAGGTAAATGTACTAAGTATGTTGCTGAGTTTTGTTTCAGCTATCGTTACATTAGCACACATTCCTAAATAAAAGCGAGCAAAAAATATCTTGTTATGTCTTCGGAAGGAGACGAGAGTTGCAATCCCGTACGGTTGGTGGTGGAATAGAGTCTGCATTGCCCTGCGACATGCTGGGCAAACACGGGGGCGTGGCGGAATGGTAGACGCTACGGACTTAGAAAACTGAGCCTTAGTGGAGAAATCTGCTAAGTGGAAGCTCTCAAACTCAGGGAAACCTACCTCTAAACCTGGGCAACGGCACTTGCCTCGCTCGGGTTCTAGACACGGCAATCCTGAGCCAAGCTGGTATGTTTCATGCCGGAAGGTGCAGAGGCCCGACGGGAGCTACCCTAACGTGAAGTCGAGGGTAAAGGGAGGGTCCAATTCTCAAAACCTGGTTCGGGATTGCTCGTCCCAGGCAGCGGCGAAAGCTGCGGGAGAATGAAAATCCGTTGACCTTAAACGGTCGTGAGGGTTCGAGCCCCTCCGCCCCCATACCATTTTTAGTAGTGAAGCAAAGCTTTACCCAACAGGGGCTAATATGACCGCCCGCTGGATCACGGTCCAGCGGGTCACAATGCTTGTAATATTCTTCTAAGTTTCCCTGTAAATTCCGCTCCACTATCACCAAGCCGAGTAGCTATCCTAAGAAGTTATGGCGTTACTTGCCCGGCATAGGTTAAAGACTTGAAATTGTTTGCCAGCTCTCCGTTTAAAGGTCAGCGGAATATGTTCTGGTTAAAACTAGGCACAATAGCTGATTAGGCTAAAGACAGTATTGTGCTGTGTTACTTTACACAAATGATCTGTGGGTGTTACTTAAGAGCCCTAGGCACCTTAAGCACTGCACGAATGGCGATGTTCCCCTCTAGGGAGCTAGCTGGACGTTGGAGGCACAACACCAAGACATGCATCTACCATCGGGTTCATTGGGTCTGGAATTTGTCGGATTTGGGTTGTTTAAGCATTCAGTCTGTGACTAGACCTGCCAAGAGGTAGGTTTAGCCAGCGTTTTGACTATCAGAGTCTAGAGAGTCTAGCGGTAGCACTCTAGTAAACGCTGTTTGCTGTTCCGCAAGGAGCTGACTCAGGTCGCTTGCCAAACTACTTCCGGTAACCATGGGTCGAATCTACCAACCAATGTCTCGGGAAACTGTGTCTAGATATCCTTCGATGGAGTCAAACGAGTATGGGGCTCGACCTGGGTTGTCACTGGCTCAGGCTCAGCAGGTCATCTATGATTTTTTGTTGGAAATCGTCAAATTTTGGCATCCCCAAGACGTTTTAGAGGAATTTCGCCACCTTTTCATCCACCATACTGATTCGGTCAGCTCGCAGACCCTGCCAGCGCTGCACATCATCTTGTTTGCGAATAACGAGCCAGAGTTTCGCAACACGATTAAGCGCTGCTGTTACATTCTTGTTAACAACTGGGAGGTCGCTCGCCAGTTTGACGCCATTCAGGATTTGGTCGATATATTTTCTGATCCCCTGATTCAACGTCGCACCCTATCGCCTACGCTCAAACGGCTGCGCCACTGGCTGACCCGATTTCTCGAAAGCGAGGATTTTGAGGAACTCCGGCTGTTTGCAGCACGCTACACCGAGGAGCGCACCCTCAACCGCCCCGAGGACTGGACGGCTCGCTATACTCCGTACCTGCTGGTTCCTCAGTACATCAATGAGGATAACCCCATCGAGCAGCGCCAGGCGGCCCGCGCCCTCTCTCGTCGTCTAAAGGACAAGTTCAAATTTGACCTGGCTATGTACACCGCCTATAGCCAGAACGGGCAAGCCCGCGATCGCCCCGTGGACAACCCCACAGCCCTGGGAGACAGCGCTCTCCGCCTGGTCAAAGCGATCGTGGCTAGGCGGGGCGAGTTTAGCTATAAAAACTTAGCCCGCCTATTTTTAGAGCAGATAAAAGAGAGTAGCTACGGTGACTTTAAGAAAAGTCTGACTCGCTACTTGCTCTATACCGTCAGCGGCAACCCGATTTCTAAACAAATTCAGGAACAGCTGGATGCACGGCTAGTCAACCTCTATACGGAGTTTGACTTTGAACTTTGGGACTCGTCGCTGATGTTGCGCACCAGTAACCGAATCGTCGATTATTTGATGACTGAGGATCAGGAACAGCCGTCGCCATTGTTTTCAATGATTTTGTCCCAGGGCAATGCCCTCACCCTGGCAATCATTTTGCTGAAGCTGGTGCTGATTTCGCGTCAGACCCTTCCCTATATGGAAACGAGAGTTGCCAGCTTGATTCGCTACTACGAGCAGTTTCCCCGCAGCGAATGTCAGTGGGTAATCAACTTCTTAGAGGTGTTTCAGATTACGTTTGCCATCTATGGCGACAACACGGAATATAACTTAGTCAAGGTGACCCAGCGCGACCCAGGAACCACGGCCCTGTTCCTGGCTGAACGGCAGGGGCTAGACGCCTTTAGAATTTTTTCCCAGAAGCTGAATCAGCCCCAGGATGGGGCTTTGAGCAACCCCGATCTCGCTGCGGACAAAGGAGAGCTGCTGAGGGATCCGACGGAGGGGGAGTTAGACCCTGGGGAGCAGGCCTAAGGAATCCAGTCAGGAAGCGCCTTCGGACTGCTGCTGGTACCACAGACTGAGGGCCGTCTGGTGCACAGTCTGCCAGGGAATGTTGTGCTGGCGGGCCAGGGCGGCACAGTCTTCGTATTCTGGGTGGGCATTGAGTACCGCCTGGGTGCGGGGGTGGTAGGCCAGCTTCAACGCGACCGGGCCGTAGAGGGTCTCTAAGGTTTCGGTGCGGCGAGGCAGCACCCACCGCTGCTGAGACTGGCGGCGAATGCCGAGGGTGGAGGTTTCGGCAAACAGTATGTCTGTACAGTGGGGTTCGTCCGCAGGGCGGCAGAGCACGGTGATGAGTAGCCCAGGGCGGGATTTTTTCATGGCTACGGGCTGGGTGAAGAGGTCGAGGGCTCCGGCCGCAAGGATGCGATCGTAGAGGTAGCCCACGGCCTGGGGCAGCAGATCGTCAACCTGGGTTTCGAGCAGGGTCACGGTGTCTGACTCGTAGGCAATTCCGGCTGGGGCTGAGGTAGGGGATACCACCGCTGAAGCCAGAGTCGCCGCCGTTTCCCCAATCCACAGGCGCAGCACATTGGCGACGGGCAGTTCCTTTCCCCCGGCCCCTAAGCCGGTACTGCGGAGGGTCATGGCAGGGGGGTCGCCAAAAGAGGCAGCGAGGGTGGTGGCGATCGCCGCCCCGGTTGGGGTCACCAATTCTCCATCGAGACCATTGCTGTAAATCGGCACCTGGCGCTGCTCTAGCAGCTTGAGCACGGCGGGGGCGGGGACGGGCAGCCAGCCGTGGGCCGCTCGTACTCGCCCCCGTCCGGTAGGCAGGGGCGAGCAGACCAGCTGATCGACGCCCAGGTAGTCGAGGCCCAGACAGGTGCCGACAATATCGACAATGGCGTCGGTGGCGCCGACTTCGTGGAAATGCACCTGGTCTACGGCGATGCCGTGAACGGCAGCCTCGGCTTCGGCCAGGCGACGAAATACGGCTAGGCTCCAGCGCCGGGCGCGATCGGGCAGGGCGGCCTGGGTAATCAGGTGCTCGATCGCAGGCAGATTACGGATGGCGGTTGGGAGAGCGATCGACGATTTAGCGCCGTGGTCGTGCTCAGCAGCAGCGGGATAGTGATGATGAGATTTCCCCTGGTGGTGAATTTGGGGAGGAGAGGTCAGCGTGACCTCAGCGTGGAGCGCCCGCAGCCCTTGGCGATGGGTCGGCGTCACGGTCAGGGTAAATTCGTCGCTCAGACCCAGAGTCGCCAGCTGGGTTTGCAGATAGTCGAGGGGTACCCCGGCATCGACCAGGGCGGCCAGGCACATATCGCCAGCAATGCCCGAGGGGCAATCGAGGTAAGCTAGGGTGTTCAACAGCGCAACCGCAGCGGGGACAGGGGCAATGGCAACAACCTATAAGCTACATTCTGAGAACCCGCAGAGCCGCAAAGTAGAGGCTGTGGTCTCAGCGCTGCGGCAGGGGGCGGTAGCCCTTTACCCCACCGACACAGTTTACGCCATTGGCTGTGACCTCAACCATCGCGGGGCGGTGCAGCGGGTGCGCCAGATCAAGCAGTTGGCCAACGATAAACCCCTCACCTTCCTCTGTGCTTCGCTATCCAATATTGCTGACTATGCGATCGTCAGCGATGGGGCCTACCGCCTGATTAAGCGACTAATTCCGGGGCCGTTTACCTTTTTGCTGCCCGCCACTCGCCAGGTGCCCCGCCTGGTCATGAACCCCAAACGACGCACCACGGGGATTCGAGTACCCGACCATGCCCTTTGCCTGGCGCTGGTGGAGACGCTGCAAAACCCGATTATTTCGACCTCAGCCCTGACGCTGCTGCCCGAGGCGACCAAAGGACGCCCTCTGGACAAGATGACGATGTTTGACACCCTGGAAAAATTAGTGGACATCGTGATCGATGACGATCGCCCCCTGGGCTACGAAGTCTCGACCATTCTGGATATGGAGGGGGAGAATCCCCTGATGATTCGCAGGGGCCTGGGGTGGGAGACCGCTCTAGACTGGGGTGCTCAGCCGGTATAGCTGCCGATGGCGGGGCCACTGGCAAGGGGGGCAACTGGGCAACTGGCACCCCCCTTGGCAATCCTAGGCGCACCGCTTCGATCGCGATCGCCCGCGCCAAGTTGGCTAGCGACTCACGGGCCTGCATGGCTGCAAAAGATACTGAAACCATTTCAGAGCAAGGCTTTCCAGCTTTGACGGCCCAGCACAGACCAAGGATTGTCTTGAGACAATCTGTTTGACGAATCCACAACAAACGCCTTGCGGCAGGGGCGGGCAGCTTTGCATGCTGGCACAGGCCCTGGGAAATCCCAGCGGCTGAAGCGGGGGTACATAGCAACCCACCGGCAATTCACCAATCCACTGAGTGTCCCGGCTGGCTATTCCCGATTTCAGTGTCGTTGTTAGGATTGGGTAACTATGAAGACCGCATCTACCTGCTTAGCCATGCCCCCATCGCCCCCTGGGATCACCCCACCGCCCCCAGAACCCTCTCCCCAGCCTGAAGCTGCCGGAACGGTTCCGACCATTGCCGCCCTAGTAGATGAGCTGTTTATGGCCCACCTCCAGCGGCGGCTAGGGGGCATTGATGGGGTGATGCAGCGGCTGACGACTGAGATTGAGCGCATCTGTGCGATGAGCGATCGCATCCAGGCCTCGGGGGATGTCAACCACTGGCAGGCCGCCCTGGTGCGCCATCGGGTGAGCAAATGCCTGGCCTACTACGACATGGGCTCGAACCGGGGCCGGGTGGAACTGCACAGCAGCCTCAGCGCCATTGTCTACCGCCATGTGGCTCCCCAGGGCAGCCATCTGGGGTTTAAGGGCCGCTATGCTCTACTCGAAGACTTCATGCAGATTTTCTACATTGAGGTGCTCAACGCCTTTCGGCGCGAGCACGAGCTCCCGACCACCTACACCCCTCGCACCCGGCTGGAGCTGGCCGAATACATGGCCTTTAGCGAGCAGTACGCCAAACGGCGCATCAACCTGCGGGGCGGTAGCCAGCAGCTGATTGTGCTGCGCGCCCAGGCCTTTAGCCGTCGCCAGCCCGCCGAAACCTCGGTGGATATGACCCTCGTCAGCGAGGGGGCTAAAACCGAGGCCGCCGAGAGCCACGCCCGTAGCTCGGTGGTGCAGCAGGTGCGTGAAAAAATGATGGCCGAGACCAATGACCCCGGCGATGGGGTGATGCGCGATCGCGTCATTAACGCCCTCATGCAGTACCTCAAAGCCCAGAACCAGACCGACTGCGTTGACTACCTGGTGCTCAAGCTGAAGGACTGCTCCGCCGCCGAAATCGACGATATTTTAGGGCTTTCGGCGCGGGAGCGCGACTACCTTCAGCAGCGGTTCAAGTACCACGTGGAGAAGTTTTCCCAGCAGCACGAGTGGCAGCTGGTGCACCAGTGGCTTGGGGCCAACCTGGAGGCCCGGCTGGGCATGACGCCAACGGAGTGGGGCGACTTTTTGGCCACCCTGCCCGAGGACTACCGCCAGTTTCTCGACCTCAAGCGGCAGCAGATTGACAATGGGGCTCTGACCGATGAGGCGATCGCCCAAGCCCTGGGTTGGACGCCGAAAAAAGTGCAGCGCAACTGGACCAAGGTGCTCAAGCTGGCCTGGACTTTTCGCAACCAGGTGCGGGGGGCAGAGGCAAGTTAAGGAGGCGGGCTAGCCTGCGATCGCCTCGTCCCCAGTGCCCGGCGGCTCAAATTTGTAGCCGACGCCCCGCACCGTCTGAATCAGGGCCGGTTGAGTCGTGTCTTTCTCAATCTTTTTGCGAATCTGACCCACGTGGACATCTACTACCCGCTGATCCCCGACGTAGTCGTAATCCCAAACCTTTTGAATCAACTCTGCCCGCCGCCACACGCGACCGGGGTGGCTGGCCAAAAAGTGCAGCAGATCAAACTCCAGGGCCGTCAGGGGCACCATTTCGTCATTGAGCATGACTTCCCGGCGCACCGGGTCAATGGCCAGGCTGTTGAAGGTCAGGCACTGCTGTTCTGCGGCGGTGACCGGGCGCTGGCGTTTGAGAATCGCTCCCACCCGCACCTCTAGCTCGCCGAGGCTAAAGGGCTTGGTCAAATAGTCGTCGGCCCCTTCGTGAAACCCGCGAATTTTGTCCGACTCGTCGGTGCGGCTCGTGAGCATGAGCACAAACACCCCGGTGCGCGACTGCATTTCTTTACAGAGGTCGTAGCCGTTGGTGTCAGGCAAGTTGAGGTCGAGGATGACCAGGTCGGGGGTGAACTGCTCGAACACCGCCAGGGCCTTTTTGCCGTCCTCTGCCGACTCCATTTCATAGTCCTGCTTAGCCAGGAACCGATGAATCAGGTTGCGAATTGCGGGGTCGTCGTCGACAACGAGGATCTTGGCTTCCGCCATAGTCGTACCTTTCTGTAAGTTGGCTAATCAGGATGATAGTCAGGAACCCTCGAAGGGTAGGCTCACCAGCCATGGTGCCAATGCCCTTTTAGTGCTTTTCAAGCCCTTTACGGGGCATCAGTCATAAACCAATAAATAATTTCATAGCTTACTCGAGAATTTTGTGAAGTTACCACTCTGCTACCGCAGCTTGGAACCTTGGGCCTCAGTAAAGCCACGGCTATCGGCGAGGCGATCGCGGTTTATCACCCATCAACCCCAGCAGCGGCCCTAAAATCAACCCGAACACAAACCCCCCTGAGTGAGCCCAGTAGGCCACCCCGCCACCCGCGCCAACGTCACTGCTGAGGCTGGCAATGCTAAACAGCGCCTGCTGCACAAACCAAAACCCTAAGAAAAAAACCGCCGGAATGCGAATGGTGGTGAAAAAGATAATCAGCGGAATCAAGGTGACGATGCGGGCCCGAGGAAACCGCAGAATATAGGCCCCCATCACCCCGGCGATCGCCCCACTGGCCCCAATGGTGGGCACCGCCGAAGAGGGATCAAAAACCCACTGGGTCAACCCCGCCAGCGCCCCACAGCCCAGGTAAAAAATCAAGAACTTGACGTGGCCCAGGCGGTCTTCAATATTGTTGCCAAACACCCACAGGTAGAGCAGGTTACCCCCCACGTGGAAAAAGCCGCCGTGGAGGAACTGGGACGAGAGTAGGGTAATCCATTCGTAAGCCGGGGCCTGGAGCGCGCCCTGAAAGCTCTCGGTTAGCTGGGCCGGCACCAGCGCCCAGGCGTCAAAGAAACCGTCAATGCTCTCCTGCGACAGGCCAAGCTGAAACACAAATACAGCAATATTGATCCCGATCAGTCCGTAGGTGACTACGGGGGTAATGCTGGTGGGGTTGTCATCACGAAGCGGAACCACGGCTGTACCTAAAGCGTGACTTCATTCTAAAGACGCCCCGACCGTAAACGCCTAGACCATCGGCAGAATTTCGAGGCTGCCCGCGCTGCCATCGAGACGGGCCATGGCCCCCACCGGCAGGGCCGCGTTGTCGCCATCGTGGCCAAAGGGCAAATTGGCCACGACAGGGATGCCCAGATCGCCGAGGCGATCGCGCAGCACCTCGGCCACCGCAAAGCTGGGTACACCCTCGGCTGGCTCACAGCGGCTAAACCGCCCCAGAGCAATGCCGCTGATTTGAGAAAACTTGCCCGCCATGCGCCAGTGGGTCAGCATGCGATCGATGCGGTAAGGGGCCTCGGTGACATCTTCAAAGGCTAAAATTGCGCCCGTGAGATCTGGCTCGTGGGCGGTGCCCAGCAAATGGGTGGCCACCGTCAGGTTGGCGGGCCACAACCGTCCCTCCGCAGTGCCTTGGCTCCACCCTTCGCCGTGTAACGGAGGTGAGCCATGGCCCATCACTAAATTTTTCAGCCGCTGCTGCGACCAATCGGGCTCCGCTGCCAGGGTCGTCAAGAGCGGTCCATGCACCCCGCTTATCCCCCGTTTTCCTAAGCTCCACAGCAGACTGGTGATATCCGAAAAGCCTATCAGCCACTTGGGTGGCATCGCCTCGGGCCAGTGCCAGTCCTCCAGCAGCCGGGTACCCCCGTAGCCACCCCGAGCGCAGAGAATGCCTTTATAGGTGGGGTCGGCCAGGGCATGGCCCAGTTGGTGACGGCGGTTGGCATCTGCCCCCGCCAAATATCCCCACTGATCTTTGGCACCAGGGCTGACATCCACCCCAAAGCCCCAGCTGCGCCAGACTTCTAACCCCTGGTTAAAGCTCTCCAGCTCTCGCAGGGCACCGCTGGGGGCGATTACCCGCAGGCGATCGCCCGGCTTTAGCGGCGGCGGATAGCACCATACCTTCCCCCCATCGGCGGCAATATCGTGACTCACCCCTATGACTCCGTAGCTAACTCGCTATAATGCTTAACAAAGCGTTACAAAAGAGATCTATGGCTAACCTCCCCAACCCATCTGAAACCCGCGAATGGGGCTTCACCCCCGCCGCCGAAAGCCTCAACGGACGGCTAGCTATGCTGGGTTTTGCCTTCGCCATTGTGATTGAAGCCCTCAGCGGCCAGGGCGTGCTGCATTTTCTAAATCTAATCTAGGCAAGATTTAAGGGAGATGAGAAAGAAATGAGGAGGATAGGAAAGGTAGAAACAGCAGCCTCTAAAACTTCCTCATCTCCCAAACTTGCCACTCCAACATCCTCCCTTCCATTCCAGAACTACCCAAGGACGCTGGCCAAAAGCGCCTTTTGAGCATGCATCCGGTTCTCCGCCTGATCCCAAACCCGAGAGGCGGCACCCTCCATCACTTCATGGGTAATTTCTTCTCCCCGGTGGGCGGGTAGACAGTGCAGCACGATCGCCTCTTTACTGGCCTGGGCCAGCAGCGCCTCGTTGACCTGGTAGGGCTGAAACAGTGGCAGGCGCTGGCCCGCCTCAGACTCCTGGCCCATGCTGGCCCAGACATCGGTGTAGAGCACCTGGGCATCTTTGACGGCAATTTCAGGGTCAGTGGTGACGAGCATTTTGCCATTGCCCTGCATCAGCTGGTTGGCCTGGGCCACAATAGCTGGGTCTGGCGCATAGCCCTCTGGCCCAGCAATATGAACGTTCATCCCTACCATGGCGCAGCCCAGCAGCAGAGAGTGGGCAACGTTATTACCATCCCCCAGGTAAGTCAGAGTGAGGCCCTTCAGACTGCCAAACTCTTCTTGTATGGTCAGCAGGTCGGCCAAGATCTGACAGGGATGCTCCAGATCGGTCAGGGCATTGATCACAGGGATTGAAGCGTAGTCGGCAAATTCTTGAATTTCAGCCTGGTCAAAGGTGCGAATGGCCACCACATCTAGGTAGCGATCGAGCACTCGCGCCGTATCGCTAGTAGGTTCACCCCGGCTCACCTGGGTCACCCCAGAATGTAGATCGAGCACCTGCCCCCCCAGCTGATACATGGCCACCGAAAAGCTGACGCGGGTGCGAGTTGACGCCTTGCGAAACAAGAGCCCCAGCACTTTATTAGGGAACTGAGGCTGGTGTTTACCCGCCTTGAGTTCAGTGGCAAAGGCCAAAAGCTCTAGCAGCTCATCAACACTTAGATCACTCAGGCTTAGCAGGTCGCGCCCGCTCAGGGGTGGTATGGACATGGGCAAGCATTCGTAAAAATAAGACACTAGCAGATTATGGGGAAGCCGCTTTCGGGTCTGTATCGCCAGGGGCAAAAGATTTTCACTGGGAGCCTGCGATCGCCTACTAAGGCTATCTGAGTACAGATGTGTCACCCTCTCAGGTCTGCACTATGATTGGGGCATCGCATTTGCCGTGGTAGTTTCGCCCTATCGTTGAGGCCGATCTACCGCTTTTCATTTGCCGTCTTGTTACCCCTGCACGTTTATGATCAGCGCGGTTATTCCTCCTCAGCCTCAGGTATTGCCCCAGGGGCCACTGCTTCAGCCGCCCTCCGTGAAAGAACGGGCAGCGGCAGGATATTTCCGCGACATTGCCCTGTGGCTCAACCAGCCCCTCACCCCCCACGGTATTTTTGTGCAGGTGCAGGCCGATCGCCCCGGTTGCCTCCAATTAGTAGTGGAATTTCGGCAGCCCCCGATTAAAGACCGGCTGCTGCGGTTTCTGTGCCACCGCGTCTGGCTGCTCAACTCAGAGCTGATTGAAGGCATTTCGGTCGTGGCGCGCCCCTTGGGTCACCGCCGAGTGCTCTGGCAGCAGCGCGTCAAAATTGTTACCCCGGCCCTAAAGCGCCGCCAGAGTAAGCTCAAAGCCCAGGCCCAGCGCCAGGCCGCCTCGGCGATGCCACCCAAAATTCGACCGCCGCGTCCGGCTAAAGCCCTATCGCGCCAGCGCTTACAAACCCTACGTACCTTTGTGCTGTCGGGGTCGGCGGTGGCGGCCTTTGTGATGGGCTGCCTGCTCGAAGTGATTATTTCTGCGCCGTCGCCGTCGCTACCCCAGTTTTCGGCCCAGGGTGAGGTGCTGCCAGCGACGGGTTCAGAGCTGGATACTTCTCCAGTGGCACCCGTCGCCCTCAGAGATACTGGAGAGGCCAGGCCTGTCTCTGCCCCAGGAACAAATGCAACCGGTGCCAATGGCAATCGCCCTACGGTAGTCGATACGGCCCTTGAGCCAGTGGGCGTAATTGCTCACCAAGCCGTCGCGCCGGCCTCTGCTGACGATGTCACCCTCTTGTTTGGCGGTGATATTTCTTTAGAAGATATTTCTCCAGAAAGCCTGACGACTCCTGGAGGTTTTTTTGCTGATGTGGCTGAGTACGATCAGGCTGATTTAGCACTGGTTAACCTGGCCACCCCTCTGGCTACAGCCGCCACCAATCTTCAGGAGGGGCTGCGGCATCAGACCCGCACCGATGCGGTCAATCTATTGGTGAACAGCGGCGTAGATATTGTCAACCTCACCCACAGCAGCCTGATGGACTATGGGGCTGAGGGCCTCAACGAAACCCTCACCACCCTAGACAGCAAGGGGCTCTACCGCATTGGGGCCGGGCGCAACGCCCTCGAAGCCCGACGCCCAGAGATACTCGATGTCAAGGGTAAGCGCATTGCCTACCTGAGCTATGCCATGGGAGGCAACAATGCGGCCCACGACACTGACGTTTTGAGAGAGCGGGCTGGGGCCAGCGACAAGGCGATCGCAAAGGAAGTCGAAACCTTCAAAACAGCCACTGCCTTTAAAGACAGAGCCGGTTTTAACGCCCAAAACATGCCCGAAATCGTCGCTGACATTCAGGCCCTGCGCGACGAGGTGGACTGGATTGTGGTGAACTTTCGCTGGGTTGACCAACTCAGCGAACAGCCCAACTTTATGCAGACCAACCTGGCCCGCCTAGCCATTGACCAAGGTGCTGATGTGGTGGTGGGCTACCATCCCACCGTGATTCAGGGGGGTGAAATTTACAAAGGTAGGCCCATTGCCTACTCCCTGGGTGACTTTGTGTTTCGCCCCGATGAGCCCGTCGAAAACCAAGATTCAGCGGTGCTCAAGGTCTCGCTGAAGGATGACCAGATGCAGGTCGAACTAGTGCCCGTTCGGGTGCAAGACTCCCATCCCAAAACCCTCAGCGGTAATGACAGTCAGCAGGTGCTCCAGCGCATTGAGCAGGCTTCATCGCAGTTTGACCAACCGCTCAAGTCGCCCGTTGTGCTTGACCTCAACGTCCAAGAAGCACCGCCAGAAACCGTCAGCGACCCCAGCAGCCCCTTTGTATCGCCCGATGAGGAGGACGTTCTGCCGGTAGAGTTAGAAGCCGAACCGACGCCAGAGCCCAAGGATAGACTGGAGGACGGGACTGACTCTAAGGACATCCTGGAAGATTCGGCAGCGCCTACTCAGGACTCAAATACCCCTGAGGCGCTTGACGACGGTAGTGAGCCTGCCAACGTAGATCAGCCGTCGGCAGCCCCAGAGACAGATCAGTCCTCTCCCAATGTGCCAGACCCCCTGGAGATGGAGGTCGAGTTTGATGGCGACCTAGAAGAATGGGGGCCTAAGGTGTCACCAGAGCAGCAGGAGTTTAAGCCTGTGCCGCCCGAACGCAGCGGCGGCACCTCGCAAAGCGCTCGGGAGCCAGTGCAGAACGCATCTCCCGCCGGAAATCGCCCCAGTGAAGTTCCTGTGCCGCTGCCTGCCCCAATCCAGATGAAGGCCGAGCCCGTGGCGGCAGTACCGCTGGGTACTTCCCAACCCGCCGCTTTAGCGGATGACGCTGAGTCCGAGACCTGGGCCGACACCATACCTGAGACCCCAATCCCTACCGAAGGTGAATAACGCACCGTTAGGGCTTCATAACTTCAGCAAAAAGCCCGATAAACAGCTGTGGCTAGAGCACCTGGGGGCAGACAGCTATGGTAACGTCTAGGCATTGTGCCGTTGAGGTGTCCTGTGTTTGCCGTTGCCCAAAAAGCAGACCCCTACTCCACCTACGTGCTGTCGGATACGGACACCGACACTCGGCTTGAACTGGTGCCCGATCGCGGCGGCATTGCCACCCGCTGGCAGGTGGAGGGGCAAGATATTTTTTACTTTGATGGCGATCGCTTCGCCAACCCTGAGCTATCGGTGCGGGGTGGTATTCCCATTCTGTTTCCCATCTGTGGCAATCTGCCCGATAATAAGTACGCGCTGAATGGTCAGACCTACAGCCTGAAGCAGCACGGCTTTGCCCGCGACTTGCCCTGGCAGGTCACCCAGCAGGATGTAAAGGAATCGGCCAGCCTCACTTTAGAACTAACCAGCAGCGAAGCTACCTTGGCGCAGTATCCGTTTGCGTTCAAGCTAGCCTTTACGTTCAAGCTGCGGGGCCACATTCTAGAGTTGCAGCAGCGGTTTACCAATCTTGCGGCTCAGCCCATGCCCTTTTCTACCGGGCTGCACCCCTATTTTTTGGTCAAAGATAAATCTCAGCTAGAGTTTGAAATTCCCTCCACAGAGTTCCGCAACCACCTGACGGGCGGGGTTGAGAACTTTGGGGGCAGCTTTGACTTTGGCCAAGCCGAGATTGACCTGGCTTTTCAGAACCTGACGGCTCCGGCGGCGACGGTCACCGACCACCACCTGGGGCGGCGGCTCACCCTGTCGTGGAGTGCCGACTACAGCAAGCTGGTGTTTTGGACGGTACAGGGCAAAGACTATTACTGCCTAGAACCCTGGACAGCCCCCCGCAATGCCCTCAACACGGGGGAAAATCTGCTGATTATTGAGCCGCAGCAAACCCTGGAAACCCATGTAAGGATGGCGGTGGCCTTTCTGTAACCGGCCAACCCAGCGTTGAAATGACGGCTATTCACCCGTGCATACCGCCACAGTTAGCTGAGCGTTGGGCGGATCGCGATCGCTCAATACTGAGGGAGACCGCCTAAGATAGCCACTGTCAGCGTGGAGATCGCCGCTGTCCCAGCGATCCCCGCCGACAGTCAGGGGACAACAAGATCCGCTAAAATGTGCTTCTGCCTGGGGGTGGCTACCTGCCAGGATCCTTTTTCTGCCTATAGCTGGCTCTATGACCCAACTCAACAACGGCATTACGCTATTTTTTAGCCTGCTGGTCGAGGCTATGCCCTTTCTACTGCTGGGGGTGATGTTTTCTAGCGTGCTGCTGCTGTTTGTTGATGAGCAAAAGCTGCTATCGGTGATTCCTAAAAACGTGGTGCTGGCGGCGCTGGCGGGCAGCTTAATTGGCTTTCTGTTTCCGGTGTGCGAGTGCGGCAACATTCCGGTGGCGCGGCGACTGCTGACCAAGGGCGCACCCACGGCGGTGGCAATCGGGTTTTTGCTGGCAGCCCCCACAGTCAACCCGGTGGTGTTTTGGGCCACCTGGATTGCCTTTCGCGACCAGCCCGAAATTGTGTTTCTGCGGGTGGGCTTCACCCTGGTGGTGGCGGTCACCATCGCCCTGATCTTTAGCGCCCAAGCCGATGTGCGCCCGTTTTTGCAGGACAGCCTTACCCGCATGATGGGGGATCCTGAGCCGGTGGCGGCTACCCCAGCGGAGGCCGAGATCTCGCCGCTGCTCAAATCGGGCACCTTTCTAATGCAGTCACCGGGGCAGGTGCTTCAGCTCGATGCCCCGCCCGCCCAAGTGTTAGCCCAGGTCGCTGTCGCCGCCCCGCCCATGGCCACTCGCCTGCGGATGATGGTTGACAACATGGTGCTAGAGCTGCGGGAGCTGGGCGCAGTGCTGGTGATCGGCAGTGCGATCGCCGCGTTTGTTCAAGTTGCCGTCCCTCGCGAGGTCATTCTCAGCTTGGGTCAGGGGCCAGTCACCTCGATTGTGGCGATGATGGCCCTGGCCTGGGTGGTGTCGATCTGCTCGACGGTCGATTCGTTCTTTGCCCTGTCGTTTGCCTCCACCTTTACCAGCGGTTCGCTGCTGGCGTTTTTGGTGTTTGGCCCCATGATCGACCTCAAAAATATCAGCCTGCTGCTGACGGTGTTTAAGGGCCGGGCGATTCTCTATTTATTTGTGCTGGCGGCGCAGCTGGTATTCCTATTGACTCTGGTGATGAATCTCTACACTGGCTAGGGCGAGCACTGCCCACTATCCAACCGACCCGCTACCTCACCATTTCCTTTTGCCCATGACCTCAACGTCTAGTTCTAACGGTTCTCGCGCTTCGGGTGGGCGATCGCTGCCCTGGCAGGCCCTGGTGGATGCCGCCATGCTGCTGCTGTGGGGGCTGATGCTGCTGCGCTTTACGGTGACGGGCAAGCTCTACCTGCTGCTACACCCCGACTACATGTGGCTGGCCCACCTGGCTATGGTGCTGCTGCTGGCGATGGGGGTGAGCCGCCTGGTGCAGGTGGGGCTGAGCTACCGCCGGGGAACCGGGCAAACGATTCGCAGTCAAGAACACACGGCGCTACTGCCCCGGCAGTTTAGCGTGGGCCTGCTGATTGCGATCGCGGTGTTTGGGCTGATTTACACGCCGCGCCCCTTCGCCAGCGAGACCGCCTTTCAGCGGGGCATTACCGATGTGCTGGGTCAGACGCGATCGCGGCCCCAGCGGTTTTCCCTCGGCGGCGAATCTGAGGAGCGCACCATCGTTGACTGGGTGCGCACCCTCAATGTCTACCCCGAGCCTGATGCCTACGCGGGTCAGATCGCGAAGGTAAGCGGGTTTGTCACCCACATTCCCGACTGGCCCGATGAGTTTGTGATGATTTCGCGGTTTGTGCTCACCTGTTGCGCCGCCGATGCCTACCCCGTGGGCCTGCCGGTGGAACTGCCCCCCGGCACCGCCCGGCCTGCCCCGGACACCTGGCTTGAAATCAAAGGCACCGTGCAAACCAGCACCCTCGACGGCAAACGCCAGCTCGCCATTGGCGACCCCACCCTGACCGAAATTCCCGAACCCCGCACCCCCTACGAATATTAACCATGGCCCGTCGCCGCTTTCGTCGCTCTCGCTCTCAGCCCCTCGATCGTCTGGCCGTGATGATCATGGCTGGTCTCTCGCTGGCGCTAGGACTGCTGATTCTCTCGGGCGACCACGCCACGGCGCGGGTGCGCGACTTTACCTGGCAAGACCGCCGGGTAGGGGCCGAAGACCAGGCCTTTTTGCTCACATTTAGCCGCCCTATGGATGTGGCCAGCGTGGAGCAAAATCTCGCCCTCGATCCGCCCCTGCCGGGCAAGGTGAGCTGGGCCGGCAGGCGTATGGCCTACACCCTGACCGAGCCGCTGCCCTACGGAAAATCGTTCAGCGTGAGCTTGAAGGGGGCGCGTGATCGCTACGCCACCACCGCCAGTAGCTCTAGCCGATTTGAGCCCTTCCAAAGCCAGTTCGAAACCCGTCCCCGCGCCTTTTTGTATATCGGGGCCGAGGGCGACGAGGCCAACCGCCTGGTGCTGGCCGACCTCGGCAGCCAAGAGCGCACCATTCTGACTCCCAAAAACCTGTCGGTGATGGCCTTTAAGCCCTATCCCCTGGGCGACAAGGTACTATTTTCGGCCAGCGACCCCAGCCAGTCCGGTAGCCTGCTCAACCAGCAGATTTACACCGTCACTACAGGCCTCACCCCGCGCCCGCCCATCGACTTTGCCGCCCCGCGCCCGCCCCTGTGGCAGCAGCTCTGGCCCCAGAAAAAAGCCGCTCCCTCGGGGGAAACCACCCTGGTGCTCGACAACAGCACCTACCAAAACCTCAAATTTGACCTCTCCGCCGACGGGCAAACCATTGTGGTACAGCGGGTCAACCAGCAGAACCCCGCTGACTTTGGCCCCTGGATTGTGCGCCAGGGGGCAGCCCCCCAGCCTATCGAAACCGAACCGGGTGGCGACTTTTTAATTGCCCCCGACAGTCAGTCGCTGCTGCTGCTCCAGGGCCAGGGCACCGCTATTATCGACCTCGGTTCAGAGAAAACTCGCGGCTCCAGTCAGCCCCTCGACTTTTTGCCCAACTACGGGCGAGTGCTCGATCTATCTGCCGATGGCTCGGCTGCCGCCATGGTCAATTTCAATCAGGATGACCCCGAGAAGCGCTTTACCGAATCGCTGTTTTTGGTCACCAACCAGGGCCGAGAAGAAGAGCTATTGCAGGTGAGCGGGGCCATCGTCGATGCCCAGTTTGACCCCACCCGACCGGTGCTCTACGTGCTGGCCAGTGAGTTGGTCAAAGCCCCACCAGATCCTGACACCCTTCAGACGGAAGATGCCTACGCCGAGCAACCGCTGCTGCTAGCTATCACCCTAGATAACGGTGAAACTAGCCCTCTGCTGCGCCTGCCCCAGCAGCAGCGCATTCACATGAGCGTGGCCCCCGACGGGCGATCGCTACTGGTTGACCTAGCCGGGCAATCCACTCCCGAGGGTGAAACCGGTGCACCCGTCATCTGGCATCTACCGCTGGTTCACCCAGCGGTTCCTCTCGATGCCGCTGCATCCGCCGAAGGTGTCGACACCATCCCAGGTGCAGCCGTAGCCAAAACTGAGTCCAGCGATGCCTCGGCTGCGGCTGCCGCCAGCACCATGCCCACCGTCACCGATCCAGAGGAGTTTCCATTTAGCGGGTTCCAGGCCACCTGGCTGCCCTAGGCGGCGGTTACCCAGATCACCCTGGCCCCCGGCTGACAATGCCCGACCACTGGACCTGCTTTTCTCCCGTGCGGCGGTAGGAGAAAAAGCGGTCGGGCTCTTGAAAAGTGCAGTGGGGGGCGATCGCCACCTGCTCCCGCTTTAGCCCAAGTTGCTCAAGCTGCCACTGATTCGCCAGCCGCACATCCAGCCGCACCTTGCCGGGGTCGTCATCCTCAATCACAGGGGATTGTTCGTGCTGTTGTAGTTCTACCACCAGCGCCTCGTCACTATCCATAGGCTGGGGAAGGATCGTGCGCCCCACCGCTGCGGCCACGTCCACAGACACCTGGTAGACCTCCCCCGCGATCGCCGGGCCAATGGCCACTACCAAATCCTCCAAACGGCTGCCCTGAGCCTGGAGCTTGCCTACCGCCACCGGCACAATCGCCTGGGCCGTGCCCCGCCAGCCCGCGTGGATGGCCGAGACCTGCCCGGTGGCGCGATCGCCAATCAGCACCGGGCTACAGTCTGCCGAGCAGACCCAGAGGGCTTGACGGGGGCGATCGCTCACCAGACCGTCGGCCTCAGCCATTTCCTCAGAATCGGGAACGGGCAGGTCAGCGGGGGCTAGCACCCGGTTGCCGTGAACCTGCTTCACCCGCTGCACTGCTGCCGTCGAGTCGAGGGCCGCCGTCAGCGCCTCGGGGGTTTGGGGCCAAAACTGGCGAGTAAAAAATCCGTGGGGCCAATCCTGAAGCAGATCACAGGTGAGAAACGCGTGCCCTTGCCAGCTTTGCCAGTGCCAATGTGCCATATCGCCCCCTGCGGCGGTTGTGATGCCTGTACGCTGTTGTCGCGATCGCTACCCCCACCGCCAATGTAGAGCAGGCGTTAAGTTGCAGCGCCGTTTTATCAAGTTCTATTTTGCAATGCTCCCAACCGTCTCTGTAGATTTTTTGAGGTGGTAGCGTGATCACTATTAGTCAAAGACCTATCCTAATTTCTATATAAAATTCTAGGACGATTAGCGGGTGAACCTAGACCGACTTCGCCAGGCCCTACTCCAACCCTCGAAAAACTTGGGAATAATGCCCGACTATCAGGCATTGCGCCCCCGTTTTCATCTCCACTGGGCTGAGCAGATTGACTCCACCAACCGAGCACTGGTCGCCATGATGGCCGCTGGCGCTCCGGCGAGCACGGTGCTGTTGGCAACGACTCAGCAGGCCGGGCGAGGGCAGTGGGGACGGCAGTGGCAGTCTCCCCCCGGCGGGCTGTACCTGTCGCTGGGGCTCAAGCCCGATCTGCCTGCCTCCCGCAGCCCCTACCTCACCCTGGCCAGCGCCTGGGGTGTGGCCACCAGTCTGGCCAACCTGGGCCTACCGGTGCAGGTCAAGTGGCCCAACGATTTGGTCGTTGGGGGCAAAAAGCTGGGCGGTGTACTGGCCGAAACCCACCTGGAGAGCGGCCGGGTACAAACCGTGGTAATTGGGCTGGGGCTGAATGGGTTTAACCCCGTTCCCGACACCGGCACCTCGATTCAAGCGCTAATTCAACCGGAATTGCCCCCCGGCCCGTTGAATACCTTGGAGGGCCTGGCCGCGATCGCCCTCTACGGCCTCATGCAGGGCTATCTCCACTGGCAAAACCAGGGCGACGACGCCTTTTTAATCGACTACCAAACTCGCTTGGCCAACCTAGGCCAGGGGCTCACGGTAGCAGGCCAATCGGCAGAGGTCATCGGGGTCGCCCCATCGGGAAACCTCCGGGTGCGGCTAAGGCCAGAGCACAACGATACGCCAGCGGTCAAGACGCTGGAGATTGAACCAGGTAAAGTAACTTTGGGCTACAATGCGTAGCGGCTGATTATATGGTGAAAAGAAATAACGCAGAGCCTATTCAAGCGCATAAACTCCCCGGAGTTTATCCTTCAGTAGCCTGGCTACAGATAGCGTTGCTCGTTGGGGGCATGGGGCTAACCCATAGCGGATTAGCCGTTGCCGGAACTACCGATGCCCCTGACTCGTCTGACCAAGAAGGGCCAGTTGAAACCTCAGCTGACTACCTCATGCCGACGAATAGCAGCGCCCACAGGGCTAGCCCTCCAGCGACGCTAAGTTTGCCTTCACCCTCCGTAGCGCAGCCTGAGTTTACGCCTCAGCGCCCGTCTACCTCAGCCGTTGTGACATCACCCCCTCCAGCGAGTTCGCCGATGTTCTCTCCGGTTCCTCCGCCGCCCCCAGCGGCTATCACCGTTACAATTCCGGCCACCCCCACGGCCCCCACCATGGCAGAGAGCTTGCTGAAGCCCGCGATCGCCTCGATGCCGGGCGAAGCCGCTGAAACCGAGGTTCCCGCTGCGGCCAGTACCCCGGAGCCGGTTCCTGCAGAAGCCCCTGCTACCGTAGTGCCTGAAGCCATTGCTGCCGATGAGTCAGTGCCAGCGGGCTACAACAGTGTTTTTATTGACCCTACCGATTACAGCCTAGGGGCCACCCAGGCCCCAGCAGCCCGACCCGGCGGATCTCCAAACGTGGTCTTTGCTGAACGCTCTAGCGGCTGCCAAATTACCGTTGCCGCAGGACAAAACAGTCCAAGTACGGCGTGTGGTGCCACCACCGCCTCAGCTTCCCAAAGTGGTGGGGCAGCCAGCGCTGGACAGGGCGAAATTCGGGTTGGCCCCCTTGCGGTGAGTTCCCAAGGGGTGAGGCTGGGCAGTACCACCATCGTCAGTCGCGAAGCCCTTAACGAAAAGCTGCGTCCCCTCAACGTGCTGCGGCGCGGCAATGAACAATACGTGTTTCCGCTGTCGGTGCCCGCATCAATTTCATCGCTGTTTGGTTGGCGCATGCACCCCGTCGCCCAGAGCTGGCGCTTCCACTCAGGAACTGACCTTGCAGCCCCCATGGGCACTCCCGTGCTGGCCACCCGAGCCGGGCGCGTCTCGGTATCAGACTTTTTGGGCGGCTATGGCCTGACCGTGATCATGCGCCACGACGACGACAAGCTTGAGTCTCGCTACGCCCACCTGTCTCAGCTCGCCGTAGCGGCTGGGGAGTGGGTAGAGCAGGGCGAGGTGATTGGCCTGGTCGGCAGTACTGGTACCTCCACTGGCCCACACCTGCACTTTGAGCTGCGTCAGCTAACCGGCGAAGGCTGGGTCGCGGTAGACCCGGTCGAGGTGCTGGAGTACGGCGTGGCCAATCTACTACAGATTATCGACAACCCGATGCTAGCTCTGGGCCAAGGGGCCGCGAAGGCCGCAGAAACCGAAGACGGTTTGCCGACCGATTATCCCTTCCGTCCGGCTCAGCCCAATGCCAGCTAGACCGGCCCTGTCGGTTGGGCCGCTAGAGAGACGGGGATAGCCGCTATGGGCTATGTCTTTGAGCACCAGGTTCGGTTTCACGAAACCGATGGGGCTGGGGTGGTTTATTTCGCCAATGAGTTGGCGATCTGTCATGTCGCTTACGAAGCCTCCCTAGAGGCGGCGGGGCTGGATGTTGGGGCATTTTTTCGGGCTGAAGTGCTGGCTTACCCGATTGTCCACACCAGCATGGACTACCGTCGCCCGCTGCGGTGCGGCGATCGCGTCACCATTCACCTCACCCCCACCCGTCTAGACGACAGCAGCTTTGAAATTCAATATCAGCTGAAACTTGAGGATAAGGCAGTGGCCCAGGCCATGACCCGCCATGTCTGCATTGAGGTGGCGAGCCGTCGCCGCAGTTCGCTACCCACCGAAATGGAGCAGTGGTTGGCCCGATGGGGCGATAACTCTCCCCAGTCTGGAGAAGGCCAGTGATGGAAGGTAGCTGGCAGGAGTGGCTATTTGTTGGCGGGTATGTGGGGTTTTTGGTGGCGATCGCCGTTCTCGTTCTCACCACTCGCTCCAAGCCATAGCCCGAGGTCTTCGACAGCCAAAGCAATTTCGCCTAGCTCGTCCAATGGGATGCGGCGATCGCCAGTTCAGTTCTGAAGAATTTTGCGGGAACCTATGGGTTCCCGCAAAACCACCCGGATTTTGTAAGCCTTTCTTAAAGTCCGCCGTATTGTTTCCGTAAATTCGCGGTGGTGCTCTCCCCATAGAGCGCCCGGTTCGATAACCTAATTACAAGCGCTAAAAGGGCGGGTTAAATTTAGCTTAAACGTCAAATAGGCGTCTCCTGATGGGGTTTCCCCCGGCTTCGGTCGGGGGTTTTTATTTGGGGTACGATTGGTTGTCGGAGAAAGTCATCGTCTGAGATTTCACGGATCAATTGTACGGAGTGAGGTGCTGGTTGGGAAATCTGGAGAAAGCGATTTCAAGCCCCGAATTTAGTGGGCACCCTCGGGTATTCACCCTTGACGCTGGACACAGCTGCCTACCATGTATTTTCAGATGACATTCCAAGTTGGCATCCTGGCATTGGTGGCAGCGATCAATGCTTTGGTCACCAGTATGGCTTGGCATTGTCGGGATTCGACCCTGGCGCGACAGTATTTCTCGTGGATGATGGCGGCGGCGACCTTCTACGCAGCGGTAGCGGCCATGGAGGCTGGGTCGATTGACCTGGCGAACAAAATTTTTTGGTCCACGTTGGAATACGTGGGCACAGGCGGCATCATCATTTTCTTTGTGCTATTTACCGAGGCTTACGTCCACGGGCGATCGCGTTTTACCCGCCAAAGGCTGATCTGGCTCAGCCTTTGGCCACTGATCAACATCGCCTTAGTCGCCACCAACACCTGGCATCGGTGGGTCTGGGTAGACGTAGTGCTAGCGGCCCCACCCAGCAATAGCGCTATCTACAGCCATGGCCCTGGCTATGCTTTTGTGCTGGCCTGCCTCTACCTTTACAGCCTGTGGGGGATTCATCTGCTGGGTCGGGCCTCCCTCAGCGGCGGGCCGCTGCACCAACGACAGGCGCGATGGCTGCTGGCGGGGGCGTTGTTCCCCTACTTGGGTGGCACCCTTTACTCCCTTGAGCTCACCCCAGCGAACCTAAACCTGACGCCGATGTCGTTTATGGCTACAGGGCTGCTGTGTTTCTGGGGGCTGTTTCGCATGGGGGTGTTCGAGGCGATTCCCATCGCCCGCGAAACGCTAATTGAGCACCTGCGTGACGGCGTTATCGTTGTGAATTTAGAGCACCAAGTTATTGATATCAATCCCCAGGGGCGATCGCTGACCAAGCTTAAGGGCAGCGCCGTGGGGAGATCCATCCACAGCGCCCTATCCAACATTCCAGAGCTCCTGCACCACTACGACCAGGGCACCGAAACGCCCTTTTGTCTTTGGACCGACTCCCACAACACCTGCCATATCACCGTGCAGAGTTCCGCCTTAAAAGACTACCGTGGCAAAACCCACGGACGCTTGCTGGTACTGCGCGACACCACTCACCAGTACCTGGCGGAGCTAAAACTACGCCAGGCCAATACGCGTCTCAGCCTCCAGCTGCAAGAGATCGAGGGTCTCCAGGTCAAACTCCAAACCCAGGCCAGTCGAGATCAGCTCACCGGCCTTTTTAACCGCCACCATCTCCATGAAACTCTGCCCCAGGTACTCCTTCAGGCCCGCCAGAAGGCCTATTCCGTGGCGTTTATCATGCTCGATATTGATTACTTTAAACGGGTCAACGATACCTTTGGGCACCGGGCTGGCGATCTGCTGATTCAGGCATTCAGCCAAATTCTGCTGGTGCAGATACAGGAGGGCGAGACCGCCTACCGCCTCGGCGGGGAAGAATTCTTGCTGATTTTGCCCCATGCAACCCTAGAGAGCGGGATACAACGGGCCGACTACATCCGCCAGGAGTTCAACGTCTCGGCTGTGCCCTGGAACGGGAAGGACATCCGCACTACGGTATCTGGCGGCGTTGCCACTTTCCCTAACCACGCTACCCAAGCAGACGATTTGCTCCATGCTGTCGATTTGGCTCTGTACGCAGCTAAAAAATCAGGTCGCAATCAGATTACCTGCTTTAACCCCCGAATCCATCAGCCCAGCTCGGTCTAAGGCCAAATTGGATCTGCCTGGCCTCAATTCATTGCTCCAAGGGCGCAATGTTGTCAAAATATAGAGACAATTACCGTCCAAACCTTAGCGTAGCGGTCTCATTTTTGATGAATACAGTCACCGGTATTGGTTTTCTCCTCGCCCTCTTGGCCGGGGGCGGAGCCCTCTACCTACTCACCCCCCGCCGTTACGAGTCCTCTAACTCCGTAGCCAACTCCTATGACCAGTGGACCGAAGACGGCATTCTGGAGTTCTACTGGGGTGAGCACATTCACTTAGGCCACTACGGCTCACCGCCGCGCCGCAAAGACTTTCTCACCGCCAAGGCCGATTTTGTCCACGAAATGCTTCGCTGGGGCGGGTTAGACCATCTGCCAGCGGGCACGACGGTATTAGATGTAGGCTGCGGCATTGGCGGCAGCAGCCGCATTCTCGCCCGTGACTATGACTTTGCGGTGACCGGGGTCACCATCAGCCCTAACCAGGTGCGGCGCGCCCAGGAACTCACCCCGCCGGGAGTTTCCGCCCAATTTCAAGTGGATGATGCCATGGCCCTGTCGTTTCCCGACGGTAGCTTTGACGTGGTGTGGTCGGTGGAGGCAGGCCCCCACATGCCCGACAAGGCCGTGTTTGCCCACGAGCTGTTGCGGGTGCTCAAGCCGGGCGGGGTGCTGGTGGTGGCCGACTGGAACCAGCGAGACGATCGCAAAATTCCCCTCAATGCCTGGGAAAAGCCCGTTATGCGCCAGCTGTTAGATCAGTGGTCGCACCCGGCCTTTGCCAGCATTGAAGGCTTTGCTGAACAGCTCGAAGCCACCGGCCTTGTGGCAGGCCAGGTCACCACCGCCGACTGGTCAAAGGAAACCCTGCCCTCCTGGCTTGATTCCATTTGGCAGGGGGTCATTCGGCCCCAGGGCATGGTGCGCTTTGGGCCAGCGGGGATTGTCAAGTCGGTGCGGGAGGTGCCCACCCTGCTGCTGATGCGGCTGGCCTTTGGCGCTGGGCTGTGCCGGTTTGGCATGTTCCGCGCCGTACGGGGCAACCCCTCTACGCGACCTCAGGCAATGGTCACTGCGTCTGACAGGTATACGTCTTGAATTAGGTGGAACAGTTTCACCCCTTCTTTGAAGTCGCGCTGAAAGGTTTTGCGGCCTGAAATTAGCCCCATGCCTCCGGCCCGCTTGTTAATCACGGCGGTACGGATGGCTTCGGCAAAGTCGTTTTCGCCGGAGCCGCCGCCGGAGTTGATCAGCCCCATGCGCCCGGCGTAGCAGTTGAGCACCTGGTAGCGGGTGAGATCGATGGGGTGGTCGGTGGTGAGATCGCTGTAGACGCGGTTGATGGTTTTGCCGTATGGCTGCCCTAGGGCTTTGGCCACAGCCCCGTAGCCGTTGTTAGTTTCAGGCAGCTTTTGCTTGATGATATCGGCCTCAATGGTGACACCCAGGTGGTTGGCCTGGCCGGTGAGGTCAGCGGCCAGGTGGTAGTCTTTGTCTTGCTTAAAGGAGCTGCTGCGCAGGTAGCACCAGAGAATGGTGGCCATACCCAGCTCGTGGGCTCGTTGAAAGGCAGCGCTGACCTCTTGAATCTGCCGAGTTGATTCATCGGAACCAAAGTAGATGGTGGCCCCGACGGCGACGGCCCCTAGGTTCCATGCCTGCTCAACGTCAGCAAACATCACCTGGTCGAAGCGGTTGGGGGCGGTGAGCAGCTCGTTGTGGTTAAGTTTGAGAATAAAGGGAATTTTGTGGGCGTAGCGGCGCGACACGCTGCCGAGAACGCCGAGGGTAGTGGCGACGGCGTTGCAGCCCCCCGCGATCGCCAGCTCCACAATATTCTGCGGGTCAAAGTACATCGGGTTGGGCGCAAAGGAAGCCCCAGCCGAGTGCTCAATCCCCTGATCCACCGGCAAGATGGATAGATAGCCAGTGTTGGCCAGGCGGCCCGTGCCGTAGAGCTGTTGCAGGCTGCGCAGAACTTGGGGATTGCGATCGCTCTGGGCAAAGATGCGATCGACCCAGTCTGGCCCCGGCAGGTGCAGCATTGACTTTGACACCTTAGCCTCATAGTCGAGCAGGGTTTCGGCGTCGGGGCCGAGCCAGTCGGCGATCGCAGTGGGGGAAGACAGAGCAGTTACCATAGCGTCGAATTGATTTACGGCATGAGCGGGCACGGGCTGTCTAAACGTTAGCCCAAGGTCTCAAAAACGTGAAGCTACCCAGGTGCGCTGGTTTTTAAGACCTCCTTAACCTCCATTTCTAAAATCGATTCCCCCGTGGTGAGCGTCAGCCGCCTAAACTTCCCCCGTAGCCGAACGGATTAGTCAACTAGCCCGTACAGGTCGTTAATAGCGATCGCTTTAGACGTGATGTAAACCGGCCCTTCGACCTGCGGCTCCACCAGAAAGATGCGGTTATTCATGCGGCTGTCGGGGTGGCTGGCGCTGTCTGCCAAAACCAGGCCTGCCAGATCGACATAGACGGGGCTGGCCAACCCTCGAACCAGACCTAGGCAAACTAAAGCGCCCAGGGTTGCGCCAAACATGACACCTAAAAGCATTGCCCTAAGCTGCGATCGGGTCATGAGTAGCTCCTACGGAAAGGGTTGGATGGGCAAACCCTAACTCAGGAGGGATAGATGCCGCCAGTTGGCGCCAGGCACCCCGTGGATTTGGATGGGGGTGCCATAATCGGAGGAACGCACCCTGTGATTTTTGCTCACCATGCCCACCATTGACTATCTGCGCATCAGTCTTGTGGACCGCTGCAACTTTCAGTGCCAGTACTGCATGCCGGAGGGGGCCGACTTGCAGTATCTACCTCAGCAAGAATGGCTGACCCGCGCCGAACTGCAGCAGCTGTTGCAGGAAGTGTTTATGCCCCTAGGGTTCTCGAATTTTCGGCTCACCGGGGGCGAGCCGCTGGTACGCCCCGGCATTGTGGATATCGTGCGCGATATTGCCGCACTACCAGGGACGACGGATTTATCTCTGACCACCAACGCCTTCTTGCTCAGCGGCCTAGCGCAGAATCTCTGGGATGCGGGATTGCGGCGCATCAACATCAGCCTGGACTCGTTAGACCCGGTGATTTTTGATCAAATCGTGGGGGGACGCGGAAAATCCCGCTGGCCCCAGGTTTGGGATGGCATTCAGACCGCCCACCGGGTCGGGTTCTCGCCGCTCAAGCTCAACGTGGTGGTGATTCCGGGCGTCAACGACCACGAGGTGCTAGATCTGGCGGCTCTGACCCTCGATCGCGAGTGGCATGTGCGCTTTATCGAGTTTATGCCCATCGGCAACGACAGCCTGTTTGAAGAAAAGGGCTGGGTCGATTCGGAAACGCTGCGCGATCGCATTCGCCAGCGCTGGGGCCTGAGTGAGGGCGATGTGCTGGGCCACGGCCCGGCGGATGTTTTCCAAATTCCTGGCGCTAAGGGGACTGTGGGGTTTATTAGCCAGATGTCGGAGTGCTTCTGCGATCGCTGCAACCGCATGCGCCTGTCGGCAGACGGCTGGCTGCGTCCCTGCCTGCTCAACGAAACCGGGCAGATTGACCTCAAAACATCCCTGCGCCAGGGCGTCCCAACCGCAGAACTCAAGCACCAGGTAGCTGAACTGCTGGCTGCCAAACCCGACATCAACTACAAAATGCGCCAGTCGGGCACCACCGGAGCCTACGGTCGCACCATGTCGCAGATCGGGGGCTAGCCCAAAAACAGCTTGTAGGCGGGGTTTTGGTTTTCATCCCAGTACTGGTAGCCGAGGGTGTCGAGAAAGCTCTGCCACTGGGGCATTTCCTGGGGCGGCACCTGAATGCCGGTGACGATGCGGCCATAGTCGGAGCCGTTGTTGCGATAGTGAAACAGGCTAATATTCCAGTCGGGGCTCATGGCGCTGACGAACTTCATCAGCGCGCCGGGGCGCTCGGGAAACTCAAAACGGTAGAGCAGTTCGTTGTGGGCCAGGGATGACTTGCCGCCCACCATGTGGCGCAGGTGCATTTTTGAGAGTTCGTCGTCGGTGAGATCCAGCGTCTTTAAGCCTTTGGATTCGAATACCTGAGCCATAGTGGCGGCATCGGCCCGACCTTGAACTTCAAGCCCTACAAAAATGTGGGCTTCGTGGTTGTCGGCAATGCGGTAGTTAAACTCCGTCAGATTGCGGGTGCCCAGGCATTCGCAAAAGGCCTTGAGGCTGCCCGGCGTCTCGGGAATGGTGACGGCAAAGATCGCCTCGCGGTGTTCGCCGATTTCGGCCCGTTCAGCGACGAAGCGGAGGCGATCGAAGTTCATGTTGGCTCCGCAGGCCACCGCCACCAGGGTTTGGTCGGTGATGCCGGTGCTTTCGACGTAGGCTTTGGCTCCAGCGATCGCCAGCGCTCCCGCCGGTTCCAAAATCGATCGTGTGTCCTCAAACACGTCTTTAATCGCCGCGCAGATATCGTCGGTGCTCACCAAAATAATGTCGTCTACGTACTGCTGGCAAAGGCGAAAGGTCTCTTCCCCCACCTGGCGCACCGCTACACCGTCGGCAAACAGGCCCACGGTGCTCAGTTTTACCCGCTCCCCAGCCTTGAGGGACTGGGACATGGCATCGGCCTCAATCGGCTCTACGCCAATGATCTTGATCTCAGGTCGCAGCCGCTTCACGTAGGCGGCAATGCCCGAAATCAACCCACCGCCGCCGATCGCCACAAACACGGCGTGAATGGGCTGGGGGTGCTGCCGCAAAATTTCCATACCGATGGTGCCCTGACCCGCAATCACATCCGGGTCGTCAAAGGGATGCACAAAGGTCAGTCCCTTTTCCTCCGAGAGCTGGCAGGCGTGGGCGTAGGCGTCGTCGTAGGTTTCGCCGTAGAGCACCACCTCGCCGCCCCGCGCCTTCACCGCGTTCACCTTCATCATCGGCGTCGTGGTGGGCATGACAATAATGGCGCGGGTGCCCAGCTGCTTGGCCCCCAGCGCCACCCCCTGGGCGTGGTTGCCCGCCGAAGAGGCAATCACACCGGCTGCCAGCTGCTCCGGCGACAGGTGGGCCATTTTGTTGTAAGCCCCCCGCAGCTTAAAGGAAAACACCGACTGCATATCTTCGCGCTTCAGCAGCAGCCGGTTGTGCAGCCGGGCCGACAGGCTGGGGGCCAAATCCAGGGGCGTTTCCTGCGCTACGTCGTAAACCCGGGCGGTGAGAATGCGTTCGAGGTAGTCGGTAGGCATTGCGGGGGAGAGACGAAGGAATAAACCCCCATTTTAGAGGGGCAACGTCCCCAGTTTTAACGAACGCCTGCCCTAGAGCTTAAAGTAGGCCAGTGCTCGCTGGAGCTGGGCGGCCTGGGACGCCATATCGTGGCTAGAGGTGGCCAACTGCTCGGCGGCCACCGCGTTGTGCTGGGTGACTTCGTCGAGCTGCCCCATGGCGCTGTTGATCTGGGCAATGCCGTTGTTTTGCTCCAGGCTGGCGCGAGTGATGTCGGCCATCAGCCCCGAGGTTTGCTGAATACTGGGGACGATTTGCTTAAAGAGATCGCCGGTGCGTTTGCTGACCACCATGCTGCGATCGGCCAGGGTGGTGATTTCCTCAGCGGCAATGCGGCTGTGTTCGGCCAGCTTACGCACTTCCTTGGCGACAACGGCAAACCCCTTGCCATGGTCTCCGGCACGAGCCGCCTCCATGGTGGCGTTTAGGGCCAGCATGTTGGTTTGTTCAGCAATGTCTTCGATGACGTTGATTTTGGCAATAATCTCCCGCATCACCTGCACCGTTTCAGTGACGGCCTGTTCGCCCTCATCCACCATCGTCGCCGACTGAAGTGCCGATTGGTAGGTGTGCTTGGCTTTGGCAGCGTTGCTGTTGATCACGGCATTCATTTGCTCAATCGACACCGTGGTTTGCGCCACCCCAGCCGCCTGTTTAGCATTGCCGAAGGAAAGCCCCTGGGCGGCATCGTTGAGATGGGCAGAAATCTCCAGCATCTGTTGGGCCGCCGCCTGCTCATCTTGAATAATGCTGGACAGGCGGCTTGTCATCATCCTCAGGGCATCCAGCATGTGGCCAATTTCGTCATCTCCGCCGGTAGGGATATCGACGTGTAAATCTCCGGCGGCAATCCGCTGAACGATCGCCGCCGTAGCGAGAATCGGCTGCGTAACGCGCCCCGCCAGATAGTAGGCTAACCCGATCACTCCAAGGCCCAGGAAAATGCTGCCCCACAGAATGTACAGCGCCAGCTGAGCTGAGAAGTCGAGGGTGGCCGTCAGGTCATTTTCAAAAGCCGCCAGACCGTTTTGAGAGTCGTTTAGAAAACTCTCGATCGTTTTGGTGTAGGCCGTTTTAGTCTGTTGGTACTCGGCCCCATCCAGTAGAGCAAGGGCCTGGTCAGGCTGCCCCGCCTGCAACAGGTTAAGGGTCTCTGTCTCCAAGTCAGCTAGTTTGTCGTTGAGCACCTTTTGCTGGTCAAAAAGCGCCTGAATTTCAGGATCAGCCGCATTGGCCTGGGCCGCAACAATGAGGTTTTCCAGCGGGGCAAAATAGGCATCGTAGCGTTCTTGCCAGCGGCTGTCTTGGGTCAACACATAGTTGCGCATCGACTGGGTGAGCACCTCGTCTAACCAGATGATCTGCTGGGCGCGGGAAAGCTGCTGTTGGGATGCGCTGACGGAACTCAACCTGGCGCGAATCTGGCTGACGGCGTAGTACGTCACGGTGCCGACTGCTGCCAACGTGAGCGCACCGCAGAGATAACCCACAAAAATCCGCGTGCGAATTTTGCTAGAGGCCAATCTCTTGAATATAAACTTCATCACGTTTTCCCTGTTTTCTGTAGATGTGGTTGGGCGGCGGCAGCATTAACAGTCCGTTCTCCAAGCGGATCTCCCCGCTGGCTGACAATGCTCCTGGCTCAAGCAAAGAACGCTACACAATTCTTCCCGTTCTAAAGTGCTACTCAACGTTTCTTTAGCTAGAGAATTTCAGCGTTAAGAGTGCTGTCTAGCAGCGGGCTTAGCCGGAGCTTTGTCGCCAGTCGGAGAAAAGGCATCGCCGAGAGATCTGCCATTGGGTTCCTGCGGTAGAGTTGCAAAGGAAATTGGCGCAGTGCCTATGCCCTTCCCTTTGTCTCGTCGGTCTAAGCTTCCAACCACAAGCACTCCAGGTGCCGTGCAAATCTGGGTCGGTGCCCGCCCCCATCGACTCTGGCGAGGGCTGCTGGGTCTAGTGCTTGTCAGCCTAGGCATCAGCGGTGGAATGCTCTTGCTGGGGCTAAGTTTCAGTATGGGGCTACAGCTGATGCTCGACCCCGAGGCGTTGCCCCAGGTCTTGGCTCGGCTACAGCGATCGCAGCAGGTCGCCCTCCCCCCCGCCACCAGCCTTGACGATCTGCGGCGGCAGGCCCAGGCGGCCCAGCAGCGGGTGGGAGAGCCGCTGCGGTTAGAGGTTCCTGACACTGAGCGTCGTGACCTGGTGATTGTGCCCGTGTTGGAAGCGGCTTCGGGGGCCATTGTCTCCCTCAACCTGTTCCAGACCGAGGGCAGCGAGGGGAATCTGAGGGCGATCGCATCCCTACCCATTACCCCCCTGCTTAAAGACGCCGTACTAGCGCCCTGGCGCGACAGTCCCCAAGCGCCCACCGCCGTTCCGGCGAATTTTGACTTCACTCGGGTCGTGCCGCTGCCGGCCCCACCGGTCGCCACCGACGGGCTCTGGCTCACCCTGGAGGGCAGTTGGCAGCAGCAGGGCCTCACCCTGCGCTACGGCCAGCTGTTGTACGTTGACCCCCAAGCTCAACGGCTGGAGCTGCTGGTTCCCTGGAGCAGCCCGGCCAATCGCCCGCCCCAGTGGGCCGACCTCGATGGCGACGGCCCCAGCGACCTGGTGATTGATGAAACCGTGGGGCTGGAACCGGCCCTGCGGGGGCTACAGGTTATGCCTGGGCCGCGCGTGCAGTCGGTGTCTTGGGTGCGGGTACCGGTGGATGCTGGCGCCCAGGCCAGTAACTATCAGCAGGCATTGCGCCTGGCTAGAGGCGGACTGTGGCAGCCTGCCCAAACCCAGCTCGCCAACCTCAAAACGCCCCTGGCCCAGGGCTGGAACCCGGCAGCAGAAGCCCAGCTGCGGCTGATGGAGCGCCACGCGACAATCACCCGGCAGCAGGCTGAGCAAGATTGGTCAACGCCAACCCAGCACATTTTGGCGCTGCTGATTGACGGGCGATGGGAGGCGGCGCTGACCCAGCTGGAAACCAGCCCCGAGCTGCTGCCCACTTTACTAAACCGCCTCGGCGTTGACCAGGGCCGCCTGTGGAACCGCATCAGCGCCGCCGCCGCCCTACCCGACCCACCCCCCGCCCTGTATGTCTGGGGTGGGCTGGCCCTCAAAGCCCAGCAAAACCGGCCCAGCAATCGAGATGGGGCGACCCCAGACTGGCTCAACCGCCAGCCGGTGCCTACCGCTGCTCGCCAACGGTTGGCCAAGGTTTTGGCTACCTTGACGACCACCCAGGCACAAGCGGTGGCCAGCGCTAAGGCGGGTGCAACAGCCGCAATCGCCCCCACCGCCAGCCCTGTCGCTCAGGCGATCGCGCTGCCCCCCCTCACGGCCCTGATTGGTCAGGCCCTCCCCATCCCTGCACCCCAGTCAGGCTATGCCGCCCCCGGCCAGTCTCTCGATGCCGCCCTGGGCCAGTGGTACGCCATTGAGGTGCGAGCCGTTCACCAGGATCAAGACTGGCAGCCGGGGGCTGGGCCAATCCCTGCCCAGGCAACCCCGGCGGCGGTCTGGCCCATGGTGCAGCCTGCGGCCCAGGCATCGCCCCAGCTGCTGCGCTGGGTCAGTCCGACAACTGGCGTTTCGGCCCCCCTCACCGTGCGGGGGCTGAGCCTAACCAACGGCATCGTAACGCTCCTGGCGACCGGCCCCGCCACCAACACCTCGGTGCTGCCACCGCTGGTGTTTTCCCAGGGGGCGCTGATGTGGCTCGATGCCAGCCAGGGTGAGACGGCAGAACCGGGGGCGATCGCCGCCGCCACCGCATTTCTTGGCATTCAAACCTCTCCCACCGACCTGACTGAGGCCCTACCCACCCTCAGCCAGCACCGGCTTGATCTGACTGGCGATGGCCAACCCGAGCGGGTGCTCACCTGGGATGATGCGGCCTTGGTGCAGCTCCAGTCCTGGGGGGGGGAGGTGGAGGGCACCGCTCCCAAAACCGTCATCATGGGTCAAGACAACCGGGTGCTCTACAGCGATCTAGTCGAGCCCCAAACCCTAGTCGCCCTAACTAGCCCTAACGCGGGCGAGCCTGTGGGGCTGCTGGTGCACCAGGCAGGAAAATACGAGTTATTAATTTGGCAATCGGCCAACCAGCGGTTTGAGTAACGCCCCTGCATCGCGATCTGGGAGCAACAATCTGAGCCCCAGTGGGTGAATTAAGCCCGTAGCGTCTTGATTCACTCTAAAAAAATGTAAAGAGGTCTAACGGCGATCGCAATTTGCTTACCCTAATTGGGTACCCGCAACGGCAAAAAGGATAGTACACAAATCCTATTACCCAGATTAACCACCCCAGTAAAACTGGTATAAACAACAACACTATGCTTGTGTCCCAGGCCAACATTGGTCAACTTGTACCTGTGTCGCAGCAGCCTCGCAGCCTACAATCACCGCCTCCATGGCAGGCCGAAATGTAGTCTAGATCACCTTTCGCCCTTAGCGCTGCTAGAGCGCTGCTTGGTCAAAATGCTCTTCATATGCTTTTTGACGGTGTTGGGCGTAATGTTTAGCGTTTCAGCGATTTGTTTGTAGGTGTAGTTAGTCTGGTGTAACAACCACACATCTTGTTCACGGGAGGTCAAACCCATTTGCCTTGCTTCTTCTAGGGCAATATTCTGAGAAAATTGATTTTGATCTTCCATGTTGAGCAGTAAATAGTTATAGCTAGAGTTATCTCCTTGAATCCAACGAGCATAAATGTTAAAGACCGTAAGGCAATCCACAAAAACAGTAGACTGATTTAGCCAATTTTGCTGAGAAAACTCGCGTCGAGCACCCCGCATAAATTTTATAATATGCATAATTTCCTTAGGAATAGGCTGAGTTCCCTCGGAGCACTGAGTCATTCTTTTTGCTATAGCGAGTGCTTTTCGATTGATATAAATCAATTGATCTTGATCGTCAATCAAGATAATGCCTCCTAAAACATCGACCAGTATGCTCTTGAGCAGATTAGGCAAAGAGGCATCTTGAGCGAGGTTAGGCAAATCAACAAATGTGTCGCTAAGGGTAAAACTACCCAAGGGAGTCTTTAAAACCATGATGCACCTGAAAATTTTCAGCACTAGGCCTTGAATGGGCGGGGTATTAGGCCTAGACTGCCCGGCTCTCCCCAATTCTTTGGCTTTACCGATATTCAGCAAATGCTGATTTTTAATCTAGAGGAACAACCTTTCTATGCTATCACTCTTTACCTTGCGGCATATTGGCACCACCAAAACATCTTATGTGCTTGTTTTTAATCTAATTTAAGTGCGTCATTTCTCAAGTCATCAGTCCGTGTAAGTACGGCTAAATTTGTTGCAAATAGAGCAACCCTGCCTGCGTGCAGAGGGTTAGTCTATGCAGAGACTTCAACCTGTGAATACTGGCCAAGGCAAACACTATCTATGGTGGCAGATATAGAATTTTGGCTGTCTCTAATCTATATCTAAGGATTTTGGCCTAAATCTCCTATCCTCCCAGGTGGGGTACCTGTAAGGGGGGATTTTCAAATCGGGCTGCTTTTGTGACGATGCAGGCTACAGGGGGCTAACTCACCCACTTCTTCTGAAGCAGGGACGATGAAATTAGCTCCCTGCCGATGAATTCACGTTCAACAAGCAGAGGTTACCTCTATGACTACGACTCTACCGGCGATCGAACAAAAAGCAGAAATCGTTGCACCTACTGAAATTGCCAACCCCCCTGAAGAATTTCTCAACCGACTGCCCGCCCAAGGTGGTCTGGTCGGTGATACAGAAACCTACAGTCGCGAAATTTTGGGGCAGAGCCAGTTTGAGCTGTATCACCTCAAAGCCACCGGTCTGCGGGGACAGGTACCTCCTTGGGGACCTTACCCTGAGCAATCTAAGCACATTGTCGATCTCGATGAAGACCTGCGGGTTGGCCTGGTGATTAAATTTGACCAAAGCCCACTCACCCGATTGTTGTTGTGCCTGGGGGTAGACATTAACGCCTACTTCCATTTTGAGGGTCTAGGCTCAGCGGCAGCAGAGAAGGATCTCAAGGTGACCATTAAGTCGGTTGAAGGCCAGTTTAAGTATTGGGTAGGCACCGTTATTAAACCTGAAGATTTGGGCCTGACCAAAGGCTACTACTTGGTGGGTGCCACAGTTGAAGTAGGGCCTCTGACCCATAAGTGCGGCCAATATGTCTTTGGCTATGGCTATATTGGCGAACGACGGCTCCAAATCGCTGACCAGCCCTTTGTGGGTTAGCACCCTCGGGCATCTGAGCATGGGCATAGGGTTGAACCAGCCTGAGCCAACCTCATGTGTTCGTTAAGGCATCGAGCCAAAATTCCCTAAACTGGCAGGTTACTAGTGCCTGCTAGTTTTCTCGAACCATTGCAACGCTGGGATAGGGCAGAGGCAGACTCCCTTGCCTGGCGCTAGTGGAGAATGACCTATGAGCACTGCATCTGGGGGAACTTCCCCAGTTCATGACCATCCCTTAAGCCCGATTAAAGGTATTGGCCCAGCCCGGCAGAAACTGCTGCGAGAGCTGTTGTCCATTCACACGGTGCAAGATTTGGCCGCCGCATCAGCCGAAACGATTGAGTCGTTATTTCGCGAAACAGGGCAGTCCATTACTCGGTCTAAGGCCGCCGATTGGATTACTCAGGCCAAACACCTAGCTGAATCTATGGATTCCGCACTCGGTAGCAACGTGCCTCCAGAGGATACGCACCGACCCCTCCAAATCTCCTTAGCAGCTGATGCCAAATCACTCGAGAATTTGCCGCCAAATGCGGTTGTAGCTGAACCCGTAGAGGTGGCTAAAGATGAATCCGAAACTCAACTTGAGCAACCTGGGGTAACAGCCTCAACAGCAGAACTGATAAAGCTGCGAGTGTGCAAAATTATATTAATACAGCCCCCTAACGCAGGTGTTCCCCAGATGGCGACAGAGCGCGATCGCAGTCTGCCAAGCCCAGTATTGGCCGAGCAGCCCTTTCAACTCAACGTTGTCTTTGAGCTAGATAGGTTAGCCAGTCTGGCTATTTTGCCCCAGGCTAGCTATAGCCTACAAGGGTTTGCAAAATCACTGACATATCCTCACCGAGCGATTGCTTTGGGGGAAAGTGTCCTTCATTTCTTGGCGGGCCATCATTCGCCCTATAGTGCAACAATTGTGGGGTCTGGGTTACCTTCAGGGCTATATCGACTGCAGCTTCTGATTGCTTTTCAAGGTATCTCTATTCCATTTGGCATGCATGAGATTCCACGCTTTCAGGTGGTTTAAACGTCAAAATTGTAGTCAATAATTATCATGAGCTTTGGTCATGGGCACCTTTGACTGGCGACAATTTCTTGAGAACTGGAGCCAAGACTATCTCGCTTGCGTAGAAAAAGACGATACACCTAACCCCGAGGTCTTGGCATCTGGCTGGCTCGGTTTTCCTGGGGCCACCGAAGTCCAGATTGCAGAGACAGAGGCCCGACTTTCAATTCAGCTACCGCCTTCCTATCGAGAATTCTTAAAGATCAGTAATGGCTGGAGACAAACAACCCCTTTTATTTATCGCATCTTAGCGATTGAAGAGGTGGAATGGTTTCATGTTAGGCATGCGGATTGGATAGCCTCATTTAGCCAAAAATATGGCCAGACCCATGCTCCTACGCCTGCTGATTATCCATTTAACGGTGCACATCCAGGCCCTATAGTTTCTGATGCCGATTACCTTACCTATGGCCATGATCAAGACTGTAGTAAGATTCGCATTGAATATTTAAGTAGCAGTTTGGAGATCAGTGAAAAAGGGGAGTCTTCGATTTATTTACTCAACCCTGAGGTAATGAATGATAAACAAGAGTGGGAAGCCTGGTTTTTTGGCGACTGGCTGCCGGGTGCAGATCGATATCCCTCTTTTCAAGCCATGATGGAGGCGGAGTATAAGAATTTTCTGGACATGAAAGATGTGCTTTAGAGGCAGATAAAACAGTAAAAATGTGCTCCCAATGCTTAAAGCTCGTTAATAAGCTTTTTAAACCTAGTTGTCGGCATAACCGGAGATACAGAAATCATGGTGGCATCCACTTTGAAGTCGAATTTTTTTAATTTTTTAGCAGAGCAAGGTTTTGAAGATGCCTCTATTGCCGACAAAAAACCTAGTTCTGAGAGGGTAGACAATCACCAATTTAATAAAGCCCTGGTGGAAGAGTGCATTGGTGGTATTTTAGTCTTTACAGAGCAGCAGCAGCTTGTGTATGCTAGCAAGACAGCCCACCAGGTTTTAAACCAGCTCAAGCAGGAAAGTTCGACCTCCTGCTTGATACCTGACGAAATTTCGCACATCTGCCAATCGTTAATTCAAAGTCGGCATTTGTTTCCTGAACAAAACTGGCTGATTGAGTTCGATATTTTTACCAGCGCAGCGACTACACTCCACATTTGCTCGCGCTGGCTCACGGTGGATGTAGTAGCCAATCCCTGCCTCTTGCTCACCATTGAAGACCGTCAGCAAGCCATTATTAACCTTGTGCTAGAGGAGGCCAATCGCTACGGGTTAACTCCCCGCGAAAAGGAGGTTTGGTTGCTTCAGCACAACAACTATACCTATAAGCAAATTGCCGCTGAATTGGGTATTACTCCCAATACTGTAAAAAAGCACACCCGCAGCATTTACGCGAAGAAGAAAGCTCAGCAGGAAGGATAATCTCGACATCGATTTGGGTGGTGTCCTCAACTTCGGCAGTTTCGACTATTTGGCTGCAAAGGGGGTGGCATAGAGGCGATCAATCCGAAACTCAAGGGCAGTCATCTGATGCTCCCAGGTGAGTTTTTCGATAACGATATCGGCGTGAGCGAGCCAGTTTTCATCTACCAAACACAGCGGCACATCGAGGGGAAAAATGCGGTAGCCGTCTTTCTGCACCCGATGCCGAGTTCCAACTTCGAGCACAGCGGGGTAACCCTGGTCAGGCTTGAGCTTGAGCAGACTATTGATTTCACAGGGCATTCCCATGGGCAGTTCTCTAAAGGTTGCTTTGGCGGTTTTGGGAAGGAATCGTTTGATAAAGACAACGAGGTCAGCGCTGGCTCAATCGCACCATCCCGGCCAGAGTTACGACGACAGCAGGCAAAGGATTTATCCTAGCAGTGAACTCTCGTTGCCATAGCTGCACGATCGCCCCATGCCCCCAACGCCCCACCCCCAACCCCCTGCCGTCATCACCATGGAGAATGTGTCGCGGGTATTTGGCAGCGGCGAGGCAGCAGTGCGGGCCTGCGATCGCATCAATATCACCATTTACCCCGGCGAGTACTGCGCCATTATGGGCCAGTCGGGCTCGGGCAAATCGACCCTGATGAATATCGTCGGCTGCCTCGATCGCCCCACCAGGGGGCGCTACCTTCTCGACGGCACCGATGTCTCAACGGTTGATAAAACCCGACTGACCCGCATTCGCAACCGCAAGATTGGCTTTATTTTTCAGCGCTACGAGCTGCTGCCCAACCTGACGGCGCTAGAGAACGTAATTTTGCCGATGATGTATGCCGGGCTGGGGCGATCGGTGCGGCAGCGGCGGGCGGCGGCAGCCCTCACCCACATGGGCCTGGCCAACCGCATGGATAAACGCCCTTCCCAGCTTTCAGGCGGTCAGCAGCAGCGGGTCGCCATTGCCCGCGCCATTGTCAACCAGCCGGTACTCTTGCTGGCCGACGAGCCCACCGGGGCGCTCGACTCACAGTCGGCCACCGAGGTGCTGGGCATTTTTGAGGCCCTGCATCAGCGGGGCATTACCATCGTCATGGTGACCCACTCCCACGAGGTGGCTCGCCACAGCCAGCGCATTATTATGATGAGCGATGGCCGGGTCACCAATGCCCACCTCAGCCCCGCCGAGCTGGGCCACCTGGCCCCCCTGTAGCAACCGACTACCCTTTGTTTGGAATGCTCTGTGCCGCCTGAACCTCACCCCGACACTTCCACCCGCGCCAGTGACTCAGCGGATGCGGATCCCCTCCCGCCGGGGCCAGCGGAGCAGGCGGGAACCCCCAACCTCCTCAGCTCCGGCCTATTCGATGACGACCTGCTCGACGATGGCACTCAGGCCAACTCTCGCCCTGGGCTAAGGTGGATCGTGGCGTCGGGGCTAGTGATTCTAATCGGCGTGGGGGGGTGGCTGGGCTACCGCACCTGGCAGCGCCACAGCGTAGACCCCGTGGTGGTAACCACCGGCACCCCCAGCCGCGACACCCTCGAAAACCGTGCCGATGCCTCCGGCACGATGAGCCTGGGCAACCAGCAAATTCTCAAAGCACCAGCGGATGTCACCGTGGAGGCGGTGCTGGTAAAAGAGCGCCAGCGAGTAGAGCGGGGCACGGTGCTGCTGCGGTTGCGCGATCGCGGCCTCGAGCAAGAGCTGAACGAGGCCGAAATTGAAACCGAAATTCTCAGGCTCCAGCGCCAGCGCAATGCCGAGGTGCTGCAAGATCGCCAGCGCACCGTGCGGCGGGCCGAAGAGCGCTTGAGTGAATCGCGATCGCTGGTCGATCAGGGGTTTATTTCTCAGGATGATTACAACGAGGATCGCGACACTCTAGAAGCAGCCCAGTCGGAGCTGCGGGGGGCTGAGGTCGAGCTTCAGCGATCCGAGCTAGAGATTCGCCAAAACCAGGCCAAACTGACCAATGTTCGTGCCCGCATCGCCGACAACGCCATCGTTGCCCCCTTCGCCGCCGTGGTGCTCAACATCGACGTGCAGCCCGGCGACGGCGTGAAGAGCGAAGGCACCCTGCTCACCATCGGTGACCCCAACAAAGAGGTGGTGCTCTTTAACCTCATGACCCTCGACGCCAACAAAGTGTCGGTCAACATGCCCGTGCGAGTCAGCGTCATCGGCCCCAACCCCGAAAACTACACGGGTCGGGTGATCAGCATTGCCCCCCAGGCAGTTAATGACAGTGAAGGTGATGGCGGCGGCGGATCCCAGGCCATGGTCAAGGCGATCGCCCAGCTCGATCGCCCCAGCGGCGTGCTCATCCCCGGCAGCTCGGTCAGCGTCGCTGTCATTTTGGTGCAGCGAGAAAATGCCCTAGCCCTGCCCACCAACGCCATTCAGCAAGCAGACGGCGAAACCTTTGTCTGGGTCGTCGATGCCGACAGTCGCGCCCAAAAGCGCCCCGTCACCACCGGCCTCAACACTCTAGAAGCCGTCGAAATTGTCTCTGGCCTGCAAGACACCGATACCGTCATTCTCACCCCCCCGCCCGACCAACCCCTGGAGGAGAACACGGTGGTAGAAACAACCCCCATCGCTCCCCCAGGCGGCCCCCGCCCCATCCCCTAAGTCACCTTCATATCCCCCCATTCCCCCAGGGCAGACACATAGGTCTGCTCCTACTCACCCACCCATCCACGCACCCACGCACCCACGCACCCACTCTCCTCCCCCATGCCCCTCTCCCCCCTCGACCTCAGCCTCACCACCCTGCGAGATCTAACCGGCAACTGGGTGCGATCGGGCCTCACCGCCCTGGGCATTTTCATGGGGGTCGCCGCCGTCAATGCCACCCTCAACATCGACACCATTGCCAACCGGGTGCTGCAAGAGCAGCTAGCCGCCAGGGATAACCCCAATATCACTCCCTGGGTCTACGGGCGCAGTCTCCCTCCAGTGGAATTTGATCAGGCGGCGATCGCAGAAATTCAAGCGGCTGTTCCCGGCATTGTCAGCATTAGTCGGGTAACTCAGCTATGGGAGTCAGAGGTGCAGTACCAGGGCAAGATCACTGACAGCGTTGATGCTCTCAGCGTGTCAGAGAACTACCAGCGCACCACCGGACGCCAGGTACTCGAAGGCCGCTTTTTTGACCCCGAAGACTTCAACTCGTTTCGCCCCGTAGCCGTGATTGACACTGTACTGGCTCAGCAACTCTTTCAAGCGGCTCCGCCCCTGGGGGAAGGTATTTTTATCAACGGCACCCGCTTCACCGTGATCGGCTTAATTGAAACCAAAAACCTCGACGGCAGCGAGGAAGGAGAACCCACCGGCACTCTCTGGGTGCCCGAGCCCTACGGCAGTCTGCTCAGGGGACGTTTTTATTATTACCAGGGGGAAATTCAAATTGCCGTGCGAAGCCTTGACGATTTTCAGACCATCAGCGACGGTATCGAAGCCCAGCTCCAGCAGATGTTTCCGGGCTACGAAATCTATATCTATGGCAATGTCGAAGACCTCTACGAAGAAGAGCAGCGCCAGCGGGCCTCCATTCGCGTGCTCAAGGCTGTGGGGCTGCTGGCCCTGGTAATTGGCGGCGTCGGCATCGCCAATATCACCATCGCCGCCATTATGGAACGCACCCGCGAGATCGGTTTGCGCCGCGCCATTGGGGCCACCGATTTAGAAATCATGGCCCAGTTCATCGCCGAAGCCGCCCTGCTCAGCCTAATCGGCGGCACCACGGCGGTGGCCACCGTCCACGGGTTGACCAAATTGGCGACCACCACGGTGTTTGAAGCCCCCTATGAGTTCAACTGGCGCGACGCGGCCCTGTCCATGGGGGCCGCCTTTGGGGTCGGCGTCGGGGCCAGCTTCTTGCCCGCCCTGCGAGTGACCCAGATCGACGTGGTGCAGGCACTGCGAGGGGAATAGGGTAGGGATGGGAGTGGGTAAGTAGGCGGATGAGAGTGCGCTATAACCCTAGCTGTATCCTACGAGGGAAGCGATGGCAAATCCATGGCAAACTGCTGATGTTCAGGGGATTGCAGGCCTGTCTGTAGTACAGCCAGAACTTGAGCCATATTGCCCTGTAAAAGCGCTGTTTCGGCTAACCACAGCCCCGGAAATGTGGCACTGCGAATAATACCACCGGCATCCATCGGCAGCGGCTGGTAGTCACCATCTACTAGGTAAAACCAGTCCAATCTGTTTTCGTACACTTGCCAGACCAGGTATTCGAGCACGCCGTTACGGCGGTAGGCCTGTTTCTTGTCGCCCAGATCAATAGCAGCGCTGCTGGCGGCAATCTCAATCACCAGTTCAGGGGTGCCTTCTAGGTAGCCATCGGGGCTGAGGCGAGCTTGGCCGCCAGCGGCCGCATCGATCAGCAGCACAATGTCGGGCTGAGGTTCATTGTCGAGGTCTAGGCGGACTGTGGGCTCAATGCCCGATCGAGTGCCGGGGGTTAGAGCCGCATAGGTACCGATCCAAGTGTTTAAGCGACTGTGGGGTTCAGCATGCTGCTGAAACCTGAGGGGTGAGGCCACGTAGACAACTCCTTCGATGAGTTCAGCTTTTTTAACGGTGGAGTTTTTGTAGCGCCGCTCGAATTCGGGGCGGGTGAGGCGATCGCCGCTTTCCAGCGGAGCTGTTGTGACACCAGTGGTTGGGGCTGAACCAGCGTGATAGGTTGTCATAGCGATGGGGCGAGTTGTTGGTTCTATCCTACTGGGTAGGTCGGGCCGTGGTTAGGAGGCAACGAAAATGATGGAGACTTTGACGACGACCGTCAATCAGCGACTGGGTCTAGGTTGGATAGGCGTACTCCTGGGGTTTGGCTGTAGCGCGATCGCCCCTTCTACCCTGGCCAACACTCTTCCCCTAAGCGATCCTGCACCAGCGGCTGAGTCGCCGAATTTAGAATCAGCACCTGCGGCAGTAGAAGCAACCGCCGCAGTCGTTCCCCTGACACTGACCGATTTGCTCAACCTCACCCTGGAGGGCAACCGCGACCTACGCAACCAGGCCCTTGGGCGCATTGTGCAGCGGCAGCAGCTCGCCGCCGCCGAGCAGACCTTTAACCCACGGCTAACGCCAACCCTGCGGGTCGATGCCACTCGCAGCAACTCAGGCAACGGCGGTGACGTAGAGTCAACTCCAGGCTCGGTGCTGCTGGGGGGCAGTGACACCGACCTCGACCAGCAGGTGCGGCTCGACACTACCCTTACCACCCGCCTGGGCACCAGCTTTGAGCTAGGGCTCACCCCCTTTGAGGATGGGCAATCCCTACAGTTCAGAGTCAGCCAGCCCCTGCTGCGGGGCTTTGGCACCGCCGTCAACGAAGCCCCCCTCAACCAGGCCCGCCTAGGCGAAACCCGCAACCAGCTGGCCCTGCGCAGCGCCGTCATCGACACCCTCACCACCGCCATTCTCAGCTACAACAATTTGATCGATACCCAGGCCCAGGTTGAGATTCAAGCCCAGGCCTTGGAGCGGCGGCAGCAACAGTTCGACATTGTGCAGGCCCTGGTAGAGGCGGGGCGGCGGGCTCCCATTGAGCTGTTTGACCCAGAGCGATCGCTAGCCGATGCTCAGCGCAGCCTGGTCGATGCCCAAAACCAGCTCGACCAGGCCAATAGCGCCTTGCTCAACCTGATTGGCACCGATCGCAACCTGCGCTTTGTCGCATCTGTAGAAACCATCACCGAGCTGTTCGCCGCCGCTGCCGCCCAGCTGGCCACCTACCAACCCGAGGCCCTGGTGACCCTGGCCCTGGCCCAGCGCACCGACTACCAGCAGGCCCAGTTCCAGCGGCAGCAGCAGGAACTCGACCTGCTGGTGGCCCAAGACAATCTGCGTTGGCAGCTCGACGCCGTGGCCGATGGCACCCTAGGCGATGGCTCCCGCAGCGCTGTGGGGCTAGTGGCCACCCGCACCTTTGGCGACCCAGACCCCGAAACCAACCGTCTGACTAGCGATATCACTCTGCAACAGCAGGACAACACCCTGGCCCAGCTGCAAGATCAAATTCGCAACGATGTCGTCGCCGGGCTCAGCTCAGCTCAGGCCAGCCTAAGCCAGGTGGTCGCCGCAGAGCGAGCCACCCTCAACGCCCGTCGCCAGCTCGAAGCCGCCCAAGCGCAGTTTCGCCTAGGACGGGACAACATTACGCTGTTTCAGCTGATCGATCAGGAAGAAACCCTGGTGACGGCCGAGACCAACGAGCTAGCGGCCCGCATCGCCTTCCTCAACAGCGTTGCCCAGCTAGAGCAGACCGTGGGCATTACGTTCGATCGCTGGGCAGCGGCGCTAGAGATTGCCCCTGAGTTACAGAGGTAGGTAAGGGGACAAACGCAACCAGCAGGCACCTCTCATGTCAGGCCGATTCTGTTCACCTTGACTCCAAGCCAGAATCCCGCATGGGCTTACCTTAATGAGCTTTGCACGTGAGGGCTTGCCCCCTAAAGTTGGCTGTCGCTGCTCGATTTATGCCCTGAAGACCCCTCGTGAGATAGACGGCCTAGGGAGAAACATCAGTGAACATACTTAAATAACGAGTTCTTCAACTGCCATGCTAGATGTCATTAGTTCCACAGTTAGACCCCTGCTGCTGGATGATCAAGTGCTAGAGATGGCCTACAGACTTTACATGACGGCTCCTCGCGGTGGCTCGCCCGCCATTAGCCTCAAGCGTTTATCAGATATGACCGGCAAATCTCCCCTAAAATGCCGCAACGCCATCGTGGAGGCCAATGGGCTAGGCCGCTTCCCCGATTGTGAGCTGCACCCCTAGCGGTTCTATTCCGGGCTACACTTTGGGATAGTTAAGGGAAGACCGCATTTAGCTCGGGCTTGGCCCGTTCTCTTGCTGTGGTTTACCTTGCCTCTGTAATGCTGCCGCCCCTGTGATGTTGCTAAAGCGCCTGGAACCCTTGCTGAGCCGCAAGCGGGTAGCCATTGTCGAGGCGTGTGTCATTGGGCTGGTGTCGGGGCTAGCGGCAGTGCTACTCAAGCAGGGAGTCGAGCTGCTCACCCTGTGGCGCACCTCCACCACCTTTCCCCTATGGATAGCGCTACCTACAATCGGTTTGGTGGGCGGTTGGTTGTCGGGCTGGTTGGTAGAGCGACTCGCTCCAGAGGCATCGGGCAGCGGCATTCCCCAGGTTAAGGCGGCGCTGGGCTTCGCCAAAGTTCCGCTCAACCTGCGGGTGGCACTAGTGAAACTCGGCAGCACCCTCCTAGCCCTAGGGTCAGGTCTTTCCCTAGGGCGGCAGGGGCCAACCGTGCAAATTGGGGCGGGCCTAGCCGCGCAGCTGAGCCGCTGGGTGCCAACCTCCCCCGAGTATCGACGACAGCTAATTTCCGCTGGCGCGGCGGCGGGTCTGGCGGCGGGCTTCAACGCTCCGATCGCCGGGGTGCTGTTTGTTGTCGAAGAACTGCTGCAAGACTTTTCTGACCTCACCCTGGGCAGCGCTATTTTGGCGTCATTCATTGGGGCCGTAGTGTCGCGGCTGCTGGGCGGGCAGGGGCTGAATTTAACCATGGATGACCGGCCCATTAGCCTGTCGGTGCATGACCTGCCCTTTTTGATTATTCTGGGGCTGCTGGCCGGGCTGCTGGGGGCGCTGTTTCGGCGGGGCATTTTTGGCAGCCTGGCGTTCTTTCGGCAGTTTAAGCGGCTGGGTCTGCCGGGACGGATTGGCCTGGCGGGGCTGATTACGGGCCTGGTGGGCGTGTTTGTACCGGTGGCAGCGATCGATAACACCGGGCTGCAAGAGTTTTTGGTGACGGGTTCAGCGGGGTGGCAGCTGATTGCGATCGCCTTCGTCGCCAAGTTTCTACTTACTCTATTGGCCTACGGCTCGGGGGCACCGGGGGGAATTTTTGCCCCCTCGCTGGTGCTGGGGGCAGCGCTGGGCTGCCTGGTGAGCTTCTTTGCCCAGGGCGTCTACACCGGCTTTGGGGCCTGGCCCCTACCAGCCGATTTAGCCACTACTACCACCTATGCGCTGACGGGGATGGGCGCTTTCTTTAGCGCGGTGACGGGGGTGCCGATCACCGCCATCGTCATCGTGTTTGAGATGACCGCCAACTTTAACCTGGTGCTGCCCCTGATGATTGGTTCGGGCGTGGCCTACTTGATTGCCGATCGCGCCAACGACGGCTCGATCTATAACCGCCTGCTTGCCCTCCAGGGCATTCACCTGGAGCCAGTGCCCCAGGCCAACAACCCCTGGGGTCACCTCAAAGCTGCCGATTTAATGCAGCGGCGGGTCGAAACCCTCTCTAGCCAGATGAGTCTGCCCGAGGTGGTGCAGGCCTTTTCGCGATCGCACCATCGCGGCTTTCCGGTACTCGAAGACGGTCGCCTGGTGGGCATCGTCACCCAGAGCGACCTGAGCGACTCCACCACCCAGAATCTGGATGACTACCTCACCCTGGCCGATATTATGACGACCGAACCGGTCACCGTGGCCCCCGATGCCACCCTGCCCCGAGTGCTACACCTGCTCAACCGGCTCAAGCTCAGCCGCCTGCCCGTTACCGAAGGCAACAAGCTGGTGGGCATCATCACCCGCGCCGACATCATTCGCGCCGAGTGCGACCAGGTCAGCGGCGACCAGCTCGAACTCGGTCCCCAGGCTGAACCCTCCTACGTGGTGTTTCAGCAGCAGGCCCCCGCCACCGGCCAGGGACGACTGTTGCTGCCCCTGGCCGACCCCCGCACCGCACCAGATTTGATCAAGATCGCGGCGGCGATCGCCCACGGGCTGCACTACGAACTGGAATGTGTTCACGTGGTACCGGTCTCCCGCAGTGTTGCTCCCGCCGAGGCCAAAGTCGATTTGCAGAAAGTCGAGCCCCTGCGCCAGCTCGCCCTCTCCTACGCCGAAAACAGCGGCCTATCAGTACATTTTCAGGTGCGAGCCGCCCACGAAATTGGCCGCACCCTGCTGGAAGTGATCAAAGAGCGCCACATCGACCTGGTGCTGATGGGCTGGCACCACCCCAGTCTCACCCCCGGTCGCGTGATCAGCGGCGTGGTCGATACCCTGATTCGCCAGGCCCCCTGCCAGGTAGTGGTAGTGCGCCCCGGCCGCAACCTCACCTTCGATCGCTGGCTGATACCCACCGCAGGCGGCCCCAACGCTAACAGCGCCCAGCGTCTGCTGCCCGGCCTGCTCACCCTGGGGCACTCCCCCGAAATTCAGCTCTGCACCATCTGCCACCCCGAAAAGGGCGAGTGCCTCACCCCCCAGCACATCTCAGAGATGGCCGATGGGTTAGAAGCCTCCCTCAAACGCCCGGTCTATACTCAGGTGCTGACCCATCCCTCGGTTTCTGATGCGATCGTGGATATGGCCAATCTCTGCCACACCGACGCTATTTTGCTAGGAGCCTCCCGCGAAAACTTGCTCAGTCAAGTGATTAAAGGCAATGTGCCGTTAGAAATTGCCCAGAATACTCACATCACCATCATCCTGCTGCGCCAGGTCGAAGACTAGCCGGTTTAGGATAAGCAGATATAGACGCAGCGGAATGGTTTAAGTTTCTTGGGCAGAGAAAATCCTGAATAGATCGCTTTCCTGCGCCATCATTCTTAAAGCTCCCGTAAATCAGCCCGTGACGGGGAGCTATTTGGGCCTGATACAACTCTATATCTCCAGGTAAAGCAAAAACATGTTTAGCCTGGGACACCATGCTTAAACAGTTTTTGCAGAATACATCTACCCAGTTTGTGCGCGACTCTCACGCCATCAATTGAGAGCCCTGATCAAAGAATCAGGGGCAGTATCTACCACCAGTGCACTACTAACTGATGGCTTAGCAGCAAATCTTGCTTTTAAGCCCCACGCAAGTTGGTATTCATCCACATCTATGAGGTAGATCCAGATCATGACTTTAAAAGCTTTTGGCTTAGGCCTAGGTGCTGCTGCGGCCTTTTCCGCAGTCGCTGTTCTAGATGCTCCGGCACAAGCCGCTAGCATCGCAGGTCAAACTCTCAGCTTTAACGGGTCAGCCCGTCTAGAAACCCCAGACGCTGTTACGAGCTTGCTAAACTTCTCGAGCTTTAGCAATACAACCGCTGGAACAGTAACTCTTGCCGACGCCAGTGCCGACGTGTTTGGTACTGCGGGTACATCTTTCAGCATAGGAGACCTGGCACTAACCAAGACCAATGCTACCACTTGGGAATTGACAACCGGCCCTGCCAACAATTGGTTGACAGGGTTAGCCGATGGTGTTGAGTTTACCCTTGAGCAATTCGTGCTTGAGCAAGTTTCTGTCAGTGTAGGGCCTGCTAACATCCCCCTATATGTAGCCTTTATTTCAGGCTTTTTTACGCCATCTGGCCTCGGTGGTAGTGGCGCGCTGACGGCTCAAGGTGGTCTGGTTCTTGAGAGTGGCTCATCGTTCTCATCTGACATCACTGCTGTTCCCACTCCGGCCTTGCTACCGGGTCTAATTGGGTTGGGTGCTCTGGCTCTACGAAAGCAGAAACAAGACTGTGTTGAGGAAGGCAATTAACTATTAGCAGTTTCCTGTCCTTATGCAAAAATAGCTAATCGACAAAGCTCTGGCATTAAACTCCAGAGCTTTTTTATGAACAGCAACAGAATAAAAAATCAGGCCCTAGCACTGTCTAATTCGGCTGAAGCAAACCGCTGACCAGAGCAAAGCATCCCAATCTTTCGGTGCCAAGCGCAATATTCCTAAGACAACTTTACAATAAATTATTCTCCTAAGAATCGGCATTGTCAATAAAAAGTCACCCGTGAAGGCGACTCTTGCTGAAAGCTACTGATGAAATGGTCAATAGGCTGGCTAAAACCCTTAGGGCACTAGCCAGCTCACCGACTCAGAAAACTAGGCGCTTTCTTCAACTTCTTCCTTCTTGCGGCGCAGTGCCGCAACACCCATGCCAATTAAGCCGGGCAGTAGCGCTGGAGTAGGGACAGCTTCGATTGAGAGTGAGAAGCTGCTAGGATTGCCAAGGTTAGTTTGAGTAGTAAACAAACCTGATCCCTGAATTGACTCACTTCCTAGTCTGAAGAAACCTTCAATATCGGCGTCTCCTGTAGATTGTCTGAATATGAATTTGGTGAGATCAAACTGAAGGTCATTACCTCCAGGAAACCCAGGCAAATCAATTCCAGAAAGGAAGCTAGGTAGTAACCCTGTGAACTCAAACATTCCACCGCCGATGTCGGTTAAAGTCAAGTCCTGAATCCTGGCAAGGGGAAGTGGTAAGCTCGTTGCCCCTGTAAAGGAACCTGTGCTTGCTCCCAAGCCAACGGCCTGTCCACCAGCAAGACCTTCGAAATCGAGCGTACCGACACCTCCACCAGATGAGAAGCTAACTCCCCCCCGGGTTACGTTTTGCAGGTTCAATCTGCTTCCAACTAAGATTGCTGCTTCAGCAGGAGCCGAAGCTAACACGGTACCTGTGACCAATGTACCTGCGATCGCAGCGCTTGATACAAATGCTTTAAATGACATAGATTAAAACCTACCTAAATTCGCTGAAAATGGGGCTAGATCTTTCAGGCCTAATCTTTAGTCTCGTCTGGCAAAGAGATTCAGCCAGAGCAAGAGTAGGTACACCAAAGATAGATTAGACAGCAAATGCACGTGTTTTCATCAAGGACACCTTTCAATCATACGTATTTTCACAGAAAGGCATCAACGGTCAACTAGCATATTCATCATTGCCACACACTATTCTGTCATCTGTGAGTACCTAGTAATGACCAATCAAAACCAACTATGCAAAAATCATTTATATCACCAGCTTAAGCTGGCAGCAGCGCCATCTTTGAGGCAGCTTCTTTAGCGATCAGCCCAATCAGCGGAATCTTAGAGATCCAGAGTTTTTCGAGGGCCTGCTCTAGCTGGGCAGATTTCACCGTGCCCAGGTGTGAAACCAGCACCATACCACTGCTCTCTGCCGACAGCAGGGCAGCATCGGCGTACTCAGCAAACGGTGGTGAATCGTAAATCACCAGGTCAAAGTAAGACTCGGTTTTGGTGACAAACTGCTTCATTTTTGTTGACGACAACAGGCGGGCCGGGTCGATATCAGTAGTGCCAGTAGTTAACACAAACAGATTGGGTTCGGTGGGCGATCGCTTAATCACGTTCTTTAGATCTAGCTCCCCGGCCAAAATGTTGGCAAAGCCCTGGTGGTTAGGCAGTTCTAGAAAGTTGTGCAGGTGCGGAAAGCGAAAGTCGGCATCGATCAGTAGCACTCGGTTGCCCAACTCGGCGGCGGCCCAGGCTAAATAGGCGGCGGTGGTCGAGTCAGCCAGCTGGTTGTCGGCAGAGCTAATTACCAGCGACCGGAGCGGGCGATCGGCGTCGAGCCGTTGCAGGTTGGCCACCAGCGATCGAAACGCCTCGCGATAGGCATAGAGATCGTCTATCGGCAAATCTCCCGGTTTAGGCCCTTTACCATTCAGCATCTCACCGGCTACCTGATACAGCGACAGCAAATGCTGCTCGTCATACCCACGCTCAACCGCTCCATTGTGGGGAATCAGCCCCAAAATGGGTACCGGCGTGACCCGTTTGAGATCGCGGGCGGTGTAGAGCACATCTTTTTGAGAGTCGAGGGCGAGGGCCAAACCGACGCCTAGCAGCAGCCCGAGTAGCCCCCCCAGCACCAGATTGTTCGACAGATTGGCAACGTCAGTTGCCACCGTCGCTGGAGTGATCAATTCCCAGGGTAGCTCGCGCTGGGCCGCCTCAATTTGTAGGGTTTCGCGGCGCTGAAGCAGCTGGCTCAGGCTGGTGTTGGCAATGGTCAACTCCCGGTCTAGATCGGTAAACTCGCGGGTCACCCCAGCCAGCTGACCCACATCCACATTTAGGTTAGCCAGCGTAGACGAAAGGGCGGCCTCTCTCGCTGCCAGCACGTCAATTTGGCCCATCAGCTCTTGCTGAGTATTGGCTCCTTCGCGAGCCATGAGTGCCAGCAAATTTTGGCGCTGCTCTTGCAGCACCTGCATATCGTCGCTTGTGCTGCGAAAAATTGTAGACGCCTGGGCAATTTGGCTGTCTAGCGCCAGCAGCTGCTCGACCAGGGCTTGGTAGCGGCTATTGCTGCTGAGCACCGACGAGACCGAAGCATCTTGGGGGCGATCGCTCAGCTGGCGTTCTAGCTCTTCGTAGCGGGTCAGGTTTTCTTCTAGCTCAATCAGCACCGCCCGATACTCATTTTCAAAAGTAGCAAGTTGATCGGATAGCTTTCCACCCTCTGCCTCGGGGGTGATTAAATTAGAGCCCTGGCGTAGGCTTTGTAGATTGGCCTGTAGCTCATCGACCCGCTGCCGAGCATCGGGTATTTTGTCGTCTAAAAAGTTGAGCCCCTGCTGTAGATCGCGCTGGCGCGAAGCCAGTCCGTAATCTAAAAACGTTTGGGCAATCAAGTTGGCCACGTACTCCACATCTTGCGACGACCCCCCTCGGTACACCGCCTGAAAAATTCTTGAGTCTTTAGTGAGCTGAAGCCCCAGCCGACTTTTAACTCGGCTGTAGCAAATGCTGTCTAGCTCTGCTTCAGATAGGCCGGTTGAGGCCGTTTGGGCCGGAGGTACACAGCCCTCGAACCCCTTAGCCCGCAGATCGGTCACTACGGGTTGCAGTACCCCAGGGCTGGTTAAAATTTTGGTTTGATCAGCCAGGGTCAGATTCGTCTCCTGCTGGTTCACAGGCACCTCAGACAGCGACGAGATCACTTCGGTCTCAGCACTCTGGGGCTGAATCAGAATTTCAAAGGCGGCGGAGTAAGATGGGGGACTAAGGTAAGCCCGCAGACCTGCGGCCCCGGTCATGGCAGCGGTAATGCCAACAATCAAGAGCAGTCTGCGCCTGAGGGTAGATAGCAGACTGGCCAAGTCTAGCCCGCCTTCTGAGCTAGATTCGGCCCCCGTCGCCATGGGGATTGTGGGCGAGGGTTGGAGAGTATGAGCTTTCATCCCTGATTCCTAAGTAAATAGTAGTTGCGGGCGGTGAAGCGGTGCTCCAATCACAGACTGTGTGCTCCAGCCTAGGCAAGCCACACGGTAGGTCGCATACCGTAGGGCTTGATCAAAATAGATTGAAAATACGGAAGGGCGCAGACAAAATGTTGAGGAAATTGGCGAGGGGGTTAGCCACACCGCCCAGCGTGTCTGAAAAGCTAGCCAGGCCCGATCGCCCGACAATAATGATGTCGTTGTTTTGCAGCGCCGGGTTGTCGGCATCGCTGATGCCCTGGGCAAAGTCGATGTTGATTTCGCGCTGGGTAACGGTGCCGTCTGGGTTGAGACGCACCAGCCCCACGGAAGTTTCTCGGGCGCGGGTATTAAAGCCACCAGCGGCTAAAATTCCCTGGTTTAGGGGCGTATTGGGGGGTACCTCAACCAGCCCAGCGTTGCGCACCTCGCCCACAACATTGATGCGAATGGTGTCGGGCGAAAAGCTAGATTCGGCCAAGCGCGACGATTCTGCTGGGCCTATAGCGGCTGTGGCAGTAGGAATAAACACCGTATCGCCTTCTTGAAGCAGCGCATTTTGCTGGGTTGCACCCACCTGTAGCAGACTCCACAGGTCTACGGTAAAGACCTGCTCACCGCTGGTGCGGGTGAGACGACGCACCTGCACCTGGCGAATGTTGGCCATGGGCTTAATGCCCCCCGCAATTTGAATGGCATCGGTTATCTTCTGGGCATTGCTACCGGCTCGGCCCCCGCCTTCTCCCCCTGGTACCCCTGCATCCCCAGTGCGGGTGACGCCGCCCTGGAGGGTATAGGGGCCAGGACGGAAGACTTCGCCAATGACTGCGATATTGATCGGTAGGCTAGAGGCCGGGGCAATGCCAGCCTCAGCTAACAGCTGGGCTTCTTCGAGGGGCACCAGGGTAGAGGGAATGAAAATACTATCGCCATCGCGCAGGGTAATGTCTTGGTTGAGGTCACCGCTACTAATCAGATCCCACAGATTGACACTAAACACTTGCCGCTGACCGTTTTGTAAGCGCTGCACCTGCACCTGACGCAAATTGGCGCTGCGGGTAATGCCGCCAGCCTGGGTGAGTAGCTGGGTCAGCTTTGGGAAGGCAGTGCCGTCAATGCTGAGGGTGTAAGCACCGGGGCGGTTTATTTCTCCGGCAACACCCACTACCAACGGGCGGCGGGCCAGCAGATTAAGGGTAACCCCAGGACGCCGTAAATACTGGTTGTAGCGAGCTGTAATCCGCTCTCTAGCCGTGTCTAGGGTGACACCCTGCACGTTGACATCGCCTACCAGGGGCAGCGTCAGGGTGCCATCGACTTGCACTTCAAACTCACCGCTGTACTGGGGCAGCTGAAATAGGGCTAGCTGCACGCGATCGCCAGCCCCTAAGGTATAAGGCTCGTTGGCCACCTGGGGTGAAAGCCGGGGCGCAGCCGTTGGCGTCGGTGGTCTTTGGGCTTCTACTAAAGGCACCGTAGTCGGCCTGCCGCCGGGCATTCTTTGGGCCGGGGCCACGCTGGGGTAGAGGCCGTCGAGACCCACGAGCAACAGGCTTGCCGTGAAGGCTAACCCCAGACGCCGCTTTAGCAGCGCCCCAGATATGGCTAAATTAGACATGAGTAGACTCCCTTTTCGGGTAAAGTAGGCCCCGCGTCTATTCAATATCCGTAGGTCTGGCCATGAATCCGAAAGGTTTTGGCCTTAGTCAGTAGTTTTCTTGAACCCTTCACATAACTTTCGCAAATGAATGCCAGCCGCTAAGATAAGCTAAAGGAGACTACGTATTTTCACTGGCCACGTAAAAGTGTTTCACATTAAGTTACGTACGTGCTAGTGTTTAGCGGTGCATCGCCATTGAGTGTCTTTGATCATTCCCTCCAGCTATGGTCTAGGGCACAGCCAGTTCGCTATTAGGGTTAGCATCGGCGATCAGACATTTAGTAGAGAACGATGAGCGGGGCAGCTCTCCTGAGTAGCCCAGTTCAGATAAAGCCATTACGGTGGGCTAATCAAAGTATGCCTGCTGAGTCACGCTTTTAAAATTGCTTTGGAGTATTGTAAGCAAGCTTGGTACTGCATTCTTTGGCAACCAACTTGTGAAGGTTAGATCAATATTTTTTCTTAAATGGTGAACTTTTTTAGACGGTGCGCGTCTCAAGTGTTTCAACGGGCCTATGGCTTAGCTAGCCATTGCCTATGCGTCTGCCAGATGTAAACCATTAGTCTTTAAAACTGACAAATCCTATCGGGGCGTCTACCACTGATTGTCCTTTAAGCTCCTTAGGATCATGTCAATCTCCAAGAATCTCATTAGTGAGTCCGTAATTGGATTTTCGGTGGCGACCAACCCCTTTGCAGAGCAGATTGATCTAATCATGCACTGGGGTCAGCAGCGACTGAGCCGAGTAGTTTGTGTAGCCAATGTGCACATGCTGATGGAAGCGCGATGGAACGAGACCTTTGCTAAGGTGCTAAGCCAAGCAGATTTGCTTACTCCAGACGGCATGCCCCTGGTATGGACTTTAAATTTGCTGCGCAAAAGCACCCACGATCGCGTCGCGGGCATGTACATTCTGCGCGAAGTGTGCGAGCGGGCTTCGGTATCGGGGTTGCCGGTTTACTTTCTGGGTACCGACGAGTTGACCCTAGGTAAAATGCGGCAGCGCCTTCAGAAAGAATACCCAAACCTCACCATTGCCGGTATGGAGCCGCTACCCTTTCGGCCCCTCACACCCGAAGAAGATGCCCAGGTTGTAAAAGATATCAACACTAGCCAGGCCGGAGTTGTGTTTGTTGCCCTGGGCTGTCCCAAGCAAGAAATTTGGATGTACCAACACCGCTCTAAAATTAAGGCGGCGATGGTAGGCATTGGCGGAGTGTTTCCGATTTATGCTGGCATTAAAAAGCATGCACCAGCCTGGGTGCAAGACTCGGGGTTAGAGTGGCTCTATCGGCTCACCCAAGAGCCGGGTCGGCTGTGGCAGCGATATTTCAGAACTATTCCACCCTTTGTTTACCTGTCGGTCAAGCAGGTGGTGGTTACCCGATTACACCGTCGTATCAATCGCATGCTGAGGGCATTTTAGGACAGCGTCAACGTTTGCCTTAGCGCTGAGAGATAGCATTTCTCTAGCCGGTCAGGTACGCCACTGAACAGACCAGTTCCCCCCCATTCTTTTGCGACTAAAGATTCACGCCGTACCCCCTTAATAAGGGGGAGAGGGGATTATTTTCGTGTACTCACGAGTCTAGGGATTGCTGTAGTAACACTTCTAGAATGCTCACCCTGTTTCTATAGGAGAGATGGGGCAAGTGCCGTTTGCATATATCAATAGAGTGTGAAAACACCGCAGAAGTTTCTGCTGATTTTAAGATTCTTCCTGATTTTCTTGTCGTCGCCAGAAACTAGGTGTATGGCCGTATCTACCCTAAATACCTACCATGACTCAGCCCCGATCGCGCAATCGCAACCGGTCTAAACGGCGGAGCATTCTTTGCCCCATCCATGACAATTATCTCGACAGCGTCAGCCAAAAATATCCTCTTTTTGCCACCAAACCTGAGCATTTGCAACAGAGCGGGCTGAGCCGTCGGGCGGCCTTTACGCTGATTGCGAGCTTGGGTACGGTTCCCCTTCAGGGGGAATGGCTAGAAGCTTTTTGGTGCGATCGCTGCCAATCAACCCAGTGGTACCACGTGCGCAAGACTGAATCTAATTTATACACCCTCTGCACGGTACCAGAAGCGCTCTGGATGCAGGTCGCTGGGGTAATTTTGCCCACCGGCAACCCCACCGTAGGCGAGTTTACCCGCCGTCAGGCGCGGCAGACTACCTACGGCGGCGTGAAGGATTTTTACCGGATGGGGTGAGGCATGGAGAAGGTGGGGAGATAGGGAAGGTGAGGGAGATGAAGAGTATAAAAGGACATTGTTCACAAACAATTCCTACCCCCACTTTTCCTGTCGTCCTCACCTTCCTTACATCCCTCATCTCCTCCATTTTCCTCACCTCCCTTAATCGTCACTATTGTTGTTCATTTACTATCTAAACCCTATGTCTAACCCCAAAATAGCCCTCATTACCGGCATTACTGGTCAAGACGGCTCTTACCTAAGCGAGCTGTTATTAGAAAAAGGCTACGAAGTCCACGGCATCATTCGCCGCACCTCGACGATCAACACCGATCGCATTGACCACCTCTACGAAGACCCCCACAGCGACTCGGCCCGGCTGTTTTTGCACTACGGCGACCTCACCGACGGCACCACTCTGCGCCGCATTCTCGAAGAGGTGAAGCCGATTGAAATTTATAATTTAGGAGCACAGTCCCACGTGCGGGTGAGCTTTGACTCGCCCGAATACACCGTGGATGCAGTGGGCATGGGCACCCTGCGCCTACTAGAGGCCATTCGTGACTACCGCCAGCGCACCGGCATTGAGGTGCGCTACTACCAGGCGGGCTCTTCAGAAATGTACGGCAAGGTGCAGCACGTCCCCCAGAGCGAAACCACCCCCTTCTACCCCCGCAGCCCCTACGCCTGCGCCAAGGTCTATGCCCACTGGCAAACCATCAACTACCGCGAGTCGTACGGCATGTTTGCCTGCAACGGCATTTTGTTTAACCACGAATCGCCCCGGCGCGGCGAAACCTTTGTCACCCGCAAAATTACCCGCGCCGTGGCCCGCATCGTGGCGGGGCAGCAGAGCAAGATCTACATGGGCAACCTGGATGCCAAGCGCGACTGGGGCTATGCCAAAGACTATGTCAACGCCATGTGGCTGATGCTGCAACAGGACGAGCCCGACGACTACGTGGTAGCCACGGGCGAAACCTACTCGGTGCGCGAGTTTTTAGACATTGCCTTTGGCCGGGTCAACCTCAACTGGCAAGACTATGTGGCCTTTGATGAGCGCTATCTGCGCCCCGCCGAAGTCGAACTGCTGATTGGTGATCCCACCAAGGCCAAGACCAAGCTGGGCTGGGAACCCTCGGTAACTTTTGAAGAGCTGGTGCACCTGATGGTGGAAGCCGATCTGCAAGCGCTGGGGCTAGTCACCCTCAACGGCAGTGCGGCCACTAGCGTGCTCGATCGCGCCACCCTGCGCACGGCCAGCGGCGTAGCGGTGGGATAGAGCGCAGACCATGCGCCCTAGGGGGAAAATCCATTGCCCCCCTTTTTAAGGGGGGTTGGGGGGATCGATCCGAGCAATACACGTAGATCACAAACACGCTTTCTTGCCGTAATCCAGCCCTCACCCCCAGCCCCTCTCCCAGGGAGGAGAGGGGAGCCGGAACCAGACTTCAAAGTCCCTCTCCCAGATTGGGAGAGGGATTTAGGGAGAGGGCTACGGGGACTTTGTGATCTACTGAGGATACGTTTCACGGAGTTGCAACCCCCTATTGTTCGCAGAGCCAAATAACCCATTGGAGCCCGCCGTACGTGCTGTTCAACACTCTGGTAGACCCATGTTTCAGTTCTTATTTTGCTCCCCAAAGGAATATCATGCGGCCCTAAACGAAGACTTAATTGTTCCAGATACTGTGCAGCTGGCACCCATTCATCCATCGGTCAACTCGGTCTTAAAGCGATGCCTAGATATAGTTGGTGGTTTGGCAGGAGTTTTAATCACGCTACTCTTGTTGGTGCCCATTGCCGTTGCCATTCAGCTTGATAACCCTGGCCCGGTCTTCTTTAGCCAGCTGCGCTGTGGGTACCAGGGGCGACCCTTCCGCATTTGGAAGTTTCGCTCGATGGTGGCCAATGCCGATGAGCTAAAACATCTAGTAGAAAACCAGGCCCAGGGGCTGATCTTTAAAAACGACAATGACCCTCGCATTACCCGAGTGGGCAAGTTTTTGCGGCGCACCAGTCTAGACGAGTTCCCTCAGTTTTGGAATGTGCTGTGGGGAGACATGAGCCTGGTGGGCACGCGCCCGCCGACGGTGGCGGAGGTGCGACAGTATGAGCCTCACCACTGGCAGCGGCTAAATGTGAAGCCGGGGCTAACGGGCAAGTGGCAGGCCCAGGGGCGATCGCACATCAAAGATTTTGAGGCGATCGTCAAGATGGATATTGACTACCAGGCTCAGTGGTCTTTGGGGCACGATGTGATGCTGATTTGGCAGACGGTGGGCGCGGTGGTGCTCAGCCGAGGGGCTTATTAGGGCAGTCGGGGTGCGCTATGAGAAGCCTTCCAGAGCAGCGCTTTTGGTTTGAGAAACGCGGGCTAAGGCTGGGGGTATGATCCGGGCCGCTACCGGATGGTCGAAGGCAAATGGCTGATCGCTCTACCGACTGCCGAACTTTAAAGCTGCCTGAGCACTCACCCCATCCGGATAGTTTTGACATTTTGCAAAAATTTTCACATCGGGCTAAACCCTAGGGAAAGTACGGAGAGATAGGACTAGGTATCCGGAGAGGGCCATTTACTCTTGTAAAGGAAGATAACAACTCAAGCACATTCCCTTTTTGAAAGGGCCTTTTGCAGAGGGGCTTTGATGGTCGTCTTAGATCTCAGTCTCTTTGCCCTGTACTAGAACGCTCCTTAGGCGATCGGGCAGAGTATGGGATAGGTGTGCCTAAGCGTTGCTCTCACTAGAGGTAGCACTTGTATCGCCTAAAGAGTTCAGCAAAAGACTACATAAATGCAAAAGATGGTTTGAGCTGTTGTTTACATGGCTTATAGGCTGCGACGCATTTCATAAGCATTTCTTGAAATGGCTTAAACATCGGTAAGGAGGGCTTAAACCTTTCAGCGGAAGCTATAAGTGTTTTAATGGAAGCCTTATAGGTTGCAAAGAAAGCTATAAGCATTTCAAAGAAAGGCTTAAGCCGTGCAAAGAAAGCTTTAATGCTTTTTAGCAAGGGCTTAATGCCTTGAGGGGATTTTCGGATCTTTTTGGAGGTGCAGCTAAAAACCAACCTAAAAGGATCCAAATTTATACGGTGATGATAGGCTTAAGGGCTTGGCTACAGTGTGGAGGTTGGAACTGGTACCAACACTGTTGTTTATTAATGCCAGGGAGCATTTACGGTATATGAGACGCAAAAGATTATCTGCAACGTTAGGAAAGGCTGAGGTGCGGGCTGCATCCATGGACTCGATTCTGCCGAATTTAGATTTGGGTAATGGACTAACGCTAGAGATGTACTGGGAGGCGATTAATGCTTTGCGGCTCAAGCAGCAGCAGTATAATTCGCTACTATCGAAGGTGGATAACCTATACAACGAGATGCTGGCGGAGGAGCGAGCGCTGGGTGAAATGTCGGAGCATATGCTGAGCGGGGTGAAGGTAAAGTTTGGCCGCGACAGCTATGAGTATGAGATGGCGGGGGGTGTTCGGCGCTCTGATCGCAAGCGACCTCAGCGGAAGGTGGCAGCAATGCCGACAGTTTAGAGTTAACAAATTAGAGTAACAAAAACTGAATATCACTAGCGCGGTCGTGTTTTATAAATGCGACCGCGCTTTCTTAAAAGTACTCAACAGTAATTCATCGTTAGTCAACGTTACATATTTCGTTGTGACAATAGCCCATGTCGTGACCAAGGACAGCATGCATCGTTGCCTAACGTGGTGCATACTGTGATTTTAGGGAAAGGGAATCGCAGTTCTCTAAATAATTTTGGCCAGATTAGGATTTGATACATCTGAAGTTTTTGATAGCTCACAAATCTTCCTACCTAAGCTTTTTTATGAAAATATGGCATTTTGGAGCGTCTCCGTCGCCCGATGATGTTAACGGAGTAAACACAGCAGTCTGGCTCATTGCCCAAGAACAGGTAAGTCTAGGCCACGAAGTTACACTAATATTAGAAAGTATTCCTAATAAGTCTACAAGCCTTTTCGCCAATATGATAGGTTTAAATATTGCCTATATCAAAACAAGCAGGTATTCATACGATGCATTTATGATTGACGCATTACTAGAATCAGGCTTTCCGGACTTGATACACCTCCATTCTATTTTCCTTTTAAACCAATTCTTCTTAGCAAAGAAGATATTCAAAAACAGAATTCCATACATAATTACTCCTCATGGGGGATTAAATTTTAGCCGTAGTAAACTCAAGAAGCAAGTGTTTAGCCTGCTTTTTGAAAAAGAAAAGATGTACAAGGCATCAGCTATCACAGTGGTCACGCCAAGAGAAGCAGATAGAGTATGCAGCTACCTGCCTAGGTATAATCAGCCAATCCGCTGGATACCAAATCCTTTTAATGTATCTCGCCTAAATGGAAGAGCTTGGAAGAGAGATACAACATCAAAGAAAGTCATCTTTCTGGGGCGTTTTGATGTTCTCCAAAAAGGAATAGATATTTTGGCAAAAATTGCATATTTATCACCTGAATTCGATTTTCACCTTTATGGAAGAAAAGATCGTAAGACAGGAAATGAGCTGCATAAAATCCAGCAGGATTGCCCAAAAAACCTACACTTTCATGATCCTATCTACGGGGAAGAGAAACTCGATCTACTCTCAGAAGCTTCTATATATATCCAAACATCTCGATGGGAGGGTTTCCCAATGTCAATTGTTGAAGCAATGTATTTAGGTTTACCCTGCGCTATTTCAGAATGCCTAGACATGGCTGAACTTTTTCGCGAAAAAGGGCTGGGCGTACTTTTGTCAACAGATCCTAGAGTAGCTTCGCAACAATTGGCAGATGCTTTTAGAAATCCAAAAGGTTTTGAAAGTTTTTCAGAAACTTCTAGACAATTTGCCATCTCATGCTTTAGCCCTTTTAATGTAGCAAAGCAATATCTAGATCTCTATGAAGAAGTCTTATCTTGAGGAGGCTCGTGTTAAAAATACATTCAATATCTCTAAAGTCCCTACCATTATCCAGAGACAGAAACAACTTCTGCATACGTCTATTAGCTAACAACATAGAAGTAAAGATTACTGAAATAAAAAAATCTAAGGGATATATCAATCAGATTAGTCCATATCTCATGAAGAGAAATTAATTAACTTAAAAAGCAGAAAAGTATTTTCCCTTTTGAAATTTGGCATTCAGTTGTTCTGATTTAGCAAAAAAGAGTTCTAAAAATGAGTCTAAAAAATAAGGCTATTAAAGGAGTTTTTTGGTCAGCGCTTGAAAGCTGGGGTCACCAAATTATTTCTTCTATAGTATTTTTTGTGCTTGCAAGGCTTCTAGGGCCAGAATCATTTGGACTCATCGCTTTAGCTAGTGTATACATTGCCTTTATCGGCATTTTCTCGGGGAGTAGTCTATCTTCTGCCATTGTCCAAAGAGCAGACTTGGAGCCAGAGCATTTAGATACTGCTTTTTGGACTAGCCTCCTTATAAGTATTGCTTTGACCCTGGTTAGTTTTACCCTAGCTGGTTGGATCGCAATCTTATTTTCTGAACCGACTCTCAAATCTATTGTGAGGTGGCTCTCTATTAGCTTATTAATCAATGCTTTTAGCGATGTTCAGCAGGCTATCTTTCAAAGAAATATGGACTTCAGAGCGCTTTCTATTCGCTCTTTGGTCGCAACGACTGTTAGCGGAATTGTTGGGGTAACAATGGCTCTAACCGGATCTGGAGTGTGGAGCCTAGTTGGACAGCAACTATCTAGCTCCTTAACAAAAGTCTTGGTTTTATGGTGGGTCAGCACTTGGCGACCAAGGTTGAAGTTTTCTAAAAGCCACTTTAAAGAGTTGCTTAGCTTCAGTATTAATGTCACGGGCTCTAGTTTCACAAACTTTTTTAGCCGCCGATCTGATGACTTACTAATTGGCTATTTTTTAGGGGCTACGGCTTTGGGATATTATAGCGTAGCCTACAAGCTGCTCTTAATGATGATTGACTTGTTTTCTCGTGTTTTGGAAAAAGTGGCTATGCCAATATTTTCAAAGCTACAGAATGAGCCAACTAGAATTCGAGAAGCGTTCTACCAGGTAACTCAAACAGCAAGTTTGATTACTTTTCCGGCATTTATCGGTGCAGGGATTTTGGCACCGGAGCTAATACTAATTTTCTTTGGAAACCAGTGGGGGGAAAGCATCCCTATCATGCAAATTTTGGTTTTTATTGGAATTTTACAGTCACTAAGTATTTTCAATAGCACTGTTCTGTTAGCAATGGGTAAACCAGATTGGAGGTTCGCCTTAGGCTTATTTCTAAGCATAACAAATGTAATTTGTTTTGCGATTTCTGTTCATTGGGGGATAAAAGCGGTTGCCCTAGCTTACGTAATTAAAGGATACTTGTTATCACCAATATCCTTGAGTCTGATAAAAAAATTGATAAAAATCAGCTATCTGAAGTATGTTAGCCAACTGTATGCTCCAGCTGTATGTACATTAATCATGACTTTAGGAATCGTTGTTACCAAATACACCTTTGCTGATCAGATTAATTCTATATGGTTACTTTTGTGCTGTGTTTCTATAGGAACAATTATGTACTCGTCATCACTATTTTTAATATTTCCTTCAAAGTTTAAGAAAACAATTTCTTACTTCTACTCAACTTAGTATTTTCTATAGCTTCTCGACATTGGGTGCATCCCAGTTTTGCAATGAGTACAAATGCGTGGTTATTAAACCCATGAGAATCAAGGGAGCAGAAATAGTATCTCATATTTGGACTTGCAAGACTAGGATGTATCCTCGACGTTTCTATGATTTAAGTCAATACCCAAGTTTCTGTAACTACATTAGAAACTGAATCTTGTGTCCATAATAGTTTATAGGCTAAGAGTCATGCAAGGGAAAATAAAGTTTTACATTAAGAATTCGTTTTCAGAAGATTCTCTTGTTTACCCTTTAAAAGCATTTTTAGCATTTAAAAAACTGAGAGATGGAGCATTAAAATCGATAGAAATTTATCTAGTCCGGTTTTTTTCAAGCTCAAAATTTCTAACATCAATTTATTATCTATTGCTCTCAAAATCCTTTAAGCGAGAGCAGTACGCCTGCCTTATTGGACGCATGAGATACTATGATTCACTCCACAGTAAAGAATCTAATAGCTATCTCTTACGAAGAAATACTCATCGACTAGAGAAAGGCTTACTTATGAGGCCACGGCGAGATATATTCGCGGCAGGCTACATAGCAGAAACTGTTGACTGTTTTTTTGAATCAGTCAATCAAAACAACAGTTCACAGAATCTGGAAGAGCTGAAGTGGGCAAATGATGTGCTTTCAGAATATTTTGATGTTGTTGGCTCTCAACCAGGAATAGACAAAGCAAGGGCTAAATTTAAGTCTGCGTTGGGAGCTAGCATTGATGTCAATGAATCGCTCAAATTTATTCCATACAAACGAGATTCTAGTGTGCCTTTGTCAGTCAGTTATGAGAGCTTTTTAAGTTTATCCCAGCGACGTCGTTCAGTACGCTGGTATCTATCGAAGCCTGTTCCTAGGGATCTGATCGATAAAGCTGTTAAGGTAGCCTCACTTTCTCCAAGCGCTTGCAATCGTCAACCGTTTGAATTTCGAATTTTTGATGATCCAGATTTAGTCCAAAAAATTTCAGTCCTCCCAATGGGAACCAAAGGTTTCAGCCATAATTTCCCAGTTGTTGTAGTGGTGGTTGGGAAGTTGAGTGCCTACTTTAGCGAACGCGATCGCCATATTATTTATATCGATGGCTCTCTCGCGGCAATGTCTTTTATGTATGGCTTGGAAACACTAGGTTTAAGCTCTTGCCCAATTAACTGGCCTGACGTAGAACCTCTGGAGAGAAAAATGGATAAACTTCTTAAACTTGAGCCAGACGAAAGGCCAGTTATGCTCATATCTGTTGGTTATCCAGATCCAGAAGGCATGGTTGCATTTTCTCAGAAGAAAAGTCTCGAAAAAGTTCGAAGGTATAATTAACCATAAAAGTGAAATGGGTCTTTTCGCACGGATTAGATGCCAAAGATAATGCTCAAGTAATCATTTTTCAGGATTTTAGCCTTATGTTATTCGAAATTCGTGGCGTTCATTTTGCTAACAAGGGTGCTGAGCTTATGCTGCATTCTGTTTTGCAGAAGGTAGCGGAGTGGAATGATCAAAATAAATTAGCAATGCGCTTCCAGCTTGGAAGCTTCGATCAAAGAGCAAAGCTGGGCTTACGGCAACTTTTTTGGGTTGACAAAGGGCTACCTCTAATTGGGAAAAGCTATGCACAGGCCATTTCATTGGTACCTAAAAAGACGCGCAATGCTCTTGGCATAGTGACCTACGAAGACATTGATGTGATTTTGGATGCATCCGGTTTTGCCTACTCTGATCAATGGGGAATAGAAAAGTCTACTCGAATGGCTGAGCTCGCTCGGAAGGCAAAAAAAATGGGTAAGAAAGTGGTGCTCCTTCCTCAGGCATTTGGGCCTTTTGAGAATCCCCGAAAAAGAAGCGAATTCATAAAAGTCTTAGAGAATGCCGACTTAGTTTTCGCGAGAGATCCCATTTCCTATGATCATTTAATAAATCTAAGTATAAATTCAACTAACATAAGAATGTCGCCGGATTTCACTAATTTAGTAAATGGAGCTGTTCCTGGCTATTTTGACTTATCAGTAAAGAGGGCATGTGTAATACCAAATAATAGAATGCTGGATAAAACTTCGAAAGAGACTAAAAATAGCTATGCTCACTTCCTCGAATACTCTATCCAATTTCTTTTAGATCAAAGGCTTAATCCATTTATTTTGCTTCATGACAATTCTGACAGAGTCCTAATATCTCATTTAAAGGGAGTTTTTGGTAATCAATTAGAGGTAGTGGAAGAGCCTAATCCCTTATATGTAAAAGGCATCCTCGGAAATTGTTATCTAGTCATTGGTTCTAGATTTCACGGATTAATTAGTGCGTTGTCTCAGGGGATACCCTGCATAGGCACAGGGTGGAGCCATAAGTATCAGATGCTATTTCAAGATTACGATTGCTCATCTTTTCTCATTTCTGATTTTCAAGATAAAGATAAAGCACTTTACCAGCTCAATCAATTGGTAAGTGAACCTAGTCGATCAGAATTAATGAATCAATTACACAGCGCTAGCAAGAAACAAAAGAAACTCTCATCGGAAATGTGGAGTGAAGTGCACAAATTGATCTACAACTAATTTTTTTGAGAATTCATAATCAACTCAATGAAATATGAAAAATCTCCCTGCTCCTAATTCTCCACTCTTTGTCTCTGTAATTATTCCTGTCTTCAACGACTCAGAGCGGCTCAAGCATTGTCTAGAAAGCCTTGAGAATCAAAGCTATTCTAAAGACCATTACGAGATAATTGTAGTAGATAATGCTTCTCAAGAAGACCTACAGAATTTAGTAAAGCAATATCCTCAAGCAAAATATGGTTATGAAGATAAACCTGGTGCTTATGCATCAAGGAATAAAGGAATTTCGATGGCAAAGGGAGACATTGTTGGTTTTACTGACTCAGACTGTATACCAGATAAAAATTGGATCGGAAAAGCTGTCGAGATCTTTAGAAGCAACCCAAGCTGCGGCTTAGTCGTTGGAAGCATTGAACTTTTCTTTCAAAATCCTGATTGCCCAACAGCCGTTGAATTATACGAGAGTGTTACAGCATTTCAGCAAGAGAGAAATGTAGAAGTAAATCATTGGGGTGCGACTGCCAACGTATTTACTTTCAAAGCAGTTATTCAAAAAGTGGGGCTTTTTGATGAAACCTTAAAATCGGGTGGAGATATAGAATGGGGGCAGCGTATTTTTGCTGCTGGATATTTCCAAATATACGCAAAAGAATGTGCTGTTCTGCACCCGGCCAGACATTCCTTTGAAGAACTAATCAAAAAAATCGTCAGAGTGGCTGAGGGTAGACACGCTAGACTAAAGGAGAAAGCAAAATATCCCCATCAGCAGTTTGGATTTAAAGATGATCTGTTAAGCGCGGTAACAAGGGCTTTAAGACCTCCAATTAAATCAGCCTTTAATATTTTTAGAAGCAAAGAGTTAAAGAATATAAGCCAAAAAACTCAAGTTGTCTTTGTTCTTCTAATTGTTAGATATGTTTCTGCATGGACAAAAATTCGAGTTTCAATTTCGTCTCATTAAATAAACTTAGGGATTGCCACATCCAAAGTCTGAGTGATGCCATAGTCTCATAGACTTCTTCAGGAAGTTGAAATCTCAGGTCATTTATAAAAGATTACATCCTGCAAAAGGATTAGGATATTACTATGATCAGAAATTCGGAGCAGACATATCAAATCGAAAGGCTCTCAAAGAAAGCATTTCATATTGCTTATAAGCAGTTGATTGGTGATAGAAGATGCCAATTTTATGACTTGTCAAAAATTCAGCCATCTCAAAGAGAATCCAAATCTCCAATTATTCAGTTTTATTCATCTATTGATAACATTGGAAATTTTTTACCTGTCCTTGGAATTCAATCCATGCTAGGTACTGTTCCCGATACCTGGTGTGTACAAGACAAATCCATTGATTTTGACTTCATCAATAAAAATTATAAATTTGTCATCATTGGTGGAGCCGGACTTTTAGTCCGAGGTAATGGGAGCTTTGAGCGTTTCTGGACTCAATTTTCTGAAAAATGTAAGTTACCTACGGTGATCTGGGGTGTTGGAACTGATGGGGTTAAGGATATTAGTCCTCCTTATCGAAGAATCGTATCAGAAGTTGCTAAAAGGTGTGACTTAATTAATGTTCGAGATGAACTAACAGCTGAAACTTTCAACCTTATTGATCCTGATATAAGTGCTTGTCCCACGGTAGCTTATCTTCAGGCTGTAAAAAAAGTCAAAAAGCTATCAAACAAACCGCTAGATCAGGCAACTCTAATTCATTATCAGCCTCAAATCCACGTGGATTCTTACATAAAGGAGATTAATGAATTAATGAAAAAAAGTTTTACTAAGTATCGAAGAACGACTAATTATCAATATTCTTTTTTAGGACTTGACGATGCTATCTATAAGTTTTATCTAGAAAGTGGCCTCGTAGTCACAGCTATGTTGCATGGTGCAATCACTGCCTATGGTCTTGGCATCCCCTATGTAGCAATTTCAAAGTCCGATAAAATGAATGCTTTCATTAACAAGTTTGGAAACGGTTTTCAAGTATCCTCAGCGAAAGAACTGAGAGATCTTTTTGATTCTAATGAAGCATCGAAAAAACAGCTTAAGCCTGTTGCCCTTGATTCTGTATTAGACTTTGGGGATAAAGTAAAGAATTGGGCGGAAGAACTATGATAAGAACCTTAAGTTCTGTACAAATAGGAATTTTCTATGCCTCAATCTCACATTATTATTACTCACCAATACCCGCTTAACGCTCCTGGAGGTGGAACTAGGAGCTGTGTCCAAATTATTCAGCACCTTCAAAAAATTGGGGTCGAAGTAACTGTTATTCAAATTTCATCCGATTCTCAACAAGGCACTGATTTAGTGCCTTGTCAAGTATTTTCTGTTGCTCCCAACCATTTCAATTATTTATTCACCGGATATTCAATCGCTCGCACTATCGAAAAATTGATTTCTCAGAAATCAGTAGATGCCGTTCTGAGCTGGAGTTATGAAGCTGCCTTCTTGCCAAAGTTTCTTAGGAAACACAAAATCTTGTTTGGTATGATTGCAGCGATGCCTTCTTATGAAGACTGGTTTACTCGCAAGACTGACTTTAAGTTTCTTAAAGGGTTTAGTGATAACTGGTTTCGATTGAGACCTTTTCGGCTAGCAGACATCAGTTTCGTCTCTTCTAACTTTACAAAACGAGAGTTAAGCGACCTTTTTGATATTGAGTTAAGGAAAATTTCTGTAGTTGGGCGAGGTATAGATGATGTGTTTTTCAGTGTCAATCGGACACCGTCTAAATCTATTTCTAATTTTATCTTCTACGGTTCATTAGCACCTGTAAAAGGTGTTTTTGATGTCGTTGACGCGTTAGGATTTGTCTATGAAAAGGGGTTTCAAGAATGGAAACTGAAAATTGCAGGTTGGGGAGATTTGGATCTTCTAACCCAATCAATACGGGAGCATGGTATTGAAGACAATGTTCAATTTCTCGGGCGCTTAGAACCTAATGAGTTAGTTCAGTCATTAGGCTGGGCAGACATAGCTATCTTACCTTCTAGGGCTGAGTCGTTTGGCCGATCTATTGCTGAAGCCCAAGCTGCGGGTTTACCTGTGATCTCCTACGCAGTTGGCTCAATTCCTGAAATTGTTGATCATGGTTCTACTGGCTGGCTCGTTCCGCCTAAACAGCCAAAACTTTTAGCAGAAGCTATTGTTCAAGCCATTAAGCAACCTGCTGCTACCTATCAAATGGGGCTAGCTGGTCGAGAACGGGTTAGCCAGCTTTTCTCGTGGGAAAAAACTGCTGGAGCCATCCTGCACGGTATAGAAAACGCCCGAAGGAGTAATTCATAATGTCTCAGACTGCTACTACACTAAAAAAAGTTGAGCCTTTCAATACACTAGCTTCCTTACGAATCCTGTTCGTGAGCCACACCTACGTCGTAGGCGTCAACCAGGGCAAGCTCGACGCCATTGCCCAGGCCGGTGCCGAGGTAGGGTTGCTAGTGCCCCAGCACTGGCAGGCCCCCCAGTGGAACAAGCGCTTTGAGGCCGAAAACCCCTACCCCCGCATTGCGCTTTACCCTTGCCCCATTTATTTCGAGGGTCGGGCCGGGGCGCACTTTTACCCCCCCCTGGCCATCTTAAAAACCATCCGCGACTTCAAGCCCGATATTATCCAGGTAGAAGAAGAAGTCTTTTCGTTAGCCGCCCTAGAGGTGGCCTTTTGGGCACGGCGCTGCCACATTCCAGTGGTGCTGTTTGGCTGGGAAAACCGCGATCGCCAGCTGCCCGCCCCCCGCCGCTGGATGCGGCAGTACGTGTTTGACAGCACCCAAACTATTTTGGCGGGCAACCACGAAGGGGCCGACCTGCTCAAACAGTGGGGCTACGCTAAACCGGTCGAAGTCATGCCCCAAATGGGGGTCGATACCGAGCTGTTTTCGCCCCAGCTGCGCCCCCCCAAGCCCAGCGATGCGCCCCTGTGCATCGGCTTCGTGGGCCGCATTGCCTACCAAAAGGGTATCGATACTCTAATTGAGGCGGCCCGCCTGCTTCAGCAGCTGGGGCTGAGGTTTCAGATTAGCCTCTGTGGGTCTGGGAGCGACGAGGCCCAGTTTAAGCAGCTGGCCCACGACTACAACCTCGACGATGTCGTTGTTTGGACCGGGGGCGTGCGCCACGACGAAGTGCCCCAGGCGATGGCCAAAATGGATGTCTTGGTGCTGCCCTCGCGCACCGTACCCACCTGGAAAGAGCAGTTTGGCCACGTGCTGATTGAAGCTATGGCGCTGGGCCTGCCGGTAGTGGGGTCTACCTGTGGCGAAATACCCAACGTAGTGGGTGAGCCAGAGCTGGTGTTTGCCGAAGGCGATGCCCCCGCCTTAGCCAGCATTTTGGCCCGACTTATTACCGACCTACCCTGGCGGCAGGCCATGGCCACCCACAGTCTCAAGCAAGTAGATGAGCACTATAGCCACCAGCGCATTGCCGAACGCTTAATTGAGCTGTGGCAGTCGATTGTGCAGGCGGGCTAGGGCCAGTGGATCGAAAACAAATATGACCTATTGCTATGCGTATTGCTATTGTTCGCCGCGCCCTAGGGGCCTCGTTTAGCATGGATGTCTATGCCGATGGCCTGATCAGTGGCCTACGGCAGGCGCGACCCCGCTGGGATATCGTCGAGATTATCCCCTCGTTTTCAGAGTATCAGGGCTCAGCGCTGAGTCGGTTGGGCAAATACTATCGCCGCTATAGGCAGTTTCCCCGTCAGGTGCGGCGACGCACCGATGTCGATCTATTTCACATTGTTGACCACAGCGATGGGCACCTGTGTTACGCCCTAGGGCGCACCCAGCGCCCGGTAGTCGTCACCTGTCACGACTTGATTAACTACATTCAGCCCGAAAATATTCGCACCCAGACCAGCATGCCCTTGGTCAGCACCTGGGTGTGGCGCTACGCCGTGCAGGGCATTGCCCAAGCCGACCATATTATTACAGTGTCTGACCACACCGCTAAGGATGTGATGGCCACCTTTGGTGTAGAACCGGCCCGTCTGACCACGGCCCCCAACGGCGTTGACTCAGCCTTTCGGCCCCTGCCCCCAAAGGCCATTGCGGCGGCGCGATCGCGCTACCACCTAGCCCCCGACACCCTTTGCCTGCTCAATGTCGGCTCTAACCACCCCCGCAAAAACATGGTTGCCGTGCTCAAAGCCCTGGCGGTGCTGCGCCAGCAGAGTCTACCCGTGCACTTGCTCAAAGCCGGGGCCAACTTTACCGATGAACAAAAAAACTACCTTCACCAGCAAAATCTTACGGATTGCGTGGCCTACGTCGGTAAGCCTAACCAGACAGAGTTGGTCGAGCTATACAACGCGGCCAATGTTTTACTCGCGCCCTCGCTCTATGAAGGGTTTGGCATTACCCCCCTAGAGGCCATGGCCTGCGGAACTCCAGTGATTGCCTCCAACGCGACTGCCCTGCCCGAGGCCGTCGGCGATGCTGGAGTGCTGGTAGCCCCCAACGATATTGAGGGCATGGCGGCCAATGTAGTGCGTCTTGCCAACGACCGTTGCTTTAGAGAAAACCTAATTGAAAAAGGCCTGACTAGGGCCAGCCAAATGTCTTGGGTGCGATCGGCAGACATTGTAGCCGCTGCCTACGAACGGCTGACCCCGGCAACCTGATCAACCTCTATGCCCTAACTCATAATCTCAACTCTATGGAAACTCTTCAAGTAGAGGTCGCCCCTAGCACCTCACCCCAAATAGCCCCCATTAATCTGCTGCTATCGGCCTATGCCTGCAATCCTGAAAAAGGATCTGAACCCGGCGTGGGGTGGAATATGGCGAAAGAGCTAGCCAACCACCACCAGGTCACCCTACTAACCAGAGAAAGCAACCGCCAGGCCATTGAAACCTCCCTTGGCCAAGCACCCGTTACCAACCTAACGGTAGTTTTTTGCGATGTACCCATTCTTCAGGGTTGGTTCAAACAGCAGCAAAACCTCAGCGTCTATCTCCTTCACATTCACCACTATCTGTGGCAGTGGGTGGTTTATTTACACGCTAAAAAGCTGCACAAAACCCAAAACTTTGAGCTGGTGCACCACGTCACCTACGGTCGCTACTCAGCGCCCAGCTTTTTATCGTTTCTACCGGTGCCGTTTATCTTTGGCCCCGTGGGCGGTGGGGAGTCAGCTCCTGCCCCCTTTTGGCAAGACTTTAGCCTAGGCAACAAATTCTATGAATACATGCGCAACATCCTTCGATGGATTGGGGAGCGCGACCCCTTTGTGCGCTTGACCATTAAAAACAGCGACGTTGCGATCGTGGCCACCCCAGAGACAGCTCTGCGCCTCAGCCGCCTGGGGGCCAAGCGCATTGAGCGTATCTATGGTCAGACCGGCATCAATCAGCAAGAGCTAGTGCGGCTGGGCCAGCTGCCTGAGCCATCCACTGGTTCTAAAATTCGCTTTATCAGTATTGGCCGCCTACTGCATTGGAAGGGGTTTTATCTAGGGCTGCGGGCCTTTGCTCAGGCTGACCTCTCCGATGGAGAGTACTGGATTGTGGGTGATGGGGCCGAGCGAAAAACCCTGGAAGCCCTAGCCAACAATCTGGGTGTTGGCAATCGAGTGAAATTTTGGGGCAATCTCTCCCGAGAACAAACCCTGGCTAAGTTGGGTGAGTGTGATGTGCTGGTGCACCCAAGTTTGCACGACTTTTCGCCGACGGTCTGCCTAGAGGGCATGGCGGCAGGGCGACCCGTGATTTGCCTTGATCTGGGCGGGCCAGCCACCCAAATCACCCACGAAACCGGCTTTAAAGTACCTGCCCATACGCCAGAGCAGGCTGTGCAAGACATGGCCAAGGTGATGGAGACTTTGGCTAAAGCTGGCCCTCTGCGACAGCAAATGGGCCAGGCAGGGCGGCAGAGGGTCAGCGAACTCTATAGCTGGCCCAGTAAGGGCGCATTTTTGAACCAAATCTATCGGGATGTGATCTCCCAAGCCTGAATACCTTACCAGGTTCGCTCGCTGGGTAGGCCAACTCGATTATGGACAAGCCCAGGGAATGCAACAGCTGGCGCATATCCACAAACTCACTAAGGCTAACCGCCATGCGCATTTTAAGCGTGCACAACACCTATCAAATCCGAGGGGGCGAAGATGAGTCTCGCGAATCCGAAGAACGGCTATTACGGGAGTATGGGCATGAGGTAGACGTCTACGAGGAGTCAAACGATCGCATACAACATTTAAACCCGGTTCAGCTAGCGCTTAAGACAGTTTGGTCTCAGGAAGCGTATCAAGAAATCAGCCGTCGGTTAGATCAGAAGCCCTACGACATCGTACATATTCAAAACTTTTTTCCGCTAATTTCCCCTGCTGCCCACTACGCAGCTAAAACCGCAGGAGTGCCGGTAGTTCAAACCTTGCGAAACTATCGGCTCCTATGCCCCAACGGGTTGTTTTTTCGTAACGGTAAAGTTTGCGAAGACTGCATGGGCAAAACGATTCCTTACCCAGGTGTGATCCACGGCTGCTATCGCGAAAGTCAATCTGCTAGCGCAGCTGTAGCCACAATGATCACAGCCCATCGAGCTCTTAACACCTGGTCTAAGACAGTTAGTCTATTTGTTACGTTGACCGAATTCTCTCGTCAGAAATTTATAGAAGGTGGATTCCCTCCTGATAAGGTTGTTGTCAAGCCTAATTTTGTTTACCCAGATCCGGGTATTGGACAGGGCGAAGGCCATTACGCTCTGTTCGTCGGACGTCTGTCGGTAGAAAAGGGGTTAGATACACTAATTGCTGCTTGGGAAACCCTAAAGGCACCTATTCCCCTAAAAATCGTTGGTGAAGGCCCTCTAGCCAACCTGGTTGAAAAGGCGACTCAGCACATGCCTCATATTGAGTGGCTAGGGCGACAGCCCATGGCAGAAGTACATCGCTTAATGGGTAATGCCCGCTGTTTGATCTTTCCCTCCAAATGGTATGAAACCTTTGGGCGAGTTGCGGTAGAAGCTTTTGCTAAGGGTACGCCTGTTATTGCGGCCAAAATTGGGGCGATCGCAGAGCTAGTAGATTCTAACCAAGTTGGTGTTCTCTTTGAGCCCGGTGATGCTGACGATCTTGCCACAAAGGTTACCCAATTTTGGCTATCTCAAGCTGACTATGGTTCTATGCGTACGGCTGCTCGTACTAAGTTTGAGCAAAATTATACCGCCGAGAGAAACTATAAATTACTCATGGGAGTGTATTCACAGGCGGGGGGGTAATAAAGCTTAAAATTTTGATTTTAGTCTGGATAGAGTGTTACTAAAACCTAAAAAAACCGGGTGCATCCGACTTTTATAAATTTACGGTTATCATCCCCTATTCCCTTCTCCCTTTTTGGGAGAAGGGAAGCCAGGTTCAAAGTCCCTTTCCCAAGTTGGGAGAGGGACTTTGGGTGTAGCTTTCTTCCCGAAGGGTATGTTCAAGAAAGTGGGATGCACCCAACAAAACCTTTGGCAGAATGGTTAAGACTTCAAATAGATATTAGCGATTGATTAAACGCAAACATCTTGACCAGTAGAAAGAATCTCAAATTTTGTCACAACTGGAATGTTCGAATTCTGTCTTTCTTCAACCCGTCGTTAACGTAGCTACGCCTATGCTATGGCAAAAGCAACGCTTAATTATGTCACCTGTCTAATGTCTAATACAGTCAAGGAAGAGTTAAAGAGCTAGGCATGCATTTATCAGATTATGTCAAAGCGCGGCCTCAATCTGAGGTTATCACAGCTCCTGTTCTACTACTTTTTGCATTTGCGACCATTTTTTTTCCAAGAATAATCAATTCCATAGGTGCCCCTTCACCAATTAACTTTGTTCACTTTCTAGTAGTTCCTATTGTTTTACTGTGGATTTTAGTTAAAACTCGACCTCGCGATAGACATCAAGCCTCAGTCGCAAAACAGTTCTTAAGCTGGCTTTATCTGCTTCTAATTGTTGTCATAGCTAGTGCGCTCCTTAACAAATCTTCTATAGTTAATAGCGCTCTTTCATTTTTTCTGCTGGCAGAGCCGCCCTTATTTTTAATTGGTTTACTAAGCAGTATTTTTTCATATAAAGACTTTCTGATATTCCGCACTTGGTTTGTTCGATTCTCAATTTTTCATTTAGCTTTATCGCTTATTCAAGCATTTTTATTGACCGTAGGCATCATGAAGCCTGGAGAACTGGGTGTGATCCAGGACAATATACAAGGAGTTTTTTATGTGTCAGGAGGCGGGCATAACGTAGCAGCCAGCGTTTCGATGGCTTTTGGGATCTACTACTTAGGTAGTACTCAAGGTAACAGCGGCAGCAATATGGTATCTCGTTTGAGGATCATAGTTTTAATTTTGTCTATAGTGCAACTTTTATATGCAGACTCTAAGCAAACCATGCTAGCAGCACTGATAGCATGGACATTTTTAACTATTACTAAAGCAAAAAAAATCGTAACTTTTCTAAAGTACACCATACTGATTACCGTTATTATTTTCGCGATGCTTTGGGCCATCGATCATATTCCTTTGTTTAGAGCTTTCGGCATCTGGCTAAAGCCCGACATCTACGGCAGAGATGGAGTTGCAACCCAGCTAAAGGTCTCTGCTTTTCCTGTCATTATTTCCCACTATGAGTCAATCCTGAACTGGTTTTTAGGGTTGGGGCCAGGCCACACTGTTAGTAGAACAGGCGGGTGGATCATACGAGAATACTGGTCTCTATTAGGTCCACTTGGCGCAACTGTTCATCCCGCTAGCGGAGAAGTTTGGAATGAAGTTGCTTCTGTCTGGATTGGCAGACGCTCTAGCATGTTTTCACCCCTTTTCGGCTGGGCTGGTATTTGGGGGGACTTAGGTTTCTTAGGCTTAGGTAGTTATATAGCAATTTTAGTATTTATCTGGAAAAAACTATGCAAAGACGATTTTTCTAAATTTATTCTTCTTACTATGGCCGTTCACGGCTTCATTTTTAGTCAGATGGAAGAACCTGGATTCATGGTTCATTCAATGACTCTTATTTTTCTGCGATGGAAAGAGTTAAAACTAGAGAAAGGCGGCAATCAGCTTTGGCAATAGTCAAAGTAATAACTTCAAAGAAACATTAATTCAAACTATACCGGTCGAATTTAACTTTGAACTGGCGAATAACCATAATAAATGACTTGAGGAAATAAACTATGTCGGCCGAAGAAAATAATAAAAATGTTAGCATTGAACATCCAAAATCTTCTTATAGGCCAGAAATAGATGGCCTTAGGGCTGTCGCTGTGATTGCTGTCATCATCAATCACTTCAATAAGAATTGGCTGCCTAGTGGCTATTTGGGCGTAGATATTTTTTTTGTGATCTCCGGATTTGTCATTACTTCATCGCTGGCAAATCGTCACAACAAATCACTAAGTGACTTTCTTCTCAGTTTTTATAGTAGGCGTATTAAACGTCTAGTTCCAGCTTTAGTGCTGTTTGTCATCACAACCAGTATTCTCATATGCCTATTTAATTCAATCCCGAAATCTTCACTTCAAACAGGTATGGCGTCTCTGTTTGGTCTCTCTAACTTGTATTTGTTGGAGCAGTCTACTAACTACTTTGCATCATCAACAGAACTAAATGCTTTCACTCATACTTGGTCGCTAGGAGTGGAAGAGCAGTTTTATTTTCTTTTTCCGTTTCTTGTTTGGTTTACAGGATTTGGGCGTCTAACTACTAGTGGAGAAAAGAATTTACTTTGGGTAACAGGATCGCTGTCAGTTGTCTCTCTAATTAGTTTTGTTTTTCTTTATCAGATTGATCAAGCTTCTGCTTACTTCTTAATGCCTACGCGCTTTTGGGAATTAGGTTTAGGGTGTATATTGTTTCTCGGTCTAAAGTCTTACAATGTTTTTTCGAGGAATATACAAACTGCTCCATCACTACTAGTAATTTTTGGCATTATAAGCATTTTATTTACTCCACTTCGGTATGCCATTCCAGCGACTGTTGTTGTTGTTCTACTCACAGTAGTCTTGATTGCTTGCCTTCGCCCAGGAACCGCTGGATACTATTTTTTCACCCAAAAGCAGGTAGTCTATATCGGACTCATTTCCTATCCACTTTATCTATGGCACTGGGGGGTGCTAGCTCTTAGCCGGTGGACGATTGGTGTTCACTGGTGGTCTATCCCTTTTCAAGTCGCCTTGATGCTGCTTTTGGCAACTACTTCTTATCGGTATGTGGAAACCCCGCTTCGCCATGCTGAGTGGTCTGCAATCCGCTGGAAGTCTATTGGGTATGGAATTTTTGCCGCTGTTGTTGCTGCCCTTATTCTTATAAGTCTAAATACTCCCTTAGGAAAATTAGCCTACGCAGGTCAAAAAAATAATCAAAGCGAAATGGCTAATGTTATTGAAACTTGTGGGGACATTTCTAAAACTCAGAAATTTCTTATTGTAGGTGACAGCCATGCCGAACAGATTTCGGCACTGTTCGATTCAACACCTATCAAGTGCATAATTCACCGTGAAACATTGAGTAAAGGGCTGTATCCCACTCTGAATTCTCAAATAGGCGACAAAAAAAATACTCCTGTCAAAATAGATGCCCTTGTCACCCATATAGATGAATCAAGTGATATGTATAGGCAGCAAATAGATTCGCTGTCAAGCGGGGATGTTTTAGTGATTTCATCGCGTCATCTTTGCAGGCTGTTTGAAAAATGTTTCAGCGTTGATTTATTTGAAAAATATAATCGTTTCTTTGATGATGACTTAAAGGAAATCAGCGAATCGGAAGCACAAGATATATATATAAGTAAGTTAAGAAGTCTAGCGACTAAGCTGCAAGCTGAAGGAGTCAAGGTTTTAGTGTTTCTACCTATGCCAGAAATACGTCAAATGCCACAACTTTGCCAGCGGGAATGGTTTAGGCCAGTTTTGCCTTCAGGATGCTCAGTTGGCGAAGATACGTATAAGGCAAGAGAGCTGATTGTTGATAAATTTAATAATGCCCTAGCGCCTAGCAGCAAAACCAATATTTATCTATACGACGGGTATGATCTTCTTTGCGGGCCTTCAAAAGATTGTCCAAATATTATAAGGCGTCCAGATCTGATGAAGGATGCCACTCATATCAGCCCTAGCGCCTCGTTTCTTATTCACAAAGATTTTATTTCCTTCCTACATCGTAATAACCTGATTAATTAACCAGCACACAATATGTAAAAAAGTCTCTTGAGTGACCTTGCAAACCACTACCTGTAGATCTGCAAGGATTGGCTTACTGTACCTAACTATAAATTTCCTGTGTAGTTTGCCCCAATCAGCTACAATCGTCCGGTTTTGGCGTTCGTTCGCAGAAATAAGGTTAGGAGAACATACTTGAGCGTTCTCTGAATGTGTTGCTATCTAAGTCGTTATCAATTATGACAAGTGCTTCAGGCTCTCCCAGTACATTCTCGTCTCCTCCTTCCACACCTACGGCCAGTCGTATCTTTTGGGTGATTGGCCTAGCCTGCATCATTGGCTTTGTAATAAATCTCCTGACTGCTGCCATTCCCCCCGACCCTATGGCTCTAGAGTGGCGGATCGGCTTCATGCAGCAGGTGAGTGGTCGCAGCATTTTGCTATTTCTCGGCATTGCCATGGTGGTCTATGGCGGCCTGGGTCAGCGGGCACTGTCTCGCTATCTAGCCTTGGCCTGCCTGGTAGGGGGCATTTTGTTTTTGCTATCGGGGGTGATTGTCATTCGCGATGGGCTGGTGCTGCAAAGCCAGGCCCTTAGCACTATTGAGAGCGAGGCAACAGAGATACGCTCTCAACTACAAACCGCACAGGCTAATCCCAACTTACCTTCTGAAATTACCCCCCAGCGCATTAAAGAAGCCCTAGGCCAACTCGAAGTTCAGGCTGAAGCACTGAGCCAAAATGCTCGCAACAGCACTATGCAATCCATGATGTCGATGCTGAGTACCCAGGTCGTAACTGGTCTAGGGCTGTTGGCGCTGGGCAGAGTTGCCATCAAGCACAACCGCTAGACCCTTGGCTTTCTAGACGCAAAAAGCTAAATGAAGGCAGGGATAGCAATTATCTGTCCTTCAGCTTTTTTTACAGCACCATAACGCTACTTTTTACACCTATGGCTGCCCCCACCTTAAACCTCAAACCCCACCTACAAACCACCTGGGGTTGGATAGCCGCCTTAGCCAAAGACTTCCACGGGCGTATTGTGCTACTGGGGCTGACGGTGGGGCTAATTTACCTGCCGGTGTGGCTAGGGTACTTAGTACCAAGAGCCCTTAAAGGCAAGGTGGGCTGGTTTTTAGTGCTGTGCATGCTGGGATTAGCCGCTGCAGAGCTATGGAACCGTCGCGCTGTACTTAAAACTCTACAAGCGTCTGAAGAGGATCGCCTGCTTGGGCAATTGCTGATTGTGGGCGCAGCGGTACTGTTTCCGTTTTGTCGCTTTGCAATTTGGCCTCAGGCATTTTTGTGGTTGGTAGTTTTAGCGGGTATTGCTTGCAGCACTTGGGGAGCCAGCTTTTTTAGTCGTTTTATGGTGCCTACAGCTTTAATTGGCATCACTACCTATCCTCGCATTGGTTTTATTTCTCGCTTTATCTGGGATTTTTTTGCTCCTTACCAGTTTTTAGAAATTAGAATGGCCGAGGTTAGTAGTGCGGCTATGCGGGCCATTGGTTTTCCGGCGGTGCAGGAGGGAGTTTACATTACCTTCCCCGAGGGCGCAGTAGAAGTAGGCTGGGGCTGCAATGGGCTAGATATGGCTCTTTCTATTGCCGCCACTGGTTTCATCATGGGAATTCTCTATAAGCAAAAGCCCCGCCAAATGGCAATCCTTATTGGTATTGCCGTAGTTATTTCAATGCTATTTAATATTCCTCGGCTTATGCTAGTGACCATAGCTCATGTGTACTGGGGCGAGTGGTGGTTCAATTTCTGGCACGGCTTTTGGGGTGGTCAAATTTTTGTGGGTGTGCTGCTCACGGTGTATTACTACGCCATGATGGCTCTGATTGCGAGATCTAAAAAAGAATTAAAAGCTTAGCGTTCAATTGAGCTCAAAAATTATTTGTTTAATGCACTAGTGTCAAACTAAAAAATATCTCTGTCAGCTTCTCAGCTTTATACTTCAGCTACAAAAACTCTAATACTTTGGTTTGTCAAGAAAAGATATGGTTTCATTATTGTTTTAAGGCACTTCTTACTTTATTTAAAGCCGCTTATATAGAGTTATTGTAAAAACTAAAATTTAGGACTAGTGTTTATACGTATATCATTCTATACTTGACGTTGAAGGGTTACTGAGATTTCGGGTTTTATCTCAATCTACTTTACTACCACACTTACGAACTACTGGTTCTATAAACGAGGGGCATTACCAGGTCGTGAGGAGTTTAAATGCAATCATTTTAGGGTTGAGTTATTCATGCCAATTGAGATTGCCTAAGCTTCTCGCAGCCTCATATATCAATGTCTAGAGCGTTTAGCCCTAGATTTTAATCTCAAAACTCATTCACCTAAATCCCTCTTTTACTAAGGACTATGACCACAACATTGAATCGATTTTCTGTTTCTGCTCTAGCGGCCAGTGCTCTGGTTGTCACGGGTTCTTTTGCCTCTCAACCAGCTCAGGCCTTTACGTTTTCTAGCGACAAAAGCGCAGTCACTGTTTTTAGCTCTGACGTAGGCAAGTCGTTTGACGTCTTCTTTGACGGTAACGTTGCAACAGTAGATACGACTGATCTGAGTGCTAAGGCAACCTTTACGTTCCTTGGGTTCACTGCTGTGGGCAACAGAACTGAAGCTGCCTTTCAAGTCCTTCTTGATAACACCTCAGCTGTTGCTTCTAGGGTATCTGCCTTAGGGTTTGATTCCTCCCTAGGCCTGCTAGGTGTAGGTAATAATAACGATCCTGGAAGAACTAGAGTAACCGGGATATTTACAAACGATCGCGGTGGAGCTTTCCCAAATCAGTTTGGCGATATCGATGTATGTTTTACCAATGGCAATACCTGTCAAGGCGGTGGTAATGGTGGTATTTCAATGGGTGATCCCGCTGGAACTTTCAACCCAGTGCTAGCCTTTCTTGGTTCGGTTAATACCTTTACGCTGAGTAACTTTGGCGTGCGCTATCAGGCGATTGAGAATGGTGCTAGAGACGCAAACGGTAACTTAATTCGAGACAATCGAGGCCGCCTTGTTACTAGTGGCACTGGCATGGGCGAGGTACCTACCCCCGCATTGCTACCGGGTCTACTGGGCTTGGGTGTAGCAGCCCTGCGTAAGCGTCAACAAGAAGACGGCGAAGTTGCCTAAGGGCATCTTTTAATTGTTTTGACTGATTGATTGTTGAGAGCGCTATCTCGTAGCTGAGATAGCGCTTTTTTTGACCTTTAGGTTTAGATAACATTGAGTTGTGGCAAAGTCTAGGTGGCATTTTGTCCACCTTTGAGTATCCGTTTGCGAAAAATGTCGGGTAGGTATACGGAAGGCAATGAGGATTCATAAAGTTAGTGTAAGGCAGTTGAGGAATGTGAGTGATTGTAAAGTTAGATCCGATAAATCACACCCTCAATTGTGTATCACTTCAGGGCGTTTACCTACCAGTTTTGTTTGTCGTCTTTACCTTTTGCTAACATCAATTTGTCTCTACGGATCCAGCTATTCAGTGCTAGCTGATCATCACCTAAAGCTTTGGATTGTAGCCACGCGAGTCATCACACCCTGATAACGGAGACACATTAAATGTACGAACCTTAGATCGTAGTCTAAGGCTCTAGTAAAAGCATTGAGACGGCATTTATCCCCTGTAGGTTGGAGAAAAAATGACGACTCAAACTCAAAGTGTTCCTAGCCTGATTAAAGGCATTGTCTTTGTAGATGACTCGATCGCCGATGCCGATACTCTGCTGAAAGGCCTCAACCCTGGCCTGGATGTGGTGTTTCTTGACTCGGCTCGGGATGGTATTGACCAGATTACAGAAGCACTGCGATCGCGCTCTGGCCTAGATAGCATCCACCTGCTCTCCCACGGCGAAGCGGGCGGGCTGACATTAGGGGCAACAGCGCTTAACGTCAATACCCTTGATAGCTATGGCTCGCAGCTCAGTCAGTGGGGGCGATCGCTCAGCGATGGTGCCGATTTGCTGCTCTACGGCTGTAACGTGGGGTTTGGCTATGGCGGGTTCGACTTTGTCGAGCGGCTCAGTCAGCTCACCGGAACCGATATCGCTGCCTCTGACGACATTACAGGCGGTGCGGGCGACTGGGACTTTGAGTTGGTTACTGGCTCTATTGAGACAGCTATAGCCCTGAGCACTGAGGCCCAGGCTAGCTATGCTGGCAACTTCAACATCATCACCGTCACCAGCACCGCTGATAATGGCGCAGGGTCGCTACGGGCTGCCATTGCTTCAGCTCCAGCGGGCAGCGTGATTAAGTTTGCCTCAACCTTGGCCAACAAAACTATTGCGCTCACCAGCGGTGAGCTGTACCTGAGCCGTAACCTCACCATCGATGCTACTGGGGTAGCTAATCTAACTATTAGCGGCAACAACCGCAGTCGAGTACTTCAGGTAGGAGGCTCAAACAACCCAGTAACGGCCACCTTCAAAAACTTGATCATTGCCAACGGCAACGCGCCTGCTGGCGGAGCAGGGGGCGGGGTTAATGTGGCCAACTATGGCGGCATTACTCTAATTGGTTGTCAACTCAACAACAATAAAGCCGATCGCAGCGGTGGTCTCATGCTTTGGGCTGGGGTTGAAGCCAGAGTAATTGACTGTAGCTTTACTGGCAATGACGGCAGCCGCGTCAACAATGGCTTCAGCGGTGGAGCAATTTCTACCAACGGCTCCGGAGGGGTCGGGGAAGCCTCATTTTTGATCGTTGAAAACTCTCGTTTCGCCAATAATACAGGCTTTAACGGCGGCGCTATTTACAACTTCTCCAGTCCTACAACCGTTACAAAATCCACTTTCCTCAACAACACAGCCATTGGCGATGGAGGAGGAGCTATCTTTGGTGATGGCACTGGCCCCGGTGGCACCAGTACTACCCAAGGAACCCCGCTACTCATTCAAGACAGTCTCTTTGAATCTAATAAGGCTAAAGGTGGTGGCGGGGCAATTTATGCCTGGAGCTACGGTAACGAGAAGCTGATTGTAAAAGACAGCACCCTGCTCAATAATTCGGTCAGCCGCAGCTCCCGAAATTTGGCCCGTGGCGGTGGCATTGAAGCCAATGGAGGCAGCATCACACTGCAAAACATCTCTGTGGCAAATAACCTGGCTGATGGCCAGGGAGGTGGTTTGTGGGTACAAACTAAGCTACCCGTCAACATTACCAACTCGACTTTTTCGAGTAATCGAGTCACCAGTGATGCCGGTGGTGGGATGTTCATCAATACAGATGCAACAGCCCCCGTAAACATTACCAACTCCACCATTGTCCACAACTATGCCGGGCGGGCCAACGGGGCGCTTTGGATGAATGGCGGTAATAAAGACTCAATTACGCTGCGTAATTCGATCGTGGCATTTAATACAGCGGTCGATGCCAGACAGAACCAGGTAGGCTATACCCCCCGTGACGGCGGCGGCAATATTGAGTTTCCGGCTCCGGTAAATTCTGGCCCGCGCGTGGCTGCTAACAGCCGCATTGTCGATCCACTAATGGGGCCGCTAATGAAAATTGGCGATGACCTGGTGCATCCACTGCTGTCGAGCAGCCCAGCGATCAATACCGGAGTGAAAGGCACGGGCGTGCCCACCCAAGACCAGCGCCAATTTACCCGCGACTCTCTGCCCGATGTAGGGGCCTTTGAGCGCGGCGGTTTACCAGCAACCGGCGGCAGCGGCAACGATGTTCTTTTGGGTACTTCAGCTAACGATAGCCTCTCGGGCAGCGATGGCAACGATACCTTACTGGGGCTGGGCGGGGCCGATACCCTAACCGGCAGCACTGGAGCCGATCGCATCGTCTATACCGGGCGATCGCAGGCCGAGGCCTTTAGCCAGTCATCCCTGGCGGCGCTCGATCGCATTGTCGGGTTTGATGCCACCCAGGGCGATCGCATTCAGCTCGACTACAACAACAATTTGCTTACCTCTGAGCGGCCATTGGGCCTGTTTAATGCTGGATTGAAGACTGGCACGACTCTAGAGCAAGCCGCTTTGGCAGCTTACCAGGATAAAAATCAGGCCTCTAGCGGAGCGCAAGCGATGGCGGCAAACCAGGCGGTGTTTTTCCGCTGGGGAACTCGCACATTTCTGTCGGTCAACGACGGCAACGCTGCCTTTTCTAAAGGCACGGATTTAGTGGCCGAAGTCACGGGCATCCGCATGGTCGGCAGTGATTCTACTGCCGGGACTTTAACGGTGACCAATTACTTCGTGTAAAACGACAAGCTATACACAGCACGCCTCTAAAGCCTCGGTCGTCTGGCCGGGGCTTAGAGAGCGATGCGGTTCACCTATAAACATCCAGTGAAGTTAGAGCAAACTGGGCGGAAACCGCTCTTCCCCCCTGAATAGGGTTGAAGTAAGCCTGTGTCCTAGCGGTGGTGTACGCTCTCCACCCTAAAACTAAGCATTTATAAATCTGGAGCTTTACCTATGGTTGGTGCCTCAAATCCGCTCGCTTCCCACTCGCTCAGCAGTCAGGCGATCGCCCGTGTGGTCGGTCTCACCTGTGTGTTTGGCTTTATTGTCGATATGACGGCCCTCACCTTTCCCCTTGGATCAGGTACGGCCTGGCGGGTGGGGCTGCTGCAACAGATGGGCGATCGCAGCATTGTGCTGCTAATTGGCATTGCCCTATTGATCTATAGCGCTTGGGAAAATCAAAATCTGCGCAAGCCCCTCGGTTTTCTGGCGTTGGGGCTTGGCACGCTCTTTTTGCTAATTTGCATGCTAGTCGTGCGCGACAGTTTTTCGCTGCACTCCCAGGCAATTGACAATATTGGCAACCAGGTTACACAACTGCAAACCCAGGTAGAAGCCAGCCGCTCTAACCCAGAGGTAACGGCCAACGCCACCGAAGACGACTTTGCCAATGCCCTACGGGCGATCGACACCCAGGCTGAAACCTTAAAGCAAAACGCAAAGACCACCATTACCAAAAGCGGAATAGCCAGCACGAGCAACTTTGCCGTGGTGGGCATTGGGTTGCTCAGTCTGGGCCGACTAGCGATGGGTGCTAAGGGTCGGGTCGCGGGGCGCAGCACCAAAAAAATGAGAAAAACGGCGTAGCTCAGGGCGCTATAGCCGTACAGCGGGAAGAGGGAAGTGGCAAGCTTCAGGGCTAAATTTGTGGCGATCGCGGCGTGATCTCTTCCGTTGCTAAAGCAGAGCGGGAAGGTTGGGGCGATTCTCCAACGGGGACGCTTCGAGATCGCCCCGCCCCCGGTACCAGAGAAATCAAATCTTCGATGTTTTGCTGCATGGTGCGGCAGATCGTGTCGAGGGGCAGGTCGTTGGGGTCGTGGCCGAAGGGGTTTTCGATCTCAATGCCAATTTCCTCGATGCCAAACACCGCAAAGCTGATTAGCCCCACTAACAAAGGTGTGCCCCAGCCCACTGAGTCCACCATTTGAAAGGGCAGGGCCAGACAGTACAGCATCAGCAGTTGCTTCAGGTGAATGCTGTAGGCCACGGGCATAGGCGTTTTAAGAATGCGCTCGCACCCGCCCAGGGCATCTACCAGGTCATCCAGCGTCTCCAGGCAGTAGGTGAGCTGGTGAGTATTGAGGGTTCCCTGGGCCTGCTGGGTTTGCAGGTAGTCGGCCACCCAAAAGGCAATCTCTAGCGGCGGGTTGTTCATCTGCCGCAGTTTGGCAAATTGGTCGGCAGTGAGCAGGCTGGCCAACTCGGCATCGGGGGGCTCGCCGCGCAGGTGCAGCTTCATGGCGATCGCAAAGGCGGGCAGCTGGCGCACGGCGGCTATTTTGGCCTCGTAGCCTCCCGGCTGGGTCGTCTCGATCGCCACCCACATCTGCCGGGCCAGGTTGCGGGTCAGGTTTACCACGCTGCCCCAGAGCTTGCGCCCCTCCCAAAACCGCTCGTAGGAGGTGTTGGTGCGAAAGACCAGCAGCAGACCCAGCACCAGACTGGGCACCAGCGACCCCAAAATGGGCGACGCTACCGGCCAGCCCCGGCTATACAACAGCAGAATCCCTAGAGCAAAGACCGCGCACAGCAGCACTCGGGGCATGACCGCCGGGATCACCGACCCCCGCACGCGAAACAGCAGCTTAAACCAGTCTTGTTCAGATTCGTAGCGGCGAATGCTGCGTTTGATGGTTGGGTTTGACACCGGCTCATTTCCCTGGGAGATCGCAATTGACCTTACAATGCATTCCCGGCATTGTAGACGCTCTAACGGGCTGAGTCTGTTTCTTTGCCAGCCTCAACAATCTGATCGACGCTAAGCGCCAACTCTGGAAAGGTCAGGGAGGTTAGCTGCTGGCCAGGGAGAAAAGCTTGGCCTGCCTCATACTCTTCCGTTAGCTGACGATATATCCACACGGTCGGCACCTTCGGTGAGCCGATGAATCGTATACCTCCCAGGGCGCGGTAGTCTACAATCCAATATTCTGGAATGCCCAACTTTTCATACTCGGCCAGTTTCGTCAGGTAGTCGTCTTGCCAGTTCGTGCTAACGACTTCTACCACTAACCGCACTGCATCGCCGGTTGAAATACTGGAGTGTTTCTTCCAGTAGGGGTCTGCTTTCGCCTTGGCCTGATTTAGCACAATGATATCGGGCAGATAGCCCTCTCCCTCTCGCAATGGCTTGAGCAAACAGGACTGGGGAATAAAGTAGGGCAGACCTAGTCGTTCAATCTCAAAATCAAGCTTTCTTCGCACTAAGCTAATCACTTCTTCATGGGCACCGATGGGGCGCATTTCGGTGATAACTCCGTGGCGCAGCTCGTAGCGTCCGCCATCTTCGGGGTACAGCGGCAAAAATTGGTCAAAGGTAAGGGCTTGAGCGGCGGCCTGAACCATAGTGGTCTCAGCGGTTTCTGGTTTTCTCTAGATTATACGGTGACGGCATAATCGATCAGTTGTAGCAGGCGCGATCGCAGCGTTTCCAGCCCCAGTCGCTCGGTGGCGGAGATAAATAGCGCTTGGGGATACTCTTCTTGGGCGATCGCCAGCACGTCGCTGCTCACCCGGTCAGCCTTATTAAACACCAGCAGCATCGGCCCCGGCACAATCGGCATGTCCTTGAGAATGCGCATCACCCAGTGAATCTGGTCTTGCCAGGCAGGGTGTGACACATCAACCACGTGGAGCAGGGCGTCGGCCTCGGTGACCTCTTCCAGGGTGGCGCGAAAGGCATCCATCAGCGAGGCAGGCAGCTCTTCAATAAAGCCCACCGTATCGGTGACCACTAGCTGGGTGGTCTCGTTTGTAGTGGGATTGGTGATCGCCAGGCGGCGGGTGGTGGGGTCGAGGGTGGCAAACAGCTGGTCGGCGGCGTAGACCTCGGAGTTAGTTAGGGTGTTCACCAGGGTTGACTTGCCCGCGTTGGTATAGCCCACCACGGCGATCGAGGGCAGGTTGTCATCCTGGCGGCGGTGGCGCAGGCGGGCGCGGTGGGCCTGGAGCTGGTTCACCTCTTGCTGAAGCCGCTGAATGCGCCGCTGAATTGCCCGGCGCTCGGTCTCTAGTTTGGTTTCCCCTGGGCCTCGGGTGCCAATGCCGCCCCCCTGCCGCGACAAAGCCTGACCGCGCCCCTTCAGCCGGGGCATTTGGTATTCCAGCTGGGCCAGCTCAACTTGCAGCTTACCGGCACCGCTCTTGGCCCGCTGGGCAAAAATATCGAGAATCAGCTCGGTGCGATCGACCACGCGCAGGCCCACCATGTCTTCCAGGTTGCGCACCTGCATGGGGGAGAGGTCGCGATCGAACACGATCAGATTGGCCCCCACGGTTTGGGCGGCCAGGGCTACCTCCTGCACCTTACCGGCCCCCAGCACGGTCTGGGGGTGGGGGCGAGGGCGCTTTTGAAACATGGTTTCCATCACCTCACCGCCTGCACTATCGACCAGGCGCTCTAGCTCTTCGAGGCGGTGCTCAAAGTGCTCAGGGGTTTGGTTGTTGGTAAACAGGCCGACGACCAGGACGCGATCGCGCTCATCCTCTACCTGTAGCGCGGTAAAGGCGCGGCTAAACTCGGCTTCTAGACCCTCAGCCAGGGCCAGAAAGTCTTGCTGAGAAAGGTCTTCTAAATCGAGCGCTTCTGACACCAGCCAGCGCTGCTCGGGGTGGGGCACCAGGTGGGCCAAATACGTGCTCTGAATGTAGCCCGTAGCTCCGCCGCCGCGTCGGGTAAAGCCAGTGCCCGTCAGCGCCAGTACTGCCAGCACATCCAGCCGCTGAAGGGCCATGGTGGTGAGAATGGCATCGCTGGGCGGATCGGGCTCAAACTGAGTGGCGATGCAGCGAATGCCGCTGAGGCGCTCGGCCCCGTAGCGGGGCAGCTCTGAAGGGGGGATTTGGGTCTGCCGCAGGGTGCCCACCCCCACTCGAATTACTTGACCGCGACGGTTGACGTAGGCGCACAGAGGATTGTCAATGTCGGTGCTGACCGCCGCCAGCCGCTGGGCGAACTCAGGAGTCACCACGCAGTCGCCCGGTAGCCGCTGATGGTAGAGGCGCTGCAGCTGCTTGAGCTGGCTGGGCTTGAGGCCCTTTAGATTTCCGTAGACCGTTTCGATAGGGCTAGTACACTCCTGGGTACAGTGGAATATGCCATAGTAATTGGGCCGAAGTGAGAGCGTCAATGACATCTAGATATTCTAACGATCGCCGCCGGGGCAATTTTATTCGCTGGTCGGCCCCGTCTCGCAGCTCCGACCAACGCGATCGCCCCGATCCGGAGTTTGTGGTTGACCGTCGGCAGCTTTACAAGTATTTAGATTCCCTGGAGGGGTTCTCAGGCGAATAGGTCAGCCTGAGCAAGCCGACTGAACCGCCACGGCAGGGCAAAAAAAATTGAAAATCGGATGGTTTCGGTCTATAACACTCCTAACGCTCAATACGCTCGATGAAGATTGGGTGTATTCTTGTTTCGAGTTAAACTCCGAGCCAAGTTCAGAGGCGAGGTCTTGCCTTTGTTGCCTTTGGGAAAGCTAGACTTCCCGCGCTGGACTTGGTTATTCCATAGCCCTTAATCAAGCCCCTGGGACAATCCGTCATGAGTACAGAATTTGAATCGGATCCTGTGTTTACTGAGCCCGAACGGCCAGTGCTCGATGTAGAAACGTCGGAATCTACCGCTGGTGCCCTGGGGGATGAGGCCACCCGCCAGGTACAGAAGGTGTGGGACAAGGTATCTGCCCTCCTGGGTGACCTGCCTGAATATGTATCCACCTTCTTTAAGCAGTACCGTCGGCCCATTGTTACGGTGGGTTTGATCATTGCCGCCATTATTGCGGTCAAGCTGGTGCTGGCCCTGCTCAGCGCCATCAACGACTTTCCGCTGCTGGCCCCCACCTTTGAGCTGATCGGCCTAATCTATAGCGGCTGGTTCCTCTACCGCTACCTGCTCAAGGCCTCTAACCGGCAGGAGCTGCTGAGTGATATTGCGGCTATTCGGGATCAGGTTTTGGGTAAGGGGTAGATGAGTCGGTAGGTAGATGGAGTCGGTGGGTAAGTGACACAAACTCACACACCTGCCTCACCCACACACCTACCTCACCCACGCACCCGCCTCACCCACACACCAACAGCTTCGGTTACCTTCCCCTGTGATTCGCGATCGCACTTTCTATACTGGTTGTAGATGCAGCTGGTCGTTAGAACCCAGGGGTTCGTTTATTTATGGCGCAGACACAGACAATTACCCAGGCGGTTGAGCGGCTGGGCTATCGAGTCACTGTGGGAGATGTGGCCGCTGAGGCCGGTCTACCACTGATGGAGGCCCAGCAGGGCGTGTTAGCTCTGGCCACTGAGGTGCAGGCCCACCTTCAAGTGGCCGAGTCCGGTGAAGTCGCCTACGTCTTTCCCCAAAACATTCAGGCCGTGCTGTGGAGCAAATCCTGGCGGCTGCGGTGGCAGGCCGCTTGGGAAAAGGTCTGGCGGGTGCTGTTCTACCTGATCCGCATTTCCTTTGCAGTAGTGCTGATTTTGTCGCTGGTGCTGATTGTGGTGGCGATCGCGATCATTGCGATCGCCGCCAGCAGCGCTGGCCGTGAGGACAATGACAGCGGCGGTGGCGGTGGTGGCGGCGGCATGGTATTTTTGCCCCGCTTTTGGCTGGGGCCAGATATTTTTTGGATGTTTGACCCCCGGAGCGATCGCCGTCGTCGGCCCCGCACCAAATCAGAGATGAACTTTCTAGAGGCGGTGTTCTCCTTTTTGTTTGGCGATGGCAACCCCAACGCCGATCTAGACGACCGCCGCTGGCAGAGCATTGCCCAGGTGATTCAGGCCAACGGGGGCGCGGTGGTGGCTGAGCAGATCACCCCGTTTTTGGGCGACCTGGGCAAGGGCTGGGCCAGCGACCTGGAAGACTTTATGGTGCCGGTGCTAAGCCGCTTTAACGGGCTGCCCCAGGTCAGCCCCCAGGGCGGCATTGTGTACCAGTTTCCTGAGCTACAGGTGACCGCCAAGGCGCGGCGCACCATCAACCCACCGCCATTTCTGCGTGAGCTGCCCCGGCGCTTTAGCCAAGCCACCTCTGGGCAAATTATGGCCGCCATTGGCCTGGGCAGTGCCAACCTGATTGGAGCCTTCGTGCTAGGCAGCATGCTGCGAGACAACCCAAGTTTGGTGGCTGATCTGGGCGGTATTGTCGCCCTAGTCAACTCGATTTACTGGGTGCTCTTGGGCTACGGCTCGGCCTTCTTAGGTATTCCCCTCGTGCGCTATTTCTGGGTGCAGCGGCAGAACGGTAGCATTGCCGCCCGCAACGCCGATCGCGAGCAGCGAGCCGAAGTCTTGAGTCAGCTCACCGACGACCAGCGCGAAAAGCTGGCCTTCGCCCAAACCCTCACGGCTCAAACCGTGCTGGGTACTGACGACCTGGCCTACACCACCGAAACCGACCTGACCGAGCAGGAAATTGCTCAGAAGGACAAAATCGACTCCGAGTGGCAGCGGCTGCTGGAGGAGCGGCAGGGGAAGTAGGGGAGTGAGGGAGTTGGGGAGAGTTTTGAATGCTTAGTGTTGAGTGTTGAGTTCAAGTCTTGACCCAGGAACTCAAAATTCAAAACTCAAAACTAACTCACCGCCCTACTACTCCCTAACCCCCTACCTCGGATCTACGATCGCCCCCACAAACAGCACCGTGCCGGTATTGCGATCGCGAACCGCCGCTAGAAACGGTCTATCCACCACCATCTCAAAGGGCGGATCGGGCGGCAGGGCGATGGAGGTGGGCATGATGCCGATCGCTGTGCTAGCGGCGGCTTCGGTACCTGCTTCGTTGACTTCAATAAAGGTTTTGTGGCGCACTTGGTTGATGAAGGCATCCAGCTCGGTGAGGCCCGAGAAGTCGGCCTGACCTGCATCGAAGGCGATGCCCATACCCAGGGCTTGCAGGGCCGGTATTAGGTCGGCTTCGTACTCAAACTGAAATTTGGGCAGCTGAATTTCGCCGGGGCGCGATCGCATTTGGCCCATCCAGCTTTCCCAGGTTGCGGGAGTGAGCTGCGCCGATAGAGTGGCTAGATCGGTGCCGGGGGCGGGCAAAATCACCTCAAAGCTGAGGGATCCGTTGCCGTAGGGCAGACTCACCGCCTGAAATTGGTCAGTTTCCGCATACAGATAGTCATCCTGCTGGGCCATCAGGGGATGCTGGATGGTTTCGTCGCTGGCTAGGGTAAAGGGGCGATTCGTCGTGCGGGCAGGGTCAAAGGCCTCGCTCCAGGCTCCTTTGAAATAGATGGCGTTGACCAGCACCAAGAGCTGGTCGGCAGGCAGTTCGTCAACAATGGTGGGGATGCGATCGCGGGTTTTTTCTTTGACCCAGTTGTTGATGCGATCGGTGGCGGTAGGTTGACTAAAGTCGAGGGCAGCGACCTCGGCGGCGTAGGCGGTCTGCATGCGCTCCACATAGTCAGCCCGCACCGGCAGATCTTGGTTTACCCAGAGAGAATTGGCGATTTCAAGGGCTACCTCGGGGTCGAGCTGAGTCAAATATTCTGTCAGGGCCTGGTTGCCCGCGTTGAGCTGGTCGATATCGAGGTTGTGAAGTTGGAGGGTAGCGGCGATCGCCGCCTGAGTTTCCCCACCCGCGCCGTTGTAGGCCATGGCCAAGGCCAGCGCTACGCTGGTGGGCGACACCAGCACGTTCTCATCGGGGGTCGCTTGCCGTAGTTGCTCAAACAGAGCAAAGCCAAAATCGAGTTGGGCTTGGGTGAGTTCTGTATCCACAGTAGGGATTTGGGATAAACGAGGGGCAGAGTCTGAGTTGTTGTAGGGAGTCGGTTCGGGGGCAATCGGGAGCTGGGCCTGGAGCTGAGCGCAGCCTAGAGTCAGGGCTGCTAAACCGCTAGAAAGCGCGGCCCAGCCAATCCATCGGTGTTCCATAACGGGGGTATCGATTAACGCTGTCCCCACCTTGCCATGGGGGATGGAGTGGGACGGGGTGGTTGCAGGAATGGAAACTGATGAGGGAGTGGGGAGTGAGTGGGTGGATGGGTGGGTGAGTCCCGAATTAGGGGATTTTTGGCAGAGAAAATATCCTCAGGTAGGGGGGCAGTGATCCACATGGGGTGCATAACGCTGAGGCGAGACTTTGCTAGCGCGAAGCAATGCGCCGATAAGATAGGTGGCTAATCTCAGGTATTGTCCAACCTGAAGCCTAGGCCTGGAGCGATCGGGCGATCGCCACACAATCCCCAAACGACGCATTGGTCTTCACCCCCTGCCAATCCATCGACGGTATCGCCGCCTGGTGGCCCTTCATCTGCAAGGCTGCAATCAAGCGATCGCGGTTCGGAATATCCATCTGTCCGCGCCGTCCGATCTCGCCTAGGGGGTAGTAGTAAGGGGGCAAATCAATCTCTTTATCCATAATGTCCAAAAGCTTTGACTGGGAACTCCAGCCCCAGCTGTCTGCCAAACCCTGCATCTCCGCTAGAATTTCCCCGTTATGGAGCGGCCCTAGCCACATTGGCCCACTCACTACAGGTGGATCCTGCACTCCACAGAGACAATTCACCCGCCCCAAATGCCGCCAATCCACGGTTTGAAAATGCCCGCAGCGGTGGCAGTAGGCTAGAAATCCATAGTTCGCCTCCGTCAGGGTGGGTTTGCTCACCAGCCGCACCATCGCCCGATGCACCTGGCCGGTGAACAGCGAAAAGACTGGCTCTATGCCCAGTCCCCGCGCCGCTGCGGTCTGGGCCGCGTGGCCGATGATCAACCGCAGGCCTTGTTCGTGGACGGCGGGGTGCGATCGCGCGCAGGCTCCATAGGTTCTCACGCTGCGCTCGAGGTCGTGGCCGCTGGTGGCGCGGCCATCGGTGCTGGTCAGGTAAAGCATTCCCCCGAGGCGGGTGGCCCACAGCCCGGTGTCGACATAGGGGGCCGGGCCACCAAAGTTGTCGATATCCACCAAGTCGTAAAAGTCGCGCTGCTGGTAGCAGGTGAAGAAGACCTGGTTGGCATCCAGGTGGGTGATGCGACGGGTATGGGCGGGCAGAGCCGCCAGGTTTTGGGCCAAAACGTCCGCCAGCTCAGGGTTGCCCTCGTTGGCCCACACCCAGTCGGCACCGGCCTCTAGGCCATAGCGCAGGGGCCGCACGCCGCAGCCAGTCATAGCGTCGAGCACCCGCAGGTGACCGTGGCGCTGGCGGTAGACGGTGGCCGCCAACACCGCCAGATCGCGGGCGATCGCGCTTTTGGGGCGGTAAAACGCCTGCCCGACCGCAAACGTGGCCTTACCTTCCTGCATTAAAACCGGGGATGACCCTAGGGTCACCGAGCCGCCTCGACAGCCTTTGCGATCGCGCCCTCCAGGGTGAGTTTATCTAGCTCGGTGAGCACAAAGACTTCTTGCACGGTTTTACCCTTGCGGGCAATCAGCTTAAACCCCCCGCGAATAGGCACCGATACCTTCACCCGCAGCTCGGGGGAGTGGGCTCTGACATTGGCAATCACCCCCGGAGTGACGGTGCCAATGCCGGGCTGTTCTAAAAGCCGTTCGAGGATAGGAATCAGCCCAGGCAGATGGGTGGAGTGGTTCCAGACTAGGCGACCGTCCGAGGCTTGTGTCATTGGGGTGTTTTAAGAAAGATTTAAGAAAAGACTATCTAATAAAGATTACTTGATTATGCTTTTTCGAGGGGGGCCATCGTCAAGCCAGCGCGGGTGAGTTGGGTATGGTAAAGCTCCGCCTGCTCAAGCGGGCCAACCCACACAACCGCCTGGCCGTCGTGGTGCACCTGGTTGGTGAGATCCCAGGCGCGATCGCCATCCATGCCCGGAATGTATTTCATCAAGCACTCGGCCACATGCTGAAAGGTATTGACATCATCGTTGAGCACGATGATTTTGTAGTTGGGATAAGACTGGCGCGTGGTTTCGCGAGTCTTTGTGGGGGCAATGGCGGGGGCCGAGGAAACCGCTTGGGGCAAAACCGGAGTCATGGGAAGTGAACCTAGCTGAACCTAAACCTATTGTCCTGCACACAGTTGCTCGAAGGTTATTTGAAAGCAGCGATCGCTAATGCGATTGGCCTGGGCAGGGTCGACCCATCCTAAAACCTAGCTCCTAGCTAGCCCGTGCCATCTATGAGCCTGTCTAGACCTTCTCAAACCACTTCTGAGCAAATTTGTTCTCCCTAGTGTATCGAATTCTGGTCGCCCAAACCTGTGCCTAGTCCCCGGCGCAGAGCAACCCTACCCGGCTCGGCTATCGTTGCCCCACCCTCCCACCGCTAAAGCGAGAGCATGCGCTCAAGCTTAGGAATAGTCAAGGGCAGATCGATGTAGGCATCGGCGATGGATGAGTAGTTGGCAGCCGCATCCGCCGGGAGCAGAATCACCACCTTGAGGGGCTGAGGCACCAGCGGCGGCTTGAGCTGCTGTAGGTAATTCTCCAACGCTGGGTTGCAGGCTTCGCGATCGCCCACAATCAGCAGGTGGGGCCGGTGCTCTTGGAGGTGTTGGTTTACCTCAGCCCAGCTGCGACAGCCGTTGACCTGCCAACCGCAGGCCCTAACATAGGCTATCAACGCCCGATGGTGATCGAGGTCAGTATCTAACACCACCAGGCGCTGGCCGCCCGCTCCCATCGGCACCGGCCTCACCGCCCGCAGATTGGCAGATGAACTCCCCTCTGGCCCATGCAGGGGCAGAGAGAGCACAAAACAGCTGCCCTGCCCCACCGCCGATGTCACCCGCAGATGGCCGCCGTGGAGCTGAGCCAGCTGTCGCGTGAGCGCTAGCCCCAGGCCAGCGCCCTCGTACTGCCGATCCAGGCCGCGATCGATCTGGGTAAAGGGCTGGAAAATCTGCTCTAGCTGATCCGCTGGAATACCAATCCCCGTGTCTTCAACCTTAAATTCCACCAGGGCCTCGCGGCTGTGCACCGTCAGCGTAACCCGACCCTGGGCCGTGAACTTGATGGCGTTAGAGAGCAGGTTGAGCAGCATCTGCCGCAGGCGACGCTCGTCGGCAATGCAGGTGGCTAGCCCCGGAGCGGCCACCTGATAGGTCAGCACCAAACCTTTTTCAGCGGCGCGAGGCTGCATCATCGCCAGGCAGGCCTGACAGAGTTCTGTCAGCGACACCTGCGCCAATCGCAGGTGCTCTTGGCCCGCCTCCACCTTAGAGAGATCGAGAATGTCGCTGATGATCGCCAGCAGGTGTTCGCCGCTGCCGTGAATATAGTCCAGGTATTCTGCCTGCTTGGGGTTAAGCGAACCCACCACCTGCCGAGACAACAGCGCCGACAGTCCCAAGATAGAGTTGAGCGGAGTGCGCAGTTCGTGACTAATCATCGCCAGGAAACGGCTTTTGGCCTGGCTGGCGGCCTCTGCGGCCCGGCGCTGCGCTTCGAGCGCCTGGGTGCGATGGGTCTGGCGAGCCACATCGAGCCTGCCCTGCTCGCGGCTGGCCTCTCGCTGCTTTAATACCTGCTTCAGCTGCTCAAAAGCAACGTCATCTCGGCAAAAGGGCCGCAGGTCTTCTAGGTCATTGGCGGTCATAGGGTCATGGTAGAACAGGCAAGCAGAGGCAGAAAGGGTGCTGCATCCAGCCTTGGGCCAGACACAGCAGGTGAAGCCTGGGTTAGGACTGCCCAAAGTGCCAGAATTCACGCCTGAGCGTTTTTTTCATTTTTCGCTCTTCTATTTTCGTGCTTTTGCTACACTCCCCAATTAAACCTCACCTAGCTGGGGCCACAACAGCCTGAAAATATTATTTAGAGCGCAACATGAAGAGCGCAACAGAATGGACAAGATCAGGCTGAAGAGGGGCATTTAGCCGAAGTGCTGAAACCCTTGATTAAAGCTGAGCACCTCAGGGGCACCCCCGTCGCTGAGCCACAGTTCAACCTCGGTTGCCACCGTCGTCTCCCCCACGATCGCACAGTCTGGCCCTAGAACTACCTGCAAGGCCTCAGCCTGGGCTCTGGGTAAACACAGCACCAGCTCAAAGTCTTCCCCGCCGTAGAGGCACCAGTCGAGGGCCTGCGATCGCCCTACCCAGTCCACCAATGCCCTTTCCAGAGGCAGATTCACGGCTTGCAGGGCTGCCCCAACCCCGCTGGCCCGGCACAGGTGCAGCACCGCATTGGCCAGGCCATCGCTGGAGTCCATGGCGGCAATGGCTCCGGCTTCGGCATCGGTACCCAGCACCTCCCAGAGGGCGGCGATCGCATCTAGCCGAGGCCGAGGTTTCTGGTGGGCAGCAATCCAGCGATCGCGATCGGCCTGGGCCACCCCGGTTCCCCACTCGGGATGCAGCAATAGCTCTAACCCCGCCCGCGACAGGCCGTGGTAGCCAGTCACCACAATCGCCTGCCCCGGCTGGGCTCTACTGCGGTACAGCGCCCGCTGGGGAGCGACGCTGCCCAGGGCGGTAATCGCCACGCTAACGGCATCGGCCCGGCAGAGATCACCACCGAGCACAACCCCACCCCAGCGGTTCAGGCAGTCGGCCATCCCTTGGTAAAGCCCCTCGACCCAGGCCAGGGGCGTGTGCCCCGGCAAACTTAGGCCCACGGTAATGCCCTCGGGGGTCGCCCCCATGGCCGCTAAATCGGACAGATTGGCAGCCACCGCACGCCAGCCCACGTCGGCGGGGGCGGTGGTGCGATCGCTAAAATGCACCCCCTCCACCAGCACATCAGTCGTTACCACCAGGTGACGACCGGGAGGCAGGGCCACCACGGCCCCGTCATCGCCAATTACATCCCCAGGACAGTAGCGAAACAGTCGCTCAAGCAGCCCCAGCTCGCCCAGTTCAGCAATGGTTTGCGGATTTTCCATGCAGATGTTCCACTGGTGAGTCCAGTTCTTCGCCTATGGGAGCGCAGCAGGTATAGGAATTTCCCTAACCGCCTACCCATCCACCCGCCCACGCTCGGCGACAGAATTCTAGGACGGCTGCACCAGATTTTCGGCCCCGGACACCACTCGGATGGATTCAATGCGATCGCCCTGGGTGAGCTGGTCGAGCACCTCTTTGTTGTCCACCACGTAACCAAATACTGAGTAGCGCCCGTCCAGCAGGTTGAGGCCCGCCGGGGTCATCTCGGCTTCAAATAAGAAGAAGAAAAATTGCGAGGAAGCGCCGTTGGGGTCATCGTTGGGGCGGGCCATACCCAGGGTGCCAAAGGCCGAGAAGGGCAGCACCGGATCGTCCAAAAACCGACCAATCTCTTCTAGGGTAGTACCGTAGACCGGGGCTTCGTCGCCCTTGACCAAAATTTCCAGGGGTATCGCCCGGTAGGACTTGGTTTTAGGGTCAATAAACCCATCCTCGGGGCCGGGGGGGTCACCGGCCTGCAGCACATAGTTGTCTTCGGCGCGAATGAACTCCATATCGTCGTAGAAGCCCCGCTGCACCAAGTCCACAAAGTTGCCGCCGGTCACCGGGGCGCTGTAGCCGTCGATCACCGCCTGCATCGTGCCTTTGTTGGTAGTAATTTCTACCGTGGCGCGCCCCTTGAGCTGGGGCAGGTTGCTGTACTCCTCGGGCACCTCAAAGGGAAAGGCCTTGACCATCAGCTCTTCGATGCGGCTGACATCGTCGAGCATGGCCGACCGCTTCTCCTGCACGGTGGGGCGATCGCGCAGATCCACCGCCTCCCGCAGGGGCACCAGCTGGGCCTGAATATCGTCGAGGTAGGAAATTGCCGCCGCCCGCTTGCCGTCGGGCACCGCCGCCAGCATCGCCTCGCGACCGCGCATCAGCACCCGCTCCAGCTTGGTCAAATCTTTGGCCATGGGGCCCCAACGCTTGCTGCGCAGCCACTCTGACAGGCCCTCTAAGTTAGCCTGCACTGTGCGAATGTCGGGGTTGTCAATGGGCAGCGAGTAGCGCAGCAGAGCGCGACCGTCGGTAATGGCGTTGCCCGGCGGCAGGTAAGCGACCAGCGGCCCGCCGAGAGTAGCTGAAGGCATTGCCAGGGCCGGAGCCAGCGAGCCCAGCCATACCCCTATCACCACGGCTAGCCCCCACCCCAGTCGCACCAGGGTGGCCCAGCCCAAACTCTGCCGTTGATTCATCGCGCGCATATCCTTGGCCATAACTCCTTGCTCCGCCCCAGGCGGCCGTTCACCATAGGCGCAGTGCACCTCTAAACAATCTTGTCATACTCTGGCGGCCCCTAGGCTCGAACTCATACCTCCGGCCCTCAGCCTAGACACCGCTGACGCGCCCCCAGCCCGTTCGCTGGTTAAGGCTAAATCCTGCGGGAAATGGCCGCAGGGGGGTAAAATGAATTGCCAAACTTACGACTGTCCCCGTAGCCAGCGCCATGATTTCCAGCAACGATTTTCGCACCGGTACCTCCATTGAGCTAGACGGCTCCGTCTGGCGCGTGGTCGAGTTTCTCCACGTCAAACCCGGCAAGGGGTCTGCCTTCGTGCGCACCAAGCTCAAGAATGTCAAAACTGGCAACACCGTTGACAAGACCTTTCGGGCTGGCGAAACCGTGCCCCAGGCGGTGATTGAGAAGGTAGACATGCAGCACACCTATCGCGATGGCGAAGAGCTGGTGTTTATGGACATGGGAACCTACGAGGAGGCGCGCCTCACCCCCACTGAAATTGGCCCCCAGGTGAAATATCTAAAGGAAGGCATGGAGGTCAGCGTTGTCAGCTGGAACGGCCAAATTTTGGAAGTTGAGCTGCCTAACTCGATCGTGCTCGAAGTGACCCAAACTGACCCTGGGGTGAAAGGCGATACCGCCACCGGGGGCACCAAGCCCGCTATTCTCGAAACCGGCGCTCAGGTGATGGTGCCGCTGTTTATTTCCATCGGTGAACGCATTAAAGTAGACACCCGCACCGACGCCTACCTAGGTCGCGAGTAGGTTGTTTACTGGCTGCTTGACGCCTGCGGCCCATGGGCTGAACAAGCCTGGCCTATTGCCCCCGATTAGACCATCCCTATAAGACCGTATGAGACTTACGCCGTGGAACTAAGCGTCGCCGATTTAAGAGAGTTAGTTAGCGCCCTGAGCCAGAGCGATATTGTTGAACTCACCCTCAAGAGTTCAGACTTTGAGCTCACCCTGCGCAAGCCAGGGGCGATGGTCTCAGTGGTGGCACCGGCCCCTATAGCTCCCCAGGCGACAGGAGAGTCAGCACCCAGCTCGCCGCCTGTGGCTGAGCCAGTGTCGGCATCGCCGCCCGCCGCCCCGGCCACCCCGCCGGGCAAGGGCAGCGATTTGCTGGCGATTACTTCTCCCATGGTGGGCACCTTCTACCGATCGCCTGCCCCAGAGGAACCGGCCTTTGTGGGAGTGGGCGATCGCATCAGCAGCGGCCAAACGGTGTGCATCATCGAGGCCATGAAGCTGATGAACGAGCTAGAGGCCGAAATCAGCGGTGAAATCGTCGAGATTTTGGTAGAAAATGCCCAGCCCGTGGAGTTTGGCCAAACCCTGATGCTGGTTCGCCCCGTCTGACCGTTGCCCCGTACGCCCCCGCCCCCTGCCTATGACCGTTGATCAGCGCATCATCGTGCCCCTAGACCTACCCTCGGCCTCGGCGGCCCTAGCCCTGGTGGATGCCCTCCCCCAGGTGAGCTTTTGGAAGGTTGGCCTGGAGCTGTTTGTCAGTTCTGGCCCTGGGCTGATTGCAGAACTCAAGGCCCGGCAAAAGCGCATTTTTCTCGACCTCAAGTTTCACGATATTCCCAACACCATGGCCGGGGCCTGTGGGGCAGCGGGCCGCTATGGGGTTGACCTATTGACCGTTCACGCGGCGGCGGGCCAGGCAGCCATGGAGGCTGCTCAGCAGGCGGCGATCGCCGCCGCCGACACCGTGGGCATAGAGCCACCTCTGGTGCTGGCGGTTACCCTACTGACCAGCATTGACCCTCAAACCCTGGCCGTTGAGCTAAAAATTCCCCTTGACTCCAATAGCTACGCGCTGCAAATGGCTCTACTCGCCAGAGATAGTGGCCTAAGAGGCGTCGTTTGCTCACCCCAGGAGGCCAGCCAGCTGCGACGCTTTTTGCCCGCCGACTTTGTCTTGGTGTGCCCAGGGGTACGCCCCACCTGGGCCGACAGCCAAGACCAGCGCCGCACAATGACCCCCGCCCAAGCCTTCAATGCCGGGGCCACCCTACTGGTGATTGGTCGCCCAATTACCGCTGCCCCCGACCCCGCCGCCGCCTTTGAGCGCATCTGCGAAGAATGTTCTACCGCGATCGCCCCCTAGCCCGCCTAGCCGCTCTGGCTGGGGGCGTAGCACTGCTGCTGGCACTGGGTGGCGCTCTTCAGGCCCAGGAGCCCCCTGAACCCGAGCCCAGCTATCTGCGGCCCGCCAACCCCTGCCCGAGTGACCCCCAGGTGCTCGCTACTCAGCTTTTGGCCGACTTGCCTAGCTATGCCAACCGGGTGTCTAGCCGCAACCTAGATCTGTCCACTAATCCCCTGCAACCGGTAAGCAGCATATTGGTGGCCAGTGCCCCCGATCTCACCCCCCTAGACCTGGCCCAGCTGTCTCCCGCAGGGGCTGCGAGCGATCGCGTACCCGATGCAGACTTGCAGCAGGTGTTCTTTACCACCCTAGAGCGACAGTACTGGCAAGGGCGACCGACATCCCTGCAACACCACCACTGGTTATTTCTCACCCCCACCCAGGAGGGCTGGCACATGGCCCTGCTGTTTTCAAGCCTGGGCACTTATCCCAGTAGTGGCCCCTTAGGCTCTATCAGTCGCGCCCCCACCCCACCCCAGGAGAGCAGCGATGGCATTGTCGGTCAGGCGGTGAGACTCTGGCTGCGCGACTGTCGGGCCGGGGCGGTGTTTCCGGCAGTTCCGGCAGCTACCGAGGGGGAGACAGCTCCTTCAGAGGAGTTAATCGATCCGTAGAGGGTGTCGCGCTGGCGGGCCGGGCGGCCTAGATGGGCGATCGCCCCCCGCAGATCCGCCACCGTCATGCAGGTTCCCCCCTGGGCACCGGCCATAGTGGTGATGTGCTCTTCCATAAGGGTGCCGCCGATGTCGTTGCAGCCCCAGGTGAGCGCCTCGGTCGCGCCGCCCAGCCCCAGCTTCACCCAGCTGGGCTGATGGTTGACAATCCAGTTGCCCAGGTAGATGCGGGCCACGGCCATCAGCAGTAGCGCATCGGCCAGCACCGGCTGATCGCGCCCCACCCGGCGGCGCAGGGGCTTGGGGGCCTCCTGCCCTACAAACGGCAGCACAATAAATTCCGTCATCGCCGCCGAGTAGCCTGCCTCTAGGGACTGACGCTGGCGCTGGCGCAGCTTTTCCAGATGAGTGATTTGCTGGGCGGGGGTTTCAATGTGGCCCGAGAGCATGGTGCTGGTGGTAGGCAGACCAATCTCGTGGGCGAGGCCAATAATCTCCAGCCAGGTAGCAGAGTTGATCTTTTCAGGACACAACACGCGCCGCACGTCGTCATCGAGTACCTCTGCCGCCGTTCCCGGCAGCGAACCCACCCCGGCATCCTTAAGGGCCAGCAGTACGTCGCGATAGCTCATCCCGTCCTGGCGGGCGATGAACTCCACCTCCTGGGGCGAGAAGGCATGCAGGTGCAGCGCGGGGAACGAGCCCTTGATGGTATTCACCAGCTTTAGGTAATAGTTCAGAGAGCGACCGTCGATTTTGGCCTCGGGGTTCAACCCGCCCTGCATACAAATTTCGGTGGCTCCTACGGCGATCGCCTCGGTGGTTTTTTCGAGCATGGGGGTAAAGTCAAGCCAGTAAGCCCCTTCATCCTCGGCATCGCGGCGAAAGGCGCAGAAGCTACAGTGCTGCTCACAGATATTAGTGAAATTGATGTTGCGGTTGACCACGTAGGTAACGGTCTCCCCCACCTGCCGCTGGCGCAGGGTGTCAGCCGCATGGCGAATGGCCTCTCGGGCTGATGGATCTCGCTGCTGTAGGAGCGCTACACCCTCAGTTGGGACAATATCATCCCCGGCCAGGGCCTTTGCAAGAATGTGCTCAATTTCCATAGCTGCCAGCATCCACCGTTACATCATCACTTTCTTATTGTGGCGACGGACTGGGTTTCTAGCAGGCAAATTTACTGCGCAATCAAAAAGTCCGTGTTCCCAAGGCTAGAAACACGGACTTTATTGTGCTTAAGCTGACAACCGCTAGCCCTGGGCTACAGGCTCCAGGGTGGGAGTGGCAGGAGCTTTGGCCAATATGTCGCTCAACAGGTTCTGGTTGCTGACGCTGCGATCGAGGGCCGCCTCCAGGGTGTAGCGGGGGCTCCAGTTCAGCGTTTCCTTAGCCTTGGCATTGGTGTAGCGAAAGGGCTTCAGTCGCGCATCCAAGCTGGCAGGAATCAGCAGCCCCGGCAGGCGGGCTTTGCCCTTGAGCAGTTGCTGATTCACAAACCAGGCCAAACTGGAGACGCCGCGCATCATGCCCCAGGGCATAGGGATGACCTGGGGCGGGTTTTCGGTGCGCTTCACCAGTGCCTGGGTGAACTGGCGGCGGGTAGGCAAATTGTCGTCCACCACGTTGATCACTTCGCCAGCGGCGGCAGCGCTGCCCACCGATAGCACAATGGCCTCGGCGCAGTTTTCAACATAGGTGACGGGAATTAGGGCATTGGGGCCAATCAGCAGCCATTTGGAGCCAAAGTCGGCTCCGTGGCAAGCATTCCACAGCGCCTCGCGACCGTAGATCATGCCGGGGCGAATCAGGGTGACGACGGCACCGTTGGCTTTGCCCCAGTCGCGCATCAGGTCTTCCTGAATTAGCTTGGTCTGGGCGTAGGCGTCGCGGTACTCGGGTTCAGACTCGATGGGGAAGGTTTCATCGATTACCTGGTTGGCTGGGGGGTTGAAGTAGTCGTACACCGAGAAGGTGCTGGTGGCCACCAGCTTTTTGACGGCAGCGGTGGTCATCGCCCCCAGCAGGTTTTCGGTGGTGAGCACGGTGCCTGCGAAGCGATCGTAGAAATCGCCGCCCTTGACCGCCGCCATATGAATCACGCAGTCTACGTCGCTGAGGGCTTCGGCGATGCCGCGACCCTGGCGCAGATCGAGGCGCACCAGCTCCACTGCAGGATGGTCAGCCCAGGCTAGCTTCGAGGCGTCGGTGGCGGGGCGCACCACGGCCTTGACGGTGTAGCCCTGGCGCACCGCCTCGGCCACCACGTACTTGCCTAAAAACCCCGAAGCTCCAGTGATAAACAGCTTCATACTCGGTTCTCCTGTGCCAGTAGGGTCTCAATCAGTCGGTTGGTTTCATCCATATCTTCAAAGCTCACCGGCATGGGCTGATTGTGAAGAATGGCGGCATAGGTCTGGTCGAGCAGGCGGTGTAGCCCTTCGTAGGCGGTGCGCTGCATGACTTTGTTGCGGAAGTTTTTAACGCTGGAACTCATGAGATCCCAGCCGTTGACGAAGTGGTTGACTAGCGGCGACAGTTGCTCACCCCCGGCCCGAGGAATCACGGTGCGCAGGTAGGGCTGAAACAGGTCGGTTTCGGCATAGCCCTGGCTACCCCGGACGAATAGGGTAAAGCACTCGGGCTTGGTGTAGCAGCTAAACCGCAGGCGGGCATGTTGCTGGCCGTTGAGCAAAATGGCGTCGAGGTCGTCGTACTTAAACAGGTCGCCGCCACCGTGGTTGCTCCAAGCCGCCGCAACCCGGTCTACCTCGGGCATAAACCGCAGCAGCAGGTAGGCCATGTGGGTAATGACATCGTGCACGACCCCGGCGGGCAGCTTGTGGACGGGGTTGGGCAGGTTGCGATCGGCAAAGCGTCCGCCCGCTTCGCGATAGCCCAGGGCCACGCGCACCTCAACCTCTTGCACCTCTCCCAGGGTGCCATTTTTGACCATCTCTTCGATTTTGAGGATGGCCTCGTTAAACCGATAGTTGTGGTTTTCAATTAGGTGAAGATGTTTCTCTTGGGCCAATTGCCAGAGGGTTTTGAAATCCTCGTAGGCTGGCGTAATCGGTTTTTCGCAGATGACGTGGGCCTGGGCATTGAGACAGTCGGTGACTAGCTTCTGGTGAGTGTTAGGCGGGGTGAGAATGTGCACCACATCAGGCTTGGTTTCGGCCAGCATCGCCTGGTAATCGGTGAAGGCCTGCCCGGCGTGAAACGTCTCAGCGGCGTACTTTGCGGCGGCAGCAGACAGATCGCACACTCCAACCAATTCACTGTGGTCAGAACTATCTAGAAAGCTCAAATGTTGTTTAGAAATGACGCCGGTGCCAATGACCGCAGCTTTTAAAGATTTATCCATTGAAGATACCTGTAGCAAACCAGCCAAAACTAACCATAGAGATGTATCTAGGATGAAAAATTGAGCCGCGCAGGGCTAAGTGTACCCATTCTTAACCGCTGTACAGGCAATATGGCTGAACTCAGTAGGGGTGAGAAGGTTCAGATAGATTGCTGAAAAATTCCAAATCCCTGATTGCACCCTGAAGCGTCTACAGACTACTAAAACCAAAACTTAAAGCTTTGTCGCTGACCTCTGGGGGGATATTGGCTGCGATCGCATTCCCCACCAGCAACCCCAGCCCCACAAATCAGCCCACGAGACGGCGCTAAATCCTGGCCCACCCCCAAAGAAATAGGGCAATATTGGGTATTCGCACCTCGCGATCCTGTCCCCACGGTTAAGGCTATGGTTTTTTGTGGTTCCGCCAAAGGCAGTGGTTTTGGGGCTGCTGCCCAACGGCTGGGGTGCTGGGGCAGCCTGACGGGCCTTTGGTTGACCGTAGCGATCGCCCCAGCCCTGGCCCAGCCCCCGCCAGCAGACGCCCCCACTGGCAGCCCCGACCCTAGCCTTAGGCTAGACTCTGAGATTCCCAACACCTCAATTCCCAACATCGCCTTCGACGACTACCGACTGGGCCCTGGGGACGGCATTTTTGTCGGAGTACAGCGGTTTCCCGACCTCAGCTTCCCCGCCACCCTAGACATTCAGGGCAACGTGGTGATGCCCCTGGCGGGCACCCTCAACCTCACCGGGCTCACCCTAGAGGAGACGCGCGAAACAATTTTTAACCTCTATAACCAGTACGTGGTCAATCCCGATGTGTCGGTGATTCTTACCACCCAGCGCCCGGTGGAGGTGACAGTGGTGGGTGAGGTGCCCCGTCCCGGACTGTACCCCTTACAGGCTCCGCAGCTGTCGGTGGCGCTGCTGACGGCGGGGGGCTCTACCACCTTGGCCGACCTGCGCCTAGTACAGGTCGATCGCCCCCTGGAAACCGGCGAGATCATATCGCGCACGATCGATCTATTTACGCCCCTCCTCCAGGGCGAGCCCATTCCCCAGGTGAGGCTGCAAGACGGCGATGTCATCACCGTGCCCCGCCTAACGCCAGAGGCGGTAGAGAGCTACGATCGCGCCCTGGTGGCCACCTCAACCCTGGCTCGACCCGAGATCACCATCCGGGTGCTCAACCGAGCAGCGGGGGGGCGGGGCGGCGAGGCTCGCTTTGGGTCGATCAACCTGCGTAACGGCAGCCGCTTTTTAGATGCCCTGGCCGTGGCGGGGGTCAACCCCGATGTGGCCGCCTACAACCGCATTGCGGTGCTGCGGTTCAATCCCGAAACCGGGTCTGCCGATACGATTATGGTAGATGCGACAGCGGCGGTAAACGGCGACCTCACCCAAAACATTCCCCTCCAGGAGAACGACATTTTGGTGGTTGACCGCAACCTGCTGGCGCGGGTCAGCTATGCTCTCAATACCTTTACCCAGCCCTTCCGCGATGTACTGGGGTTCTTACTCTTTTTCGACTCGTTAACTGATTCGGCAGACTCGTTATTTAGGCCCTAGCCCCCCAGAGCCGCGATGGTTTCTCCCTTTATTAAGCGCTATCTGCTGGCCCTAGACCGCTACAAGTGGCCCAGTCTGGCCACCCTGCTGGGCATTTTGGGCATTTCGGCGGTAGTGGCCGTGCAGCCACCACCGCCGCCGCTGTACCGAGCCGAGGGGGTGCTGGTGCAGAATGCCCCAGTCATTGCCCTAACCGCCACCGGAACTGAGGTACAGCAGCGGGGCCAGGGCATTATTTCGGAGGAATTTTTGCTAGCCGACGTGCTGCTTCAGCAGGTGTCCCAAGAGCTGGAGCGGCGCGGGGTTTCAATGGACCCCGAAACCCTGCGCTACCGTACCACAGTCAAGCTTGAGGGAGAGGAAAACGTGGTGCAGCGGGTCACCGTCACCTTTCGCGGAGCCGACGAAGAGCAGACCCAGCTCGCCCTCAGCCTGATGTTTGAGGCCATGGTGGAACTCAGCCGCGTGACCAACCGGGCTCGCACTCGGGCGATTGTGACCGCCCTAGATGAACGCCTGCCCGCTGTGGAGGCCGATCTTCGGGCTGCCGAACAGGCGCTGGAAGCCTACGATCGCACCGAAGGCCCGGCTATTCAAGCGGCCCTCGACGGCAGCCTGCTGGGGGCGATCTCGGGGGGACAGCAGCAGCAGCGCCAGAACCAAATCGCCCTGGCGGGGCTCGACTCCCAGATCCAGAGCTTGCAACAGCAGCTAGGGCTGACGCCGGGGCAGGCGTTCACCGCTTCGGCCCTGAGCGCTGACCCAATTATTGCCCAGCTGCGATCGCAGATTTTAGAAAGCGAAACCCAGCTCAAGCTGCTGTCGGCCACCCTGCGCGAGTCGCACCCCACCATTCAAGACCTGCGCCAAAACCTGGCCGCCTACAACGCCCTGCTGGCCGAGCGCGCCCAGGAAGTGATTGGGGGGCAAGACCTGGCCGCTCTGCCCAGCGTCAGCGAAGTGCGCCAAAACAGCACCCTCGACCCCGCCCGCGCCGCCCTGGCCAACCAGCTGGTCACCCTCAGCGCCCAACGGGCCGCTCTGGCCAGCCAGCAGCAGGTGCTCAGTCAGAGCGATGGCCAATTGCGCCAGCAGTACTCCAGCCTGCCCAACAAGCAGCTAGAGCGCAACCGCCTGGCCCAACAGGTGGCCCTCAACCAGGCCCTCTACGACCAGATTCAGGCCAAACGCATCGATGCCGAGGCCGCCGAAGCCGAAACCGCCAGCAGCCTCACCGTGGCCCAGCCGCCCACCACCACGCTCCAGGCTGACCCACCCACCAGCCCGGTTGCGGTAATGGCCGTGGGCGGCCTGCTGGGGGTCGTTGCTGCCGGGGCCGTGGTCTTTCTGCTCGATCTGCTCGACAGCACCGCCCGCACCGCCGAAGACCTCCAGGGCATTCTCACCGATCAGGATGTGCCGGTGCTGGGGTTAGTCCCAGCTCTGGCGGCTACTTCCTCCCAGGGCTGGCCGATTCTCTACCAGCCCCAAACTCCCGACCTCGAAATCTACGAGCGCCTGCGCAGCAGCCTGCGCCGAGCGGGCAGCCTATCCGAAGCTAGCGCCCCCCCACGAGTGGTGCTGATGGTCAGCAGCCGGTCAGGGGAAGGGAAAACCACCAGCGCCTTTAACCTCGGCATTGCCGCCGCCCGCGCCGGTCGCCGCACCCTGATTGTCGAGGCCGACCTGCGTCAACCCTCCTGCGGCCATCGGTTAGGGGTCAAGCTTGATCCAGCCGCCATCTCCGAACCGCTGCACTACTACGCCGGGCGGCAGCAAGAGCCCATTCAGCTTGCCCCCTGGGTCGAAAACCTCTACCTAGCCCCCAGCCCTGGCCCCCAGCCCCACCCGGCAGCCATTCTAGAGTCGAGCGAGATGGGGCAATTTTTAACCGATGCCCGCGCCCGCTTTGACCTGGTGCTGATCGACGCGCCGCCCCTGGGCAACAGCAATGACGCCCTGCTACTCGGGGCCGCCAGCGATGGGCTGCTGCTGGTGACCCGCCCCGGCTACACCGACAAAGCGGTGCTAGAGGCCTTGTTAGAACAACTTTTAGAAAATGAAGACCTGCCGCTGCTGGGTGCGATCGTCAACGCCGCCGATCGCACCACCCTCTCATCTCCCGCCATTTCCCCCGCCGATAGTTCCCCCGCTACCCCCAACCCTCAGCCCCTGATTCGCTCCATTGACTTTTAGTAGGGAATTTCATGGGGTAGGATCGTAGGCTGTAGCCGATTGGAACGTTGAGGAGCGATCGCTTGCCTACCCTGGGAGTCAACATCGACCACATTGCCACGATTCGCCAGGCCCGCCGCACCGTCGAGCCCGACCCCGTGGCCGCAGCGGTGCTGGCCGAATTAGCTGGTGCCGACGGCATCACCGTGCACCTGCGCGAAGACCGCCGCCACATGCAAGACCGCGACGTCCACCTGCTGCGGCAGACCGTGCGTACCCACCTGAACTTAGAGATGGCCGCCACCGACGAAATGGTGGCGATCGCCCTCGATGTCAAACCCGACTATGTCACCCTGGTGCCCGAGCGGCGCGAAGAAGTGACCACCGAAGGCGGGCTCGATGTGGCGGGTCAGCGCGATCGCATGAAAACTGTGGTCAGCACCCTCCAGGAGGCGGGCATTCCCGTCAGCCTATTCATTGATGCCGCCACCGACCAAATCGAAGCCTCGGCCCAGGTCGGTGCCCAGTTCATTGAGCTGCACACCGGTCCCTATGCCGAAGCCAAGGTCGAAGCCGACCTCCACCGCGAACTCGACATTCTGACTCAGGGAACGGCCCAGGCGATCGCCCTCGGCCTGCGGGTCAATGCTGGCCACGGCCTCACCTACTGGAATACCACCCCAGTCGCCCGCATCCCCGGCATGGAAGAGCTGAACATTGGCCACAGCATCGTCAGCCGCGCCGTGCTTGTTGGCCTAGAGCGCGCTGTCCGCGAGATGAAAGCGCTGATTTAGAGTGGGGAGTAGGGGGTAGGGAGTAAGGGGGTAGGGCAAAACCCCTCACCCCTCACCCCTCACCTTCCCCACCCACCTCACCTTCCCACCCACAAAGGAGATTCCCCATGACCACCTACTACTACGCCGTCGCCAGCCAAAAATTTCTGCTTGAAGAAGAGCCCCTGGATGAAGTCCTCAAGGAGCGCCGCCGCTACTATCAGGAGCAAGAGCAAGAGGTGGATTTTTGGCTGGTGAAGTCCCCCGCTTTTCTAGAGGCTCCTGAGCTGGCCAGCGTCAAGGCCCGCTGCCCCCAGCCCGCTGTAGCGCTAGTTTCCACCAGCAAGCAGTTCATTACCTGGGTCAAGCTGCGGTTTGACTATGTAGGCACGGGTGAGTTTGAGGCTCCCTCTGCCTCTATCCCCGATCCCCTTGCCTCCCTGGATGCGGTGGTGTCCTAGGGCGAGGCCAGGCGCAATTGCGATCAAAACTGAGAATCTCTGCCCCGCGATCGCTGCTTTAGGCTAGAATCGCTGGCAGATTATGGCTGTAATAAATAGAGCAATGGTAAAGGGTTTGAAACGGAGCAGCGCACCAATATCGCTTAGTTGGATCACACTGCCCCGCGCGGGCAGCCTTGCCCTGGGGTTATTGCTGGCACCGCTAGCCGGGGTCTGGACTGCTGCCCAGGCTCAGTTTCCGCCCTGCCCGCCCCCGGCAGCCAATGAGTATCTGCTGCTGGTACGCAGCAACACCGAAGCCGAGCGCACGCGGGTGCAGAACCTGCTGCCCTCCAACAGCACCGTCCTGGTTTGCGATTACCTTAACGACACCGTCGTACGGGCTGGAGGGTTCACCAACTTAGAGAATGCCAACGCCTGGGCCCAGTATATGACTGAGGTAGAAGGCTTCCAGGCCTTTGTAGCCCGGCCAGCCACCACTGCCGCTCAGCCAGCCCCACCCACCGCAAGCACGACCCCACCGACTGGCGGCACGACTCCACCTGCTGGCGGCACAACTCCGCCCGCGAATGGCGCCCAGCCCAGCAATGGCACCCCTACCCCGGCGACTCCCCCAGCTGCGACGACAACACCGACCGCCTACGCCCCTCAGCCCCTGGGCACAGGCTTTGCGGTGCTGGTGGATTACCAGTATCAGCCTGAGTCGGCGATCGCCATTCAGCGCCAGGTGGGCCAGGCCGTAGGTCTAGCGGTACATCGCCAGCGCTCTTACCTACTCATTGCCCACAGCCCGGATGTAGCAGGGGCCGCCTCCACCCTGTCCGTGCTCACCGGCCTCAACATCCCTGGATTTATCGTCGATAGCCAGGAAGTGGTGATGCTGACCCCAGCGGTAGCCCTCACTGCACCCTAGGGTTTTCCCTTTAAGGCAAGTCAATTCCAAAAAAGTAATCGGTAGCTGTGACTCCCCTCAGCTACCGGCTACTTTTTTGGATCAACCCAGTAGAGCATCAGCTCAATAGGCCGGAGCAGCCAGGCAGGAGATCATGGCTCCTAAAATCGAACCGGCAATCACCTGAAAGGGCGTATGGCCCAGCAGCTCCTTCAGCCGGTCTTCTCTAATTTCGGGCTTTTCTTGAAAGAGTTCGTCGATAATTTGGTTGAGTACCTTGGCCTGCTTGCCCGCCGCCTGGCGTACCCCTGCCGCGTCGTACATAACAATCACGGAAAACACCGCCGTGGCGGCAAATATTGGGCTTGACCAGCCCAGGGTTTGGCCAATACCACAGGCTAGGGCCGTCACCAGGGCCGAGTGGGCACTGGGCATACCGCCGGTTTCTACCATCACCCGCAGGTTGAGCTTGCGGTGGCGCACCAGTTCGATAATGGCCTTGAGCCCCTGGGCCGTGAAGCAGGCAATCAGAGCCACCACGAGCACATGGTTGTTGAAGATGTCGCTAAAACTATCCATCGGCGCAGGCAAACCTAGTAGGTACGGGCAACAATATAGTCGGCGATCGCCAGCAGCGGCTGGTTTAGATCCCCAAACCTCGCCAGGCTCTCCTTCGCCGCGTCAATCAGCTGATTGGCCTGGCAACGCGACTCTTCCAGCCCCCACAGGCTGGGGTAGGTCACCTTCTGGGCCGTGATGTCTTTGCCCACTGACTTGCCCAGGGTTTCTGGCGTCGAAGTGATGTCGAGAATATCATCCACAATTTGAAAGGCCAGACCAATGCGTTGGGCGTACTGGCGCAGGGTTTCAATCACCTCTTCGCCAGCCCCCGCCAATATGGCCCCAGAGGTAACCGAAATTTCGAGTAGGGCCGCCGTCTTGTGGTTGTGAATGTAGTTAAGGGTCTCTAGCGTCACATCAGGGTTGCCCTCGCTGGCCAAATCTACCACTTGACCGCCCACCAGACCTTCACCCCCCACCGCCTTGCCCAGCCCGGCAATGACCCGCAGCACACGCTCAGGATCGGCCCCCTGGGTTTGAGTCGCCACATGCTCAAAGGCATAGGTCAGCAGGGCATCGCCCGCCAGAATAGCCACATCGTCGCCGTAGACCTTGTGGTTGGTGAGGCGGCCCCGGCGGTAGTCGTCATTATCCATCGACGGCAGGTCGTCGTGGATCAGCGACATGGTGTGAATCATCTCCAGGGCACAGGCCGTGGGCATCGCCACCGCTATACTGCCGCCCACCAGTTCACAGGTGGCTAGGCAAAGAATGGGGCGCAGCCGCTTTCCCCCGGCCAGCAGCGAGTAGCGCATAGATTCGTAGAGGGTTTCGGGGTAGCGCAGGGCCAGAGCCTGGTCGAGGGCGGCCTCTACCTGGGGGCGACGCTCGGCCAGGTAGGCTTGCAAATCAAAGGGGCCAGTGGCGGCGGGTCTAGAATCGAGGGAGTTGGTTGGCACCATGGCGGCAGGCAGGTTGAAACGCGACAAAAAAGTGAGTTTAAGACTGGACAATCTCTGGGTTACAGGCGGTTGCGGTAGCTGGTGACGGTGTTCTCAAGCAGCATGGCCACGGTCATGGGGCCAACGCCTCCCGGCACCGGGGTAATCGCCGCTGCCACCGGCTCCACCGAGGCAAAATCGACATCCCCCACCAGCCGCGCTGAGCCATCGGGCTGCTCGACTCGGTTAATGCCCACGTCGATGACTACACTGCCGGGCTTAACGTCAGCAGCCGTAATCATACCGGGACGACCCACCGCCGCCACTAGAATATCAGCTTGCCGCATCACCGCAGCTAAATCGGGGGTGCGCGAATGAGCCATGATAACAGTGGCGTTGGCCTCTAGCAGCATCAGGGCCATGGGCTTACCCACGAGAATGCTGCGCCCCACCACCACCGCCGTAGCCCCAGCGGGATCAATATTAGCGGCCTCTAGCAGCCGCATCACGCCGTAGGGGGTGCAGCTGCGCAGACCCGGCTCGCCCCGCACCAGCCGCCCCAGATTAATCGGGTGCAGCCCGTCGGCATCTTTATCGGGGTCGATAGTGAGCAGCAGCGCCACCGCGTCGAGGTGGTCGGGCAGGGGCAGCTGCACCAAAATGCCGTCTACGTTGGGGTCAGCATTGAGCTGCTGAATCAGATCGGCCACCTCCTGCTGGGAGACGGTGGCGGGCAAGTGCTTGCCGTAGGAAGTGATGCCCACTCGACTACAGGCCCGCTCTTTGTTGCGCACGTAGGCGACGCTGGCGGGGTTATCGCCTACCATAATCACCGCCAGCCCTGGGGGACGGTGCCCCTGGGCAGTAAAGGCTTGAACAGTGGCGGCCAGCTCAGTTTGAATTTGGGCCGCTAGGGCTTTGCCGTCGAGCAGTTGGGTCATGGCCGGGTGCGCTAACCTGTATCTCGGAAACGATCGCGGTTGGAACCCTAGGGCAAACTTTGCCCAGAGCAAGGATTCAACGCCTTCTCAGTGTCTCAGATTTTGATCCTCTAAACGCCTGCGATCGCCCCTCAGCGCCCTAAAAAGCCTCCAATGAACACTTTAAAGTATCGGTTTACCTACTACGGAGCGGTTGGCCTGACCCTGGTGGCGGTCACGAGCTGCGGGGCCAGCGTGGATGCCACAGTGGGCTATTCGCTGCGCGATCGCCTCAGCACCTGGCCCGGCCTCGCCTGGCTCGACCCCGTCACCCCCATTAGCGAAGCCAGCCAAAGCCCCCGCGATACGGTTTATCTGGCTGGCACCGTAGGCCGCCATCTACCCCTAGTGGGTCAGGGTCTGTATGAGCTGGTGGATGACTCAGGCTCCATTTGGGTGCTGAGTACCGCCGCGCCACCGCCAGTAGATGAGCAGGTCACTCTGCGGGCAGCCATTCGGTACGAGCAGGTTTTGCTGCGCGGGCAAGACATTGGCGAGTATTACGCCGAAGAACTAGAGCGCCTGCCCCCAGAATCCCCGTGAGAATAACAGCAACGGCCCGGATAGCTTTCTTCTCGGTATGTAGGGGCCGGGGAAATGGTAGTCTCTTAGAAATGCTGTGTATAGACATTCACACTGGTAGGAGAGGATTAGGGTAAATGAAACAACTGGTTGGCCTACTCGTTGCGCTGGCAGTGCTGTTTGGTTGGGTGAGTAGCCCCGCTGTAGCGCAGCCCATCTCTGGGGCAGACCTTCTGAGCGCCCCCATTGTGGCCACGGCCTGGCTGGCAGAATCGCCGCAGAATTCGGTAGACGCCAAGCTCAAAACAGAATATGGGGCTAAGTTGGACCTCAACAACGCCAACGTACAGGGCTTTAGAAAGTTTCCTGGACTGTACCCCACCCTGGCGCGCAAGATTCTGCTCAATGCTCCCTACGAGAGCGTTGACGACGTGCTCGATCTACCGGGCCTGAGCGATCCGCAGATTGAGATTCTCCGCAAGAACCTGGATAACTTCACGGTTACCGTGACTGACTCCGCTCTTGTAGAAGGTGGCGATCGCTTCAACAACGGCGTTTACAAGTAAACAGCGGGCCATCCCTCTGTTTGGCTTAGCCGCCCTTAGTAGCCCTGGTTGGTCAGGTTGGCCCAAGGTCAACGCTGGTTAGCCAGGGTTTTTAGCACTTTACTATTTGAATCATTCTTGGGAGTCGTCTTTGACCCAGCCTGATTTGTCGCCGCTTGCACCAACCCCCAATCAGCATTTCGATGTGCTGGTGATTGGGGGAGGTGCCGCCGGGCTTTACTCGGCGCTCTCGATTCCGTCCCAGTGGCGCATTGGCCTGGTGACCAAAGACACCCTGTCAATTTCCGCCAGCGACTGGGCTCAGGGGGGCATCGCCGCCGCCATCGGCGTAGACGACGCCGTATCCCTTCACGTGGCCGATACCCTGGTAGCCGGGGCTGGACTGTGCGATGCCCCGGCCGTGGAGCACCTAGCCAGCAAGGCCGCCCCCTGTATCCAGCGCCTGGTAGAGCTGGGGGTCGCCTTCGATCGCACCGAGGGCCAGCTGGCCATGACCCTAGAGGCCGCCCACTCGCGCCGCCGCGTGCTCCACGCCGCCGACACCACAGGACGGGCGATCGTGTCGATTTTGGCCGAGGCGGTGCTCCAGCGGCCCAACATTACCGTCTTTGAAAGCGCCTTTGCTCTTGACCTGTGGATGGTCGAGGGCCACTGCCGAGGGGCGCTGGTGGCCCACAATCAGCAGCTTCAGTGGCTGTCGGCCCAGGCCACGGTGCTGGCCACGGGGGGCGGCGGCCAGGTCTATGCCCAAACTACGAACCCCACCGCCAGCACGGGCGATGGCGTGGCTATGGCCTGGCGGGCCGGAGCCCAGCTGCGCGATTTAGAATTTGTGCAGTTTCACCCTACCTCCCTGGCGGAACCGGGAGCACCGCCATTTCTCATTAGCGAAGCGGTGCGGGGGGAAGGCGCACATTTAGTCGATCGCCAGGGCTACCGCTTTACCTTCGACTACCATCCCGACGGCGAGCTGGCCCCGCGCGACGTGGTCAGCCGCGCCATTTTTCACCACCTGCAAAAGACGGGCGACAGCCGCGTCTGGCTCGACATGCGGCCCATTCCCCGCGATCGCTTGCAGTACCGTTTCCCCAACATTTTGCAGGTGTGCCGCACCTGGGGCATCGACCCACTCATCGACCCCGTGCCGGTTTCCCCTGCCGCCCACTACTGGATGGGCGGCATCACGACGGATCTCAGCAGCCAAACCACGATTCCCGGCCTCTATGCCGTAGGCGAAAACGCCAGCACTGGCGTCCACGGGGCCAACCGTCTAGCCAGCAACTCTCTACTGGAATGCCTGGTCTACGGTGCAGAACTGGCCAACCTGCCCCTGCAAGCAAACCGTAGTTTTGACCTCGAAGGAGCGGCTTCCGAGGTCTCAGCCCTGGATGCGACCGCCCTGTGGCCCCAGAACGCCGCCGCTGACGCACTGACGACAATTCATCAGCAGCGAGAGCAGCTAACCCAGCTGATGTGGGATGCTGCGGCCATCAGCCGTGATCAGGCTCGGCTAGAGGGGGCGATCGCCGCCCTGAGCCAGTGGCGCACCGAATGGCAGCAACACCCCTGGCAGGCTCTCCACCACCTGTCTCCCGACCATACCTACTCCCTACCCGATACCCTTGACTGGCCATTGGTGCGAGCCTGGGGCGAGCTGGGCAACCTCTACGACATTGCCTGGCTGATTCTCAACAGCGCTGCCTTTCGCACCGAGAGCCGGGGCGGCCACTTTCGCCAAGACTATCCCCAGCCCAGCCGCGAGTGGGAGGTGCATACGGTGGTTGAGGGCGATCGCTGGGAGAAATCGCCGCCGGTGGAAGGGTAGGGGGTGGGGGGCGAGTGAGTTTTGGATGCTTAGTTTTGTTCGCGAAGCGTCTCCGAAGGAGAAATTTTGAATTTTTGGTGTACGAAAGGCATTCAAAACTCAAAACTTAAAACTCAAAGCTCAAAGCTCAAAGCTCAAAGCTCAAAACTGCCCAGACATTCTTTTATAGCCGTAGTCACATCGGTTAGGACATCAAGCAACCATGAAAACGCTCAAACGTTTGAACGTTTATAGGGAAACTGTCTCAACTAGGCTGGCTATAGCTATAACTCACCTCAACTACCGCCGCCGCTGCTTGGCCCGTCGTCGCTTGCCCTTGGAGGCTGAGGATATCCAGTCGGTGACGTAGTGACTGAGGGCACCGAGTTCTAGCCCCACTACCAGGGCCAGCCACCAGGGCCAGTAGGTGGTTAAGGCCCAGCTCAGCCCGTCGATCAGTTCGCCCCAGGAAAGGGCGGTGCGCTGGGCGCTGTTGAGCAGATCGACCAGCAACAGCCCGCCAAAGCTCAGCCACAGCGACAGGTAGAGCACGCGCACCACCGTGCCCACAATCGGCCCGTGGGACCAGTGCGATCGATGGCGAATGCGGCCTCGGTAGGGGAGCCAGATCCACCGCAACCAGCCCCAGCGCTTGTACTGCACCGAGTGAATATCGAGATCGGGGCCGAGCATCCAGCCGCCCAGCAAAAACCCCAGACAGACCACCGTGGTCAGCCAGCCGCTGAGGGTGACGCGAAAGGCAGCCAGCACCACCAGCGGTAAGGCCCAGAGGGTAATGCGATCGTGGGTACGGCCTGAAGACATGGCACAGATGTACCAAGCTTTAGCCCTTCTGGCAAGGGGTGCAGGCTGAGGCGATCGCCTAGGAGGCCATTAACCCAGTCACCTGAAGAATCGTTTGAATCAGCACGTCGGCCTCCACCGGCTTGGGCAGATGGTGCTGAAACCCGGTGGCCAGGGCGTGGGCCTGGTCAGAGACGCGGGCGTGGGCCGTAATGGCGATCGCCGGAATCTGAGCCTGGGGTGCGGGCAATTCCGTTCTAATTTTCTGAATTAGGGTGTAGCCATCCATATCGGGCATGCTGATGTCGCACAGCAGCAGCGCTGGCTGCGTTGAGCTGAGCAACTGAAAGCCTTCCCCCGCCGTGGCCGCCGCCGTGACGATCGCCCCCTGGGACTCCAGCAAAAACGTCAGATAGTCGCGGGTGTCGGTATCATCGTCAACGATCAAGATAGGCATATTTACCAGGGCACGGAGGCCGATCTCGGCGGGTTGCGGATCAGGAAGTGCGGCAGGCGCGGGGTCAGAGGGAGAGGGCACCAGCGGCAGAGCCACGGTAAAGGTGGTGCCCTGCTCTGCACCAGGGCTTTCGGCCCAGACGTAGCCCTGGTGCTGCTCTACCAGGTAGTAAACGATCGCCAATCCCAGTCCAAGCCCCCCCTGGGCGCGGGTGGTGCTGCTGTCGGCCTGGCGAAACCGATCAAAAATGTGGGGCAAAAAGTCGGCGTCGATGCCCATGCCGGTGTCGCTGATGCGCAGCTGGGCATAGCCCGGCTCGTAGGATGGGGGGGGAGGGCTCAAGGTCGGGGGCAGGTCGGACACCATCGAGAGGTGAAGATCTACCCGCCCCTGCTGGGGAGTGAATTTAATCGCGTTGGTGAGCAAGTTCCAAACCACCTGCTGCAACCGCAGGGCGTCTCCCACAATCTCTAGGCGGGCGGTGTCTTGAACATTGTCATCCAGGGCGATCGCCTTAGTCTCTGCCGCTGGCCGCACCGTCTCTAGGGCCGTTTGGGCGATCGCCGCCAGATCGAGCGGCTGGCAGTGGAGCTGGAGCTTGCCCCGCACAATCTGTGACACGTCGAGAATATCTTCGATCAGCTGCTTTTGGGCAATGGCGTTGCGCTCAATGGTGCTGATGGCGTAGTCGGTTTTTTGCGGGTCGAGGTTGCGCGCTCGCAGCAGGTGCGACCAACCCAAGATTGAATTAAGCGGCGTGCGCAGCTCGTGGGAGAGCACCGCAATAAACTCGTCCTTCATGCAGTTGGCGGTCTCCGCCTCCTGGCGAGCCGCTTGCTCGCGAATTACCTGGGCGTTGGCCGCCTCGGCCTGCTTGCGCTCGGTAATGTCTTCAACGGTGCCCACATAGCCCAGAAACTGCCGCTGCTCGGACACCAGGCGGGCCGATCGCACCGAAACCCAGCGCGCCCCTTCGTCCTCCGCCTGAAACCGAAACTCCTGGGAATATTCTTGCCCCTCAGCCATAAAGGCTGTCCAGGTCGATTGGGCGATCGCGGAGTCATCGGGGTGCACTGAGACCAGCCAGTTCTGCTTAGGGATGGCCTCGGTTGAGCCGCAGCAGATGGCTTGAAAGCGAGGGTTAGTGTACACACAATGACCCTCGATATCGGTGACAAACACCCCCAGGGGAGAACAGGTGCTGAGTAGACGAAACCGCTCTTCACTCATTTGCAGCTCAGCGTTAATCGCCTCTAGCTGAGTGGCCTGCTGCTGCAAGATTTCTGTTTTTTGTCGCAGGGCCTCGCTCTTTTTAAATAGCTCAATAAAAATAGCTACCTTAGACAGCAAAATGTTGGGCGCGATCGGTTTGATTAAATAGTCTACGGCCCCTAGAGCGTAGCCCTTAAACATAAATTGTTCGTTGCTGCTAAAGGCGGTGAGAAAAATAATTGGTGTATCCCGCGATCGCTGGCGGTGGCGAATCAGCGTCGCTACCTCAAAACCATCCATCTGAGGCATTTGCACATCCAGCAAAATCACCGCAAAGTCATCCTGAAGCAGACAGCGCAGCGCCTCTTCCCCCGAGGTTGATTTGACCAAGTTGGCCCCCAAGTCTCCCAGAATGGCCTCTAGCGCCACCAGGTTTTCGGGTTGATCATCTACCAGCAAAATATTGACCGGAAATTCGCTTTGCATGGCTAGCCTCCCGCTGTGCAGAGGTTCATTAGGCGGGGCGCAATCTGCCCGAGGGGCAACACCGCATCAACGGAAACTGCTGCGATCGCGGCCTTCGGCAGCACCGGGCTCTCCGCCGTGTCTGGGTCTTGCACAATGGTCATTCCGCCCCGTGCCTTGAGGGCCGCTAGCCCTTGTACGCCGTCCTGGTTGGCTCCGGTCAAAATCACACCAATCACGCGTTCGTTGTAGCTATCAGACGCCGACTCCAGCAGCACATCAATCGACGGGCGGGCGTAGGAAACTGGCTCATCAACAGACAGAGAAAAATACCCGTATTCTACCAGCAAATGATAGTCGGCTGGGGCGAGATAAACATGCCCCGGCTGAATGCGTTCTTTATCTTCAACTTCATGCACTGGAAGAACCGTAAACTGTTGTAAGAAAGTGCCCAACCCTGGGTCAGACTCGCGGTGGCGATGCTGCACAATAGCCAGTGCCGCAGAAAAATCCTGGGGCAGGGCACCCAGCAGAGTTTTTAAGGCCGACAGGCCGCCCAGGGAAGTGCCAATTACGATCAGTTCATAGCTCACTAATTGCGCCTCCTGTAAAGCTTTTCGGCTTTTGCTAAATCCTCATAGGCAGTTTCATATTTTGTAAACCGAATGGTTTCTTGCTTGCCCAGGCCGAGAATGCCAAACTTACACAAGCTGTTATAGAACAGCTCATGAACCTGATTTTGCAGACTTGGATTGAAGTAAATCAATACATTGCGGCAGATGATCACATTGAACTCATTAAATGAGCCGTCAGTCACCAGATTGTGTTCGCCAAAAACCACCCGCTCCCGCAGGGCAGGCCGCAAAATTACGTTGTTATAGTTGGCCGTATAGTATTCCGAAAAGGTGCGCTGACCACCGGCCTTTAAATACAGCTGGGTGTAATCCTGCATTTGCTTGTAGGGATAGATGCCCTGCCGGGCCACTTGCAGCACCCGGTCGTTGGCATCGGTGGCGTAGATGCGGCAGCGGTGGTAAAGCCCTTCCTCTTGCAGCAAGATGACCATCGAATAGACTTCTTGACCGGTCGAGCAGCCTGCATGCCAAATGCGAAAGAAGGGATAGGTGCGCAGCAGGGGCACCACCTGCTGGCGAAAGGCCACGTAGAAGCTGGGATCTCGAAACATGGCCGTGGTGTTGACCGTCAGCCCCAGCAGCAGCCGTTCGGCGCAGGCGCGATCGCTCAGAGCCTGGGCCTGCAACTCGGCGACGGTGGCAATCCCTTCGGTGCGCAGAAAGTGTTGAATGCGGCGCTTGAGGGATGCTGGGGCATAGTTACGAAAATCGTAGCCATACCGATGGTATAGCCCTTCAATCAGCAAGTGAATATCCAATTCGTCGGGTTTCAAGATCGCCGCCAGCACCCCATATCCCGTTCAAACCACTCACTAGAGCTGTTCATCTCAACTGTGCCAATCTTAGGAAAAGTGTTTTTCAGCTGATGCGCGCCTACACCTCCTAGGACAGACTTCAGCTGCACTTCTGGTATGGCCTAAAGTCTGCCCTATTGTCGCCCAATTTTCTCGCCAAACGGTATGTCAAAGGGAGGATCTTGGCGACCCCTGCGGCTGTTGCGGCGGCAGCTGTTGCGGCGATGGATGTCACTACCGATATAGCCACAGCCGCAGCAGCGTCAGCAGTTGCTCGGTATCGACAGGTTTGGTGATGTAGTCAGAGGCACCGGCTTCGATACACTTTTCGCGATCGCCCTGCATGGCCTTAGCAGTCAGGGCAATAATCGGCAGCGATCGAAACTGCTCCTGCCTGCGAATCAGGCGGGTGGTTTCGTAGCCGTCTAGCTCGGGCATCATCACATCCATCAGCACGATGCCGACATCGGCGTTGGCCCGCAGGGTCTCGATACCTTCGCGGCCGTTCTCGGCGAACACCACCGCCATGTCGTACTGCTCCAGCAGGCTGGTGAGGGCAAAAATGTTGCGCACGTCATCGTCGATGATCAGCACTTTTTTGCCCGCCAGGGCCGGATCGCTGTGCTGCAACCGCTCCAGCATTTGCTGCTGGCTTGGCGGCAGACTGGCCTGCACCCGGTGCAAGAACAGAGCGGTTTCATCCAGCAGGCGCTCGGGCGATCGCACATCCTTAATGATGATGGTCTCGGCCAGGCGGCGCAGCTGGGTTTCCTCCGCCTCGCTCAGGTCTTTGCCGGTGTAGACAATAATCGGCAGCCGCACCAGGGCCGGGTCTTGCTTGATCTGCTCTAACAGGTCAAAGCCATTCATATCGGGCAGGCCCAGGTCAAGCACAATGCAGTCGCAGGGCTGGGCGCGGAGGGTCTCCAGAGCCGCCGCCCCGGTATGCACGGCGGTGCTGGTGACATCGCCCCCGCCAATCAGCTCAATAATGCTCTGGGCCTGCACCGGGTCGTCTTCAATCACGAGCAGGTAGCGCACCCGGCGCTCCACAAACTGTTTGATGTCGATCAGGGTTTGGGTCAAAATTTCGGGCGCTACGGGCTTTTGAATATGGGCGATCGCCCCCATCTGAAATTCCTGCTGCTGCTGGTCGTTGACCGTCAGAATGTGAACGGGAATGTGGCGGGTGGTCGGGTCGTGCTTGAGCTGTTCGAGCACCGTCAGACCGTCCATATCGGGCAGGTGCAGATCGAGGGTAATGGCGTTGGGCACAAATCGCTGGGCCAGGGCCAGCCCGGTCTGCCCCTGGAGGGCAATCAGCACCTTAAACCCCTGGCCCCGCGCCATATCCAACAGAATGCGGGCAAAGTTGGGGTCATCCTCAATTACCAGCAGCACCCGCTCGGCGGAGTCTTGCCCCCCCGGCGACAGCCGCGCCCGATCGTCCTCTAGGTTGGCCGGCAGGGGACGTAGCCAGTCCTCAGTGGGGCGGTCAATGGGAACCGGAGATGGCTGAGGGGCTGCGATCGCGACGGCGCGCCGCTGGGTAGCGGGCGATCGCAGCCCCTCAGAGCGCTGCTTTCTGATCTGAAGCACCTCTCCATCCACCGAAGGGGCGGCGTAGCGCTCGGGCAGGTATAGGGTAAACGTGCTGCCCTGGTCGGCCTCGCTGTGCAGCTCCAGGCTTCCCCCCAGCAGCTGCGCCAGCTGAAGGCTGATCGACAACCCTAGCCCAGTGCCGCCGTAGCGACGGCTGGTGGTGCCATCGGCCTGCTGAAACGCACCAAAAATACTGTGCTGTTTTTCCGGCGGAATGCCAATGCCGGTATCGGTGACCGCAAAGGCCACCCGGCCATCGGCCACCGCAACTATCTCCACCGCGACGCGGCCCTGCTCCGTAAATTTAATCGCGTTGGAGATCAGGTTTTTGAGAATCTGCTGGAGCCGCCTGGGATCGGTGGCGAGGGTAGCGGGCAAGCCCTCGTCCACCACCACCTCAAACTGGAGCCCTTTGCTGGCGGCGGTCGGCTGGAACGTGCGCTCTAGCTCAAACTGAATCGCCGTAAAGGCCAGCGATTCGATCGCCACCTCCATGGTGCCCGACTCAATTTTGGCCATATCGAGAATGTCGTTGATCAGCGAGAGCAGGTCTGCACCAGCAGAATGGATCGTGCGGCTGTAGTCCACCTGCTTCTCCGTCAGGTTACCCTCGCCGTTGTCGCTGAGCATCTTAGCCAAAATCAGCAGACTGTTCAGGGGCGTCCGCAGCTCGTGGGACATATTGGCCAAAAACTCTGACTTGTAGCGCGACGACTGGGCCAGCTGACTGGCCTGATCTTCCAGCTCCTGACGGGCCAGCTCAATCTCACGGTTTTTGCGCTCCACCTGCTGCTTTTGGGTTTCCAGCAGCTCGGCCTTTTCTTCCAGCTCCTCGTTGAGCTGCTGTAGCTCTTCGTTCGACTGCTGCAGTTCCTCCTGCTGTTGCTGCATTTCCAGATCTGACTCTTGCAGCGACTGGGTGCGCTCTTCGAGCAGCTGATTGCTCTGCAACAGTTCTTCCTGCTGCTGGCGCAGTTCTTCAGTCAGCACCTGGGATTGCTCCAGCAATCTCTGGGTTTGCATGTAGGCGGCGATCGCGTTGATCATCACCCCCGTCACCGCGCTGGCCTCATCCAAAAAGGCCAGCTGGAGGTCATCAAAACGATGAAAAGACGCCAGTTCCAGCACCCCCTTCACCGCGTTCTCAAACATGATGGGCAGCACCACAATGGTGAGGGGCACTGCCGAGCCCAGCCCCGAGCGAATCTGAATGTAGTCCTCCGGCACCTGGGTCAGCACAATGCGCTGCTTCTCTAGGGCGCACTGGCCCACCAGCCCTTCCCCCAGGTTAAATTCGTTCGACAGGTGCTTGCGCTGCTGGTAGGCGTAGCTGCTCAACAGCTTGAGTCGGGGCGGTTCGCTGGCAGAGTCTAGCAGATACAGCACCCCCTGCTGCGCGTCGACCAGGGGCGCTACATAGGTCAACATCAGCTCTGCCAGGGTTTCGAGACTGCGCTGGCCCTGCAACTGCTGCGACAAATCGGCCAGATTAGACTTCAGCCAGCGCTGCTCTTCGTTGGCGCGAATCGTCTCCCGCAGGTTGGTCACCATCTGGCTGAAGGTGCGGGTGAGAATGCCGGTTTCATCCTGGGAGACGCTATCGGGCAGGGTGACGGATAAATCGCCGTCGGCGAGCTGTTCTGCGGTTTTAGAGAGCTTGCGCAGGGGGTCAGAGATATTGCGCGACAGGGCCCACCCCAGCAGCGACAGCACAATAAACGAAATCGGAATGCCAAAGGCAATGGTGTAGAGCGTCTGCTGAGAGGAAATCTGGGCCTGGGTAGCCCGCTCCTCAAGCATCCTCTCCTCTTGCTGAACCAGTTCCGCAATCAGGACGCGGATCTGATCCATGATCAGCTTGCCGCGATCGGTCAAAATAAAGTCCTGCGCCGCAGTGAACCCCCCTGTGTTTCGCAGTTCAATGCCCTCCGCTAGCCTAGCCAGTCTGGCATCAATTAACGGTTGCAGGTTTGCTAGGCGGCTTTGGAGGAGCGGGTCATCGTCGGTGAGCTGCACCAGGGTCTCGTACTGGTCGTCAATTTTGGTCAGGGCATTGGTGTAGGGCTCTAAATACTGGGGCTGGCCCGTGATTAGATAGCCCCGCTGGCCAGTTTCGGCATTGACCAACTCAGTTTCTAGCTCGTTGAGATAGGCCAAAACCTGGTACGACTGCTTTTCCCGCTCGGCATTGCGAATCAGACTGGTGGTGGTGCGGTAGGCCACGGCACCCAGCACAGCTAAGAGTGCCAGCCCTATAGCAAACCCGGCCCCAATGCGCGTCCCAATCTTGAAGCGGTTTACCATAGCGTGTCATCACCGAGCTAATGCTGTATTCCAGGAAATTGCCCCAGACAGGGCTTCACTCTTTAATCCGAGCCAGACTCTATCCGGAGCTCAATTCACCATCCAAACTGTAATCTCTGCACCCCTGAACTTGGCATCCACCCTTGAGAAACCAGTTTGTCTGAAGCCTACGAGCAGCCCTCAACTCGACTAGCCCGTAAACAGCCAAGGCTCCAGGGTTCAGAGAAGCCCTGGAGCCTTGAGTTAGACGATCGCCTCCAATCCGAGGCAGATTTAAAGCCCCTAGCCCAGCAGTGCCTTAGCCCGGCTGACCACGTTCTCAACGGTGAAGCCAAACTTCTCCATCACCAGATCGCCAGGGGCAGAGGCTCCAAAGCGATCGACGCCAATCACATCGCCTTCGCCACCCACGTAGCGGCACCAGCCCATGGTGATACCCGCTTCCACCGCTAGGCGCTTGGTGACGGCCTTGGGCAGCACCGACTCCTGATAGGCGGCATCCTGGGCGTCAAACAGTTCCCAAGAGGGCATAGAGACCACCCGCACCTTGGTACCAGCGGCCCGCAGTTCCTGGGCGGCATCGATGCAGAGGCTGACCTCGCTGCCAGTGCCAATCAAGATCAGGTCGGGGGTGCCGTCGCAGTCATCGACGGTGTAGGCACCCTTAGCAACGCCTTCGATCGAGGCGCCTGGTAGGTTGGGCAGATTTTGACGGCTAAAGGCCATCAGCGTGGGGGTCTTGCGGTGCTCCACAGCGATCTTATAGGCCCCAGAAGTTTCGGTGCCATCGGCAGGGCGAATCACGATCAGGTTGGGGATTGCCCGCAGAGAGGCAATGGTTTCCACCGGCTGGTGAGTGGGGCCATCTTCGCCCAAACCGATGGAGTCGTGGGTCATGACATAGATCACTCCGGCTTGGGAGAGAGCCGACAGGCGAATGGCCGCCCGCATGTAGTCGGCAAATACCAGGAAGGTCGCACAGTAGGGAATCAGGCCCGAGTTGTGCAGGGCGATGCCGTTGCAGATCGCGCCCATGCCGTGCTCGCGCACGCCAAAGCGCAGGTTGCGGTTTTCGTAGGCTCCCTTCTGGAAGCTGCCGGAGATCTTCAGCTCGGTCAGGTTCGAGTGGGTGAGGTCGGCGGAGCCCCCGATCAGCTCAGGGATGGCCGGAGCTAGGGCGTTGAGGGTAACTTCGGAGTTCTTGCGGGTGGCCAGGGCCTTGTCGGCGGGGGTGTAGGTGGGCAGCGCGTCGGCCCAGCCCTCGGGCAGCTGGCCCGAGAGCATGCGCTCAAACTCGGCGGCTTCAGCGGGGTACTTAGTGCGGTAGGCAGCGAGGGTTTCTTCCCACTCGGCCTGGAGGCTGGCACCGCGATCCACAGCCTTGCGCATGTGGCTGAGGGCATCTTCGGGAATTTCAAAGCTGTCGTAGCTCCAGCCCAGGTTTTCGCGGGTTAGCTTAATTTCATCCCCGCCTAGGGCCGCACCGTGAACGCCAGCAGTGTTTTGCTTGTTGGGGGAGCCGTAGCCGATGGTGGTGGTGACTTTGATCATCGAGGGGCGATCGCTAACAGATTTAGCCTCTTCGATCGCTTTGGCGATCGCATCCAAATCCGTATTGCCGTTCTCCACGTGCAACACGTGCCAGCCGTAAGCCTCAAACCGCTTGCTCACATCTTCGGTGAAGGAGATATCGGTGGAGCCGTCAATGGAAATGTGGTTGTCGTCGTAGAGGGCAATCAGCTTACCCAGGCCCAGGTGTCCGCCCAGGGAGCAGGCTTCGCCAGAAACCCCTTCCATGTTGCAGCCGTCGCCCAAGATGACGTAGGTATAGTGGTCTACCAGAGTGGCGTCGGGCTTGTTGAACTTGGCGGCCAGGTGAGCCTCAGCCATGGCCAAACCAACAGCGTTGGCGATGCCCTGACCCAGGGGACCAGTGGTGACTTCGATACCGGGGGTCTCAAAGTTCTCGGGGTGGCCGGGGGTGCGAGCGCCCCACTGACGAAACTCTTTAATGTCATCCAGCGTCACACTGTCGAAGCCGCTCAGGTAGAGCAGGGCGTATTGCAGCATGCAGCCGTGGCCGGCGGAAAGGACAAAGCGATCGCGGTTAAACCACTGGGGGTTTTTGGGGTTGACCCGCAAAAATTTATCCCACAGCACGTAGGCCATGGGTGCCGCCCCCATGGGCAGACCGGGGTGGCCAGACTTGGCCTTTTCCACGGCATCAATCGCTAAGAAGCGAATGGAATTAATACAGAGTTCTTCCAGGGATTGAGTTGCAACAGCCATAGGTTCAACAGCTTAACGACGGTTTTTCGGAGCAGCAGCACGCAGCACTAGGACTAGCCCAAGGGCTAACACGGTTATTGGCCTGAATCGATTAAGACCCCACACACAGCCTCGCCTTTCAGCAGACCCCGCAACCAGACGATTGTCAATACCCCCTGGTTGGGCAAGGCACAAAGCTCAGATGCCAGACGACAATTCTTAGGTCATTATACCTAGCGATTGTTTCAATCCGTAGCTCTAGCTACGGTATTTCTTGAACACTAGGGTAACGTTGTGGCCCCCAAAGCCAAAGGAGTTGGAGATCGCCACCTCAATGGGCATCGGCCGACTCTGGTTGGGAATATAGTCGAGGTCGCAGTCAGGGTCGGGGTCGTGGAGGTTGATGGTGGGCGGGGCAATATCGTTGGCGATCGCCAGACAGGTCGCCACCGCCTCAATGCCCCCAGAGCCGCCCAGCAGGTGCCCGGTCATCGACTTGGTCGAACTCACCGCCACCTTGTAGGCCACCTCCCCCAGGGCGGTTTTAATCGCCTGGGTTTCGGTGGGGTCGTTGGCCCCTGTGCTGGTGCCGTGGGCGTTGATATAGCTAATGTCGCTCGGCGCAAGCCCCGCATCCTTTAGCGCTAACTGAATACAGCGAGCCGCACCCACCCCGCCGGGCACGGGCGAGGTCATATGGTAAGCATCGCAGGTCATGCCATAGCCGACAATTTCACCGTAAATAGTCGCCCCCCGGCTCAGGGCGTGCTCTAGCTCCTCAAGAATGAGAATGCCGCAGCCCTCACCGATCACAAAGCCGTCGCGGGTTTTATCGAAGGGGCGGCTGGCGGTGGTGGGGTCATCATTGCGGGTCGAGAGGGCGCGGGCCGAGGCAAAGCCTGCCACCGACAGGGGCGTCACCGCCGCCTCGGTGCCTCCGCAAATCATCGCCTGGGCGTAGCCATGCTGAATCAGCCGAAAGGCGTCGCCAATGGCATTAGACCCAGCGGCACAAGCGGTGACGGCACAGGTGCTCGGCCCCTTAGCCCCGGTATGAATGGCGGTTAAACCCGCCGCCATATTGGCGATCATCATCGGAATCATGAAGGGGCTACAGCGGCTAGGGCCCCGGTTGAGATAGATCTCCTGCTGGTCTTCTAAGACCTTGAGGCCGCCGATGCCTGAACCAATGCAGGTGCCAATTTGCTCGGCGTTGAGGTCGGTGATGGACAGACCCGAGTGCTGGAGGGCGCGCTGACCGGCGATCACCGCAAACTGGGAGAAGCGATCCATGCGCTTGACTTCTTTTTTGTCGAGAAAGTCGCCTGGATCAAACCCCTTGACCTCCGCCGCAATTTGCGACGCGTGCTGGGACGGATCAAAATGGGTGATGCGGGCCGTGCCGCTGCGCCCGGCCACCAGCCCAGCCCAGTACTCCTCCAGGCTATTGCCAATGGGGGTAATGGCATCCATGCCAGTCACTACAACGCGCTTTGATTCAGAGTTTGCCATAGCCAAATTTCGGGTAAACCAGATCGAAGGTGAGGGGAGAGCCGGGCATACAACCGTAAAACTAATAGCTTGCGGGGCACCCCTCGGCACCCCGCAAGCCCGCAAGCGCGAGCATTAACCTAATTCTCAGGGCCGATCCCCAGGATTGGGTAGAACCTAGGCGGCTTTGTCTTCGATGAAGTTAACGGCATCCTGCACGGTGGCAATAGCCTCTGCCGCTTCGTCAGGAATTTCAATGCCGAATTCTTCTTCTAGAGCCATGACCAGCTCTACGGTATCGAGAGAATCGGCGCCAAGGTCGTTGGCGAAGCTAGCTTCGGGCTTAACGTCAGCCTCTTCAACCCCTAGCTGCTCGCTGACAATCTTTTTGACCTTTTCAAAAGTCTCTGCGCTCATGGATCTCCAACGCCTCTTTGTACGGAATTAACAGAATTAATCGACAACAAAAAACCTTATCACCCTGCGACCCCATCGAGACGAATATCTGACGTCAAGCCCCAGCATAAGGCACTCAATTTTGGCCATCATCCCCTGAGTGAAATCGGAGGGAAGACGTTACGGAAGGTGTGACCGAGACAGCGCCTAGCCAGCTACAGTTACCAATTTCGAGCCTTGATCCATAGTATCGGAAAAGGCACCCTACCAAAACTCCGTCGCTCGGTAGCCAAGTTCCTCAAGCATAGAGCGCAGCAGCGGCAGACTCAGTCCGATGACATTGCTGTGGCATCCCTCGATTTTCTCAATCATCAGCGCCCCTTTGCCGTCGCTAGAAAAGGCTCCGGCGCAGTCTAGGGGTTCGCCAGTGCTGACGTAGGCGGCGATGGTGGCGTCGTCAATATTGGCAAAGTAGACTCGGGTAACGGCACTTTCCACCAAAATTCGACCACCGGGAGCGATCAGGGCATGGCCAGTGTGAATTTCGCCCATCTGACCCCGCATGGCCTGCCAACGGGCGATCGCATCGTTTTTATCCGCCGGTTTGCCGTAGATCTGTCCCCCAAAGGCCATCACCGAATCGCACCCCATTACCAGGGAACTGGGAAACTGGGGCGCTACCACCTCCGCCTTGCAGCGGGCCAGCGTGGCCACATAGGTGGGCGGGTCAGAGACTTTCACCTGGTCTTCGTCAAAATTGCTGGGGTACACGAAGGGGTGAATGCCTGCGCCCACCAGCAAAACGCGGCGGGCCTTTGAAGCCGAAGCGAGAACGAACTGGGGTCGAGAAGAAGTAGGCATAGCTAACGTTGACGGCGGTTGGGATGAATTGCTTTGGTGCAGAGATTTTCATGCTAAGGGGTTTGCCGTCAAAATCCATCTGTTCCCTTAGCCAGGGAATGTACTCAGGGTGAACTATCTACCGTCAGGGAGCGGAGATTCAGTGAGAAACCCCTGGCATCAGGCACCGGGTTTCTTTGCCTGGTTCAGATTGACCTGAGCGTTCTCGAAGCAACCCTGTGCCCAATCCGTATGGTCTAGGACACCTTGAACGAGGCTACCGACTGCTTCATCAGATCGCGGACTTTTTCCCAGCGGCCTTCGTCGGTGGAGGCATTGAAGGTGTAGAGTTTGCCCCGGCGCACGATGGCGCTGGCCAGGTTGTGGCGCGGCCCAGCGGGCAGGTCAGCCAAATATTCAAGAATGTAGTAGGTCTTGTCATCCACCGTGCCGATGCGCTGGGCGCTGAGCAGATCGACGCTGCTCTCATCCCCCGAGAGGGCGCTGAAGCTCTTGGAGAGCTTGTAGCCCACTTCGGTGGGGGTACCGAGCGCATCGAGGTCTTTGCCCTCGGGCACGTCGCTGATTACCACGCTGATGTTTTCGGTCTCGTGGATGATGTCGTGAAACACGATGTCGGCAGCGCCGGGCACCTTCACCTCAACCCAGCCGGTGGGGTACATAAACTCGTAGCCCGAGTACTGGTCGGCGTAGGCCTGAAGACCACCGCCACCGCCCACACAGCCCTGGAGGGTGACAGCGAAAACAATCAAAAGCACTGTGGCCAGCCGCTTCAGCATGGGTCGATATCCTTGGATCTGTAATTATCAATAATGGTTAATTGTCTCACACGGGCTGCTCAAGCCGACTTTTGAAAAAACAGCAGATGCTGCTCGGGCAGGCTGTCGTCGGTCTTAACCCAGTCCAGGCCCACCTGGGCCATTTCGCGGCGCACCTGGGCCACGCTCATCTTGTGCAGCCGCTTGATCATAACCAGGGGGTTTTCGGCTTTGTACTCGGCTAGCACCACCCGCCCGCCGGGCTTGAGGGCCGCGACAACGCCCTCCATCACCTCGCGGGGGTTGGCAAACTCGTGGTAGGCATCGACCATCAGCGCCAGGTCAATGGAGCCCGGCGGCAAGTTGGGCCTGTCGGGCTGCCCCAGCACCAGCTCCACATTCTCAATGCCCTTGGCCTCTAGCTCGGCCTGGAGCATGGCTAGCATTTCGGGCTGAATATCCACGGCCAGCACCTTCCCTTGGGGCACAAGGGGCGCAATGCGGCGGGCGAAATAGCCGGTGCCAGCGCCAATGTCGGCCACGATATCGGTGGGGGAGAGGTCGAGGGCTGCGATCGCAATCTGAGGCCGCTCTTGCAGCGCTCGACTGGGGCGATCGAGCCAGCCAGCCCCCTGGTGGCCCATGGTTTGCGCAATCTCCCGGCCTAGGTAGACCCGGCCAATGCCGTCGGCACTGGGGGTGACGGTTTGATACTCAGTACTGGCCTGGAGCGTCGCCGTTCCACAGGCAGTGAGCCCCCACAGCACGGCGACCAAGGCCAGGCCGCGCCAGAGCGGGGCGATTCCGGGACGGATACTCGTTCCGAGTCGGAGCCCGAACGCTTCGCGAATCGCAGCCCAAACGTTGTTTAGCTTCCGAAAATAGGAATCAGCGCCAGTCATAACGAAGTGTGTTCCCCAAGCAATTCCACCCATCCACCCACCTACACCATCCACCCCAGCTCACGCCTCGACCGGGGCAGCCGTAGGCTCCAGCAGCGTCACCAATGCCAAATTCACCTGGTCTTCAGCGGGCTGGCTGAGTTCGGCACGCACGCTGGGGCCAAAGAACGATTCAATTTTGGCTTTCTTCTCCACCCAGGTGGAGAAAGGCACCATCGACGAGTCAAATTCCAGCACCAGGGCATAGTTGCCGTCCACCTCGGCTTCGTGCAGGCCGCTGAGTTCAGGGCACTCTTGCCCCGAGGGGCTGAGCCCGAGCTTTTGCAGGGCGACATCGAGATGGGCTTCTTGACCGTAGCGGTAGCGGGTAATATCTTGGCGCACCTGGTTTTGGGTGGGGGTAGCCTGCTCTTCGCGCAGCTTTAGCACCTCGGGCGAGGTGGGCTGAGTGTATGGGGCTGGCTCTAGCTCAGCGGCCCGCAGCGCCAGCCCGCCCAGCAGCACCGGAATGCCGTAGAAAAACCCGACCAAATTGAGGGTGGAGTTGTCTTGAAAGTAGGCAATAAACCCAATGATAGTGAGCACCCCGCCCACCGCCAGCAGCACCAGACTCAGGTTGATTCGCCCTAACTTAATTCGCCCCAGCATTACGACCCTCGGTGGAAAGATTACTTCTGACTATCATGCCGTCTTGTGGGTGAGAAGGGTAGGGAGTGGGTGAGTAGGTGAGTAGGTGAGTGGATGGGTAGGTGAGTGGGTGGGTCACTGACACACCTACACCACCTACACACCCACTCTGCCCGATGCGCCTTGCCACAAAGTTGTCTATGCTGTCGGTGAAGAGTTTTAAGGCGGGCTATGGAACTGCAAATGATTCGCGATCGCATTGCCACCATTCGCTCTAAGCGAGAGGCGCTGATTCAGCTGCTAGAGCAGCCTGACTTGGGCACCCTGCGCATTGATGTCAACCAGGCGATCGAGGAAATGGACGATCTGCTGGAAGAATTTGACCGCACTTTTCCGGTGGGATGATAGGTTGAGATTTGGATTGCAATCCACCCAATCCTAGTTCAGCGGCTGAGTTTTGCCGGTAGGAAAGCTCAAAGGTCTGAACTGGGCTGGCGATTCTTTAACTACATCACCTAAACTTCCGTCAACTCGCTATGGCCACCAGCTACTCCGTCGAAATTCACCACCAGGGCACGACCCACACCATCACTGTTCCGGAAGACCAGACTATTCTGGCGGCGGCTCAGGCGGTAGGGCTCGATCTGCCGACCTCCTGCGGGGCGGGGGTGTGCACGACCTGCGCGGCTCTGGTGCTGGAGGGCGAGGTCGATCAGAGTGAGGGCATGGGGGTGAGCACCGAGCTTCAGGCCGATGGCTACGCGCTGCTGTGTGTGGCTTTCCCGCGATCGGACATCAAGCTAGAAACCGAGAAGGAAGACATCGTCTACCAAAAGCAGTTCGGCCAGGGCTAACCCCATACCGGAAAAGATTGATCTTTTTAGTGGGTAGATGATGGCGCTGGCCACTCACTTTATTACTGTGGATATCCATTTGGGAGAGGCTCAGGGAGATCTCGTTGGAGCGATCGAAGTGGCCCTGGCCGAGCGGGGCGAACCTCTGCGCTGGGCGATTACTCAGGTGAATTCTGCCACCCAAACCGCCACGGTTGAAGCCGTGGTGACAACGCACTCTAATTCTGAGCTGCTATGAATTCTGCCAATCCGAGTCGTCGCCCCTATACGGCGGTGCTGGTGGTGCCGACGGGCATTGGGGCAGCGGTGGGGGGCTATGCGGGGGATGCGCTGCCGGTGGCGCGGGCGATCGCCTCAGTAGTCGATACTTTAATTACCCACCCCAACGTGATGAATGGGGCGCAGCTCTACTGGCCGCTGCCCAATGCCTGCTACGTCGAGGGTTACGGGCTCGATCAGTTTGCGGCGGGGCGCTGGGGACTGAGCCCGGTGCACCGCAATCGCATTGGTCTGGTGCTAGATGCAGCGATCGAGGATGACCTGCGCTGGCGACACCTGCAAGCGGCGGATGCGGCTCGGGCCACCCTGGGCTTAGATTTAACCGACTATGTTGTTACCGATGCGCCCTTGGGGGTAGAGCTGAGGACGGCGGCCTCGGGGGCGACCTGGGGGACGATTGGGCGGCCCGACAGTTTGCTGCGGGCGGCGGAGCGGGCGATCGCCGCCGGAGCCAATGCGATCGCCGTGGTGGCCCGCTTTCCTGAAGACACCGATGCTGAAACCCTGCAAGACTATCGCCAGGGCCATGGGGTCGATCCCTTAGCGGGGGCCGAGGCGGTAATTAGTCATCTAGTAGTGCGCACTCTGCGGGTGCCCTGCGCTCACGCCCCTGCGCTGAGCCCGCTGCCGCTAGATCCGTCGATTTCGCCCAAGTCTGCCGCTGAGGAACTGGGCTACACGTTTTTGCCCTGCGTGCTGGCGGGGTTAAGCCGAGCGCCCCAATTCGTGACCGGGCCAGCGCTGGGCTACCCTGGGGGACCATCCAGCCCTACCCTCTGGGCCGACCAGGTTGACGCTATTGTGGTGCCCGCCAGCGCCTGTGGGGGCAGCGCGCTGCTGAGTCTGGCGGGGCGATCGCTGGCGATCGCCGTCGAAGCCAATACCACTGCTCTAGAGGTCAGCCCCGAAGCCCTGGGGGTATCGGCGGTGCGGGTGGCCTCTTACCTAGAGGCCGTGGGCTTATTAGCGGCCCATCGAGCCGGGGTTCATCCCCAGGCGCTGACGGCGCAGATGCAGCAGCTCAAGGCCCTGGGCTCTCCCCTAGGCGATTCTTCCTTTGGGCAGATAGAAAACTCGCCCCAGATCTCTACGATTGCACCTAGAGGAGGCTAATGTCTGACACTGCCAGCCCCTAGGAAAATGCGAGACCGCAAACTAATCGCGATCGCATTACTCCTTCAATAGAGGCATGGCTAGAAGCAAGAGCGTCATCCCAATATCCCTTGATCTGTTCTGGCTACGAAGTTGACTCTTGGGTGAGGCCGATTGACCTAGCCTCCGCTGTTGTCACAGGAGCATGTTATGAGCAAGCGTACCGTCAACGTTCTCCTCGTCGAAGACGATGAGGTCGATGTGATGAACGTTCAGCGGGCCTTTAAGCGCAACCGCATCGAGAACCCTTTATATGTCGCCAACGACGGTTTAACCGCGCTAGACATGCTGCGCGGCAACGACTATGAGCCACCGTCGGTGCCAGAGCATCGCCGTCTCGTGCTGCTCGACATCAATATGCCCAAGATGAATGGGCTAGAGTTTCTCCAAGCGCTCCGACAGGATGAATCGCTCAAATCTACGCCAGTGGTCGTCTTAACCACCTCCGATGCCGACCAAGACCGCCTCGAAGCCTACCGATTGAACGTGGCAGGTTATATCCTAAAGCCAGTTACCTTTTCCATTTTTTCGGAGGTAGTGGCGTCCCTCAACCAGTACTGGACGCTGTGTGAAATTCCTTAATCAGACCCACTGGACGCCGCCGTGGGTAGCAGAAGCAGGGGCTGAGCGGATGGGTGAAGCGCTAGAGATTCTGTTGGTAGATGACGATGCCGTCGATCGCATGGCCATCTGCCGCGCTCTCGATCGCGCAGATCTCCCCGTCAACGTAACTGAGGTGACCAGCGCTGAGCAGGCAATCGCCAACCTCAACAGCCGCACCTACGACTGCGTTTTTTTAGACTACCGCCTGCCCGAGCAAGACGGCCTGTCGCTGATCCGTCAGTGGCGGGCCGAGGGCGTGACCATTCCGCTAGTGGTGCTGACCGGCCAGGGCGACGAGCAAATTGCCGTTGACCTGATGAAGGCCGGGGCCAGCGACTATCTGGTCAAAACCCGCGTCTCGCCCGATCGCCTGGCGCTGCTGTTGCGCAACGCCCTGCGCATGTATGAAGTGGAGCGGCGCGAGGCCAAAGTTATGGCCCAGCTTCAGCAGACCAACAAACTGCTCACCCAGCAGAATGAAGAGCTAGAGCGCCAGCGTCGCTACATCGAAGACCAGAACCTCAAGCTACTAGAGGCCTACCGGGTGAAGTCGGAGTTTTTGGCCACGATGTCCCACGAGCTGCGGACGCCGCTCAATGCAATTTTGGGGTTTTCGCAGATTCTGGACAGCCAGTCGAAGGGGCCGTTGACCACCCACCAAGCGGAGATGATCAAGCGCATCTTCGCCAACGGCAAAAATTTGCTCAACCTGGTCAACGACATTCTTGATCTGTCTAAGCTAGAGGCCCAGCGGCTAACCCTGAGCCTGACCCAGGTGAATCTCCATGGTCTGGTGCGCTCTACGCTGTCAGACTTGCGATCGCTGGCCGACGGCAAAGCACTCACCCTAGAGAGCACCCTCCAGCTCGACGACCCGATAGTAGAAAACGACGAACATCGGCTGCGCCAGGTGCTCACCAATCTGGTGTCTAACGCCATCAAATTTACCGATCGCGGCCAGGTGCACATCACCCTGGCCGAAGTCGCCCCCGATCGCATTTCCCTCACCGTGGCCGACACTGGCATTGGCATCGTCAAAGAGCAGCTGCCCCACATTTTTGAGGCCTTTCGCCAGGTTAATCAATCCATTCGCCGCCCACACCCCGGCACCGGCCTAGGGCTGGCCATCGTCTACTCGCTAGTGATGATTATGGATGGCACCATTGCCGTCAGCAGCGAACCGGGGCGGGGAACGACCTTTGTCGTGACGCTGCCCCGGCGGATTTCGCCGCTGCCGGAGACCCAGACCCCAGACCCTGATCTCAAGCCCAGGTTCAATGGCTTAGGCCCTGAGTAGGCGGGGGCCAGCCCTGGCTTGAGGCGGTTCCAGCACCATCCTCGCTCCTCTGAACAAAGCCGCCATCTATTTGGGTTGGCAACGTGGGAAAATAAGGTTCGCATTTTTGGGAAATTGCCTGTGAAAGCTCTCGTGGTCGGCAGCGGTGGCCGTGAACATACCCTGGCCTGGTCGCTACTGCGATCGCCCAAAATTACCGAAGTGGTCTGCGTACCGGGCAACGGCGGCACCGCCACCCTGCCCCACTGCCGCAACCTGGCCATGGCCCCCACCGACTTTGAGGGCATCGCCCGCTTTGCCCTGGTTAACAACCTAGAGCTGGTGGTGATCGGCCCCGAGCAGCCCCTGGCCGAAGGCATTACCGACTACCTGCAAGAGCAGGGGCTCAAGGTGTTTGGCCCCTGCCAGGCGGGAGCGCAGATCGAAGCCAGCAAAGCCTGGGCCAAGGCGCTGATGGTCGAGGCGGGCATTCCCACTGCCCAAGCCGTCGTGTTTGAAGACGAAGCCGCCGCCCTGGCCTACCTAGAGCAGCAGGGTGCCCCCATTGTAGTGAAGGCCGACGGGCTGGCGGCGGGCAAGGGCGTCACCGTAGCCCACACCCTAGAGGAGGCCATTCAAGCGGTCAAAGATGCCTTTAGCGGCAAGTTTGGCGCGGCGGGCCACCAGGTAGTGATCGAAGAATTCATGACCGGCCAGGAGGCGTCGGTGCTGGCCATTACCGACGGCAAGACCATTCGCCCTCTGGTGCCAGCCCAAGACCACAAGGCCATTGGCGAGGGCGACACCGGCCCCAATACTGGCGGCATGGGAGCCTACGCCCCGACCCCCGTGGTCTCCCCTGAGATTATGGAACGGGTGCAGAAAGAGGTGCTAGAACCGGCGATCGCCACCCTACGCCGCCGGGGCATTGACTATCGCGGCATTCTCTACGCTGGGCTGATGATTACCCCCGAGGGGGTGCCCAAGGTGGTGGAGTTCAACTGCCGCCTCGGCGACCCCGAAACCCAGGCCGTGCTGCCCCTGCTTGAAACCCCGCTGGAAGAGGTGATGCTGGCCTGCATTGAAGGGTGGCTCGACACCCTAGAGCTGAAATGGAAGCCGGAGGCCGCCGCCTGTGTGGTAGTAGCCGCCGAGGGCTACCCCGACAAATATCCCAAAGGCATGGAAATTGTCGGGTTCGAAGCGGCCGCCGCAACTGGGGCGCTGGTGTTCCACGCGGGCACCCGCCGCCGGGGCGACACCATTGTGGCCGACGGCGGGCGGGTGCTGGGGGTGACGGGCCTGGGCGACACCTTTGAGGCGGCGATCGCCAATGCCTACGAGGCGATCGACAAAATTTGTTTTGAGGGCATGTACTATCGCCGCGACATCGGCTACCGGGTCAAGGGGCTCTCGTAAGTCGAGCTTTGCCACAGGGCGATCGCCATGCCAACAGGCTGTTTGGGCCAGTTCGGCCCCAACAGCGACGAAGCCAAGTCCGTAGGCTCTTGGAAAGTAACTAAACTGCGAAACCAGTCTTTTGCTTTGGTTTGCCCTTCGACTTTTTCTTCGATGAGCTTTGCCCCACCTCTTGCAGCGCCTCTTGAAACAAGTCGTTCAGATGGATAGGCACGCTGGCAATCTCTGGCAGCGTCGGTTCCAACGGCTTGCCCGCCTCGACTAACACATCGTCTAGATCGTCAGGAGTCAGCCCTGAGCGGTTAAGGCAGCGCTCCAAAGACGCCATCAGCGGCACGGCATTGTCTTCAGCAAAGCATCGCCAAACGTAGGCATTGACCGCATCTTCCTTGAGATATTTTTGAATTAGCTTGTCTACCTTCGCTACAGATTCCTCATCGGTAGCTTCAAACAACTGGGTTAAGCGCACGTAGTCTTTTAAGAACGTCTGGCCCCAGCGGGGATGCACAAAGACCGTAACCGCCTCTGCCCGACGCAGTTCATCGGGCAGATTAAGGGGCGGCATGGCCATCTTAATCGCCTGATCGTCTTTGAGCAGACGGCTCACCTCGCGACCGTCTTCGCCAAACGACTCTACTGACTCAGCCACCTCTTCCTCAGAGAGGCCCGACTGAGCCACCAGTTCTTTCAACGACTTAGACCCATCCACCCCAATCTCTTCTAATCGACGCTGGGTCGTAATCTCTTGATACTCTTTGAGCTTTTTGTTCAGCTCGTACCCAGACAGCGTGACTCTGTCTCCACCAAAAAAATCGACAAAATCGTGGTGGTAGCGCTCTACAGATTGCCAAGCTTCGGTTAGCAGCTCAGGGGCATCTCCATAGAGGTAGTTGGGAAACCAGTTTTTAAAGTTGCCAATGGCTACAGCTAATTTAGGCTTTCCCAGCTTTCCCAACAGCATCAGGGGACCTGAAAATGTCCAACTATCTCCTGCCTCGGGTGACAGGCGGGTGACGACAATTTCCCCTGGGCTTAGCCGAGATAGTTCTGCTGCCGCCTGCGCCCCATCAGGTTCTACCCAATAGTGCTTTTCGGTTAGCCAATTCATTAATTCGTAGCGCTCTGCTTCTACCTGGAGCACTTTAAAGAGGCCATTAAAGGTGTTCTGCCAACCCTTAACTAGAGCCTGATCATCGGCAGCCAGGTCGGGCTGATGTTGCAAAAAAATATCCAATACCGATCGGCTAGAGACCTGGCCCTCGGTTAAAAACATATCAACGGCTAGATCGGATCGACTGATACCCTGAAGGTTAGTCGCTGACCAATGCTTTAGGCGATCGGCACTGTAGGTTTCTAAAGCGGTTGCTAAATCGCCCTCGGCATCTAACACAAAGGCCCGTAGGGTTTGCTTTAAAGCATTGGACTGTTTGAGTTGTTCGTTCACGCGTAGCCTTATTGACACAACCGAAAGAAAGCCGATCAAGCAGAATTTTACTAGAAAAAAGAATTTAGGGCAACTTGCTGACAAGCTGCCCTAAATCATCACTATTAGATAAGTTTGTCGCCGTAGAGCATCATAGTCCTAGGCGATGAACCAGAGTTTTAGTCCTTGGAAAACGCCGTCTCTAGTCTGGCTAATCTGTGCTTACCTGTTTTGCTAGCAGAGACCGATAGCGATTAAACAGCCCGCTTAGACACTGCGTAGTAGATAAACAGAGCGACAATTGCGCCCAGAACCGCGATCACTACACCACCAATGCTGAGACCCGTCGCCGCGAGGGTAAACGTTCCTGTGGTGAGCAAAGTGTAAAGGCTACCGCCAACGAATGCACCAATTACGCCTAAAATCAGCGTGCCCAAAAGACCACCGCTCTGATGCCCAGGATAGATGGCCTTAGCAATTGCGCCAGCAATCAAACCCAATACGATCCATGCCAGAATATTCATGCGTCCTCTCCAAAATGTTTAGTAGGCAATCGGTGCCTTTTCCTTACAATTAAACAATAGCGACTGGTTCCAGCTAGCGAGACCATCTAAAGATATAGTTAGCCTTTGTCTAAAGGAATACCTGAGGTGTGGGCGGCTAAAATTGCTGGCGCTTGATTGGGCTTTGCCGCGTTTTACCTACTTATTCCCCAGGCGTTAATCGTCAAGCAGAGCTTAGATCGTCGGGCAGATGAACGATTCAATGCCAGCGCGGTGGGAAACCCCGCGAAGGTGTCTAGGCACCGGTTCCTCTGCCGCCTAGGCACTATTTCTAATTTAGGCAACAAACCGTTGGCTTCCCTGGCTTTGAGGCCAAACTCTAAAGCGGCTCGGTTGGGTTCATCGCGCTGGGGCAGCGGTGCTTTACTGGGCGAAGGGCTCACCTGACAAAAGGTTCAGGGCTGAGTCAATCAGGGCATCTTGAGACGATGCATCTCGTCAACATTTTTTGCTGGATTGTTCTGCTTTGGCCACTGGCGCGTGCTGTCAGTGCCGAGATCGATTCACTTGCTATGGCGCAGCACCAGCGGGCCGTACAGGGCGGCAACTGACAGTCTTACGCTTAGAGGTCTAACCCCATGCCGTCTTTCACCCCCTTTGACCGGGCTCAACCCCGAGCGGCTTACATTACCCACATTGGCAAATGTCTGCCGGGAGACCCGATCGCCAACGATGAGATGGAAGCCTATCTGGGCCAGGTGGGCGATCGCCCCTCCCGAGTCAAGGCCCGCATTCTCAAAAGCAACGGTATTCAGCAGCGCTACTACGCCCTCGATCGCCAGCAGCAGACCACCCTCAGCAACAGCCAGATGGCGGCAGCGGCGGTGCGAGATGCACTGGCCCAGGCTGAGCTAGACCCCAAGGCCATTGACCTGTTGGCCTGTGCCACCACCTGGGCCGACCTGCTGGTGCCGGGCTTTGCCAGCATGGTGCATGGCGAACTGCCGGAGCTGGCCCCGGTGGAGGCGACCTCTCACCAGGGGGTGTGCTGCGCTGGCGTGGCGGCGCTCAAATACGCGGCGGCCCAGGTGCAGCTGGGTCAAAAGCGGCGGGCGATCGCGGTGGCCTCAGAACTGGCCTCGCGGTTGTTTAAACACACCCGGTTTGAGGCCGAAACCGCCGCCGGAACCGCCCTGCCCTTTGACACCGAGTTTCTGCGATGGATGCTGTCGGATGGCGCGGGGGCCTGCTTGGTCAGCGATTGCCCCAGTGCCAACGGCCTCAGCCTCAAAATTGAGTGGATTGAGTCGGTTTCCCACGCCAATTCCCATCCGCTGTGCATGTACGCCGGGGTTGACAGCCCCACGGAGCTGACCAGCTGGATGGACTTTCCCGATCAGGGGGCGGCGGCAGCGGCGGGAGCGCTCAACCTGCGCCAAAACATTCGCCTGCTCGACCAGGTGGTGCAGCTGGGTGTAGAGGGCTGGATCAGGCTGATCGAAGCCGGTCGGGTGCACCCCGACCAGGTGGACTGGCTGCTGTGCCACTACTCGTCGCATTTCTTTCGCAGTCAAATCATCAATTTGCTCGAACAGGCGGGCTGCATGATTCCTGAGGAGCGGTGGTTTACCAACCTCTACACCAGAGGCAACACCGGCTGCGCCTCGATCTACCTGATGCTGGAGGAGTTGTTTAACTCGGGCAAGCTGCGGCCAGGGCAGCAGATCTTTTGCTTCGTGCCCGAAAGTGGTCGGTTCACCACCGCCTACATGCTGCTAACGGTGGTGGAGGCAACCGGGCCAAGCCAGGGTTCTGAAGCCGGACCGCTGTTGGCCGCTACGGCGATCGCCCCTCCCGACCATCTCCCCTCGGCAACCGCTGCCCTGGAGGTTGAAACCTCCGAGTCTACGGTTTCTGAAGCGCTGCTGCGCCAGTTGATGCTGGTGTGGCTGACCTTTGAGCGAGAGCTGCGGTCTGTCCCCATCGTCAGGCGACTGCACCGGGGAGAGTTTACCCTCGCAGACTACCGGGCATTGCTGCGGGCCTTGCGCCCCCAGGTGGTCGATGGTGCCCGGTGGATTGCCCGAGCCGCGTCGAACATGACCGACTTTGAGCTGCGATCGCACCTGATTGGCCACGCCCGCGACGAGCACCGCGACTTTCAAATGCTGGAGCGCGACTACGTCTCGGTCGGGGGGCAGCTCGAGGAGATTCTGGCGGCTGAGCAAAACATTGGTTCAGAGGCTCTATCTGCCTTTATTTTTCAGCGCGCCTCCCGCGAAAACCCGATTGATCTACTGGGCAGCATCTTCATTGTGGAAGGGCTGGGCAACCGCATGGCAGGCCAGTGGGCCGCGCTCATTCAACAAAGCCTGGGGTTAGATAAGACCCAGATCTCCTTCCTCAGCTACCACGGCGAGAACGACGAGGCCCATGTGAAAAAGCTCGATGCCTTTCTCAACGCCGACTGGATGACAGCGGCGATCGCCGCCCGCATTGTCAAAACAGCCCAAGTCACCGCCCGCCTGTACCGCCTACAACTGGAAGAGATTGACCTATGACCCACATCCCCGTGCCCCACAACCGGCAAGACCCCAGCCATTGGGATGCCATCTATGCCGACTGGGCCATTCCCCTCGACCCCACCGCCAAGGCCTACATGGTCAAAGACCTGCAAAGCTGGTCGCGCTGCTACCTGCTGCTGCCGATCAAGCTCTTTGCCAACCTGGCTATGGCCTTGATTATGACGCTCAAGCGGCTCTTGCCCTTTCAGTTTCGTAACTACTGGCTGATGCACCAGCTGGCGGTGTGGTTTCTCAACACCTTCACCACCCCCGAAGCCTGCTACCTGATCGTGCGCCACTTTGCCATTGGCTCTAATATTGTCAATTTTTTAATCGACAACGGCCCCGACCCGACCCTGCCCCACGCCACTCTTTACCCTCGCCGGGTAGAGGATCTGGCCGCCAACGCTTTTTTAGAGCATGACATCAACCTCTACAACTTTGTGCTCGACTACCACCGCGCCCAAGCGCAGCACCCCAACTGGCTAGAGCATGTGCGTCAGCGAGGGCTCAGCTATGGCGGCATTCGCCCGGTATCGGTCGAGATCGACATCACCCGACGGGGTTGGCTCCAGGTGCTCGATATGGAGTCCTCCCTGGAGCTGTTCAAAATCTGCTATTCCCTCTGGGTCACCAGCGCCGAGTTTGAGCGGGCGGTGCTGTCCCTTCAGTTTGACGAAAGCTTTGCCCTGTACTTTAGCCGGGTAACGGGCGACTACGCCTGGAACCACACCGTGAGTAACCGCCATCCCCTAGCCCCCAACAGCGCCTTTGGGTCGGCTCGCAATCTGCTGCTGCACGGCCTGGCGTCGGAGTCGCTCCAGCGGTATCTGGAGCTAGCTATGGCGGATAGGCAAGAGCTGGTTGATGGGGCGATCGCCCAAAGTCATACGGTCTCCTAAACAGACCGCTGCGCTATGCCGAATGCGGTGGGCAATGGATGGATGCGATCGCCCCTGCCGCCGCACCCCATCCTCTGGCCATCGCCAAAACCCTCGGAATCCATAGAACATTGGTTAAGCTAAGGGCACCCTCCTTAACCTCCCTCCCCAATGCCCGTTTTACAACAAACCTGGGACAACAGCGCCTTCTTCAGCGGTAGTGACGATCCCCAAATTGCCGCCACTGTCGATCGCATCAGGGCCGAAATCGACACTCTGGCCACCCTCTGCGCTCCCTTTGTCGAGCAGATCGAACCCGCAGAACCCCTGGTTCAAGCCCAATTCGAAGAATTGCTGGCCCAGGTCAGAACCGCCCACCAGCAGCGCACCGCCACCGCCAAACGCCTGGGCAACCTGCGCACCTTTATTTCCTCCATTCTCAGTGTTGACTCCCGCGACGCCAGCGCCAGCGAGTGGAAACCCACCCTGCAACAGCTCAGCGCCGAAATCAGCCAGGCCACCAAAGCCCTAGATATTTTTCTGCTGCGGGTCGATAACGCCTTTTTTCAGGCCATCATCGCCGATCCAGTCCTCGCAGAGCTGAGCTTCTCGCTGCGGCACCAGCGCCAGCTCAACGACCAGCTGCTCAGCCTGGCCGAAGAAAAGCTGATCACCGGCCTGGCCGTGAACGGGCTCCAGGGCTGGGGTAACCTCTATACCGAGCTATCAGGCACGCTGAAATGCACCGTGGCGGGTGACACCGTGGGCTTGGCCAAAGCCTTTAACCTACTCAGTTCCCCCGATCGCACCATTCGCTCTGAGGCCTGGCACGGGGTCAACGCCGCCTGGGAGAGCCGGGCCGATACAGTGGCGGCCATTCTCAACGCCATCAACGGCTGGCGGCTAGAGGAAACCAAGCAGCGGGGGCACCACCGCCGCCTGCACTACCTCGACAAAAGCTGCCACCAGAGCCGCATCGATCGCACCACCCTCGACGCCATGATGGCGGCCACCTACGACCGGCGAGCCATTGGCCAGCGAGCCTTAACGGCCATGGGCAAAGTGCTCGACATCCAGCCCGCCCCCTGGGATTTGTTTGCGCCACCCCCGGCAGCAGGCCAGACCGAGGGCTTTTCTTTTGAGGCGGCGATCGATCTCGTCGCCAATGCCTTTCGCCAGTTCACCCCCGCCATGGGCGACTTTGCCATGATGATGGCCGAAAAGGGGTGGATTGACGCCCAGCCCACCTCCAACCGAGCCACCGGGGCCTACTGCACCAGCTTTGCCGAGCCCAAAGAACCCCGCATTTTTATGACCTTTGAGGGCAGCATGAACAACGTGCTCACCCTGGCCCACGAACTGGGCCACGCCTGGCACAACTGGGTGATGCAAGATCTGCCCCGCTACAAGACCTTCTACCCCATGACCCTGGCTGAAACCGCCAGCATCTTTGCCGAAACCCTGGTGCGCGACGCTCTGTTTGAGCAGGCCAGCACCCCCGAGCAAAAGCTCAAAATTGCATGGGAAGAAGGGGCCGCCGCCATCACGTTCTTGCTCAACATTCCCGCGCGGTTTACCTTTGAGCAAAAATTGGTTGAGGCTCGCCAGCAGGGGTTTGTGATTGCCGACAGTCTCAAGGGGCTGATGCGCGACAGCTGGCAGCACTGGTACGAAGACAGCCTGACCAGCTACGACGAGATGTTTTGGGCCAGCAAGCTGCACTTCTCGATCGCAGGGCTGGGTTTCTACAACTATCCCTACCTGTTTGGCTATTTGTTTAGCCTGGGCATCTACGCCCAAAAAGACCACTACGGCGCTCAGTTCAATGACCTCTACACCAAGCTGCTGCGCGACACCGGCAGCATGACGGCGGAAGATGTGGTGCTGCGCCACCTCCAGCAAGACATTCGCCAGCCCAAGTTTTGGCAGGCCAGTTTAGACATCGTCGATCGCGCCGTCAGCCGACTAGAAAGCCTGGTGGTGTAGGCGCAGACATTCCACAGCATCGTTACATTAGGCACTTGCTGATCTCCCCGAACCCATTAGCCAGCGAAGTCTGGGTTAGGACAGCTCACTATGCCAGAATTCAAACCCATTAAGCGTTTTTGGCGTTGCTGATTGCAGGTATGATTTCCCCTCATCCCCAACCCTTCTCCTTTGGGAGAAGGGAGCTAAACCTCTGGTTCTCTCGCCCTTTGGGAGAGGGCTAGGGTGAGGGGCAAAGGCTGGCAATTCATACGCCAATTCAGCAACGCTGCGGTTTTTCGCTTTTCGCTTTTCGCTTTTCGCTTTTCTCTCTTCGTTCTTTTGCCCTATGACTATCGCTCACGATCTGTGGATACCCGATATATCCATTTTCGAAAAAATTGTTCGGCCCATCTTGGTCTACGGCTTTTTGCTCGTGGCCCTGCGGCTGGGGGGCAAGCGAGAGCTAGGCCAGCTAACCGGCTTTGACCTGGTCGTGCTGCTCATGCTCTCTAACGCCGTACAAAACGCTATCATTGGCGACGACAACTCGGTCTCCGGGGGGCTAATTGGGGCCACAACCCTGCTGATCACCAACTACCTGGTGGTGCGTCTGGCCTATCGGTATCCCCGCATTCAGCAGGTGGTCGAAGGCCGATCGACACCGCTGCTTGTAGACGGGCAGATGATTACAAAAAATCTGGCCAAAGAACTGATCAGCGAAAAAGAGCTGCATACGGTGCTGCGCCGCCAGGGGTTTGAAGACCTGGCGGAAATTAGGGCGGCGATTTTAGAAACCAGCGGCAGCATTACCGTTGAGCGCGCCACCGATTTGCCCACCCCTGTTGAAGCAGAGCTGCTGCACCGACTCGATCGCATCGAGCAGCGGCTCCAGCGGCTTAGTTGAGATCGCCAAGGCGATCGGGGGGCCAAAACCGAAAGACAGCGCGGCCAATCAGGTGGTCGGCGGGCAAAAAGCCCCAGTAGTGGGAATCAAAGCTCTTATTGCGGTTATCGCCCAGCACTAGGTAAGCATCGTCGGGCACCGTCACTGGCCCGTACTGGTAATCGGGCTTAGCCGCAATGTAGGGTTCTGTTTGGGGTTCGTTGTTGACGTAGAGCTGTCCATTTTTGACCTCAATTACGTCCCCCGGCAGGCCAATCAGCCGCTTGATGAAAGCCTCATCTTGGCCGAGGGCGTCGGGCGGGCGAAACACCACAATGTCGCCCCGCTGAGGATCGCCAAAGTCGTAGCTCACCTTGTCGATGATCAGGCGATCGTTGATCTCCAGGGTGGGCAGCATGGAGCCTGAGGGAATGTAGCGGGCCTCGGCCACAAAAGTGCGAATGCCCAGGGCCAGCAGCACGCTGAGGCCCAGGGTCTCAACGGTTTCACGCAAAATGCCTTTGCCTCTGGGGGCCGAGGGTGGGGGCGGGGTAGAGCTGGACTCGATCATGGCTGACTCACTTGCAGGGGCTGAAAGCTATTTCTGGCTAGGGCAGGGTCATTGTCAACATCGACCAAGCTAAATCACGCCATCGTCGCTGCCACAATGCTAGCGGTAAACAATCCGGTGAGCATAAGTGACCTCAAGAATACCCTGGGGGTAACTGGCGATCGCAACGCGTCGCGGCTGTGGTCGGGCCAATTATAGACGACGGCGCTAGGGGCTTAGCGCCGTCGTCTAGTTTATTGTTCTTGGCCCATCAAACCGGGCCATCAAGCCGGTTAGACCCATACCGTCGATACCGTTGATGTCTAACCCTAGGTCTAGGTTAGGCGCTGGGGATGTCGTTACAGTGGCATGACTGTGACAACGCGATCGACTGGCCAATGCAACTGGGCTGCAACGTTAGCGACACAGTATTGTCACAACCGCTGTTTAGGCTTTGCCTTCAAATCAACCTGTTCTGGCGAGCCCACTGCGGCTACTACCAGGCAACACTAACGCTCCCTCACATCAGGAAACTTTGCTATGACCTCACCACTGCTCAGCCGGTTGGTTAGCTTCGTGCAAACCGAATTTGGGGTATCTAACGAAGAAGTGGCGACCGCCTTTCACCACCATGACTCGGCCACTCAGCTGCCGATGATTCTGTGGCAGTATGGCTTTATTACTACCGCCCAGCTCGACACGCTGTTTGCTTGGCTAGAACGGGCCAGATTCCGCTCTATCAAAGGGGGACGGGCAATGAGGGACGGGCTGGGCAGCTAGGGTTGGAGACAGCTAGCGACCGCAAGCCTTCCAAACCGACAAATCAGCCGACTTGATTGACACCAGAAGATTGCTCAGAAGGGTGATACACCTCCTCAAAAATCCGTTTGAGAGACCCCGCCAGCGGCACGGCCAACAGCAACCCTAAAACCCCCGCAAGCTGGGAGCCAATTAACAGCAGCACCAAAATCCACACGGGGTTTAGCCCGATTAGATCGCCCAGAATTTTGGGAGCAACAGCGTTGTCAATCACCTGATCGACTACCAGGGCCACTACCACTAGCTCGCCCCCCAGCAGAACGCTGTTAAAGCTCACAACAATGGCAGCCGTGAGGATGCCCACAATGTCGCCAAAGGGAATCAGCGCCAGCAGGCCAATGCCAATGCCAAACACCAGCCAGTAAGGAATCTTCAGCAGAAAGAAAACGGTGGTGAGACTGGTGGCCATGAGCAGGGCGATCGTGGCCTGCCCCACAAAGTAGTTCTTAAACTTTTCCTGAAACGCCAGCCGAATCTGGCCGCCAAAGTTGCCCGGCAGCCAGCGCAGCAGCCCACCCCAAAACTCATGGCCGTGGAGCAGCAGGTAAAGGGTTAGCACAGCCGTAATCAGCACCTCTAGCAGGCTGTCGGCCACGCCAACGATGACTTCTAACAGCTGGTCGGGCAGCTGAGCCACCTCATCGGGCAGCATTTGGGCCAGCTGGGTCGCCAGCGCGGTCACATTTAGGGGAATGCGCCTGACCTCCAGCCAGGCATCCAGCACCTGAAACTGCTCGCTACCCGACTCCAGCCAGTTGGGCAGGCGATTGCCCAAATCTCCGAGCTGCAGCAGCAGGGCCGGTACCAGGGTAAAGCCCAAAACCCCCACTAGCCCAACGGTCAAGAGCAAAATCAGCGCGATACTGATGCCGGGTTTAATGCCCCGCTTTTCGAGCAGCTCGATTGGATAGCTGAGCAAAAACGACAGCAGCGTGGCGGCAATCAGCATGGTAAAGGCTGCTTGAAAGGTCTGAAAGACTTTGTAAAGCAGCCAAACATTCAGAATGGTCAAGGGCAGGGCAATTTCCCACACCAGCCAACGGGGCAGCTTGTCGAATGCTTGCATGGTTAAAGGCGGAGCCAAACGGGGTTCTCTATAAGACTTTAAGGTAGCGTCTTGCCGTTGAGGAAAGGGGCGCGCTGGGGTAGAGATTGGTTGGCAGCGGTTGCGTTAAAGGGTCTGCGCTAGATCACAGCCTGTTGGAGATCCCCCCAAATGCGCCTCATAGCCGTCGCCAAATCGGTTAGGACATTCTGCACAATCCCTTGGAGCGATGGCTATACGCCAGTGCGCTGCCCCAGTTTTTGCCCATGGGAGTGACTTATGTCTTAAGCGCAGTGGCAAACGCTATAAAAGGGAGACTTCAAAACTTGGATACCCCTCGTCTTATAGAGGCTGCTGGCTATCCACAATGTATGGAGACAGGGGAGAGCATCCGGGGATAAAGCTATAGCAGATGCAGATTCAAACAGTTTCTAGCGGTTTTTTAAAGCAATGCAATATTAGTGCCCTGAGCTGCGCTCGCTGGGGGCGGTGGGGGAATGCTTAAGGAGCCATTCCTCAAGGTCAGACATGTTTACGCAGAACCGTAAGTTTCGCATTGGCGGTTATCAGCCGGGGCAAAAGCCGGACGACGTTAAGCATCACCAGATTGGTCGGTTTCAGAAAGAGGAACTGCCGCCCCGAGTCGATCTGCGTCACCACATGACCGAGGTAGAGGCGCAGGTGGGCAACAGCTGTGTGGCCAATGCCTTTGTGGGGGCCTACGAATACCTGGCCAAGCGCGACCTGGGCGATGCCGGTGACGTGAGTCGGTTGTTTGTCTACTACAACGCCCGATCGCAGACCGGCAGCCACAACGAAGACGCTGGCACCCAGATGTACTGCGCGATCGAAACCCTGATGCAGCACGGGGCCTGCTCCGAAGACCTCTGGCCCAACGACGAAGAGCTGATCTTCACCGAGCCCGACACCGGAGCCTACGACCACGCTTCCAACTTCAAAATCATCGAAGCCGAGACCATCGACACCGATCTAGACCTCTGGCGGCATACATTAGCTGAGGGCTACCCGATCGCCTTTGCCCTCAACACCTTCGAGTCGTTTGACGAGGCTACCCGCAACAAAGGCCGCGTGCCCCAGCCCAAACGCTCCGACAACGTGCGCGAAACCCACGGCTGGCACGCCATGCTCTGCGTCGGCTACTCCGACAAAGACCGCTTTTTTATTGTGCGCAACTCCTGGGGGCCAGAGTGGGGCGATCGCGGCTACTGCTACATTCCCTACGACTACGTCATCCACGACGACTACAACGGCCACGATTCGTGGATCATCAAATCCCTCAGCGAACTCGACTTTAGCGCCGAAGTTTGGGAAGAGGACGAGTCATTCTTTGCCGACGATTGCTCGCTGCTACTCTACGACTTCTATATTCACACCGAAGACCCTGAGGGCTTTACCGACGCCCTCGCCGCCCTCTGCCTCACCTACGTTGAAACCGAAGACGACTACTACTTCGACTACGACTATAACGAAGACGACGGCAGCCCCTACCTGCTCAATATTCTCAACTTTGACCTCAGCGTCGAAGACGGCACCGAATTTGTTGCCGAGCTAGACGCCCTCTGCCAAGAATACGCCGTCGATGAATCCTACGGTTTTGGCTACGGCAGCAGCGACGAAGCAGAAGCTGAGGAATCCGAGGAAGAGGAGGAATCTGAAGAGGAATCGTCTGACGAAGACTATTCCGAAGAAGAATCCGCAGACGAAGAATCAGAGGAGGAAGAGTCCGAAGAAGCGGAAGAGGAATACTCTGAGGAAGACGAGGAGTCTGAGGAAGAGTACACCGAAGAAGAATAGCCGACTGGCGGCACTTTGGATTTCGATGAGCATGGCTTCCGTCAATAGGATTTGCTGATTCCAGCCATGCTCACGAGGTCTGAGGAGGGCTGGCACAGTTACCAACCTGTGCCGCGTCACTCTGGGCAGTATGATAAGAGCCACTCAGGCAGATGCTACTCCCCAGAAGCTGATTACGTCTCGAAAGCTACACACATGGATGGATGCTGATTACGTCTCCGAGTTGCAACAACGGGTCAGCCGGCTTGCTGTAGAACTTCAGCAGACTAGGGCCCAGCTAAAACTGGAGCAGCAAGATCGCATCCAGGTAGAACTGGCGCTGCGCGAATGTAACGAACAGCTGCGCCAAATTCTCGACTCCACCGATGCGGGTATTGCGTTTGTTGACGCCGAGCGGCGCTACCAGTTTGTCAATCGGTTTTATGAAGTGCGCTTCAACCGATCCCGAGACAGCATTCTCGGCAAATATGTGTGGGATGTAATTGGCGACAACGCCTACGCCATTGTAAAAAACTATATCGATCGCGCCCTAGCGGGAAAACCCCAAAGCTTTGAATTTGGCATGACCTACCTGAATGGGGATTATGCCTATCTCACCAGCTGTTTGACGCCATCTTTAAACAGTGACCAAGCCGTAATTGGCTACTACCTATTTGTTTTTGACAGCACAGAACGCCGTCGTCTAGAGCTATCTCTCCAGGCCGCCAATGCTGAACTAGAACAGTTGGCTACGCTAGATGGCCTCACCCACGTTGCCAATCGACGGAAATTTGATGACTATTTAGCGCAGGAGTGGCAGCGGGCTGTACGCAGTCAGCAGCCGCTCTCGCTGATTTTGTTTGATATTGATGCGTTCAAATGCTACAACGACACCTATGGCCACCCAACCGGTGACGCCTGCCTGATCCAAATTGCCCAGACCGTTGAAGCTACGGTTGAACGAGCGACGGATGTGGTGGCCCGCTACGGAGGCGAAGAGTTTGTGGTCGTGTTGCCCAATACCAGTTTGCCCGGCGCAGTGGCGATCGCCGAGCAGATTCACCAGGCCATTAGAGCCTTGGCCATCCCCCATGAGTCATCAGCGGTCAGCTCAATTGTCACTATCAGTTCGGGCATTGCCAGTCTGGTGCCCACCGCCACTGGGTCGCCCGAGGAGCTAGTGGCCAGTGCCGATCGGGCACTCTATGCGGCCAAGCAGCAGGGGCGCGATCGCTACGTTATCGACGGTGCCCTGGAGCAGAAATAGGGCTGATTCCTTGAGTTCAGCAGTTGACCGATTAATTTCGTCTAGCTAATGTTTAACTAACGAAGAATGAAATCAAGACTAAGCTAGCAACCAACAAAATAGCTCCTGCACCCCAAACAAGATAGCGTTTCTGCTGCTGGGGCGAAGGATAGGACGCTGGATACACCTTTGGTTCGGTAGCAAAGTTGTTGATTATGCCTTCATCGTCTACAGTCGTGCCCGGAATCGCAACGTCTTTAGTGGGCTGATCGTCATCATGGTGTCTGGCATTGACCTGAACTTCAGCCGGGATTAGCTCACTACCGTCACTGGCATTTTTTCGACCTGAATTGCTGTCTTGCGACTGAATTTTGTCATTACTCATGGTGTCCTCTGATTAGATAGTGGGAATGTCTGCTTTTGTCTAAAATTATTGAGATTTAGATGCTTGCGATCGCGGCTATCTGTCTACAGCAGCCTCCTCTTTTTCATAAACCTGAAACGACTTGCAGTCGGCTCTAGCCAGTTGAGCACCGCCTAGCAGAGTCGAATATATTTCCATATAAGAATCTGACAATGCCTCAAATATAATGCGTTCTTTTGCATAAACAATTCGCTCAAAGTCGCAAATAGCTGCATTCATAACTCGAATGATCTGAGTGTTAGCTGTATGGTTAATGTAGTAACAAAGAATGAGCGGCAAATCTTGAATTGGCGATTCTGGTGTTAAAAGGGAAAGCATATAGCGCATATTTTTTGCGAATGTAGGTTCGCAGGTGAGAATTTTGCGTTTAAAAACTGCCTATGACCATCTCATGGAATTGTTTAAATAGACGTTTAATTTGTATGAACTGCATGAAAATGTATAGAAAATTAGAGACTGCATCTAGATCACACCGCGCGTAAATCGGCTTCGTTGAGCAGCACGGTGGTTTCTCCGCCAAGTCGGCCAAAATTGGGCTCTGGCCCCAGAGTCATCTCAATAATATAGGTCCAGGTCTCGGATTCATACTTAAAGCTTTTTATAGAGCCTTCGCCACCCAAAAAGCGTACATATTGAGCATGGCAAAACTTAGGGGATTTGACAAATATCTCAGCCATGGGGATTGCTCCCATAATTTTTCTATATGGTCACACTAGATAGTTTATAGGGCAGCACAGTATCTAGACTCTAGACTAAGCTCATTTCAGGAGCCTCGTGGTTTTTCCAATTTTCATGATTGGCCACCCAATCTTGAATGTGCGGCTGAAGGGAAGTTTTGGATAGATGAACTAAATTCCAGACTTCATCAACTAAAGATTCGACATCAAAGGGTTTTAGCAGATAGGCTTCTGCATTTGCGATTAAATCTTGGGCAAAATTAGCTAGGCAGTAGGCAGAAGCTATCAAAATAGGGATGATCTGATCGCGGCTAAGGGAAACAGCCCTAATTCGACGAATTAAGGGCCAAATATCCTCATCCATAAATCTGATTTCACAGATTAAAATATCGGGAGTGAAGCGCTCTATAAGCGCGATCGCATCGTTAATAAACTCGGTGGTCGTCACCGTTGCACCGTAGCTTTCAAATAAAACTGTGCAGAGATATCGGCTATCGGCATCGTTATCTACGACAAGAATCTGCACATCTTTAAGTATGCTAGGGTTAGGCAGAAGCTGATTTACATTTGACATAGTAATGGCCCCGCTGAAATACCTGTCTATTCTGCAAAAACGTAACCGCCCCCTGAGCGGAGTCGAAGGGATTATTTCGGGTAGGTTTTGGCTTTCTCCCTTCGGGAGACGTTTCGCGAACGACTTCGCCCACTAGCATAAAACCAGGGATACTTACGCAAAAACCGCCCTTAGACTCTGTCTAGATTAGGTCGTAAACGTAACGCTACCCTCCAAAATAGGAATAGTTTGATAGCAATGGCCACAGCGCCAGTACAGCTGGTTTGCCTGTATATGGCGCAGTAAAATATGCGAGCAGCAGGAGCATAACTGTCTGCCCCCTGCGACTCGCTTCTGATCGATTGAGCCGGGTTGCCAGCATTGTTGAAGCATAGAAAAAGCTGGCCATACCGCTATAAAAATCATAAAATCACAGGTGTAAACAGCCTATAGATGGCTTACTGCAATACCTGAATCAGGTAATCAAAATAAGTGGCTACGTCACTGGCATCTTCTGCTGAGAGCAGCGCCATGGTGACAGACTTCATGGCACGCACGCTTTCGGCTACGGCCTCTAGGGGAGTGCCTAGGGAACTGTACATTTGGCGCACCCCAATGACGCCGATATTTTCAATGGGGGTTGTTTCTCCAGCCGCTACGCCGTAGGTAACGAGGCGGAGGTAATAGTCCATATCGCGCAGGCACGTGGCGGTCATTTCGGTGCCGTGGGCGTTGCCGCCCGGCGCGACTAAGCTGGGGCGAGTTTTAAACAGCTGATTAGCAGCCTGTTTAATGATGCGATCGCGCCCTTCCCCCAGTGCCTTAACCAGTTGCAGGCGGCGATCGCCGCTAGCCACAAAGAGTTTGATCTGATCCACCTCTCCAGGGGTGAGGTAGCGGCAATCGGCATCGGCATTGATAATTAGCGTCTGGATAATGCTCATTTGAATAATTAGCTATTGCTAAACGGCGGAAAACTGCTGTTTAAAGAGGGATCAAAGCCTCGTTGCCTAGGGTTATCTATCGATGTCCCTAGCTTCACCTTAGAAAGCCGCTGGGTTACTTTCTGAATGAATTGATGAAGTAAGATACAAAATGCAAATCAGCTTAGGGAAAAGACAGCGCGAGCGCAAGCCATTTTTTGAGTCTAGGCTAGCTGCCCTGACTGCTGATGCCATCGGTTGTCCGCCCCGTCATTTCGTCAGGGTGAATGCGGTAAAGGGCCATTTCCTCTGCTCGGCCCCAGGCGTCGATCCAGGTGCGGTTAATGGCAGGCGACAGATCTGGATTTCGTGTTTTAACAAATTCCATGACGCGATCGATATCGCCCTGTTCAGTGATGTGCTCGGCCCGGCCCGTCACCGTAACGCTGCGCCAGTGCTGAAGATTCTTAACATCTTCAACCTGTAAGCACACCTCTGGATTGACATCCATATATTTAGTTTTCATCCCCACCGTGGTGAAAATGTAGAGGTTTGGCTCATCAAAATAGTAGTGCATGGGCACCACGTAGGGATGTCCCCCAAGGGCACAGCCCAGATGACCATGGCCAACCTGCTGAAGCAGATCGGTCATCTCTTTCGCACTCATCTCATCGATATCTAACACAGGTTTTCTCCTTAATTGTCAAAAGGTTGGAGTCGGTACTTTATTTAGAAAGCGTCAACCAAAGGGCCAGATTAATCGCTGCTTTAAGCGACGAAGTGGGTTAGAAAAGCAAAGGAAAACTGCCGATTGTTCAAACTGGTTCAGTTATGAACCATTACAGTGCAGCGGTACCCGCTTGGGGTGCTCGTATATTCTCCAAAGAGAGCTGCGGTCTGCCCGTGTAAACCGAGTTGAGCAGCACATCGAGCACCAGGGCCTGGCGAGCGCTGGCAATGGCTTGGTGGGTAATCAACTCGCCCACATTGAGAATGACCTCATCCTGCTGACCCAAAATAACGCGGGTGGCGGGCCGCCCCAGGGCACGTTTGATCTGTTGGTCTTCGATCGCTCGGGTGCTGCGGTGCTGAAGGGCAATGGTGGTCTCTTGCACCTGGCTCCAAAGGCTTCTAGCTCCAGATTGGAACTGACCGGCAGCGGTGGCGGTGGTGCTCTGAAGGCGATCGCTCGCGGCGGTCAGAGTGCTATCGGTGTGCTGGGCTACACCGGCAGACAGACCAACGGCCTCTAGCAGCAGGCGATCGCGGTGGTGGGCCTTGGCCCGGTCAATCACCTGGGGGGTGACAATTTGGCCCGGTGCCGCCAAGATGGAGCCCGCTTCGGTACGCACCAGGTGCCGCACCCGCCTGCCCTGGGCCTGGTCAACGGTTAACCCAGCCACCGCTTGCTCGACCCGCGCCCCGAGGGGCACTGACCAACTGCCCCCGGCGGCTCGGTAGAGATCATCTAAAATGCCCAGGGCTTCGGCGGCCTCGGCGATTTCATGGGTGATGGGTTGCCCCTGCAGGGCCAGCAGACTGCCGGTGGGGGTAATCACATCGCGCTCCAGGGTGCCACCCGTGACGTAGGCCTTTTGACCCGCCGGGTCGATAATGGCGTTGGTCAGAGTGTGGCTGGTGGCGCGGCTGAGGCCGTGGAGCTGAGTTTCGGCGATCACGGCGGTTGCTAAGGCTTTTTCGCTGGCGTAGTGACCCAGATTTTGGAAGTGCTCGTTGGTGAGCTGGGCCGTCACTTGGACGCGATCGCCCACGGTTTGACCCAGTTCTTGCAGGCGATCGCCCGTCGCCTGAGCGCTGGCTTGGACGCGATCGCTCACCGTCTGCATAGCCCCCCGCAGCCCGCCCACCTGCTCTTCCATCAGCTGGGCCGTCTGGCTGGGCACAAAGGCCACATCTCGGCCAATCTTGAGGGTTTGAATGGCGGGCACAAAAGAGCGCCCCGAGTAGGCATCGGCAAACAGCCCTCCCGACACCTCGTAGCCCTCCACCTGACCGGTAGTCTCATCAAAATAGAGGTCAACAATCACCCCCAGATTGCGGCCATCCAGGGTCAAAATGCGGGTGCCCCTGAGAATCGTGTTGCGATCGAGAATCTGTCTAACGGCGGGGAGACGGCTATCCGGCCCGTTGGCCTCCCTACGCCAGTTTTTGACGATCGCCCCCTGGGAGGCAATAATCACCGCATCAAGGCCGATCGCCTGCACATCGCTGAGCAGCAGCACCTGGGCAGGCCTAAACCAGCCTGCCTCTTTCACCAAAAACCCCAGCAGCTGATGGCTCTCTTGGTCAAAAATTAAGTCTTCAACCACGTCAAACTTTTTGCCATCGTCGTAGGAGACAACGGGCTTGCCGATAACGTCTCTACCTTTAAACATGATCTAAAAAGTCCTTTATTAAACGAACTATCTTTCCTCTGTTTGAAGAAGTGAGACTTTAAACCAGATGCATCCCAGTTTTGTAAGTTGGCCCACTCTGCGGGAAGCAAGCTACATCCCCCAACCCCTCTCCCAAAAAGGAAGAAGGGGGGCCGAATTCAAAGTCCCTCTCCCGCCCTGGGAAAGGGATTTAGGGTGAGGGCTACGAAAGTGGGTTGCACCCGTTAAACGTCCCCCTTTTTAAAAGGAATTGAGGGGGATCTTCATTTTTGCTACAAGAATGAGAACTTTTCAAATATCCTCTGAGGCTAGTCGATCCAGGCATCATTCAGCGGTAGAGAAGACCGCTCATTTAGCGATCGCTCCCCGCCAAAAACGGGGATGACGTTGATCACACCGAGGTATTCGAGCGATCCGGCAGCGGCGATCGCGGCGATCAAAACCAGCGTCACATACCAGCTATTATTTGACTGTTTCCCAATGAGGCGCGGCATGATTTCCTCTCCATCAGCAGGGTCGCGGTTGACGAATTTACTGATTGTGGTTACTAGATAAATCATGCCGCAGCGGCGATTGAACTGCGGTCTAAGCCAGGGTTTGAATAGCTTGATTTGTCTAAGAACGTAGCAATTTCCTTTAATTACCCTGCCATTCTCGGTCTTCCAGTTCGGTTTGGGGCAGCAGCAGGGTGGCCTCAATTTCTTGGCGAATGCTTGTCGTAACTTCGCAGTTGCTATTCAAACAATCGACCAGCAGCTGATTGGCGTCGTAGTAGCGCTTGAGCACCTGCTCTTGCTCAGGGCTAAACTGCCAGGGATGATGAATGTTGCGGTACTGGACAATGGAACCTTTGAGTTGGTTAACCCAGGCTGGGTAGTTGTCTTGCCACCAGCTTTGCAGCCGCTCTTGGCCCTGGTGAGAGGCAGGCAATTGGTCTTTGAGCTGTTGCAGCGATTTATAAAATCCAGCATCGAGCACCATCACCAAAATGTTGTTGAGCGCCTCGCTACAGGCATTGGCGTAGGCAAAATCTTGGCTGTGGTCAATGGCAAACTCTAGCAGTAGGTTTTCTAGGGCCGTATCTAAAAAGACGCCCTGATCTAAGGTGCTGGCCAGGGCAAATTGGTCGGCGGTCTGGGGGCTTTGGGCCAGGGCTAAATAAAACGCTCGGGTTGTAGCCAGCTTAGGCTCAGCGGGAATAGTCTGAGATTTTTGGCTGGCCCACATTAAAAAGTCTTGCAGGTGGGGGTCTTGGGCCACCAGGGCATCAATTTCCTGCTTCATGAGCTGCACCAGGGAGTCGGCGCTGCGCAGCATAGCGGCGGTGAGCAAAAACACCTCGTGCCAGTGGGGGTCGGTAATGTGGCTGACTAGCCCGCCCAGGGCCTGCTCTAAGGCGCTCAGATTGTGGGTAGCGACGATTTTTCGCGCCGTCAGATATTCTTGAAACGCCAGATAAGAAAAGGAAAAAATGCCTCGGGCGCGCTCGATCAGCAGCCCATGCTGGGCTTCGATCGCCTTGAGCATGGCCTCACTTTCCAGCTGAAGCTCTTCGGGTTCTAGGGTCGCCCCCGGCAAATTTTGTAGGTAATCTTCAATGTATTGCTCAATGATGCGCTGCTCAAAAAAGTATTGCCCCTGCTCAAAGGTGACGGCGGCTAGCTGACTCAGCAGCTTCATTTTTTGGGGCAGCAAAAACCCGCGATAGACATCGTCGCGCTCTACGCCTTTGGTTTCATCCCACTTGCCCAGCAGCAGGTCTAGCCCCTGCTTATAAAACGCCGTGCGCTTGCTGGGAAACCGCCCTTCCCCCTGAAACACCCAGCAGGCGAGATGGAGGAAAAGCGGCGTGACTACTAGCTGGCGAAACTGCCAGTTTTCGGGTAGATCGAGTTTGGTGACAAACTCGGCGGCCTGGGTCTGGCCCAGGGGTCTTGCGGTTCTGCCCAGGGCCACAAACCACTTTTGGGCAAAGGTGGCAATTTGAGCCTGGCTAAAGGGGGCAATTTCAACATCGGTGAAGCCCCGCAGCGCCAGCTTTTGGGCGGCGGTGCGGCAAGACACCACAAACCGGTTGCGGTGATATTTGTCTGAAAAGGAACGAATTTCGCGAATGACAGCGTTGATGTCCTGGTTGAGCACTTCATCCATGCCGTCCATCAGCACCAGCATGCGCCCCTCGTTCAGCAGGGTTTCAAGCTGGGCGGGGCTGGTGAGGCCAGCGGGGATCAGGCTCTGGTGAATGGTGTTAAACAGGCTGAAGTCATTTTGATGGCGGCAGGCTTCGGCAAACTCTCGCAGCACGATAAAGATGGGCACTTGCTCAGGGGCAAATTCGCCGCTGTTGCACTGCACGGCCAGGTGCTGCAAGAAGGTGGTCTTGCCCACCCCCGGCTTGCCCAACACCCGCAGCTTGCCGTGAATTTTGACTGCCTCAATGCCGGGTATTTGCGGGTAGTCAATCTGCCCTAGCCCAACTCGGTCAAACTCGGCGGGGGCGAGGTTATTGAGGTCGGCCACCTCTAGCCACTGCTGATTGGCCACGGCTTCTAAAATGTTGACATCCACATAGATGTCGTCAATCTTGACGGGGTGGCTGATGTCGAGCAGCTGCAAAATGCCGCACTGGTGCTGAATGGTGTCTCGGTGCTGCGATCGCACCTCCTCCACCAGTTCATCCACGGTCATGGGGTGGGGGGCAAGGCTGTCGCCGGGGTCTAAAAAGTCGGCGGGCGGATCTTTGGCAACCTCGCGCCACTCAATATCGAGCACCTGACAAATTTCCATAAAAATTTGCCGGTCTACGGGCTGGCCGGTAAACAGCCGCCAGATGGGCTGTCGGGTCTTGAGGTTGACCTCGGCGGCCAGGTTGTCTTGGGTCCACCCCTTGAGGGCGAACGCGCGCTTAGCCCGCTGAATACCAGCGGGGGAAGCCCGAAGTGATCGCTTGACCATGAAATAAACGGATTATCTTAAACGGCGGATTAAAAAGCAGGCATTTTATATGGGCACTATACTAGCGCCTTTTATTCGAATACAAGGAGTGCCAGATGACAAAGGCGGCTTCACCGAAAAAATGATGCCGTTCTCGGCTGGGGCATCCCCAGCAGTCAAACCAGACTCCGCAAAACGGCTGCGGTTGGGAGCCGCGCCAGGGCTAGGGACTAGCCGGTAATGGTGTCTACTAGGCAGTCAACCATCAGGTCTTGGCCCATGGGCGCGATCGCATCGCCGTGGAGAATGTGCTGAGTCATGACGTAGCCCATCAGCGCCCCCATAAAGATGCGCGCGGTGGCCTCAGGGTGCTGCGGGTGCAGCCCAGGGTGCGCCGCAAAATAATTGCTCAGCAGCGCCCAAACCCGCTGGGGCAACGCCTGCACAAACAGCTGGGCCAGGGCCGGAAACCGCCCCGACTCGCCAATAATCAGCCGCAGAAAGGCAATGTATTCGTCATCGGTGGCCATCATCGTCAGCAGGGTGTGGGCCAGCTGGCGCAGCACCAGGGCCGGCGCTTCGGTAAAGGATAGGTGGCCAAACACCAGCTCAAACCGCTGGGCCGTGACCTGGGTAATCAGCGCGGTAAAGACCCCTTCTTTGTCCTGAAAGTGCTTGTAAATCGTGATTTTAGACACCCCGGCCGCCGCCGCCACCCGATCCATGCTGGTGCCTTCGTAGCCCTCCTGCAAAAAAACATGCAGCGCCCCCTGCAAAATCTGCTCACGCTTGCGCTGGGTTGGGGTCATAGGAGCCGAGGTCATCGCCAAACCTGACGTTTTGAAACACTTTAGGACAATGCGTTGTTAACGCTTGGCCCTGAAACTATACTACACCGTATAGTTTATGCAGCTGTCAGAGGACATTCCCGATGGCTCAAGCATCTTCCCCAACCGCCGAAGCGGATGGTTCCCATGCCGAGCGCCCGGCGAAACGTCGATTTAAGCCAAAGCTGGCGATCGCGCTGCCCCTGTTGCTCGTTCTCGTGGGCGGGGCGGTGGGGCTACGGCACTGGCTCACCACCCCAGACGACAGTGCGATCGCCCTCAGCGGCCGCATTGAGGGCTACGAGACCAACCTTGGAGCTAAGGTAGGGGGCCGCATTGCCGAGATCACGGTGCGGGAGGGCGATGCGGTGCAGGTGGGTCAGGTGGTCGCCCGCCTCGACGATGCCGAGCTACAGGCCCAGCTCGCCGCCACCGAGGCTCAGGTGGCCGCCGCCCGGCAGCAGGTGAACCAGGCCCAGCTTCAGGTGGCGGTGGTCGAAAGCCAAATTCAGGAGGCCCAGCTCACCCTCCAGCAGTCCCAGGGGGAGACGGCGGGCCGAGTCAGCCAGTCAGAAGCCTCGGTAGCGGCGGCTCAGGCGCAGCTGGCCGAAGCGCGGGCCAGAGCCCAGGAGACCCTGGCGGCCCTGGCGCTAGCCCAGGGCGATCGCGATCGCTTTGCCACCCTGGCCGCCCAGGGAGCCGTGCCGCAGCAGCAGCTTGACCAGGCCCAAACCCAGGTTGAGACCACCCAGGCCACGCTGAGCGCGCGGCAGTCGGCGGTGGCGGCGGCGCAGCAGCAGGTCAGTGCCGCCCAGGGGTCTTTAACCCAGGCCCAAACCACCGAGTTCAACCCAGAGATTCGCACGGCCCAGGTGCAGCGGCTGCAAACCCAGCAAGACCAGGCCCGCGCCCAGCTGGCGGGGGCCGAGGCCAACCTCAAACAGGCCCAGGCCGCCCAGGCCGAGGCCGAAGCGCGACGCGACGATTTGGCGATTAAGAGCCCGATCGCCGGGGTGGTCGTCACCCGCACGGCAGAGCCGGGGGAAGTGCTGGCAGCCGGTGCGACGGTGCTCACCCTGGTGAATCTAGATCAGGTATATCTGCGGGGCTACATTCCCCAGGGCGAGGTGGGGCGCGTGCGGGTTGGCCAGACCGCCCACATCTTTTTAGACTCGGCCCCCGATCAGCCCCTGGCGGCGACGGTGGCGGCGGTGGATGCCGAGGCGTCGTTTACCCCCGAAAATATCTATTTCAAAGACGACCGGGTGACCCAGGTGGTTGGGCTCAAGCTCGCCCTCGAAAATCCGGGGGGATACGCCAAGCCGGGGATGCCCGCCGATGGCGAGATTTTGCTCGATGAGGCGGAGGCGGCGCGATGACGGCGGCGGTTCTTCCCCAGACTGAGATAGCGATCGCCGTGCAATCCCTACGCAAACGCTACGGATCGGTAGAGGCGCTCAAGGGCATTGACTTTGCGGTGCAGACTGGCGAAATTTTTGGCCTAATTGGCCCCGACGGGGCGGGCAAAACCACCACTTTTCAAATTCTCGCCGGGGTGATGCAGGCCACTGCCGGGGAGGTGAGCGTGCTGGGCACCGAGCCTCGCCATGCCCGGCTGAACCTGGGCTACGTGACCCAAAAGTTTTCGCTCTACCCCGACCTCAGCATTCTCAAAAATATGCGCTACAGCGCCGGTCTGCGGCGGGTGCCCGAGGCGCGGTTTGAGACGCGGGCGAGCGAGCTGCTGGGGCGAGTGGGGCTGGATCGGTTTCGCGATCGCCTGGCCGGGCAGCTCTCGGGCGGCATGAAGCAAAAGCTGGCCCTCTGCTGTGCCCTGGTGTCGGGGCCAAAGATTTTGCTGCTGGATGAGCCCACCACGGGGGTTGACCCCGTCTCGCGGCGGGAGTTTTGGGATTTGCTGGCGGCGGTGGCCGCCGAGGGCGTCACGGTCGTCGCCGCTACCCCCTACCTGGATGAGGCCGAGCGCTGCCACCGCATCGCCCTGATCTACGCGGGCGAAATCCAGCAGATTGGCACCCTGCAAGAGCTGCGGAACCGTCTGGGGCTGCGGCGCATTGAGGTGCGGGCTGAGCCGTTGGATCAGGCGGAGGTGGCGCTGAACCAGAGCCGTGGAGGCCCTCTCCCTAGCCCTCTCCCTGGGGGAGAGGGGACTGGAAAGATCCCCCCTGCCCTCCTTAAAAAGGGGGGTAGCGCAGACAGTGGTACTGAGAGCCCCCTTTTCAAGGGGGCAGCGACAGCGGGGGATCCAACCCAAGCCATTGTCGATATTCAGACCTTTGGCGATCGCCTGGATGTAATGGTGAGTGACGCCGAGCGGGGCAGCGAGCAGATTCGCGCCGTGCTGGCCGATCGCGGTATTCACCTCAGCGACCTGCGCCAGGATGAACCCACCCTAGAAAACGTCTTCGTCAACCGCCTGCGCCAGCAGGGGCTAGACCCGGCCTATCTAGACTTCCCGGCCTATCGCTCGGGCAAGGAGCCGGGGGGCATCGCCTTAGAAACCCGCCAGCTGCAGAAGACTTTTGGCGACTTTCATGCGGTGCGGGGGGTCGATATTACCGTTCACTACGGCGAAATTTACGGTCTGCTGGGGGCCAACGGGGCGGGTAAAACCACGGTGATTAAAATGCTGTGCGGGCTGCTGCCCCCTAGCGGCGGCGAGGTTGAGCTAGCCGGAGAAACCAGCCGTTTGGATCGCTCGGAGGTGCGATCGCGCATTGGCTACATGAGCCAAAAATTTACCCTCTACGACGACCTCACCATTCGCCAAAACCTGGAATTTTACTGCGGCGTCTACGGGGTGCCCCAGCCCCTCCAGCGCGAAAAGATCGACTGGGTGCTCGAAACCTGCGGCCTGGTGGGTCAAGATCATCTGCTCACCGGCAGCCTGCCGGGGGGCTGGAAACAGCGGGTCTCCTTTGGGGCTTCGGTGATGCACGAGCCCGATATTCTGTTTCTCGACGAGCCTACCTCGGGGGTTGACCCCCTGGCGCGGCGGCAGTTTTGGCGGCTGATTCGCGACTTTGCCCGGCGGGGCACCGCCATTTTGGTCACCACCCACTATCTCGAAGAGGCCGAAAACTGCAACACTATGGCCTTTATGGTGGCGGGAGACATTGTGGCCCAGGGGTCACCGAGCCAGATCAAGGCCGGGCAGCCGGGGCAGCTGATCGAGCTGGTGTCGGCCCAAACCCAGGCGGCCTCAAATCTGCTCAAGCAGCGGCTGGCCTCCTGGCGGGTGTCGATTTTTGGCGATCGCCTTCACCTGGTGCTCGACGACCCCGATCGCGACCTGGCCGCCGTACAGCAGTGGCTCCAGGAGGCCCAGATCGCCGTGCAGTCTACCCGGCCTATCCCCTTTTCCCTAGAGGATGCGTTTATCGGCATTGTGCAGCGGGCGGAAACGACCCAGCGGGCCAAGGCACCATGAAGCGCGTTTTTTCCCAGGCGCTAAAGGAACTCAACCAGTTTCGCCGCGATCGCCTCACTATGGCCCTGGCCTTTGTGCTGCCCCTGGCCGTGCTGCTGATCTACGGCTACGCCATCCGCCTGGAGGCCAAAAATATTCCCCTCAGCATTCAGGATTTTGACGACAGCTTTCTCAGCCGCACTTACGTTGAGCGCCTGTTTGCCACCAACCAGTTTGTGTTCACCCCCACGGTGGGGCGAGACCCCACCTCGGCGTTGGATCAAGGCATCGCCAAGGCAACGGTGATCATTCCCCCCGATTTTGAGCGTCAGATTAAGCTGCACCAGCCGGTAACGGTGCAGACGCTGATCGACGGCACCGACGTCAACAACGCCCGCGTCATTCAAAACAGCCTGCGGGCCACCACCCAGTTCTTTCTGCGCAGCAGCAATCTGGTGCCCGAGCAGGCGCGATCGCCCATCCGCCCCCAGGTGCGCCTCTGGTTCAACCCCGGTCGCCGCGAAGCGCTCTACATTGTGCCCGGCATTTTTGGCGTCATTCTCTGGGTGTTTCCGTCGATGCTAGCCGCCATTGCCCTAGTACGCGAAAAGGAGCAGGGCACCCTGGTGCAGGTCTACGCCTCTGACCTCAGCGCCGTGGAATGGCTGCTGGGCAAAGAGCTGGCCTACCTGCTGGTGGGGCTGGGCGAAGCTCTGGTGGTGATGACTGTGGCCACCGTGCTGTTTGGCCTGCGCCTGCGGGGCGACCCCACCCCGCTGCTGGTGGGGCTGGTGATCTATCTGGCGGCGGCGGTGGCCTTTGGGCTGCTAGTGGGGGCGCGGGCTGGCAACCAAACTGGAGCCGTGCAGGGCACCGCGATCGCCGGTTTTCTCACCGCCCTACTGCTCTCGGGCTTTATCTATCGCCTAGAGAATATCCCCTTCCCCCTATCTCTGCTGTCGAATGTGATTCCAGCTCGCTACTTTATCGTCATTACCCGCGATGCCTTTGTGCGCGGCACCGGCTGGGTCGGTGTTTGGTATGCCCCCCTGGCGATCGCCCTGATCGGCGGCTTTTTCTTCCGCACCGCCACCCGCATCCTCCACCGCATGCAGTTTGCAGACTAGCCCGATCGAGTGCCTTTGCCAGGGTTCGGATGCTTCAGCTGACGGCAAGGGCAAAGGCTACACCCACAAAAGCACCCTGCCTCTAGGCTAAATCAGCCTAGTCAGCGGTAGTGAAGGGGTTCAGGATCATAACGGCGCAGTCTTCAAAATCGCGGGTATTGCGGGTTACCAGGGTTAGCTGATGGACTTGGGCTGTAGCCGCAATCAGCATATCGGCCTGGGTTCGAGTCATGCCTGTGGCTCTTAGACTGCCGCGCAATATCCCTGAGCGCTGGGCAATTTCGGGTGTAATCGGCAAAATTTGGCAAGACGTACCGAGAAAACCTTGAAACCAATCTTGAATACGGGCATTTGGCTTAGCTCTAAGCCCGTAGGTGATTTCTTCGAGGGTAATGACGCTTAAAGCGATCTCCGTAACTCCCAAGCTCCACTGCACCACGCCAGGATTGGGCTGGGGTCGAGCCAGCTCACTGATGATGTTAGTGTCGCAAAGAAAGGTCATAAGCGGTTGGAATCAAACGCATTAGGCCGATCTTGGCGCGGGGGAATCTCAAGCATGTAGTCTTCTTCAAGACAAATTTGGCGTAGCTCGGTAAACGCACTGGCCAGAGAAAGATGTTGCTGGCGGTGCTGCTGCCAAGCCAGAAATTCGTGGAATAGATCGGCCTTAATTACAGCAGCAACTAAAAAGTTGTGTTGATAAATAAGCTGAGGCTCTTGATCTGCGGCATTGATTACCTCAGAAAACTGCTGCTGCGCGTCTTCAACATTCCAGGTCATAGGCGTTACAACTTAGACAAGTCCCCGTTCAATTCTAGACAACCCCTACTCTACAGAGAGGCACTGCTTGAGCAAAAGACCTCAGGGTTGAATTGTCCACCTTCCCTACCCTTCTCCCATGCCCTTCCCCCGCCTCTGGTCACTGATGCTCAAAGAAGTCCGGCAGATTTTCAAGAATCGGCAGATTATCTTTTTGCTGCTGTTTCCGCCGACGGTGCAGCTGCTGGTGTTTGGGCTGGCCCTCAACCCCGCCGTCAACCACCTCAGCCTGGGGGTAGTGGACTACAACAACAGCCCCGCCAGCCGCGATTTTGTCGCCGCTCTGGTGGCCAATGATGTGTTTGAAATTCAGTCGGTTCAGCCCAGCGCCGCCGCCCTGGGGCAGCAGGTACGCAGGGGCAACATTTCCACTGGGCTGGTGATTCCGCCGGAGTTTGCCGAGCGGCTGGCCACCGATCGCTCGGTGGATGTGCAAGTGCTAATCGACGGGGTCGATGCCAACACGGCGGGCATTGCTAACGGCTATATGCAGCAGCTGATCAACCGCTACGGGCAGAGCCTGGGGCCGATCGCAGAGCCGCCCGTACAGACGGCGGTGCGATTTTTGTACAATCCGGGGCTGCTGAGCAGCTGGTTTTTTGTGCCGGGGGTGATTGGCGTGGTGCTTACCCTGACCGGGTCGCTGGTGTCGTCTACCACGGTGATTCGCGAAAAAGACATGGGCACCCTGGAGCAGCTTTTGATGACCCCGGCCCAGGGCTGGGAAATTTTGGCGGCCAAGATTGCGCCGCTGTTTGTGCTGCTAATGGGGGATGTGCTGCTAGCTTCGGCGATCGCCCGCATTGTCTTTGGTCTGCCCTTTCGCGGCAGCTACCCGCTATTTTTGGCGCTGTCGGGAATGTACGTGTTTGTGGCGATTAGCATTGGCATTTTGCTGGCCACCCTGGCCCGCACCCAGCAGCAGGTGGTGCTGATGTCGTTTTTCTTTAACGTGCCGCTGATTCAGCTATCGGGGGCGATCGCCCCCATCGAGAGTATGCCGACCTTTTTTCGGGTGCTGTCGTTTTTTGACCCGCTGCGCCACTACGTCACCATCGCCCGCAGCCTGATTCTCAAGGGCGTGGGCCTGCAAATATTGCTGCCGGAGGTCTTGACGCTGCTGGGCTTTGCGGTTCTGCTAATGGGGTTGAGCATCAGCCGATTTCGGGCGCAGCTCAACTGAGTTTGCCCCTGACCACGCGCAGGCCCAGGCAATCTCCACACAGCTATGGATTGCTCAAGCGCAGCGATCGCCGGACTTGCACCAGCGATCGGAGTTAACGAGGCAAAAGCGCCCCTCAACGCCGGTTCGACCAATGTTAGCGCGGTGTGAGAAAAATCCCAGTCAAGCGGTATTTCAGGGCAAGCCAGCGTCGTTTGGCAAAGATTAGATCGTGAGGCTGACAACACTTTAGGTCGGCCTTGGCTCAACCATGCATGCAAATAGATGCAGCGATGGCATTAATCAAATCTATAGAGATATCCACCAGCAATAAGCTTGACCTATTGGTTGAATTAAAAATTGCATTCCAAACCTACCCGCCAAGGGGGATCGTTTGCCTAAAAATGGCTATAGACTTATTTTCATGCAAAAAGAATGTGCAATTGATTCAAGTCAATACATATTCTAGTCATTCTCCTCGACTGCAACCTTGCCGTCACAGGCTATAGGCCTTGCTGTCTAGTGCGATCGCCCACAGCTTTTCCACCACCCATAGTCCATTTAGCTAACCAGCGCTCCCAACTGCGGAGGCCGCTGTAAGGAGGTTCTATGTCCAATTTTTCGCGCCGCAAATTTTTGGCCACCGCTGGTGTATCGGCGGCCAGTTCACTGCTACTCAAGGGTTGTTTAGGGAATCCCCCTTCGGCCACCGTCTCCACCGCCCCGGTAGCCGCGGCCCCAGGCCCCGTAGCTGCCGGTGACACTCCCGAAACCACTACAGTCAAGCTGGGCTACCTTCCCATTGTGGAAGCCTCCCCGCTGATCGTGGCCCAGGAAAAGGGATTTTTTGCCAAGTATGGGATGACCGGGGTAGAAGTGGCCAAACAGGCGAGCTGGGCCGCCGCTCGCGATAACGTCACCATTGGCTCTGCCGGGGGCGGCATTGACGGTGGCCAGTGGCAAATGCCCATGCCCCATCTGCTCAGCGAGGGCATTATCACCGACGGCAACAAAGTGCCGATGTACGTGTTGGCAATGCTGAATACCCAGGGCAACGGCATTGCTATTGCTGGTGCCCACGCCGGTAAAGGCTTGGGGTTAGATGTCTCGGGAGCGGCAGACTACATCAAGGGCTTCTCCGCTAACCAGGGCCGCAAGTTTAAGGCGGCATTCACCTTCCCCAACGCCAACCAAGACTTTTGGATTCGCTACTGGTTCGCCGCTGGCGGCATTGACCCCGACCAAGACATTGAACTGTTGACGGTGCCCGCCGCCGAAACAGTGCAGGGCATGCGCAACGGCACCATGGATGCCTTTAGTACCGGCGACCCCTGGCCCTACCGCATTGTGACCGACGACATTGGGTTCTTAGGGGCACTGACTCAGGAAATGTGGGCCTTCCACCCCGAAGAATATCTAGCCCTGCGGGCCGACTGGGTAGATGCCCATCCCAAGGCCACCAAAGCCTTACTCAAGGCCGTAATGGAAGCTCAACAGTGGGCCGATAAACCCGAAAATCGGGCTGAGCTGGTGCAAATTACCGCCGGTCGTAACTACTTCAACATTCCCCCCGAGGTGCTGAAGGCCCCCTTTGACGGCAATTACAAAATGGGCGATGGCAAGGCCGACATCAACAGCTTTGACGCTGGCCCCCTGTACTGGAAAGACCCCAAAGGCAGTGTGTCTTACCCCTACAAGAGCCACGACACCTGGTTTCTCACCGAAAGCATGCGCTGGGGCTTCCACAAAGACCAGCTCACCGACTTCGACACCGTGAAGCGCATTGTCGATGCCGTCAACCGCGAAGACCTCTGGCGCGAAGCCGCTACCGAAGCAGGCTTTACCGACGCCATTCCCAAAGACACCTCGCGCGGCATCGAGACCTTCTTCGACGGCATAAAGTTTGACCCCGCAAACCCTGAGGCATACCTCAACAGCCTTCAGATCAAGCGGGTCTAGGAGGAGAGGAAAAGTAGAAAAGTTTTGAGTTTTGAGTTTTGATTTTTGCTATCTCCACCAAAAACTCAACACTCAACATTAAGAACTCAAAATTCTTCTAAAACCCTCTTCCCCCCAGCACTGGTTCAGAGAGAGATGACCAGAGGCGAACCCGTGGGGTCTCCATCGACCACAGCAGCCCCACGTCCGTTCGCTTCGGTGCCTGAACCAGCCTGCCTCGGTCAGTCTCCCCAAAGAATGGCCGAGGTAGGTTTCCTCCTCAAATGAATCCCTAGCAACCATTAGCACTTTAGGAAAACACCCATGGTTACTCAAGCCCCTTCGCGAACTCAGCCCCGTTCTAACCGAGTTCTTGTGTCCGTTCAGCAGTTTTGGCAAAAACGCGCCCCTGACTTGATTCCGCCCATAATTGGCATCGCCGTGTTTTTGACAGTGTGGCAGCTGTTCTCGTGGTCGGGGGCCACCCGACTGCCGGGGCCGCTCAGTTTGTGGACTGACACCCGCACCCGTGAGCTATTGCTGTATCCATTCTTTGATTTAGGCGGTTTGAATAAGGGGCTGTTTTGGCAAACCCTGGCCAGCCTGGGGCGAGTGGCCCAGGGCTATACCGCTGCCGCTATAGTTGGCATTGCCGCAGGGGTTTTGGTGGGCACCAGCCCCTGGCTCAATAAGGCTACTTACCCAATCTTTCAGTTTTTGCGCATGGTGGCTCCCCTGGCCTGGGTACCGATCGCCCTGGTGGCCCTGCAACAAAACCAGCCCGCCGCCATCTTCGTAATTTTCATCACCGCCGTGTGGCCAATTTTGATCAACACCATTGAGGGGGTGCGCCAAATTCCTGAAGATTACGACAACGTGGCTAAGGTGCTGCAACTGTCGCGCAAAGACTATTACCTGAATATTTTGTTTCCCTCAGCGCTGCCCTATATTTTTACCGGGCTGCGGATTGCGATCGGCCTGGCCTGGCTGGCGATTATTGCGGCAGAGATCGTGATGTCAGGGATTGTGGGCATCGGCTTTTTTATCTGGGATGCGTACCAGCAGAACTACATCAGCGAAATTATTTTGGCAGTGTTTTACATCGGCTTTGTGGGGCTGCTGCTCGATCGCCTGATTGCCCTATTGCAAATGAAGATCGCACCGACACGGAAGTAAGAAAGAAATCTGTAGGGTGCATTCGCGGTTCCCAATTCTCTGCTAAATAACTCAATTTATGGGCCGCAATGCACCGTGACTAGACTCATGCGATGGTGCATTGCTTCGCGAATGCACCTACGGATAATTCAATTTTCGCAAATTTGGACAGTGGGTGGTGCCCACCCTACACATTCAATCTCACAACGATCGCGAGGATGGAACTATGAGCTTATTGGTGGCAGTTGACCAAGTGGATAAGGTCTTTTCCCTATCCGACGGTGGTGAATATATTGCCCTCAAAGGCATTGATCTGACGATTAAAACCGGAGAATTTGTCTCCTTTATTGGCCACTCGGGCTGTGGCAAATCGACCCTTTTAAACATGATCGCGGGGCTATCGCTGCCTAGCTCGGGAGTACTAACCCTGGAGGGAAAAAAAATTACGGAACCTGGCCCCGATCGCATGGTCGTCTTTCAAAACTATTCCCTGTTGCCCTGGCGCAGCGTGCGGGAGAACATTGCCCTGGCGGTGAACTCGGTCTATGGCGACCTGCCCAAGGGCGATCGCCGCAGCATTGTCGAAGAGCACATCAACCTCGTGGGCTTGCAGCAGGCCGCCGACAAAATGCCCGACCAGCTCTCAGGGGGCATGAAGCAGCGGGTGGCGATCGCCCGCGCCCTGGCCATTCGCCCCAAATTGCTCTTGCTGGATGAACCCTTTGGGGCGCTGGATGCCTTGACGCGGGGAAATTTGCAAACCCAGCTGATGCGCATCTGCGATGAGAACAACGTCACCGCCGTGATGGTCACCCACGATGTGGATGAGGCGGTGCTGCTGAGCGATCGCATTGTCATGCTCACCAACGGCCCCGGTGCCGAAATCGGCAACATTCTCGATGTGGATATTCCCCGCCCCCGCCAGCGCATGGAGGTGGTCGAGCACCCCAGCTACTACAGCCTGCGCAGCGAAATTATCTATTTCCTCAACCAGCAAAAGCGGATTAAGAAGCTGCGGGCCAGAAAAACTACAGCGGTGGCTCGCCACGGCCTAGAGAAGGTGAATCTGGAGCTGGGCTTTGTGCCGCTGACCGCCTGTGCCCCGGTGGCGATCGCTAAGGAAAAAGGCTTCTTTGCCAAACACGGCCTCGATGAAGTCAACCTGGTGCGCGAAACCAGCTGGCGCGGCATTGTCGATGGCATCGCCGGGGGCTATTTGGATGCCGCCCAAATGCCCTCGGGTATGCCCCTGTGGTTTTCGCTAGGCGGCCACAACAATCGTCCCCTGCCGGTGGTCTCGGCGCTGACCATGACCCGCAACGGCAACGCCATTACCCTGGCCCGCCGCTTTTACGACCAGGGGGTTCACAGCCTCGATAGCTTCCGCGCCATGCTGCACCGCACCCCCGACACCCAGCGCCGCATGGGCATGGTGCACCCCTCGTCGATGCACAACCTGCTGCTGCGCTACTGGCTGGCGGCGGGCGGCATCGACCCCGACAAGGATCTGGCTTTACAAACCATTCCCCCCGCCCAGATGGTGGTGGATTTGAAAAACAATGCGATCGACGGCTTCTGCGTCGGCGAACCCTGGAACCTGCGCGCCGCCATGGATGAGGTGGGCTTCACCATCGCCACCGATCGCGAAATCTACGACGGCCACCCCGGCAAAGTGCTCGGCGTGCGCGAAGACTGGGCCGTCGCCTACCCCAACACCCACATCGCCCTCACCAAGGCCCTGCTCGATGCCTGCCGCTACTGCGCCGACCCCGAAAACGAGCCAGAGATTCGCCAGATTCTCTCCCAGCGAGCCTATCTGGGCACCCCCATCGACTACATCCATCTGGGCAACCCTACCACCAAGGTCTGCACCCTCGACAAGCCCATGCGCGAGTACGCCCACCACCTGTTCTTCGGCGACGGTGCGAATCGGCCCAGCCGCACCGAACCCCTTTGGCACATGGCCCAGCTCGCCCGCTGGGGCGACGTGCCCTTCCCCCGAAACTGGCTCGAAATTCTGGAACGTATCGTACGGGTCGATGTCTACAGCACCGCCGCCCGCGAACTGGGCCTGCTCGACACCAAGTTTACCCGAGGCCACATCCACCTATTCGACGGCACCGACTTCGACGCCGAAGACCCGATCGGCTACCTCAACGGCCTCGCCATCAAGCGCGACATCACCATCGCCGAGGTGGTGCTGGATGGGCGAATGGCAGCCTTGGCGGCGTAGGGAGTAAGGGGTAGGGGGTAGGGGGTAGGGGGTAGGGGGTAGGGGGTAGGGGGTAGGGGGTAGGGGGTAGGGGGTGGATGGATGAAGCTTATTTCTCCATTCATCCAAGCCAGAGCTTGGAACTTCTTATCCAAGTCGGGGTTTGAAACTCCAAAGTTTAGTGCCCACAACATCTCCATTGGCAGAACAGAGGTTTAAACCGATGATCGGCCAGTCCTTTCCGTTGGGTCCAGGGCGGCGGAACGGTCCTGGTCGAGGGGGTCTGGGGACAATCGAAATGTCCCCAGCAGTACATCCGGCTTCCCAACCCCCATCCTCGTCAGCCATGCAACTTACGTCCTAGGCAATCACTTCCTCAATAATCAACAGCTCAACGCTTAGAACATCTCAATCTTCAAGGAGTATCCCCATGCAGCCCACCCCTCTCAATCTCAAGTCCCGCCGCCCCGCCCATCTCGAATTGGTAGAATCCCCAACCTCCCCCGACCAAGGCTTCCTAGTTTTCGATCGCGTCTCTAAAAGCTACCCCACCGCCAAAGGCGTATTCCCCGTCCTCGAAAACGTCAACCTGACCATCCAGCAGGGCGAATTCGTCTGCTTCATCGGCCACTCCGGCTGCGGCAAATCGACCCTGCTCAGCCTGGTCTCTGGCTTTCAGCAGGCCACAGGCGGTTCCGTCACCCTCGACGGCCAACCCATCCTCAAACCCGGCCCCGATCGCATGGTCGTCTTCCAAAACTACGCCCTGCTCCCCTGGCGCACCGTCTTTGAAAACGTCTACCTGGCGGTGAAAACGGTATGGCCCCACAAACCCGAGGCCCAAAAACGCGCGATCGTGCGCGACCACCTCGCCATGGTGGGGCTCACCGAAGCCGCCGACAAGCGCCCCGACCAGATCTCCGGCGGTATGCGCCAGCGGGTCTCCATCGCCCGCGCCCTGGCCATTCGCCCCGAAGTGCTAATTCTCGACGAACCCTTTGGGGCCCTCGATGCGATCACCAAAGAAGAACTCCAGGAGGAACTGCTGAAGATCTGGAACGACCACCGCTGCACCGTGCTGATGATCACCCACGACATCGACGAGGCCCTGTTTTTGGCCGATCGCCTGGTGATGATGACCAACGGCCCCGCCGCCACCATCGGCGAGGTGATGGAGATCCCCTTTGAGCGGCCCCGCGATCGCGACCAAATTATGGAAGACCCGCAATACTACCAGCTGCGCAACCACGCCCTCGACTTCCTCTACAACCGCTTTGCCCACGACGCAGGGTAGGAGAAGTCCAGGCGTTTTGCAGCTGCTACTGGGAACCTTGAGTCGGCCCAGCCCTAACCGCGACGGGCTGGGCGGGCTTGACCAGGTATTTAGGCGACTCACCATAGCCCTGCCGGTAGTAAAACCGATGGGCCTGCTCCCGGCGGCTGTGGCAGTGCACCTCAATGCGATCGCACCCCCGCGCCCAAGCCAGCTCACTGGCCGCTTTTTCCAGCGCCGTCCCCACCCCCTGACCCCGAGCCTTGGGGTCAACGCAAAAATAGCTGATGCGGCAAAAGTCCCCCTCCAAAGCCAGCTGCGGAATAAAGTGCAGCGAGATTAACCCAAGGACGGCCTCCTCCTCCACGGCGACCAGCAGTGCCGCATCGGCATGGGTGAGCTGCCGCTGAAGGCTTTCGGTAACAAACTCGGGGGTGACGGGGTAGTCGAGGGCGGTTAGTAGAGCTGCGATCGCCACGCTGTCTGTCACCTCACCGGGTCTAATCTGCATAGGCGATTAAGTCCAGCGCAACGCAAGGATTTACTTGAGAGGCCACCACGACACCTTATCGCGGGTGGCCCCGTACACTTCCTTTAGCCCCTCGGGGTCAACCACCTGCACCTGGTCATTGGCCGACTCGGCAGTTTTGCTGCTCTTGATATAGCCCGCCTTCGTCAGCCCCTTTAAAACCTGCTCAACAGTGCGGTGGTTGAGCTGGCAGGCGCGGGCGATGAGATCGATGGGTAAGTCAAAACAGTAGCTGGGGTTGCTACCTTGGCTCGGCTGACTGCCCAGGCTGCGCTCTTGGTAGATCAGCGCCCGCAGCAGCGCCGCCACCGCCTGGGGGGGGTAGGTGCTGCAATTGAGCAGGTGATACTGAAACTTTTCGCGCAGCTCAAATAAAAGCGAGTAGCGATCGCGAAAGGTTTCATTCTGGTCGTACAGCGATTGCACCACCGCCATCGGCACTTTAATCACGTCGGTGGTTTTGTAGGCCTCCACCAGGCTAGGAAACGCCCGCACCACCGGCCCAAACCCCACCGGCAAATTGCGCATGCCAAAACAGGCCCCCGGATAGGTCATGGCAATCACCCGGTCGAGGGGAGTGCTGCGCATGATCACCGGGCCACCGTCTACCACCACGTAAAGGTGTTCTAACCAGGTCTGCGGGCGAAAAGCCGTATACACCGGACGGTTAGAGTACAGCTTTTCCACGACCAAGACACTGGGGTCTAACCCGTTGAGCAAGTCTTTGCCCTCCAGACCCTGAAACAGAAAACTCTTCGTGGTCAGGGTTGCGACGGCATCAGTCGCCGCAACCAGGCCTTTTTGCCTTGCCATACTGCACTACAGGTTCGTTACCCCGCCATTGTCCCTCGAAAACCACGCTTGCTCAAGAATTTTTGACTTCGATCTTGAACAAAGTGCAATCGAAATGAACGTTGCAGCTATGGCCTGACGAAACTAACCGTGGCCCGTAGCACGGTGAGCGGCAATTTCCACCATTTACGACAGCAAACTTCAGTAGCCGTCGTCGGCCTCGGTGTTGAACCACAGATCGGCGTCTAGCTCCACCAGATCGAGCAGCGCCTCGTGAATCGTGCCCGCCTGGCCCTCAATGGCCAAATCAAACCAGCCATCCTCCTGGCCGTTAGTGCCCAGCAGAGCACCAAGAATATTCACCTTCAGCCCGTAGCGGTTAATCAGGTTTGAAATCACCGGGTCGGGGTGCCGAGCCTTAGGAATGCGGATTTTGACCTGAGTTTGCACCAGACTTTCCGGTTCCTTGAGGTGCAGCGCCTCAAGACCGTAGTCGGGAGAGATAGACGCCATAACAGACCTCCTAGTGACCTTTGCTCTTGATGCCAGCGCTGCGTTCTAGCAGATACTTCAACACCAGTGTGACCACAGCCAAACAGGCCAGCAGCAGGGCGGCAGTGTAGGCCCCTTGGCTGTTGTACTGAGTATGAGCCTCTTCAATAAAGAGGGGCAGGGTTTGAGTTTTGCCGACAATGTTGCCCGAAACCACGGTCACCGCCCCAAACTCACCCATGGTTCGCGCGTTAGTCAAAATTAGGCCGTAGAGCAAACTCCACTTAATCGACGGCAGCGTGACCCGCCAAAAGGTCTGCCACTGGGTCGCCCCCAGGGTGGCAGCGGCCTCTTCTTGCTGGGTGCCCGCTTCTTCGAGGGCGGGGAGCACCTCGCGGGCAATAAAAGGCATGGTGATAAAGATACTGGCCATGACAATGCCCGGCAGCGCAAAGATGATCTTGATGCCGTTGGCATCGAGCAGTGGACCAAACCAGCCCCGGTTGCCAAACAGCAGCACCAGCATTAGACCTGCAACGACGGGCGAGATCGAGAAAGGTAGGTCGATGATGCTGATTAGCAGCGATCGCCCCGGAAAATTCTTGTTGGCCAACGACAGCGCCGCACAGAGCCCAAACACCGTGTTCAGCGGCACCGTAATCGCTGCCGTAATCACCGTCAGCTTCACCGCATGCAAAAAGAACTTGCTGGTAAACGTGTCGAGCAATCCGGGCAGACCACCCTTAAATGCCTGAACAAACACGTTGAGAGCCGGCACCAGCAAAATTAGCCCCAGGAAGCCAAAGACAAAGGCCACCAGTAGCCACTTACCCCACTGAAACCCTGAGGTTGCCCCCCGAGGCTTGGGTGCAGTGGCGGCAATGGGTTGCTTGAAAGATGAATCAGCCATAGAAGCGCCTCCCACGGGCCTGAATGAGGTTGATCACCAGCAGTGCCGACAGCGAAATCAGCAGCAGCACCGTGCCAATTACCGTGGCCCCGGCGTAGTCAAACTGCTCCAAACGCTGAATGATCAGCACTGGCGCAATTAAGTCTTGAAAGGGAATATTGCCCGCAATAATCACCACTGAGCCGTACTCGCCCACCGCTCGCGAAAAGCCCATGGCCACGCCCGTGAGAATGGCAGGCATCAGCGGCGGCAAAATTACCCGCAAAAAGGTCTGCCACTGGGAAGCCCCCATAGACCAAGCCGCCTCTTCCATTTCCGACTCCATGTCTTGCAGCACCGGCTGCACCGTCCGCACCGAAAAGGGCAGTGCGATGAAGATCATCGCCACCAGAACCCCTAGACGGGTGAACGACACTTTAATGCCGAAGGGATCTAGAAAACTGCCAATCAAGCCGTTGGAGCTGTAGATGGTCGACAGGGTTAAACCAGCTACTGCCGTGGGTAGAGCAAAGGGCAAGTCGATGATGGCATCTAAAAATCGCTTCCCCGGAAACTCGTAGCGCACCAGCACCCAGGCAATAATTAGCCCGGCAAAGCCGTTGATAATGCTAGCCACCAGCGCCGTAAAAAAGGTGACGTTGTAGGTCGAAATCGCCACCGGATCGGTAGCAATGCGCCAAATCTCTGCCGGGTTTAGGGTTAGCGCCTTGAGCACGAGCGCCGCCATCGGCAAAAACAAAAACAGGGTCAGATAGAACCAGGTGACCCGCCAAGTCCAGGGGGCGTGGAGAATCTGGTGCCAGAAACCCGGCGATGAAGACGGTGGAGATGAAGTCATGGGTGCAGAGAAAACGAGTTGATTTGCCCGGATTGAAAGTCCCTCCCCCTACCTGCCCTCCAACGGAGAGAGTTTAGGGGGAGGACTCTCTACCTACTTACCGACCTTGGATTGAATCTGGTCAAAGATCGCCCCGTCGGCAAAGAACTTTTTGTCGATTTCTTCCCAACCGCCCAAGTCAGCCACCGTAAACAGGGTGGTAACTTTGGGGAATTGATCGGCAAATTTCTCACCCACCGACGGATCAGAGGGGCGGAAGCCCACTTTGGCAAACTCTTCCTGGGCTTCTGGGGTAAACAAAAACTCCACAAAGGCTTCGGCAACGTCCCGTGTGCCGTGCTTGTCCACGTTGGCATCGACGACCGCAACGGGGTTATCGATAGAAATATTGACTTCCGGAACTACAAAGGGCAGCTCTTCACCGTTTTGGGCGGCCAGCAGCACCTCGTTTTCGTAGTTAATCAGCACATCGCCCTGGCCTCGGGTGAAAAACACGTCGGTGGATTCTCGCGCATCTTTGGGCAGCACCGGCACGTTTTGATAGACCTTGGTGACAAAGTCTAGGGCAGCGGCATCATCGCCACCGGTTTGGGTCTGAAAACCCCAGGCTCCTAAAAAGTTCCACTTGGCACCGCCGGAGGTTTTGGGGTTGGCGGTCACCACTTGCACATCGTCGCGGGCCAGATCTTCCCAACCTTGAATATTTTTGGGGTTACCCTCCCGGGTGACGAGCGCCGCCACAGACGAGTGCACAATGGCGTTGTTGGGAGATTCGCCTTCCCAGCCGGGTTCGATCAGTCCACCCTCTTCAATTTTTTTGGTATCTCCGGCCAGCGCTAGGGCCACAATATCGGCCTCTAAACCATCTAATACGGCACGGGTTTGAGAACCTGAGCCCCCGTAGCTCTGGTTGAAGGTGACCTCTTGACCGGTTTCGGCCTTCCACTTCTCGGCAAATTTAGGAATGATTTGCTCGTAGGCGGCCTGGGTTACAGCATAGGAGACCAGGGTGAGCTCTACAGGGCCAGCGGCGGCGGTGGTCGGTTCGCCCGTGCTGGCCTCGGGGGTGGAGGTGGTGCTACCGCAGGCGGCTAGGGTGCCCGCTAGCCCCAGGCCAGCCATAAATAAAACTGCCGATCGCCGCGAAATATAGCGTTGAGGTGATGTCATGGGTAGCTCTCCAAAGAATCTCCGGTATCTCGATAGGGTTTTCGAGGATTACGTTTATGGACTTTATCATAAAATTCTCGGATAAATTTGAAATTCATTCGAGATCGATATGAACATTTTCTAGATCTCGTCTGCATCTTGTTTTGGAGTGGCTTGCATTCAAGCTGCGAGTACGGTAGGTTTGTTTCACATCGCGGCAGCTGCCTGGACGGCAGGTTTGGATTTGTGGATGCCGCATGGCGCTTTGACTGGCGCTGATGTAGGTCTGACTGAGTTGGATTGAGCACCCCTTGAGGCATGCCCCCTAAGGCGCACCCTAGAGTTTTGGAGATTACCCGTGGGAATTCGAGTCGAAAACGTGTCTAAGCGGTTTGGGGAATTTCAGGCCCTGGAGCCGATTAACCTCGACATTAAGAGCGGTTCACTGGTGGCGCTGCTGGGGCCGTCTGGGTCGGGCAAGTCCACCCTGCTGCGGGTGATTGCGGGGCTAGAGCAGCCCGACACCGGCAGAATTTACATCTCGGCCCAAGATGCCACCACCAAGTCGGTGCAGGATCGCCAGGTGGGCTTTGTGTTTCAGCATTACGCACTGTTTAAGCACCTGACGGTGCGCAAAAATGTGGCCTTTGCCCTGGAGCTGCAAAAGTGGCCAAAAGATCGCATTAAGAACCGCGTCGATACGCTGCTCGACTTGGTGCAGCTAAATGGGTTGGGCGATCGCTACCCCTCCCAACTCTCCGGTGGGCAACGCCAGCGGGTGGCTCTGGCACGCGCCCTCGCGATCGAGCCTCAGGTTCTCTTGTTGGATGAGCCCTTTGGTGCGCTGGACGCCAAGGTGCGCAAAGACCTGCGCGACTGGCTGCGTCACCTCCACGATGAGGTGAATGTCACCACCGTCTTTGTCACCCACGACCAGGAGGAGGCGATGGAAATCTCCGATGAGATCGTGGTGATGAGCAATGGTCGAGTTGAGCAGGTGGGGTCGTCGGCTGAAATCTACGAAAACCCGGCCAGCCCCTTTGTGATGAGTTTCATCGGTGCGGTCAATGTACTGTCGCCCGATAACACCTGGAAGTCGCTTCACCGCGATGCCCCTACCCATGGGGAGGTGTTTCTGCGGCCCCACGACATTGAGATCTTCACCACCCACTACGATGGCAGTGTGGCGGCCACGGTGAACCACATCATTCACCTGGGCTGGACGATTCGCATCGAGCTGACTCTCGACAATGGTCATCCCATTACCGCCCACATCAACCGCGAGCAGTTCCGCGACCTGGGCCTTGAAACGGGGCAAACGGTGTATCTGCGCGCCAAGCTCATTCGCAGCTTTGCCACTGCGCCGGGCTATGCGCCGTCGGTGGCGTAACACCGCAAAGACCTTATTCAAGCTGGGGTTAAAGCCACGAGGCAGCGAAATTCACTCGTTTGGTTGGCAGGTTGAACGGATTAAGCGTTCAACCTGCCAACTTTTTAGCGAGCATATAGCCTCTGAATCGGCGTTCAGCCCGTTCAGCTCAACGGTTGCGAGCCGGGGAGCCGCAATATAATGTCATAGTGGTTTTGGCGCTTCCAATCCGGGGGCCAAGACGTAAGCAGGTAGGCAGGCGATGGGGTTAGCAGGTATAGATTTGGGGCTGGCAGTCAGCGGGTTGGCGCAGCTGGCGTCGCCAGGGCCAATAATCTTTCAGCTGGGGCCATTGGCCATTCGCTGGTACGGGCTGCTGATTGCGATCGCCCTGGCAATTGGCATCACCCTGGCGCAGCGGCTGGCCCAGCGGCGCGGACTTGACCCCGAGGCGGTTGCCGACCTCTCGATCTGGTTGGTGCTGGGGGCCTTGCCCGCCGCCCGTCTTTACTACGTCGCCTTTGAGTGGGATCGCTACGCCGACAACCCGCTGAGTGCCTTCGCCATCTGGCAAGGGGGAATTGCCATTCACGGGGCGATCTTGGGCGGTATGCTGGCGGCGCTGTTGTTTGCTCGCATCAATCGACTGTCGTTTTGGGCACTGGCGGATGTGGTGGCCCCAGCTCTGGTGCTGGGCCAAGCTATTGGTCGCTGGGGCAATTTCTTTAACTCCGAGGCCTTTGGTGGCCCGACCAACCTGCCCTGGCGGGTTTACATTCCCCCCGCCCAGCGCCCGCCGGGGCTGGGGGCTGTGGAGTACTATCACCCCACCTTTCTCTACGAATCGCTGTGGAATTTGGGGGTGTTTGCCCTGGTGATGTGGCTGTTTTTTTGGGGGCTACGCCATCCCAATCGGCTGAAGACCGGCACGCTCTTTTTGGTCTACTTCGCCACCTACAGCCTGGGCCGCTTTTGGATTGAGGGGCTACGCCTCGATAGCCTAATGCTTGGGCCATTGAGAATCGCCCAAGTGGTGAGCCTGACGGGGATTGTCTTGGGGGTAGCTGGGCTACTGTGGCTGTACGTGGGGCGGCGATCGCTGCCCGATGTGGTCAAAGGCGGCTAAGCCCCGATCGACTCCCGGAAAAAACGCCCTGGAATTCTCAACGAGAATTCCAGGGCGCAGTAGGGGAAGTGACGATTGACTATGGCCAGGAACTACTGCGGCGGGGCACTGCCTTCGGAAGCGCAGTCTCCACCCCCTCGGCCCCTGCCCATGTTGCTGCGCAGAGCCTCCTGCAACTCAGTTTCGCTAACGCCCAGTTCGGCGGCGGCAGCGGTCAGGTCAGGCCGGGCGGGCGGTTCCGCTGGCAGGCCCAGGGCTTCTTTTAAGGCGGCTTCACTGACGCCTAGCTGCGTGGCGGCGGTGGCCAGTCTTTGGCCGCGATCGCCGTCTCTGCCGCTGCGCAGGGCCTCCTGTAGCTCAGTTTCGCTCACCCCCAGCTCAGTGGCGGCGGCGGCCAGGTCAGGGCGCGGCGGCGGTTCGGCAGGCAGCCCTAGAGCTTCTTTCAAAGCGGCTTCACTAACGCCTAGCTCAGCGGCGGCATTGGCCAGCCCTTCACCATGCCCCCGGCCCTCGGGCCGCTGAGCGGGCTCAGTCGGAGCGGCTTCGGGGGTTGTGGGCTGACTTTGGGTAGTTTGGCTAAAGGCGGCCAGGCTCAGGCCGCCCACCAGGGCCGCCGCCAGGCCAGCAGTCATGAGGGAACGATGCATTACCATGGATGATTTGCTCCGGTGGTTTAGGTTAACAATTCCTATTAAGCCTGGGCACTGTGGCAAAACCATGGCCGCCGGATTACAACTTTGTCATTTTTGCGGCCTGCTGGCGGTGCTAGGCTGTGAGCGCCTATGAACGTTTTATTAGTCGAAGACGAGGCCAAAATTGCCAGTTTTGTGGCCCAGGGGCTGCAAGAACAGGGCTTTGTGGTGGATACCTGCCCCAACGGCACTGAAGGCTATGCCCTGGCCACCGATCGCACCTACGATGTGGTACTGCTCGACATCATGGTGCCGGGCATGGATGGGCTGGCCATTCTCAAGGCGCTGCGGGGGGCGGGCTACGCCGTGCCGGTAATTTTAATCACCGCCCGCAACGAGCTAGACGATCGCCTGGCCGGGCTGAATCTGGGGGCCGACGACTACATCGCCAAGCCCTTCTATGTCGAAGAACTGGTGGCCCGCATGCACGCGGTGGTGCGGCGCAGCGGCGGCGAACGGCAGAACTTTTTGGCCGCTGGCCCCCTACGCCTCGATCGCATCACCCGCGAAGTCACCTGCGGCGGGCAGCAGGTTGAGCTGACGGCGCGGGAGTTTAACCTGCTGGAATATCTGATGCGATCGCCCGGTCGAGTGCTGACCCGCACCCAAATTTTGGAGCATGTCTGGGGTTACGACTTCAACCCCAGCACCAACGTCGTCGATGTGGCGATTCAGCGACTGCGCAAAAAGCTCGACCCCCTAGACGCCGCCCAGTGGATTGAGAGCGTGCGCGGGGTGGGCTACCGCTTTCGCCCCCCAGAAGAAAGCGCCCAGGAACGTCTCCGAGGGGAAAGCTTGTGACGCGATCGCCGCTGCCCCGACTTTCCCTACGGCTGCGGCTGGCGCTATGGTCTGCGGCTTTAGCTGGGGGGGCGCTGCTGGGGTTTGCCCTGCTGTCGAGCTGGCTGATCTACCAGGCCAAACTCGACAGCCTCGATGCCCGGTTAGAGCGCACTGCTCCACTGGGTCGTCCCGGCGATCGCGGTGAACGGCCCGATCGCCCCGCCATACCCCCCAATCCAGAATCAGCCCTGGCCCAAGACCTGGGCCTGCCCGCCGATGCGGAAGTAGGGCTGTTGCTGGTGGGCCGCACGGGGGAGGTGGTTTACCAGTCGCCCCAGTGGCCCAGCGCGATCGCCCAAATTTCCCCTGTGCCTGACCCAACCCAGGGGCGGCGGAGGTCGCGTCGATTGATGACGGTGCGCACGCCTAGCGGGCCTTGGCGAGTGGTGGTGCGGGCTACGCCTGTGGGTCAGCTGGCGATCGCAGCCAACCTCAATGCCCTCCGCCAGGAGATGACGACCCTGCGACGCATCTACGCCCTGACCATTCCCGGCCTGCTGCTGGTGATTGGGGGCGGAGCCTGGGCGATCGCCGGTCAGGCTCTGCGGCCCGTGCGCCAGCTCAGCCAGAGCGTTAACCAGGTGACGGCCCAGGGGCTGCACCAGCGGGTGCCCGCCGACCCCGACCCCGAGTTTGCGCCCTTAATCAACGCCTTCAACGCCATGCTAGAGCGGCTTGAACGCAGCTTTCAGCAGGCCTCCCGATTCAGCGGCGACGCCGCCCACGAGCTGAAGACGCCCCTCACCATTCTTCAGGGTGAGCTAGAGCGGGCCATTCAGCAGGTCGAAACCGGCTCAGCAGCCCAGCAAACCCTCAGCCAATTGCTCGACCAGGTGCGCCACCTGAGCGGCATTGTGCGCAAACTGCTGCTGCTGTCGCTGGCCGATGCCGGGCAGATGAGCATTCAGCGCCAGCCGGTTGATTTCAGCACTTTAGTGCAAGATCAGCTGGAGGATCTCTCGCTGCTGGCCCCCGATCTGGAGGTGACCGCTGAGATTGAGCCGGGGCTAGAGGTAATGGGCGATCGCGATCTGCTGGCCCAGCTGATTCAAAACCTGATCACCAACGCGGCCAAATACAACCTGCCCCAGGGCTGGGTACAAATCCAAGCCCGCCGCGCTCAATCCCAGGTGCAGCTCACATTGACCAACGCCACCACACCCCTTACCCCTGTCGAGGCCAGCCGCCTGTTCGAGCGCTTTTATCGCGGTGAGCCTGCCCGCGATCGCCAAACCGAAGGGCTGGGCTTGGGCCTTAGTCTTGCCCGCGAGATCGCCCGCGCCCACGGCGGCGATCTGGTGCTGACCCCCAGCCCCGTTGGTGAGGCCCGGTTTGATCTGCACCTGCCCGATACCAAGTCCGTTGCCAAGCTTAAAAACTAGGGCTCCGGTAAGTTGAGTGAAACGCAATGCAACCCAACATTGATGGGCCTGCCTGGGTTCTGCCAGCGCTCCATCCAGCCCACAAAGCTGCAAGTCTAGGTCTAGCCAAGGTGAGTGGTAGTCTTGCCCTAAGGGAAGAGAAATATTAGAGTTGTGTAAACAACTGTTAACAAAGGTATAGACTAAATTAAGGAAAATACTCCACTATTGGCTTTACCTTGGGCCAGCGGTGGGCCGCCTTCGTCGTTGTCAGTTCCATGTTTTTACGGCAAGTCAGTATGAGACACGCGCTAAACATTTTGGTCATCTGTGTAGTAAGCCTCTGCGCCTGGCTGCCGATGGCACCGGCTCTGGCCTACGACAACCCCGAACTCCTGCCCGACACCCAAACCGCCATTATCGACCTGGCCAAGTCGCTCAGCGCCCGCCAAGAAGAGAGCCTCGACTCTAAGCTCAACGACTTTGAAGCCGAAACCGGCTGGAAGCTGCGGGTGCTGACCCAGTACGACCAAACCCCAGGCCGCGCCGTCAAAGACTTTTGGGGCCTCGACGATCGCAGCATTATGTTAGTGGCCGACCCTCGCGGGGGCAATCTACTCAACTTTAGCGTGGGTGATGCCGTCTACGATCTGCTGCCCCGCACCTTCTGGATTGAGCTGCAAACCCGCTACGGCAACCAGTTCTTTGTGCGCGAAAACGGCGAGGACAACTCCATTCTCAGCGCCCTCGAGTCGATTCAGGGCTGCCTGCTCCAGGGGGGCTGCAACGTAGTGCCCGGTCTGCCCCAAGAGCAGTGGGTGCTGACGCTGATTACCTCCATCGTCGGCGGCGTGATCTGCGGGTTCGCGGCCCATCCCCGCAAGCCGGGACAGATTTTTGCCTGGCAATGGGTGCTGATTTTTTCGCCGCTGTGGGGGATTCTGTTCTTTGCCTTTGGCATCGGCCCAGTGGTGACCCGCACCAGCGACTGGCTACCTCTGACGCGCAACATCGCAGGCTTTCTAATTGGTGCGTTGGTGGCCTTCCTCACACCCATCCTCGGCAATCAGCCCTCCAATTCTGAGACCTAAAGCGGGCGGCTTAACCCGCCGGTCTGTGCAAAGTGGGCATTGTTCTGAGGAATGATGCCCACTTTGCCTGAATTACACCGGCTGGGCTGCCATGACGGCATTGACCGTTGACAGCAGCAGTCGGGGGTCAATGGGTTTGCTAACGCAGTCGTTGGCCCCAGCCTTAAAGGCCTGGGCCATCTGGGCCGGATTGTCTAGATCGACTAGAGCCAGTATTTTTGGCCCCGACGCGCCTGTCCCCTGGCGGAGCGTGGCAATGATGTCGCGGCCATCGGCGCTGGCGAGGCTGAGGCTGGTGATCATGGCGGCGGGCTGAAGCAGTTCCACCTGGTCGAGCACCCGCGAACCGTCCACAATCCAGATCACCTGGTAGCCAGCGGCGGTGAGCATGTCGCAGATGACGCTGGCGGTTTCTTCGTTGTCTTCAACCAGCACAATGCGCCCGACAATGGGTTCGGCGGTTACAGACTGCTCTGGCTCTGGAGGGTTGGTCAGCCGCTGCAGCGGAATTCTGACCGTAAAGACGGAGCCCTTGCCAACCTCTGAACTCACCTTAATCGAGCCGCCGTGGAGCTCGACCAGCTGCTTGGTGAGGGCTAGCCCCAGTCCGGTGCCGGGGTGCTCACGCTGAAGCACGTTTTCCAGCTGCTGAAATTTTCCAAACAGCAGAGACTGGGCGGCGGCGGAAATGCCAATGCCGGTGTCTTTAATTTGAAAGACGGCGTCATTTTGCTCGCGCCGCACGTGCAGAACGACCTTGCCGCCAGCATCGGTAAACTTGACAGCGTTGCTGAGTAGATTGGCGAGAATTTGCCGCACCCGCCGGGGGTCGGCCACAAAGGTGTCTTGGCCGTTGGGCAGCTTGAGGTCGAGGGCGATGTCGATATCGTTTTGGGTCGCCTCGTTGCGAAAGGCATCGACGCTCTGGCGACAGAGGGAGGTGAGGGAAAACTGCCGCACGTCTAGAACAGTGCGCCCAGCCTCAATTTTTGACACGTCAAGAATGTCGTTGATGACCCGCAGCAGCTGCTCGCCGCTGGTCTGAATGGTGGAGAGGTAGTCGCGCTGACGGGGGGTAAGATCGCCCAACGACCAGCGCAGCAGGGTGGCCGACATGCCAATGATGTAGGTGAGGGGGGTGCGCAGCTCGTGGCTCATGGTGGCCAGAAACTCGGTTTTGGCGCGGTTTGCGGCTTCGGCAGCCACCAGGGCATCCCTTAAGTCTTGGGTACGTTCGACCACGCAAACTTCGAGGTTTTGGGTCTGCTGCTGAAGCTGGTGGTAGAGCTGGGCCTGGTTGATGGCGATCGCCAGGTGTTCGGCAATGTGCTGCAAAAACTCGGTTTCCCAGGGCTGCCACTGGCGCAGGTCGTCGCACTGGTGCACAATCAGCAGTCCCCACAGCGTTTGCCCCACCAGAATGGGGGCCACGGCCTTAGACTTCACCTGCATCTGCTTTAGAAAGGTTGCCATGCAGGGGGCTTGGGGGTAGGCTTGGGCCACATCGTCGATGACGAGGGGACGACCGTGGCGGTAGCGGCGCTCCTGATGGGGGTAGTCGGGGTGGTCGTGAAAGCAGAGGTCTTCGGTGTAGTTGAGCACCGAGGCGAGGCGATCGCTCGATCGCGCCTCGTAGGTGATGTAACCCCTGGTGCCCGCCCCCTTAGCTTGACTTGGGGCAGCGCTATCCATCGACTTTGTTGGGACGCTCACGGCTGGGTCAAATTGGTAGATCAGCAGCCGGTCGGCCTGGAGAAACTGGCGAACCTCGGCCACGGTGGTCTCTAAGATTTCGTCCAGCTCCAGGCTGCCCTGAATTTTAGCGATCACCTGGTTCAGCAGCAGGCGACGCTCTTGCTGCCGGTCGATGACCGTTTGGGCCGGTACCTCGGCGTTAGCATCGGTGTAGGCCTGGAGCCAGGCCAGCATAAACTGGCTGAGGGCATTCAAACTGGTGGGGGCCAGAGTTGGAACCAGATCCCGCTGGCTCAAAAAGGCCTCAACGGCTGCGGCCTCGGCAACTAGGCTGACCAAGGTGCGATCACCCTCCTGAGGGTGCGCGGTCACCAAAACCGAAAGCTCTGGCCCCAGCAGGCACCAAAAACTACTGCCGTCAGCGGTGTCGGCAGACAGGTTGTCTTCGGTGAGCAGAGTCAGCTGGTGCCGCTGGCCGTACTGACGCAAAAATTGCCCTAGCAAAACCAGAGCCGCCTTGGGCATGACCTGCTCAGTGCCAAGGTTTTTAGGGCCACGGTCTATAAAGTCAGACATCTCTACATTCTGAGGCCGAGGGCGCCCACTGCGGTGGTTTAAAACGGGGCATTGCCAAAGAAAGCCTTAAGGTTTGAAGCGTCGCCATGCTAGGGAGTCCCCATGGTAGCTTTCGTTTTGGGCCTACCCTGACTTACGCTAGAGTTCCTTCAGATTTGATGTTTGTCCTAATTGTTGCCCTAGGGATTGCCCATGCATCGCTTAGCCGCTACCCCCGGCGGCTGGACGCCGGATACCAAGGGCGTCATTTTTGTCGAGCAGACCCCGGCACCGCTGGTGTTTCTCACCGCCGCCGATACCGAAATTCAAAGTCTGACTCGGGCCAGTTTTCCCGCCGATTTTCCGGCCCTACGGGTGGCCAACCTGCTTCAGCTTCAGCAGCAGTTGGCGATCGACACCTACGCCGACGATGTGCTGCGCCACGCCCAGCTCATTGTGGTGCGGCTGCTGGGGGGCCGCGCCTACTGGCCCTACGGACTGGAAGTCGTTCGGGATGTGGCCGCCGAAACCGGGGCTGCCCTGATTGTGCTGCCCGGCGACGATCACCCCGCCCCCGACCTGATCAGCCATTCCACCGTGCCGCTGACGGTGGCCAACCAGCTCTGGCGCTACCTCAATGAAGGCGGCGTCGAGAATATGGCGCATGGGTTGATGTGGGTGTGCGATCGCCTTCTCCACACCGCTTACCATCCCCCCGAACCGCAGGAAATTCCTAAAGTTGGCATCTATCCCCTTTGGGCGTCTACTGTTCAACCGCCGACAGTCCCTGGCTCCCTCTCCCCTAGCCCCTCTCCCATGGGGAGAGGGGGACTGGAGTGTGAAACTGCCAAAGTGGGTCTGATTTTCTATCGCGCTCACTATCTGGCGGGCAATACTGCGCCCATTGACGCGCTGTGTGCGGCGCTGGCAGAACGACAGCTCCACCCGGTACCCGTATTTGTATCGTCGCTGCAAGATCCTGAGGTGCAGGAGGAGTTGATCACTCTGCTGAAGCCCAAAGAGGGTCAGGGCATTGATGTGCTGCTGAATACCACCAGCTTTTCGGTGGCGAAGCTGGACGGTGCCACGCCCAATTTAGATCTGTGGGAAACCCTGGATGTGCCGGTGCTGCAAGTGATTCTCAGCGGCGGCACCAAAGCCGCTTGGGAAAGCCAAAGTCTAGGCCTCTCGCCCCGCGACATTGCCATGAATGTGGCTCTGCCCGAGGTGGATGGGCGCATTATCACCCGTGCGGTTTCGTTTAAATCGGTCAATCAGCGCAGCGAGACGCTAGAAACCGATGTGGTCACCTACGAGCCGGTGGGCGATCGCATCACCTTCGTCGCCGACCTAGCCGCCCATTGGGCCAGCCTGCGCCGTACCCCCGTGAGCGATCGCCGCATCGCCTTAATTCTCGCCAACTACCCCAACCGCGACGGTCGCTTGGCAAATGGAGTTGGTTTAGACACGCCCCAGAGTGCGATCGAAGTTCTCCACGCCCTCAAAGATGCTGGCTACACCCTGGGCGACATTCCCACCGATGGCGATGACCTGATTCGCCAGCTCACCGCCGGGGTGACCAATGACCCCGAAGGCAAGGATTTTCGCCAAATCCACCAGTCCCTTGCCCTCGCAGACTACTGCCAGCATTTTGAGACTCTGCCGGAAGCGGTGCGTGTTGGTATGAGCGATCGGTGGGGCATGCCTGGGGAAGATGGGGAAGAAATTCAAAATTTCTCCTCCGGAGACGCTACGCGAACAAAATTCAAAATTCAAAACTCCCTACCCCCTACTCCCCACCCCACTATCACCTCACCTGCCCCCTTCCCGATCTCTGGCATCCAACTCGGCAACGTCTTCATCGGCGTTCAGCCCAGCCGGGGCTACGACCTCGACCCCTCGCTCAACTACCACTCGCCCGACCTGGAACCAACCCACGACTACCTGGCCTTCTATCTTTGGCTGAGGCATACCTTTGGGGCGCAGGCGATCGTTCACCTGGGCAAGCACGGCAATTTGGAGTGGCTGCCCGGCAAAGGCGTCGGCCTGTCGCAGGACTGCTACCCCGAGGCGATGTTTGGCCCCATGCCGCACCTGTACCCGTTTATTGTCAATGACCCCGGCGAAGGCTCCCAGGCGAAGCGCCGCGCCCAGGCGGTAATTCTCGACCACCTCACTCCACCGCTCACCCGCGCCGAACTCTACGGCCCCCTCGAAAAGCTTGAAGGGCTGGTAGATGAATACTACGAAGCCCAGAGTTTAGATCCAAGCCGGTTGGCCTTGATTGGCGATCGCATCCTCACCCTCCTCACCGAAACCAGCCTGCTTGCTGAAATTTCCACCAACCCAGGGCAGACACGTGGGTCTGCCCATACACCCACCCATCCACCCACCGACCCATCCACTCCCCCACTCCCCACCCTCGACACCTACCTCTGCGACCTCAAGGAAGCCCAGATTCGCGACGGCCTCCACATCTTTGGCCAGTGCCCCGATGGCCGCCAGCTGCGAGATTTGATCGTGGCGATCGCCCGCCACCCCAACCCTGGCCGCCAGGGATTAACGCGCGCGATCGCAGAATCTTGGGGTCTAGACCTCGACCCTCTCACTATCGATCTCGGCGAATCCTTCACCCCCTCACTCCCTCACCTCTCCACCTGTCGCATCGCCGGAGACGTTGTTGAAGCCTTAGAAGAGGAAGCGTCGCGTCTGGTGGAAGGGTTATTGATGAAAACTACTGCCCCGAGCCGCCCTCTCCCTAGCCCTCTCCCAGGGGGAGAGGGAACCGGAATTGGCTCCAGCCCCCCTCTCCCTGAGGGAGAGGGGCTGGGGGTGAGGGGGACAACCCTCGCCGCCGAACTCCACTGGATTCAGCACACCCTCATCCCCGCCCTGACCCGCACCACCGACGAGATCGCCAACCTACTGTCGGGCCTCGACGGGCGCTACGTGCCCAGCGGCCCCGCCGGAGCCCCCACCCGCAATCGCCCTGATGTGCTGCCCACAGGGCGCAATTTCTTCTCGGTAGATATTCGCGCTATCCCCACCGAGAGCGCCTGGGATGTGGGGAGGCGAGCGGCGGAAGTCCTAATCGAGCAGTACACCCAAGATCACGGCGAATACCCCCAAACCCTGGGCTTGTCGGTGTGGGGCACGTCCACCATGCGTACCGGCGGGGACGACATTGCCGAAGCCCTAGCCCTAATGGGAGTGCGCCCGGTGTGGGATGGCCCCTCGCGGCGGGTGGTCGATTTTGAGGTGCTGCCGCTGGCGGCGATCGGGCGGCCTCGGGTCGATGTCACCCTGCGAATTTCGGGCTTCTTTCGCGATGCTTTCCCCAATTTGATCGACCTGGTAGATCAGGCGGTGGCAGCGGTGGCGGCTTTAGAAGAACCGCCCGATCAAAATCCCCTGGCGGCGCGATCGCGCCAAGAGAGCGCCGAGTGGCAGGCCCAGGGTCTAACGGCAGAGCAGGCGGAGCTGCGATCGCGCTACCGCATCTTTGGCTCTAAGCCAGGGGCCTACGGAGCTGGCTTACAGGGGCTGATCGAGTCGCAAAACTGGACGACCGACGAAGATTTAGCCCGCGCCTACCTGAACTGGAGCGGCTACGCCTACGGTCGCAACGCCCAGGGCCACGCCATGCCCGAGGCCTTCGAGCAGAGGCTCAAGCACCTGCAAGTGGTGCTCCACAACCAGGACAACCGCGAGCACGACCTGCTTGACTCCGACGACTACTACCAGTTTCAGGGGGGCATGACAGTGGCGGCCCGCACCCTCCAGGGGCAGCAGCCCGCCACCTACTTTGGCGACAATGCGGTGACGGCCAAGCCCAAGGTGCGATCGCTCGACGCCGAAATTGCCAAGGTCTACCGCTCTCGCGTGGTCAACCCCAAGTGGATCGAGGGCGTCATGCGCCACGGCTATAAGGGAGCCTTTGAGATGGCCGCCACGGTCGATTATCTGTTTGCCTACGACGCCACCGCCCGCTGCGTCGCTGACCACATGTACGAGGGGGTAGCCCAGGCCTATGTGCTCGACCCAGCGGTGCAGGCCTTCGTGCAAACCGCCAACCCCTGGGCGCTGCGTGATATGGCCGAGCGCCTGCTCGAGGCCCACCAGCGCGGATTGTGGGCCACCGCCCCCGAGTCGATGCTAGATGCCCTCCGCCAAACGGCCAACCAGGCCGAAGGCGTGGTAGAGACCCAGCAGCTCAGCTCACCAGGCCATTAGTGTGAAGGTTGCTACCACTGCCGGTCGAGAAACTCTGGACTTGTGATGATAAAGGTAAGGTCAAGGTTGCTTACCCCTGCCCTAGGGCATGCTGGGCTAGTCACTCACAGCCACGGAGAATTATGGAAGGCATCCCATGACTGGGCAAAAGGTTAGTCAGATTCTTTGGGTTGGCAAACCTCCAGAGGCGACATCATTACCCAGTTTTGCCGCCTCTAAATTGGCAATCATTGCCCTAGATCAGGTGCATGCCGCTCTGGCTTACCTGGCCGCTGGCCACCGCATAGATGGCGTGCTGCTCGATCTAACGGCCCCAGCCACCGAGGGGCTAGATACGCTCCGGGCTCTCCAGGCCCAGGCTCCTGGCCTACCAGTGATTGTGTTGGTCAGTCCAGACCAGACATCCCTCGGCCTAGAGGCCGTGCGGGCCGGGGCAGAAGATTATTTGATCAAAGGGCAAACCCCGATTGCCGAAATCTGGCGGGCCGTGGGCTGCGCCCTTGAGCGCCACCGTCGGCACCAGGCGATCGCCCCGCCTCCCGCCGCCAAGGGCGATCTAGACACCGTGGCCAGGCAAGACCAGCGCTACCAAAAGATCTTTCAGGAGGTGCCGGTTTCTCTGTGGGAAGAAGATTGGTCGGCGGTTATAGACCTGGTGCGCGATCTAGAACACCAGGGCATTACCGACTTTGCCGCCTACATTGACCAGCACCCCGAGTTTGTCGCTCTGGCCATGCTGCAAGTGCAAATTTTAGACGTCAATCAGACCACCCTAGACATCTTCAATGCGCAGACCAAAGCAGATATTCTGGGCTCCCTAGAGGTGGTGTTTTCGACCCTCGATACCCTGCCGGGGTTTAAGGCAGAGCTGACGGCCTTTTGCCTCGGTGAACCGGCATTTGAGAGCGAAAAAGCCATGCGCACGGTGACCGGAGAGCTGATTCATACCTGGGTAAAGACCACGTTTCCTGACTGGCAAAGCGGGTCGAGCCAGGTGCTGGTCAGCCTACTCGATATTAGCGAACGGGTGCAGCTTGAAGCCGAACGCAGACAGGCCGAGGTGCTATTGGCCACCCGCATTCGTCAGCAGGAGGCGGTGGCTCGGCTGGGGCTGGCGGCCACGGGGGCCGATCGGCTAGAGCCGATCTTGCAGCAGGCCACCGAGCAGGTGGCGGCGGTGCTAGACATGGAGTTTTGCACCGTTTTAGAACTGACAGAGGGCGGCAGCCAGCTCCAGCTGGTGGCCGGGGTGGGCTGGCATCCCGATCGCATGGACACCGTGACTATCCCGCTTGAGCAGGCCTCGCAATCGAGGCTGACGCTGCGATCGCCCGATCCCATCTTCATTGATGATATGGGTCAGGAAACCCGCTTTAGCGCCACCCCCGTGCTCAACGCCCACCAGATTGTCAGCGGCATGAGCGTGGCGATTCGCGTGCAGGGCGAACCCTGGGGGGTGCTGGGGGCCCACTCTCGCCATCCCCGGCAGTTTTCGACCGACGATACCTACTTTGTGCAGTCGGTGGCGGCCCTACTGGCCCTGGTGATTGAGCGGATAGCCACCCAGGCAGCCCTGACGGAAAGCCACCAGCAAATGCAAACGGCCCAGCGCATCGCGGCCCTAGGCAGCTGGGAGTACGACATGGTCAACGATCGCCTGCATTGGTCAGAGGCCTGCAAACAAGCCGCGGGGATTGCCCCCGAGCAGGCGATGCTAACCTATGACGACTTTTTGCGGCACGTTCACCCCGACGACCTGGCCATGGTCATGCAGCAGTTTGAGCAGGCCAGGCGCGATTGCACCGCCCTAGACTACGAGCATCGCTGGATCTGCCCCAGCGGCGAGGTGCACCACCTGCACCAGCGGGGTGAAATCACCTATGACTCCAGCGGCAATCCCCTGCACGTCGTCGGCACCCTGCAAAATGTGACAGAGCGCGCCCGCCTCGACAGCGATCGCCGCCGGGCTGAAGAGACCCTGCAACAGCAGGCAACCCTGCTCACCAACGCCGAACGCATTGGCAACATGGGCAGCTGGGCCCTTGACCTAAACGCCAATCACTTAGTCTGGTCAGCGGGCACTGATCGCCTGTTTGGCATGAGCCCAGAGGCCCCGATCGAGACCTTTGAGGGGTTTCTCGCGCGGGTGATACCCGAAGATCGACCCAAACTGCTAGCGATACACCACCAGGTGGATGCCGCCGCCGGGGTTTTGGAGGTTGACTACCGCATCCGTCGCCCTGACGGGGAGACGCGCTGGCTAGTGGATTGGGGCAATATCGAGTTGGATGCCGCCGGTCGGCCCTTCCGACGACTGGGCATGGTGATGGATGTGACGGATCAAAAAGCCGCCGAGGCAACTCTGCGGGTCAGCGAAGAACGGTTTCGGCTGGTCTCCAGGGCAACCAACGACGCCATTTGGGACTGGGACATTGTCGCCAATACCACCTGGCGCGGCGAGGGGTTTAAAACTCTGTTTGGCTACAGCGACGCCGACCTCAAGGCCCCAAGCGACTGGTGGCACAGCCACCTGCACCCGGAAGATGGCCCGCGAGTGCTGGCCTCAATACAGACGGCCCTAGCAGGAAATGCCACCAGCTGGAAAGATGAATACCGCTTTCGTTGCCAAGACGGTAGCTATGCCTACGTGATGGATCGCGGCTATATCATGCGCAATGCCCAGAGGCAGGCGATTCGGATAATTGGCGGCATCCTCAACCTGACCGAAAAAAAGAATCTGGAGGCCCAGCTGCTGCAAAGCCAAAAAATGGAGGCGATTGGCCAGCTGACCGGTGGCATGGCCCACGACTTTAACAACCTGCTGACGGTGATTATGGGCAACGCTGAGCTACTGGTAGAAGAACTCGGCCCCCAGCCCCAGCTGCGATCGCTGGCCGATATGATCGGCAGGGCTGCCCAGCGGGGGGCCGACCTCACCCAGCGGCTGCTAGTCTTTGCCCGCGGCCAAACCCTCGCCCCCCAACCCGTGGATGTCAACCGGCTAATTGCCCATATGCAGGGGCTACTGCGCCGCACCCTAGGAGAGCAAATTGAGATACGCTGCGGCTACGATGACCGCCTGTGGCCCGCCCTGGTAGATGACACCCAGCTTGAGAGCGCCCTGCTCAATTTGTGCATCAATGCCCGCGACGCCATGGGCGGGGTGGGCTGCCTCACCCTAAAGACGGCCCAGATGCCCATGGCCGCCGAAAGCGGCGATCGCCCCGGCAATCTCCACCCCGGCGACTACGTCGTGGTCACGGTGTCAGACACCGGAGTGGGCATGGCCGCCGATCTGCTGAGCCGGGTGTTTGAGCCATTCTTTACCACCAAAGCCAAAGATAAGGGCACCGGGCTGGGGTTGAGCATGGTGTACAGTTTTGCGTGCCAGTCTAACGGCCATGTCACCATTGACTCTGAGCCGGGGGTGGGCACAACCGTGCGGCTCTATCTGCCCCGCTGCAGCGATCGCCAACAGCTGGCGCTAGAGGGCGATACCCAACCCGAAGCGGCCCTCTATGGGGGTGGCTCAGAGCTGATCTTGCTGGTCGAAGACAATGCCCTGGTGCGAGACTACGCCCGGCAGCAGCTCAAAAGCCTAGGGTATCGGGTTTTAGCCGCCCAAAACGGCCCAGAAGCCCTGGAGATGCTTCAGCAGCAGCCTGAGATCGATCTGCTGTTTACCGATGTGATTATGCCCGGCGGCCTGAATGGCCGAGAGCTGGCCGACGCGGCCCACCGACTGCTGCCCCAGCTGCGCGTGCTCTACACCTCCGGCTATGCCGAGAACGTCCTGCCCCAGAGAGAAGACCCAGAGGCCGAGATCCAGCTGCTGCACAAACCCTACCAGCGAGCCGAGCTGGCCCATAAAATCCGTCAGGCCCTGGCCGATAGCTAACCAGGGGATTTTTTCTCGACGTACCGCCATGACCTTCCGACTGCCCATCCTCTCGCCTCGCCTTGCCAAAGGGTTTGCCCTAGTCGGGCTGGCGGTGGTGTTTGCCACCGATACTCTGACACCCCTGGGGTCTGGCCACGCTAGCCTATATCTGCTGTTTGTGGCGGTAGCGGGCTGCTCCCGCAGCGATCGCTGGGTATGGGGCGTTACCCTCGCCAGTCTGGGCCTAACGGCGGCGGGCTTTTTTGTGTCGCCGCCGCCGCCGATAGAGGTTGCCCTAGTCTACCTGATCGCCAATCGGCTAATAGCAGGCCTGGCGATCGCCACAACCGGCGGCCTTACCCTGACAATTTTGCGGTACATCAAGCAGGTAAAGGATTCGCAACAAGCGCTTGGCGACACTTACGAGACCCTCAGGTCGCAGCAGACCCTGCTGCAAATCGCCAGCGAAATTGGCCGTTTTGGGGGCTGGCTGGTGCCCCTCGATAGTCCTACGGTGATCTGGTCTGAGGAGGTGTGCCGCATCCACGAGGTCGAGCTGGGGTTTGCCCCCACCCTGGCCCAGGGCATTGAGTTCTACCCGCCGGAGTACCGCGATCGCGTTAACACGTTCGTTACCGCCTGTATCGAAACCGGCCTGCCCTTTGACGAAGAGCTGCAAATTATCACCGCCCGCCAGCGCCGGGTGTGGGTGCGCTGCATTGGCCAGCCCGTCCGCAACGATCAGGGAAAAATTGTGGCCATACAGGGAGCCTTCCAAGATATCACCGCCCAAAAGCAGACCGAAACATTCTTAGAGCGCAGCGAGCAGCGGTTTCGCCAGCTGGCCGACGCCATCCCCCTAATCGTTTGGACCGCCGATCCGCAGGGCCTGGTTGACTACACCAGCCAGGCCCTGCGGGTCTACACCGGCGTCTTTGAACCCAAACCCCATCTCAGCCGTACCTGGCTGACGCTGCTGCATGCCGACGATCGCGCCCCCTGCCTAGCGAAGTGGAAGGCGGCGGTGCAAACCGGTAGCCCCTACCGGTTTGAGTTTCGGCTGCGGCGCTACGACGGCGACTACCGCTGGCACCTGGTGCAGGCCATTCCCATTCGCGACGACGCTGGCACCACGGTCAAGTGGTACGGCACCGCCACCGAAATCCACGAGCAAAAGCAGCTTGAATACGAAGCCCGCCAGACGGCCGATCGCTTTAACACTACCCTAGAGAGCATCACCGACGCCTTTTTTACCCTCGATCACGAGTGGCGCTTCACCTTTCTCAACCGCCAGGCCGAGCGGCTTATACAGCGCCAGCGGGCCGATCTGCTGGGTAACTGTGTGTGGGATGAGTTTCCACAGGCGGTGGGCAGTGTCTTTCAGCAGCAGTTTGAAACAGCCGCCGAGGAAGCGCAATCGGTTGAATTTCGAGAATTTTACCCCCCCTTAGATGCCTGGTTTGACGTGCGAGCCTACCCCTCCAGCGAGGGCCTGGCCGTGTATTTTCAAGATGTCACCGATCGCATTGTGCTAGAAGAGCAGCTACAACAGTCCCAGCGGCTAGAGTCGGTAGGACAGCTCACTGGCGGCATTGCCCACGACTTTAACAATCTGCTGACCGTCATTTTGGGCAACGCCGAGCTGCTCAGCGAAATGCTCGAACCCGACCCCCAACTCCAGCCCCTAGCGGCCATGATTGGCAGTGCCGCCCAGCGCGGGGCCGACCTTACCCAGCGGCTGCTGGCCTTTGCCCGTCGCCAGGCCCTCGACCCCGAGGCCGTGGATGTCAACCGGCTAATTGACGCCATAGATGGGCTGCTGCGCCGCACCCTGGGCGAGCATATCGAGATTGAAATCGTGCGCCGAGCCGGACTGTGGCCCGCCCTAGTTGACTCCGCCCAGCTCGAAAGCGCCCTGCTCAACCTCTGCCTCAACGCCCGCGACGCCATGGCCCAGGGCGGCCGACTGACGGTTGAAACCGCCAATACCCACCTCAGTAAAGACTACGCCGACCAGCATGTGGAGGTAGTGCCGGGGCAGTACGTCATGGTGGCGGTGTCAGACACGGGCCTGGGCATTGCCCCCGAAAATTTAGAGCGGGTGTTTGAACCCTTTTTTACCACCAAAGAAACCGGCAAGGGTACCGGCCTGGGGCTGAGCATGGTCTACGGATTTGTCAAGCAGTCGGGGGGCCATATTAAGCTCTATTCTGAGCTGGGCCAGGGCACCACCATTAGAATGTACCTACCCCGCTTTCAGGGCAACAACGAGCTTCAGCTCCGTCAGGTAGATAGCGCCGTGGTGGGTGGATCAGAGCTGATTTTGCTGGTCGAAGACGAAGAGCTCGTGCGCCGCTTTGCCCACGACCAGCTGGTGACTCTGGGCTACCGGGTGCTGGTGGCCACCGACGGCCCCGCCGCCCTGGCCCTGGTGCGCCAGCGAGACGATATCGACCTGCTGTTTACCGATGTAATCATGCCCGGCGGCATGAGCGGGCGCGAGCTAGCCGACCTGGCCCGACAGCTCAGACCCGAGCTAAACGTGCTTTACACCTCGGGCTACACCGAAGATGCCATCGTCCACCATGGCCGATTAGACCCTGGGGTACAGCTCTTGAGCAAGCCCTACGGCAGAGCCGAACTCTCCCACAAGATTCGCGATGCGCTGGCCGCACCGCCCTGCCCATGACCCGACCCGCCTTGCCCATTTCAGAGCAGCTGCGGCTGCAGGTGCTGCGATCGCACTACCTGCTCGACACCCCTGCCGAGACCGCCTACGACAACCTGGTGCAGTTGGCCGCCCACCTGTGCCAGGTGCCCATAGCCGTCATTAACCTAGTCGATGAGCACCGCCAGTGGTCTAAGGCCGCCGTGGGCCTAGAGCGGTTTGAAAGCCCCCGCCAGACCTCCTTTTGCACCCACGTGGTTGATAGCGATGCCCCCCTGGTAGTGCCCGACACCCACCAGGATGCCCGCTTTGCCGACAACCCCTTTGTCGTGAGCCCGCCCCACCTGCGCTTCTACGCGGGCCTGCCGCTGAGGTCGCCCCTGGGGGTAACCCTGGGCACCCTGGCGGTGTTTGACCGGGTGCCCCGCACCCTCACCGCCGAGCAAATGACCCTGCTAGAGGCCCTGGCCCGGCAGGTCATGGCCCAGCTAGAGCTGCGCTTTGAGCACATTCACCATCGCCTCACCGCCCTGCGCCTGGCCGTGGCCCAGCAGTTTAGCCAGATGAACACCTGGCAGTTTTACATCGCCGAGAACCGCCTACTGTGGACCGAGGGCATCTACCGGCTGACCGGCCTCACCGCCGACCGCTTTGACGAAACCCTGGAGGCCTTTGTAGCGCTGGTGCACCCCGGCGATCGCGACGCGGTCACCACCGCCCTGCTCCAAGCGGTGCAGGGCCAGCCCCTCGACCTAGAGCACCGGCTGGTGCGCCCCGACGGCGAAGTGCGCCAGGTGCGGCTCCAGGGCCAGAGCTTTGCCGGTGACAGCGCCTTTGCCCCCCTGCTGGTGGGCACCCTGCAAGACCTCACCGCCGACAAGCTGGCCCAGGCTCAGCAGCAGGCCCAGCAGCAAGCGCTGCGCTATGCCCACGACACTCTCAGCTTTCATATCCACAACTCCCCCCTGGCCGTGGTGGAGTGGGACTGGGCCTTTCGGGTTAGCCACTGGTCGCCCCAGGCCGCCGCCCTGTTTGGCTGGAGCGAAGCCGAGGTGCGGGGGCGGCACCCCGGCGACTGGCCCTTTGTCTACCCCGACGACGCCCCGGCCGTAGAGCAATGGATGGCCCAACTGCTCTACGGCGAGACCTGGCGCAACGTCAGCCACAACCGCAACCTGACCCGCAACGGCGCGGTGGTGCACTGCGAGTGGTACAACTCAGCGCGGGTCGACGACGATGGCAACCTAGTCTCAATTTTTTCGCTGGTGCTCGATGTCACTGAGCGGGTGCAGGCAGAGCAGTCGATCGCCGCTGGTCTGGCCCGAGAGCAGGCGGCTGGGGCCGCCCTGCTGCTGCGCAGCCGCGAGCTGCAGCAGGCCAACCAGCAGCTGCACGAGAGCCGCGCCCTGGCCCGCATCGGCGGGCGGCTGGGGCGACTGGGGGGCTGGGCCGCCGATATTGGCCGCAACCAGGTGTACTGGTCAGAGGAAATCTTTCACATTCTAGAGTGGGAAAGCAACGATGCCCCCTCCCTAGAAAACGCCCTCGATCTCTACCCTCCCGAGCACCGCCAGCGGGTCAGTGCCGCCATTGCCACCTGTGCCCAAGCGGGCACCCCCTTTGACCTAGATGTCGAGCTGTATACCGCCACCGGGCGACGGTTTTGGGCCAGAGCCATGGGCGAAGCCGAGCGCAACGCCAAGGGCGACATTGTGCGGGTGATTGGGGCGTTTCAAGATATCTCTGCCCAAAAGCAGGCCGAGTCGGCCCTAGAGCGGTTTGCCACCCGCCTGCGCACCACCCTCGAAAGCATGACCGACGCCTTCTATCTGCTCGACGACCAGTGGCGCTTCACCTACCTCAACGCCGAGGCCGAGCGGGTGCTTAGGCGATCGTCAGGAGAGCTAATTGGCCAGGTGGTGTGGGAAACATTTCCTGGAGCGCAAGAGTCTCAGCTCTATAGCGAATATCACCGAGCGGTGCGCGACAATCAGTCGCGGCATTTTGAGATGTACTACGAGCCGCTGCACGAATGGTTCGACGTCAATGCCTATCCCTCCAGCGATGGCCTGGCGGTGTACTTTCGGGTAATTAGCGATCGCATTGCCCTCGAAGACCGGCTGCGCCAGGCCCAGCGCCTAGAGTCCCTAGGGCAGCTAACCGGCGGCGTGGCCCACGACTTCAACAACCTGCTCACCGTGATCATGGGCAATGCCGAACTGCTGGCCGAAACCCTCACCCCCGACTCGGCCCTGCGCCCCCTGGCTGAGATGGTCAGCAGCGCCGCCCAGCGCGGGGCCGAGCTCACCCAGCGGCTGCTGGCCTTTGCCCGCCGCCAGGCCCTCGACCCCAAACCCGTGGATGTCAACCAGCTAATTGCCACCATGACGGGCCTGCTGTGCCGCACCCTGGGTGAGCACATCAAAGTGGTGAGACTGCCCGCAGACGGTCTGTGGCCCGCCCTGGTAGATGCCGCCCAGCTCGAAAGTGCCCTGCTCAACCTCTGCATCAACGCCCGCGATGCCATGGCCCAGGGTGGCGAACTCACCCTTGAGACCAGCAACGTCTATCTCGACCAAGACTATGCCGACCAGCATGGGGAAGCGCAGCCGGGTCAGTACGTTCTATTGGCTGTCTCCGACAATGGCGTTGGCATTGCCCCAGAGCATCTGTCCCGCGTATTTGAGCCCTTTTTTACCACTAAAGAGGCAGGCAAGGGCACCGGGTTGGGGCTTAGCATGGTGTATGGTTTTGCCAAACAGTCCAACGGCCACATTGCGATTTATTCGGAATTGGGGCATGGCACTACCATCAGGCTGTATCTACCAAGATATTTCGGCACCCAGGAAGACGTACCCGAGAACGTAGTGATGACAGCCTCTGCCAGTGGTCAAGAAAAGATACTCTTGGTCGAAGATGATGACTTGGTGCGCAGCTATGTGCAAAATCAGCTAGAACAGCTGGGCTATCGCGTGACGGTGGCCAACAGTGGCCCGATCGCCCTGGAGATCATTCAGCAGCAGGCTGAAATTGATCTACTGTTTACCGACGTGATTATGCCTGGCGGCATGAGCGGCCGAGAACTGGCCGATGCCGCGCGACGACTGCGCCCCGACCTCAAAATTCTCTACACATCGGGCTACTCAGAGCAGGCCATTGTTCACCACGGCCGCCTCGACCCCGGCGTTAAGCTGTTGAGTAAGCCCTACCGCCGGGCCGATCTGGCCCAAAAGATTCGCGATGTGCTAGATGAATAGGCCTGATTGGGCAGGCTTAGGGGTGAGTGGATAGGCGATAGGGTCCTAGGGCCAGGACAACTAAAAAGCGGTAACGGATGAGCGATCGCCGACTGTTGATTTTAGACGATGACCCCATGACAGGGGAGACGATTCAGCGGATTGCTGAATTTGCCGGGCTGGAGGTGCACTTTACCCCCGACCCAGGCCGGTTTTTTGATCTGCTCCACGAGTGGCGGCCCACCCACATTGCCCTCGACCTGGTCATGCCCACCATGGACGGCGTGCAGGTGATGGCTCGCCTCGCGAAGCTGTCGTGCCGGGCCAAAATCATCATCACCAGCGGCGTGGGCAGCCGCGTACTCGACGCCGCCGGGCGCTCGGCGGTCGAGCACGGCCTCGACATTGCCGGAGTACTGGCCAAACCCTTTTCACCCGCCCAGCTGCGGGAGATGCTGCTGGGCCACATCTCCACCGGGCCACCGCCGCCACGAGCCATCGCTACCGCCCCAGCCGAGCCACCAGAAATTACGCCGACCGACCTCCACCAGGCCCTCGATCGCCAGGAGTTTGTGCTGGCCTACCAGCCCAAGGTGCTCTGCACCACGGGCGAACTGGCCGGGGTTGAGGCGCTGGTGCGGTGGGCTCACCCCACCTACGGTCTGCTGCCGCCGGGCCGGTTTATTCCCCTGGCGGAGAGCTGCGATCTGATCGACCCCCTCACCGACCAGGTGATCGATCAGGCCCTGGCCTGGTTTGGGCCGCTCTGTGCCGGGGCCACCCAGCTGTCGCCCACCACCTGCGATCGCCTCATGCTGTCGGTCAATATTTCGGCCCGCACCCTGGCCAACGGGGCGCTGTTTGAGCGCGTTCAGGAGCGCTGCCAGGCCCAGGGCGTTGACCCTGCTCGGCTGATCTTTGAACTCACCGAAACCAGCGCCATGGATGACCCCGTGGCCTCCCTCGATCTGCTCACCCGGCTGCGCATGATTGGCTTTCACCTCTCCATCGACGACTTTGGCACCGGATTTTCGTCGATGCTGCAGCTGGTGCGGCTGCCCTTCTCTGAAATTAAAGTTGACAAGTCCTTTGTGATGACGGCAATGACCTCCCCCGAGTCGCGCACCGTGGTGAAGTTTATCGTCGATCTGGGCCACAGCCTGGGGCTGCGCTGCACCGCCGAAGGGGTTGAAGACGCCGAAACCCTGGCCTACCTCACCGCCATAGGCTGCGATCTGGCCCAGGGCTACCACATTGCCCGTCCCCTGCCCGGCCACGATTTTTGGCCCTGGCTGGCCGCTCGCTCCCACACAGTCGCCCGCCTCTGAGGCAGCCCGAACCCTATATCGCTGTGGCCAGCCTGGTTGAGATATTTCCCTTTATAACGCTCAAACGTTCAAACATTTTAAGGGTTTCTCAATGGCCTAGCCAACGTGACGACGGCTACCCCTGGCCCCGCGCTGTTTTCCCGCGCCCGCTAGCGCAGCTCATTAAACTACAGACTGTGAATCTCTGGGCAGCAGCGATCGCCCCCGAATATGTAAGGGCAATATAAAGAAAGCATGTAAGCTCACACGTTTGCATACAAATCGTCACACAGGCCCAGGATGAATGACTTCACCGACGATGCTGAGCGGCTGGCAGCGGTGCAGCGGTACCAAATCTTAGATACGCCGCCGGATGCGGCCCTAGACCGCATCACCGCTCTCGCGGCCCGACTGTTTCAGGTGCCGATCGCGCTAATTACGGTGGTCGATCGCAATCGCATTTGGTTTAAGTCGCGCTACGGGCTGGCCCTAGAGCAAATCGATCGAGAATCGGGGCTGTGCGCCTCGGCCATTTTTCAGAGCCAGGTCTACGCCATTGCCGACGCCCGCCAAGACCCGCGCACACGGACAAATCCCCTAGTTCACAGCGAGTTTGGCCTCGGGTTTTACGCCGCCGCTCCCCTGGTGACCCCCGAGGGCTATACCCTCGGCACCCTGTGCATTATCGATCGCCAGCCCCGCCAGCTCACCGCTGACGAGGCCCAAACCTTAGTCGATCTGGCCGCCGTGGTAATGGATGAACTGGAGCTGCGGCAGCTCAATCAGGCGCTAGAGGCCAGTTCGGCGGTGCGCACCGCCGAACTGGCCGATCGCAACGCCGAGCTAGAGGCCAGCAACCAGGCCCTGCACATGAGCAACCAGCGCTTTCGCAACGCCTTTGACTATGCCGGTATTGGCATGTCGCTGACCAGCCTGGAGGGCCACTGGCTAGAGGTGAATCGCGCCCTCTGTGAAATTACCGGCTACACCGAGGCCGAGCTGCTGGCCATTAACTTTCAGTCCCTCACCCACCCCGACGATCTAGAGGCTGACCTAGATCTCATGGGTCAGCTGCGGCGGCGCGAGATTCGCCACTACCACCTCGAAAAGCGCTATCGCCACAAGCAAGGCCACTGGACCTGGATTTTGCTCAGCTGCTCGCTGGTGTGCGACCTCCAGCACAAACCTCTGTACTTTGTGTCTCAAGTTCAAGATATCAACGGGCGCAAGCAGTCAGAACTGGCCCTACACAAAAGCCAAACCATGCTGCTAGAGGCCCAGGCGATCGGCCACATCAGCAGCTGGGAGTACGACGTCGCCACCCAGACCATCACCTGGTCGGCCGAAAAATTTCGCATTTTGGGGCGTGAGCCCGCCCTGGGCGAACCCAGCTTCGACGAACTGCTGCGGCTCTACCATCCCGAGGATGGCGACCGACTGCGCGAGATAGTGGAGCAAACCCTGACCACCGGCCAGCCCTACAGCCTGCGGCTGAAATGCACCCGTGGCGATGGGGCGATTCGCTACCTCGACCACCGGGGCCAGGCTGAACGCAATGCCCAGGGCCGCATCGTTCGCCTGTTTGGCATTACCCAAGACATTACCGACCGCGTGCAGGCCGAGCGCGAGCTGCGCGAAATGAGCACCGCCCTCGCCCATGCCGTCGAAGGCATTTCTCGTCTAGACAACGCCGGGTGCTACCTCAGCGTCAACCAGGCCTACGCAGCCATGGTGGGCTATGCCCCAGAGGAACTGGTGGGCCAACCCTGGCAAATAACCGTTCACCCTGACGATTTAGAGCCTGTCACCTTGGCCTACGAGCGCATGCTGGCGGAGGGCAAGGTGAACGTTAAAGCCCAGGGAGTTCGCAAAGATGGCTCGATTTTCCACAAGCAGCTGTTTCTGGTGACGGCCTACGACGACCAGCAGCAGCGCCAGGGGCACTACTGCTTTATGAAAGACATCAGCGAAAAAGCGCGGCTTGAGGCCGATCGCAAGCAAGCTGAAATTGCCCTGCAACAGGAATTAGAGCGCCTGTCCGAGGTTGTAGATATCCAGCAAAAGGTCGCCCTGGTCAACCCTCACCTCGACCAGGTGATGACGGTGATCGCAGAGAGAGCTCTGTCGCTGACCCGAGCCGATGGGGCCGCCGTTGAGCTGATTGAGGGCACCGAGCTGGTGTGCCAGGCCGGCAGCGGCATTGCCCAAGACCATCTGGGCTGGCGATTGCCCTTGGCCAACAGTCTGGGTGGGCAGTGCCTCACCGAGGGTCGAGCGCTGTACTGTGCAGATATGGATCGCGAGGGATGGAACAAATCTTCTATTTTTCAGGCGCTGGGGCTGCGATCGGTGGTGGTAGTCCCTCTGACCTACCAGGCAGAACGGGTCGGCGTGATCAAAGTCTTCTCACTCCAGCCCAACGCCTTTACAGGGTCTGATCGGCAAACCCTTCAGCTAATGGCTGGTTTTCTGGCGGCCAGCCTGAACCTGGCCAAGGAGTTTGAGGCCAAAACCGCCCTGCTGCAAGACCTGCAAGACAGCGAAGAGCGCTATCGTTCGGTGGTGGCGGCCCTCTCTGAGGGAGTCGCCGTGGTGCGGGCCGATGGCACCCTGCTCACCTGCAACGCCAGCGCGGCCAAGATTGTGGGTCTGCAAAGCTGGCAGATCGTGGGGCGATCGCTCGCCGACATGACCCTGACCTTTATCCAGGACGACGGTTCCCCCTGCCCCTACGACCACCACCCGGCCTGGATAACCCTGCGCACCGGGCAGGCGGTCAACAATCGGGTGCTGGGCCTGGTTAAGCCCCACGGCACCACCTGGATTTCCTGCAACACTCGCCCCCTGCAGCATCCCCACGACCCCCTGCCCTACGCGGTGGTGCTGTCGTTTACAGATATTACCGAACTCAGGCGATCGGAGGTGGCGGCCCTGCGGCGGCGGGCCGAGCAGGAGCGGCTGCTCAGCGAGATTGCCCAGCGCATTCGCCAAACCCTCGACCTGGAGGCGATTCTCACCACCACGGTGACTGAGGTACAGCAGTTTTTGCGCACCGACCGGGTGATGATCTATCGGTTCGAGGCCGATGGCAGCGGCACGGTGATTGCCGAGGCCATGACGCCGGGGCTGCCCTCCCTGCTGGGTCAACGCATCAAAACCACCGTCAACGAAAGTCACCTGGCGAGCTATCAACGGGGGGAGGTCAGAGCCTGTGCCGACATTCAGACCGAAGAGGCAATTTCCTGCCATGTGGATCAACTCACCCAGGCCAAGGCCAAGGTAATTGTGCCGATTGTGCAGAGCAATCACCTCTGGGGGATGCTGCTCGCCTACCACGGCCAAAGCCCCCACCCCTGGGAGGCCTCGGAGCTAGACGTGCTGAAGCGGCTGGCCATTCAGCTGGCGATCGCGATTCAGCAGTCGCAGCTGTACCAGCACATTCAGACCGTGAACCGCCAGCTCGAACACCTGGCCACCCACGACGGCCTCACCCAGGTGGCCAACCGCCGCAGCTTTGACATTTATCTTCAGCAGGAGTGGGGCCGTCTGCTGCGCGCCCAGGCTCCCCTGAGCCTGATTTTGTGCGACATTGACCACTTCAAACGCTACAACGACACCTACGGCCACCCCGCCGGGGATGTCTGTTTGCAGCAGGTGGCCCAGGCCCTAGAGCAGGTGGCCCAGCGCCCCGCCGACCTAGTGGCCCGCTACGGCGGCGAAGAGTTTGCCCTCGTGCTGCCTGACACCGATCGCGCCGGGGCCAAGGCGATCGCCCGCGCCATTCAGCAGGCCCTGGCCGAGCTAGCCCTGTACCACGGGGCCTCGCCCCTGGGTCAGCGCATTACCCTCAGCCTCGGCATTGCCAGCGTCATTCCAACGGTGGGTCAGAACGCGCAGACCCTGATCGACCAGGCCGATGCGGCTCTCTACAGCGCCAAGCAGCAGGGGCGCGATCGCTACTGCCTAGCGCCTGCCTGTAGCGGTCAAGCCACGTAAACCTTGTTCAAGCACAGCCAGATATCGGATCCCTGGGGAAGACTAACGATATAGCTGAACTGACCCGTATTTTTGGGGTTTCGCTTTTTATCTACATCCACTACATCCCATAACCCAATTTGGCCCCGGCCCATGCCTGTTAACTCTGTGTTCCCGGTATCTAAGGCCATCAATCCGCAGCCGCTGGTACTGGCGGGCGATACAGCTCTGCCCGCTGTGCTCGCTACCATGCGGCAGCGGGGCAGCAGCTATGTGCTGGTGACTAGCCCCCAGCACCACCCCATTGGCCTGTTTACCGAACGTGACCTGGTGCGCCTGACCGCCGCCGATCAACCCCTAGCCGCCCTCACCCTGGCCCAGGCAATGGCGCCCAACCCGGTAGTGTTGGCCGACACCGAGTTGGGCAACATTCTGACGGTGGTGACCCACATGCACCGCCATCGGGTGCGGCATTTGCCCATTGTCTCTGCCCAGGGCACCCTGACGGGCATCATTACCCACGAAAACATTCGCCAGCTGCTTCAGCCCATCGACCTGCTGCGGCTGCGGCGCGTCGATGAGGTGATGGTGCAGCAGGTGCGCTGTGCCAGCCCCACCCTGTCGGCGTTGGAGCTGGCCAAAACCCTCGATCGGCATCGCATTAGCTGTCTGGTGATTACCGCAACCGGGCAGCCCGGTGCCCCACCCATCGGCATAGTGACTGAGCGCGATATTCTGCGCCTGCAAGCTAGTCAGTCGCCGCTGGCCGACGGGACGGTGGCGGAGATCATGCAGTCGCCGGTACTGCGAATTCAGCCCCAGGCGTCGCTGTGGCAGGCCCAACAGCAGATGCAGGAGCATGGGGTGCGACGGCTGGCGGTGGTCAATGCCCAAGATCAGCTGGTGGGGCTGCTCACTCCCACCAGCCTGCTCCAGGGGGTCGATCTGGCCGAAACCCAGGTCACCATTGAGACCCTCGATCACATGGTGACCAATCGCACCCTCGATCTTGCTCAGACCAATCAAACCCTGCAAAAGCAGGTGGACGAACGCCGCCGAGCCAAGGCGGCCCTGCAAGATCAAATTGACCGCGAGCGCCTGGTTAACCGCATTGCCCAGCGCATTCGCCAATCGCTGAATTTAGACGATATTCTGCAAACCACCGTCACCGAAGCCCAGCAATTTCTAAAGGCAGAACAGGCGTTTATCTACCAGTTTGAGCAAACCACCGTTGGGCATATCGCGGTAGAGTGCACAGGCGAGCGCTGCACTCAGCTGCAAGGACAGGCTGAGCTAGAGGCGGTGCTGCAACAGATCAACCCGGCGTTTTATCAGACGGGTCGATTGCACTCGATTCCAGATTTGCAGGACACCCGGCTGCCGAGTGCCGATCTCCAGCTGTTTCGCCACCTACCCATCCGGTCTCTAGTGGTGGCCCCAATTATTACCAAAGAGACTCCCTGGGGGCTGTTGGTTCTTAACCAGTGCTCTGCCCCCCGGCGCTGGGAAAAACGGGAGATTGATTTGCTCAAACAGTTGGCGAACCAAGTGGGCCTGGCCATTCAGCAGGCGGCACTCTACACCCAGCTCGAAACCGCCAACGCCCGCCTAGAAAACCTGGCCAGGGTCGATGGCCTCACCCAGGTGGCCAATCGCCGTCGCTTTGACGAACACCTGAGCCAAGAATGGCGGCGCATGCGGCGCGATCGCACCCCGCTAAGCCTAATTTTGTGCGATATCGACCACTTTAAGCTCTATAACGACACCTACGGCCACCCAGCGGGCGACGCCTGCCTGAAGCAGGTCGCCCAAGCTCTAGCCCAGGTCGTGAAGCGCCCCGCCGATCTGGTGGCCCGCTACGGCGGCGAAGAGTTTGCCGTGGTGCTGCCCGCCACCGATATCCACGGGGCCGCCACGATGGCCGCCGCCATACAGCAGGCGATTGCCCAGCTCGGCCTCGTCCACCAGACGTCTCTTACCCGGCCCTACGTCACCCTCAGCCTGGGGGTCGCCTGCACCACACCCAACGCAGACCCGTCGCCCCAGGCGCTGATTGACCAGGCCGATCGGGCGCTTTATAGAGCCAAGCAGCAGGGGCGCGATCGCTTCCAGGTGTTTACCGCCGAACTGGCACAACAATCGTGACGTTCCATAACGGTTTGCTCCCCAGAGGGTGCAAGCGCGGCCCTGGCAGGCACCCTCTAGGTATAGTTTCCGGCTGACGTTCTGCCCCTATGGTTCAACCTGCCCCCTCCCCAGACAGCGGCATTGCCGGGCCTCCACTGGCCCCTGGGGGCGACCTCTCGGCGATGATTGAAACCCTAGAGCAGGGTCTGGTGGTGTGCGATCGCCACCAGACTATTACCCTGGTCAATGCCGCCGCTCGCCACCTGCTGGGCCTGGGGTCGGGCGAATTGACTGCTGCTAGTCTGACTGAGGCGGTGAGCGTTTACATACCGGGCGATCGCACGCCGCTGCCCAGCGATCGCCTGCCCCTGTGGCGGGGGCTAGGGGGCGAAACCCTGGGCGATCTGGAGCTGGCGATCGTGCATCCGGGGGGCGATCGCTACCTGGTGCTGGCCAACAGCCACCCCCTGCTCGATGCCAGCGGTCAACCCCTGGGGGCGGTTATGGGCCTCTACGACATCACCCAGCGCTACCGGGCCGAAACCGCTCTGCGGGCCAGCAATCAGGGCCTCCGCACCCAGGCCCAGCAGCGCATGGAAGACCTACAGGCCGTCAATCTTCAGCTCCAGCAGGCCGAAGCCACCCTGCGCCTCTTCTACGACCTGCCGTTTTTGGGCATGGCCATTATTGCCGCCGACACCCAGACCTGGGTGCGCTTCAACGATCGCCTCTGCGACATGCTGGGCTACAGCCGCGACGAGATGCAGCAGCTGATCTGGATCGACCTCACCCACCCCGACGATCGGCCGCTAGTGCTCGACCAGGTCGCTCAACTCTCCGCCAGCACCGTCGATAGCAGTATTCTCGAAACCCGGTTTTTGCGCAAAGACGGCCTGATTGTCTACACGTCTCTAGAGATCAGGGTCATTCTCAAGGACGACGGCAGCACCGACTTTTTTGTCACCACCATCAAAGACATTACCGAGCGCAAGCTGGCCGAAACCGCCCTAATCGAGAGCGAAACCCGCTTTCGCGCCACCTTTGAGCAGGCTGCGGTGGGCATTGCCCACGTCGCCCCCGATGGCCTGCTGCTGTGGCTCAACCCTACCCTGGGTAAGATTCTTGGCTACCCCCAGTACGAGCTAATTGGTGAATCGTTCCAGGAGATGATTCACCCCGACGACCGAGTTGACAACCAGCGCTACCTCGACGAGATGTTGCAGGGCCAGCGCCAGAGCTACTCCTGGCAGCAGCGCTACTTCTGCCAAGATGGCCGCTTAATTTGGGCGAATTTGACGGTGTCGCTGGTGCGCGACTCGGTGCAGCAGCCCAAATACTTCATCGTGGTGCTGCAAGACATCACCCTGGCCAAGCTGGCCGAAACCACCCTTCAGCAGTACGCCCACCGCCTGCGGGGGCTGCACGATATGGATCGGGCCATTCTGACTAACTTTGAGCCCCAGGATATTGCCCAGTCTGCCCTGCAGCTGCTCAGCCAGCTGCTCAGCTGCCCCCAGGGCATCGTCGCTCTGTTTAACCAAGACATCCAGCTAGGCGAAGTTTTGGCCAACACCAGCGGCCCCACCCCAACCGCCGCCCCTCTATTTCCCCACCGGTTGGTGCTTCCCATAAAAGATTTTGTTTTGGCCCAGAGTCCCCGTCCAACCTCGGTTTTTCGGGTGCAAAGCCCTGAGCAGCTGACCTCGCCCCCGGCTATTTTGCAGCGGTTTACGGCGACCCCGGTACAGTCGGTGATGGCGATTCCCCTGGTGGCCAATGGGGATGTGATCGGCGAGATTACCTTGACCTCGCCGCACCCGGCCCACTTTAGCGACGACCACGAGGAAGTCGCCCGAGAGGTCGCTGACCACCTGGCCATTGCCCTACAAAATGCCCGCCTGTTTGAGCAGGTCAGGCACGATCGCGCCCGCCTGCACGCCCTCTCCAGCCAGCTGCTAGAGGCCCAAGAAACCGAGCGCCGCTTTTTAGCCCACGAGCTGCACGACGAGGTGGGCCAGGCCCTCACCGCCGTCAAGCTCAACCTGCACCGCCTCGATCGCATCGCCGACGACCCCAGGGCCAGTGAACCCCTGCAAGACTGCCTCTCCATCGTCGATGGGGCGCTTCAGCAGGTGCGCGACCTTTCCCTCGACCTGCGCCCCTCCATGCTCGACGACCTGGGGCTGGTGCCCGCCCTGCGCTGGTACGTCAACCGCCACGCCGATCGCACCGGCCTGCAAGAAACCCTGGTGTGCGACCCGCCCCCCGAGGGGCTGCCAGCCTCCACCGAAACCGCCTGTTTTCGCATCGTGCAAGAGGCGCTGACCAACATTGCCCGCCACGCCCAGGCCCACATCGTCACCATCACCCTGGGGCAACACAACCACACGCTGCACCTCTCGATTCAAGACGACGGCGTGGGGTTTGATCTAGAGGCCATTGGCCGGGCCAAAACCGAGGGCACCAGCCTGGGCCTGCTGGGCATGGAGGAACGGGGCCTGCTGATCGGCGGGCAGTTAACCATTACCTCGGCACCGGGAGAGGGGACGCATATTGCTCTGCGGGTGCCGATTCGGGATTAGGGGTCGGGTTAGCAAGTTAAAAGGTTGGAAAGTTAGCAGGTTCGAACCTTTTAACTTTCCAACCTTCCAACCTTCCAACCTTCCAACCTGCCGATCGCAATCCAACCCGTCCCAATTACTCCAGCATCTCTAGGTTGCGGACGCCGCCCTGATCGGCGCTGGTGGCCAGCAGGGCGTAGGCCTTGAGGGCAGCGGTAACTTTGCGCTGGCGGGGTTGGGCGGGCTTCCAGGCGGCTTTGCCCTTGGCTTCCATGGCGACTCGACGATTGGCCAGTTCCTCCGCCGACAGATCGACGTTAATGGTGCGGTTGGGAATGTCGATCAGGATGCGATCGCCCTCCTCTACCAAAGCAATATTGCCGCCCGCCCCCGCCTCCGGCGAGGCGTGGCCGATGGAAAGGCCCGAGGTGCCGCCCGAGAAGCGCCCGTCGGTAAGCAGGGCGCAGACCTTGCCCAGCCCCTTTGACTTCAGGTAGCTGGTGGGGTAGAGCATTTCCTGCATGCCCGGCCCGCCCTTCGGCCCCTCGTAGCGAATAATCACCACGTCGCCCGCCTGCACTCGATCGTTGAGAATGCCGTTGACTGCCGCATCCTGGCTCTCAAAAATGCGGGCGGTGCCCTCAAACACCAAAATGCCCTCGTCTACGCCAGCGGTTTTGACAATGCAGCCCCGCTCGGCCAGGTTGCCGTAGAGCACCGCTAGGCCGCCCTCGGCGCTGTAAGCGTGCTCAACGCTGCGAATGCAGCCCTTTTCGCGATCCAAATCCAGCGTGGGCCAGCGGGTCGATTGGCTAAAGGCCTGCTGGGTGGGAATACCCGCCGGGCCAGCCCTAAAGAAGGTGTGGACGGCTTCGTCGTCGGTGCGGCGCACATCCCAGCGATCGAGGGAGGCTTTCATGGTGGGGCTGTGGACGGTGGGCACATCGGTATGCAGCAGCCCGGCGCGATCTAGCTCGCCCAAAATGGCAGGGATGCCGCCCGCGCGGTGCACGTCTTCCACGTGGTAGTCGGGGATGTTGGGGGCGACTTTGCAGAACTGGGGCACCTGGCGCGACAGGCGATCGATGTCGGTGAGGGTAAAGTTGACCTCGGCCTCGTGGGCGGCGGCCAGCAGGTGCAGAATCGTGTTGGTGGAGCCGCCCATGGCGATATCCAGCATCATCGCGTTCTCAAAGGCCTCGAAGCTGGCGATCGAGCGGGGCAGCACCGACTCGTCGCCCTGCTCGTAGTAGCGGCGGGTGATGTCAACAACGGTGCGGGCGGCGGTGAGGAAGAGATCTTTGCGATCGAAGTGGGTGGCCAGGGTGGTGCCGTTGCCCGGCAGCGACAGGCCGATCGCCTCGGTGAGGCAGTTCATCGAGTTGGCGGTGAACATGCCCGAGCAGGAGCCGCAGGTGGGGCAGGCGGAGCGCTCGTACTCGTCGGCTACCTCGTCGCTGATGCTGCTGTCGGCGGCGACCACCATGGCATCGACCAGATCAAGCTTGTGCTCGGAAAGCTTGGTCTTGCCCGCTTCCATCGGGCCGCCCGAGACAAACACGGCGGGAATGTTGAGCCGCAGCGCCGCCATCAGCATGCCGGGGGTAATTTTGTCGCAATTGGAGATGCAGACTAGGGCGTCAGCGCAGTGGGCGTTGACCATGTACTCGACCGAGTCGGCGATGATCTCGCGGGAGGGCAGGCTGTAGAGCATGCCGTCGTGGCCCATGGCGATGCCGTCATCTACGGCGATGGTGTTGAATTCTTTGGCGACGCCGCCAGCGGCCTCGATCTCGCGGCACACGAGCTGGCCCAGATCCTTTAGGTGCACGTGGCCGGGCACAAACTGGGTAAAGGAGTTGGCCACCGCAATAATGGGCTTCTCAAAGTCTTCGGTTTGCATGCCGGTGGCGCGCCAGAGGGCGCGAGCCCCGGCCATGTTGCGTCCGTGGGTGGAGGTTTTAGAGCGATAGGTCGGCATGGCACATTCTAGTTATCTAAAAGATTGTCTATGGTCTGGCTTTAGACGTAGCAGGATGGAGCGAGGCCATAAACCGCAATACCTACCATAGCTGACTATACGGATGAATTGACGGTGCGACCATTAGCCCCATCAGCGGGTGAGGATTGATCCAGGCTTAGGAGAAAACAGCAGAAATTCAGATGCTCTGAGGACACGCTTTGCCGATAAAGATCTCAGAAGTACAAACTGGGGTGGCTAGGGTGCGAATAGCTAGCATCGGAATCTCCTAGCTATTCGTAGGTGTTACGAGCACCTGCGGACAGCGCCAGAGTTGTCGAGTTCTGCATGTTGCCGTTCTGTTGAACAGCTTAATGGATTAGTGTGCTGGTGCGATCGCTCCCCGTCAACCATAGAGCAAGAGAGACCTCGCCTGAAAAAATATGGAAAGTTTCCTGCGTTCTGCCTAAAGCGGCATAATATACAGAAAGTTGAATGGCTCTAATATAAGATCAAAATTGGTATGGCATGGCACAAGATTTCAAGGGTTTCAACCTCCTATTTGCGCTTATGTCAGTGTCATTCTACGCAAAATTTATTGCTATCTACCTGATTAAGGAAAATATGCCGAAACTTTCGGTCTATCATCCCTCAGCAAAGTTAGATAGGCCGAAACTATCTATCTAATAAGCTTGTTAAGCTGTTAGTCATTCAAACTGCGCTAGTACGATCGCCCTGAAAGCCTTACAGCAAAGGCCTTGCATAACTCACCATACAATTTAGATGCTCAACAGCTTAGGCCGCACATGATTGTGAAGTCTTCACCAAACCAAAGGAGAGGAAACACCTCAGTAGTAATGAGTTAGCGCCCATCACGTACTACTTTTTTTTTGCACGGAGTGGTAGATGACAGAGAAGTCAAAAATTATTAAGGGTTTTGGAGAATATATTATGTCTCCTTCAGGCAGCTTCTTGATAGTACCTGTAGCCCTAAGCTTTATTGCTTTGATCATACCTGAAATAGATGCAATTACAGCCAAAGTTCTGTTCGGTTTTTCAGTAGGTCTGATTAGTGTAAGTCTTCCTCTTCAGTTCCAAGCTTACGATTGGTATAAAAAGACTTTAGATTGTTATAAAGAATCGAACGAATTACATAGAGAATCAAATAAATTCATGATTGAGGTGCTTAAGAGGTATAGAGATTCAAAAAAAAATCAATCTAAGATTTTTCTTCGAATTGTAGATAAATACCACGATGAATTCATTGAGACACTTGAAACTTTAGCAGAAGGTTATGTCAAGATTGGTAAAGGACATCTATATACAGGAAACTTGGTTCTTTCGGGAAGTGATTCGATCAAATTAGCACGGAAAAAGGTTCTTGCTGTTGAAACAGGCCAAGATCCTAAAAAGTGGAGAGAAGACGAGAAGTTTAAATCTTACACTTCAGCAAACATTGAAGTGGCCAGGAGGGAAAATGTAATTTTTGAGAGGATCTGGGTAATCAAAAGAGATACTGAAAAGCAATATCATCAACTCTGGAATGAACATCAGCTAGGAAATATCGATATATTTTATGTTTTTGAAGATATCATTGATGATGATTATTTAAAGTATATTGACTTTGTTATAATAGATGATGAAATAGTTTATGCAGCCAATGTTTCCTCTAATAATAGAGGAAGGAAATTGTATAATGGTGGATCAATCAGTCAAAGATTAAGTGAAATTGAAAAGCATCAAAGGCATTATGAGACTCTAAAAAGATATGGGCAAGAATACAAAGGGTATTAATTAATGTTTAATAATGCGAAGTTAAGTTGCCTGATACAGTGTAATTTAATAGGTGCGTGCATACGGAATGGAAATTTACGCTATCGGTTATGATGGAAGTATTATCACCACCTGAATCTGGTGACGCGCCAGCCGTTATATCTATCTTTCACCTAAATTTAGTTGAGAACCTAAAATTTGATTGAAGTTTTTTGACCATTACGTCTAAGGCGGGCGAAGTCATGTTGTTAAGGTGGCGATAAGTCATCAAGACAAAACACTGAGCTATTGGCAAGTCAAAATGTCTGACTCTGGATGGGAATGAGTTGATTTACACTTGGCAGATCAAGGGGGTGTTTGGCGGCAAGCCCGACCCAAAAAACCTCAATCCATCTACAATTCTCCCGAATTAATTACCCAATTTACTCCTGAACAGAAAGCTACCCTAGCTAAACTCAGCCGCAAGTGGAGAGACTATACCCTCTCAAATCAACCGATTGATCGTTCGCTTGTCTCTGCTATAATTTGTGCTGCTTACAGAGCAGTGGCCCATACTCAGTACATCAACGCCCTGCTAGAAAAGCCAAGGATTTTATTTTTTGATCCGCCTGATGCTGCGTGTCAAGAACTGCTAAAACAGTGGATGATTCAAAAACAAATTGAGCAACGCAAAAGTGAGCAACGAATTCTTATAGAGCGAAAACTTTGGGACAGAGTATTGCGCTATCATGGCATTTCAGAAGAGATTGACCCAGCTCTTAGAGAGCAGCACTATAACCAACGCCCTAGCCTAACCTGGAGTCATGTTTGGGAACGGATGGAGCAAAAACTCTATGGGGAATACTCTGCAAATTATTGGGCAAACCCGCCGACGCCATTCACCATCTTCTCGGTGAGGAGCAAGTGCGAGCAGCGATGAAAGACGATTTACTGCTTCCCGATGCTTGGGCAGACTACTGTAGCTGGTCAGAGTTTTGCATTACAACTCTTAACTATCATTTCAATGCTGACCTGTGGCACCCTTTGCAAGGGTTAGTCAAAAATTGTGGCTGGTTTTTCCCCTTCGATGAGGTGTGTGTTGTGTGCGATCGCACCTGGCTATAACGTAACTACATGAAACGCTTCTACCACCACGAATTTGTTGTACCAACTGAAGTCGTCGATGGCAACGGCCACGTCAACAACGTCGCCTATGTGCAGTGGATGCAGGATATCGCGATCGCCCACGCCACCAGCGTCGGCTGCACCACCGAGACCCAGGCTCTAGGAGCCACATGGGTAGCCCGATCGCACCAAATCACCTACCTGCGCCCGGCTTTTGGGGGCGATCGCCTGCGTCTCACCACCTGGGTTACTACCCTGCGCAAAGCCCGCAGCACCCGCCAGTACAAATTTTTGCGCCTCAGCGACGACACCGTACTGGCAACGGGCGCGACCGACTGGGTCTTTGTCGATGCCGTTACCCATCGCCCCCGCACCATTCCCGCCTCAGTATCGGGCTGTTTTGAGCTAGTAGATGCCCCAGGCGATCGGTAGCTCAGGACTACCGCAGCCGCTGTTTAAGCCAAAAATCGAGCAGCGGTAGGGCAATGCGATAACCAAACTGAGGGCCGTAGATCAGGCCCTTTTGCTCCAGGCTGGTAAGCGCCCCCTGCAAACCGCCGCCCCGCGAGAGCTGGTGCTTTTTAATGTAGGCGTTCGACTGGGGGCGATCGGTGGGGTCGAGGGCCAGGCTTTCGAGCACGCGGGCCTGGGTGGGGGGCAGCAGCAGCAGCAGCGCCTCAAACACCACCGCCATGTCCTGCGCTAGGGCCAGCATGGCACTGTGTACCTGGTGAGCCTGGATCAACTCAGGCAGGGGAGAGGCGATCGCATTGCAGCCCAGCCACAGGCGCTGGGCCAGGGTAATGGCATCTTTCATATGCCCCTGCACATAACTGAGAAACATCTCCAGGGCCTCGCTTTCGGGGTCAAACTTGAGGCCCGCCGTGGCCATGGTGCCAATCACCCAGGGTTGCAGTTCGCGATCGCTCAGGGGAGTTAGGGCAATCACCGGCAGCTGGCTGGCGGTCATCCAGGGTTCGGCCACGGTGGCAATCAGGGCATAGCTGACCCGGTTCTGGCGCTCAATTTCCTGGCGCAGATGGCTTTCCCACTTACCCTGCCGATCCCACGAGCGAATGTGGGGAAAGTTGTGAAACATAATCACCACCTGGCAGTTGAGCCATTCCGCCAGATCTTGGGGCAGCGAGAGTAAATTCTCAAACAAGGGCCACTCTTTGCCCAGGGTCTTGGGCCAAACTAGGCGCGCTTCGGCTTCTAAGGGCTGATCGACGCTGAGGGGCTGATTTAGGCTCCACTGCTGAATCTGAGCAATTTCAGCCGGTTCTGAGAAAGCATTTAGAATGCCGTCGGCCAAGAACCGCAAAAACTGGCCCGCATTGCGGCAGCGCAGTAGATCAATTTCCAGACAGCGTGAGCCTTCCTGGCGGGCGGCGCTGCGAATCAGAGTGCGGCGACCAATGCCCGGCACGCCGGTCACCACAAAATCGCTGTCTTGACGAAGCAGGGCACAGACGCGTTCGAGTTCGCTTTCTCGGCAAATCAGCGCCTGCGGCACAAACGGATTGAGCATTGAGGCGGAGCTGCACTATTTTTTAGTGCTATAAATATAGGCTAAGTACTTGCGAATAGTAGCACTTGATTTTTGAGGTAAATTGCACCCGTGGCCCACAGCACCCTCCCCAACAAAAGCGCGTCTGCTAACCTTTGGCATACCCTCAGCCCCGAGCGGGCGATCGCGCTGTTAGAGAGCAGCCCCGAAGGGCTCAGCCCCAGCGAAGCCGAGCACCGGCAGCAGGTCTATGGCCTCAACGAGCTTCAGGAGGGGGCCACCCGCAGCCCCTGGGAAATTCTGTGGGATCAGTTCAAAAACATCATGCTGCTGATGCTGATCGCGGTGGCGCTGGTGTCGCTGGTGCTCGATCTACGCACCGGGGGCTTCCCTAAGGATGCGATCGCGATCTTTGCTATTGTGCTGCTCAACGGCATCTTGGGCTACCTGCAAGAGAGCAGAGCCGAAAAAGCCCTAGCCGCCCTCAAGAACATGACTTCCCCAAGGGTGCGCACCATCCGTCAGGGTCAGGAACAGGAAATCGACGCTAAAACCCTGGTACCGGGCGATGTGGTACTGCTGGAGGCAGGGGTGCAGGTGCCCGCCGATGGCCGTCTGCTCAGCGCCGCCAATCTACAGGTGCGCGAAGCCGCTCTGACTGGCGAAGCCGAAGCGGTAATCAAGCAGCCTGAGCTGCTCTTAGAAGATGAGTCTGCCTTGGGCGATCGCCTCAATCTGGTCTACCAAGGCACCGAAGTGCTGCAAGGGCGCGGCACCGTACTGGTCACCCAAACGGGGATGACTACTGAGCTGGGCCGCATCGCCACCCTAATCCAATCCGTGGAGACAGAGCCCACACCCCTCCAGCAGCGTATGGCGCAGCTGGGCAATGTGCTCGTGACCGGATCCCTGGTACTGGTTGCCCTGGTGGTGGTAGCGGGGCTGCTGCGCACCGGCGACCTCAGCCTGTTCGACGAGCTGCTAGAAGTCTCCCTCAGCATGGCGGTTGCCGTGGTGCCGGAAGGACTCCCCGCCGTCATCACCGTTACCCTGGCCCTGGGCACCCAGCGCATGGTGCGCCGCCACGCCCTGATTCGCAAACTGCCAGCGGTAGAAACCCTGGGCTCGGTCACCACCATTTGCTCCGACAAAACCGGCACCCTGACCCAAAACAAAATGGTGGTGCAGCAGGTCAAGACCATAGCTCATCAGTACGACGTTACGGGTGAGGGCTACGCTCCCGTCGGCAACCTTCTGGAAAATGGGGCGGCGATCGCCCCCCAGTCTGACCCGGCCCTCCAGGCATTGCTGATGGCCTGCGCCCTGTGCAACGACGCCAACCTCAGCCAGTCGGGCAGCATTTGGACGTTACTGGGTGACCCCACCGAGGGTGCCCTGCTGGCCGTAGCGGGTAAAGGCGGGTTTGACCAGGCAACGCTGGGGCAACAGAGCGATCGCATCGGCGAAGTGTCCTTCACCTCAGAGCGCAAGCGCATGAGCGTCGTCGTGCAGGCCCAGGCCGATGCCGACTGGCCTTTGGCCCCCCAGGTGATGTTCACCAAAGGCTCTGCCGAACTGGTGCTAGAACGCTGTAACACCAGCCAGGGCGAGGGGCAGCCCGAGCCGCTTACCGAGGCTCAGCGGCAGGCTATTTTGACCCAAAACGATGCCATGGCCGCCAGTGGCTTGCGGGTGCTGGGCTTTGCCATGAAGCCTACGAACGTCGTAGCTAATCCCAACGCCAACCTAGAGCCCGAAGAGCAGAACCTAATCTGGCTGGGCCTCGTAGGCATGCTCGATGCCCCGCGCCCTGAAGTGCGCGCCGCCGTGGTTGACTGTCGGCGTGCGGGCATTCGCCCGGTGATGATTACGGGGGATCACCCGCTGACTGCCAAGGCGATCGCCGAAACCCTCGGCATTGCCCAACCCGGTGACACCATTCTGACCGGGCGCGAGCTGAGCCACCTTTCCCCTGAAGAGCTAGAAAAAACCGTTCCTCACGTCAGCGTTTACGCCCGCGTCGCCCCCGAGCACAAGCTCCGCATCGTGCAGGCGCTGCAAAAACAGGGCGAATTTGTCGCCATGACCGGCGACGGCGTCAACGATGCCCCTGCCCTCAAGCAGGCCGATATCGGTATCGCCATGGGCATTACCGGCACCGATGTCAGCAAAGAAGCCAGCGACATGGTGCTGCTTGACGACAACTTTGCCACCATCGTCGCCGCCACCGAGGAAGGCAGGGTGGTCTACGACAACATTCGCCGCTTCATCAAATACATTCTGGGCAGCAACATTGGCGAGGTGCTCACCATCGCCGCCGCCCCGATCATGGGCCTGGGCGGCGTGCCCCTCTCCCCCCTGCAAATTCTGTGGATGAACCTGGTCACCGACGGCGTGCCCGCCCTGGCTCTGGCCATGGAGCCCGCCGAACCCGACGTGATGGAGCGTCCGCCCCACAACCCTCGGGAGAGCATTTTTGCCCGCGGCCTGGGCTCCTACATGGTGCGAGTAGGCATTGTGCTGGCCGTTCTGGCGATTGGCCTGATGGGCTGGGCCTACCGCTACACCACCGCCCCTGGCTACCCTGGCGATCCCGACACCTGGAAGACGATGGTGTTCACAACCCTCTGTTTGGCCCAAATGGGCCACGCCCTGGCGGCTCGCTCAGACACCCGCTTAACAGCCCAGCTCAATCCTTTTTCAAATCCTTACATCTGGGGTGCGGTTTTGCTCACCACCGGCCTGCAAGTGTTGTTACTGTACATTCCAGTCCTAGCGCAATTTTTTGGGCTGCATGCTCTATCAGCTATAGAAATAGCCATTTGCTTTGGGTTTAGCGCCCTTATGTTTGCCTGGCTAGAGCTCGAAAAGCTGGTGATTCAACTGACACTACGGCGCAAGCAGCCGGGTCTGCCCAATGGGTCTAAACCTGTGCTTTAATCCCACTCAATTTCCTCACCCCTATGGATTCTGACTCTCCTCAACCCCGCTTTTCCCAGGAAATCAAAGCACTGCTAGAGCGCATAGCCGAGCAGCCGCTGACCCTCTCCCACGTGCTCAACGAGACCGCCGAGCGGGGCTTTTGCCTGGTGATTGGGCTGCTGGTGCTGCCGTTCTTGTTCCCCATGCCGCCGGGGTTTACCACCATTTTGGGGTCGGCCTGTCTGCTGCTGTCGCTGCAAATGGCCGTGGGGCGGCGATCGCCCTGGCTGCCCCAGCGAGTGGCCCGATTTCAGTTTCCGTCGGTGCTGGCCAAGACCGTGCTAAGCAATCTCAAGCGGGTGACGCGGGTAACCGAGCGGTTTGTGCGGCCCCGCCTACCGGGACTGGCTAACAACCCTTCGGTATGGCACATCAACGGCGTCTGCATTAGCTGGCTAACGCTGCTGTTGATGAGTCCGATCCCCTTTACCAATCCAATCCCCACAATTGGCATTTTGATCTTTGTGGTAGCCACCCTCGAAGCCGATGGTGTAGTGATGATTTTGGGCTATGTGGCCACAGGGTTGATTACGGGTACGTTTGGCCTCGCGGGTTACTTACTGTGGCGATCGCCCGAACTGCTTCAGCAGTGGTTTCAGCGATAGGCTCGTCTAACTTGAAACCCGGAGTTTCCCTCCCCCTTGTCTCTTGAGTAGCGGGAAGGTAGATCAATCTCCCCAGGGGGAGAACCTTTGAAGTCTTTTCTGACTCCCCTCTCCCTCTGGGAGAGGGGCCGGTCTACCCGATCAGCGATGGCGCAGCAGGGGATTGGTTTGCCCCTGGCTTCGGTTGATCTAACCGTCGCAGCAGTGTCTTTCTCAGTTCTTCTAGCCCCAGCACAATCGGGGGGCACAGCAGCAGCATGACCCACTGTCCCAAAGTCAGCGGCGCGGTCGAAAAAATGCGCTGTAGCGGCGGCAAGGCAATAATCGCCCCAATCAAGGCCCATTCCACGGCAATGCCTCCCCAGATCAGGGAGTTAGAAAACCAGCCCAAGCGCCACACCGCCGTTTTTTCTGAGCGACAGGCAAACACGTTGCCGGTTTGACAGGCGACGATCGCGGCCAGGGTCAGGGTCGTCGCCTGAAGGTAAATTGCCACCACCGGAGCGGTTGCTGTATCAGCCTGAAGCGCCGGGGTAACCGCCTGAATAGCAGGCAGATCAAAGCCGTGGCCATGCCACACCCAGAAGAAAGCCGCCATGCCCAAAATTCCCTCGATAATACCGAGCCAGCCGTAGGCTCGCAGCAGCAGCCCTCGATCCATCAGGGGTTGATCCTTAGTGCGAGGCGGCTGATCCATCGTGCCGATTTCAGCAGTTTCGGCACCCAGAGCCAGGGCTGGCACCATATCGGTGCCCAGGTCGATGGCGAGAATTTGCATGATCACCAGCGCTGGGGGAATTTTGAACGCCACCATGGCCAGGAAGGGCAGCAGCTCTGGCACATTAGAAGCCAGGATGTAGGTGATGAACTTGCGAATGTTTTGGTAGATGGTGCGACCCTCTTCGATCGCGCCGATGATGGTGGCGAAGTTGTCGTCGGTAAGCACAATGTCGGCGGCTTCGCGGGCCACATCGGTGCCATTGAGCCCCATGGCGATACCGATGTGAGCCGATCGCAGGGCCGGAGCATCGTTGACGCCGTCGCCGGTCACCGCCACCACCGCTCCGGTGGCCTTATATGCTTCTACCAGGCGCAGCTTGTGCTCAGGCGACATGCGGGCAAATACTAGCCGCGATCGGTACTTCACCATCTGCTGGAGCTGGGCATCGGAGAGGTGGCCCAAGGTGTCGCCGGTAATCACCCGCACCGGCTCGTGGCTGCCAGGCGTCTCGTCCACTAGGCCGATCTGCTGGGCGATCGCCTCGGCGGTCAACCCGTAGTCGCCGGTTACCATGGTGACGCGAATGCCCGCCTGGTGGCACTGGGCGATCGCCTCAGGCACCTCAGGCCGTGGCGGGTCAAACATCGCCACCAGGCCGATGAAGGTCAGCCCCTGCTCCAAATCCTGCGCTTTCATATCCCTCAGGTCGTCGCTGCCGGGGCGGGCCGCCAGCCCCAGCACCGAAACCCCTGGCGGGCAAAGCTGTCGTTGGCCGCCACCACCTGTTCCCAGTCGTCGTGACCCAGGGTGCCTAAGGTGCCATTGCGCAAAATGGTCTGGCAGTGGCGCACCACCTCCAGGGGCGCGCCCTTGATAAAGGCCACGTGGGTCGCCTGGGGAAAGGTGTCGGGCCAGAGATCATCTTGCCAATCGAGTACCACGGTCATCATCCGCCGCCGCGAGTCGAACGGGATTTCCCGCTGGCGGGGGTAGCGTTTTTGCAGGTCTTCTACGTTCAGCCCGGCCTTGGCGGCTACCACAATCAGGGCCGCCTCTGTGGGGTCGCCCATCTCCTGCCAGCGGCTGGGGGCGGTGAGGTGGGTGAGGCGGGCGTTAGAGCAAAGGGCGGCCCCAGTGAGCAAAAGCTGTACTTTCCAGGCCAGGGGTGAGTCTTTGGGGATGTGTACCTGCCCGGTGGTAGGGTCGTAACCTGCCCCCGTTACGCGAATTTGCCCCGGCATTAGCTCCGCGTCATCGCCTGGGGAAGGGGTTGTAGCGATTGGGGGCAGCCACAGGTGGCGCACGGTCATTTCATTTTTAGTCAGGGTGCCAGTTTTATCGGTGCAGATCACATTGACAGCGCTCAGGGTTTCCACCGCCGAGAGCCGCCGTACCAGGGCATTGCGCCGCACCATGCGCTGCACCCCGATCGCCAGCGACAAGGTCACCGTAGGCAGCAGCCCCTCAGGTACCAGGGCGACAATAATGCCAATCGCAAAGATAAAGCTCTCCTTCAGCTCCATGCCCACCAGCAGCGAAGTGAGGGCAAACACCAGCAGCCCCATGGCAACCGCGATCGCCGTAATCACGCGCACAATGTGGCTGATCTGCACCTCCAAGGTGCTGGGCTCACGCTTGACGTTGGTGGTTAGGTGGGCGACCTGGCCAAACTCGGTGTGGGTGCCCGTGGCGTAGGCCACTGCCACACCCCGCCCCGCCGCCACCGTCGCCCCCGCCAGCACCAAGTTGCTCACCTCCGCTGGATTAGTCTTTTCCACCTGGGGCTGCTCGCCAGGGATGGCTAGGGGTTTACCGCCGCGCAGGGGCAAAGCTTCTCGCTGGCGCACCGGGTGGGGGTTGCGGGCTACGGGCAGCGATTCCCCCGTCAGCACTGACACATCGAGGTATAGGCTTTCAGCGCTGACCAGGCGAGCGTCGGCAGAGACGCGATCGCCCTCCTCCAGCTGCATCACATCCCCCCGCACCAGATCGCGGGCTGGAATTTGCACCAGCTCACCCTGGCGAAACACGCGCACCTGGGCGGGCAGCACATTCTTTAAGGCCGCTAGCGCCTGCTCTGCCCTAAATTCCTGGGAAAAGCTAAATACGGCGTTAATCCAGATCACCGCCCAGATCGCCCAGCCCAACGCCGGGGTGTGGGAGATAAAGGCCAAAATGCCCGCCACCCACAACAGCAGTGCCATAAAGTGGGTGAGCTGATCGGTAAAGCGCAGCCACAGCGGGCGATGGGCGGGTTCAGGCAGTTCGTTGGGGCCATAGCGCTCTAGCCGCCGCTGGGCTTCCAGCTCGGTTAACCCTTGGGGATCAGTTTCGAGAGATTGGTAGACGTCATCCAAATCAAGGGTCCAGACCGGGCGATGCATCGATGCCATGGCTGTATTCCCAAGGGGCTGAAGCGAATGAACGTGGGTGAAAATTGAGGCTGATGAAAAGCCCAGTCTTAAACGCCCAGCTCTAGCAATTATCGCTGAATTCCCCAAATCACCCCTCTAGCTGCAACAGACCTTTTTGTTAGGCAACCTTTGCACACAGGGGCTCATACTAAATCCTTAAACAAAAACGCCTCCCCGTTAACAGGGAGGCGTCCGTTTTGGGGTTATCCAAAACCAAAACTTAGATCAACTTGAGTTCAGGATAGTTGGCAATCAGTTCGTCACCGCTGAGGGTTTCCCCAGACTGCTGAGGCGTCCAGAGAACTTCTACGGCTAGCAGGTTTTCGCCGGAGACCGCACCAATCTGGCTAAGCGCCTGGCGCAGGTCAGCCGAGGAGTAGATATCGGGCAGATCGAGCTTGCCCTGGGTCGCCACCACCACAGTTGCCAAAATGTATTCCCCAGGGGCTTGGTCAGTGTCGCCTGTCAGCAGAGCCTTGGGTTCGGCCTGAGTGAGCTGGTTGTTGACGTTAGAGAGCGTCTCGGCGCTAAAGCGACTACGGGCCGAGAGGGTGTAGCGGTTAAACTCTTGCTCAGCACTGAGTAAGCGGGTCTGCTTATCTTCGCTGGCGGCGTAGGCCCAGTAGTCGGGGTGACGCAGCAGGGCCAAGGTGGTCTCTTGCAGCAGCTTGGCCAGCCCTTGGGAGGTGCCGGTATCGGCGGTGGTGGCCAGGCGGTTGAGGTCATCCTGCAATTCGCGGGCTTGGGCAAGTAGGCCGACCTGGAGTTTGGCGATCGCTACCGGCGGGTTGCTGCTGCCGCCCACAGGAGTGCCGTAGTCGTCCTCAGAGGTCGCCCCCCGCAGGCCGCGCACCACCACGTTGGCGATCGCAATAAAAATCAGCAGGGTAAACAACCCGCCAAAGCCGCCACCGATGCCAATGAAGGGAAACAGGAAGGGCATGCCAAAGCCGCCGCCGGGGTAGTAGCCGCCCCCGCCACTAGGGGCATAGGTGCGTGGGCTAGGGCTCATGCGTGGAGCCGGAGCCCGAAAGCTGCCGCCTCCCATGCGTCCACCCGCTGCGGCCCAAGCCCCATCGGCGGTGCCAAACACCAAAACCACGGCCAAGACCACGGCCATCAGCGGCTTCAAAAATGGCTTAAGGCGTTGAAAAAGTTGTTTAACCATCGCGTAAAACCGGAGTGCTTTATGTCTTTAATGTAACGCGAAGTGCTGCTGCTGCCCGACAAAAACAGGGCCAACTAACGGCGGAAACCCGTACCTACAGGCCCTAACCGCCCCCGACAATGGTGACGATTTCTAGCCTGTCGTTGGGGTGCAGGTGGGTAGTCTCCCACAGCTGACGATGGAGAATTTCACCGTTATACTCAACTGCCACCAAGCGAGGATTCAGACCCAATGATTCTAAAAAACTGGGCAGCAGAGTACCAGATGCACAGGGCTGAGATTCGCCGTTGACGAGGAGGTAGAAGTTGTCGGTGGTGGGGTCGAGCATCGGAGGGAGTTGGGGGTAATGGGTAGGGGGTAAGGGGTGTGGAGTAGAGATTTGTGGCAACCTTAAACCCTTTACCTTGCACCTCAAACCCATTGTTGATAACGGTCAATCAGTTTAGTGGCGGGTTAACCGATGGGGGTGGCCACGGCGTGAAAGGTGCGGTGGTGGTTCGTTTGGGCCGTAAAGTATTGGGCAATCAGCGTAGGGTTTTCGGCTTCAATTAGCGCTCGCACGATCGCCACCCGTTCAGCACCCGCCTGGAGCACTTCGCTCAAGTTTTCGGTGTTGATGCCGCCGATCGCATACCAGGGCACCGTAGCGTGTTCGGCTGCATAGCGCACGTAGTCGAGGCCAGCGGCGGCTTTACCCGGTTTAGTGGGGGTGGCATAGACCGGGCCAACGCCGATGTAGTCGGCCCCCTCAGCGATCGCCCGCTGCATTTCGTCGGGGTTAGTGGTCGAGCGCCCAATGATGCGCTGGCTGCCCAAAAGCTGGCGGGCGGTGGCAATGGGCAAATCGGTTTGGCCCAGGTGGACGCCATCGGCCTCCACAGCTAGGGCAAGATCGACGCGATCGTTGATCAGAAATAAGGCCCCGTAGCGGTGGCACAGATCCTTCAGCTTTTGGGCTAGCTCCAGGCGCAGGTGGTCGTCGGTATCTTTGTCGCGGTACTGCACCAGGGCAATCCCCCCCTGCAATGCGGCTTCGACAATGGGCAATAGGCGATCGCATGGCGATGTCACCAGATAAGTCAACCCCTGGCGCAATCTCTGAAGCCGATGCCCGCCCAAAATGTTACTTTCCAGCGCGTAAACCTGGTAGCGCATGGCCTTGGCCCCCGCCGCCAGTTCGCTGCGGTAGAGTTTGCCATATTCTTCGAGCGCCCGCAGCGCCTCTTGCACCCGACAAAAATTGGCTTGCAGCACCGCCGTTACGCTGTTGCGCTCAGCTTCCTGGGGGTGGGTGAGGGCCGTGCCGGGGTCGCCGGGAGTGTCGCGGCACAGGCGCAGCTCAGGGGCGTGCCACTGGGCTAGGGTCTGGCGCAGGTGCTTGAGTTGCTCGGTTTGAGCTGAGTTATTCAGTCCAAACCGACACCATTCTTCGATGATGCGTAGCCCTTCGCGGGCGCGATCGAGGTTGGCATCGAGAATGCGATAAACGGCGGCATCGGCACTGTTGGGCAGCACTGGCAGCCCGGTCAACTCCGGCATGGAAACACTGTGGGGCAAAGAACCTCCACATCCTACCAGGCCAGGGTCAGGGAAGAGCTGGGCGATCGCGCTACTTCTTCGGTTGCAGAATATCGTGAATGCCTTCCACCGCCGGGTCAGAACGCCAGACGTCGAAGGCCTTCCAGGCTACAAAGCCAAAGGCCAGCAGCGCCACAAGAGTCACTAGCGCTGAGACAAACCGAGTAATTGGCGTACCAGTATCGAGGCGCATAAACCACTCCCTGAAAAACAATGAAGAGCAGAAAGAGGTAGATTATCCGTGAAAAATCCTACCGTAGTAGGATCCCCATACTCTACTTATATACCCTACAACTCGTATTTTCATAGCGTCTGTCTAAGACAATGCTTAGACCAGAGAAATTTGGCTTAGCAGCTAGGATTTTTCGGCAGGGGCAACGCGCTTTTTGAGCGAGTCGAAGCGGCGGCGGGCCGTGGAATTTTTGGGTTCCAGGGCCAAGGCGGCTTCATACATCTCTAGAGCCTGGCTGGTGAGCTGCTTGCGCTCATAGCTGTGGCCCAAATTGTTGAGGGCAGTGACGTACTCGGGCGAAATCTTCAGCGCTTCTTTGTAGTTACGAATCGCCAGGTCGTACTGGTCTTGGGCAAAGTAAGAGTAGCCCAGGGCATTGTAGACTACGGCGGCGTTGTCAGCCTCATCGTCGCCCAGTTGCTTGATCGCCTGCTGGAGGTAAAGGGCCGCCTGGGTGTAGAGCTTTTTGTCGAGCAAGAGACTGCCCAGCTCGTAATATTCCTGGGCGGTGCCCTTTTCTTTAGTGAGCCGAGACTGGAGTCGCCCCAGAGTGCTTTCGATGCGGCGGGTCTTGATTACCTGGCGCACCACAAAAAAGGCGGCAACGCTCAGCAACGCCAGCAGAATACCCAGATAAATAAGGAGCAGGTTGCTGTTTTCCATGCGGTCTTGATCTGCACTTGAGAACTACCCTATCTTGCCATGGCTAGGGCAACCCCCAGAAGGTAGTCCGTTCTTCTAGCCAGCCGCTTTGATGCCAATCGATGACGGTCTGGTTGACCAGGCTACGCAACTCGGTGTACTGGGTGCCCTTGGGTAGGGCGATCGCCAGGGGTTCTGCCGAGAGCAAGCTGGGTACCAGGTAATAGCCGCTGTGATCCTGCTGCCAGCCAGTTAGCACCGTTAGATCGCCAGCAAAGCCGTCAATTTGGCCTGTGCTGAGACGGCTAAAGGCATCTTGATAGCTGTTGAAAGGGGTAAGAATGGCTAGCGGCAACAGGTGGCGCACCACTGCTACGGTACTAGCCCCCTGAAGCACCCCTAGTCGCTGGCGTTGGAGATCACCTAGGCTTTGCACCTGGGGATCACGCATTAACACGGCGGCTCCATCGAGGTAGTAGGGTGGGCTAAAACTTACTAGCCGCTGACGACCGGAGGTCAGGGTAAGACCGGCGATCGCCACATCGGCCCGGTCTTCAAGCACCGCCGAAATGCGATCGCCGTTGGACACCACCACAAACTCAACCGCCGTCGGGTCAGCAAAAATCGCCGACGCCAGCCCGTGGGCCAGGTCAATTTCTAGGCCCACCAGGTCGCCCTCGCGATCGCGAAAGCTCAGCGGTTGCCAGCCTTCGCGTACCGCCACCACCAGGTGCCCACGGGCGCGAATTGTGTCGAGATCCGCAGCAGAAACTGGGAGCACAGATAACTGTGCCCCCAGTGCTAAACCAAACCCAAGCCAGTTCCATGCCATGGTGCGGCCGTGTCTAAACTACGACTGCCCCTACTGTCTGGGCCAATCCCTAAGATTGGTTGGCAACTTCAACCACTTTGGCAAACCCATTGGGGTCGAGCACGGCCATCTGGGCCAGCATTTTGCGGTTGATATCGATATTGGCTTTCTTGAGCTGGCCAATGAGCTGGCTGTAGCTCAGACCGTGCATGCGAGAAGCCGCATTGATGCGGGTAATCCACAAACGGCGAAAATCGCGCTTCCGGTTGCGGCGATCGCGATAGGCGTACCGCAGCGCCTTCATTACCTGCTGGTTGGCCGTGCGAAACAGCTTAGAGTGAGACCCTCTAAACCCTTTGGCTAGCTTGAGAATTTTGTTGCGGCGCTTGCGTGCTACGTTGCCGCGCTTGACACGTGCCATGACTGTTTAACCCTTGGAACTATTGAAGTTTTAAATGACCACTAGCAGACTGACAGCTCCCTACTTAGAGGTAGGGCAGCATTAGCTCCACGTTGGGAGCATCTTCTTCCGACACTAAGGCAATCTTAGACAGCCGGGAGCGACGCTCAGCATTTTTGTGCTGCAACATGTGATTCTTGAACGCCTTGCGACGCATGATTTTGCCGCTGCCACTGCGACGAAAGCGCTTAGCGGCAGCTTTGCGAGACTTAAGCTTGGGCATGGTTACCACAATTTCGACACAGTCTTTGAATATATCACGAGTAGCCCATAACGGCAGCACGAAAATTCAGATATAGCCGCAATGGCTTTAGGCTTGTCCCTCAATACAACCATCGGCTGGGCAAAATTCAGCCTGCCCCAAAATTTTTCATTTGTAGGGTTGTCAAGGTTACACACTTATCGCTAAGATAAGCTTCGCGAGTAATCCTCAGTAGCTCAGTGGTAGAGCGGTCGGCTGTTAACCGATTGGTCGTAGGTTCGAATCCTACCTGGGGAGTTTTAGAGAAGCATAAAAGCTTGAGTTAGTGGTGCCCTGTGCCCATAACATCCCTGAAGCGCTTTAGGGGCGGGGATTTTGGGGAACGCTAGAACCCGAAGAAAAGCTCCAGCTCAGAGAGCTATACCTATTTCCTTAGGGAAATTTAAGGGTTCTGCTTATAATTTATCGAGGAATTGTATTATTCCGACACGGCTCTTTACGTTTGGATGCTAGGCTACTCAAAGCTTTGTAGCTTGCCTCTAGCTGAGTCGGTATTGTTTTCGGGTTGTCAAGTTTAGTTGGTAATGCCTCGTATTCTCGTCATTGATGATGATGCTGCGATCGCGGAGCTTGTTTCCGTCAATTTGGAAATGGCAGGCTACGACGTCAATCAGGCGGGGGATGGCATCAAAGGCCAGGCCCTAGCGGTGCAGCTTTTGCCAGACCTGATTATGCTCGACCTGATGTTGCCTAAGGTGGATGGGCTGACCGTGTGCCAGCGTCTGCGCCGCGATCGCCGCACCGCCGACATCCCGGTGCTCATGCTGACGGCGCTGTCGCAGACCCAAGATAAGGTCGATGGCTTTAACGCGGGAGCCGACGACTACCTCACCAAACCTTTTGAGCTAGACGAAATGCTGGCTCGGGTGCGTGCCCTGCTGCGCCGCACCGATCGCATACCCCAGGCGGCCAAGCACAGCGAAATTCTCAACTATGGCCCTCTTACCCTGATTCCTGAGCGCTACGAGGCGATTTGGTTTGACGGCACGGTCAAACTGACCCATCTCGAATTTGAGCTGCTGCACTGCCTGCTTCAGCGCCACGGGCAGACCGTATCCCCCAGCCAGATTTTGCAAGAAGTTTGGGGCTACGAACCCAACGACGACATCGAAACTATTCGCGTGCACGTGCGGCACCTGCGCACCAAGCTAGAGCCCGATCCCCGGCATCCTAAGTTCATTAAGACCGTCTACGGGGCGGGCTACTGCCTAGAGCTGCCCGCCGTCGCGGTAGAGTAGGGCCAATTCCAGGAATAGTAGCTGTTCAGGCCGCTTCTATAAATAGTAAATAGACGCTAAAAGCAGAGGGATTTCGAGTCTCTCTGCTTTTAGGTTTAATTTCGAGGACGATACCGAATCCCGGAGATAGGCAGGGCAAACGCCGTTTGCCCCTACAGCGCGGCCCTTTTTACCAGCGCTCAGTCCTACTTAGTCGGCAGAGAACTGAATCGTGCCGCTGTCAAAGGCCAGGTCTACAAACAGATTGCCGTCCTGGAAGAAGTAGCTGCCGGAGTTCCCCAGAGCTTGCACAAACTCGTTGCCAATCGACCCCTCAGGGCAGGCGGCCATCGTAGTGGCAATGGGGGAGACTTGAAGGGTGCGATCGCCAGTGGTTGTAAAGTCGGCTCGACCCCGGTTACAGTCAGCCCGTACCAACAGGGAACCATCCTCTAAGAATTCAGCGGTGTAGTGATCGGGCTGATCGGCAACCAGCAGCTTGCCATCGCTGAACTGAATTTGCTGGAGCTTCCACAGGGTGCCGACCAGGGCGGGGGTAGGCGTGGCCGAAAACTGCATGGTACCGCTGTCAAATTTCAGATCAATAAATAGATCCTCGTTTTGAAAGAAGTAGAGGTTGGCGTTGTTCAGCGCCTGCAAAAACTGAGGGCTGATGCTGCCCTCGGGGCAGGCGGCTAGGGTGGTTGGCCCCAGAGAGACCATAATTCGCCCGTCGGCTGCCTCGGTAAACTGGCCGATCGCCCGATTGCAGTCGGCTTTGACAAACACCTGCCCGTCTTCAGCAAACTCTGCCGTGTAGTTTTGCGGTGGATTTGCCGTCAGCAGTGTGCCGTCATTCATTTGAATTTGCTGGAGTTCCCAGATGCTGCCGGTTAGGGGTGGCACACCGGGGCCGGTGGAAGGCGACACACAGGCAGTAACGCCTAAGAGAACCGTAGAGGCTGCCGCTAGTACCGCAGCGGAGCGAGATGAAAGCATAAAATCACCAAGCATTTGTTAATGAATCAATAGGTAGTAATCAAGCCCCATAGCTGGAGCTGGCAAAAGGATATTGCTCTGCCAACTTTGTCAGCTTGCCGGAATTTGCGGCCCTGGCAATCTTGCAGCCTCAATTGTCGATAAAGCCAGTTTGGCTCGAAACTATCTGGCTAACACCTTAGTTTAAGAGGGCTACAGGCCCCATAATAATTGCAATATCGCCCAAAAAAGGTCAACGTCTAGACCGTAAAGTCCATAATTGTTAACGTTATATTCCTTCGGCTGGGGTCAGTCTAGAACAGCCAGCAGCATCCTATAGATTTCATATTTTTGCTGGTGCCAAATTTTCGGTTGAGGTACTTTTGATAGGCCGCTGATGATGCCGAGTATACAGAGGCCCTTTAAAGCAGCTGCCCGCCTCGCGTGAGCGGACGGGCAGCCCCAAATTGGGCAAGCTTCAACAGCTGATTCTGCTAGTTTGAGCGGCCGCTTTGGGTGTGCGACTTTCGCCATGGTGCTTGGGCACTCATCCCCTAAACGAGCCGGGATTGAGGATTTGCTTCTTGAGCCGCTTTGCCGCTACATCAACGATCGATGTAGCGGCAAAGTGAAGGAATCTATCGCTTACCTAACCACTTGGCAGCGATCGCACCCACTGCGGCACCCACTAGCGGATTGCTGAAGAACTTGAGAATGGTGGGTTGATCGGCCAACACATCCTGAAAAACATCGGGGTGGTTGCGGTAGGCAAAGGCGGCCAGCTTAGTGACATCGTCCTCATTCATGCGGCTAGCGTGGTGGGTCGATAGGCCCAGCTGCTGCTCTAGATCGCGATCGCTGAGACCGCGTCCTTTCAAGTGCTTGAAAAAATCGCGGGCTACGTCATCGCGCTCTTGGGGCTTGATCTGAGTGATCGCCTTGCGCAATTCTGGCTCCATCTCGGTGGTAGGAATGCGATCGGGGTGAAACCCGCGCCCCATCAGTTCCCGGCGCTCGTCGCGAGACGAACGGTTGGCGAAGTCGTCAAAGTTGGCGTACTCGCGCTCGGGCTGGGTGGCCTTGGCATCGATACCTTCAACGTTGCCACCGGCCAAGTCATTCATGATCTGACGCTTATAGTCTTTGCTGCTAGTCATTGTGTGGGTCTCCGAAGTTTTGGATTTCTAGCTTCATTTCGAGATAATTGCTACAGCAGCGTCCTGAAGCTTAAGGAAACTGCGGCTAGCGTCCCCTGATTCATCCGAGCAGGAAGATCGTAGGGTGCAGTGCTTTAGGGTTGGGTCTATTGGTACTCAACCTGGCGGGTTGTGTCGTCGTAGCTGGCGGTTAAGATCAGCTCTTTGTCGGGTGCATAGACCAGCACACTCAGATCGCGGTTGGGGAATTTCTTGTGGAACCCCTGCACCAGCGATTGGGCTAGGGTTTTCACCTCCCGAGGCTCAACATCGGGCGAGATCACCACGCCGAGCTTGTTGTTATCGCGCACAAAGGCGTCGCTCACTAGCCCTCGGGCGGTCTGCATTACCCACCGGCCATAGCTTTCGCCGCTGGCAGTATCACCCCGCTCAAGCTGAGTGTAGGCAGCAGTGGGGGATAGTCTGGGGGCGGCGCTGGTGGTGGGAGCGCTACCACAGGCACTGGTGGTGAACATAATCACTCCCAGACACAGAGCGATTACGCCAAGACGAATAGACTTCAAAAAATTCACGGTTTTTCTTCCTCAACAAATACGGTACTTACAGGGGTTTCAGCCACGATGTGACTCAAGGAGGAGCAATTCCTGGCTCGGCTGGTTTCTTTCAGCGGTTATGGCTCCAGCGGGTTTGATGCATGGGGCAACCCTGTGACCTTGGGTATATCAGCCTCTTGACGAGAGCTTCCATGGGGATAGCTCTCATCCATGGGATGATCGACCTGGTTGTAGGGATTGTCTCGGCCAGGGGCAACTCCAGCGGCCCCGTTAAAGGTGGCGTTAGGAGAACCACTTCTTGCAGCAGCATCGGCTGGAGCCTGGTAAATCCCCCAGTCTTCAATGCCGACGGCTTTCAACGTGCGCTCCGCCCGAGCAATTTCGGGTTCAGTGTCTTTGAGCATTACCAGGTACTCGCCCTGAGCCACGCGATCGCGGTAGCGCTTAGCCCGATGCTCTGGAATCCCCAGCCCGATTAGGGCACCGACTAGCCCACCAGCAGCGGCCCCAGCTGCGCCGCCGATCAGTGCAGATATCACAACGGCAGCCTCACCCGCCAGTACAGCGGGGCCAACGCCGGGGATCACCAGCGTGCCCAGGCCAACTAGCAAACCCGTGACCCCACCGAGCACACCGCCGGTAACCGCACCAACGGTACCGACTGTATTGGCCTGGTTGCTGACTTCGTCTTTAACCTCAATGCCTGCGATCGCGCTTTGCCGATCCGAATCTTTGGCGATCACCGACACATGATCCATCGCAAAGCCTGAGTCGCTAAGAGCCTGCAGAGCTGATGCCGTCTTAGGGCGATCGGGAAAGACACCCACTGCCCGTCTGTGTTGCGAAGCCATACTGCGCTTCCTCCTTAATTATGCGAAGCCAGCAGATATGAGAAGGCTGGCGATCGCGGCGTTGCCTATTGTTGTAACGGGCGCAGCGGCCTGCCCTTATCGCCCATTGGAGGGATCAAAAATCGTAGAAAGGAAGAGATCCTGCGGCCCAGAAAAGTAAGGGAGCTATGGCGATTCCTTGCGCTGCGCACATCCGAGGCACTTTACTGCCGTCGGTCGGTGCCTGATTGAATCGCTGAATCACGAAAAGAGGGCTAGGTATACTTCAGGTACGGCGCGATTTGAATCCTGAGCGGTTCAATGTCCCCGATTCCCGCTGATCCTGTGCTCCAAGTTGTTCTAAACCACATTTGGGAAACCGCTATGCCCCACGTCTGGCCGCAGCTCACCCTCGACGATTGGCAAGACACCTGCACCACGCTCCACCTGTGGACGCAGATTGTAGGCAAAATTCGCCTGGTGCAAACGCCCTGGATTAACCACTCCTGGCATGTGCCGCTGTATTTGACCGCGCGGGGCTTGACTACGGGCACCATTCCCAGCGCTGACCAGATCTTTCAGATGGACTTTGACTTTTTTGACCACCAGCTGCGCATCGCCACCAGCGAAGGCCGCATGGGCGCAGTCGAACTCCGGCCTCGCACCGTGGCAGACTTTTACAGGGCCGTGATGGTCGCCCTGGCCGAACTGGATATTGCCGTTCGCATCCACACCACCCCCAACGAAATTCCTGACGCGATTCCCTTTGAGCAAGATGACACCCACGGGGCCTACGATGGCGAGGCGGCCCAGCGGTTTTGGCGAGCGCTATTGCAGTGCGATCGCGTCTTTCGGGAGTTTCGCTCCCACTTTTCCGGCAAGGTGAGCCCGGTGCATTTTTTCTGGGGCAGTTTTGATTTGGCAGTGACGCGGTTCTCGGGCCGATCTGCCCCAGATCATCCCGGTGGCGTACCCAACTTACCCGACGATGTCGCCAAGGAAGCCTACTGCCAAGAGGTCAGCAGCGCTGGATTTTGGCCTGGGGCAGGGTTGGGCTACCCCACCTTTTATTCCTACGCCTACCCGGTGCCGGAGGGCTTCAAAGACGCGCCGGTTCAGCCCGCAGCCGCCTTCTTCCACGACGGCCTGGGGGAATTTGTCTTGCCTTACGATGCCGTACGCGAGGCCGATGACCCCGACCAGGCACTGCTGAGTTTTCTCCACAGCACCTATCGGGCTGCCGCTGACTTAGCCGACTGGGATACCGCAGCGCTGCAACAGACCTGGTTCAAATAATTAATTTGGCAGCTTAAGTCTTAGACCTTCCATGTCAGATTTTACTGCCCGCAATCGTGGCTTTTCTACAGTAGAAATTGCCATGCAGATCTACATTTTACCCAATGCGTTGAACCGCTGTTTGTGCTCGCTATCAACAACTCCTTAAACGGCTCTTCTACCTGAGGCGTGTGAAGATCATACAGGAGAAGCGAGCTAAGCTCGGACAATAATTTAAAGCTCATCGCCTAAGTGGTCGAGGTGATCTCGGTTGAGTTCCCTCCCCTAGCCCGTTAAACGATAGCGATAGCTACCTAACCAATGACAAGGCTTTTGTGGTTCAGAATACAGATTCCATGGATGGGTATCCGTACTCTTGACCTAGGAATTTAGAGAGCTTGTTCACACGTTTTCTAGGTCTCCCGTAGGCCTAGAATTTTTGCGGCTTTACTTCTAATGCCTCGCGGCCAACTGGTTGGCTGCGTTTCAAGCTGCTTAATTTGAACTTGAGCTTCTCCAGTTTAATTAGCAATAGATTTGCGCAAAATTGGGCTATTTTGTGTCCTAATTTACAGCGTATTTTTCTGTCGTTCCTTGGTTGATTAGGTAAGGTGTAAGGATGGTTGAATTACGGCAAAAATTCCTGCGGAGAAAGCGGGGATTTGGGTTAAAAGGAGTGGCGCTAGCCGCGATAGGCGCGTTGCTTATTGTAGGCGGTTGGGGCGTGCGATCGCTGGCTCAGGGGCCAGTGCCCAGCACAAGTGGCGGTTCGGCCTACGTATTGTTGGCGACCCCTGAAACGACCCATTTAGGTTTTTTTAGCGCCGAGCTACCGCCTGTGCTGCGAGTTAGCTCAGGGGATTCGGTGACGTTTTCCACCTTCCCCAACGTAGGTGAAGAAGCTCGGCCAGGCCGCTCGATCGAAGAGCTGGTGGCCTCCGCCAATGCCCTGGCCAAGGAGCGCAACTTAATTGGCCCCCACTCGTTAACAGGGCCCGTTTATGTTGAAGGTGCAGAGCCAGGAGATGTTTTGGAAATCAAGGTCAAGGACGTTGTGCCGTCGATTTACGCGGGGCAAATCGTGTTTCCTGGCGAGAGCGGTTTAGGGCTGCTGCCAGGGGAATTTCCGGAGGGCACCATTAGCCACCTCTATGTCGATATCGCCAACGAAACCACTCAGTTTGCTAACAATGTCACCCTGCCGGTTAAACCCTTCATGGGCATCATGGGTGTGGCACCGCCGAAGGATTTTGCGGCCAGCAATAGCGAATCTGGCGGAGCCTGGACGGCTCGACCTGAAAGAATTGACGACTACGATGGCATTCGCCGCGTGTCGAGTGTGCCGCCCGATTTGTGGGGTGGAAATATGGACAACAAAGAGCTGGTCGCTGGCAGCTCACTGTTTGTACCCGTGTTTAATTCTGGGGCGCTGTTTTCGACTGGGGATGGTCACGTCAACCAGGCCAATGGTGAGGTTGGGCTTACGGCCTCTGAAACTGCCATGCGCAGTGTGACGGTCGAGTTTGTGGTTCACAAAGACATGGACTTGATCCGCCCGATTGTGGAAACTCCGACTCATTTTATGACAATGGGCTTTGACCCCGATGTAGACAAGGCGATGAAAACCGCTACGCGAGACATGCTCGACCTGCTGACAAAAACGACCGGGCTGACTCGTTTGCAGGCCTATTCGCTGGCCAGCTTGGCCATGGACTTGAACATTACCCAGGTGGTTGACATTAACCGAGGCGTCCACGCCTTAGTTCCCAAATCAATTTTCACCTCATACACCCCTGTAGCTGACCTAAAAGGCATGGTTCAAACGGAGCGGCCTCCCCTCTAGCCGCCTGACCGCTAACAAATTGGTTGAACCCGCCTTAGATAACGTTTAGGAGAAATTGTCATGAAGGCTTCCTTTCCCTATGGGGCTACGCCCGCAAGAGATGCTCTGTTTACCAATCTTCGACCGCTCTTGGTGGCGTTTGGGGTTGGCTTGACCGGGGTATTATTGGCGATCGCGCTGTGGATTTGGCCAATCTCGCTATCTCTACCCAGTCTAGTCTTAAACCCTGGAACCGCTGCGCCGACGCTGCCTGCCTCCTACTACCAAGGGCTGCGGCTGCGGCAGGCCGGCGATCTGATCGGTGCCCGACAGCAGCTTCAGCAGTCGGCGATCGCCGCTCCTGACGCTGTACCCGTGCTTTACAACTTAGGACGCGTTGAGTTTCAGCTGGGCTACATTGATGCGGCGATCGCCGACTACCGGGCGGCCCTAGCCCAGGATCCCGACCACGCGCCCTCGGCCTACGAACTGGGCAGCATGCTGGTAACCCTGGGCCATCTCGACGAGGGCATTGCGCTGCTGCGGCAATCGGTGGCGATCGCACCCACGGTGCTGGGCTACTACGATCTGGGCGTTTCTCTAGGACGCAGTGGCGATCGCGACGGGGAAATTGCCAGCCTCCAGCGAGCGATCGCGATGCAGCCTGACCATGCCGATTCGCACCTCAATCTGGGGTTAACCTACGCCCACTTGGGCGACATTGCCGCTGCCAAACAGCATCTTCAGCAGGCTCGCGACCTCTACCAAGCCCAAATCGAGGCCCTGGAGCATGCCCATCTGGGTCGCAACAGCTTAGATGCGCAGATCATCGACCAAGTGATGGCGACCCTCGACCGCTGCGGTGTTGATTGCTGGTCGGTGCAATGATGCAGGTTCGTTCTCCCTTAGATTCCCTAAAATCAGGCTCTCTAAAATCTTGCGACTGTTCTGACTGCGACCTCTTGCAGGGCAAGCTGCCGAAGGTAGCCAACCCTAGGGAGACAAATACCAAAATTCGTCTCCTGGTGTTGGGGCTAATGCTGACGGGCGGCTTTTCTGGGGTGGAATGGGTTGCAGGCTGGTGGAGCAATAGCCTAACGCTAGTGACCGATGCCGGGCACATGGCCTCAGATTGCCTGGCACTGGGATTGTCCCTAGCGGCTACCGGGCTGGCTCAACTCGCTGTTTATCAGCAAGCTAGGCTGGGGTTGCAGCGAGCTGAGCTGCTAGCGGCTCTGGCCAATGGTATTGGTCTATTGGTGCTGGCGTTTTGGGTTGCCTGGGAAGCCATCAATCGCTTTCAAAGCAGCCACCCAGCGGTGGTCAGCGAAGTAATGTTGATCACCGCCATTATCGGCCTGGGCATGAATACCCTGGCGGTGTCGATATTCCATAGCCACAGCCACCACGATCTGAATCTGCGCGGCGCGTTTTTGCACATTCTGGCCGATACGGTTAGCTCAGCGGGCGTGATTTTGGCGGCAGTTCTGATCTGGGCTTTTCACTGGAACTGGGCTGATGAGGTGATTAGCTTGGTAATTGCCGGGGTGATGGTGGTCGGCGCGGTGCCGCTGATTTGGGAAAGCCTGTCAGTGCTCAGACAGGGCGCGATCGCCCAACGCTAAGGCCATCCCACTGTTCTCAACCCGCTCATTCCCTGCCCTCGGGCGGGGAATGTTTTTTATGGGCTTAGCCTCTCGGCTGTCACTCTGAACAATCAACTGCCTTCATGACGGGCTTGCGCTGAGCTAAAGCGGCACCGCAGGCAACAGCTATAGATATTGGTTAGGGCGCTCAGAATTTCTCACCCCAAAGCCTTCGTTCCTCCTCAGTATTTGATGCGATCGCGGTCCTTATCCGGCGCGGCGTGCTTGGCCACAAAATCGATAATCTTGCCCGCCACATCGATATCAGTGGCCTTTTCAATGCCCTCTAGGCCTGGCGACGAGTTGACCTCCATCACCACGGGGCCGTGGTTAGAGCGCAGCAGATCCACCCCGGCCACCCGCAGCCCCATGGCCTTAGCGGCGCGAATGGCGGTGCTGCGCTCCTCCGGCGTGAGGCGCACCCGGCTGGCCGACCCGCCCCGGTGCAGGTTCGAGCGAAATTCCCCCGGTGCCCCCTGGCGCTTCATGGCGGCCACCACCTTATCGCCAATCACAAAGCAGCGAATATCCATGCCGCCCGCTTCTTTGATAAATTCCTGTACCAGAATGTTGGCGTCAAGGCCGCGAAAGGCCTCAATCACCGATTTGGCCGCCTGCTGGGTTTCGGCCAGCACCACCCCAATGCCCTGGGTGCCCTCCAGCAGCTTGATCACCAGGGGCGCACCGCCGACGATATCCACCAGGCCGTCGATGTCTTTGGTGGAGTGGGCAAAGCCTGTTACCGGCAGGCCAATGCCCCGACGGGCCATAATCTGGAGCGACCTGAGCTTGTCGCGCGACCTAGAAATCGCCATTGAGGTATTGGCCGTAAACACCCCCATAATTTCAAACTGGCGCACCACCGCCGTACCGTAGAACGTGTTCGACGCCCCAATGCGGGGGATCACCGCATCAATGTCGATCAGGGGTTGGCTCTGGTACATCACCTTGGGCTGGTGGGAGGTGATATTCATGTAGCAGCGCAGGTGGTCAATCACCTGCATTTCATGGCCGCGTTCTTCCCCCGCCTGCTTCAGCCGCCGGGTCGAGTAGAGGGTGGCATCCCTGGATAAAATCGCAATTTTCATGGTGCCTTAGGAGTCATCCTCGGGGGTAGTGCTTAGGGGTAATCAGGGGGCCAGACAGGCCTATTCAGCAAGGGGAGTGGGCAGCGGTTGCAGGTACGATCTCCCCGGATCCACCAGATAGCGGCGGCGCACCGCCTGCCGCCCCAGCAGCAGGCGAAAGCCCATTTCGTCGCGGTTCGTCAGCGTCAGCTCAATCGCCCACACCGCCCCGCCCGCCTGTACCAGGGTTTCAATCACCGGGCGAAGTTCTGCCTGCCCGCCCGAGTTACGCACTTCGCGCTCGTCTAAGAGAGCAGCCTCGGCCGTCACAATATAGTCGTCATTGCGCTGAATCGGGTGAGCCTGAAACCGCACCATAGACCGGCCCGCCTGCTCAAACCGCTCCACTGCAAAGGCATGGAGGGCCGATGACCGCGCCCCGGTATCAATCTTAGCCTTAATGGCATGAACCCCCAGTGTCGGCAGGGCTACCCACTCTCGCCAGCCAATAATTGCAGCCTTTGCAGCGCCAGAACTCATACCACCTCTGAGAGCATAACAGGACAGGGGACGGTTGTAAGCCTAGGGGCTAGCGGCCGGGGGGAGAGAGCTGGGGGGTACTACCGGCAGCGTGTCTGGGGAGGCTTCGGGAAGCTGCTCGGCAGGGATCTCGGGCACAGCCCGGAGCTGTTCGGAGGTGAGCGTAGTCAGCAGACTCAGCAGGTAGGGCTCCCCCCCCAAGGCATCAGCAAAAGCGGGGGTGAGGACAGGCTGAAATCGCTGATCGCCCGCCAGGGTGAGCTTAAAGTAGGCCAGCCCCAGCACCTGCATGTAGGCCCATACCAGCTCAGGGCGCAGCCCAATGATCTCGGGCGGAATGGGGAGCGGCTGGTCGCCCTGGGCGATATCACCGATGGTCGAAAAGTGGGTGCCCCGGTTGATCAGCAGCAGGTAGCGATCGCGGGTAGTCAGCCAGGTAAAGGGCTCAATCTGCTCAGGAAAGGCTGGAGCCACGGTATCGGCGGTGCCCGCCACCACCATGATGGGCACCTGGATCTGACCGTAGCCGGTAGGGCCAAACAGAGCGCTGCCGATGGGGTTCATTACAAACACAGACTTGACGCGGGGATCGCCCAGGCTGTTGCCCGGATTAGTCAGCCGCGCCGCCTGACACTGCAACAGCAGCGACGGATTGAACGACAGCGTGCTGGGGGGGCAGGCCGTCGCCAGCCCCGCCTCATCAAAGCCGGCCCCCGTGAGCGCTAGGGCCGTGTAGCCCCCAAACGACTGACCTACAACTCCCACCCGATCTAAATCGAGCCGCCGCCGAATGGGCGAAGGGCTCTGGTTCAACCGCTCCAGCGTGTTGAGGGTGAGCGATACATCGCGGGGCCGCCGCAAAAATTCTTCATCCTGCACCACCGCGTCAGAGCGCCCCGCCAGCAGCGCGTAGAGCTGCTGATCGTTGCTGCCGGGGTGCTCTAGGGTGGCCACCGCGATCCCCCCCGTGGCCAAATATTCTGCCAGGTAGCTGTAGCTGTTGAGGGTGCCCCCCAGCCCGTGGGAGATCACCACCAGGGGAAACCCAGTGCCCGGTACCCCCTGCCGCCCCGGCAGCACCTCGGGCAGGTAGAGCTGCACCGGGCTGGGCAGACCGGGCACCACCACCTGAATGCGATCGACGCCGTACTGGCGCTCGCGCTGCACCAGTTGCAGCAGCGCGTCGGCATCCACCGGGTTGGCAGCGGCTTCGGCGGTGGCGATCGCCTGCACCTGAGCAAAGGCCGTCTGCGACTGCAAAATCGCCTGGTTGACCTCCTGGGCGATCGCCAGCCCCTCGGCCAGGTCAATGCGCATGGCCTCGGTGGGGTAGGTCTTGAGCACGTTGACCAGAGTAAAGCCACCCTCGGGGTCAGCGGCGGCCAAAATCAGCGCCCCGCGCAGGGCCTGAACATTGGCCTGGCGCACGGGCGTCTGCACCACCCGGCCAACCTGCTCCAGCAGCAGCACCCCCTGCTCGGTGTAGAGAAACTGGGCCACCGCCACCGGGCTCAGCGACGCCGGGGTGCTCAACACCTCTCGAATTTGGCCCAGCTGCTCGTCAGAAATCTGGAGCTGCCGTCGGTAGATTTGCAGCTGGGGGGTGAGTTCTCCGGTAGCCGCAAACCGCTCCAGATCGGCAATGGGAATGGAGCGCTGCAAAATGCCAAAGGTGACAATCAGATTGTCGGCAGCAGGGCTCGGCAGAGCCGTAGCCATGGCCCCCAGTAGCCCTAGGGCCCAAGACATTCCGAGCCGCCGCCAGACACGCGCGGGTTTCACAAAAGCAAGCATGGCAGCAGAGCCTTACAGGTCACGGGGTGCAGAAAAGCCGCTAGGGAGAAATCGCTACGGGATGGTCTGAAAGGTGGTCGAGTAGCCCTTCGCAGGCATCTAGCAGGAGATCGATGACGTAGGTAAACCCCTCGGGGCCACCATAGTAAGGGTCAGGAACGTCTTTGTCGGGGTGAGTGCGGCAAAAGTCGCACATCAGCCGCACCTTGTCGCGGTGCTGACCGGTGGGGTCGAGGGCCACAATATCGCGGTAGTTTTGGCGATCCATCGCCAAAATATAGTCGAAGCGGTCGAAGTCAGCGGGGTCAAACTGGCGAGCCCGGCCCACCAAATCAATGTCGTAGGTCTTGGCAGCCTGGGTCATGCGGCGATCGGGAGCACTGCCGACATGGTAGCCAGCGGTACCCGCCGAATCACACACCACCCGACCGCCCAACTGCCGCTGCTCAATCAAGTGGTTCATGATGTTTTCAGCCGAGGGCGAGCGACAGATGTTGCCTAGGCACACAAATAAAAGCCGGGTGGTCATGGCATCGGGGGGCTACATGCCGGGCAGGTTGAGGCCGCCAGTGAGCACTTCCATGCGATCGCGCATGGTCGCCGTCGATTTTTCGTAGGCGTCTTTCATCGCCGTGGCCACCAGGTCAGAGAGCACTTCGGCCCCTTCGTTGAGGGCTTCGGGGGCAATGGTCACATTCTTGGGCTCTTGGTTGCCGCTCATGGTGACCTTGACCAGGCCACCGCCCGACTCACCTTCGATCTCCATTTGCTCCAGCTCTTCTTGCAGCTGCTTGGCCCCCTCTTGAATCTGCTGGGCTTTCTTGAAGGCCTCGGTCAGCTCCTTCATCTTGCCTAACCCAAACCCAAATCCTTGACCTTGTGACATGGAGTTTCTCTCGAACGTACAGCGCGCTGGCGGCTTTGATTCTACAGTGCCAATCAGCTCTACGATTCTAGCGCCCAGCGGCAAGTCTTTGACTTTAAGTAGGGTTATCTACCCTTGGCCAGGGGTCAGCCCAAATCGTACGCTCTATATATAGATCGCTTCCGGTTGCCCACCGGGGGATTGCCAAGTTGCTCACCTTAGGGCTAAGCGTAGAACCATGGGATTTTTTGATTCAGAGATTGTCCAGCAAGAGGCTATGCAGCTGTTTCAGGACTACCAATCGCTGGTGCAGCTCGGGAGCGGCTACGGCAAGTTCGACCGCGAGGGCAAAAAGATGTATATCGCCCAGATGGAAGCCATGATGGAGCGATACCACATTTTTATGAAGCGCTTTGAGCTATCCGAAGATTTTCAGGCCCAAATGACCGTAGAGCAGCTTAAGACCCAGCTGGGTCAGTTTGGCATGACCCCCGATATGATGTTTCAGCAAATGCAGCAGACCCTGGAGCGCATGAAAGCTGAGATTGAGACGTAGAGCTAGATGCCATCGCTTCTGTGGCTGTAGACTGTCTGATTGAGACATTTCCCCCAAAAACGTTCGAACGTTTCCAGGATGTCCTAGCCAGCGCAACTACGGCAACACAATTCCCTAGGAAGAGGCAGGCGCATCCAACCCTCTTGCTACGGCACTGCCCAGAAAAGTTATTAACGCAGAGTACGGTTAGCATGCGCGATCGCCCCGACGACACAGAGTTAGCCGCCGTTCAGAGCGAGGTGCAGCATTATCGCCAGCGCATCGACGGGCTGCTGATCTACCGCTCTGTGTTTGACCCACCCGTGGGGACTACCTTTTTAGCACTGCTAAACGCTCTAGAATCTGGCGATGCAGCCCTTAGCCCACGCGCCTACGGTGCCTGGTTTCAGTCGCTAGCCGCCAGCAGTGCTAGCTGGGGCCACTACCTGCTGCGGCAGATCGCCTACGCCGAAAATCCGTTTACGCTTCAGGCCCAGCGCCAGGATTTTGTCCATTTAACTCCCGCATTGGTGGCAGCCACCCGCCGCGATTTAAGCACGCTTCAAGCGCTCTATCAACTCAGCGGCGACACCGTCGCGGGGTGGGTGCAAGCGATCGCCCAAATCCCCGCAGCCCCCGTAGTCTGGGCCATAGATGAGACAACGCCACCGCTGCTAACGCTGCCCGATGACGCGCCCTGGGCCGAGGCCGTAGAATTCTTAGCCGGTCACTATCGCCGCCAGGGCTCAGGGTTGCTGGCCCAGTATCGCGCCTTCACCTGGCACCAAGGCCAGCTCTGCGGCATCGCCGACCCCGACCCCATTCGCCTGGGGAATCTCACCGCCTACGACCACCCCCGACGGCAGCTCGTGCAAAACACCCTGGCCCTGTTGAAGGGCTACCCAGCCCTCAACGTGGTGCTCTACGGCAGTCGCGGCGTGGGCAAGTCATCCCTGGTCAAAGCCCTGGTGAACGAATACGCCGACCAAGGGCTGCGGCTGATAGAGGTGGCCAAGGCCGATCTGCAAGCTCTGCCGCAGATCGTGGGGGAGGTGCGATCGCGTCCCCAAAAATTCATCATCTTCGTCGATGACCTCTCCTTTGAGGAGGACGACGACACTTTTAAAGCGCTCAAAGTCGTGCTGGAGGGCAGCACCACCGCCCGCCCCGCCAACGTGGTGGTCTACGCCACCTCCAACCGCCGCCACCTGGTGCGCGAATTCTTTAGCGATCGCCCCAGACCCAGCGATCAAGACGAAGTGCAGTCGTGGGATACGATGCAGGAAAAGCTGTCGTTTAGCGATCGCTTCGGCCTTACCCTCACCTTTGAACCCGCCGACCAGCCCACCTATCTCGCCATCGTCCACCACCTGGCCCAGCAGGCCGACATTGCCCTCACTGAAGATGACCTCACCGCCCGCGCCCTGCAGTGGGCCACCCGCCACAACGGGCGATCGGGCCGCACGGCGCGGCAGTTTATCGACTGGCTCACGGCGGATTTGGGCCTAGCGGAGCGATTGTCCTAGGGCTTGATTTAAGCCAAAGAGCAAAGGCTCCTGCCGGTTGGATGAAACGCAGTAGACGCTATTGGCGAAATATTTTTTGGCTCAGTTTCGCCTACCCTAAATCCCTCTTCCAAATTGGGCTATTAAGAACCCATCCGAAAACCCGAGCTGAGGGAAATGTGATGACAGCACTGGCTAACTGAAGTTTTAAGCAGATGCGGTGTTTTTTCTTTCTATGATTGCATGATCAGATATTCAAAAAGCATTTAATTATACTCCCCAGGAAGAACGTTTTTTATAACAGTAACTCCGCCAAAGTTCTTCCCTGACATTCTCAGTAATTCATCACCTGAAAATTCAAAACCAAGTTTTAGTGCTATCCGCGCAACATCATCTGCAGTTGATGCTCCGAGTACCTCATTTTTAAGTGCAGGTTCAGATTTCATTTTCTTTAAGAATGCTTCAAGTTGATCTAAAGCCATGTTGAAAGCTCCTATTTTTATTAGCTGATTATATGTTAAAAAGAGAAGCCATTACAGGCTTTAAGCAGATTCTACTATCCTTTCAAGATATAGGCAACGAACAGAACTCTCAATTGTAAAGTTCTCTGTTGAGCTTATAGGTTGAGTAAAGCGCTAGCGTAACCCAACTCCTCTAGTAGGTTTCTTACCTAACAACCTACCCCAAACTCACGAATTCCTTCTATCCATGCGCGATCGCCGCACCAAAACCCCAGCAGCCACCTACTTCTTCACCGTCGTCACTTGGGCTCAGCGACCCCACTCCACCGCGATAAATTCAGGGCTGAAGTCTTAGTTTGAATGTGTGTGGTGCTCTACGTTTCACCCAACCCACGCCTGCTGCATTATAGGTACAATTAAACTAGCAAGCAGGGTTCGATAGCGCACTGACATCATCTCTGGGGAGACATGACATGGTGAAGCCAGCCAAGAACACAATTTGCCTTTGGTACAACGGTGACGCCGAAGACGCAGCACAGTTTTATGCCAAAACCTTTCCCGATTCATCTGTCGATGCCGTGCACCACGCACCGGGAGACTTCCCCTCCGGCAAACAAGGGGACGTGTTAACCGTTGAGTTTACCGTGATGGGCATTCCGTGCCTCGGGCTCAACGGTGGCCCTGCATTTACACACAGCGAAGCCTTCTCATTTCAGGTTGCCACCGCCGACCAGGCCGAAACCGATTGCTACTGGAACGCGATCGTCGGCAACGGCGGCCAAGAGAGCGCCTGCGGCTGGTGCAAAGACAAGTGGGGACTCTCCTGGCAGATTACGCCGATTGTCTTGAGCGAAGCGATCGCCAACCCCGACCCCGCCGTAGCCAAGCGCGCCTTCGACGCGATGATGCAGATGCAAAAGATCGATGTTGCTGCGATCGAGGCGGCCTGCCGAGGTTGATGAGTCCTGTAGTGCGATCGCAGCAACGTCGATTGGGTTTCCGTTGTTAATTTAACCGTCCCATACCAGCACGCCCAGCGGTGTGTTGATCACCCGCTATGGGCGCAGTAGCGAGGTGAGCACCGGAACATTCAAAGATGCTGCATAGGAACAGTCCGTAGCGCCCAAAAACTGAGCTGCACCAGAACAAAGCATAGAAAGCAGACTCTCAACTTGTTGTATTTTTTCTGACTACCATGCAAGTCTTTGAGATCACAAAAGAGCGACTAGTTATCGGGCACAAAGAAGAGACTAGTGTATTTGATTTACTATGGCTATTCATGTGGATAGTTGCTTTTGCCGCTATTCCTTTTTTTGGAATGGGTCTGTTAGTGCTCGCCGGCCTAGTTACTCTTTGTATGCTCCTAGCCACAATCCAGGTTCCACGCAAGCTGCTTATCTTCGACAAAAACAAAAATCTTTTGATTATAAAGTCTAAGCTTTTTCTCTGGCATTTAACAACCCAATACGCTCTCAGTGAGATTGTGAAAGCTGCACTCACTACGAAAAACATCTATGCCGGTTCGATGACTATTATACCTTTAGATGTTGTTCAGCTAATTCGAAGAAAACAAAATACTAGGACATTCCAAGAAAGCATAATTTATGGAATGAACGCTAATCATAATGTGGTGAATCAAATCAACAAATTTTTGGAGTCTTGAGAAAGCGATAATGATGGAAAGTAAAAAGGATAACAATTCGATTGCCCACCGACCTGACAAAGCTGATCTGTGAGGCTGACAGACTATCTGCGTAGGTGAGCAAAGCTATTAGGCATCAGCAACCAGGTGTCGCACTATGAAGGTTTTTGAAACAGAAGGAGTGAGCCAATGGCAGCCATCGACGACCTAAATTCGCAGCAGTTTTACCACGGCACCAGGGCCGATCTAAAGCCCGGCGACCTAATCGTGCCTGGCTATAGCTCTAACTACGGCAAGCGCAAGAAAGCCGCCTACGTCTACCTAACCGCCACCTTAGATGCTGCCATCTGGGGGGCCGAGCTGGCCTTGGGCGAAGGCCCAGGCAGAATTTATATTGTGGAACCGACTGGCTCCATTGAAGACGACCCCAACTTGACCGACAAGAAATTTCCCGGCAATCCAACCAAGTCATATCGCACTCGCGATCCGCTGCGGGTCACGGGCGAAATCACCGATTGGCAAGGGCACTCCCCCGAACAGCTCAAAGCCATGCACGACAACCTTGAGCGACTTAAGCAGCTCGGTATTGAGGCGATTGAGGACTGAGGGGTTGTAAGTTGTGCGGAGCACCAGCCGCACAGCAGATCGCAGGCTTTATTTAACTGCGCTGGGTATATTCAATGGCGCAAAACGTTGCTCCCTGCGGGTCTCGAATCAGCGTAAACTTGCCCGTGTCCTCAATCAATACGGGCGGCAGTAGCACCTGGCCGCCTAGGGCTTTGGCCTGTTCGGCGATCGCATCCACATCCTCCACCGTAATGTAGACCCCCCAGGTGGGCGGCATATTGGCCTGGTTTGGCGGCGGTGGGGCCATACCGCCAATCTCTTTACCCCCCGCTTCTATAACCGTGTAGGGAACGTTGCCGAGGGGGCCTTCTTTAAGCGTCCAGCCAAACAGCGGGCCGTAAAACTCTTTAGCGGCGGCGACATCGGGGGTAATGAGTTCGCACCAGCTAAACGCACCAGGTTGCTGAAACGGGTCCATAGCTTACTCCGTAGGGGGCAAAAGCCGAGGCACCAAACAGGGGGTTGCGGCGACCTGGCTTTAGATAGCATAGGGGCAAGTTACGCCCTAATTGCGCTGAGCAAAATCACGACGTTTCCTTTGACCATAACGCTGCGCTGAATAGTCGGATATTACCAACTTCGTCGCTCCTGCCTTACCTCTTCTGTCAGACGCGCTTTATTGAAAAAAGAAAGGGCTATGCGCTGATCTGCATTCTCGCCACCAGGTAGACCAGGGGCGATCGCCACTGCACCGTCTGCCCCTGCAACTGCCGCTGGCAACTCTGCTGAATCGTCGCCACATCTTTTTCCGAGAGGTGCGCCGCCAGCTGATCGCGGTAGCTGGGCGGGGTGCCGCCCACCGCAAACCACCGCTGCAACAGCGCTGACGACACGTAGATGCTGCTGTGCAAAACATCCTCCGTGAGCTGCACGGTAAAGCCCGCTTTGAGAAACAGCGATTCTAGGGTGTCGGCCTGCCAGTTGAAGCGGGGGTCGGTGGTTGAGGTGGCGATCGCATCTTCGGCCTGGTGCCAGCGCTTGACCAGGGCTTTGCTCAACCCCGTTGCATCCACCAGAGCCGAAATCCGCTGGCTGTGGCGGGAAATGGTCTCAGCTAGCACCACCACGCCATCGGGAGCCAGGAGGTGCCCCACAATCTCGATAAATCTGTCTCGATTCACCACCTGGCCAAAGGCATTGCGACCCACAATGCGCTCAAAGCTAATCCCTGGGGTGTGGGTGGCAAGGTAGGCTGCCAGCGCCTCAAAGTCGGCGTGCACCAGTACCGGACGAATCAGCTCGGGCAGTTGGGCCGCCTGTTCCTCTAGGGCAGCCTGGTCTTGGGCGGTGTGCACGCGCGCGTATACGCCGCCCTCAGGCACCTGGCGCAGGGCTTCCCAGGTGAGCAATCCGGTGCGGGCGTTGAGGTCGAGAATGCGGTGGTGGCGCTGGGGCAGAGCCAGGGCAAAAATGCGATCGCGCAATTCCCCTAGCTGCTCGCCCGCCTGGCTAAGGGTGCGCTGCAGCCAGCGATCGCGCGCCGGGTCGTCGGGGCTGTAGGTGAGTGCCTCGGGTAATGCGCCACCGCCATCCACCATCGCTGCTAGCTGGGCTTCGCGCCGCTGGGCCACTTGGGTTTGAATCGAGGCCTCGTAGCCTTGGTCAGACGGCTGGTAAAACACCTGCCCCTGCAAGCCGCTGGGCAAATACTGCTGTTCGACCCAGTGATCGCGGTAGGCGTGGGGATAGAGGTAACCTTTGCCGTGGCCAAAGCCTTTGCTGTCGCGGTTGCCGTCTCGCATGGGGTTGGGCACCTCTGCTTCCCGCTCCTGCTCAATGGCGGCGAGGGCATCAAAAAAGCCCATGGTGCTGTTAGATTTGGGGGCCGTCGCCAGGTACAGCGTCGCCTGGGCCAGAGGATAGCGACCCTCGGGCATACCCACCCGGTCAAAGGCGGCGGCGCAGCTGGTCACCACCGTGACGGCGTGGGGGTCGCCCAGGCCAATGTCTTCGCTGGCCAAAATCACCAGGCGGCGAAAAATAAAGCGGGGGTCTTCGCCGGCGTAGACCATACGGGCCAGCCAGTACAGCGCCGCGTCGGGGTCGGAACCGCGCACGCTTTTAATAAAGGCGCTGATGGTGTCGAAGTGGGCGTCGCCCTCTTTGTCGTAGAGTACCGCCCGCTGCTGAATCGATTCTTCCGCTACATCTAGGCTGATGTGAATCTGACCCTGCTCGTCGGGGGGCGTGGTTTCGACCGCCAACTCCAGGGCGTTGAGCAGAGCGCGGGCGTCGCCGTTGGCCACGTTCACCAGGTGGTCGAGGGCGGTAGGCTCAAGGTGGATGGGGCGATCGCCGTATCCCCGTCCCCTATCCGCCAGCGCCTGCTCCACCACCCGATACAAATCCGCCGACTCCAGCGGTTTGAGCTGAAAAATGCGCGATCGGCTGACCAGCGCCTTGTTGACCTCAAAGTAAGGATTCTCGGTGGTTGCCCCAATCAAAATCACCGTGCCGTTCTCTACCCAGGGCAGCAGCGCATCCTGCTGGGCCTTGTTGAAGCGGTGGACTTCGTCGATAAACAGAATTGTACGCCGACTGTACTGGCCGCGCAGGTCTTGGGCCGATGCGATCGCCTCCCGAATATCCTTCACCCCCGCCAGCACCGCATTCAGCGCAATAAAGTGGGCGCTGGTGGTGTTAGCAATAATCTGGGCCAGGGTGGTCTTGCCCGTGCCCGGTGGCCCAAAAAAAATCAGCGAGGAAAGTTGATCGGCCTGAATCGCTCGCCGCAGTAGTCGCCCCGGCCCCACCACCGCATCTTGACCAATGAATTCATCCAGGGTTCGAGGCCGCAGCCGCGCGGCCAGCGGGGCGTCCCGGCCAATCTGCTCCTGGCGGTTATGGTCAAAGAGATCCATTGGGGTAGGGCATCCCAGAAGGCCAGTCAAATCAGTGCTGGCAAGGCTATTTCCTAATGGTATAGCCCGAGGTGCTGCCCGTAGGCAAAGACCAGCGCCACCGCCGAACTCCCTCAGTTTAGATTGCGGTCGAACTTGAGCTTAGTCTCCTATCCGGCCAGGTAAGCTTTCAGGTCTTGACGGGCGTAGCGCAGTTTTTTGATGGCGTCGCGCTCGATTTGGCGCACCCGTTCGCGGCTGACGTTGAGCTGTTGGCCCACCTTAGAGAGCGATAGCCCTTCCCCCGTACCGAGGCCAAAGCGCAGTACCAGCACCTCGCGCTGCTGGGGTGTGAGGCGATCGAGAATGCGGAAGATATCTTGCTTAAGGCTGTTTTGGGCCGCATACTCCTCGGGCGATCGCCCCTGTTCATCCTCCAGCATGTCGGCCAGCTCGGTATCGCCCTTATCGCCCACCAGAGCATTCAGCGACATGGGCTGCTGCGACTGCGAGAGAAACTGACGCACCTGCACCAGGGGCATATCGAGGTGATTAGCTACCTCTTCTAGGGTGGCGGTGCGGCCTAGCTCCTGGGCCAGGTGACGCTGGGCGCGCTTAATCTTGGTCAACTTTTCGAAAATGTGGATGGGCAGGCGAATGGCGCGGCTTTTTTCTGCGATCGCCCGCGTCACGGCCTGGCGAATCCACCAATAGGCGTAGGTCGAAAACCGAAAGCCCTTGGTGGGGTCAAATTTTTCAACCCCGCGCTGCAAACCCATAGTGCCTTCCTGCACCAGATCCATTAGGTCTAGATTGCGTTTGGTGTATTTTTTGGCGATAGAAACCACCAGGCGCAGGTTCGCTTCTACCATGCGGCGGCGGGCGGCTTCTCCGTTTGCAATCTGCTGGTGCAAATCGTTGACTGAAATATGGGCCGCCTCGGCCCACTCATCGACCGACGGCTCGTGACCCAGGGTGCCAGTGAGTTGCGTCGATATCTCGGTGAGACGATTGAGCTGCTGCACGTGTTTACCCAGCGAAATCTCTTCGTCGCGGGAGAGCCGGGGAATGCGGCCAATTTCTTTCAGGTATGCCTGAACAGAATTGCTAGAGGTGGAGAGAGCTTGAGCCATGGGGAAATCAGTAGTGGCAATCGACTTACCTGCCACTATGACAAGGGTTGCGCTTCCACGCCTCTACCCCAGGGGAGGAAGGCTAAGGATACCTTAAGACCTACAGTTGGCCCCGTTGTACTCCACCTGTATCGGCAACCAGTGGGCCTGGGGATTGGGCAGAGCGCTGCCAGGGGTTGGCTCAAAGCTGCGCTGTAGGGCCAGCTCTAGCGCTTTTTCATCTAGCACCGTATAGCCTGTGCTGTCGAGCAAAACCGGCTCTTTGACCAGCTGGCCAGAGGCATCTACAATCACCCCAACTAGGCCCTCAGCGGGGGCTGGGGTGAGGCAGGCGGTGATGGCATAGGGCACCTGCAAGGGAGCCAGCTTAGTGCCCAAAACGGGGATGTCGGTGTCGCTTAGACCCTGCCCCTCTGTCTCTAGCCACCCCGGCACAACCGAGGTGTGAAAGGCCACTTCGTCCGCCACGAGCGATTTGGCCTGCTGATTAAACTGGTACTGCGCCGGATCCCGCAGGCGATCGTCGAGGGTGGCAGGAAGTGGCTCTGGGGGCACAGGCTCTAGGTCAACACCAGCAGTAGGTGGCGCAGGCGGAGTGGCGTCTACCCGTTCTGCCTGAGGCTTTGAAGGGGCTGGCGCAGGAGAAGCGGGCGGCGCAGAACGGACTAGGGGCGGCGCTTTGGGCGGCGGTGCCTGGGTTGCCTGGGGGGCTGGGGCGACTGCGATCGCCTCGGCGGCGGGCTCAGCGGCAGCCGGTAGCCGCACCACACCCACAACCGACGACGGGTCATTGATCTCGGTCAGACTCTCAGCGGCCTCGGGGGTAGTCTCGGGCACGGGCCACGCTAGCAACACGCCGTGCAGCCCGATCGAAAACAGCACCAGCAGCCCGCCCCCCGACCACCGGAGAGAGCGCTGCCCCACTCTGAGTTTGAAAGGAAATGCCATGGTCATGCCCGTTGCTCTGCGCCCACAAATGGTAGCGAAATGTTAGCGTTTGACGTTCTAAAGGTGGCACATCTTTTAGATAGCGTTATCAGTAAGCAGACAGTTTTTATATTGTCGTTATTTGCCGCTACGCTAGGGCTGTTGAGGCTCTACCACAAAGGCTCACAACCATGCGGCGAGAAGACTTGACCCTACTCACGGCAGGCCTGTTGCTCGTGCTGACAGCCATCCTTTTAATTGCCCTGGAGCCTCGCCAGGCATCCGTTGCTCCATCACCCGAGGCCAGTGCCGTGCCCACCCAGCTGTTAACCGACCCGTTTTTGCAGTACCCCACCCTTAGCGCAGTGCGAGTGGTGTGGTTTACCGAGTTTGAGGGCCAAGACCACCGGGTGCATTGGGGTGCTCCCGAGCAGCCATCCGAGGCTAATTTACCCAATCAGGCGATCGCGATCACGACTCGGCTGGCTCGCACCCGAGAAGACGGCCAGTCTCAGGTCGATCACCCCAATTTTTCTGATTTACAGCAGACCATAGCGCGCCCAATTTGGCGCCATGAAGCCATGGTAACAGGGCTACCACAGGGGCAGCGCGTGCCCTACCGGGTGGCCAGCACTGGGGTAGACGGCACCGTTGTCGAAAGCCGTGTGTTTACTCTGGCGGCGGCCCCCCCGGCGGGTCAGCCCACCCAGATTCTGCTCACCTCTGACCATCAAAACATGCCCATGGTTGCCGCCAATCTGCAAAAGGCGGCAGAAACCTTGGGTCAAGTAGACGCGGTGTTTTTTGCAGGCGATCTGGTCAACATTCCCGATCGCGCCTCGGAATGGTTTGACGACAGCCGGGGCTGCGGCTTTTTCCCCTGTTTGCAGGGTAAGACCAGCTATGCCCTAGAGCGCAATGGCCGCACCACCCGCTACCAAGGGGGCGAAATTATTCAGCACGCACCGCTGTTTACAATCGTGGGCAACCACGAGGTGATGGGACGGTTTGCAGCGACCTCCCCCTTAAAGGAGCAGTTTGGCAATCCGGCCCCTCGCCAGGTGGCCGTAGCCCTTTACGACGCCAATGCCGATCTGTTTAACCCCAGCGGTGATCCTGCCCTGCGCCGCCAGTGGATTATTGACAATTCCTTTAACAGCGACACCTACGATGCGCTGTTTAGCCTGCCGGTCACCCAGGTGCCCAACCCCGATCGCCCCGAGACCACCAGCCGCTACTACGCCGTCACCTTTGGCGACGTTCGCCTAGTGGCGCTGCACGTTACCCAAATTTGGCGACCCTACGACCTCAATGCCACCACCCGAGGCCGCTACCAAGAGCGTGAAGCCGACCTGGGCACGCCGCAGAGCTGGGGCCACGGCCAGCACATTTTTGAACCGATTGAGCGGGGGAGCTTGCAGTACCAGTGGCTAGAGCAGGAGCTGGCCAGCGAGGCCTTTCGCCAGGCCAAATACAAGGTGGTGATGTTGCACCATCCGCCCCACACCCTGGGCGACAACATTGTGCCCGCCTTCACTAACCCCGTTCGCCGCTACGATCGCGACGATGCAGGCCGTCTCACCGCCGTTCGCTACGAGTATCCCCGCGACGACGACTACATTGCCCGCGACCTGGTGCCCCTGCTAGAGCAGGCCGGGGTAGACCTGGTGTTCTACGGCCACTCGCACCTGTGGAACCGCTTTGTATCGCCCCAGGGCACCCACTACCTGGAAACCTCGAACGTGGGCAATTCCTACGGCGCTTTCTGGAAGGATAAATCTCGCCCGGTACCCCCTGAGACAATTGAGGGCTCGGCAGTGACCTATTCCCCCTCCGACTATGTGGCCCAAGGCGACCCCAACGGCCTAGAGCCCGTGGTGCCCACGATCGCCCCCCTGCAAGACGATAGCGGCAATCCGCTGCCCTACCTGGCCAGCAATGACATCACTGCCTTCAGCGTGTTTGACACGGGCACGGGGACAATCAGTAGCTACTACTTTGATACGCGGGAGCCGAACTCGGCGGTGGTGAAGTTTGATGAGTTTGTTGTGGGCCGATGAGTGGGTGGGTCGGTGGGTGGGTGAGTAGGCAGGTGGGATTGCCCATCTTATATAGCCATAGTCACCTGGGTTAGGACATCCAGAAACGTTTGAACGTTTTGAGGGGAAATGTCTTAACCAGACTGGCTACAGCTGTAAAGCGTTGGCGACGTCAACATCTCGGTAAGGTTCGGTGGCGAGGAAGTGGCCAATTAGGTAGAGCGAGCCGCAGAGCACCTTGAGCTGAGCTGGGGACTGGGCGATCGCAATCAACCCATCCCTGAGCGAATTGTGGATTTCACACTGGGCCAGGTCATGGCAGACCGATCGCGCGATCGCCCCCAAATCCTCCGGCGCTGCCGTCTCGTGCCCCGGCACAGGTACCAGATGTAAGGTATCCCCTGGCCGCAGCAGGGCAGCAAAAATATCGCTGTGATCCTTGGTTGCCAGCATCCCCATCAGCCAAACTGTCCCAGTTGGTTGTCCCGGCTGGCCTGCCCACCAGCTATCCACATACTGGCGCAGCACCTCGGCGGCAGCGGGGTTGTGGGCACCGTCAATTAGCAGCGGGTAGCTCTCCGGTTCCTGGCCCCAGGTCAACCACTGCAAGCGTCCGGGCCAGCGAGCGTTGCCCATGCCCTGGGCGATCGCATCGTCAGAAATGTGCCAGCCCTGGGCGCGCAAGGTTCGTAGGGTGGCGATCGCGATCGCAGAATTAGTCAGCTGGTGCTCGCCCAACAGCGCCAGGGCATAGGTAATGGCATCGTCACCCTGGCCGTAGCAGGCCTTTCCCTCCCCTAGGGGAACTGCGGGCGCAGGCCACACCGCCGGACAGCCCAACTCGGCCAAACGAGCCTGCACCACAGCGTCTGCTTCGCTAGGCAGCGGGCCAACCACGGCAGGACGCTCCGGCTTTAGCACCCCCGCCTTCTCGCGGGCGATGTCGGCCAGGGTGGGGCCGAGGCGCTGCCAGTGCTCGCGGCTGAGGGACGTAATCACGCTTACCAGGGGTGCATCCACCACGTTGGTAGCATCCAGCCTTCCCCCCAGGCCCACCTCCATCACCGCCACATCTACCCCAGCCTCAGCAAAGTGTAGCCAGGCGGCGGCGGTAAACACCTCAAACTGAGTTGGCGAGGGTTGGGCTGGATCAATAGCCGCCACCACCTGCTTCAGCCGATCAACTAAGTCCTGAGTCGCAAGGGGTTCCCCATTGACCACAATGCGCTCGCGCCAGCTCACCAGGTGCGGTGAGGTATATCGCCCGACCCGATACCCCGCCGCCCCCAGCACCGCCGCCAGGTAGGCACACACCGACCCCTTGCCGTTGGTGCCCGCCACATGCACCAGGGGCACCCGATCCTGCGGATTGCCCAACGCCGCCAGCAGCCGCTGAATGCGCTCTAGCCCCAGCTCTACCCCAAACCGCCCAAAGGGGGCCAGGATGCTCTCAATCTGTTGCTCTTGTTCAATCTGAGGAGGCTGATACACAGGTAATTCTCTCCGCCAGCGAGGGATAGGGTAGCTGGGCCATTAAGCATCTTAATGGAACATTGAAAATCCACAAGGGCGATCGGATTGCAACAGATTACCCGCTGTGAGCAGGCATAAAAAAGGCGCAGCGTACGCTGCGCCTAGGTCGAGGCATTAACGTCTGGGCCAAGGCTACACGGCCTCGGTGTTTTTCTCCCCGGTGCGAATGCGAATGATCTCATCTACCGGGCTGACGAAGATTTTGCCGTCGCCAATTTCGCCAGTGCGGGCGGCAGAAATAATCTTGTCAACCACCGTATCGACCTGGGCTTCTTCAACCACAATCTCAATCTTGAGCTTCTGGAGAAATTCAACGGTGTACTCCGAGCCTCGGTAGCGCTCGGTCTGTCCCTTTTGGCGACCAAAGCCGCGCACCTCCGAAACAGTCATACCCACAATGCCAGCATTGACCAGGGCAATCTTGACCTCGTCGAGCTTAAAGGGGCGGATAATAGCTTCTATTTTTTTCATAGATCAAACCAGGGTGCTTCAGCGGGTATCTCTGTAAACCTCATCCGAGTCCAGAATTGGAGTTCTACCGGTGGAAAAACTACAGATTCCGAGCTGGACTTGGTATAGCTTCGGTCTATGTGTATCGGGCCTGACCCCTACAATACTGTATCTTCAGCTACAAAAATTCAGGCCAGTGGAGTCACAGCGGCTAGAAAAGCCAGCTATGGAGGGGAATCCAGCGTTCTAGCGAGAATTGCTTAGCAGCGGCTTCATAATCAAGAAACCGGCCCCAAAGGCGCTGATCACAATCAGCAGAATGGTTGCTGCCAGCCAAAGGCCACTCAGGTCTGACGATGACTGACTCAGCTGCCCAGGACGACTGGCGTCGATACGCTCTTCGGTGTACAGCCGCTGGGGGGCTGCCTGGGGCCGTTTAGGCGGCATTTTGGGTGCTTTTTTGGCCTTGGGCTTCACCATTTGGGTTAACTGGCTGGCCAGGGTCGATACCCCTTCCCCGACCGACCCTGATAGTCGCTCTGGCAGAGAGGCCGAAGGCTCTTCAGCCATAGAGTAAGTCGCGGCCATTGCTGGGACTTCAACACCCAAGGGAGCCGTTAGCGGGCGGACAATGCTCTCTGGCTCGATCGCCTGGGGTTGACTGACCTCGATCGCCTGCTTGAGGCGGGCCGCCGAATCCGCAAAGCGAATCATTTCCTGGCGCAGCACCTGGTTTTGCTGGGTGAGCTGCTGATTTTGCTGGGTCAGTGAATCGACCATGGCCTGGGTGGCGCGTAGCTCGGTGGCCAGCTCACGGTACACCGAAATCGGCACCGAAGGGGCCTGACGGCTACCCTGGGGTGCTTCTGGGGCCACAGCGCCAGAGTAAGCAGATTCGGGAGAAAAGGGTACGTTCATGATGACGGTAGAAGGGGCGTTTAAGAACGAAAAAGAGCCTTATAAATTGGTCTGCCCAAGGGTAGTTCACATTAGAGCAATTGCACCAGTTTTAGTCAAGAAAAGTTTTGGCCCTGACAGATACCCTGTGTCAAATTCCATTGTGGACAGTGGAATTTAGCAATTGTCTCACCCTAAAAGTAGATTCGACTGGCAAAGGTGCAGGGTTTTGAGCCGGATGCTGAGTTCGACTGACAAAACTCCCAATTGCAACCGATACCCCACACAGAGGCTTCCCCTCAGCTAGGTTCTACAGAAGGCTTTAGGGCCACTGCCAACGCCGTGCTGTCAGTCACAAAGCCAAAGCACTGGTTGACGTTGTAGACGGTGGCCTGGGTGCAGTAGTTGGGGGAGGTGGTGGCGCTACAGTCGCTCAGCAAAACGCAGTCGTAGCCGAGAAAGTTGGCGTCTTGCAGGGTGGCCATGACGCACTGATCTACATTGACCCCGGCGAAGAACAGGGTGGTTTTGCCCAAGTTGCGCAAAATGCTGTCGAGGGGCGTATCCCAAAAGCCGCTCATGCGGTACTTATCGACCCAGATGTCTTGGGGCTGAGCTTTTAGCTCATCCACTACCGCCGCCGCCCAGCTGCCCTTGGTGAGTACGGGGGCACCGTTGGCTGGGAGCGGATCGCCGAGGCCTACCCCGGCCCCGCTGGGGTTATAAACGTGGTGCAGGCCAGCGCTCAGGTTGAGGCGATCGCGGCGGTTGCCCCAGTTGACCCAAACCACCGGCACCTGGGCCGATCGTAGTTTAGGCAGCAGGGTTTGTAAGGGCTGAATTGCCTGACGGGCAAGGGTTACGTCAACCCCAATACTGGCCAGCCAGCCGTCCGGGTGGCAAAAGTCGTTTTGCATGTCGATCACCAGACAGGCGGTTTTGGCGAGGTCAAACCGCACTTGCTTGGTCTGGGTAACGAGGGTGGCTAGCCGGGGCTGTAACTCTTGACGACTAATGTCGGCGACCTGGTCATTGACCCACCAGGCATTGGGCGGATGACCCAGAGGACGCAGATTTGAAATATCCATGGCGACGCTTCTGGGAGTGGGATGCAGACCTATCTCACCTGGAGGGCCAGCACCGCCAGTAGGGCCGTCACCGCATAGGCCACCGCCACAACCTGAATCTCAGACCAGCCCGATAGCTCAAAGTGGTGGTGGAGCGGAGCCATCTTAAAGAAGCGTTTGCCCACGCCATCGGGGCCTTTGGTGGCTTTGAAATAGCCCACCTGAATGATCACCGACAGGGTTTCGGCAAAGAACAGCAGGGTCAGCACCAGCAGAGCAAACAGGTTACCGCTGAGAATGCCCACGGCTCCTAGGGCCGCACCCAAAGCTAGGGAACCGGTGTCGCCCATGAAGACGCGGGCGGGGTTGTGGTTGTGGAGCAAGAAGCCCAGGCAGGCACCGGCCATGGCGGCACAGAACACCATCAAATCGGGGTGGGTGGGGGCAACAATGGCTGCTAGACCCATGAAGGCGATCGCCCCCGTGCCGCCCATCAGACCGTCGAGGCCGTCGGTGAGATTGGTGGCATTGCTTTCGGCCACCAGCACAAACCCGGCTAGGGGCCAAAACAGAAAGCCTAGGGGTAGCCCCAGGCCCAGAGGCAGCGCCACGGTGGTGAGGCTGGCAGGCTGACTGGTGAGCACCCAAAGGCAAAACAGCACTGCGATCGCCACCTGAAGCGCCAGCTTGGCGCGGGGCGAAATACCCTTGTTAGAGCGCCGCTGAATCACCTGCCAGTCATCTACCCAGCCGATCGCCCCGTAGGCCAGGGTGAGCAGCGACACGGCTACCGCATCGCGGGCAAAGCCGGTTGCTACTAGAGCCACAATTACCGCTACCGGCACAAAAAAAGCGCCACCCATGGTGGGGGTGCCCGCTTTTTTGAGATGACCCTGGGGGCCTTCTTCTCGAATAAATTGGCCAGTTTTGAGCGCCCGCAGCAGAGGCACCGCCGAAAACCCGAGCAGGCTGCTGCCCAGGGCCGCCACGATAAAGGGAACCGTAATTGAAGCACCCAGGCTGACGGTGTTGTCTAACACCCCATCTAGCCCGACAGCGGCAGCGCTAAGCCCTAGACCCAGCAGCCAAAAAAGCGCTTGGCCATTCAGAGACAGCCCCTTTGATGCTAAAAACTTCGCATCCACGAACAATTCCTCACTTGCATCACACCGCACACCATCAGGAGTCTACTGGATGATCTTCCACTTGACTACATTTAGCGCCCGGAAATAGTCAGGAAGCTTAAATGAATCGTCTCACTTGGGCGCGAAGTTTAACAACACTTAACGGCGAATTCATTGCGCCATCCCCCTACGGCAGAGTAAGCGGCTGTAGAGTTCCAGCGTAACCAGCGCTTTTAGAGTGGCCCTGGCCAGTCAGCTAGCCTTCCAGCTTTTCAGTTAGCTGTCCTTAGTTCTCAACGCGCTGATGAACGCTATAAAACCGAGCCAGGGGGTCGCTGCGACCGTCCTAAGGGGGCCGAGTTCGCCTGCCTGGCCAGAACGTTGCGTAAGCTAGATACGCTTAATCGTCGTCATCGTCGAGGGCGAGATCGGTGTCGTCATCGTCCTCAAAGGCATCGTCGTTGCCCATCAGATCGGAAATTTCCTCGTTCTCGGCTTCGTCGGGAATGGTTTCGACCACATCGCGGCTGCGCAGACGACCGATGCCCTCTAGCCAGTGCAGAATCGATGAGTCGCCGTTGGAGGGCAAAATCGGGGCCTTGGCGTTGCGAGGCACCTGGCGCAAGGACGGGTTGTAATACTTATTAGACATAGCGGTGGTCTTGTACCAATAACGAGGCAATACACAGACATTCCATCGTAGCAGAGACATTATTCTGCGGTGCCTACTATTCTGCGGAGCTTGGAGTTTTGCCGTATTATGCCGGTACTGCTGTGGAGACCGGGCCATGTTGGGCAAAGCTGAGCTACTAGAGGCCGTGGCCCCAGTCAATCGGGGCATTAGCAGCAGCCCCAGCGATCGCGCTGCTATCCAGGCCGCCGCCACTACCCTAGAGGGCCGCAACCCCACCCCTAACCCTCTCCAGGCCACCGATCGCCTCAACGGCGACTGGCGACTGCTATACACCACCAGCCGCGAACTGCTGAATATCGATCGCCTGCCCCTGGCCTCCCTCGGCCCCATCTACCAGTGCATTCGCCTAGCCGAAAACCGGATTTACAACATTGCCGAGGTGAATGGGCCACCCCTGCTGTCGGGGCTGGTGGCGGTGGCCGCTACCCTAGAGGCCGTGTCTACCCAGCGGGTGAATGTGGGCTTTGAGCGCGGCGTGATCGGGCTGCGGCAGGCTCTGGGATACGAGTCGCCCGCCCAATTTATTGAAGCAATGCAGACGACGCCAAAATTTTCGCTCTTCCAGGGCATTGACTTTAGAATTAACCGCGATCGCCAGGCGGGCTGGCTAGAGGTCACCTACCTCGACGACGACCTGCGGATTGGGCGCGGCAACCAGGGCAGCCTGTTCGTGCTGCAAAAAGTGTAGGCAGGCGCTAGGCCGCAGCTTCTACCGAGGCGCAGTTCGCTTCCACAGTGGCGCAGCAGTCGGCCACCGGGGCGCGATCGCCCATGGCTGTCACCAGTGTATCAAAGGTGTCGCGGTGCTTTTCGAGCAGGGTTTTGGCCTGGAGGGTGGCCCAGCGCTGTTTGAGGGGGGCTTCGGCGGGCGAGCGCCCCAGCAGCGCCCAAAACTGGCCGAGGGCCGCGGTGTCATTGCCGCCCCCCTGGGCATCGCCGTAGATCATCTGCTCGGCGGCGATGCCCGCCATCAACACCTGGCAGTAGCGGTCGATGGTCTGGGGCGTGAGCCGGGTTAGGGCCGCTGGGTCACTGGGGCCAAACACCACGCCCCCCTGGCCAGGAATCCCCTGCTGCCAGGCCTCCCATGTGTTGAGGGTGTAGGCTTCGACGGGAATATCGAGCAGCACCGCCGCCAGAAAATGCCCGGCCTCGTGGTGCAGCACCCGCTGGCGGTGCTCAGGGGAAGCCCAGGCCACCGTATCCATCAAAATGTCGCCGATGCGGCCACTTAGGCCCAGCTGATCGACCGCAAACACCCCCAGCCCCACGGCGGCAAACACCGCCACTACAGCGGGCGACAGGTGAATGAGCGGCCCCAGCAAACTGGCCATGGTCACCCCAAAGATAACGATGGCAATGGTGTTGAGGGTGGTGTCGCGCATGCGGTCTCCCAGCGGTTGAATAGCTCAAGCGGCGATCGCTCTGCTCTATGGTAGCGAGTATGGGGAGCCGGGGCTAGGGCTCAAAAAATGCCAGCCTCTAGCCGTTTGGCGGTTTGCAGGCTGTCTTGCAGGCGATCGCGCCCCGCCTCAGAGTGCTCAATGGGCACACTCTCCAGCAGCGCCGGGAAGAACAGCTCTGTCCAGCCCTCCGGCAGGGGGCAGCGGGTGCTACCCCGCCGCAGCATCACCCGCTGGGCCTCAGCGTCCCAAACGAAGGCGGTGGCGGCCCCCAATGCGATCGCTGCTACGTAGGGTTCACTCGGGCAGCTAGCCGCATCGGCCCCATTGAGGGCTGGGACGCGATAGCCAGGGCGAGCGACGGGCTGAAAACTCACCCGATGGTCGTGGGCCTGGATGCCCAGCCGGGTCGCCTCCACCTGGATGCCCTCGACCCCCACCACAAACAACAGATCGCGGCGAAACTGAGCGCTGGGGAAGCCCACATTCTGAAGCGCTGGAGGCAGATCCGGTCGCTCTACCCCAGCGGCCAGCAGCGCTCCGGTGAGCAAAATGCGCTGAAACCCTGCCGCATCCCACTCGGTGATCAGGCCGCTGGCCAAGGCTTCGTGATACAGCCGCACCATGGCCCGAATGCGGGGGGCATCGGCGACATCGACGGCGACCAGCTCCTGCACATTCAGAGTCTCTTGACCGTAGGCCCGCAGCGCCGCCTCGGTACCGCCGTAGACCGAAATGTCGGGGGCTTCCCTAAGGTAGATAGCCAGACTGCGGCGAAAGCTACGGTAGCGAGGGTCTGCCGGGTCAGCGGGGGCAAAGGCCTGGTCGAGCAAGCGCGCCAGGTGGGCCTGAAACCCCACCGCCTGCTTGAGGGTGGCGCTGACGCCGATATCTTGATCGGTGGTGACCAGAGCCGCGTAGAACGATTCGTGCAGGGTGGCTCCCTGCTGGGCTAGCTGCCGGTAGGCACTAATGTCTGCGGCGATCGCCCCCAGCTCAGCACCCAACAGCGGCTCTTTTTGGGCCAAAATTTGCCAAAAGCGGGGGCTAAAGGCGTGATCTTTGAGCAGGGCAAACACAATGCGATCGCCCCCCGATCCCTGGTCTACCCCAGCCAGCAGCTCCAGCAGCAGCAGTCGGCTATTTTGGTAGGCCTGTTCCAGGCTGTAGCCTGCCTTCTCGTGACGAGAGACCATCACTGAAAGCGTGTTGTCGCCCGTGAGACGGGCCGCCCCGCCGGGGAACAGGTGCTTGCCCATGCCCACCTGCGCCCAGTCGCGATCGCTAAACCGTAACAGCGCAAACCCCATTGCGGCTCGGTGCTCGGTTGCCAAGCCTCGCATTCTGCCCATGATGGTCGTTCTTAGGGCGTGCTTGTCGAACTCGTTTTGCTCAATGGCGGCGGCCAGCGATCGCAGCGAATCGGGATAGAGCCCCTCGCCCTCAAACCGCATTATCCCTAGTGCCAGGGCGATCGCCCCCTCCTCGGCCCCAAAGGTGACGTTGGGAATTTTCGACATCAGCTCGGGGGTGCTCGACAGCCGCCGACTCTCTAGGGAGGTGGAGGCATCCAGCTGCTTGAGCACGGCTAGGCGGGCCAGCTGCCCGGTTTGCCCCGGCTCAGCCAGCAGGGGGCGGGTGAGCAACTGCTGCATCGAGAGCAGCTGCTCGCCCGCCCAAAACGAACCCGCAGTACCCGCTCCGGCGGTAATCGGTCGAGCGTCGGGGTGGCGCAGCAGGGGGTCGTGCAGGGTGCGCAGGGAGTGATCGAGCATCCACAGCGATTCGCCAGGGTCGAGCCCCGCCGCACGGCTCGACTCAACGTAGACCGGCACAAAATACTCTAAAAAGAAGCGATCGGTATTGAAACGCCCTCCCTGGCGATATTCCAGCAGCCTGCCCTTAGCCAAATCGGCGGCGATCGCCGTGACGTAGGGGTTGGTCTGCAAAAACCAAAAAAACTTGCGATCGAGGGCCGGGCGCAGACGGCTGTCCAGTCCCCCGCTGGCCCGCTGGTAGGCGGCCTCCGACAGGGGCGGCACCACAGTGCCATCGCTGAGGGTAAACCAGGCCCCGCTGCCCCTAAACTCGTAGGTCGCCCCCTCAATCGGCCCAATCCAGTCGCGGGGGGGAAGCGTCTGGGCCTGCATTCCCAACGCCGCCACCACCAGACCCAAGCCCAGGGGCAGCTGGCCCGGCGGCGTCAGGGCTGGGTCGGGCTGTACCGCCACAACGGGCTCTTGAAATGACCCGGTGAGCCGCGCCTGCCACTGCCAGGGCTGGGGGGCAAGAGGCAGGCGATCGCCCACTACCGCCCGCAAATCCTCAGCGGCGATCGGCGGCACCTGGGCACTCAGGTCATAGCCCGTTTTTAGGTCTAGACTGCCCGCCGCCGTCAGTGCCATGGCCCCCACATTGAGATAGGTGTCGGATAGGGTCACCCGCTGCCCCCCAAGCTCTAGCAAGCTTTGCAGGTTTTGAACCGGGGCTGACTGCTGGCCCATTTCCCCCTGCCCGTCTCGAACCGCCACCGTCCCGCGCAGGTCGAGGGCCGCTAGGGGTGGCACCACGGCATTGGGCAGGGGGGTGGTCAGCCGCAGATCGCTGTTGAGCACGCCAGCCCGGATGTTAACCGCTGGCGGCAGCGCCAAATTGAGGCTAGAGAGGGGCAGGTTTTGGGTCTGAAGGCGGGCCTGGAGCGATCGCCGTCCCAGATCGACCGTGCCGCTGGTCTGCCAATGCCCCTCTTCAAGTAGTCCCTCCAGCGCAAAGGCAACCTGACGGGCCGCCTGTCCCCTGGGCAAGCGCACAGCAGCCTGCACCTCGTGAACCGTGACGGCAGACCAGGGCGCAGCGGCACCAACGCTGGGGGTATAGAGGGTAAACCTGCCATCTTCGACCCAAAGACCCTCTAGGGTGCCAGAGAGGGGAGCAGAGGTGCTCCCCGCCCCCGAGCCGTTCTCCCCCAGAAAGCCCGGCCCAGTCCCTGCCTTAGGCACCACCACCGACAGATCGGGCCGCACCAGGGTGACCGTCATCCGCAGTTGACCCCGGTGCAGCAGCTCCGGCCAATCCAGCAGCACGACAACGGCATCGATCTCCCCCGCTAGCCCGTTGGCCTGAGTTCGAGGGACAACGGTTTTGCCCAGCACGATGCCCCACTGGGCCACCCCGCGCACCCCCCCTAGCTGAATCGGCTGTTGTAGAGAATTGGCAATCCTCTGTTCTACCTGGGCATGCAGGGCTTTCAGGAGCAGGCCGCTGCCCAAAACTAACCCAGCCAGCGCCCAGGGCATTGCTCCCCTTGCCGCCACCTGTTTAAACCGCTCTAACAGCCTGCGGCCAGAATAGTTTTGACGGGCAAGAGCCATGGATCAACGCCGGGCAGAACTGCTCAGAAAGCTGGGCCTATTCGCTATAGAAGGTCTCTAGGCTGGTGCGATCGCCCACAAACCGCCAGTGCCAGGGCTCAAAAGCCACCCCCTGAAAGTTGTCGGGCGGAAAGGACAGCTCATAGCCGTATTGCACGGCGTTGGTTTCCATCCACTGGTAGGCGCGGGTATCGACAAAGTCTGAGTTGAGATTAGTACCTGCCTGGTTGCCATCGCCGATGTCGATGGCGTAGCCAGTATGGTGCTCGCTGTAGCCCGGCGGGGCGCTGACCTCGGCGCGGGTTTGGGCATTTTGACCGCGATCGGCCTTGAGGCTAAAGAAAATTGTCTCCTGCTCTGCCTGGGAGCGAAAGCCCGACAGCGGCACCAGACTCACCCCGGCGCGACTGGCGGCCTGGGCCATGGCCTCATACTGGCTGGCCGCAGCGGTGCGCAGGCGAATCGAGGCATTGGCATTCAGCGCGACCAGCTCTTCGGCAGGGGCTTCGTCGTAGGCGCGGTGGTTGAGCAGGGTGCGGCTGGAGGGAGCTAGCTGCACAGCTACGTCGCGATCGCTGGTAGCCGGTGCTGCGCCCCCTGTCCCAGCATCTGTCTCAACCGCAGAGCGGTTAACCATGGTTTCAAAGGGCTGAGTAAACTCGGCGGCAGAAAACCCGTTGGTCTGGTACCAGGCCACTAGCCCGCCCGCCGCCAGGGCCAGCATAGCCAAACCCAGAAAGCGCCGCAGGAGCCGCGTGCGCCGCAGCCAGGCGGGCTGCTCTTGCCCCGCAGTAGAGAGGGGGACATCGCGGGCCGCTTGGGGAATATCGTCGATGGGAGACATGGTCATTCGCTTCCGGCAAAGCTCTACCCATTATGGCCCTTGACGGCAATGCGGTTACAACTTCTCGCCGGGGCTGAGGTAGCGCCTGCCAACTCGCTCAAAACAGGGGAAGTTGGCAGGGGAAGTTGGCAAGGCCAAACCCAGGGAGACTATCTGGTTCGCCGTCGCCACGCCAGATGCGCTGTCTTCAGCCTGCCTACCCAAAGCGGCGATGGCCGCACCAAACCCTCGCCTTGCCTGTCACAATCGCAGTGCAGAGTTATATGAGGGCCGCTGTTTTGCCACCGCTTGAGGTATTGATGCGCCTGTACGGGCCAATTGGGGCTGGCATCTGCGCGGGCGTTGGCCTGGGGGCTTTGCTGTACCGTTTTGCCCCCCACCGCGAGTCATCCCAGGGGCTGTATCAGCAGGTGCCCCTGCGTCTGGGTCGGTTTTTGTTTTGGCTGGGCATTCCCCTCAGCATTGTGGGATTTATGCGCCGGGCCGACCTATCGGGCAACCTGTACCTGGCTCCGGTGGTGGCCTGGGCCGCTATTTTGCTGGGGCTGCTGTGCAGTCGCCTGTGGATTCGCGCCGACCAAGAGCCGTGGGCAAGGCCTACCCAGGGCAGTTTTTCTTTGGCGGCCATGCTGGGCAACACCGGCTACATTGGTTACCCCGTGGTGCTGCTGCTGCCCCAGTTAGGAGTGAGCGTCTTTGGCTGGGCGCTGTTCTACGATGCCCTGGGCACCCTGCTAGGCTCCTACGGGCTGGGGGCAATCTTGGCCTCAGAAATGGGGGGCCAAAGTCGAGACCTGTCGCTGCCCCGGCGGCAGCAATGGTCAACCAGGCTACGGGCCGTGGTGCAAAATCCGATTATTCTGGCCTTTGGCTTGGGCCTGGGGCTCAAGGCGATCGCCCTGCCCGCCTGGCTCGACCTGGGCCTCTACCAGTTTGCCTGGGCTATTGTGGTGCTGTCGCTGATGCTGATGGGGCTGCGCATTCAGCAGCTCAGCTCGTGGCAGCACCTGCACCGGGCCACCGTAGCCGTGGCGATTAAGATGCTGGTACTGCCCCTGGCCGTGGGGTTGGGCCTCACTGCCCTGGGCATAGACGGCCCGCCCCGGCTGGTGATGATTTTGCAGGCGGGCATGCCCTGCGCCTTTTCTAACCTGGTGCTGGCCGAGGCCTACGACCTCGATCGCGATCTGTCGGTCACCTGCGTGGGGCTGAGTTCGGCTAGTCTGCTGTTGACCTTGCCCCTGTGGCTGTGGGCATTTTCTGGAGAGTGACACCAATGACCACCCGATGGATCGCCACCCTGCGCCAGGGCAGTCGGCTGCTGCTGGCCGGGCTACTTGCCGTAGGCGGTCTCCCACTCATTCCCCACGCGGGTCTTGCCCAGCCCGCTCCGCTGGCCCAGCGCGACACTGCCGCTACGCCCCTACTGCACGTGGGAGACAGTGGCCCATTAGTCAGTCAGCTCCAGACAGACTTGGCGAATAGGGGGCTTTTCGCTGGGGTAGTCGATGGTCACTACGGCACCGATACCGCCGAGGCGGTGCGATCGCTCCAAGCCCAGCGAAACCTAGTGGTCGATGGCATCGCTGGCCCCCAAACCTGGCTCGCCCTCGAAGCCGCCCGCCGCGCCGTCACCCTGCCGCCGCCGCTGCTCACCGCCCAGTTACTCACCTTTACCCCCTTGGCGGTGGCTCAGCCCGCGCCACCGCCCCCGGCTTTTTGGCTAGCCCTGATGCCCCTGGTTCCGATCGCTGGCGGGGCGCTGACCTGTCTGCACCGCCGCCAGCAGCGTCGGGGGCGGGTGCTACGACGGCGGCACCCGGTAGTGCCTAAGCCAAAACCCTAGCGATCTGTAACTGCTTGTAACCGATAAACCCTGGCTAATCTAAAGAAAAGCTACAAATACAACCCATGCCCCCGGCCCTAGAGGTCACCATAGAAGGGACTGCTGCAAACCGATTCGCAGCGCTGAGGGAGCTTCCCCAGCAGCCAGATTTTTGATCTTTCAGGCCGGACTTGTGTGCCGGTTGTGGGTTCAGACGACGGCCTGCCCGTGGCGCGTAGGCCTCTGTAACGCGCGGTTGTAGCCCTTATCCCACTGTTTCCTGGAGAGTCCTATGCTGACCGTGGCCGACATCATGACCCCCAACGCCACCACCATTGCCAGCGGAGCCACCGTGGCCGATGCCATTGATCTCATGCAGCGGCGGCAGATTCGGTCGCTGCTCGTTGAGCATCGCTGCCAAGATATGCCCTTTGGCATGGTGACCGAGCGCGACATTGTCTATACCGTGGTGGCGCGGGGCCACAATCCTGAAACGGTGTTAGTGCAAGACATCATGCGCCAGCCCTGTATTTCTCTAGCCCCTGACCTCACCGTGCAAGAGGCCTCGCAGGTGCTGTCGGATACTGGCGTACAGCGTGCACCCGTGGTTCAGAATGGGCATCTGCTGGGGGTGATTTCGGTCACCGATATTCTCATGCGGGGCATGCCAACGCCGGTTTTGAGTCGATAGGGAAATGAGGAGATGGGGAAGCTGGGGAAATAGTTTTGAATTTTGAGTGTTGAGTTTTGAATGCTCTATTTACAGCGAGAACTTAAAACTCAAAACTAATCATTCAACACTTTCCCCATTTCCCTCACCTTCCCCATCACTTAGCGCTAATCCATCGAGTCTGTAGCTCGGTGCGAAAGCTCGGTGAGCGATCGCAGGCGATCGGCCATTTCCCCCGTCAGTGCCTCGGCCTCGTAGCGCCAGCCCCAGTTGCCGTCAGACAGGCCGGGGGTATTCATGCGGCAGTCGCTGCCGTAGCCCAGCACATCTTGCAGCGGAATAATCGCCTGGTTAGACACCGAGAACAGCGCCAGGCGAATTAGCGACCAGTGAATGCCCTCGGGGCTGATGCAGCCGAGGTAATGCTGGAGGCGATCGCGCTCGTGGTCGGGCATTTTTTCAAACCAGCCGAGGGTGGTGTCGTTGTCGTGGGTGCCGGTGTAGACCACGCTATTGGCCACGTAGTTGAAGGGCAGGTAGGGGTTGTCGCTGCCGCCGCCAAAGGCAAAGTGCAGAATTTTCATGCCCGGAAATTCAAACTCGTCCCGCAGCGCCTCAACCTCGGGAGTAATCATCCCCAAGTCCTCCGCCATGACGGGCAGCTTGCCAAATGTTTCGCGCACCGTTTCAAACAATTCTGTGCCTGGGGCCTCAATCCATTCGCCGTTGATGGCGGTAGTTTCGCCTGCGGGTACGCCCCAGAAAGCCTGCAACCCCCGAAAGTGGTCAACCCGAATAATATCGACGTAGCCCAGTAGCGCGTTGATGCGCTGAATCCACCAGTTAAAGCCGCTTTTTTGCAGCACCTCCCAGTTGTAGGTGGGGTTGCCCCAGAGCTGCCCGGTTTCGCTGAAATAGTCGGGCGGCACGCCCGCCATCAGCGCTGGCGCTAGGGTTTCTTCATCGAGCATAAAGTTTTCGGGATAGGCCCACACGTCCACACTGTCGTGGGCGACGTAGATGGGAATATCGCCGATGATTTGGATCTGGCGATCGCGGGCGTACTGCCGCAGCGCCTGCCACTGGCGGTGAAACTCAAACTGCAAAAACTTGTGGCAAAAAATATCGCTGGCCAGCTTCTCGCGCCACTCGGCCATGGCCTCGGGTTCGCGCCGGGCGATCGCCCTGGGCCACTCCGTCCAGCCCGCGCCACCGTGGGCGCTTTTGAGCGCCATAAAAAAGGCAAATTCATCCACCCAAAAGTGGCACTCTTCGCTGAACTGGGCCATGGCTGCCCGGTCTTCTTCAGACGCCACGTCGTCAAACCGGCTGGCCGCCCGCTCCAACAGCCGCATCTTGATCGGAATCACCTCGTCAAAATCTACCTGGTGGGGCGAAAAGTGCTCCAGATCGTGCAGTTCATCAGGGTAGAGTAGTGAATGCTCGCACAGCTCTTCTAAGCTGATTAGCAGCGGGTTGCCCGCCATGGCCGAATAGCAAAGGTAGGGCGAATTGCCGTGCCCTGTTGGCCCCAAAGGCAGCACCTGCCAGAGCTGCTGACGGGTGTTGGCCAAAAAATCTACAAATCGGTAGGCTTCTGGCCCCAGGTCGCCAATACCAAACCGACCGGGCAGCGACGTAGGATGCAGCAAAATGCCGCTGGCTCTGGGAAAGGTCATAGATGGCTCGGCTAAAATTCCAGTTGACTCTAACATGGCCTACGGGGGCGAGTCGGCTTCCCTAAGAGTTATTTTTATTCCAGAAATTTTCCTGTAAAGCCTCCCCCATGACCACCTATCGCAACCCCGCCCCCACCGTTGACATTGTTATTGAGCTGCTGCACCACCCCCACCGCCCTATCGTGCTGATCGAGCGCCACCACGAGCCCCTGGGCTGGGCGCTACCTGGCGGCTTTGTTGACTACGGCGAAAGTGTTGAAACCGCCGCCCGCCGCGAAGCCCAGGAAGAAACCGGCCTCGCCATCACCTTAATCGAACAGCTCGCCACCTACTCTGACCCCGATCGCGACCCCCGCAAACACACCATCAGTATTGTGTTTTTGGCCACGGCGATCGCCGACCCCGTCGCAGGCGACGACGCCAAAACCGCTGCGATCGTCACTCCCTGGGAGGTACCCCAGAATCTCTGCTTTGATCACGATCGCATTTTGCGAGATTATTGGCAGTATCGGTTTTACGGCCAGCGACCTCGATTTGGCAGCCACCTAGAAAAGTAGGGGGTAGGGAGTGGGGAGTACAGATACGGCCCCATCCATCCACCCCCTACCCCTTACTCCCTACCCCTCACCCTCCACCCCCTACCCCAAATCCCCATGCAGCGCACCATCATCAACACCCCCACCGCCCCTGCCCCCGTCGGCCCCTACAACCAGGCCGTGGCCGTCAGCGGGCAAATGCTCTTTGTCTCGGGCCAAATTGCCCTCGACCCAACCACCGGCAAACTGGTGGGCGAAGGGGATGTGGTTGCCCAGACTGAGCAAGTGATCGCTAACCTGGAGGCCATTCTGACCGCTGCTGGGGCCAACTTTAACCATGTGGTGAAGACGTCGGTGTTTCTCAAAGACATGAACGACTTCGCTGCCGTCAACGAAATCTACGCCAAGTATTTTGGCGGTGACTATGCCCCGGCGCGAGCCTGTGTCGAGGTGTCGCGCCTGCCCAAGGATGTTGATGTCGAAATTGATTGCATTGCGGTGCTATAGGGCGATTCCCCTGCGTGGACAATCCGTGAACGCAACTGCCCAACGCCCTGCTGCTGGATCTTCTCCCAAGATCTACACTGGAGCCATGGATTATGGATGCGGTGGCCTAGCCATGACCCAAGCCCAGCCTAAGCCCTTAACCTTTGCCCAGTACCTCGCTCAGGACAAGGGTACTGATCGTCGCTACGAGCTGACCCATGGAGTGCTGATTGACGTGCCGCCTGAGAGCGACGACAACATTTCCCTGGCCCTAGGGCTAGCTGAATATCTTAAACAAGTTGTCAGTTGGCGACTGCTACGTACCCATGCCACCACCTTGCAGGTACCGTCTCTACCGGGGGTGCCCCAGGAAAATCGCTTTCCCGACCTGATGGTGCTGACCCCTGAATTAGCGGCTCAGCTAAAAGGCAAAAGCAGCGCCATTACCTTTGCGATGCCCAACCCCGCCCTTGTGGTGGAAGTGGTAAGCCCCTATCGCAGTTCTGCAGAGGACAATTATCGTCGCGACTATATCGATAAACGCCAGCAGTACGAGCAGCGTGGCATTGCTGAATATTGGATCGTTGATCCTACGTCGGCTCAGGTAACTGTGCTGGTGCTAGCGCCGGTAGGCTATCAGACTCAGGTATTTAAGGGGAAAGCGCAAATTACATCATCGGCCTTTCCAACGTTGTCCTTGAGCGTTGATCAGCTATTTGCCTTGGGCCACGAATAGCCTTACTCAGCGATACCTCATGCTTAACCGGGGCGTGGGATGCTAGAACTCTACTTGGAGTATTGAGCATTTCCCGTGAAAGTTGCCTTCATCATCGACCCCATCAACCGCCTCGACCCTGGCCACGATACCAGCGTCGCCCTTATGGAAGCGGCCCAGCAGCGCGGCCACGAGGTTTGGATTACGGCGGCCAACGCCCTCAGCGTGGTAGCGGGCAAAGCCCTGGCGCTGATGCAACCAGTGAAACTCACCCCCGTAGAGCTGGTGGATGGGCTTTGGGCAGCAGCTAACCCCTGGTTTGAAGTGGGCGAAGCGGTACAGCTGTCGATGGAAGAGATGGATGCGGTGTTTATGCGCACTGACCCGCCCGTGACGGTGCCCTACCTCTACGCCACCTACATTCTCGACTACATCGACCCGGCCAAAACCCGTGTGATTAACTCGCCCAAAGGGCTGCGGGCCGCCAACGAGAAAATGTACGCCCTGCAATTTACCGAGGCGATTCCTGAAACCATTGTCAGCCAGAGCAAGGCGGTGATTCGCGAAACCGTGGAGCGGTGGGGGTCGGCGGTGCTCAAGCCCCTGGGCGGCAAGGCCGGGGAAGGGATTTTGTTTTTGCAGGCGGGCGATCGCAACCTCAACTCCATGGTCGAAATTAGCACTCAGCAGGGCAAAGAGCCGGTGATGGTGCAGACCTACCTGCCCGCTGCCAAAGACGGCGACAAGCGAATTATTATGCTCAACGGCGAGCCCATTGGCGCAGTCAACCGCATCCCTACCGGCAGTGAGTTTCGCGGCAATATGGCGGTGGGTGGTCGGGTGGCTCAGGTAGACATCACCGATCGCGAACTCGACATCTGCCGCCAGCTCGCCCCCACCCTAATTCGCGACGGCCTCTACTTTGTGGGCATCGATGTGATCGGCGGCTACCTCACTGAGGTCAATGTCACCAGCCCCACCGGCATTCGCGAAATCGATCGCCTCAACGATGTGCGCCTGGGCGATCAGGTGATCGCCTGGGTCGAGCAGGGATGATAGGGGTCGCTCGGTTTGTAACGGCGGTGCCCGATCGCGGCGGAGGCTTGCCATGAGTCAGTTTCAGCTTTTTGATAGCGTCCAGACCTTAGACTCAGTGCCTTTGGCCGAGGGTGGAGTTGCCCCAGCAGGTACAACGGGCGCAATTGTCGAAGTTTTTAATGGGGGCGAAGCGTTTTTAATTGAGCTATTTGGCCAATGGGTTAAGTATGACAATGAAGGCGATTTTGTCCCCTCTACTCAAGATGACCCCAATGCTTTTATGGAAACTCTTGGGGTTGAGAGGGTCTATCCTCACCAAATAGCGTTGTTGGCGGCAGCGCGGGATGTAATGGGCGATCGCAGTTCTCTGCGAGTGTTGGCCGATGAGCTATCGGATGACTTGGTGGCTGAGGTGCTGGATTTTGCTGAGTTTTTGAAGCAGCGACGACAACGGCAACTGCCGGCTGACGCTTAAGCTAATCACCCTTTTCTCTTGCCAAAGTATTGCTGGTGTTCTTCTGAGGCGAGCCAGTAGGCGCTGGCGGGTTCGATTTGGGTGACGATGGGCTTGGGGTAGTGGCCTGAGTCTTGCAGCTTGTTTTTGGCCTGGCGGGCAGCTTTGCCCTGCTCTGGGGTGTGGTAAAAAATCACGGAGCGGTACTGCTCACCGCGATCGCCCCCCTGGCGGTTGAGGCTGGTGGGGTCGTGGATGCGCCAAAAGGTATCGAGCAGCGCGTCGTAGGAAATTTCGGCGGGGTCAAACTGCACCTGGCAGACTTCGGCATGGCCGGTGATGCGCGAGAGCACATCCAGGTAGCAGGGGTTTTCGAAGTGGCCGCCCATGTAGCCGACGGAGGTATCGATCACGCCGTCGAGTTTGCGAAAGGCGGCTTCTACACCCCAAAAGCATCCGGCCCCAAAGGTGGCGAGTTCAGCAGTAGCGGTCATTGGTTCGACAAAGCATTTTGTAATTAGGCTTGGTTGGCGAGGGCCACAACTTCCTGGTTGAGACGATCGCCCATCTCATCTTCCGCAACATCTAGGTCATAGTCCATTTGCAACCCCAGCCAAAACCGGGGCGACATATTAAAGTAGCGGGCTAGGCGCAGGGCTGTATCGGCGGTAATGCGCCGCTTGCCGTGAACGATCTCATTGATGCGCCGGGCTGGCACTCTCAGGGCCAGGGCCATTTGATTTTGGCTTAGGTTCATCGGCTTGAGAAATTCTTCTAGCAAAATTTCGCCTGGATGCACTGGCTGTAGCTTGTCTTCGACCATGGGTTTACCTCAGTGATAGTCCACAATTTCTACATCAAGGGCTTCACCGTTTTGCCATTCAAAGCAGATTCGCCACTGATCGTTGATCCGAATGCTGTATTGGCTAGCTCTGTCTCCAGTAAGCCGCTCTAACCGATTAGCAGGTGGAACCCTGAGATCTTGAAGGGTTTCGGCGCGGTTGAGCATGCGTAATTTGCGTAGGGCCACCTGCTGAATGTCTGACGGCAACTTGCGGGAACGCTGCCGCTCAAAGATTTTTTGCGCTTCTTTATCTTTGAAGTTGCGGATCAACGGCTGGGCAGCATGACTTTAAATTAACAGTATATATGACGACACACGTTAAACGCCAATAGATAAACCGCACAGCGTGATTGCTGAATAGATACGGTTAAACTTGAACATGCAAGTTTCTATTTCTTTGCGCTCAAGCGTCTTTGCCTATGGCTACGGTGCGAGTAACTTCAGAAGTTAGCCTCAATCTCGACCAGCTCTTGAGCGGGGTGGCGCAGCTCGATACTGACGAACTGAGGAATTTTGTTGAGCGGGTCAGTCTGATGCTGGCCCAGCGTAAGGCAGCAAGCTTGCCAGAGCTAGAGGCCAATCTACTGCAAGCCATCAACCAAGGATTACCTGAGAACACCCAGCACCGTTACAACGAGCTGCAAGCGAAGGTGCAGGATGAGACCATTGCCCCAGAGGAGCACCAAGAACTGCTGCAATTGATTGATGTTGTAGAGCAAGCCGAAGCCAATCGTTTGCAAGCTTTGATGGAATTGGCCCAGCTACGGGGGGTGACGTTGCCTGCGTTGATGAAGCAGCTTAGGCTGCAACCGCCAACCGTTTATGCCTAGGCGATACATTGCTGTTGATGAGCAACCACAACTTCTCGACTGAGGCGATCGCCCCTCTCATCTTCAGCAACATCGGTGTTGCATGAATATACATTACTGGCTAAAAATAGCAACGGCTTGCAATGCTAAAGCAAACAGCATTAAGTAATCTGATGGGGTCAGGTGCGGAGGCATCACTTTCTCTTCAAACTAATTTACAAGACAATCCTATCGAAATCAGTTTGAAGAGAATTAGGATGAGGTATTTTAGAACCTCTGCCCGTTTTTCAAGAATTTTGAATTACTTAGTGTTTTTCTGTGGTAAGCGAATTCCACAAGATAAATGGTTGATTTTCTTAAAATTTTTTGACTGATAAATTTTAAGGCAGCTTCCTATGCCGTCCCGAATCAAAGTTTTTCATGAATCGTCCACGCTGGCCTCGTAAATTTTTAAAATCCTACCCACAAAACAAATTATATCGCTTGCAAAAATCTCCTTACTGACTTCTGGAAGTGAGTTAATCAAATCTTTTATGTCATTTGCCGAGGATGAAGCCATGGATTTTGTTTCTTCTGAAGAATCCTCAAATACTTGATAAAATGGAAGATCTTCAATTTCTTTGAATGCTTCAAATGCATAGCGAATCATCTTCAATGCCCTTTCTGGCGTGAATCGTGAAGGTGTACCAATTACTCCAGATTCTAGTCCAACATAAAGAGCTTGCTGCTTAGCTATATCGAGACTCCCATCCATTATCTCAGAGTGGATGCCTGGGAAGTCTGAGTGATCTCCAACTGAAAACGATGCGTACTTCTGCTTCCAGCTATGGTTATAAAACTGCTTTCCTGAGAAAAGTTTTGGGAGAAAGTACTCTTTGAAGTTGTTATTTAGACCACTATTTAGCTCAAGCTCCATGCTAACATGGTCTAAACCTTGAAATTTCCCGCATTCTTCAAGGCTAAGCACAGCCAAAGCATAAGCTGTTGAGTGAGATCCAAAGGCAAAAAGAATGCAAGCATCTGTCAAGAGTGAGTATGCGTTAGAATATACTTCCTGACCTAACTCAAAAAGCAAATCGTAATCAAGAGAAGAATAGTCAAACTTTCCCTTTCCTTTCTTGGACATGTGGTTATCCTTTTCAAGCTATTGATTCCGCAAAAACTGATCTCTTTGCTTACAAGATTATCGTATTTCTTGAAAATATCTAAGGGCAACCTCCTACTTTATTTTGGCTTTTTATTCAATTCATAAATCCGTTCGAGCTATTCAAAACTTTCCCGTTTGAATAAAATTTTTAGTAGTGTGTGAAAGTAAGCCTATAGCGGTTCCTGGTGAATGAAGTGGAGCAGGAGATTTACTTGATAAGCATTACAGGCATTTGCAAGTACCTCGCATCAACGAGAACTGCTATATAGTTTCTGCTACTCTCCTGATGTCTTAACTAATTGGCCCAAACTCATCGGGTAAGTCCTCGATCGCAACCCCTAACTCCCTACACAGCGCCTTCACCTGCGGAATCGTCGGCCTTGGCGTAGCTTCCCCAGTCTCCCAGCGCACATAGGTTCGCAGCGGTATCCCACAGCGGCGAGACAACTCTTCTTGCGTCAACCCGAGGCGATCTCTCAATTGCTTCAGGGCTGACTCTGGCCTTGGCTCTTTTGGGCTACTTTCTGGCATGTCGAGACATTTCGCCACGACAACAAAACATCTTGGCTAAGACAAGATGACATGTCACGATGGCATATAAGTTTTGCGGCTGATTCGTTAGCTCAGTTTCCCATCTAGCGCAGGGTTTCGCACCCTTCGTGCAATTTCTTGCGGCAAAACCCTAGGAGTCGGATCCCTTCTGTATACCCTTATCAATCGATCGCCATGTCAGAATTCATCCCCAACAGCGAAATCTATAGCCAGCCGCCCTCCGGCAACCCACCCGGCTCAGAGCCTGCCGACCCACGCGAACCCGTGCGCGTCATGCTCATCGGCACCGCCACCGGCATGGAGCTAGTCATCGCCCATCTCCACACCATCGGCTTTGCCGAACCCCGCGCCTGGAGCAAACCCCAGCTCGACCCCAATACCGGCCAACCCATGCGCATTCTCACTAAATGGATTCGCCGCTGATTCTCCATGAAACAAACGAGAACCCAACTGATGCTCCTGCCGATCACCCTTTGAGCAGCCCCAGGGCCACGGCCTCCGCCACCCGGATGCCGTCGATGCCCGCAGAGAGAATTCCGCCTGCATAGCCCGCCCCTTCCCCAGCGGGGTACAGCCCAGCGGTGTTGAGGCTTTGCAACTGCTCATTGCGCTTGATGCGAATGGGCGATGAGGTGCGGGTTTCAATCCCGGTGAGCACAGCGTCATCCATGGCAAAGCCGTGGATTTTGCGATCGAAAGCGGGGATGGCTTCGCGAATGGCGGCGATCGCATAGTCGGGCAAACTCTCGCTCAAATCCCCCAGCTTGACCCCCGGTTTGTAGGAGGGCTGCACCTCCCCAAACGCCGTCGATGGCCGGTTGGCCAAAAAGTCGCCCACCAGCTGACCTGGCGCTTCGTAGGTGCCGCCGCCCAGCTCAAAGGCAAATTCCTCCAGGCGACGCTGGAGTTCGATGCCCGCCAGCGGCCCCTCGGGATAGTCGTCTGGGGTAATGCCAACGACGATCGCGCTGTTGGCATTCGACTCATCCCGCGCATACTCGCTCATGCCGTTGGTCACCAGGCGGCCCGGCTCTGACGCTGCCGCCACCACCTTGCCGCCGGGGCACATGCAAAAACTGTAGACCGATCGCCCATTTTCGCAGTGGTGCACCAGCTTGTAGTCGGCGGAGCCGAGGCGGGGGTGCCCGGCCTGCTCCCCCAACCGGCACTGGTCGATCAGCGACTGGGGATGCTCAATGCGAAAGCCGATGGAAAAGGGCTTGGCCTCAATGTAAACGCCGCGATCGTGGAGCATATGGAAGGTGTCGCGGGCGCTGTGGCCCACAGCCAGCACCACATGCTCGCTGGCCAAATAGTCGCCATTGTCGAGGCGCACGCCGCGTACCTGGCCTTGGTCAATGTCGAGATCCACCACGCGGGTCTGAAAGCGAATTTCGCCACCCAAAGACTCAATCATGGCCCGCATGTTCTGCACGATTTTGACCAGGCGATAAGTGCCGATGTGGGGCTTATTGATATAGAGAATCTCAGGAGAAGCCCCGGCATTTACCAGTTCGACCAGCACCTTGCGCCCGTAGTGCTGAGGGTCGCTCACCTGGCTGTAGAGCTTGCCATCCGAGAACGTGCCCGCGCCGCCTTCGCCAAACTGGGCGTTTGACTCGGGGTTGAGGGTTTTTTTGAGCCAAAAGCCAAAGGTGTCAACGCTGCGATCGCGCACCGATTTGCCCCGCTCCAGAATAATGGGCCGAAACCCCATCTGGGCCAGCATCAGCCCCGCAAACATACCGCAAGGCCCCATGCCAATCACAATCGGGCGATTCTGAAACCCCTCGGGAGCTTGGGCCACCGGGCAATAGGTCATATCGGGGGTCACGACCACCGTGGCGTCTTTCTTAAACCGTTTGAGCAGGGCCTTTTCCTTAGGCGTCTCCACATCGACGATGTAGACCAGGGCGATATTGCCCTTTTTGCGGGCGTCGTAGCTGCGCTTAAAGATGGTGAAGCGGGTCAGATCGGCCGCCGCCAGGTGCAGCTTTTTGAGAATGGCCTCCTCAAGGGCGGCTTCGGAGTGGTCGAGAGGCAGTTTAATTTGGCTGAGGCGTAGCATACAGAGTGGCGGGGCGAGGCCCCAGCGAAGCGCAGAGATCAATCATGCCATATTGGCTCAGGGGCATGGCGGGGTTGCCGATCGGGAATGTGCACCCCAAACGCTGTAGAGATCAATACAAAAGACTGCCTTGAGCCTGCGTTGTACTCCTAGAGGATAGATGGCGATGAAATTAAAGTTTTGCTGGGCGCTGCTAACCAGTCTGCCCCTGAGCCTGGTCAGCGGCTTGGGCGCTGCGGCCCTAGCCAGCACAATCGATTTGAGTGTGCTGCCCCTGCTCACTGGCCCAGAGGCCCGCTGTCCGGAGGGGCTGATTGCCCACGAAACCCCTCGCCCCTACGTTGAGGGCAGCTTTTCAACCGATGGCATGGTCAAACTGCGCGACATTGCCACTAACATTCGGCTGTCTCAGTCAGATCAGTTTAGCGCCACCTGGGTGGGCACCCTCAAGCCCGAATACCGCAATTGCCAGGCCTCAGGCGGCATGGTCAATGTCGATGGTGAGGCCTACGAGGGCAACTCCTACATCCGCATTCAGCTGATCAATGGCCAGGTCAAAGCCATTCTTGACATGACCGGGATACGTGACCCCAACGGGTTTACCACGGTGATCATTTTCAAGGGCCTGCGGGATGGCAATCCTCGCTGGACTTGGGGCGGCAGCGATTAGGAACAAAGATCTACCGCAGGTTGCACTTCGCCCTCAAATCTAGCTCCTAGAGTGAAAGGGCGATTTATGTTTTGGCCTACCCGTGGATATCTACATTCTCGATCTACTGGTGATTGGCCTATTGCTGCTTGCCGTGACCCTAGGGTCGGGCTGGATTGGCCGATTGCCCCTCTCCTATGCGCTGATCTATTTAATTGTGGGGATCATTCTCAGCCCCTACGGATTCAACCTCGTGCGGGCGCGCCCTGACACGGCTTTTTTAGAGCGGTTGACCGAGTTTGTCGTCTTAATTTCTCTGTTTAGCTGTGGCCTGAAGATGAATCGCCCGCTCAAGGCCTGGGCGTGGAATTCGACGATTCGGCTGATTGGCTTTTTGATGCCAATTTCAATCTTTGCGATCGCCGCCATCGGCCACTTTTTTCTCAAGCTAGAGTGGGGCGCGGGCATTTTGCTGGGGGCCATTTTGGCCCCCACCGACCCGGTCTTGGCCTCTGAAGTGCAGCTCGATGACCCCCAAGACCGCGATGAACTGCGCTTTGGGCTCACCTCCGAGGGGGGTCTCAACGATGCCCTGGCCTTTCCGTTTGTCTACTTTGGGCTGCACTGGCTCGAAAACGACAGCTGGGAAAGCTGGTTTGGCCGGTGGGTGGCGGTGGATTTGGTGTGGGCGATCGCCGCTGGCCTAATCGTGGGCATTGGGGTGGCCAAGGGGGTGTGCTGGCTAGAGCAGCATTTCACCCAAGCGCAGAACGTTGACGCGCTGATGGAAGATTTTATTGGCCTCAGCACCATCTTGATCAGCTATTCTCTGGCTGAAATTGTTCACGGCTACGGCTTTTTGGCGGTATTTGTCGCTGGCGTGGTGATGTTTAGCCAGTGCCTGACTACCGAGCGATCCGCCTCTCGCCTCATGTTTATGGAGCGACTTGAAAAGCTGGCCGAGATCGGCACGATCTTGCTGCTGGGGTCGCTGCTGCGCATTGAGCCCATGCTCAAGTATGCGGTGCCGGGCCTGCTGATCGCGGGCTCGCTGATCTTTCTAATTCGCCCCCTGGGTGCCTGGGTAAGCACGATTGGATCGCCCGTGCACCCGGCCACGCGGTGGTTGTTTGGCTGGTTTGGCATTCGAGGCGTGGGCTCGCTGTACTACCTCGCCTACAGCTTGGGGCAGGGCTTGGAGGGCGAGATTGGCGAGCTGATTGCCTGGGTGACTATCATTACAGTCACGATTTCGGTGACGCTGCACGGCGTGAGTTCAACCCCGCTGATGGGGTGGTACGAGCGCCACATTGGTGGCCACAATGCCCTAGAGAAAGAGCTGCCCAATCCCGCCAGTGCCGATTAATGGCGGGGGGAGTTCGCGAGGGCTAGGGCAGTTTTTGCAGGTCTTGCTGGAGCTGTTCGGCCTGCTGCTCTACGGTTTCAGCGGCCTGGTTGGCTTTCTCAATGTTCTCAGTGGGCAGAGCGGTCTCCCCCTCTGACGCTGGCTTGGTTTGGTGAAACACGAGGGCTCCCACGATGCTAAGCCCAACTAACAACCCGACTAAAGAGAGTCCACGCATGATGTTCAAGAATCCTTAAAAGGCCGTTGCTAGGGTAGGTTCAATACCCTTAAGGTACCCAACGCGTTTCAGGATTGCAGCAGAGCTTGAGCCGACGCATTTCCACGGCCTATGACGGGTGAAGTCCGGGAAAGGACAGCCGAAAATCCAAGGATTCGTGCTCATCGGGCATTTTTCGTTCTTCTATTTCCGTTCTTTTGCTCCAGGCGTGAGGTTGTGGTTCTGCGATCGCTTTGCCGCCCCTGCCTGTAGAATTTTGCCATGACGACCTTTGTTGCCCTCGATTTTGAAACCGCCGATCGCTACCGCGATAGCGCCTGCGCCATTGGCCTGGTGCGGGTCGAGCAGGGCCAGGTGGTGGATAAAGTTCACTACTTGATTCGCCCCCCGCGACGGCTTTTTGAGTTCACCCACATCCACGGCATTACCTGGCAGCAGGTGGCGAACCAGCCCGACTTTGCCGAGCTGTGGCCCGACATTGCGGCGATGCTGGCGGGGGCCGACTTTTTGGCGGCCCACAACGCCCCCTTCGATCGCAGCGTGCTCTACGCCTGCTGCAAGGCCTACGGCATTTTGCCCCCGGTGGCGGAGTTTGTCTGCACGGTGAAGCTGGCCCGCCAGGCGTGGAATATTCGTCCTACCAAGCTGCCCAACGTGTGCGACTACCTGGGCATTCCCCTCAACCACCACGATGCCCTGTCGGATGCGGAAGCCTGTGCGCAGATTGCCATAGCCTCAGCGCTGAGGAGTAGCTATGCAGATCTGGGTTGATGCCGATGCCTGCCCCAGGGTGATTAAAGAAATTCTGTTTCGGGCCGCCAAACGGGTCGAGCTAAAGACCACCCTGGTTGCCAACCAGGAGCTACAGATTCCGGGGTCGCCCTACATTGAGGCGGTGCAGGTGCGATCGGGCCTAGACATTGCCGACAACTATATTGTGCAGCACCTGGAAGCGGGGGATTTGGTGATTACGGCAGACATTCCCCTGGCGGCGGAGGCGATCGCAAAAGGAGCCTACGCCCTCAACCCTCGGGGACAGTTCTACGACGCGGGCAATATTCGAGAGCGTCTTTCAATGCGAAATTTTTTAGATGAGCTGCGCAGCGGTGGGGTCGAAACCGGCGGGCCACCCCCCTTTAGCCAGCGGGATACGGGCCTGTTTGCCAACCAGCTCGATCGCTTTTTGACCAAGCACAGAGGTTAGGGGATTTTGCAAAGGGGACGGGTGCCTGGGGTTTAACCCCCATTCTTAGCCATTGGCAAAGGCACCCGTCCCCTCTCGCGCGTTCCCTAGCTGCCGGGGAACGACTCCACATAGGCCTGAACCTGCAAGGCGATCTTTTTGGGTTGTACGTCCAAGCTTTGCAGCTGAAGGGTCATGCCGCTGAGAGTGAAATTGTGCAGATCGAGCAGGTCTTTAGCGGCGGCCAGCAACCCCTCGGTCAGCGCTGCCGACGTATTCTCTGCCTCGATTTGAACATCGTTGAGCACGATTTCATGCCCCTGCGGCCCCATGGCTGGTACGGCGCGAAAGGCCACCTGGTGGCGATCGCCGGTTTCGTCTAAGAGAACGCTGGCAGCGATCGCCACCAGACCATCCCCCGGCAGAGAGAAGGTAATATGCTCGGCACTTACCTTCACCGGGCGACCCTCTAGGGTGACGGCCAGCGATTGCAGTTTTTGGCGGATGTAGTCAGAATTGCAGGCCCGCTCAATATCGGCCTCGGTTAGCTCCACCGCAGCGGTGGCATTGGTAGGGCGGGTAAGTTCAATCTGGCCCAGGGCGGCCTTCAGCGGGTCGATGGCCAGCCCGTCAGTTTTTACCGTTAGCTGCTCGGTGCGCAGGTCGTTCTTAATCACCAGCCCCCGTCCCTGAATATCTGCCGACTCTAGCTCTCCCTGCATCAGCGCGATCGGGTTGGTGCGAATCTCGGCATTTAAGTCCTCTGCAGCATCTAGCTGGGTCGATAGCCCCATTTCAAACGCTTTGCTTAGGGCCTGTTCTCCCAAATCTGAATCGCCTTTAGTCATTGTGAATTAGCCTTCTGTAGGGTTGAAGGCACAGTCTAGACGGCGCTCACGCGGAAACGCTCTGTCGAGATGGGGGTCTTATCGGTCGCAATAGTCTGCCTAGGGAGGATAAATCCTGCCCGTTGTCTTTGCGGCTCCGACGACATTGCCAGCGATGTTGAGGCAGCGATAACCCCCAGCGCTTCTGACAGAACGTAGGGAAGCCGTAATTTTGTAAGTGTGGGGAGAGGCTAGGGTGCGATCGCTTCCTACGGGCAGCGGAGGATTGCGTTGTCACCAGCGCAGTTCCTTGGCCCATAAATTACTAATTTCTGTGCTCTCAGCTACATTATTGCGACTGTGTCATCAAAGTATGACAAAATACTTCTAGAGTATTTTTGCTTAACACTGCGTCAATCATTCAGGCGGCTAAGGGCTTACGGCAGACACACACCATGAGACAGCTTAACTATCGAACTGCGTCGCCGCGATACATCAGGCTTTTTCGCCGCTCCTCCCATCAGCCTCAGTTCACCCATGGGCAAATTTTGACATCCTACCTGTGCAGCTTTGTGGGGATTGCCGTGCTGGCCTACCTCACGGTCTACACCGGCTATCCGCTGATTGCAGCGCCCTTTGGGGCCACGGCGGTGCTGGTGTTTGCCGTCCCCGAAAGCCCCCTGGCCCAACCCCGCAACGTGATTGGCGGGTGTGTGATTGGGGGAGTGGTCTGCGTCGCCTGCGTCAGCCTTTTTGGAACTGCACCCTGGGTGATGGCCCTGGCGGTGGCCACCGCAATTCAGCTTATGCAGCTCACCCACACCCTGCACCCCCCTGGGGGAGCCGTGGCCCTGGTCGGCGTTATGAGCCATGCCTCCTGGGATTTTGTCTTTACCCCGGTGCTGACAGGGGCGATTTTGCTGGTGCTCTGTACGGTGGCCTTTAGCCGCTGGATTCCGGGCCACCCCTACCCCAAACACTGGCTGTAAAGCACCTGGTCTACTCCAGAAGGTTTAGGAAGTCTGAGTGGGGGTTCCCTGAGGAGCATAGAAAGCTAGGTAGGCCGTGCCGTAATGCTTTTGGCGCACCAGTTCTAAACCTGCGATCGGGATAGGTGCCCAAGCATCAGGACGGTGCTCAACGGCAATTTCGCCCGTGGGGTGCAGCAGGTTTAGACTCACCACCCGTTCGAGAACAGGCAGGTATAGCTCGCTGTCGTAGGGCGGGTCGAAGTAAATGCAGTCGAAGGGTTGCCCGTGCAGCCGCGACAGCTGCTTGACCACATCCCCCCGAAACAGGCTAATGGTCTGGTCAGGCTGGGCTACCTGCTGCCAGTTCTCGCGGGTAATTTTGTAGGCGTCGGGCGACTTCTCAATGCCCACCACCTCGGCCGCGCCCCGACACAGCGCCTCGGCCCCCATCGCCCCGCTGCCCGTGCACAGATCGAGCCAGCGGCAGTCGGCAATGCGCCCCTGCCAAATGTTAAATAGCGCCTCGCGCACCCGGGCCGAGGTGGGGCGGGTGTCTAAACCGGGCGGGGTTTTGAGGGCGCGGTTGCCGTAGATGCGCAGCATGGGCTAGGCCACCGCCACAGGGGTTTGAGCTTTGACCAGAGCCACAAAGCTGGCCAGCATGAGAAGGCCAGCGGGGGCCGATTTTTCGGGGTGGTACTGCATCGCGAAGAGGTTATCTTGAGCGATCGCAGCTGTCACCGTCTGACTACCGTGGGTGGTCGTCGCTGCATTCACCACCGGGTTGCTGGGCTCAGCGTAGTAGGAGTGCACAAAGTACACCCAGTCGCCATCGCTCACCCCTTGCCACAGTGGGCAGTCCTGCTGGGTTAGTGTCAGCTGGTTCCACCCCATGTGGGGGATGGCAATGTCTGGCTCTTTTTTGAACTTGCGAATACGGCCCGAAATTAGCCCCAGCCCTGGCTCCACCCCCTCGTCGCTGCCGTCAAACAATAGCTGTAGGCCCAGACAAATGCCGAGGAACGGTTTACCTGCCGCAATCTCTCGCCTAATTGGCTCGATCAGTCCCTTCTCCCGCAGGTGCCGCATCGCCGGGTCAAAAGCCCCATCCCCCGGCAGCACCAGGGCATCGGCAGCCTCTAGATCAGCCACCACATCGGTAATCTGCGGCGTCGCCCCCGCCAGCGCCAACCCCTTACAGGCCGAGTGCAGGTTGCCCATGTCGTAGTCAATTACGGCAATGTTAGCCATACACACTCCTGCTTTGTTCGTTTTCTGGGGCATCGAGGTTTCTACAGACTCTATCCTACCTGGCGATGGGTAGAGGGTAGATGGCTGGGGGTAGAGGGAAATTCTGAGTGCTGAGTTTTGTAAGTCCTTTGGACTGGCTACGCCTACGCGAAGCGTCTCCGAAGGAGAAACTTTGAATTTTGAATTTTTGGTATACAGCACGCATTCAAAACTCAACCCTTAAAATTCAAAACTAGCTCGTCACTCCCTCACCTTCCCCACCTCCCTCACCCCCTACCCCCTACTCCTCACCCCTCACCCCTCACCCCCCATGCTCCTCACCACCTTCGCCCCCTGGCGTGCCCACCAGCCCTCCAACGCCGCCGACGATCTAATCGTCCACCTACAACAGCAGCGACAGATTCCCTCCGGCACCGCTATTCTCCGCCACATTCCCGTTAGCTTTGAGCTGGCCCCCATTCGGGTGATTGCCAAAGTGGCCGAGCTGCGACCCTCTGTGGTGGTGTGCTGCGGCATGGCCGAGGGCCGCACCCACCTCAACCTAGAGCGCTACGGCAAACAGGAAGATCGAGCGGTACCCACCTCCCTGCCGCTGGAAGCCCTGATGGTGGGTACTCACCTGACGGCGATTAGCGACTGCGCCGGTACCTACGTGTGCAACCACCTGTATTACCGGGTGCTGGGGGCGATCGCCCAGCACCGCTGGCCTATCCAAGCCCTCTTTGTCCACATTCCCCCCCTGACCCCAGCGACGCGCCCTATTTTTGCCCACGATTTGACCCTCATACTAAAACGGCTGACCCTATTGGCCAGCCGTTCTGAGTAGGGTGAGGTTAAAGCGATTAGTTCACGGTGGTTTGAAAGCGGATTAGCCCTACCTGGTTGGCGTTTACCGGCCCCACCGTTACTACCACAGCACCGTTATTTTGGTTGGCACCGCAGACCGCAGGCAGGGCCGCCCCCGGCGCGAAGAAGGTGCCAGGGTCGCCGTCGGCGGTGCTGGTGTAGGTGACCACTGGCCCCGGTGGGCTGGAGGAGGCGATCGCTTCAATGCCTAGGCCCGCCCCATAGCCATCGGGGTTAAACGTTGTCCCCGCCGGAATTTGGTCACATACCACTACGCCGGTGACGCTAGTGGAATCGGTGTTGGTTAAGTAAATGGTGTACTCAATGCCATTGCCAGTTTGCACGGGCGGGTCAGCAATGGTGATTTGCCCCTGGCCCAGGTTGTTGTTGCGCAGCAGGTCAATGGTGCTGCCAGTGCCCAAAACCTGGCTAAAGTCGGGGAGGTTGGCCGGCCCCAGCAGGTCGGTGACCCGCTTCACCAAGGAGAAGGCCCCGGTTCGCCGAATCAGACCAAAGCCCCCGGCAATCAGGTCGAGACCACCGACGGCATTCGCGCCCGTAGTGGTAGTGGGAAAAATAGCCACGTTCTCGAAATCGACCAGCTGTGCACCTGCCCCATTCACATCGACCGCAAATAACGAATAGCCAAAGATAGGATTTGCATTGTCAGGGGCCGTCACCAGAGAATTGATGGGGAAAAAGATACCCCGCACCGGCTGACTGTTTACCAAGTGAGACGGCCTAAATAACGGTGGCGTCAGATCGGCTAGATTGTCCCACCGCGTCACGGCCGATGCTACCTGGACGTCGTTACTGGCACCCCAGCTAGCGGTAGTAACATCAATTAAAGGGCCATAGGCGGCTGGATTCCCTGCCCCATCTAGGGCCGTGATGGCCGCAATTTTAAAGGCGTCATTGCCGCCCCGCTCCAGAATCAAAAACCCTACATTTCCCTGATCGGCAATGGGCACCGAAATGCCGGGAGCCGTGATGATGTAGTCAATTCTTTCGATGTTGTTGGCGGTCTCCTGGCCGGTACCCCCAGCCGCGACCTCCGGCACGTTGTTAAAAACGTTGTCAATTCCCCGGTTGACAATATTGCTCAGCATGGCCTCTTCAATGCTTCCGACCTGGCCAGGGGCTAGGGTTAGCGTAGTGGCGTTAGCGGTCGTTTGCTCAAAGAAGAGCAGCTGACGGTTGGGCAGGCCGACATTTGTGTTGCGACGAAACACGATCTGCTGGGCTAGCCCCACTGGCGGGAGTAGATCGGTGGCAGGCTCAAACCGAGTGCCACCAGCAATCACAGCGTTAAGCACAACGTTGTTCTCAGCCCCAAAGGTGAGGTTGGTAACGGCCCCTAAATTGCAACCCGCAAAGGAACCGGGATCGCACGGCGTAGTGTAGGGCGTCCCTGGGAAGTTGCTGACAACAGCAGGCTGCTCAGTGGCGAGCAGCTGATCAACCCCAACGGGAGTAGTAAGCTGAGCAAAGGCCGGGGTTGCCCCTCCAAACACAGCCGCTAGGGTCAACGCGACCCCCGCCATCAGGCCAGCTAAGCGACTAACCTGGGGCAAAATCGTCACAGCGATCCTCGATTGCATCTGGGGTATAGCAAACTGTGGCATGACAAACATGGTTAAAGGCGAATACGGCAATTGCGGGTCATCCATAGCCCGATTTCTACTCGAGCTGGAGGTCGGCCTCCTGGTTCAGGAAGATGATATCGAGGCCGCGCACGTCGGTAAAGATAAACTCGACGCGGCGATCGCGGGCATATTCGACGCGGCCACTGCCCTCGCTGCGGCGCTGGGTCTCACCAAGGGGCACAATTCGCATGCGCTCCATGGGTACGCCCTTGCGAATCAGGTACTCGCGGGCGGCCAGGGAGCGGCGTTCGCTCAGGGCCAGGTTGTAGGCGGCGCTGGCACGGGGGTCGGTGTGGCCGTGTAGTTCCACCGTCAGGAAGGGATATTCCAGCAGGGCGGCGGCAATCTGGTCGAGCACCCCGGCGCTCTCGGGGCTAATGTTGGAGCGATCGAGGGCAAAGTGAACGTTGCGCGGAATCTCCAGCCGCAGGGGCTCCAGGGGCGGGGGCGGCTCGACGGGCGCGGGGGGCGGCTCCGGCGGATTACAGCTCGGCGGCTCTACCGGGGTGGCAGGCAGGTCGGGCAGGGTGCCATCGGCAGCCAGCACGGAAGACACGGCGGCGGGTTCGGAGGTGCCCCAGGCCGGATCGGTGGCGATCGCACTCACCCGAGTCCCCGGCGGCAGCGCCAGACTGGCGCTAAAGGTGCCCTCGGGGCTGGCAGTCACGGTTCCCAAGGGTTCAGTGAGCGGACTGTAGGGAAAGCCATCTTCCGCCACGCGGTAGAGATCTACCTCGCTGCCGGGGTCGGCGGTGCCGGTGAGAGTCACCTCCGCTGCACCGCTGGCAAAGCTGTAGGCATCAAACTGAGGGGCGTTGATGGCGGCGTTGCCGGTTTCGCGACGGCGGTGGTGCGAGTTGCGCGGCGGGTTTGGCCCATCCCCCTTTTGAAAGTCTTGCACCTCCGTGTTGCCCTGGGTGTTGAGGTCGATGGCCAGACCGTCTAGCTCGGCGTAGCGGTTGCCGCGAATCTGGTTGCGGTGGCTCTCAGGAAAAGCCGTCACCGCAACCCCTGGCCCCGGCTGGTAGCCAATAAAGTTGTCGCTGAGCTGGTGGTCGCTGCCCATCAGGTATACCGCCGCCCGCTCAAACCGTCGTCCGTTGTACTGAATGGCGTTGCCCGAGATCTGGGTGGCCCCCTCCGGCTTAAATAAGTAGATGCCGCTGCCGTCGTTGGCACAGATCAGGTTGTCGGTGATGGCGCTGGCGGCGATCGTGCCCTCTAAGCGAATGGCGTCGGGCATGCCGGCCAGACCGTTGCCGATAATGGCGTTCTCGCTCACCTGCAAGCCATCGGCCCGAAAGCCGGTGATGATGGCGCTGCCGTCGTGGTTTTGAATGCGGTTGTTGCGAATCGTAGTCTCCACAGCGTTAAACACCGTCACCCCAAAGGCCGAGGGCACGGTGGGGAACTCGCCATCGGGCGGTAGCCCCAGCCAGTTTTGCTCGATCACCACGCCACGGGGCGCGGCGTCAGGCTGATCGAGACGAAACAGCGCTAGTACCGGACTGAGGGGGCTAGCGTCTACCGGGGGAGCTAGGGCGCTGACAAAAATATCGGAAGGTGGCGTGGTCTGGGTGGCGCGATCGCTCGTCCTAAACCCATACAAACTAAGCCCCCGCACCGTCACGCCATCGGCAGCGATCGTGAGGCCGCGAGCCACCTCGCTGCCCTCCGCTACGGTTAAGCTCACCGCTGGCGCAGCCGGAAACTTGGGGTCATAGGTGGCTTCAGCGTCGTACCCGGCTTGGGTCGTACCGTCGATCACCAGCTCTGGTGCCACAATCTCGGGCAGGAGATCGACTAGGGCGATCGTGGTCTGCCCTGCCGGTAGGTCAAAGCCAATCCGCGAGCCTTGCCCAGCGGGCAAAGGCTGCACTAGGGCTTGCTCTGCCTCACTCAGTTGCTCAGGGGTAAGGGTGCCGTTGGCCAGCTCGATCGCCTCCCGCAGCGTCAGCCCTTGGTCAGGCTGCACCGGCCCATCATCACCACTGGTCACCCGCATGCTGTAGGTCGCCAGGGCCGACTGCCCTAAGGCCGGGGCGATCGCCATGCCCACGGCGGGTAGGCCCAGGGCGATCGCACCATATCCGATCCACCATCGCTGATTCATTCCTCACCTCCTGGGGCAGTGCCCGTTGCGTCGGCCTCGGGCCTGTCGATCAGGGCCGCCTCATCCACATAAGACTCTTGCTGCTGGGGTGGCGACACCGGCTGCACCCCAAAGCGGTTAAACAGCTGATTGACCTTGGCGGTAATGCCAAAGTAGGGGCCGCTGGCCGACCGATAGCCACCGCCGCCCACAAAGGAGCCGTCGCTAGCACCGCCAAAGCTGTAGCCCAGCCCCAGCCGCACATCAGGGGTCAGGTAGTAGCCCGCCTCCAGGGCAAAGCCGGTTTCGTTGTAGCCCACCACCGGCTGTCCTAGCCAACGTACCTCAGCCCCCACATCCCAGCGGTAAGCAAAGCGATAGGTGGCCCGAAACTGGGCCAGGTGAATGCTGTTGGAGAAGCCAATATCCTGGGCCAGGTTGGCGGTGCTGTAGCGCAGGCCGTACTTGCCGTAAAACTCCCACTGGTAGTTGGGGGCGTAGATGCCCTCCAGCGACAGGGTGTGGTCTTGGGCCTCAGAACTGACCCCCTGCAAAATGCTGTTGGGAGTGCTGCTAGGGTTATTGCGAAACTCGTAGCTCAGCAGACCGTTGAACTGATCGCTCACCGGGTTGCGGTAGGCCAGCCCCAGCCGCAGCGTGCTAGAGTCTCCCAGCTGATCGGTGAGCGTCTGGTTGGCAAAGTTGCCCATCTCAAAGCGGGCCAACCCGGTGAGCGCCTCGGTAATGCGCCCGGCAGCAGCGGCCCCCAGCACCAAATTGCTCGACCCCGGCGAGTCGCGGTATTCAATGCGACCGCTGGCCTGCCAGTCGGGGTTGTCGGTGTACTCAAGCCCCACCGAGTACACCGTGGAAGCTTGCAGTCCGAGACCCGAGGCTCCCTGGCCCACCGCATAGGGCTGGGCGAATTGCTGGCCCAACCCGGTCAGGTTAAAGGCATCCCCAAAGATGCGCTCAAAGCCAAAGGTGGCCCGCAGGCCGGGGGCCAGCGTCAGACGGTGGTTCAAGCCGACCGCTCCCTGCCCGGTAATGCCGTTGTAGCCCCCCAACAGCGAGTAGCGGTTGGTCAGGGTAGTGTTGTCGTCGAGCTGGTAGTCAACAATGGTGTCGAGGCTGGTGATAGAACCCGGCCCCTGCCCGCCCGATAGAAACTGCTGGGCCAGCCGTAGGCTAACGCCGGGCTGCACGGCCCACTCCAGACCAACGGTATTGCGGGTCGGGTAGAGGGGGTCAGCGGCACTCAGGTTGATTTCACTCTGGGCCAGGGCGCTCAGGGTGGCGGTCAGCGGCAAGTTGAGACGTGACACCAGCTGATTGGCGTCGGTAGAGAAGTTGGTTAGGCGGTCTTCGCGGGAGCGATTGACGAAGTCCACCCCCAGGGTGGCGCTACCGATCTGCTGCACAACCCCGGCTCGAATTTCGGTGAGGGTGTTGTCAACGACACCGCCTCGCACCGGGTTGTAGCCGGGCTGGAGCAGTGCGGTGGCGGTGGTTGGTACCGCTACGGCGTTGCCCACGTTGCGCTCCTGATCGACCAGGGCGCGCAGCTGGGTTTGCGCCCCCACCTGGGCCTGCACCTGGGCACCCCAGCGGGTCTGGCCGGGGCTAAAGCTGCTGGTGGCGGTATTGTTAAACCCGCTGTCGGTCGAGCGGTAGTAGGCCTGGCCGGTGATGCCTTCAAAGGGGGTGGCGCTCAGCTCGACGCGGTAGGCATTGCCCTGGTTATTGGTGGCCCCGGTATTAAAGGAGGATCGGGCATATTCGCCCGTGATCTGGCCCAGGTCGCCCAGGGGCCACTGGAAGTCAAAGCCGTAGAGGGTAAAGTCTTGGGCTCCCTGGTTTTCGGTCAGCAGGGTGGCCCCGACGACACCGCCGTTGTCGCCTTCGGGGCGATACTGCAAGCGCCCCGCGTAGAGGCTGCCCCGCACCGAGGCATCGTCAACCTGGTAGGTGACGACAATGCGTCGCACCAGGGTGGTGCCCAGGGGGTTGAGGTCAACGGCCCGCACCGGCTGGCGAAAGAGCAGGGTGCCGCGATCGTAGTCGATGTCGTAGTCAACGCCGCGATAGAGCGGGGTGCGCTCGAGCACCGTGCCGGGGCGGTTAAATTCCTCGGCCTCAATGAACACATTCTCACTGCCCCGCAGCACCAGCCGCCGCGACAGAAAGTAGTAGCCGCTGGTGCCGTCAGGAGCGATGGTGTCGCGCTGAAAGGGCCGCACGTTGTCGCCGTACATGGCGGTCAGCTGAATGCCGTTGCCAAAGGTGTAGTTGCCCTTAAAGCCGTGCAGCTCACGAACAGTAGCGGTGAACTGCTGCGACGACCCGGCAAACTCCTGGGTGCCGTAGTCACCCCACATGAAGTAGTCGGGGTCGGCATCGGGAGCCAGGGAGTCGCGCTGAAAGCGCAGGTAGAGGCTGTCGATGGACTCGGTGAGAAAGTCGGTGGTGGAGCTGTCGCCGTAGACCGGGTAGGTCTGGTCACAGGCCTGCACATCGCGGTAGAGGCTGTTGCCATCGCAGCGAGCGTTGAGGCCACGGGTGTTGTTGTAGGCTCCGGTAAACGACCAATCGCCCACGGCACCTGTAGCAAACAGCCCGGTGGTAAAGCTCACCTCAACATCTTGATTGAGGGAGTCGGCGCTGAGGAAGTCTCTGAAACTGCCCAGTAGGTTTGTGCCGCCCCGGCCAATGCGGAAGTCAACTACCCCAGAAATGATGGTGGGGCGCAGGTCGGTGATGAAGCTTACCTGGGTAGTGGCCTCTAGGGCTGGGTAGCCCTCCCGCAGCGTGGGGTCAAGCTCGCGCAGGGTGCGAGGGTCAACCGATGCCCGCACCGTGACCGATTGGGCGTCGAGGGTCGATCGCAGCTGCGCCTCAAATATCCCCTGCCGGGCCAGCACCTGAAACCCGCTGCGATCGCTGTCGTAGTCGGCCCCAATAAATTCGCCAGCGCTGCTGGTCAGGGTCACTACTACATTGTCATCTAGAGGCGCACCCTCAGCGGCGGTGACAGCCCCTACCAGAGTCAGCGCCGATCGCCCGTTGGCGGGTATCTGAATATCGCGCTCGGGCTCGACGGTGATGCTGTAAGCGGCCACTTCGGGCTGGGGCACGACCGGCCGCAGCGGTTGGGTGGGGGGCGGGTTAAGCGGCAGCTGGTCACCACCAAACTGAAACTCAAACAGCTCAGAATTTTCGCTGCGGTTAGCTAGGGGCACTCCACCTTCCCCGGGCAGAGCATTGGTGTCAGGCGTAGGAAGATCGCCTGAGGGGAGGACTGTAGCGGCGGCGATCGCCGCTGTTGAATCGGCCCAGGGCTGTGCGGCCGTCGTCACAACCACCTCAGAGTTCGTCAGTGGCGTCTCTGGCAGCGGCAACTCTAGCGTTTCGATGGCGCTGGGTTCGACTGCCGGAGCTTCAATGACGGATTGCACCGCTGCGCCCGGGCTACCAGAGATCTCCAGATCGGCTGCCGTACCCAGTTCCCCAGGGGCGGCATAGCTGGGCAATAAGATACCAAACGATCCAGCCAGGGTTGTTAGCAGGCCCAACCCCAGCGAACGAGAAGACAGAGGCATCATGACTGCTCCTCCCCAAAGGTTGGTGTAACGGCAAAGTTCATTCGACCCAACCCACCTGGCGACAACCGCACAAAGCGGGAGACGCTGTTTTCTTCAATGCGGTAAAGGTTGGGAGCTAAGGTGTAGCCCGGCAGGCTGTAAAGATCCAGCGTGCCGACTCGATAGCCTGGCAGCACGTTGGCCAGTGAGAACAACCCGTCAGGGTCGGTCAAAATACGGTTGCCATCGTCCATAAAGATGACGGCGTTGGGCACTCCAGCCTCACCGGGCTGCTGCTGACCGTCGAAGTTTTTGTCGACAAACACCCGACCCAGAATGGTGCCGCAGTCGGCCAGAATGCCGGGACGAATGGTCATTTGGTAAGCGGCGGTTACCGGTGTAAAGCCGGGGGCCGAAGCCTGGGCAATGTTCCGTCCGCCGCCGCGCACGGCGTCAGGGGTCAGCAAGACTCCGTAGGCTACAGACACCGACTCCCCAGGGCCTAAAGAGGCGAAGGTCAGAGTTAAGCTGCTGTCGGTGGCAACCACCTGGGTTGGCTGCTGTGGAGTCGTCTGCACCGAGTTGGGCACGTAGAGCAGCCCCAGGGGCAACTGGTCTGTAATGGTGAGCGGCGTGGCCGGTTGGGTCGAGAGGTTGGTGACCAGCAGTCGGTAGATCGCTACATCGCCGGGTTCGGCAGCGGCGCGGTCGGCGGTCTTGGTAATTTGCAGCAGCGGCAGCAGCGGCCCTGGCGGCGTTAGGGTGCCCACCTGCGTCTGGTTAGAGACGGTGGTGGCTGGCCCATTGGGCCCCACAAACTGGGCCGAAGCCTGGTTAACAAAAATCTGGCTCTGAGCCTGCGCCACCGTAGACGATGGCCCTGCATGGCTCAGGCAATAGCTTAAAACCAGGGCCAGCAAGAATAGCAGCCCCCGGTACAGTCGTCGCTGAATACGTCTCACACCACCCCTCTGAGACCACTCTTCACACCACGGCACGCCTCTGAACCAGTCAGATATATGCCTTTGATCACTCCCACAGGGCCAAACGGCCCGCTGTCAACAGTCGAAAGACTTAACTTCGCTGTCAAACTCGGCAAATCATACCAAGGTCATCCGTAAATACCACACAAATCCTGTAAAGATTCTTAAATGGATCCGGATCCCGCTATTGATGCTCAGTCCCCAATGCTAAAAATTCAGGCAGACAATGCTCTGCCGTAAATTTGAGCTAAAACGTACCACAGAGGTTATATGGAATTTGTAAGGACGGTTCCAGCAGACATTGCTGATGGTGTGAGCGATCGCTTCTGGGCCGTTGTCCGTCGGCAGTGCATTGGTTCGCATGCTTCCACTGCTAAGCTTTTTGGGCGTTGAGTCTGCTGCGATCGCACCCTCCACCCTCTCACCCCCTTAGGCCTAGCCCCATGCCCTCTGTCGGTCGAATTGTTCAGATTAACATTTCCGACGGTGGGGTGCCCAAACTGCCGGTGCTCGCTGGCGAGGTAACCCTGGCCGGTCTAGAGGGCGATCGCCAGCGCAACCTTAAATTCCACAGCGGCCCCGACCGCGCCCTCTGCCTCTGGTCATTAGAGGTGATTGAACGGCTCCAGCAGGAGGGGCATCCCATCGCCCCCGGCAGCACCGGCGAAAACCTCACCCTGGCCGGGTTAGACTGGGCCACCCTGATTCCGGGCAGCCAGCTCCAGCTCGGTGACCAGGTGCGGGTAGAAATTACCGACTACGCTGCCCCCTGCCGTACCCTGATGCGCTGGTTTAGCGATCGCCGCTTCAGCCGCATTGCTCAAAAACACCACCCTGGCAGCAGTCGGCTGTACGCGCGGGTGCTGCGGGGCGGGCTGGTGAGTACGGGCGATCGCGCCCTGGTTCAGGTAGAAGGGCGCACGACCTAAGGCCACGAACCAGCTTTCCCTTTACAATCATCCAAGAAGCACTATGATTTGGGGTAGGCGGGGTGCTAAACCATTCCTGCACTCGGGATATTGGGCTTCGCAGTCAGGTTAGTGGATAATCACCATGACAATGCCAGCGCTATCAAATGATTTTTTACTGGCGGCAGGGGCGTATGCCGGCATCGCCGGAACCTACCTGTTGGTAGTTCCTCTGGCGCTAATTTTCTACGTGCGGCGGCGCTGGTATGTGGCAGGCTCCGTCGAGCGCACGCTGTTATACGGGTTAGTGTTTGTTTTTTTCCCCGGTATGCTGCTGTTTAGCCCCTTCTTGAATTTTCGTCCTCAGCCCCGCGACCTCAAGGCCTAGGGGGGTTATGCGACGCATTGACGTAATTGCCATTGGCCTTGGCATTTCCCTCGCCGGGGGCGGTCTGTTCCTGGGTTTTCGGCTGTTTGGCCTAGACGGCATCAACGCTGGCATTTGGAGTCAGGTCGTCATGGTGGGCGGCCTAGTGGCCTGGCTGGCCAGCTACTTGCTGCGGGTGGTCACCCACAAGATGACCCTCAACCAGCAGATGGAAGATTACGAGTCGGCGGTGTTGCAGCGGCGGCTTGACGAACTTAGCCCCGAGCAGCTGGCGGCGCTTCAAGACCAGCTGGGTAAGGAAAAGGGCGATTAGTGGGTAGGGAGTAGGGAGTAGAGGGTAATCGGCGGCTCAACCGATTTGCCTCCCTTCGATGGGCGAATCGATTTGACAGTAGGGAGTCCAAATCCCCGCCCCGTTCCCCTCCATCCCCAAACTCGAAACCTCGAACCATAGACGTAGTGCCTCTCTTGTCTTAGAGTGCTCTATTGGGCGATTGTTTGCCCAACCTCGCTGGCCCCCTGCCTTGGACTAAGTTTTTGGTACCCCGCTATGGCCCTTGTTTCCGATCGCTTCCGTGACCTGCGCGCGCGGGGTGAATGCGCCCTAATTCCCTTTATCACCGCTGGCGATCCTAACCTGGCGACCACTGCTGAAGCCCTGCGCGTGCTGGATGAGAACGGGGCCGACTTCATTGAGCTGGGGGTGCCCTACTCTGACCCCCTGGCCGACGGGCCGGTAATTCAGGCGGCGGCCACCCGCGCCCTGGCCCAGGGGGTTACCCTCGACGCCGTTCTGGGCATGGTGAAAGCGCTTCAGCCGCCGCTGCACGCCCCGCTGATTTTGTTTACCTACTACAACCCCATTCTCAACCGGGGCATTGACCAGTTTATGGCTGACCTGGCAGCGGTAGGAATTGCTGGCCTTGTTGTGCCCGACCTGCCCCTGGAAGAGGTCGATGCGCTACTGGCCGCCGCCGCCGCCGCCAATATTGATGTCACCCTGCTGGTGGCCCCCACTTCGCCGCCTGAGCGCATTCAGGCGATCGCCGCCCAGGCCCAGGGGTTTGTCTACCTGGTCAGCGTCACCGGGGTCACCGGCATCCGCAGCGAGCTGCAAAGCCGGGTCAAAGACCTGATTGACAGCTTGAAGGAATCTACCGACAAGCCTGTGGGCGTGGGCTTTGGCGTCTCTGACCCCGACCAGGCCCAGCAGCTCAAAGCCTGGGGAGCCGACGGCGTGATTGTGGGCAGCGCCTTCGTCAAACGGCTGGCCGCCGAAAATCCCGAGGCCGCTCTGCACACCATTGCCGACTTCTGCCAAAGCCTCAAAGCCGCCCTCGTCTAGCCCCCCCTCTACCCTTCACCCTACGCCAGCCGCCACTTTTGGCCATGGCTAGCCTGCAGAAAGGGCACTGCCTTCGCCGCAGGCTGGGGGTAACCAAACAGATAGCCCTGCATTTCGTTACAGCCCAGCTCGTAGAGACACAGGGTCTGATCGGCAGTTTCGACCCCCTCGGCCACCAGGCTGAGAGAAAGCCCCTTGGCCATGGCAATAATGGCGTTGACCATGGCCTGGTCAACCGGGCTGTGGGGCAGATCTTTGACAAAGGCGCGATCGATTTTGATGCCGTCGAGGGGAAACTGCTTCAGATGGCTGAGGCAGGAGTAGCCGGTGCCAAAGTCATCCATCGAGATTTTGACGCCGAGCTGGCGCAGGTCGCGCAGCCGCTCGATCGAGGCGGACATATCGGCCATGGCTGCCGTTTCGGTAATCTCTAGCTCTAGGTAGGTGGGGGGCAGGCCGGTTTCGGTGAGCACGGCGGTGACCACATTGACCAGATTGGGGTGCTGGAGCTGTCGGGCCGACAGGTTAACCGCCAGGTTAACCAAAGGAAGCCCCGCTCGGTGCCAGGCCATCACCTGGGTGCAGGCCGTGCGCATCACCCACTCGCCAATGGGCACAATCAGCCCATTTTCCTCCGCCAGCGGGATAAATTGACCCGGAGCGACTAACCCCAGGGTGGGATGCTGCCAGCGCAGCAGGGCCTCCATCTGCACCACTACCCCGGTGACGACATTCACCTGGGGCTGGTAGTAGAGCACAAATTCGTCGCGGCCCAGGGCGTGGTGCAGCAAGGTTTCGAGCTTGAGGCGCTGGGCGGCCTCGGTGCTAAGGCTCTGGGTGTAGAACTGGTAGTTGTTGCGGCCCTGCTGCTTGGCCCGGTACATGGCAGCGTCGGCATTTTGTAGCAGGGTGGTCATGTCCTGGCCGTCTTGGGGAAACAGGGCAATGCCAATACTGGCGGTGACGTGCAGCTCGTGGTTTTGCAGCAAAAAGGGTGGCGTGAGCTGGTCGGCAATGCGCCGGGCGACTTTCGCGGCATCGCTGGAGGTGGCCAGGTTGGGCAAAATCAGGGTAAATTCGTCGCCGCCCCAGCGGGCCACAATGTCTTCGGCCCGCAGGGCGGCGCTGATCCGCTGGGTGACCTGCTGCAACAGCAGATCGCCCACGGCGTGGCTGAGGGTGTCGTTGATGGTTTTGAAATGGTCGAGGTCTAAGAAAATCACCGCCAGCATCTGCTCATTTTGGCTGGTGCGGGCGATCGCCTGGGGCAGATGCTGGTCAAAAAAGGCTCGATTGGGCAGCCCGGTGAGGGTGTCGTGGTACACCTGATAGCACATCTGCGCCTCGGTCTGCTGACGCTTGAGGGCACCCCCTAGGCTGGCGGCGACCGCCACCAAAATCGACTCGTCACTGGCGCTCCACTCCCACTCTTGGTGACAGGCATCGAAGCCGATATAGCCCCACAGTTTGGCATCAATAAAAATGGGCACCATCAAAATCGATAGAATGTCGTCTCTGAGCAACACCGCCTGCTCGGCGGGGGGCATGTGGCGGGTCAGGGCGCAGATCGACTGGCCCTGCTGTAGTAGGGTGTGCCAGCGCTCTAGCCCCAGAGCCCGGTAGCTCTGGTCTTGCCAGTGGGGCTGGTCAATGCCGGGGGCGGTGGTGGGGGTGGTCCACTCGTAGCGCAGGGTCATGGCCGGTTCCCCCGTGATCGATTGGGGGTGGTGGGTGTAGACGTAGGCGCGATCGGCGGTGGCCGCTTCCCCCAGGCGGGCCAGCACCTGGGGAATGGCCTGGTGCATGTCGGTGGTGGTGAGCAGACACTGGCTGGCCTCGGCCACCCCTTGCAACAGGCGATCGCGCCGCAAAATCGCCGCCTCTCCCCGCTTGCGATCGGTGATATCTTCGACGGTGCCCTCGTAGCCAATCAGCCGGTTGCGATCGTCGTAGATCGCCCGCGCCGACTCCGCAATCCAGATCACCGCTCCGTCTTTGCGATACACCTCTGACTCAAACCCTAGGACTGCTCCACCGGCCTGAATTAGATCGGTAAATTCCTGACGGCGGCCCGGCTGCACGTAGAGCTGCTGGTTAATGTCGGTCAGGGTCTGCATCAAATCCTGGGGCGACTCGTAGCCGTAAAGCCTTGCCAGCATTGGGTTTACGGTCAGATACTGCCCCTCGGGCGTGCTCTGAAACATGCCCTCCACGGCATTCTCAAACATGCTGCGGTACTTCAGCTCGGCCTGCTTTAGCGACAGCTCGGTTTGGCGACGCTCCAGGGCGAGGGCCAGATCAGCGGTCACCACCTGGAGGAGATCAACGTCGGCCTCGGCCCAGGGGCGAGGGGCAATGCAGTTGCTGAACCCCATCACCCCTTGCAGCCGATTTTGCAGGGTTAGGGGCAGCAGCAGAATCGACTTCACACTGCTGGGAGGGTTAGACAGCATCTGGCGCTGAAGGTCAGAGAAGTCTGATTCCACCTGATTAATAGGCTGCTGCTGCCGCAGTTGGGCATGCCAATCGGTAAATACGGGGTCTACCGGCAGAGTCTGAAACCGGGGATCGCCAACGGTGGAGACAATCCCTGGGGCCGACCATTCCACCCGCTGGCGCAGGGAGAGGGGCTCACCCTGCCCCCCTTGCAGCTCGTAGTAGTAGACCCGACTGGCCCCAGCCAGCTCTCCTAGAGCCGCAAAAATCGCCAAAATCGAGGGTTCTTGCCAATCCCACTGCCAGGCCAGCAGTCGGCGCTGTATCTCGGCCAGGGTGGACAGGGTCTGTTCTCGCCGCTTGAGGGCCTGCTGGGAGGCAATCTGCGCCGTCACATCTTCAAAGGTGCAGAGCACTCCCACCACGGTGCCGTCGGCGTCGCGCATGGGCAGGCGGCTACAGTCTACCCAGCCCTGGTGGCCATCGGGATAGGTCTGGGGCTCAATCGCCTGGAGATCGGCAACGCCCTGGGCCATTACCAGGCGATCGCGGGCGGTTCGGTAGGCAGCTTCCTCCACGTTGAGGTAGGGCAGAGCGGTGTCGGTGCCCCCCACAATCTCGGCAGGTGACGACAGGCCCATGGCCGTAGCAAAGGCCTGGTTGCAGCCCAGGTAGCGGCCCTGACTATCTTTCCAAAACAGGGGCTGGGGAATGCTGTCTAGCACCAGCTCCAGCAGGTCTTCCCGCGCTTTGAGAGCCTGCTCCACCTGGCGCAGGGCCGCCTCCGACTGTTTGAGCGGGGTGATGTCGGTAATAAACCCTTCAATGCCGCTGATCTGCCCCTGGCTGTCTACAATGGGCGACCCCTTCTCCCACACCCATTTCTCTTCGCCGCTGCGGGTGTGGATGCGGTATTCGACCTCGTAGGCCTGGCGCAGATCCACAGACTGGCGAATGCTAACCAGCACTCGGGGCAGATCGGCGGCGTGGGTAATGGTGTTGTACGACGTTGGGTAGTCTGGGCTGAGCAGCTCCTCGGGCTGGTAGCCGGTGAGGGGATGACAGCCCGCGCTGAGGTAGCGCATTGACCAACCCGCATCGCCATCGGCCTGAAACACAATGCCCGGCATCACATCGATCAGCCGCTGGGGGGCAGCCGTGCCGGGGGGCAGCGCCAGAAAAGCGCCTCGACAAGTCTCGTTATGGGAAGGGAGCAGGGTCAGGGTAAGCCAGTACAAGAGGGCATTGTTGGAAGCAGAAAAGCAGGCCGATGCAGGGGCGATTACAGAGTCAATGCGATGGATCTTGGGATCGTGCATAGGTCATCGGCGTGGCTTGGCGGTTTCAGTGCCCATGGCAGTGGTCTCAATATGCCCAAAGTGGCCCATAGGAATGATGCTCAACTATACTGCACGGGCCAATTTTGCCCGGCGGCGGCAAAATTTAGCTAGGTTGGCCTAACTTTCGGCGGGGCGCAGGGCGATCGCCCGCATTAAACTCACCACCGCCAGGGCGGGCGGCTGGGTCAACACCTCTGGGCAAGGGATCAGCGTTAGCCCCAGGGCTACGGCGGCGTCTTCGTTGGCCAGGGGCAATAGGGTGATCAGCGGGAGTTTAGCCAGGTCGGGCTGGTGGGCAACGTCTTGAAGGTAAGGGATAGACACCGCCTCTGCCCCGTCTAAAATGACTGCCTGGGGCCGCCAAACCCGACTGAGCAGGCTGGCCTGCTGCAGGTCGTCAACCTGCAACAGGCGGCAGTGGTAGCGCTGGAGCCAGGTGTGCACCAGCGGGGGCAGAGTACTTGGCCCCGCAGCCGCTGATGGGCGCAGCAGCAGCATGGTCAACGCGTCAGGTGGGGGGCGCGACGGCACCAGGCAAAGTTGGTCTAGGGTGGGCCGTAGCCCCTGGGTCAGGGTTTCCAGGTACAGGGTCTTGAGCGGCGTTGCCCCAGGATCTACTGACCTTGACCCAGCATCGGCCCCAGGGGCCGATCGCAGCACCACCGCCCCAGGTATCTCCAGGCGCTGCACGAGAGCCAGCTGGGCCGCCGCATCGACCGGGGCATCGGCTAGGCCTTCCCAGTGAATCAACGTGCAGCGAGGCGCGAGGCGCGTTTGCATAGCCGCCAGGGCTTGGCCACCGGGGGCCACGGCTAGGCGGTAGGGACTGTCCCGCAGGGCACCGTAGACCTGATCCACGACAGCCTGGCTGGCGCTGGCCAGTAGTACTAGCACAGTTTCGTTCTCGCCGGGTGGGCCAGGCCGAGGCAGCAGCAGCGTCATGCGGCTGCCCCAGGTGGGGGCGCTCAAACCGCTGAGTTCGCCCCCCTGGAGCTGGCTAAAGCGACGGGCCAGGGCCAGCCCCAACCCCTCTAGCGACTGGGAGGCAGGCTGAATATCAAGGCCTGGGGCCACCGTTGGTTCTAGAGGGGGGCCAGGGTTAACGATGAAGCTTGAACTCCACAGCGTCAGGCCTATCCAAGGCCCCCAGGGCTCGATTACCAGGCCGCCGGGCGTAGCGCCGTGGGCCAGTAGGTAGCCCAAACCATAGTGGAGACTCTGGCGCAAGCGCAGGGGGTCGGCCTGCACCCAGCCCTCTGCGATCGCCAAACCCACCGTAAATTCCTCGGCCCAGGCCGCTGCGCCACCCTCAGGCTGGGCATTAAAAAAGCCGGGCAGCAGCTCATCGGCCAGGGGCTTGAGGTACACCCGCTGGAGGCTCAGGCTCAGCTGGCCAGACTCTAGGCGCATCCAGTCGAGCAGCAGATTGATCAGGCCGGTCAGTTTGCGGATGGCCTGCCGCATCAGGCTGACGTAGCGAAACTGGCGATCGCTCAGCGACCCCACCCGACTGTCGAGCAGCAGGGTCGATAGCCCCAGCAGGGTCGTCATCGGGGTTTTGAGGGCGTGGCTGAGTTCCAGCACCCAGGCCTGCTGGCCCAAGCCCAGCGGCGGCGCGGCAATATGGCCTGTTTCCAAGGGTTCAGGGACGTTCAGCCAGGCCATCAGCTGAGCGGGGTTGAGCACCCCTCGGTAGCGACCGTCAGCGCTGGTGCAGACCCAGAGGGCCACGGTTGGCTCCAGGGCCATGGCTCTGAGCCGGGCGCTGGTGGGGCGATCGCCCCACTCCCGATCGATCACCGCCACGACGGGCTCTAGCCAAGCCTGGCAGTCAGCCAACCGCAGGCTAGAGGCTTCAGTAGGTACTTCAGGCGCTCCACCCGGCGGCAAAGCTCCCTGGCTAGCCGCCCACAGTCGCCCGAGGGCGATCGCGCCCAGCGGGTGCTGCTCCCCATCGACAACCACAATGTGGCTGGGGGTCACGGCTAGCTGCCCTAGGGCCAGGGCGATGCGCTCCAGGGGAGTCGTCAAACCGTAGGCCGGAACAGGGCTCAGAACAGAGTCGAGGGGCGGCAGCGCCATGGGCTTATTCCCCAAGGGGTTTGCTTCCAGGTTTAGGGGGCAGGCTGTATTCTGGCAACCACCCTTTACAATTGACAATATCCTGACATCCCCTAGGTCAGGGTAGTGCGTTCTGGCCCAGATGGGTTCTAGCTGTTGTGCTCTGAACATTGTCACGGCGTTTTCCTGTCCCGCTCATCCCTGTCGCCCCTTGGTTGCTCCCCTTCAGATTTTTATCCTCACCCATGGTGATCAGGTTAAGCAGGGTCCCGAACTAAATCTGGATCCTAGCCGCTATGTGGTGCACCAAACGGCTGTGCTCGGCGACGTCCTAGACTGGTTGCAGAGTCGCCCCGATCTGCCCGACTGCCTGGTGGTCGATGACACGGGTTGGCTCCAAGAGCTGCGTCCAGCCCTGATGCAGCTCGGGCTGATGCTGCCGGTGGTGGTGCTGATCGAGCAACCCAACCCGACCCCTGACGAAGCGCTGAAGACCAATGCGGTGCCCCTAACTGGGGCCGAGTCTTACCCTGGAGCCGTCGTGCACCGCGCTACGGATGCTTTGCCCCAGCTTGACCGGGTGATTCAGAACGCCATTCAGGAGTTTTTGCGGCTGCCCAACCTCAAGGCCACGTCGCCCACTGCCCCTGCGGTGGATCAGCCTAACGCCCTCTCCGACAGCTTGAGCGCTCAACAACATCGCCTGATAGAAAAACTTAAAGCCCGGTTAGGATACCTAGGAGTCTATTACAAACGCAGCCCCAGCTCTTTTTTGCGCCATATGAGCCCCGATGACCGCGCCGCGTTTTTGGGCCAGCTCAAGACCGATTACCGCACCATTATCCTGGGCTATTTTGCCAAAGATGCCAAAATCAACCTCAACCAGCTAATCGACGACTTTGTCGATCAGGCGTTCATGGCCGATATTTCCGTCGCTCAAATCGTTGAAATTCATATGGAGCTGATGGATGGCTTCTCAAAACAGCTCAAGCTAGAAGGGCGTAGCGAAGAGATTTTGCTCGACTACCGCCTCACCCTGATCGATGTCATTGCCCATCTGTGCGAAATGTACCGGCGATCGATTCCCCGTGAGCCCTAGGGCTACTCGAACCAAAACTACCGATACAATCATGCTTGTCCCTGTTCCAGCCCAGAGGGTTCTATGAGCTCGATCAAAAAGACCTACATCCTTAAGCTTTACGTTGCGGGCAATACCCCCAACTCGATTCGCGCCCTGAAGACCCTCAACAATATTCTTGAAGAAGAATTTCAGGGCGTCTACGCCCTCAAGGTGATCGACGTGCTCAAAAACCCTCAGCTGGCGGAGGAAGACAAGATTTTGGCCACCCCCACCCTGGCCAAAATTTTGCCGCCTCCGGTGCGCAAAATTATTGGCGACCTGTCTGACCGCGAGCGCGTGCTGATTGGCCTCGACCTGCTCTACGATGAGCTGCGCGAAGACGACATCTACGGCTAGCGGCGCCGCCATCATTGAGCAAGGCCCCAATGGCTGGCAAGGGACACCTAACGTCTGGGGAAAGCTGGCTTCAGTCCTCTAGGGCAGTCGGTTCGGGGTATGCTTAATCCTCAGGATTTCCTGTAGTTTATTAAGGGCGGCACGCTGCCCACGACCTAGCGATCTCCCATGACAGATTCTGACCAAACCGATTTGCAGCCATCCTCCCACCCTCCGGGCGTGCGTAAAATTCGCACTCTCATTGAAGGTTTCGATGATATCAGCCACGGGGGCATGCCGGCAGGGCGATCGACCCTGGTAAGCGGCACCTCGGGTACCGGTAAGACCCTGTTCGCGGTGCAGTTCATCTACAACGGCATCACGGAGTTTGACGAGCCAGGGATATTTGTCACCTTTGAAGAATCTCCGGAAGACATTATTCAAAACGCCTACAGCTTTGGCTGGGACTTGCAGCGCCTGGTGGACGACGGCAAGCTGTTTATCCTCGACGCTTCGCCGGACCCCGAGGGGCAGGATGTGGTGGGCAACTTTGACCTGTCGGCGCTGATCGAGCGGATTCAGTACGCCATTCGCAAGTACAAGGCGCGGCGGGTCTCGATTGACTCGGTGACGGCGGTGTTTCAGCAGTATGACGCTGCCTCGGTGGTGCGGCGAGAGATCTTTCGCCTGGTAGCTCGCCTGAAGCTGATGGGGGTAACCACGGTGATGACCACCGAGCGCCTGGATGAGTATGGCCCCGTAGCCCGCTTTGGGGTCGAGGAGTTTGTCTCTGACAACGTGGTGATTGTGCGCAACGCCCTGGAGGGGGAGCGCCGCCGCCGCACCATTGAGATTCTTAAGCTGCGGGGCACCACCCACATGAAAGGGGAGTATCCGTTTACCATCACCAACGACGGCATCAATATCTTCCCGCTGGGGGCGATGCAGCTGACCCAGCGATCGTCCAACGCGCGGGTGTCGTCGGGGGTGCCGACGCTGGACGAAATGTGCGGCGGTGGCTTCTTCAAAGATTCGATCATTCTGGCCACTGGGGCCACGGGCACGGGCAAAACTCTGCTGGTCAGCAAGTTTTTGGTGGATGGCTGCAAGAGCGGCGAGCGGGCGATTTTGTTTGCCTACGAAGAGTCTCGTGCCCAGCTCTCCCGCAACGCCTACTCCTGGGGCGTTGACTTTGAGGCGATGGAGGAGCAGGGGCTGCTGAAGATTATCTGCGCCTACCCTGAGTCGGCGGGTTTGGAAGACCACCTGCAAATTATCAAAACCGAGATCTCGCAGTTTAAGCCGTCGCGGGTGGCGATCGACTCGCTGTCGGCGCTGGATCGCGGCGTCAGCAACAACTCTTTTCGCCAGTTTGTGATTGGGGTGACGGGCTTTGCCAAACAAGAAGAAATCACCGGCTTCTTCACCAACACCACTGAGCAATTTATGGGGCTGCACTCGATTACCGAGTCGCACATTTCGACTATTACCGACACGATTTTGATGCTGCAATACGTGGAGGTGCGGGGCGAGCTGTCGCGGGCGATCAACGTGTTTAAGATGCGCGGTTCGTGGCACGACAAGGGCATTCGCGAGTACACCATCAATAGCCAGGGGCCAGATATTAAAGACTCTTTCCGCAACCTGGAGCGGATTATCAGCGGCTCACCCACTCGGATTGCGGTCGATGAAAAGAGCGAGCTATCGCGGATTATTCAGGGGGTGCAGGGGGATTCTGAGTTATAGGCTATCTCGCCCAGAATATAGGTGGCGGTGAGTGCAGGTATTGCTCAAAGCTGAGGGTGGTGAGGGCGGCCTGGGTCATGGGGGTCTCTGGCTATGCCTGGAGAGCTGAGAGCATGATGGCATAGGTCGCTATGCTCTAAAGTAGCTAGCGCTCAAATAATGAATGCTTTCATATTCAGTACACCTCGTCGTGTGAGCCGAGATTGAGTAACAGGATGGCTTGTTCATCCATCTCTGGATCGTCTACAAATTCAAATAAAATGCGGAGTTTGTAGTCGATTGAGCATGACCACACATCTTCTAAGCTTCCAGAGAGCTTGTGGGTTCGCAACGATGGCTCAAATGGGTCTCGAACTAACAGCTCTAGGGTTTGTCGGATGGTCTGCTTGAGTTGAGGGTTCCGCTTGACCAAGCGTTTGAAGGCGCGTTGCGATTTTGGTGTCCAGGCGAGGCGTCTCAATCGTCTAGACCTGCCATGAACTCGTCAACTGAACCGAACTGGACGTTGCCTTGAGCAAATTCGTGGCGAGCTTCGGCAATGCTCTGACTGAGTTCTTGGCGGCGCTGGTCTGCGATGCGTTTTTGCAACAGGGTGAGCACAGCCTCTTGATCTTGAAGGGAAAGGGACTCGACCGCATCAATGGCTTTTTGAAAGGCTGAGATCGGTTCAGGCATAGATTTTGGCATATACGCTGGATGGGTTGATCGTAGCACTGGCAGGAGTTGTGGTGCGGTAGCGAGCAGAGGTAGCCCGAAAACGGGATGGGCGGGCTATAACTGAGGCGGTAGACGGGTTTTGCAGGGTAAGGGCACAGCGATGGCACGGGATGCGGCATACCGGATAGCAGAAGAGTGGATTGAAGCAGCACTGAAGGAAGAGATTATTGAAATCGAAACAGGAAAGCAATATCGCTCAGCGTAGTTGCCAAAATATTGTTGGATTACATTATTTTCGGAGATCAAGACATGAGTGGGTTTGAAAAAGATGGTTATTGGTTCTTACCAGAAAAGCCAGACAGAGAAGTCTTTGGCAGGCTAATTTTCTATCCCGAAAAAGCCCCGAAACTGCTGCTTTCAAATACGCTTGAGGAATCGAAAAGTATCGAGCAGATTGCAAACGGCAATAGCTTTGAGGTGCTCAACGGATATTTCTTAGATGGGAAAGAAGTCACACTCGTTTACTGTTACCGGAGAGGAGGTTTGAAGACTGGTGTTCAAACCGCTGAAATATTCGCCAGATACATAATAGTAGGACATCACTTCAAATCTAAGGCCGACATAAAATTTTCAGAGATTTCTGCTAGATATACCTATTTAGAGGAGTGGGTGTTATCTTCGAGCTTTGAGATTAGCTGGCAAGCGCAAGATGAAGAATCAAAACATGAGATAACCTTAAAACAGTCAATTGAATCTCCCAAAGAACTTGGAAGCCTTTCTGGGTTTACAGTTTCCATGCATGACTTGCCGTGGATCCCTGTTGAACATCTAAATCTCTTCAGATTCCTGGGGGAAATTCCCACCAAATTATCTGTAGAAGAGAAGAAATCAATACTATTCAAATCGGATGCTGAGAAACCCTTTGAAGACTTCATTGACGCACTCATTCTTTTCCAAGATCTCCTAATATTCTGCACTGGAGAAATGATAAATATATACGATGTCATTTCATTTCCTTTTGTCAGAAAAAAGAAGATTAGAATCCCTAAATCCATAGAAATTGCAATGAGACTAGGTGCAATCGAGCCAGAAAACACCGTTGTCAGCAAATCTGGTTTTGCTGTAAAAAGCTATGGGGAGCGATATAAAGCTGTTGAGGAGGAGGTGCTAGAGCCAGAATTAATTCAGATCTATTTTTCGACAGGAGCAGCACAAAATGAAAAACAAAAACTTAATAGAGTCAAGGCACTACTCATGTTTCACGAAATTAAAGAAAAGATGCCATATGTCTTGACAAACTGGGAGTTAAACAAGCAAGAGGTAGGCTCAATTTTTGACTTATATTTACGCTTGACGTACATTCCCGAAAGGCACGCAGATGACTTATTTTTGACGATATCACAAGCAATTGAAGCATTTCATAGAGTTTCTCACAAGCAAGATAAATTTGACAGTGACATGTTTAACAGTGCTCGCGAAGCGATGATAAAATCAATTCCGAAGCGTCCAACCAAATACGGGTTAAACAATAATGAGGAGTCTGCTGAACTTATAACTAAGCTCAGGGAATTTATTGAGAGTAAATTACAATATATTAATGAATTCTCTTTAAAGGAGAGACTGGTTGAATTATACAATGAGCACCAAGAATGCTTGCCTGACGGACTTTTTGAGTTAGGAGAAATAGAAGATTTTAGCAAGCAAGTAAGAGACACAAGAGGCAGTTTAACCCATCTATCTAAATCATCGAGTCAAAAACGAAGCAAACACATTATTCCTCGTGAGGAACGCAGAGAATTAATAAGGAAGTTATTAGTCCTTCTTCAAGCATGCTTGATCAAAAAAATTGGCCTTGATGATGCTCAGGTAAAGGCAGTTCTTTCTAGAAGATAAATTTATTCTGTTGTTTGAAAGTATATTGACTCAAGCTATTGAGTGCAAATAGAGCGATCGAGCACTCTGACTCTGCCTGCGTTTTCACGAGAAGAGGATCCTCACTATCAGTGGTTGGGAATTAAGAGAATGCCAACCTACACGGGAAACTATCTCTGGCTTTGCGACAAACACTACCAGTCTGCCCAGCCCAAAATCCCCGATCGCATCGAATAGCTAGGCATTACAGCCTTTACACTGGTAGCACAGGCTCAGCGAGGGACAATGCACAACCCTTTTCCTGGCATGAATCCCTACCTTGAACAACCTGGCCTCTGGCCCCAGGTGCACAATCGATTGATTGTTGCCCTGGCCGATGTCATCACCCTCCAAGTAGCACCCAAATACTGGGTTTCTATTGAAGAGCGAGTCTACACCACGACTGAGCCGCTGCCCCTAGTAGGCATTGCTGATATTGCCATAGCCCAACGGGTAGACTCGCCCAGCCGTTCGGAAGCCACAACTCAACTGACAGCCCCTCGCCGAGTACAGGTACCCTTGCCTGTGGAGCTGACTGAACGTTTCTTAGAGGTGCGGCTGGTGCAAACCAATCTGCTGGTTTGCGTGATTGAAGTGTTATCACCCACTAACAAGCGTGTAGGGGAAGGTCGCACCGCCTACGAAGCCAAGCGGCAGAAAATTTTGGCCTCGGCTACTCATTTAGTCGAAATTGATCTGCTACGCAGTGGGCCTCCCCTGCCGTTAGGCGACCCCAGCCGAAAGCCCTACAGTATCTTGGTGAGCCGCAGTGGCGATCGCCCCAATGCCGAGCTGTACGAGTTTGACCTACCCGACCCGATTCCCTATTTCCCGGTACCGCTTCAAGCCAACGATTTAGAACCAGTGATCAATTTGCAGCAGGTGGTCAATGAGCTGTATAGCCGGGCTCGGCTTGACCTGGCGATCGATTATTCGCAACCGGTTAAGCCCGAGTTGTCTGAGTCAGAAATAACCTGGATCACGGGCATTTTGCCTGATTGATCCCATCATTCCCGATCGCATTGAGTAGCTATTTAAAGGGGTCGGGTGCCCGCTGGTTTAGACGCAAAGCCTCTAGACCATAGCTAGGTACCCGACCCCTAAGGCAGAGATCTCTAAAGCGAGAACCCTACTTCCAGCCCGCGCGATCGGTGATACGCAGGGCTTCGGGGTTATTGCGGCCAAACACAGCGGCATTCAGCGGGTCTTCTTTAAATTCGCCAAAGCCTGCCACCACCGAGTCGGTCGCAACGCCTGCCACCACGGGGTACTCGTTGTTGCTCTCGGCGAAAATGCGCTGGGCCTCGGGGCTGGCCAGATACTCTAGAAACTTCACAGCGGCCTCGGCATTGGGGGCAGTCTTCACCACCCCAGCACCGCTGATGTTGACGTGGGTGCCGCGCCCGTTGGGGCCATCGCCCTGGTTAGGGAAAAACACCCCCAGCGCATTGGCCACGGCTTGGTCTTCAGCGCTGTCAGACTTGACCATGCGGGCAAAGTAGTAAGTATTGGCGATCGCAATATCACCCAGCCCAGCGGCGGCCGCCTTAATCTGATCGCTGTCGCCCCCTTCAGGATCGCGGGCTAGATTAGTCACCAGGCCCCGCACCCATTCCTCGGTTTCTTCGGCCCCGTGGGCGGCAATCATCGAACCCACCAGCGACTGGTTGTAGATATTGGTCGAGCTGCGAATCAGAATGCGGCCTTTCCACTTGGGGTCGGCCAGGTCTTCGTAGGTCGATAGTTCAGACGGGTCTACGGTGTCTTTGTTATAAATAATCACCCGCGCCCGCTTGGTCAGGCCAAACCACAGCCCGTCGGGATGGCGTAGATTTTCGGGAATCGCCTCGCTCAGCACCGAAGAGGTGACCGGCTGGAACATGTCTTCTTGCTCGGCGCGCCACAGGCGACCGGCATCGACGGTCATGAGCAGGTCGGCGGGGCTGTTTTGCCCTTCGCTCTTGATACGCTCGATCAGCTGGTCGGCCTCGGCTTCAACCACGTTGACGCGAATGCCCGTCGCTTCTCGAAAGCCGGTGTAGAGCTGGTCGTCGGTGTCGTAGTGGCGGGAAGAATAGAGATTGACCACAGGGCCACGGCCAAAGCCAAACTGGGCCGTGGCGGGGCGCTGGCGTAGATAGCCCGCGGCGACAGCGGTGGCGGCGGCACCGGCCCCCAAAAATGCGCGTCTTCCTAGTTTCATAGGGTGTTTACCTCCAAAAATTAAACCTCAACTAAATCTCTAGGAAACTCCAACCGGATAGCCCCAGATCATTGAGATATCAGGTTGCATTGTATCGCTTATTGCGACCACTTCTTGATAATGCCGTATTAAAGCCTAGACCTGTGGCGGATGCTTGCAATACCCTTGCATTGAGTCAATGTCTCTGCTAATGAGTCAGCGCCCTAGATATAAGGGCTTGAGGCCAGGGAAGAATAGCTTTAGAATGGCCAATGAGGAATAAGTCCTGTTAGCTTAACCGCATCTGCGATCGCAACCTTTCGACAATGACTCCCAGACTAACTACCCCACCGTTCGCCCTAAGCCGCCCTGCATCAAAGCCTAAGGGGCGATTCCCCTCGGGATTGCCCTGCAAATCGCGATCGTGGCTGGGGCTGATGTGTGCGATCGCGTCCCTCGCCGCCCACGGGGTCTTGCTGGCCATGGTCGTGCCCGACTCCAACCCGGCCCCTTCGCCGGTCGAAGCCGTGACTGAAACATCCCCGCCAATAGACGATGTGGCTGTCACGGTGCTTCCTAAGACCGCCACTGATTCTCCTCCAGCCGTAGTTCCAGCAGCGCCTGTGGCGACAGCGCCTGCCCAGACCGCGCCTGCCCAGACCGCGCCCCAGGCTCCGACGATGCCTATTCCCACTGTTGCGCCAGAAGCCTCGCCCCAGCCCGTGGCGGCGGCACCTGAACTCGCACCCTTCACGCCCCCTGCCGAACCTGCTACCCCAGATCCCCCTGCCCCGCCGTCGCTCTATGCCAACTTTCCCCACTTAGAGGGTGCCCAGGCCGCTTGTGAAGGGCTGGCCGACTGCTGGCGCAGCCCCGTGGGCAGCAGCTGGCGCAGTGCCGCAGGCGATCTACAAGCGCGACTAGAATCTCAGGGCTACACCGTGAGCAACATCACTGGCGATGTGCTGTCGATCGACTCGGGGGTGCGAGTGTATGCCGTCAGCAAGCCCGGCGAGCCTGAGTACTACTTAAATTTGGTTTCCGTGCGGGAGGGCTTACTCTACACCATGACCGCCGTACCCATGACGTCAGATCAAGTGCTGGCCTTGCAGCGATCGTAGGTCGTTTTCAGGCGATTTGGTTAAATCAAGTTTGCGCGGGCAGGTCGGCAATTATCTTTCATCACTCCCAAAAATTCTACAGCCCAGCTTTTCCCAAACAATGACAAAGGGAAAAGCTGGGCTCATAGTTGGTTTGGGCATCAAACGTGAACTGTCTTGAGGGCATTGCCGTGTCTGGCAGAAGAAATTATCCTTCTGCGAGTGCTTCGTGCCCAAAGTCAGGGCCTTTACCAATATCCCAGGTGTTTTTCAGAATTTCCCGAAACGTAGTGCTTTGGTACAACATTGCTTCTTTAAGCTGCACAAGTAAGGTTTGAGCATCTTCTGGAGAAAGCGACTGAACCTGCTCCTCAAACACCCGAAGTTCAAACTGCTGCTCAAGGGGCAACTCTTGGCGAATATCCATGATGATGTCTCTTCTAGTACGACTTCATGTCTATGAATGTAACACTTTATTAAAGAATCGGTGGAGATCTCTGTCTTACGTGCTAGTCAACTTGACTGCCGCTTCGCCTTCAACGCAGCCGACCGGGCTGCCCCTTAAGCCGTTCGCCAGGCACATGGCTCCCCAGGCTTTTTCTCAAAGAATGCACGTTAAGCACTGTCAAATCTTTGACCGTAAGCTACATGCCCCTGGGACAGCTTTTTAGAATGATTTTTATGCAACTGAGTAAGGCATCGCCGCGATCTGATGCAAGTCAACACCCCCACCCAAGAAGCGGAGCGGCTTGAGGCACTCAGGCAATATAAGGTTTTGGATACGCCCGCCGAGCGTTCCTATGACGACATCACCTCGCTGGCCGCCTTTATCTGCGAGGTGCCGATCGCGCTAATTAGCCTGGTTGATGCAGAGCGGCAGTGGTTTAAATCTAAGGTAGGTCTGGTGGCGCAAGAGACCAGTCGAGATGTTTCTTTCTGCGCCCACGCCATTTTGAGCCCAGCGATCATGATTGTGCAGGATGCGTCTGGGGATGAACGGTTTGCCAGCAATCCGCTGGTGACTGGCGAGCCGGGCATTCGATTTTACGCTGGAGTGCCGCTGATTTCTCCTGGTGGTCAGCCCCTAGGAACGCTGTGTGTGATTGACAGAAAACCCAGGACTTTGAACGCTTACCAAATTCAGGCGTTAGAGGCGTTGGCGCGTCAGGTGGTGATGCAGCTAGAGCTACAGCGAGTGTCTGCGCAACTGGCTGAGGCGCTGGAGAAAATGGAGCTGATGGCTGGATTGGTGCCCATTTGTTCTTATTGCAAAGGCATTCGAAATGATCAGGGCTACTGGTCAACGGTGGAGTCGTTTATTCAGCAATATTCGGATGTCGGATTCACCCATGGGGTGTGCGACCACTGTATGAAACGACATTTTCCAGAGGTAGCAGAAATTTTGCTCCCAAATCTGGAGTCAAACGACATCACCTCAGACGAGTAGATATAACGCACGGCCCTTACTCAGCCCACTGGCGCAGCAGGTTGGCGGTGGTTTTAGTCAGCAGATCAAACTCTGAGGTCTTGCCGGTTTGAGCAAACAGGCTGCGCTTCACGGTTTCAAGGTCAAAGAGAATTTCGCGGCGGGCGGCATCGCGCACTAGGCTTTGCACCCAACCCACGGCCACCATGCGATCGCCCCTCACCACCGGCTCCACCCGATGCAGCGTCGTCGATGGGTAGACAAGGGCGCTGCCCGCCGCCAGCTTGTAGGGCTGCTCGCTGTCGGCCCCCTCAATCACCAATTCGCCGCCGTCGTACTCCTCCGGCCCGCTCAAAAACACCGTAAACGACAGATCCGATCGGTAAAAGTTAGCGCCCCCCATCAGAGCATTGTCGGTGTGCCGCCCGTAACTCATGCCCACCCCATAGCGGCTAAACAGCAGGGAATGGATGATGCGGGGGTATGCGATCGCCTGAAACAGCGCATTCCGCACCAAAGCTTTTTGCACCACCGCCTTCAATGGCTCAGCCGCCTGCTTAGCCGCCTGCTCGTTTTGCTTGACCAGCTTGGCATGCCAGCCCGCCGTCGTTGCCCCCGGCACAAACTCAGCCTGGCCCAATCCCGCTTTAATCTGAGCCACTTCATCTGGGGTCAACACATTAGCAATACAAACAATCATCAGCGCCAGCCAAAAAGCGAATACAGCTAAACTACAGCCTAAAAGATCCCAGACTCAGTAGATCGCAAAGTCCCTGTCAGCCCTCTCCCCCAGCCCCTCTCCCAGGGAGGCGAGGGGAGTTGGAAAACCTTTCAAAGTTCCTCTCCAAAGCTGGGAAAGCGATTAGGGTGTAGCTTGCTTCCCGCAGGGTGGGCTAATTCTCGTCAGGGGAGATTAGTTTCGATCTCCTGAAACTACTTCTTTTCTACCCTTAAGCGCCTAACTAACAGAACACCACTTAACGCTACACTCCCCCACCCCCCCATCTCCTCATCAACCCCCCACCCCGTCACTCCCCCACCCCCCACTTCCGATCATCTGGTGTATCTTAGTCGGGTATCGCCCACACCCCTGGGCTACACCGCGTGGAGGATTCGCAATCCGTGGCTTCCCTATCGCTAATGGCCCTGCCCCTGGGCCTGTTCTCAATCCTCTTAGGCACCGGAGAACCCAAGCTCCTACAGCCGTCTGGGCTCAACCCCGCCGCATTGCAAATCGAGTGGCAGTCGCCGTGGATTGCAGAACTGGCCCGTGACCCAGTGGTGGAGGCGATCGTGGCCGACTACGTGGCGGGGCTGCAGCGGCAGGGCTGGTCAGTGCCCGACCAGGGCGTTTGGATACAGGTGGGCCAGAGCGCGATCGCTGAGCACCAAGGCAATGTGCTGCTGCCCGCCGCCTCGCTAACCAAGCTGGCGACCACCCTGGCCGCGCTGAAAACCTGGCCCCTCGACCATAGTTTTGAGACGCGGGTGGGCATACGCGGCACCCTCCAGCCCGATGGTGTGCTCGACGGCGATCTGGTGATTCAGGGCAGCGGCGACCCGCTGTTTGTGTGGGAAGAGGGCATTGTGCTGGCCAACCGTCTGCAAGAGCTGGGCATTCAGCGGGTGACGGGGGAGATTTTGGTGAGCGGCTCCTTCACGATGAATTTTGAGGAGGAACAGGCGGACTCTCTGGCGGATTTGCAGCAGGCGATGTCGGCCACCACCTGGAGCTGGGAGGCCCAGCAGGCCTACGCTAATTTGCCACCCGGCACGCCCCAGCCCAGCCTCCAGGTGGTGGGTACGCCTCGTTGGGTAGCGGCGGCGGAGCTAGAGGCCAGCGACATCGAGTGGGTGGTGCAGCACCAGTCGCTGCCGCTGGTGGCCCTGCTCAAGGCGATGAATATCTACAGCAACAACGTGATGGCGGAAATGGTGGCCGAGCTGGTGGGCGGGCCGGGGCCGGTGATGACTAAGGCGACAGCAGCAGCCGAATTACCGACCGGTGAACTCAGCCTGGTCAACGGGTCGGGCCTGGGGGTAGAGAATCAAATGTCGGCGCGGGCGGCGGTAGCGATGATGGTGGCGATTCAGCAAGAGCTGAGTGCCCAGGGCTTTTCGGTGGCCGACGTGCTGCCGGTGTCGGGGGAAGATGTAGGTACGCTAGTCGATCGCCGCATTCCGGCCACTGCGACGGTTAAGACCGGCAGCCTGGCGGAGGTCAGCGCCCTGGCAGGAATGGTGCCCACCGCCGAAAAGGGGCCGGTGTTGTTTGCCATTATCAATAAAGGCTGGGATATCCCCGGTCTGAGGGTGCAGCAAGACCAGCTGTTGCAGGCGATTCAAGCCCACTGGGGCGTGGCGGAAGCGCCCGCCGAGATGCGGACGAAGGTAGTGATGCAGACGGGGCCGTTTCGCTACGGCGACCCCAGCCGCAATCAGGTAGCCCAGGATGTCGCGTCGGAGTAGGGCGGCTCGGCGTAGTGCTGGTGCAGGGCTTTGGCGATCGCCCCGGCTGCCCCCGGCTGCCCCATGCGGCGGCGGCCATTCTCAGCAATGCGCTGGAGGCGGGGGCCATCGGCGAGGCAGGCTTGCAGTGCCGCCCCCGTCTCACCGGGCTGGCTGAGCAAAATGATGGATTGTCCCAGCAGCCGCGACTGCGACTCGGCAAAGGCGTAAGTAAACTGCGGCCCAGAGCCGGGAAAGGTGACGACGGGCTTGCCCAGGCCGACGGCCTGCTCGGTGGCGGTGCCAGCGGTGGCGATCGCCGCATCGGACAGGTGCAGGCATTCGGCAAAGGCATTGGTGGTCAGCACCAGCACACCATTGTTTCGCTGAAACGTGGGGTACTCCCCCCTGACGGGCTGCCAGCCAGCGTCGAGCAAGACATCCTTAAACGCGGCCAGGTTGAGGGAGGGGGCCAGGGCGGCCAGCAGGCGAATCTGGCGATCGCCGAAGGTTTGCATCACTGATGCGATCGCCTCCACCATCCGCTGCCAGTTGTCAAAGGCTTCGGGTGCGCGGGAGCCGGGCAGCAGCGCCAGGGTGAGCCGAGCGGTAGCCGGGGGGAATGTTGCGGTCAGCCGGGCCAGTTTGTCGGCGCTGGTGTCCAAGTCATCCATCATCGGGTTGCCGGGATAGAGGGCGGGCACCCCCAGCTTTTGCAGTAGGTCAGCGGTGAGCTGGTCGCGCACAAAGGCTCCCTGGCAGCGGGGGCGGGCCATCAGCCAGCGCTCCCAGGGCACGTAGACCGAGCCCGACCAGCCTTCTAAGGGGGGGCGACTGGGCCAGCGACCGGTTTCGTTACGCAGGTAGTATTCTGACTTAGCGGTGCCCACAAAGAAATAGTCTGCCCCGCTCTGCCAGGCGATCGCCAGGGGCACAATATCGCCCACCGCCAAAATTTTGCCGCCGCTCTTGGCCCACTGGCGGGCGGTTTTAAGCTGGGCCAGGGTCAGCCCCACCAGCCCCCCCTGCAAATCGCGCCACAGCTGGGAGCGATCCATATAGATGAAGCCGCCGGAGGGCATAGCCTGGGTCGGCCCTTGGATGGCAATGCCCGCTTTCTCGTAGGCGCGGCCTTCGCCCACAATGGGCAGCGCGGCTAGGGTTGGCGCACCGGGCAGTTGGCGCAGCTGCTTGAGAATGCGAACCGCAATGCCGTCTTCGCCGTGGCCATTGCTAATGCAGAGTAGCTTCATCGTGGGGAACTCAATACCATCCCCAACCCTAACAGAAAACCATGTTTCAGGTTTTGGAGATGACAACCGAAGGACACTGGAATCACAGGCTAGCCGATAGAACTGGCCCAAGGTGGCGGCTATAATTTAGCTCAATGGCAAGAGCTAGAAAAGGACTGACGTGCCAGCTAGAGACCTCTATCACGATGCAGTCAAGGCAGCCTTAATCAAAGACGGTTGGGTGATTCTTGCGGATCCGTATCGCATTCAGTATAAAGACCTCGATTTGTATGCGGACTTAGCGGCGGAGCAACCCATAGCGGCTGAGCGATCTGGGCAGAAAATAGTCGTTGAAATCAAAAGCTTTGTTGGACGCTCTTTGATCACTGACTTCCATCTAGCGGTCGGTCAATATAAGGTGTATCAAGTACTGCTTCAAGAGACAGCATCTGAGTACGATCTCTATTTAGCCATAGATGATATTACCTACCACAATTTCTTCAGCCGCGAAGGCGTTGAGTTTTTAGTCCGCTCCAGCCAAATTAGATTTTTTGTGGTCAATATCGACGAGCAGGAGATTATCCAATGGATAAGTTAGATCAGTATCGTCAAATCATCCAAAAAATTCTGACCGAGTATCGAGATTGGGCCACAGGATCGAACCAAACTGGGGTGCAGGAGTGCGTTTCTTTCGATCCAGATCGCGATCATTACTTCTGGTTCCATGTGGGATGGAATGGCAAACAGCGGGATTTTGGGGTAACTGTCTATCTCCGCTTAGAACAAGGCAAAATTTGGATTGAAGAAGATTGGACAAAACAGGGCATTGCCAATGATTTATTAGAGGCCGGAGTTCCTCCAGAGGATATTGTCTTGGGCTTTCAACACCCCAAAAAACGTTCTATGACAGAATTTGCCTGGGCATAAATATTGACTGTTGAAGAGTTTGATTTTGGTGTGCTAATTCGATTGAGGGCGAGCTTTACGAATAGGCTTTGGTGTTGATTTTAGTTTTACAGTCCCCAGCGTTTTGGCAATGTCACGCTGAATGGCCTCTTGCCCATAGGATTCCTGCACGGGAAAGCGAACGAGGGGCAGACCAGCACTCTTGACGGTCTGGTTGAGAAAATCGTCTCGCTTGACGCGATCGCCGCGCTGGTGGGTGCTGTCATCCAGTTCAACGGCGGCCAGCACCTTGAGGGTGGCTGGATCGCAGAGCACGAAGTCGAAGTGCTTGGCTGAGATTTTGTTGAAGGCCCGCTGCCAGTCGCCTCGGTTGTCGGTCTGGGGTTTGAGCACATCGGCCACGCGCACCTTGCCAAACACCAGATACTGCCCTTGGGTCGCCGCTTGTAGGGCTCGATAGAAGGTCAGCTCTGTACGGGTAAACAGATATGGTTGACGGCTGTAGGTATAGGCCTGAGCTGAGTCGTTCTCGCTGACCCGGCTAGATTGAGGCGGCGTCAAGTTTCTCGGGCTGCTTAAGAGGGCCAGCGCACCAACGCCCACCACAATACAAATCAGCAACAAAAAAATCAGCGATGACACGGGCTATCAACCTGCGGTAGACATTGACGCTAGGTTTCCCCCAGGAGGGTCAGGTCGTGGCAGATTGACGGGTACTGAGGCCCGATCGCCTCAATGTTTCTTCGTGAAGAACGGCGGTTTCGTTGCGAAACGGCCACTTTTGCCCGCCATTGCCCCTCGATTTCCTTAGGATTTGGAAAGACCGTTGTTCCTGTGTTCCTGGGATGCCCGATGAAACTCCTGGTTTTGGAAAACGAACCCCTAGTTGCCCAGGCGCTGAAGCTGCTGCTGGCTAGCGTAGCTTGCGACGTGGAGGTGGTCTGCGGTGTAGAAGCCTGCGATCGCCCCAGCCTTCTACACCAAGCGCTGGAGGGTCGCTACGACCTGATCGTGCTGGATGCGGGGGCAGAGAATGCTGTGCTGGGGGGCGCGCTTCAGGCCCAGGGGCATTCCCCCACCCCGATTCTGCTGCTCACCGACTCCGCGATGGCAGCACCCTCTTGGGCCACCGAAATTCTTATTAAACCCGTGGAGGCGGTGGATCTGGTTGAGCGGATCAGTGCGCTGCTGGGGAAGCCCACCGCTGCGATTAGCCCCGTAGTGGAACTGGCTCGCAGCGAGGCGCGTTTTCGCAATATGGCCGACTATGCCCCGGTGATGGTCTGGGTGACCGATGCCACGGGCTGCTGTACCTACCTGAGCCAGAGCTGGTATGAGTTTACCGGGCAGTGCGAGGCGACGGGGCTGGGTCTGGGCTGGCTAGAGGCCGTGCATCCCGACGATCGCGCCACGGCCAAGGCCACGTTTCTCACCGCCACCGAGCGCCAGCAGGAGTTTCGGCTGGAGTATCGCCTGCGCCGCCGCGACGGCGAATACCGCTGGATGCTCGACGCGGCTCGCCCCTGGCTGGGGGTGGCGGGCGAGTTTGAGGGCTACATTGGCTCGGTGCTGGATATCAGCGAGCGGGTTCGCGGCGAAGCCGAACGCAAGCAGGCCAACCTGGCCCTGCGCGAGTCAGAAGAGAAGTATCGGCGGCTGTTTTCGAGCGTTGACGAGGCGTTTTTGATTGGCGAGGCGCTGCGCTGCGACGACGGCGGCTTTGACTTTTTGTACATTGAGGTGAACCCGGCCTTTGAGCGGGCTACGGGCATTGCCCGCCAGCAGGTGCTGGGTCGGCGGGCGCGGCAGGTGCTGCCGGGGCTGGCGGAGGTGTGGTTTGACACCGTGGGTCGGGTGGGGTTTGGCGGCGAGGCCGTGCACCTGGAGGACTACGCTGCGCCGATCGATCGCTGGTTTTCGACCTCGTTTAAGCCGATGGGTAAGCCGGGCAGCGGCAGGCTCAGCGTTACCTTTAGCGATGTGACGGAGCGCAAGCGGCTAGAGCTGTCTCTCAAGGCGTCGGAGGCCAAGCTCAGCGGTATTTTAGACAGCGCGATCGCCGCCATTGCTAGCTTTAGGATCGACAGCAGCGGCAACTGGGAGTACGAGTACTGGTCAGCCGGGTGCGAACAGCTGTTTGGCTACCCCCGCACTGTCTACGCCGACAAACAGTTTTGGCTCTCCCAGGTGCACCCCGACGATCGCGACCAGGTGCTGATGCCCCTGTTTGAAACCTTTTACGCCGAGGGCCAGGCAACCGCCGAATATCGGTTTCGCCATCAGGATGGGGACATGCGCTGGTTTTGCAGCGACTATGCCTCGCAGAAAATTGCCGCCGACTGCTGGGTGGTAACCTCGGTTAACTACGACATTACCGAGCGCAAGCAGCTAGAGCGCGATCGCGAGCGGTTTTTAGCAGTGGGCTCTGACCTCCAGGTAATCACCGATCGCAACGGTCACTTCCACTGGGTCAGCCCCACCTTTGAGCAAACCCTGGGCTGGACGGTGGCCGAAATGACCGCCATTCCCTGGGGCGACTTTGTCCACCCCGACGACCTGGCCGCCTCCGCCGACGAAATTGTTGAGCTGTTTAAAGGGCGCGAAACCTTTGCCTTTGAGAATCGCTACCGCCACAGAGACGGTTCCTACCGCTGGCTGCTATGGAAGGCCCGCCTCTACCCCGACGACGACCGGGTCTACGGCGGTGCTATCGACATCACCGAACGCAAACGCTCCGAAGCGGCCCTGCGCGAGTCAGAGGAAAAATACCGCCTGCTGTTCAACTCCATGGACGAAGGCTTTTGCGTGATTGAGATGCTGTTTGATGAGCGCGATCGCCCCATCGACTACCGCTTTCTCGACATCAACCCCACCTTTGCCCAGCAGACGGGGCTTACGGATGCCAAGGGCAAACGCGTCCGCGAAATGGTGCCCAACCTCGAAAGCCACTGGTTTGAAAAGCTGGGCCGGGTAGCGCTCTCCGGGGAGCCGGTGCGTTTTGAAGATCACGCCGAAGAGATGGAGCGCTGGTTTGACGTGTTTGGCTTTCGCTTTGGCGCGCCAGAACTGCGCCAGGTGGCCGTGTTGTTTCGCAACGTCACCGAGCGGCGGCGGGCTGAGGCCGCCCTCCAAGAGAGCGAGCGCAAGCTGCGGGCGGTGTTTGACAGCACCTTTGAGTTTATTGGCCTGCTCAAAACCGACGGCACGGTGCTCGACATCAACCGCACGGCCCTAAACGTGGTTGCCACCGCCCCCGAAGCGGTGATTGGTCAACCCTTCTGGCTCACCCCCTGGTGGGATCACTTTCCCGAGCAGCGGGAGCGCCTGCGGCAGGCGATCGGTCGCGCCGCCCAGGGCGACACCGTGCGCATGGAAAACCAGCACATCTGGGCCGACGGCTCTACCGCCTGGGTTGACTTCTCGATTAAACCTGTCTTAGACGAACAGGGTCAGGTGATTATGCTGGTGCCCGAGGGGCGCGACATCACCGAACGCAAAGCCGCCGAGCGCAAAATTCGCGAACAGGCGGCTCTGCTCGACATCGCCTCCGACGCCATTACCGTGCGCGACCTCGACCACCGCCTGCTCTACTGGAACCAGGGCGCAGAACGCCTCTACGGGTTTGAAGCCGCCGAAGCCCTGGGCCACAAAGCCTACGACCTGCTGCACAGCGAAGTTGCCCAGCACGGTGAGATGATGCCCACACTATTTGAGCAGGGCGAGTGGCGAGGCGAACTCGATAAAGTCACCAAAACCGACCAGGCGATCACCGTCGCCACCCGCTGGACTCTGGTCAACGACGAAGCCGGACGGCCCAAATTTATTCTCTCGGTGGAGACCGACATCACCGAAAAGAAGGCCCTGGAGGCGCAGTTTTACCAGGCCCAGCGGGTAGAAAGCCTGGGGCGGCTGGCCAGCGGCATTGCCCACGACCTCAACAACGTGTTTACCCCAATTGTCACCATCGCCCAACTGCTGCGCCTCACCCAGCGCCACCTCAGCGACAAAGCCCAAGACCATCTGCGGCTGCTGGAAGAGAGCGCCAAACGGGGGGCTAGCATGGTGCAGCAGATTTTGTCGATTACCCGCAGCAGTAGCGGCACGCGGACGGAGGTGAACCTGGGGCCGCTGCTGCAAGACTTGGGAAATATCTTGCAGCAGAGTTTGCCCAAGCACATTGACCTGCGGCTGCCGGAGCGAGCGGGGTGCCAGGAACTGCGGGTTAGCGCTGACCCCACCCACCTGCACCAGGTGCTGATGAACCTCTGCGTCAACGCCCGCGATGCCATGCCCACGGGGGGCACGCTGACCCTGTCGGCGGATTTGGTGACGGTGAATGCGGCCCTGGCCCAGGCCCATATCGATGCCCAGGTGGGCCAGTACGTGCGGCTCACCGTGGCCGATACGGGCACCGGCATTGACCCTGGGCTGCGCGATCGCATCTTCGACCCGTTCTTTACCACCAAGGCCCCCGGTCAGGGCACCGGGCTGGGGTTGGCCACGGTGTTGGGCATTGTCAAGGCCAGCGATGGCTTTGTGCGGGTGGTCAGCGAAGTGGAGCAGGGCACCCAGATGCAGGTCTATTTGCCCGCTCTCACCCAGCCCTCGGCCAGCGATGCCCCCGAGGCTGACTGGCCCGACGCCCCCCAGCGGGGCCAAGGCGAACTGCTGCTGGTGGTGGAGGACGATGCCTCGGTGCAGCATTCGGTGCGATCGCTGCTGATCAACTACAACTACCGCATTGTGATGGCCAACAACGGGCTGGAGGCCCTCGACTGCTACGCCCACCAGCCGGCCCACCTGGTGGTGGTCGATATGATGATGCCCGGCATGGATGGCATTACGCTAATTCAGAGGCTCAAGGCGATGCGGCCCAGCGTCAAAATTGTGGCCACCAGCGGCCTGCCCACCTACCAGGAGGCAGCGCTAGCCGCCGGGGCCAGCGCCTTTTTGCTCAAGCCCTACGACCTCAGCGACCTGCTCGAAACCATTGCCTCACAGCTGCGCTAACCCTCAGGGGTCGGGTTCCTTTGCTTTTAGCCCAACCTTGGCAGAAAGCGGGCCGACCCCTCGGAGAAACAATTCTTTATGCTTTATGGGGTCAGGAGGGGGCTGGTATTATCTCCTTAAAGATTAAACTTTCTAGCCGCTAAGTCTTGCTCGTAAGTCTAGTCTTTGGCCATTCCATCGATTACTCATTAAGGGGATAGACGTGAGATTTCGCGACAGGCTTATCCTAGGTTTTGTGCTGCTCGTGCTGCTCGGATTCACCGCAAAAGCGAGTTTTGCCCAAAGTCAGACTTCTCCGGCTGGTCAGAGTTCTAGCCCCTCAACTGTCTTGTTTGAAAATGTGCAGATATTCAATGGCACGGCTGAGCGCCTGTCTGCCCCGTCCAATGTGTTGGTCGTTGGCAACACCATTCAAACCATTTCTACCGATTCTATTCCTACGCCATCGGGCACCAGTGTTACTCGAATTAATAGCGAGGGTCGGGTGCTCATGCCAGGGCTGATCGACGACCATGTGCATATTTTCATGGCGGCGCTCTCGCCAGACCTGTTGCTATCTTCCGAGACCTCCGTAGACACCCTCTTTAAAACCGCAGAAACCACGGCCACGGGTATGCTAATGCGCGGGTTTACCAGTGTGCGAGATCTAGCTGGCCCGGTTTTCGATCTCAAAAAAGCGATCGACGCTGGCACCGTCGTTGGGCCTCGCATTTGGCCGTCCGGTGCCATGATTTCTCAAACCGGCGGGCACGGAGATTTTCGCACCCTAGATGAACTGCCCCGCACCCCGACCACACCCCTGAGTCAAGGAGAGCTGCTTGGCGCTGGGGCGATCGCAGACGGTGTCGATGAAGTGCTGCGGGCCACCCGCGAACAGCTCATGCGCGGTGCCACCCAAATTAAGCTGGCCGCAGGGGGCGGCGTTTCCTCCAGCTATGACCCGCTCGATGTGAGTCAGTACACCGAGGCCGAGATCCACGCTGCGGTCGAAGCCGCCGCCGCCTGGAATACCTACGTCACCGTCCATGCCTACACCCCCACAGCGATTCAGACTGCCATTCGCGCTGGCGTAAAGTGTATCGATCACGGCCAGCTGATGGATGAGGAAACCGCCAAGATGATGGCCGATAACGATATCTGGCTGAGTACACAGCCGTTCATCGAAACAGGTTCTAGTCTCTACCCTGAGGGTTCGCCCAACCGCATCAAACAAAAGCAAATGTTTGAGGGCACAGATGTGGCCTACGGTCTGGCCAAGAAGTACAACCTCAAGACCGCCTGGGGCACCGACCAGCTCTGGAGTGCAGAGGAACTGAGCAAGCAAGGGGAAATGCTGACCCGAATGCTGCGCTGGTATAGTGCGCCAGAGGTTCTGAAAATGGCTACCAGCACCAACGCTGCCCTGTTGGATTTGTCGGGACCGCGCAATCCCTATCCGGGTAGGCTGGGTGTCGTAGAAGAAGGAGCCCTGGCCGATTTGCTGCTGGTGAACGGCAACCCCCTGGAAAATCTACGCCTAGTCGAAGACCCGACCCAGAACTTCGTCGTGATCATGAAGGACGGCAAGCTTTACAAGAATCTCTTGAGCTAACGCTCTGCCAACTGGATTTTGACAGGCTAGCAGCTATGGTTTTGAGTTTGGGAGTTCAGGGTCTTGGTGAGCTTAACCGTATAGCGTGCACTCACAACATTCCCTTGATTAGCTACGGTTGGCGAAATGAACGTTAATTTTATTGATCTCGAAAACCTCAAGCTCAATAAAAAGGTATCTGGAAGGCTCCAAGATCTTGCTGACTTAGAAAGTCTAGGCAGATCTGATTAGATTGAGCCAGATTGAAGAAGCAATTCACTGCTGCACCACAACCGGCGTACCCAAACTGGCCCAGTTGAACAACCACTGGGCATGGTCAACCGCCACGTTCACGCAGCCATGGCTCACGGGCGTGCCAAAATTGTGGTGCCAGTAAGCCCCATGAATCGCGTAGCCCCGGTAAAAATACATTGTCCAAGGCACATCGGGCACATCATAATCTGCGCCCCGCATTCTGGTGGTTCGGTGCATTGACTGAATCTCAAATACCCCCGTCACCGTTGGCGTTGAGCGCTTCCCCGTCGAGACAATGACCGCATAGACTGGGGTACCCCCCTCCCAGGCCATCAAGCGCTGGCTCGACAGATCGATTTGGAACCAGCGTTCATTCGACTGGCGAAGACCTGCAACCTGGGTGGCTATTTCTTCATTTGTAAGAGCCATGACAGGCTCTACGACTGGAGCCCAAAACAACCCTGCACCGCTGACCATTAAACTCAAAAAAGCACCTGCTCCCAAGCGTTTGAGCCAATGCTGCTGAGAGGCTAACATCACTCCACCTCAACTGTTTAGATGATCATTACTTCAGCCCCTCCAGTCTAAAATCCTGAAGATGGTAATGATTTGTTAGGCATAGGTTTGCCGAAGCCCTAGAGTTTTTCAGCCAAAAACTCCACCAGCCGGGTCACCTTAGCCGACAGGTGGCGGTTCACGGGGTACAGCGCATAGATATTGATGGTTGGCGGCGGATAGTCGGCCAGGATAGGACACAATCGTTCGGCTGCCAAATCCTTTTCCACAATGAAATCGGGCAGTATCACAATGCCCAACCCTGCCAGGGCAGCGGCCCGCAGCACTTCGCCGTTGTTGCAGCACAGTGGCCCATTGATGGTGACGGTGTGCGACTCATCCCCCACCAAAGTCCAGCTATTGTCTTGGGCACGGTGGCCATAGTGCAGACAGTCGTGCTGTTTGAGATTGTCTGGGTGAGCTGGGACCCCGCGCTGCTGTAGGTAGTCGGGAGCGGCGCACACCACCAGTGGGCAGGGCGCGAGGGTGTGCGCGATTAACCCAGGGCCGGGCGGCTGGGCAGCGATGCGAATGGTGATGTCAAAGCCTTCTTCGATGGGGTCGATGCGGCGATCGTTGAGCACCAGCTCAACGTAGAGGTCGGGGTATTGGGCCATAAACTCCACCACCAACGGGGCCAGGTGCAGCGTGCCAAAGGTCATTGGCGCATTGACGCGCAGGCTGCCGCGCGGCTCCTGGTGCAGGCGAGTGAGGGCCAACTCAGCTTCTTCGAGGTCGGCGAGAATGGCGAGGCAGCGATTGTAGTAGGCGCGGCCAGCATCGGTGGGGGAGACTTTGCGGGTGGTGCGCTGCAAGAGCTGGGTTTGCAGGTGCTCTTCTAGATTGATCACCAGTTTATTGACCTGCGATCGCGACAGATCCATCTGGCGAGCGGCGGCGGCGAAACCACCGGCTTCGACGACTTGGGTGAAGGCGCGCATGCTTTCGAGTTTGTCCATCTTGGGGAATGGGGGAGATAAGGGAGGTGAGGGTGATGAGGGAGGTGAGGGTGATGAGGGAGGTGAGGGCTGGGGGATCTCTATAGGACGACGCGATCGCCTATTGTCTCTTTTCGAATGACAATGCGTCCTCATAATTGCATATTGTCTATTAATTGGATTCAGTATATCTTTAATTTATTCGGATGTTTCCAATCCATTGACGCTACTAGGAGGTGTCTCTAATGATTACGGTTCGTCCTGCTAATGAACGCGGTGCCGCCAACTTTGGCTGGCTCGATTCTCGCCACACCTTCTCGTTTGGCAACTACTACGACCCTAAGCACATGGGCTTTGCCAGCCTACGGGTAATCAACGAAGACAAGGTGACGCCGAGCCAGGGTTTTGGCACCCACGGCCACCGCGATATGGAAATCATTACCTACGTGCTGGATGGCGCACTGGAGCACAAAGACAGCCTGGGCACCGGCTCCGTTATTCGCCCTGGGGATGTGCAACGGATGTCGGCGGGCACGGGCATTCGCCACAGCGAGTTCAACGCCTCAGACACCAACCCGGTACATTTCCTGCAAATTTGGATTTTGCCTGAGGCTGAGGGCATTGACCCCGGCTACGAACAGATCGCGATCGCACCCGCCGCCAAGCAGGGCCAGCTGCGCTTAGTCGGCTCCCGCGATGGCCGTGACGGTTCTGTCACCATCCACCAGGATGTGAGTTTGTACGCCACCACGCTGACCGAGGACGATGCGGTAACGCATACCCTGGTTCCAGGCCGAGTGGCCTGGGTACAGGTGGCCCGTGGTGCCATCACCCTCAATGGCCATGCCCTCACCGCTGGGGATGGCGCTGCCGTCAGCGACCTCGACACCCTGAGTCTGACTGGGGCTGCCGATGAGGCCGAGGTACTGCTGTTTGACATGGCCGCCTAACAAGCGTGCGGCGGCAGGAAAAATTTTTCCTGCCGCCGCCGGATATCCGCGACAAGACGTGATCTAAAAGAGAGGAGAAGACCGATGGCTGAGCCTATAATTGCCGACACTAAGCCCGTGGTGATGGAGCTGGAGGCGGGCGACTACTACTGGTGCACCTGCGGCCAGTCAACTAACCAGCCTTTCTGCAACGGTGCCCACAAAGGTACCGACTTCACGCCGATGAAATTCACTTTGGAGGAGAAAAAACAGGTGGCGCTGTGTGCCTGCAAGCACACCCAAAACGCGCCCTTCTGCGACGGTAGCCATACCAAGCTTTAGCGTAACCAGAGCAGTATTTGACGGGCCTAATTTTGCCCAGTTACAGATGGGTTCGCGGCGGTTAAAGGCCTGTAGATCAGCAGCGGCGGCACTTAAACATGCCACCGCTTTGTTTGGAAGGTTAGTAGTTCTGCCGCAAACGTCCTCGGGTACGACCGCTGAGGCGCTCAGACACCAGGTCACGGTCTTTGTCGTTGAGGCCGCTAATGCGCTGCTGGGCCTGGTTGAGCTGGTGGTTGTCTGACAGGCGATTGATTAGATCGGCTTCGTAAGACCGCTGACGGGGACTGAGGTGCGACTTTCCCATAGGTGAGGTGCTCTGCAAGAAATCAACAAACGGAATCTGCTTCCAGTGTAATTTCAAAGCAGGCCTCTGGGTAGACCAATGGGCCTTGGCAAGGAATTGTTGCTCGGGCGGTAGCGGCCTGTTCTATGAACGAAGGCAACCGCCCGAGCGAAGAGAAGCGATTCTCCCTTGGAGAGGCTACGCCGACGCCCTCTCGAACCGGTCTTTGCCCCTCGCGCTAAATGCCGCTCTCAAGCGCCTCAGTCAGCTTGTCGAGATAGAGCATCATGAGGTTGCTCTGGTCGCTGGGCAGGCTGGTGCGCACTTCTTCTTTGAGCAGACGGTAGGCCACCACACAGGCCGACTGACGATGGAAGGCGCGGATAATATTCTGCATCCACACCAGGTACTCTTCCATGAAGCCGTCTTCGTCATGGAGCAAAACGCCTTTGGCAATGTACTCCAGGGTGTAGGTCATGTCTCGCTGGCACTGTTGGGCATGCTCTTGAACCACCTGGCGATGGGGGGTCTGCATGAGCCGCCGCAGAGTGTTGAGCACCAGATCTTTGCTGTGCTCTCGGATGTGGTTGTAGAGATTGACCCGAGCTTGAAAGGCCTCCATCATTTGCTCGAAGGGGCGCAGCTCAACATCACTCAGGTAGCGACCGTCGGCTTCACGGACAGAGGCGAGTAGTGCATTGTTCATGGCAGATAAAGGCGCGATCGCGCGGCCTGGATGGGTTCTCTCCCAAGATGCCCAGGGAAACGGGTGTGATACGTGATACCTCAATAATTCTTCGCACTGAGACGAGTCGCACTACCGTCACCCCATCACCTCGCGGGTTATGCCTGATTAGGAAGCACCCCTTTCCCCGCCTAGAACGTTGGAGATGCTGGATCTAAGGCCTTGCCAGGCGCGATCTCCTTGGGGCAAGTCGCCGCGCCTGAGTTTAACAAGGCTGTGGATTGGGTCTATTCTGGTAAAGATGCCGAATTTTGCCCAGCCGTAGCCATGCACAACTTTTTACCCGTCGCCTACTTCGAAGGCCAGTTTTGCGATTTTAGCGACGCCAAGATTTCCATTGCCACCCACGCCCTGCACTACGGCACCGGGGCTTTCGGCGGGCTGCGCGGCATTCCTGACCCGGCGGGGAGTGGGCGCATTTTGCTGTTTCGCCTCGATCGCCACTGCCAGCGCCTCAGCACCAGCGCCCGGCTGCTCAACTACGACCTGCCCGCCGACAAAATTCAGGCGGTAATCGAAGATTTCGTCCGCAAAAACAGCCCCGACAAGTCGTTCTACATTCGCCCCTTTGTCTACACCTCAGACCTGGGCATTTCGCCCCGGCTGCACAACGTCGAGAAGAACTTTTTTGTCTACGGTCTAGAACTGGGCGACTACCTCTCGCCCGAGGGCGTCACCTGCCGCATTAGCTCCTGGTATCGCCAAGAAGACCGCAGCCTGCCCCTGCGCGGCAAAATTAGCGGGGCCTACATTACCTCGTCGCTGGCCAAAACCGAGGCCGTCGAGTCGGGCTTTGACGAATCGATTTTAATGAACTCCCAGGGCAAGGTCAGCGAAGCCTCGGGGATGAACGTGTTTATTGTGCGCCAGGGCAAGCTGATTACCCCCGGCTTCGAGCAAGACATTCTCGAAGGCATTACCCGCGACAGCATTCTCACCGTGGCCCGCAATTTGGGCATTGAGGTGGTCGAACGCCCGGTCGATAAGTCGGAGCTACTGATTGCTGACGAGGTATTTCTCAGCGGCACGGCGGCCAAAATTACCCCCGTGCGCAGGGTGGAATCGTACAACCTGCCCACTAGCCGCCCCGTCACCGATCGCCTACGCGAAAAACTCACCGCCATCACCGAGGGGCGCGACGATGACTATAAAGACTGGGTGTTTGCGGTCGATGTAGATTAGCCTTTCCCTCCCAGCTCAAGCCCTTAGAACTTTGCGAAACGTCACTTTGTCGTAGCCCGCTGCGTAGAAGTCGCGGATGCGCCCTTCCTCTTGATAGCCGCAGTTAGCGTAAAACACCCGTACGCGCTTAAATTCAGGAGAACCTAAGGTTTCGACGATTAGCATGCGCCCACCCCGTGCCGCTAGCGTTTGCTCGACATGGCGCAGTAGCGCTGTTCCTCGCCCTTGCCCTTGGCGGCTGGGGTGAATAGCAATTAGCTGCAGATTCCAGGTGCGATCGGTCATCCGTTCAGGTTCACAGTAGGCGACCCCCACTGGCCCCTGGTCGTCATCGATAAGCCAAAATGCCCCTGATTTGTCACCGTCAAAGTAATTGGCTAGCATGGTGCTCAATTCTTTGAGCTGGGTTGGCTCAAACAGCCCAGTCGCCTCAGCCAAAGAAATTAAAGCGCTGATGTCAGCATAGGCAGTAGGGCGAATCATTCTAAAACTCAGAGTTTTCAAAGGTTTAGCGCTGCTAAGCCACTGTCTCTAGCGGAGAGGGATGTGACCTTGTCAGCTTATACTACAAGATGCTACATCGACTCGCTTAAAATTCCCTGAGTTTTGCTGAAACATCCCTAGACCCGCTGTCAATAGCCGTCTCAGGGTAAAAGAGATTACAGCAAATTCTTGAACAGAAGGGCCATCTGGCCCTTAATCTTTTGGGTGCGGGGGCGTTTTTGCCAGGTTTCGGGGGTGAGGCAAAGGCTATTCTCTAAAGCATTGAGGAAAAACTGCTCCACCTTGCGAGCTAGTTCAGGATAGTTGCCTGAGATATTGAGCTCGTCGTTGTGAAAGTAGCTGCGGGGGTCGAAGTTGGCGCTGCCGGTGCTAACCCAGTTGTCATCGACCAGCACAAATTTGGCGTGCATCATGCTGGGCTGGTGTTCGCAAATTTTGACCCCGGCCCGCAGTAGGGGGCCGTAGAGTTCGCGGCTGGCCAGGTGCACCATGGTTTTGTCGGTGGCGGCACCCATGGTTAAAATGCGCACATCCACGCCCTTTTGGCAGGCCTGAATCAGGCATGAGGTCGTGTTTTGGTCGGGTACAAAGTAGGGGCTACCAATCCACAGCCGCTGCTTAGCGGTGAGAATGTACATCTGCATCAGCAGGCGCATGGAAGATTCGTTGAGAGTTGAGCCATTGTCGGTGATAAATAGGGGAATGGTGCCCTCTTTTTGCACCGGATGCAGCCCCTCTTTGAGGTCGATGTTGCCGCCCGTGCAGGCCCAGTTTTGCATAAACTTGCCCTGGAGCAGGCTGACCACTTCACCTTCGTAGGCCACCTCAAAGTCGGCCCAGCAGCAGGTGTCGTGGGCAAATTCGGTGCCATCCCAGCAGTCGGAAATGCCAGCGCCGCCGATAAAGACTCGTTCGCCGTCGATAATCAGCAGCTTGCGGTGCGATCGCGCGTTGTACTCCAGCGGGGCTCGCCAGTTAGGCTCCCGAAAAAACTGAATTTCAACCCCCACATTGCGCAGCCGCCGCCAGTAGATCTGGGGCATTTTGCTGGTTCCCTGGTGGTCGAGCAAAAGCTGAATTTTGACCCCCGCCAGGGCGCGATCGATCATGTCCTCGGCGAAGGCATTGGCCCGGCGGCCCGGCGTCATGTAGTAGGTTTCGTACTGAATCAGCTCCTGCGCCTGGGCAACGGCCTCGGCGCGGGCCTCGTAGATTTCGTCAACGGTGGGCCAAAACCCGACTAGACGCCCGGTGGTGTCGGCGGAGTTGGCCAACCCTTCTAGGCTGAGGGCAAAGCGCGGGTCGTGCACGCTGGGAATATTGGCGATCGCGTAGTCGGGCGCAGTTCGAAACGCTCCGGTCAGGTAGGCATAGCCCACGGCCAGCACCAGCACCAGCACCGCCACACCCAGTATCCACCAGAACACAGGGGGAGGCTCTCCATCAGAATCTGAGGCTTCGGGCGAGGTAGGCATCGCAATTGTTACCGTGACAACATAGCTAAGCCCTCAGCATAGTCACTTGGCTGCGTTTATTATCTCTATCTAGAGGAACAGCCCTGGGGCCGTAGACACCTCAGCCACAGTTGCTTATACCGCCGATCGCGCCGACGGCAGCACCCGGCTGAGCACGACATAGATCACCAGGGCCGACACAATGCCGTTGATGGGCACAATGCCCCAGCCAATTTGGCCGGTGAGGTAGGCGATCGCCGAAGCCCCCACGTAAGCAATCACCCCCGCCCAGTTAAACGCGGGCTGACGCTCATCCAGCGATGGAAACTGACCACGACGGCTGACCCAGTAGTCGGCCATAATAATGCCGCCAATGGGCGGAATAAACGTGCCTAGCAAAATCAGGTACTGCACCAGCCCTTCGTAAATGCCGCCCCAGGCCATAAACAGCGCGATGGTCGCGCCCCCCAGCACAAACAGGGTGCGGCGGCCAGAGCGAAACATATTCGACCCGGCGATCGAGAAGGCGTAGATGGTGTTGTCCTGAGTTGTCCACATGTTCAACAAAAAGAGCACCAGCCCCCCCACCAGCAGCCCCTGCTGGGCCATTACCTTGACAATGTCGGGTTCGCCATAGACCTTGGCACAAAACGCACCCGAAAAAATCAGCAGGCCATTACCCAAAAAGAACGCGATTAGCGTGGCCACAAAGCCGACCTTCCCATTTTTAGAAAATCGGCTCCAGTTGGTGGCCTGGGTGCCCCCCGACACAAACGTCCCCACGATAATGGTGATGGCGGCCCCAAGGGGAAGGGGGTCTGCGATCGCCAACCCCTGCAAGCCCGCAAAGCCGCCCACATCCCGCGCCGCCACCGATAGGCTCATGGCCATTAGCAGCACCATCGCTGGCACCGCTACTCGGCTCAGCCAGTCCATCGCCGTATAGCCAAAGTAAGCGGTAGAGCAAAAGGCGTAGGTAAAAAACAAAATCACGAGCCAGTTCCAAGACTCTGGCACCCCAGCCAGGCTGTTGAACAGCTGCGCCATCAGGGCAGACCCCCAGGCGTACCAGCCAATCTGAGTGAAACCCAAAATAAAATCGACCCAGCGCGACCCCACGTTGCCAAAGCTAAACCGCGCCATCAGCACCGTTGTTAGCCCCGTTTCGCCCGCAATGTAGCCTAACAGAGCGGCGTACAGCCCTAAAACGAGGTTGCCAATCACAATCAGGCTAACCAAGTCGGGCCAAAACTGAAACGAAGGGCCAATTAACCCACCGGCAAACAGGGTGCCAGAGTACAGCGTAAAGCCCACCAAAATGGCCGCCAGAGACACAAACGACCGACGCGCCTCCGGGGGTACCGGGCTGAGGGGATAATCTTCGTTGACGTTGCTCTGTTCGCTCAGGGAAGGTTTGGCAGTGGTAGACATAGAGGTTGAAAAAAGCCTTGAACTGCATTGTAAGGATAGGCCAATGCACAAACAGTGTTCCATCAAACACTCAGTCCGAAGAGCAGTGCTTGACTGGGTTGCTCCAACTGTCTAAGCCGCTAACACCTGAGCAGCGGTCAGGTGCAGATGGGGAAACGCAGGGGACTGGATCAGATCATTCGATTGAAACACTGCTGAGTCATAAAACTGGTGGTCGAGTACGCAGAGCGTGACGAGGTTCTGGATAGGGTCAACGATCCAATATTCAGGAATTTCTAGCAGCCCGTATTCAGACCGTTTAGAGCGATAATCATCCGACTCTGTAGATGGACTGACCACTTCGACCACCAACAGCGGCGGCGGTTCATGGAGATCGATAACAGCTTCTCGATAGACCATGGCATCCCACTGGGCTGGGGTAGAACGGTAACGTCGGGGATGCGAGAGGTGTCCCAGCGACGCCCCCGAGGCGAACGCACACCCACCATCATGGCCTTTGCTGTCCAGGGCAACCCCTGCCGCTTGATTTCGTCCCGAAATTGATCGTTCAAAAATTCAACAATGGCCCCGTGACGCCCGGTTTCCAGCGACATAGGAATCAGTTCCCCATCAACCAGTTCGTAGCGGGTATCGGTACCATCGCGATAGCTCAGGTAGGCTTCAAAGGTCAGTTTTTGGGCAGTGGTGGTCATGACTAGTGTCCGCTTCCCTAGGCCGACGGTGGCAGACTGTCCTGCGCCCCACCCTGACCTGCCAGGCGGGTTTTCATCGCCGCCAGCTCGTTGTCCACCGTGGTTGAGCCGCCCTCAAGGGCCGCAAACTGGCGTTCTAGGGGGTCGCCACTGAGTTCTTCAAGGGCTTCAGATTTGGCCTCTAGCTCCATCACTCGCTCCTCCATGCGCTCAAAGGCCGCGATCGAGCCGTTGGTGCCGGTCTGCCCCAGCATGTCTTGAATGCGCTGGGAGGCCTCAGCCGAGCGGGCCCGGGCGATATACAGATCTTTCTTGGTACGGGCGTCAGAAATTTTGGCCTCTAACCGCCGCATATTGTCTTTAAGGCCGTTGACCACGTCGCGCTGCTGATCGAGCTGGGCATCCATCGCCTGGGATGATTGTAGATAGGTCTGACGACGGGTGAGGGCCTGGCGAGCCAGCTCTTCTTCGCCCTTTGCGATGGCGAGTTCGGCGCGGTTGTACCACTCCTGGGCGGTCGATTTGGCCTGGGAACTCTGGCGCTCGGTGCGTTTTTGGGTGGCGATCGCCTGGGCCACCGCCTGGCGCAGCTGAATCAAATTGGCCTGCATGTCGGCCATTGCCTGTTCGAGAACCTTTTCGGGGTCTTCGGCCTGGTTGACGGCGCTACTTAGATTAGCCCGCAGAACTCGCCATACCCGATCAAACAACCCCATCGAGTCTCTCCCACAACGGTGATTTGCTTCAGCATAACAGGCGGGTAGAGGGGTGGTGAAATCAGGAAGATGGGGGAGAAAGGTTTTGAGTGCTTAGTTTTGAGTTTTGAGTTTTTGTTGTACACAAAGCATTCAAAACTCAAAGTTCAAAACTTAAAACTTAGCCCTCCATCTTCCCCACCTCCCCCGCCCCCCTCAGGGCGAAATCACCTGAGCCGGAATCCCCTGCCCCTGGAGCTGATTTACCAGGTTTTGGGCCGATGACTGCTGAGAAAACGCACCCATTTGAATGCGGGTGCCGCTGGAGAAATTGCGCACGTAGGCATCCCCCACCGCGCTGCGGGCGGACTCTAGCGACTGGGTGCCGCTGTAGTCGGTCACCACGTAGTAGCTCGGCGCTGCCGCCTGGGGCGGAGCCTGGGTAATGGGGGCCGGTGGCGCTACGGCGGGAGAAGCCGCCGAGGCAGAGGGTGCTGCTGGAGCGCGGTTTGAGGCTAGGGGTTGAGGGGGCCGGGCATTGGCCGCCGAGGGCGCTACCCGAACGGGAGATGCGGTGACAGGAGCCGGGGCCGATCGCGCCGGGGCGGCGATCGCGGCTGGCTGAGGGCTAACTGCCGCTCTGGGAGCGGCTACGATTTCGGCTCGCAGCACTCCACCGCTGCCCCCCGCCGGGGTAAGTACGCCGGGCCGGGGGCCTGTGGTTCTAGGTTCACCGGGGCGCTGACCGGCGATCGGCAAGGGCAGCCCCCCGACCATTGCGGGTGAGGTGGTTCCTGAAGCTGCGGCTCCGGTGGGGGAATTGGGCGAATCGGCGGAGGGTAGGGTGCTGATGTTGTTCAGATCGAGAGAGGCAAACTCTTTCTCGGACAAATCGGGGCCGAGGGGCTTAAAGTCTGATTCGGCCTGACTACCTAGGTTATCTAGAGCTACGGAGTCGGCATTATCCGCGGGGGTGGGGTCGCCCTTGAGGCGGCGGGTGATGGCATTGTCGGTCAGGTGCTGGATGGCCTGGGGTGAGGTCACCAAATAGCCAAATCCAGCGCTGGTAACGAGTAGCAGCAGCAGAGCCCCCATCCCCAAGGGAGTGGTTAGCTGGCGCAGTAATGAAGGAGCGTACTCGGGCTCGCTGCGACGGCGGCCAGCGGTGGGTAGACTGCCCAATAGCGCTTCGGTGCTTTCTAAATACTCGTCTGGGGCCGGGCGATAGGTGGTGAGGGTGCCGCCGTGGCTCATGCGCACTTGGTGGACGGTGGCCTGGGGCGGGTAAACCTGGCCGTTGGGCGCTGAAGCCTGGCCAAGAATTTCTTGTAGCCGGGCGTTGGATGGTGGGGGCGGGGCTGCCGCCGCCGTAGCTGCCGCCGCTGTGGATTTGACGGTAATCAGGTCGATGGGCTTTCGCTGAGTGCGCAGCTGTAGGCGAGCCGGGGTGGGGGTAGTCTGACCCGATCGCGCCTGCCGGTAGCGGTGCAGCTCGTCATCCAGGTTGAGGTTGAGACTTTCTACCGCCCGCTGCAGGCGAAGGTTTGACTCGCTGGCGGCGGCAAAAGTCTCGGGTCTGGTGGATAGACCAGAGGGCAATTGCGTCATGGTTCTCATCTCCCTGGATGTAGCACTGATTAATACTACTGATTTCTCAAAAGTTGGCAACTAAAAATCGAGAAAAGCAAACTATCGAGTCCTCTGGTTAAAGGGCTTGTCTGACCTGGGAGCCTTTAGCGACTGGAGGGCTGTGAGTCAGGCTTTGGGTTCGGGCTTTCTAAAGGTAACAACGGGTGCAGGATGCAGAGAGTTTTCTATGGGCGGAATTGCGGGGTCGCTGTGGGCTGGCGCGTACTGCGTTGGGCTACTTTGGGTCAGTCTTTGGGTGCGTCATCTGGGGCTGAACCTTTGGGTTGGGGTAGCTGTGGCTGGGGTCGGGGCGGTCGCGACAACGGGTTTGGCGGCGCTAATACTTCCGGGTCGCTGGCGGCGTGGGCCGACGGCGGCTCTGTGGCTGGGAGCGGGGGCGATCGCCCTGCTGGCTGCCCTCAACTACGGCCTGCGCTACCCCAATCCTGGGCACCTCGACATCAGCGCCCTGCTGAGCCAGGGCGAGGCGGCGGGAGCGCAGCAGATTGTCTGGGGCGAGGTAGAAACGCTGCCCCGCTTGACTCGCAATGGTCGAGGACAGTTTTGGCTGACCACCAACCAAGTGCGCCGGTTAGATGCCGAGAACAATCCTTTGGGAATCCCCAGCTTGGTGCGAGGCAAGCTCTACGTCACCGTGCCCCTAGAGAAAAGTGAGGGCCTGTTTCCGGGGCAACGGGTGCAGGTACAGGGCCATCTCTACGAACCGGCCCTGCCTAAAAATCCCAACGGGTTTAACTTTCGGCAGTATTTAGCTAGTCAGCGCTGTTTTGCCGGGTTGGCAGGCAACAAAGTCATCCCTGAGAAAAGCCAGTCGCCGCCGTTTTTAGCACTGTGGAAACTGCGGCTGCGCATCGCTCGCGCCCAAGCTGAGCGGTTGGGCAGTCCGGTGGGGCCGTTGGTCAGCGCCATGGCTTTGGGTCGCCAGGCAGTGAATGTGCCCTACGACATTCAAGATATGTTTATGCAGGCTGGCATGGCCCACACGCTAGCGGCCAGCGGTTTTCAGGTGTCGCTGATTTTGGGGGTAGTGCTGGCGGTCATGGGCCAGCGGGCGATCGCATCCCGCCTGCCCTACCCGGTGACGACCAAGATCATCGCCGGGGCAACCGCGCTGGTGGTGTTTGTGCTGCTGACTGGCGTGCAGCCCAGCGTCATGCGGGCGGCGGTCATGGGGGCGGCGGTGCTGGCGGGCATTGCCCTAGAGCGCAGCATCAAACCCTTGGGCTGTCTGCTGCTAGCAGTCACCCTGCTGCTGTTGGTCAACCCGACGTGGGTTGACGACGTTGGCTTTCGCCTCAGCGTCATGGCCACCCTGGGGCTGATGGTAGCGGTGACGCCAATCACGGAAAAGCTGGAGTGGTTGCCGACCACGCTGGCGGCGGTGGCGGCGGTGCCCCTAGCCGCCTACCTGTGGACGATTCCCCTATCGCTCTATTACTTCAACACCCTCACCACCTTCAGCATTTTGCTCAATATCGTAGCCACCCCCCTGGTTATGGTGATCAGCCTGGGCGGCATGGCCAGCGGGCTGGCGGCGGCGGTGTGGCCGTGGCTGGGTAGTCTGCTAGCCTGGCCCCTGTGGTTGCCCACCCAGATCCTCATTGCCCTGGTGCGGTGGGAGGTGGGTCTGCCCGGCAGTGCCCTGGCGACGGGCCACATTTCGCTGGTGCAGATGTTAGGCCTCTACGGTCTTTTTTTGGTCTGGGGGTGGAGCGCGGTGCGGCGGCGAGGACTGGTCGCCTTGCTGATTGTGGTAGTCGCTTTGGGGCCGTTGCTGTACCGAGGGGCAACACTGTCTCAGGTGACGGTGCTGGCGGCGGGCCGTGACGCGGTGATGGTAGTGCAGGATGGGCGATCGCCCTTAGTGATCAACAGCGGCACCGACGACACCGCCTTTTATACCGTGGTGCCCTTTTTGCGGCAGGCGGGCATCAATCAGCTCACCAGCGCTATTCATGGCGACGACAGCGATCGCGACAACTGGCGCACCATTGCCGACAAAACCCCGATCCGCAATTTTTATGGGGCCAGTTCGGCCCTGGCAGTGGCTCCGCCAGTCAAACAGTTTCACCCGCTGGCCGCAGGCCAGGTGCAGCCGGTGAGCCACCAGCGGGTGCAGTACTTGCAGGATGGGGCGCGGGGTCTGAAGTTGGATTTGCTGAATCGGCACAACTGGCTGCTGTTGCCCAAGCTATCCCCCGAGCAGCAGATGCCTTGGCTAGCCGCTCACCCTGGCTTGCAGAGCGAGGTGCTGTGGTGGCATGGGGAAGCGCTGGCGGAAGGGGTAATTGATGCGGTGGGTGCGCGGGTGGCGATCGCCTCTGCTGCCACCATTGACCCGGCTACGGAAGCGAGACTCAAGCAGCAGAACATTCAGGTTTTCTGCACCGAGCGCGACGGAGCCATCACCTGGAGCCCGCAACGAGGCTACCGGGCTTACCTGGCGGCGCGATCGCACCCCATCGCCTCGCTAGAATAAACAATCGCCTACTGCACCAGCAAATTGAGTTGGTAGTTGATGCGTCCGGTGCCGCCGGTCTGCTGCTGCACCACAGTATTAGGGCCGTTGAAGGCGATCGCCACCGAGGCTGTAGCAGGTGAGTAGCTGCCCACAATGGTGATGCGGGTAATCGACTCGCTCAGGTAGGGGCTGACATCGACAAATTCTGAATTGGTGCCCAGGGGCACTCGGGTGTGACCGTCGATTTCAATATAGCCCTGAAGGGATGCGCCCCCCGGTACGCTGACGGAAAGCAGATGGGGTTCGTCTAGATTGGCGCGATCGAGACTGATAGTGTTGGTTTGACGTTGGTAGGAATCCATAACATCCTTGGCGCTGGCCTTAGACAAGATGGCGCTCAGAGCCTGGTAAGAGACCCCAAACGTCTGATTACCGTTGGCTGAGGAAGGCCCCACCGCCGCAGTAACCGCCACCAAAATCAATAGAGCAACCCCAAGGGCCGACGGATGTTTCATGACAATGACATCTCCAGGAAAAGGGGAAGGCCGTACCAGAGCCAGCCAAAACAGCGGGCGTTTGGCAAGGTTAGCACGGCCAGAAACAAGCGATATTGCCGTTAATGATCGGTGCTGATACCCTCTGACTAAGTCAGGCTAGATAGACACCGTCTTGGGCTAGCAGGTTCCCTTCCCCGGTAAGATTACCTACCGCCGCAGGCGATCGGCGGGGTTATAGACATCGACCTGGACATTGACAGGCACAGCCACCGTTGGCCCCGAGGCCGAACCAGCGGCCTCCGTACGCTCAGAGCTGCGTAGCTGGTGGCGACTCTGGCGGCTCTGGCGCACCTCACCAGTACCGCCCACCTGAATTTGGCGGTTGGTGCTGACGCTGGTGTTGCCCACGCAGGGGCCTTCTGCGTCGATGGCGACATCGTTGACCTGCTCGGCGGGTCTGCTGCCGCCGTGGATAGCCGCCTGGATCGACACATCGGCAACGACACACTGGGCCGAGGCCTCTGGGGCAAACGACCCTAGGGCCCCAGCACAGAGGAGCCCCAGAAGGTACTGAGGTTTAATCATAGTTACGGCACGATATAGAGGGTTTAAACAGGGCCGGAGCTACTGGCACACTCGCGTGGTGCTGCGGTTTTCGCTGTAGACCACGTTGCCCCCCGGTGTAGACCGAGTGGCGTGGGAGCTGTGCGATCGCGCGGTGCAGCCCGGCGCAAAGTTAGCCCGAGGCAGCGGCGCTGAATCGGCCTGGGGAGCGATCGCCGCCGGACGCGGCAGATTTAGTGGGCTATCGGCCAGAGTTCTGATGTAGACCTGCCCGTTGTTGCCCACCTGGAGCTGCACCCGGTTGGTGTTGATAGACACCGAGCTGGCCAGGGCGGCGGGGGTGAGGGTAGCAAGGGCGATCGCCCCCACCAGACCCACCCTTAGCGTTGAAATCATCATGGTCGTCTCCTTGCAACAGCAGGAAAAATACGGCGGGGCCACCGCCCACAGATGAGACTGTGCGAGCGGTGGCCCGTCAAGGGCTAGTTCCGAACGTCGATGCGGGCACCGCCACGGCCATGACCGCGACCGTGACCACGGTTGTCAGGACGGCTTTCGCGAATGACGTTGACCTGGTTGCTCTCCTGGTAGGCAGCATTGTCGTCACCCACCACGGTGCCGGTCTGGTAGATGTCTTGCACAATGCCCGTGCTTTCTACCCGACGACCCGCAGGGCCACGGGTCTCAACGCGGTTGACCTGCTGGCTGCGCTGCACCGTAGCGTTGCCATCCCCTTGGATGTAGATATCTTGGGTGCCCTGCTGCACGACGGCGGTGTCAGCGCTGGCGGGCATAGCCACAAAACCCAGAGCAGCAAAACCCAGTAGACCCAGAGTAGAGATGTGCTTCAACATTGAAACGTCCTCAACAATTAAGTGTGCAAATGAGTGAACTTGTGAATTCAACTACTAAGGATTTAATTTTAAGAGCAGTTTTTTGCGCTTCTTAAATTACTATCCATTTCATCAATCACACCCCCTATGACCCGTGGAATTACGCAAAGGTTCCGGAAAATAAAAAATAAACTTTTGTGTCTTTGTGGAAATAGAAAATTCCCAAAGGCGCAGAAACCTTTGGGAATTAAAATTAACCCCAAGAGAAAGATTGATCTGCAAATTACTAGCTAACCACCTCAATCTTTTGAGAATAATTTATGCTGCTTCCCCTCAATCAGAGCAGAAAAATATTTCCAATACCTTTTACAACTACGGAAATTGCTAAGGCGGGCTGCGTGGCTAGTTGGAGAGCTGTTTAATCATCGTCGTCATCGTCGCGATCGCGGTCATGCCCTCGCCGCTGCCCCCGGTCTCCTCTATTGCCCCGCCCATGATCGTCGTCATCGTCAGCCTGGCGAGCGCTGTTGCCCCGACCTGGCCCAGAGCGGCCTGGCGACTGCTGCTGATTGATTTGGTTGGTCTCTTGGTAGACGCTGTTGCCGTTGCCATCGACGGTGGCACCTTGATAGCTGTCCTGCACGGTGCCCTGTGTGGTGCCCTGCACGGTGGTGCGGCGATCGTTATTACCTAGCCCTCGGCCCAGACCAGGATGGCTAATATTGACCTGATTAATAACCTGAATGACTTGGTTATTGCTGCCATTAATAGTTGCCGACTGTGTGCCAGTTTGCTGAGTGGCAGTATTGGCAAAAGCGGGAAACGCCAGCGTGCTAATGGCCGCTGCTCCTAATAGACTAAACGCTCCATGTCGCTGTTTCATTGTGGTGTAATCCATAGGCAAACGAGTCACTTTAATAGACCCCTACTGATGCCTTTAAGGTTCCAAATGCTACGTGAAGCTTAGATGAAGCTAATTATTTCCACTGTGAAATTACTGAATTATTGACGCAGCTGTTGTCCATACATTCCGCTTTTATGCGTGAGTTTCAGCGAAATCGCTTCGCTAGTTGAGCCATGGACTGAAATAATCCAGCGGGTATTGCCAGAGCCATTAACGACGAAAGTTGAAAATTGCCGCGAACAACACAGGCCATCAGAGCGCGGCGGTGACGACGAATGTCTTTCGCCTGATGGCTCCATTTACTGCCTAGCAGCAGCAGTTCGTGAGCCCGGTATTCCAGCCCATTTTGGCGATAGACCTCAAAGTGCTTTTGGGCCACGCGGTACCATGACATCGGGCTGACCTTGCGGCTGTTGCTGCCTAGGTATTTACGCCAGATATAAATCACCGCTGGGGTGCCGTAGTAGCTACAGGGCAGCGCCATGGCCCGCACCCAAAACTCTAGATCATGCAGGTCTTCGGCCCCGAGGTCGGGATCGCTGTGGCCCACCGCCTCCCACAGCGACTTGCGCAGGGGGGCAGTGCCAATCAGCGTCCAGTTCGTACTCAGCGAAAATCGTCTGGCCCGCAGCAGCGAGTTGAGCGAAATCGGCGCTGCTTTGACCACGCGGGTATCGCCAGGGTGGCGCTGGCACAGATAACTGCCGTAGACAAACCCCGCATCGGGATGATCGGTAAACGCTTGCTGAATGTGGCTCAGAGCATCGGCAGGCAGCAGGTCGTCGGCATCGAGGGGCACCAGGATTTCGCCCTGGGCGGCGGCGAACCCGGCGTTGCGGGCCACCGAGGGGCCGCCGTTGACGGTCTGCCACACCAGGATAATGTCGGGCTCGGCCTCTAGCTGGCGGCAGATCTGGTTGGTGCGCTCATCGGGGGAGGCATCGTTGACAATGACAATCTCCAAAGGCGATTGGGTCTGCTGGCGTACGCTCTCCACCGCCTCTAGCAGCAGGTCGCCTTCGCGGTAGCAGGTAATGACAACGCTCAGGGTGGGTGAATTAGCCATTGATCGCCCTCAGGTGAGCTGTTTAGAGGAAACTTGCCCTGGCCGAAACAGCCGCTGGCGGGTGGCAATGGGCAGCAGCCGCAGTAAGGTAATGGGAAGAACTGAAACGTATTTTTTCAGAAACATCACCAAGCCCCAGGGGCCAAAGGCCAACCAGTTGAGCCGCCACCACAGCCGCCAGCTCAGTCCTGAGTAGGGGTTGAAGGCTAGCCGCACCAGCTGCCACGGGTCGCCGGGGGTCATCAGCCAGTCGCTGGGGCAAAGGCGCGACTCGGCGGCGTGGTTGGTGACGGTGTAGCGGCTATCCACCCAGAGCTGAAATCCGGCTTTTTGGGCGCGCAGCAGGTATAGCGAGTCGCCGCCGTAATGGGGGCCAGTTTGCGGGTTGGGATAGCCGATCGCATCCACTACTGCCCTGGGCATACAGACCAAATTACCGCTGAGCATGTCGCAGGGCAGGGTTTGGCCGGGAGGCAACGTCAAAAAGCGGTAGCCCTGCCAGGTTTTGCGCTTGCCGCCAAAGGAGAGGCGATCGCGAACGTCCTGCTCAAATCCCTGGGCACCGACAATAGCGCTGGGATGATTGCGGCAAAACTGCACTAGCCCATCCAATGTTCCGGAAGCCAGGCGGCAGTCGTCGTTGAGCCAGATGATATATGTTGCGCCCTGGGCGATCGCATATTCCATCCCCAAGCGAATCGCCCCCGTCCACCACAGATTGCCGTCGCCCGCCAGCACCGTCACGCTGGGGAAACTGGCCTGAATCGCCGCCCCAGTGCCATCGGTGGAGCCGTCGTCGATCACGACTACCGCGTGGCGATCCAGGTCGCCATTGCGCTCCAGCGCCTGCAACCCGTCCAGGGTGATGGCCCTGCGGTTATGTACTGGAATTAGGATATGGGCTCTGTCATCCATTGTTAAGGTCTAAGTATTACCAGGTTGAACAGTGCTGTTAGGCCAGCAGTAGCGAATGCTCTCAAACTCATCCAAAAGCGCGATCAGCTGCTTCGCATAGTCTTGGGGCTGCCAGCTTTTTGCCCGCGTCAAGCCCTTTTGAATTAGCTCATGGCGCAGGGTCTCGTCTTCGTAAACAGCTTTCATCGCCAGGGCTAGCTGAGTCGTATCGCGCTGATCGACTCGTAGGGCCGCGTCGCCCAACTGTTCCGCCGCCCCGGGCACATCGGAAGCAATTACCGGGCAGCCCAGGGAAAACGCCTCCAGGGGCGGCAGGTTGTCTGGGCCAAAGTGGGTGGGAAACACCAGTGCCAGGGCGTGCTTGTAGAGATTGGCCAGGTCTGCCTTCGAGACAAACCCTAAGATGTGAACCCTGGCGGTGAGATCTAAATCTTGGATCAGCTGCTTGATGTAGCCCGCATTGCCCTTGTCGGAGCCGGTCAGCACCAGGGCAGCATCCTTGTGTTCATCAGCCAGGGTTTTGAAGGCTTTGAGCAGGGTGTAGTGATTTTTGTGGGGCCAGAACTGGGCCGGGTAAAAGAAGTAGCGGCTGGGCAGACCGTGCTGAGCCAAAAACTCCTCGTTTGTCATGGGTTGGTCGAGGATCGCATCCTCTAGCCTGGGCGTTGGAAACGGAATCACCTGAATGCGTTCGGGAGCAATCTGGTAAAAGCGCTCGATCTCAGCCTTGCCCCGCTCGGTGCCGGTGACCACATAGGTTGCCCGAGGCAGGTTCGCTCGGTAGAATCGCTCGCGCTTGCCCCACTCGCGCCCCTGGCTCACCTCAGGAAAATAGGGCTGGAGACGGTGCTGCAAATCCCACAGGGTGAGGGCATAGGGAATTTGCCGGGTAGGGCACTGGATCAATGCGGCGGGGGCCAGCACCCAGCTAAAGTCAAAGCAATTTTGGGTGATGAAATCTCGCACAAAGACGGCCTGAACTTTATCGGCCTGGTTGGCCAGCTTAGGGGAACCGCTAGCGTAAGCCAGATCCATACCTCGCCGCAAAGCACCGCGCACAGCCCCCGTCATCAGCTCGGTGGCAGGGTGAATGATGGTGAGGTTAGGGTGCGGCACCACTGGCCCGTTGCCCTCGGCCCCGCTAAAAATCGTGATCTGGTGGCGCATGGCTGGGGCCAGATCGATTAGCGCCGCCACAATTTCTGACTCAAAGGTGTAGCCGCCCCCGGCTGACGGAAACGCTGAGGAAACCGGAATAGCGACCTTCATAACTTCACGGCGACAAAGTAGACACCCCAGGTGTCTAGACCGGCGGGGCGATCGCTCATCCACTCGCCACAGGTCACCAGATCCATCCCCGCCTGCTGAAGCAGCAGCTCTAGCTCGGGCTTAAACAGGTAGCGCATGCGGTGCAGCTCGCGCAGCTCTTGCCAGGTATCGCTACCCAACCGCTGAAGCAAAACCTGATAGTTCACATCCACAATGTTGTCGTTGGGGTGCAGCACCGGCTCAGCAATGCGGGTGATGGCCAGGGTCTCATTTTGCAGGCGCTTGACTCGCACCTGGGGCTGGTCGTGCAGCACCGCAGGCCCGTACCACACATCAAAGATAAACACGCCCCCCGGCTTGAGGTGCTGGGCTACGGTGGCAAAGGCCGCCGCCAGATCGGCGTTGCTGGTCTGGTAGCTAATCACGTGAAACAACGACAGCACGCAGTCGAAGGTTTGCCCCAGCCGCACCTCCCGCAGGTCGCCCTGGAGGAAGTTGAGCCGCTGGGCGATCGCGCTCGCCTGTCCGGCCTGCCGTTCGCCGCAGCGGGCCAGCATCTCCTCGCTGCGCTCGACCCCGGTGACCTGGTAGCCCCGTTCAGCTAAATATTCGGCGTGGCGACCGGTGCCGCTGCCCAGCTCTAGCAACTGCTGGGCAGCCGGGGCGTGGGTCTTGAGCAATTGGTGAATAAAGTCGGCCTCTTGGGCGTAGTCTTTGTCTTGGTAGAGCAGATCGTAATACTGGGCATAGGCATTGAACACGCTCACGCCATCACCTCCTGAACAGCAGAAATTACCTGGTCGATTTGCCCATCGGTGAGGGCCAGACCACTGGGCAGATAGAAACCCTGCCGGGCAATGCGCTCGGCCACGGGGTGCTTTTCGCCCTCAAACAGCCCCATTTTGTGGAATACGGGCTGCTCGTGCATGGGCCAGAAAAATGGCCGGGTGCCAATGCCCTTGGCCTTGAGGCGCTGCATGGCCTCGATCGCATCAAAGGGCACCCCGTTGTCGAGCACAAGGCCGTAGACCCAGTAGACATTCTCGGCGTAGTCGGTAGCGGCGATCGGCAGTTGCAGCCCCGCTACCCCTGCCAGTCCTTCAGTGTAGCGCTGCCCGATTGCGCGTTTGCGAGCAATAAAGCCGTCGAGCTGCTCTAGCTGGGCCACCCCCAGGGCGGCTTGCAGATTGCCGAGGCGAAAGTTCCAGCCCAGCTCTTCGTGGACAAAGCGCTGCTGGGGCTGAAAGCAGAGATTGCGTAGGGAGCGGCAGCGTTCCGCCAGGGCCGCATCGTCGGTAAGCACCATGCCGCCTTCGCCCGTGGTGATGTGCTTGTTGGCGTAAAAGCTAAAGGTGCTGATGTCGCCAAAGCTGCCGCAGGGCTGGCCTCGGTAGGTCTGGCCGTGCATTTCGGCGGCGTCTTCGATGATGGCCAGGTGGTGGCGCTGGGCGATCGCCAGCAGCGGCTCCATATCCACGGGCAGGCCGTAGATGTGCACCACCATAATCGCTTTGGTCTGGGGGGTAATGCAGGCTTCGATCTGGCCCACATCCATATTCCACGTAATCGGGTCGGCATCGACGACGACGGGTTTGGCTCCAGCCCTCACGATCGCCGCCGCGCAAGAAATAATCGTAAACGTAGGCAAAATCACCTCGTCGCCTGGCCCTAAGTCCAGGGCCGCCACCGCCACATCGAGGGCGGCAGACCCGTTGGCCACCGCCACGCCGTGCTGGCGGCCAACCCGCTGGGCAAACTCGGTTTCAAAGCGATCGACAAAGGGGCCTTCCGACGAAATCCAGCCGGTGTCGAGGCATTCCAGCAGGTACTTTTTTTCGTTGCCGTTGAGGGTGGGCTCGTTAACCGGAATAAACGCCATAGCTGCCTAGCCTGTAATGGTGGCCTGGCTAGACGATATCCCAGAGAAGCGCGTTTTGTCCTGGTCGCCCATGTAGGGGCCTTGCTTGACCTCCACCATCTCCAGGTCTTCAATCACCTCAAAACCGTGGCCACCGGTAATCAGCAAGATTACGTCGCCCGCTTCGAGCACGCGGCTCTCTAGGTACTCTTGCGCTTGGCTGTAAAAATCGACCCGCAGCTTACCCTTTTTGATGAATAGCACTTCTTGGGTATGGAACACGTCGCGGTGCACGGGGTTGTGGACGTGGGCCGGAATGGCTTTGCCCGCGTCGTACTTCATGTAGGCGAGCTGCTGCGATAGCTCGTTGGGGGTAAAGAAGTGAATGCCCGGCTCCGCAAAGCGGTGGGAGAGAATCAGCGCCAGCATCTCGCTGTTGTGGACGATTTGCTGCACGGGGGAGAGCTGAGCGGCGGTGACGGTGGGAGACAATGGCATGGGGGCAGAGCCTTCGGGTAAAGGACAGCAGTCAGCGCTGGCGGAAGAGCAAGGCGGCCTGCTGGTTCTAGTCTGCCCAGGATGGTTGCGATCGCGTAGCCTGTTTAACTAAATCAACAGATGGGGCTACACTTCGACCCAGGGCAGCTTTTCTACCGCTGGCAGACGCTCTTTTTGGCCCTGCAACACTTTGGGATGGGTGAGGCACGACTGCACCGATACCTCAGGCAGCAGCTCGTCACCCAATCCGTTGGCGACAAAGAAGGCGTTGTAGCCGTACTGATTGCAGCCCACCAACCGATAGCCTTTTGCGGTCGCCAGTTTGACAAAGGCGGGCAGGGAAGCGCCATAGAAATCGGGATGGGTGTCGAAGCGGTTAAAGTCGGCTTTGTAGGGCACGGTCAGGGCGCGATCGCCGCCCAAAATATCCTGATACTCGACCATAATTACCCTGGGTTTGACCACCTCAAGGCGATCGAGCAGCCAGTAGTCGATGCCGTCAATATCTAAAGAAAGCAGATCAATGTCGCCCGTAAACCCGTGCTCGGCAATCAGCGAGTTAATGCTCTCCGCCGTCACCCAGGCGTTGACAATCTGGGGCGGAAAAATAAACGTATTGGGATTTTTGGCATAGAACTGCTGCGATGCCGCCACCAAATCGGGGTTGCCCTCAATCAGCAGCCCATGCCAGCCCCAGTTGACGATCAGGTTAGTGCTGTTGGCCCCCACCGGGTGCCCGGCGGCGATATCAATGCAGTACTTATTGGTGGTGCCAATCAGGGCAAAGATGTAGAGCAGCAGCCCGTCTTCGTCGGCCTGGGAATAGACTTTAAAGCCTGTGTCGCCAAAGTTGGGTAATGAACTCGGCTGGTGCATTAGCTGCCGATACTGAAACCAGAGCTGCATTTGGGCGCACTTGCTGCCGAGAGCTTCGGCCTCAGCGGCAGTAGAGTGCATAACCTTAGCGAGGGGCGCAGCCAGGGTAGATTTGAGCTGACTCAGCATGGTGGGTGCCATTTTAGGTGGGCTAGAGGGGGACGGGGGCCGCACGGCGGGGGCAGCAGCAGCGATATCTGGCAGTTTATATTCCCAGTAATCCTCCTTTAAAACCCACGCTAAAAGAGCTGGGTTCTGGGCTACTTGCTGCTGATGGAACTGAAACCCTGCCTGATAGGCCGCCTTGCAGCGCTGGCGAATTGCCCTGTACTCGGCGCTGCCCTGGGTCAGACTGGCCAGTTTTCCCTTGACCTTGCCGACATAGTGATTGAACCGTTGGGTTTGGCCAGTGGCGTCTGCTACAGCATCTTGGCTGCGGTGGCGATCGCGAATCACCGTGTAAGAATCGCACACCCCCTGATAAAAGTAGCGCGCCTCAAAATATTCAGGCGTCAGGCGAGCGGCGGGCACCACGTGGTGCAGCAGGGCCAACGGTTCGTAAACAGCTTTGTAGCCCTTTTGGTTGGCCTGTCGGGTCAGGCCCGTTTCGCCATCGCCCTGAAGGTGCTGCAACCGCTTGGGAATGCAGTCGGGATGGAAACCGCCCAACTCACGCAATGTGCCCTTGCGAATCGAGAAGTTAAGTCCCCAAACATAGTTGGCATCAATGGAGTGTCTCTGGTCACCCAGGTCGAGCAGGCTTAGTTCGGTACAGAGCTGCCCACCAGGGCATTTTTGCCAAAAATATTTGAGCCAGGGGGGCGATGTGCTCTCATAGCGCGGTAAGTTTCGCCCGCCCACTAGATGAACTGTCGCGTTTTCAAAGGCGTTGTGGACAGCCACTAACCAGCCTGGGTCAAGCTCTACGTCATCGTCTAAAAATGAAAGAATGTCGCCCTTAGCCTCCTGGGCACCGCGATGCCGCCCCGACAGTAGACCTGGCTCAGGCTCAAAAATGTAGCGCAGCTGAGCCGAAGGCAGCTTATCCGCAAAGCTCTGGGCGATCGCTTTGGTGTGGTCGATAGAGCCATTGTCTACCACTAAGACCTCAAAGTCTGCATCTGGGGCCTGTTGCCGACTCAGCGACTCAAGCGCCAGGGCAAGGCTGTCGGCGCGATTAAGAGTAGGAATGATGACCGATATCATGGTCGAGATTATCCGTGAATCCTAAAAAACTCTTAAAAACTGATCAAACCTAACCGACTCTCAAATTATTTCACTCACCAAAGAAAATTACTGTCAGAGTATTGCTTCAAAACCCTTTTGAAAATTTGCAAATAGAGCAAGAACCCAAAAACTGACATCAGAAAATAAAATACTGCATATAAAATATTCGAATAGCAAAGAATGATAAAAGGTATTAAAGTTACAAAAGCAGCCGTCGAAAAGATGAATGATCTAAAGGCTAACCGGTATGAGGCTATGATAAATCTCGATTCTTCTTTGCCTGTGTTGAAGTTAAAAACTTGAGAGCCATCTAGTTCTTTTAGCTCTTTTTTAATTTCTACTTCGTAAGCCTGTAAATTATAGACAAAGTACCATGAGTAAGATTGCTTAATTAAGTTCGTGAAGGCAACTAAACCTAGAATCGTAAGCAGGCTCAAAAAGCCTAGAAATAAGAACAGACTAGACTCAAGCCTTGGGATTGCGGGCAAAATAAATTCTGAAATGGGTTTCCAGATAATTATGACTGCACCTACCACACCCAAGGACTTAAAGTCATCGTAAGTACTTTTAATTAAATCTTCTGCTTTGTCATTTAGTCTCACATACTCTCTATAAAGTATTTCTAACCTTTTAGTAGGATCTGTATCCATCATCGATACCCTTAGAGCAGCGTGAAAGCTTACCTTGCAAATTATTCTGGCCTGATTAACTTCAGTCTTTGAGGTAAGGAAATAAACTAATGCTAAGCCAAAACGCTTAGCATTAGGCTAAAGTCTGCTTCATTCTATGGTGAACCTAAAGGGGCGATCGCTGCAAGTACCACACCTCGTCATCGCAGTTAGCAATCGACTCAATTAGCTTAAAGCCCAAGGCGGCAAGATTGGCTTTGAGCATCGCTAGTTTTTCTGGCCCCAGCACGGCGTAATGCACCTCAATGATGAGCTTGCGCACAGTGTCGAGGGTGGCCTGGGCAAACAGGTCGTACTCACCGCCCTCAATATCGACCACCAAGAGGGTGGGCCGATTCTTTTCCAGTTCTTGCCTAAAGGATTTGACCGGCACCTCAATCACCCGATTCACAGACTCGGTGGTGGGCCGTACTGGCGACGAACTCCAAAAATCTTCGGTGACGTAGAATTTTTCGGTTTTGCTGGTGTCGTCGGTGTTGGCCACCATGGCGATCGCCACCGATGGACTAACCCCATTTCTGGTGTGCAGGGTCTGAATCGCCTCTTTTAAGACTGGATTGGCCTCATAGGTGAAGACGCGATGGTCGCCGATTTTTTTGGCGCAGTAGCCCGACAAAAAGCCAATGCCGCCGCCAATTTCCATCACAATATCCTGCTCATCTAGGTACTTTTTGAGCAGGCTGATCTCGCCCAACTCGTAGACGCCAGAGTTGATGGTTTGGCGAATGATCGGCGAAATCATTTCGCTGGCGGGGATATCGACCCCTTCGAGCTGGCCAATATTGCCGGTGAGCGCCTGAGTCAGCCGCGATTTGGTTGGCTGGGCTAGCCGCCGCAGCTTTTTGGCGGCACCATGAGCTTTGTTAATGGGCCACCGGGCCAGATGGCTGGCCCAGGCCTGGTAGATCACCCGGCGTAGAGTGGCAGGGCTGTCGGCCTGATTAATGCCTAGCTTGGCTAAGCAGAGGTCACGGGTGCGATCGCTAATCTCTACCCCCTGCTGCACATCTAGCTCAAACAGTCGCTGAAAGTCGATCCAGTCGCGCTTCTCGCGATCGTTTTCGAGTGCCTCAACGGTGTAAGTGCCCACCGGGCGGTTGTGGTCGTGGCCGTGGTTGTTAAAGACCGGGGGCATCCCGTGGATAAAAAATGGCATGCCCATCTCAACAGCGTAAAAGGTGTAAGACCCCGCCATGTTGCTGGTGCAGTAGCGGTGCCGCCGCAGAATGGCGTAAAAGGTGGTGGCAAAGTCGGGGTCGGCCATGTGCCCGGTAGTCACCACCGCCATGCCCCGCTCAATAAACGGGGTATGCCGCCCGGCCAGCAGATCTTTCCAGTACAGGCAGACCGTCACCGGCTGAAACTGGCTGGGCAGGCTCAGCAGGTCGTCGGCGTACTGCTCCCAGTCAATCACCACGTCGATGAGGTGGGTAGAATGCACCGGAAAGGCAACCGTACCCTGGGCATCAGGATCTTGCTCAATCTGGTTGAGGCGGCGGCAGGCGACAAAGGGCGATCCGCTGACGTAGGCGCGCTTGCCGGTCTGTTTGTAATACTCATCGCGCTGAGCCGCGCTGGTAAAGAAAATGGGGCGATCGCTCAGCAGATCGCAGCTGGTCATTGCCTCGCTGACCCGCACGCCGTGATCCATATGAATGTACAGGGGCACAGCGTCAGGCAGGGCCAGATCGCTCCGCAGCCACTTGCCCAGGCCGTAGCACTGGTGGGCCTCGGGCGAGGGGTAGCGGGCCTCAAAGGTCTGAATGCGTTTGATCTGCTGCTCTAGGTCGGGGGGGTAGCCCATTGCTCAAAACCGCTGGTTTATAAAATCAAATCCCAGGTGACGGGGGTGCCCGCTGGGGTGGCTTTTTTGATAGGTTTGCCGATCAAATCATCAAAATATTTGGGGGCCAGGCCAAACCCAGGGCGAATAATGCGCAGGCTATCGTCGGTGAATACCTCACCTGCCTCCATAGGTTGCCCCACATACAGACTGCGCCTAAATCTTACCGATTTTTCTTCATCTTTCGTGGCCCCGTAGTTGACCTGCCCCAGCGACTGCCAGGCCCGCTCGATTTCAACCACTAGCTGGTGCAGCTCGTCGGGCTCCATCGAAAAGGCCGAGTCTACCCCGCCATCGGCGCGGCTGAGGGTGAAGTGCTTTTCGATCAGGGTGGCCCCCAGGGCGACGCTGGCGACGGCAACGCCAATGCCCATGGTGTGGTCTGATAGGCCCACCTGCACGTTAAACAAATCCCGCAGGTGGGGAATGGTCATAATGTTGGCGTTGGCGGGGCTAGCGGGATAGGTGCTGGTGCACTTGAGCAAGATCAGGTCTTGGCATCCGGCGGCACGGGCGGCGCGTACGGCCTCGTCCAGTTCGGCAATGGTGGCCATGCCGGTGGAGATAATTATGGGTTTGCCGGTGCTGGCGACTTTGCGAATCAGCGGCAGGTCGGTGTTTTCAAACGAGGCAATTTTGTAGCAGGGGACATCGAGGGTTTCAAGAAAATCGACGGCGGTAGCGTCGAAGGGACTGCTAAAGCCCACCATGCCGTGCTCTTTGCAGCGATCGAAGATGGGTTTATGCCATTCCCAAGGAGTGTAAGCCTGCTGGTATAGGCTGTAGAGCGAACTGCCTTGCCAAAGACTGTTAGGGTCTTCAATAAAGAATTCACCCTCTTTGATATCGAGAGTCATCGTATCAGCAGTGTAGGTCTGAATCTTCAGACCATGTGCCCCTGCTTTCGCCGCCGCATCCACAATTTCTAAAGCACGATCCAGCGATTGATTGTGGTTGCCCGACATTTCAGCAATGATAAAAGGGGGCTGATTAAGCCTATTTATTAACTGGGATGCCTGAGGTGTGACCGATTGCATGGCTATTGTCTCTTTAGTAATGCTTTGCCTGTTAACTTCTCTACTGAAGTATCCCACCCTTGATTGAGTAGATGTAGGTAAGTTTGCTTGTCTGCGAGGCGATGAAATGAGCCTCCAGGCGATTGCTCAAAACCAGGGATTTCTCTGGATCGTATCGCTTGCCAGTTTTTATCTAACAGTTCGATCGCAATTTCCGAAAGCCTATCATAGCTAGTTTTGAGTGTTTCACTCTCGTCAAAATTTACATGCTCTTGGAAGAGGATGTTGCCTGTATCAATTCCCGAGTTTAGATAGTGAATGCTCACGCCTTTGGGCGTGTCTTCTAAAAAACTCCACAGATTTGGATCGGCTCCACGATTCCAGGGCAGGTAGGAAATATGGACATTAATAGCGCTTTTGTCGAAGTGGCTCAAAACATCTTCTTTAAGAATATACCTGTAGCCGTAGCTCACCAAAAAATCAGATTCAATTACATCCTGATGATTTCTAGAAATTCTCTGATCGGTTACTAGGACGCGATCGCCATACCGGCTCAAAATATCTATAACCCTCGGATCATCTTTTCCTAGATAAAGTATTTGCATCTCTTTACCCTAAATTTCTGCTCTCATCACTCAATGCATCAAGGACGCGCTTGCCACCATAGCCATCCACCAGTTGACGTAAACTCTCGCTCATCTGCGTATAGTTGTTTCCTATCAAGCCATTGAGATGCATCAGACTGTGGGAGAGTTTGCCCTCCAACCATACAGCTTCCTGCTCCAGACAAAGCGCTAAACCCAACTGAGCTAGTTTTAATGTGCTTTCTCGCTGATTTTCTGCGATCACAATTACCAGACTTGGCAGCCCCATAAATGCAGTTTCCCAACAGGTGCTTCCCCCAGCAGTGATTGCCAAATCGGCCCAGGCCATAAGTTCAGGCATGTTGGTCACATTTTGTTTTAGGGTAATGCTTCCCTCCCAGCCTTCTATGGCTTGGGCCAGCGCACCGTAATAGGGGTTGCTAGCTCCGACCACTGCGATCGCCTCTAGTCCTAAAATCTCAGCCTTTTGCAACGCCTGAATTACCGCTAAGGTCACATTGTCGGGGTCAGACCCACCCAGAGTAACCAGCACTTTTGAGGCTACGGGTGAAATCCGTCGTTGCCAACTATGCCAGGGCCAAAATTCTTTCCTTAACAATGCATAGCGAGTACCCAACAATAGCTTAGTATAGGGTTCCCGGTTGGCATAAATTTCTTCCTTAGCCGTAATATTTTGGTTGAGCACTATATCGGCCCAATAGTGCGTTGCATGGCCATAATCATCCAGCACTAAAAGATTTAATCCGGCATCTTTGAGCCACTTTTGGTACTCCGCGCCAAAGTGGTAGCCATCCACAACAACCCAATCGGCCTGCAAATCTTTTGCTAGGGCAACGGTGTTTTGAGCATCGGCCTCGCTGGCCCAGGGCACAGATAGGTAGCTCACCCCAACGCCCTCATCAATTAGCCGCTGCGCCAGGGTCGCTCCCTCAGACCCCATCAAAAAATGGGTTTGCCCCCCCTCGGCAAGGCAAGCTTGAGCCAAGGCCAGGCAGCGCATTACGTGACCTGTACCTATTTGCGTTGATGCGTCGGCTCGAAACAACACCTGCATAGCTACATTCCGTACAGCTTTTGCTCAATGTGGCGATTAATTGCCGACCAGTCGGGGTGGCGTTCAATTAATCGCAGACAGTCTTGCAAATTAAAAGTAGGCAAGAGGGGATAAAGCGCCTCCAGCATGCGCCTAATTAGCTCAAAATCTTCGGGTGTGTCCACCGTCCAGCGATGGTGGCTGAGGTCTTTAGGATAGGTAACATGGCCAAGGGCGTAGCGCTCTGGGTGGTTATAGATAAATGGGGTAACGTGTTCTCGCTCTGGCGGTTCGGTGGCCTCTTGATAGGCTTGCTCTAAAGCCCAGATCGGCAAAACCTCAGTATCCATACCCCTAGGGTAGGTGCGTTTGAGCGCGTTAGAAACGTAGTCGTAGCGATCGCACTGCGCCATATAAACCTGTATAACTTCATCGATAATCGCTGGGTCAATCAGCGGGCAATCTGAGGTCACACGCACCACAATATCGGCCTGGGCGGCTTGAGCGGCCCCATAGTAACGAGACAAAACATCCTGCTCAGAGCCCCTAAAATAATCGACTGCTAAGGCCTTACACAGCTCAACAATGGGGTCATCAGCATCGTTTTCAGTGGTGGCAATCACAATGCGATCGGCGGCCTTTACCCGCTTGAGCCGCTCAATTTGGTACGCCAGCAGCGGTTTGCCCAACACGGGTTTAAGCACCTTGCCGGGCAGTCGGGTTGAGGTCATGCGGGCCTGCACAATTATCGCGATCGTCATGTTAGGCACGCCCGTAAACAATCGACAATGTAGTCTTGCTCCTCTAAACTCATTTCGTAGTGCAGCGGCAAACTGATCGCCTCGCGGTAATACTGCTCTGCTTCTGGAAAGTCGCCGGGCTGAAAACCAAGGGTTTGATAGTAGGGCTGGGTATGCACGGGGATATAGTGCAGGTTGACCCCAATCCCTTTATCCCGCAGGGCTTCAAACACCTGCCGATGGCTCAGCTGAATGGTATCTAGCATGAGCCGAATCACAAACAGGTGCCAGCTAGAAGCCGTCTCGGGATGCTGTATGGGCAGCATGAGCGGCAAACCCTGTAAGAGTTCAACGTAGCGATCGGCCAACAACCGCCGCCGCTCCACAAAGGCAGACAGCCGCTGCATTTGGCTCACCCCCAAAGCCGCCTGCATGTCAGTCATTCTGTAGTTGAACCCCAGCTCTAGCTGCTCGTAGTACCAGGGGCCGTGGCTCTCGCCCTGCATTTGCTCGGGCAATCGGGTGATGCCGTGGCTACGCAGGCGAATCAACTTCTCGTACAAATCCTGTCGGTTGGTGAGCACCATACCGCCCTCGCCCGTGGTGATAATTTTGACCGGGTGAAAGCTAAACACCGCCATATCTGAAAACTCGCAGCCGCCCACGGGTCTGCCCCGGTACTGCCCACCGATGGCGTGGGAGGCGTCTTCGATCACGGTGAAGCCATAGTCTTGGGCCAGGGGGGCGATCGCCGCCATATCGCACGACTGCCCGGCGAAGTGTACCGGCACGACCACCTTGGGCAGAGTATTGTCCTGCTGCGCCCGCATCAGCTTTTGCCGCAGCAGAGCAACATCAAGGTTGTAGGTCTTGGCATCGATGTCTACAAAATCGACCGTGGCCCCGCAGTACAGACCGCAGTTGGCCGAGGCCACAAAGGTATTGGGCGAAGTCCAAAGTGCATCTTTGGGGCCAAGTTCGGCGGCCAGGCAGGCAATGTGGAGCGCGGCGGTGGCGCTAGAGACAGCTACGGCATAGCTAACGCCGCAGTAATCGGCTACGGCCTGCTCAAACTGGGCGATCGCAGGCCCCTGGGTTAGCCAGTCAGACTGCAATACCGCAACCACGGCATCAATATCCTGCTGGCTAATGCTCTGCCGACCGTAGGGAATAAAAGGAGCCATCGATTAATCAGAAAAGTGAGGGTCAATGTGCAGCTTGATCAGGTCTTGTAGATCCTCAACGCTGAGAAACTTTTCATTTTGGCCTGAGTTGTAGCTAAACCCTGGCTCTACGGGCTTGGCCTTCATCTTTTTGCAGTACTCTTCGATCGAGTACATTCCCTGAATTGGCAAAATGGCGTAGTAATGGCCGAGGTCAACGGTGGTATAAGAATCTGACGTTGTAATCATCTCTTCGTGAATTTTTTCGCCCGGTCTAATGCCCACAACGGGGTACTCACAGTCGGGGCCAACGGCCTTAGCGACATCAGTAATTAGATAGGACGGAATCCGGGGTACAAAAATTTCTCCGCCCCAGCCGTGCTTAATCGCCCAAAGTACCATGTCAACGCCCTCTTCGAGGGAAATATTAAACCGGGTCATGGCGGGGTCAGTGATGGGCAAAACACCTTCTTTGCGTTTGTCTAAGAAAAACGGTATCACCGATCCCCGAGAGCCCATCACATTGCCGTAGCGAACGACGGAAAAACTGAGCTTGCGTATGCCCTTGATGTTGTTGGCGGCAATGAACAGCTTATCTGAGCAAAGTTTGGAAGCTCCATAGAGATTAATAGGAGCCGCCGCCTTATCAGTCGATAGCGCAATCACCTTTTTAACATTGGTGCTGAGGGCAGCTTCGATTACGTTTTCGGCCCCCAGCACATTGGTGCGAATGCATTCCATGGGGTTGTACTCGGCGGTGGGCACCTGTTTGAGGGCCGCCGCATGTATCACAATATCAATTCGCTCAAAGGCACGAATTAGCCGCTGCCGATCTCTCACATCGCCAATAAAGTATCGAATGCCGGGATATTTCGACTGGGGAAAGACCTGGGCCATCTCAAACTGCTTTAGCTCATCTCTGGAGTAGATGGCGAGTCGTTTGATGTTGGGAAATTTTTCGAGAATGGTGCCAACAAATTTCTTACCAAAGGAGCCGGTGCCGCCGGTTACTAGAATAGATGTATCTTCAGTAATTTTCATGGGTAGATAGTTGCGATGTGTAGCGAATCGTTATTGTTACAACTCGGTTTGAGCAAGAACGGTCTTACCTAAATTTCCGCTTTGAAAGGCTTGCCACCGGCTAGGCGTATAGACCTGCGTATTGGTAGAATACCGTTCAAAGTAGGCGTAGCGATTGCTAATTTGAGACTCTTGAACGGCAAATCCTGTCGCCTCATGGACGGCATCGTCGTAAGCTTCTCCCTGCTTTTTAACCCAGACGTTAATTAAGTATTCCCCTGGAAATAAATGAATAGCGGGGACAAAAGCCTCAATTGTATGGCGGCCTGAATTGGTCACATTCAGATCGTTTTCCCAGTTAGAAATTAGGTAGTGCAGCCTAACGCCGTGCAGATTGCAGATGGCAATGCCAATCTCATAGCTGTCGCTTGGCACTTTGAAATCAATCTCAAGTCTAAAGTTAACCGGTTGCCCCATTTGAAGCGTAGCAACGCAGTTGCCGTCACCATCTAAAAGACTGAGGCTTTGTAGGGTTGCATACTGCCTTGGGCCGTACCGCTCTTTCGAGCGGGTCGATAGGTCAACGTAGCCAGAGGCAACTAGATTGGTCTCAGAAACGTACTTAGCGATCGCAGTGCGGGCATCGCCCCGAAACGAAACTTGTCCGTCGCTCAGCATCAAGGCCGTTTGGCAGAGCGACTCTACTGCGGTCATGTTGTGGCTGACAAAGAGAACGGTTCTGCCCTCCTGCTTGGCCACATCACCCATTTTGCCCAGGCACTTTTTTTGAAAGGCGGCATCGCCTACGGCCAGCACTTCATCGACCACTAAAATCTCAGGTTCTAAATGGGCAGCGACGGCAAAGGCCAACCGCACATACATGCCGCTGGAATACCGCTTAACCGGGGTGTCTAAAAACCGAGAGACTTCAGCAAACTCGACAATTTCATCAAATCTGCGGTTAATCTCGGCCCGGCTCATGCCCAAAATTGCGCCGTTGAGAAAGATATTCTCGCGCCCGGTCAGCTCGGGGTGAAACCCGGTTCCCACCTCTAGCAAACTGGCTACTCGGCCCCGCAGGCGCACCCGCCCCGTAGTGGGTTCGGTAATGCGGCTGAGAATTTTGAGCAGTGTTGACTTGCCTGCCCCATTGCGGCCAATGATGCCGACCACCTCGCCCTGCTTCACCTCAAATGAAACATCCTTCAGCGCCCAAAACTCGTCTTGATGGGGTCTGACGTTGGGCCTGAGTGGATGGCGTAGGCGACGGCTAAAAGATTTGACCCCATCGGCAATGACATCGCGCAGGGCTACGTAGCGTGAGTTGCCCTGCTGCTGCTGGCCAAGGACATACTTTTTGCCGAGATTTTCGACTTGAATAACTGAGTCTGGCATTGAGGGGGCTGTGGAACGGGGGCAGTTCACCTAGCTGGCGCATCCGCCATTGTGCCCATTGTGCCCCCTGGCTTTATGAAAGTTGCATGTCCACACACTTAGTTACCCGGTTGGCGCCCTAGGGCCAAAAGTCTGGGTCGATGACCTGGTCAAAGGTGTAGGGGCAGCCGTCAGGAAACTGGTCATCCGGTAATCCGGTTTCTGCGATCGCCAGCAACCGAGCCTCCTCCCAGCCCTCTGCCATCGCCTCTTCAGTGCGAGATTTCAAGCCGGGGTTACGCCGCAGCAGTTTATCTAGCGACAACCGCTGCACCCGAATAGTAGCCCGCCAACTGTTGGAGCGCTGCCAATGCTGCACCTGCCATTTCAACAGATGGGCTGTTAGCAGCACCAACCGAGACTCCAATTGGTCGTAGTGGCGATTGCCCAAATCTTCAATTTCCTCCAGCAGGTGAGTGCGATCGAGCGCCTCGAAGTTCCCCTGGCGCAGCAGATCAGCCTGTTGCTCAGTCCAGGTATAGAAATCCACCTCGTACAGGCTATCTGTCATTGTCTCTCCCCGAAATCTCCTGGGTTGTGAAAGGTGCGCTCCATGCGGCGAAAGTAGAGAATGCCCGTCATCATCAGCCCCCAGCTACCCCGCCACCACAAAGTTCACCAGTTTGCCCGGCACCACAATCACCTTCTTGATCTCCTTGCCCTCCAGGTAGCGCTGAGCGACCTCAGACTCGCGGGCATAGGTTTCTAACGCCGCTTTGTCGGAGTCAGCAGGCACCTCTAGGGTGCCACGCGTTTTGCCCATAATTTGAATGACCAGCGTGATCTCATCCACCACCAGGGCAGTGGGGTCAAACACTGGCCAAGGGGCGCGGTGAACTGAGTCGGGGTTGCCCAGCTGGTGCCACAGCTCATCGGCCATATGGGGGGCAAAGGGGGCCAGCAGCAGCACCAAGGCGCGCACACCCTCGGTGTAAACGGGGGAATCCTTAGCGGCAGAATCGGTGAGCGCATTGCTGAGCTTCATCAATTCCGACACGGCGGTGTTGAACTGGTAGTCGCCGTCGATGTCTTCGGTGATCGCCTGAATGGCGGTGTGGATGGCGCGGCGCAGGGTTTTCTCATCCTTGGAGAGATCGGCGGCGGCCACATCCCCGGCGGGCGAACCACCGTTCGCCCCTACGGTGGCGATGTATTCTGTCACCAGACGCCAGACGCGGTTGAGAAAACGGAACTGGCCTTCTACATCGGCGTCGTCCCACTCCAGATCCTTCTCGGGGGGTGCTTTGAAGAGAATGAACATGCGAGCGGTGTCGGCTCCGTACTTGACCAGCACCGATTTGGGGTCAACGCCGTTGTACTTCGACTTCGACATCTTTTCGTAGAACACCTCCAGGGCATCACCCGTTTGAGGATCGACAGGATTCGCTGGATCGGCAACATCCTCAGGGGCAACATACTTACCCGTCTTGGGGTTTTTGTAGGCAGTGTTTTGCACCATGCCCTGAGTGAGCAGGCGCTCAAAGGGTTCATCGCAGGAGACCAGGCCGCGATCGCGCAGCACCTTGGTAATAAACCGCGAGTACAGCAGGTGCAAAATGGCGTGCTCAATGCCGCCCACGTACTGATCCACCGGCATCCAGCCGTTGGCCTGGGCCTGGGCAAAGGCCGACTCGGGGTTCTGAGCATCGGTGTAGCGCAAGAAATACCAAGACGAGTCAATGAACGTGTCCATGGTGTCAGTTTCGCGCCGGGCGGGGCGGTTGCAGGTGGGGCAGGGTACATTCACCCAGTGCTCTAGCTGCGCCAGGGGCGATGCGCCCCTGCCGGAGAACTCCACATCCTCCGGCAGTGTTACCGGCAGCTGCTCGTCGGGAATGGGGACAATGCCGCACTCGGGGCAGTGCACCACTGGGATCGGCACGCCCCAGTAGCGCTGGCGGGAAATCAGCCAGTCGCGCAGGCGGTAGTTTGACTCACCTTTGCCCTTTTGGTTGGCTTCAAGCCAGTGAATGGCAGCAGGTACACTCTCGGCCTCGCCCTTACCTGCCGGGATATCATTCAGCGGGCCAGAGTTGACCATGACGCCTTCTCCGGGCCAGGCTTTAGTCAAGGTATCGCCATCGAAGGATTCTCCCTCAGGCTGCACCACGACCTTGACGGGCAGACCAAACTTGCGGGCAAACTCAAAATCGCGCTGATCGTGGGCGGGCACCGCCATAATTGCCCCAGTGCCGTAGCCCATCAGCACGTAGTCAGCGATCCAGATGGGGATTTTGGCATCGTTCACCGGGTTTACAGCGTAGCTGCCCGTCCATACGCCGGTTTTTTCGCGGTCTTCGGCGGTGCGATCGATCTCGCTTTTGGCGGCGGCGGCCTTGCGGTAGTCGTCTACCGCTGCGACGCGATCGGGTGCCGTCAGCTTTTCCACCAGAGGATGTTCCGGCGACAACACCATAAAGGTGGCTCCCCAGAGGGTATCGGGCCGAGTGGTAAATACCGGCAGGGCATCCCCGGCCTCGGTTTTAAAGACCACCTGTGCCCCGGTGGATTTACCAATCCAGTTGGCCTGCATTGTGCGCACCCGCTCGGGCCAGCCGGGCAGCTTGTCCAGATCTTGCAGCAGCTCTTCAGCGTAGTCAGTAATTTTGAGGAACCACTGGCGCAGCAGCTTTTTCTCGACGATCGCCCCCGATCGCCAGGATTTACCCTCGCTATCCACCTGCTCGTTGGCCAGCACCGTCTGATCGATGGGGTCCCAGTTCACCGCCGCCTCTTTCTGGTAGGCCAGCCCCATCTTCAGCATTTGAATGAAAATCCACTGGGTCCAGCGGTAGTAGTCGGGGGCGCAGGTGGCCACCTCCCGCTCCCAATCGTAGGAGAGGCCCAGTTCTTGCAGCTGCGCCCTCATCTGATCAATATTTTGGTACGTCCACTGGGCGGGGTGAATACCGCGATCGATCGCCGCATTCTCGGCAGGCAAGCCAAAGGCATCCCAACCCATGGGGTGCAGCACGCGGTAGCCCTGCATCCGCCGCACCCGCGCCACCACATCGGTAATGGTGTAGTTGCGCACGTGGCCCATGTGCAGGTTCCCCGACGGGTAGGGAAACATCGACAGCGCATAGAACTTCGGCTGATCGGGGTTCTCAATCGCCCGATCGAGCCCTTGCTCGGCCCAAGCCTGCTGCCATTTCTTCTCGATGTCTGCCGGGTTGTATTTGGACTCCACGTCCTTGACTCCTAATGCTGCACTGGTGCGATGTTCCCCATCATAGCTATCAGTGGCGGCGAGGGAGCAATGGAGTGATGGAGTAGGAGAGTGAAGGAAAGTTTTGAATGTTGAATTTTGAGTTTTGAATTAATGGCCGACCGCAAACACTCAAAACTAAGCACTCAAAACTCAAAACTTCCCATCGTCATCCCTTCACTTCATCGGCAAAGCTGGCCCGCCGCTTAAACTCAAACGGCCCCGCCAGCGACCCCCACAGGTGCTCGTGGGTCGCGGGGTCGCGGCCTCGATCCCAGCTGACGAATTGGTCTGCGTCGATTTCAAACTCGCTGTCTAAATAGGTGGTCTTGCCGTTGCGCTCGACCATGCAGGCTTTGCCCGGTTGCACCGCTCCTTTAAAGCTGCGGCCCGTCCAGTGGACGATCATGTCGCAGCCGGGGGTTTTTTCAAAATGGCCAGCGGTGAGTTTCGAGAGCTGAGCCAGATCTCGGGAAGCTCCATAGAAGGCTTCGCCGTCCTTGAGGGTGTAGTTCTCAATCATAATGTGGTCGCCCTGGGCGCTGAGCTTCATGCCTCGGGCGCGGTAGGGCTGCTGAATCATAAAGTCGTAGGCCTGCTCAATGTAGAAGCCTAGACCACCCAGGGTCTCGGTGGGCAGGGGGCGCATGCAGACACGAATGTGGGCAAACAGCGGTGGATTCTCAAAGGCCTGCTGCTGGTTGCTAAAGTCTGCCGCCATCCAGCGGGCCAGGGTGTGAATATCGGTAGCGTGGGTCATGGATGGGTGTAGAAATCATCGTGGTAAGGTTGACCCTAGTTTACAGGGTTGACGAGAGACCGTCAGAGAAGACCGCGATGAAAAAGCTCCACCTAGCGCTTTCCTCCAGTGATATTGCGGCCTCCGTGGCCGATTATTCTGCCCGGTTGGGATGCCGTCCAGCGCTGGTGATTGAGGGTACCTATGCCCTGTGGCGCACGGAGACGCTAAACCTTTCCATTCGCCACGCCCCAGAAGTCGCGCCGGGGCAGCTGCGCCACCTGGGTTGGGAAGACGACGAGGCCCAGGCCTTCACTACCGAGGTGGATGTCAATGGCATTACCTGGGAGCGGTTCGCCGCCCGCCACCAAGCCGAGGAAATTCAGGCCGCTTGGCCGGGAACGAATTATCAAGTCGAGGGCGGCAAGAACACTAATGGACACCATGGAACCTGATCTGACCGCTGAAACCTACCACCTGCATGTCGAACTGCTCGACAGCGACCCTTACATCTGGCGACAGGTTTGTGTGCGGAGCGATATCTCCTTGTCAGAGCTCCATCGCGTGTTGGCAGCGGTAATGGGGTGGTCGGGGGAGGCCGACTACGTGTTTAAGGGCCAGGGTAAGGTTTTGCAGGCTGGGGAGGAACGGGTGCTCTCTACGCTCATAACCCAGCCCGGCGAGGCGCTGATTTACAACTATGCCCCTGCTCAGGGTTGGTTGCACAAGGTCACGCTAGAAGCGATTTCTCAGCCTGAACACTTCGTGAACGCTCCCCTCGACCATTCCCTGCCCCACTGCACCGCTGGGGAGCGCCAATGCCCGCCAGAGTTTTGCAACGGTGTGTGGGACTACGTTGACTTGATCGATCGCCTGGGCGATGGCGACGATCCCGACGAAATCGATGCTCTCTGGCAAAAAGTTGGCTACGATTTTGACCCCGAACGGTTTGATCTGGCCGCTGCTAACCGGCGATTAGAGAGTTTATCCTCCTAGCTTTCCATGGTTAGCACCGCCTGGTAGCGCACCTTAATGGATCTGAAATAATCTGAGCGCCCGTTCAGGAGAGCTGTGAAAATGATTCTGGTATCTGGAAAAGTCTGCTTTCGCCAAGCCGATCTAGAGCGGGTGCGCCCGGCGATGGCCGCGATGGTCAACGCCAGCCTTGCCGAAGACGGCTGTATTGATTACGCCTACTCGATCGATGTACTGGATCCGACCATTATGCGGATTATCGAACGCTGGCGCGATCGCGCTGCCCTTGCCGCCCACTTCCAAACGCCCCATATGGCTCAGTGGCTTGCGGTGCTGGCTGACCTCGACATCAGCGATCGCGAGCTATTTATGATGGATGGCGACCAGCTAGAATTTGGCCTGTGACTAAACTCCGCTAGCCGACAAAGCCGCCCTGGTAGCAGGGAATCCTCCCTGGCTTGGGCAACGATGTCGCTAGTGGAAAAATTAATGAGCTGACTGCAACCGATGCCTGTGACCGTGGGTTTCTTTCGCCCACTGGTAGGCCACTCGGTTGAGCACCAGCCCAACCAAAAACAGAACGGCCATCAGGGCAATTTGATACCAAGCTATGGGGGGAATCGTCAGGTCAACCACCAGGTGGGCCAGGTTCAACACCGAATAAATCACCGTCACCCAAAAGTGGCCGAGCCGAAATCGCCTCGAATCGAGCAGGCAGGTGCCGATAATCGCGAGCAGCGGAATCGTAAAAAAAGCCAGCATCAGCCACAAAATAGCGGAAATTTCGCTGATGTCGGTGGCCACCTGGCCGTGGGGAGCCAGCACGCTCAGGCCGTGAAACAAGGGAATGAGCGCCAGTTGAGTGTGGAAAATTGTGCCCAGCAAAAATACCGTCCACAGGGCAATAATTTTGACGGCAAACGAGGGTCGCTCCTTCGGCTGTTCGAACATCACCTCACCTCCATCGTCAAAAATAGGGCTAGTGCAATTCTTCGTCGCTGCGCTCTAGCAGGGTGTCTTCGCTATGGTCTTGGTGGTGGCGTTGATTGGCCATGGCCTGGCGGGCTTTTTCATCGACCGACGGGGCAGGCGGTGCGTGGAGTTCGGCATCAGCGCGGCTGAGCAGGTTGTCGTGGGTGTGGTCGGCGTGCTGGCGCTGCTGAGTCAGGCGATCGCGGGCCTGGTCATCTGATTTATCCATAACGGCTATTCTCCTTGGGGCGCGTGCGCGGTGGGGGTGGAGCGCGATCGCGATCGACCACCCGTCCTCTACTAATTTTCCAGGTTATTGATGGACGAGCGATCGCCCCTGACACGATTATTTAGCCTTCTCAATCGCCCGCAACCTGCCCTGAGAGTGTTCCTACTCAACATTGATCACGTAGAGTTCACTTCGGCAGTTTTGGCTGACCAAGCGCGCGTCTATGCCCAGGACATTTTTTGAAGTAGTGCCAATAGATCGCAAAGTCCCCGCCACCCTCACCCCCAGCCCCTCTCCCAGGAGGGCGAGGGGAGACGGAAAGCCCCTCAAAGTCCCTCTCCCACGTTGGGAGAGGGATTTAGGGTGAGGGCCAGATCATGGCAGTAGAACAAGCTTGTGCTCTACTGAGTGTCCCTAGAGCGATGGGCCAGGCCAAAGGCGATCGCCGCCCAAGATTCAGGATTTATGGCACCGATGCTGTGGCAACAGCAGTCTCAGTCCCCACCGGGCGAATCACTAGCGTATTGAACAGGCTGATATCGGTGCCCTCGGGGACTGATAAGTCGAAGGCTCCGCCAGTCGCTGGCAGCGACCCCAGGGCAATGGGGCGCTTAGCCATATTGCCGTTGATGGTCAAAAAGGCCTCCAGCGCTTCACCCTCGGCAGCGCTGGTGAAATCTTTTAGCGACAGGGTAATGCTGCTGCCCACGATGGCGGCTCCCACGTAGCCACTGGCGGTATAGCTGCCTGCACCAACAACACTGCCCATAGCCTATGGTCTCCCATTAAAATCTAAAACGATACGGCCATCATTGTAGAAAGAATCGGCCCAATACCTGCTGCGAATTAGAGCCTCTAGCCAAACTAAGGTGGGTTTGCTGTCCTAGCCCTGGGGTACAGCAAAGCCACAAAAACCTGCGAGACGGGCTAGCTCAAAAAAGGTGCGATTCGCGGAGCGCAAAGCCTATGGCATCCAGAAACATGAACCGCTTGAACCCAGTATCCCCGAGGGAATCGCTGTCGGCAAATGATGGGTTTTCCCCACTCATTCCAGCTCCAATGGCGGCTATCCTGGGTAGAGAACCTAGTAATCGATCTCCCTCCTTTCACGGATGTGTCAGGGGGTTTTACAATAGTTCATATTAGGTGTTGTTGCCTCGGCCCCAGCTCAGACTCCCCGTCATGGTCTCGTGATAGAGTTTTCTGTTGTCAAGGCTACCAAATCGACAACCCAGACCCCGTCTGAGTAACCCATGAAGATGGTCACCAGCGGCCCATCGCCCAGAATCCGGAGAAGCAGTTATGGCTAAAGACATCACCCGTTATCGCAATATTGGTATTTTTGCCCACGTAGACGCGGGCAAGACTACCACCACCGAGCGCATCCTCGCCCTCACCGGCCGCATCCACAAGATCGGTGAGGTTCACGATGGTGCTGCCACCACCGACTTCATGGAGCAAGAGCAAGAACGGGGGATCACGATTCAGTCGGCAGCCACCACCTGTTTCTGGAAAGAGCACCAGCTCAACATCATCGACACTCCGGGCCACGTGGACTTCACCATTGAGGTGTATCGCTCTCTCAAGGTGCTCGACGGCGGCATCGGCGTCTTCTGCGGCTCGGGTGGGGTAGAGCCCCAATCGGAGACCAACTGGCGCTACGCCAACGACTCTAAAGTGGCGCGGATCATCTACGTCAATAAGCTCGATCGCACCGGGGCCGACTTCTTCCAGGTGATCAAGCAGGTCGATAACATTCTGGCGGCCAAGCCCCTGGTGATGGTGCTGCCCATCGGCACCGAGATCGACTTTGTGGGCGTGGTTGACCTGCTCACCCGCAAAGCCTGGGTGTGGGATGAGTCGGGCAAGCCCGAGAACTACTCCATCCAAGACGTGCCTGAGGACATGAAAGATCAGGTCGAAGAGTACCGCGAGGCGCTGATCGAGCTGGCCGTTGAGCAGGACGACGACATTCTCAGCAAGTACCTTGAGGGCGAAGAGATCACCCTCGACGAGATCAAGTCCTGCATTCGCAAGGGCACCCGCGATCTGGCCTTCTTCCCCACCTACTGCGGCTCCTCCTTTAAGAACAAAGGGGTACAGCTAGTGCTGGATGCGGTGGTCGATTACCTGCCCAACCCCTTAGAAGTGCCTCCTCAGCCCGAGATCGACCTGGAGGGGAACCCTACCGGCAAGGTGGCCTACGCCGATGCCGATAAGCCCCTGCGGGCGCTGGCATTCAAGATTATGGACGACCGTTTTGGGGCGCTCACCTTTACCCGTCTCTACTCGGGGCAGGTGAAGAAGGGCGACACGATCCTTGATACTTTTACCGGCAAAACCGAGCGGGTCAGCCGCCTGGTGGAAATGCACGCCAACGATCGCCAGGAGGTCGACTCGGCCCAAGCTGGCGACATCATCGCCCTGATCGGCATGAAGAACGTGCAGACTGGCCACACCCTTTGCGACCCCAAAGACCCCGCCACCCTGGAACCCATGGTCTTCCCCGACCCGGTGATCTCCATTGCGGTGTATCCCAAGAAAAAGGGCGACAACGAGAAGATGGGCATGGCGATCAGCAAAATGGTGTCCGAGGATCCCTCCTTCCAGGTGGAAACCGACGAAGAGAGCGGCGAAGTTATCCTCAAGGGCATGGGTGAGCTGCACCTCGACATCAAGGTCGACATTCTCAAGCGCACCCACGGCGTTGAAGTTGACGTGGGCAAGCCCCAGGTGGCCTACCGAGAGGCGATCACCAAGCGCCTGGTCGACAGCTACACCCACAAGAAGCAGTCGGGTGGTTCGGGCCAGTACGCCAAGATCGACTACGTGATCGAGCCGGGCGAAGTTGGCACCAACTTCCAGTTTGAGTCGGCGGTGACCGGCGGTAACGTGCCCCGCGAATTTTGGCCCGCAGTGCAAAAGGGCTTTGCAACCAGCATTGACCGTGGCCCGCTGGCCGGTTACCCGGTGGTTGACCTCAAGGTCACCCTTACCGATGGTGGCTTCCACGCGGTTGACTCGTCGGCGATCGCCTTCGAAATTGCCGCTAAGGCCGCCTACCGTCAGTCGCTACCCAAGGCTGGCCCCCAGCTGCTAGAGCCGATCATGAAGGTCGACGTGTTCACCCCCGACGACTACATGGGTGACGTAATTGGTGACCTCAACCGCCGTCGCGGCATGATCAAGTCCCAAGACCCTGCGGCCACCGGGGTGCGGGTGAAGGCCGATGTGCCCCTGAGCGAAATGTTTGGCTACATTGGCGACCTGCGCACCATGACCTCGGGTCGGGGCCAGTTCTCCATGGAGTTCTCTCACTACGCCCCCTGCCCCAGCAATGTGGCCGAGGAAGTGATCAAGGAAGCCAAGGAGCGCCAGGCTGCCGCCGCTAAGTAGGCTGTAGGGGCACAGCATGCTGTGCCCCTACTTCTTCGGATAAATAGAACGCCTCAGCCAGAGTCTGGCCGAGGCGTTTTGTTTGGGAGTTATTCAGGTAGGGACAAATGGCATTTGCCCCTACAGTTTGGCCTTTTGGAAATCGGGGCTATGGAATTCAGATTGCTATTAAACCGAACCAGCGGCGGCAGGAACGCTCCGCGCCGTCTCATCGTCCAAACCCACCAGGCGAGCGCTGAGATCCCACAGTTTGCGGGCCTTAGCATCATCCAGGGCTTCGTTCGACACTTCCTGGGCAAAGGAGCGGCGACCCGGCTTTTGGCGGTTGCCCCAGCTCCAGTACATGCCCGATTCCTTCAGCTCAGGGTCGGTGACCACATCGGCAACCCGCTCACCCGCCAGCTTTTGAGTGACGTAGCCGCCCGTGATGTTCTTCTGGAACCAGGGGAAGATCGTCTGGAAGGCCTTGAAGTGGTTGCGGAACAAGGGCGTATCGGCCACGCAGCCCGGATATAGCGAGCTAAAGGTGATGCCGGTCGCGTCATGGTAGCGGCGGTGCAGCTCGCGCATGGTGAGCACGTTGCACAGCTTGCTGTCTTTGTAGGCCTTGCCCGACTTGAATTTCTTGTTGTTGATCATCGAGATTGGGGCTTTGAACCCGGCCTCAAAGCCCTCTAGGTTCCCGAGATCGGGGGGGGCAGGAATGGGAATCTTGCCGCCCAGCTCTTTGGGGTTGGCGGTGACGGTGCCGAGGATGATCAGGCGCTTGTCGGGGGCGGGGGAGGCTTTAATGTCATCCAGCAGCAGGTTGCACAGCAGGAAGTGGCCCAGGTGATTGGTGGCGACGCTGATCTCGTAGCCGTCTTCGCTGTACATTGGCTCTTTGAGCAGCGGGTAGTAGACGGCGGCGTTGCACACCAGCGACTCTAGACTGCGGCCCGTGGCCCGAAAGTCGCTGACAAACTGGCGCACGCTGGCCAGAGAGCCCAGGTCGAGGTGGATGATGCTGTAGCGATCGCTCGGTATGCCAAGCTCTTGGGCTACCTGCTTCGTTTTGTCGATATTGCGGCAGGCCATCACCACATGCCACCCGCGATCGGCCAGGGCCTTAGCGGCGTTGAGCCCCACCCCAGAGGAAGCCCCGGTCACAATGACTGTTTTCTGCTGTTCCATAACCATCTTTAAGACTGAAATATCGCTTCTAGCTTTCCAGTGTTAAGGATTACGTGGACAGTGATGCAGTGTCTTAATGTTTTTTGAGATGTTGTTACAGGGAGTAAGGGAGTGGGGGGTAGGGGGTAAGGAGTAACAGGGTAGGGAGTAGGGGGTGGGGGAGTAAGCGCACATCATCTCACCCCATCACCCCCTACCCCTTACCCCCTACTCTCATCAGGTAAACGAACTCGCCCAATCCTTTGCCCAGTGCAGATGACGATGCACTTCCTCCAGGGTCTTGGCTTCGCTGTAGAGGCGCAGTACGGGTTCGGTGCCGCTAAAGCGGATTAGCAGCCAGCTGTCGTCATCAAGGGTGAGTTTGTAGCCGTCGATGTCGAGGATGTGGGTGACGGCTTTGCCCGCGACTTCCGTAGGTGGTGCAGTGGCGAGGGCGTCGAGCAGCTTGGCCTGCACTTCCATGCTGGCCAGGGGCAGGTCGATGCGATCGTACTCGGAGAAGTAGCCGGTTTTCTCTTGCAGGCTGCGGTAGTAGTCGCTGAGGTCGAGGCCGGAAGCCACGACAGCTTCTAAGACATAGAGGGCCGACATCAGGGCGTCGCGCTCGGGGATGTGGTGGCCGTAGCCGATGCCGCCCGATTCTTCGCCACCCAGCAGCACCTTGGCCTCCTGCATGCGATCGGCGATGTATTTGTAGCCGACGGCGGTTTGGTACAGCTCTAGGCCGTTGAGCTTAGCCACGGCTGGGATGAGGTTAGAGCCGCTGATGGTTTTGACGATTTCGCCGCTGTAGCCCCGGCGCGACTTGAGGTGGTCGATCAGAATGGGGATGAGAATCTGAGAGCTGAGGAAATTGCCTTGGCCATCGACGGCGGCGATGCGATCGCTATCGCCATCAAACACCAGGCCCACTTTGACGCTTTCTTTGGCGGGATATTCTTTGACGGTCTCTAGCATTTCGCCCAGATACTTGGGCAGGGGCTCGGGTGGGTTGCCACCAAACAGCGGGTCGGCCTCGCTGTGCAGCTCGTGGATGCTGCCTTCGCCCAGCAGCCGGGGCAGCCCACCGCTGGCGGAGCCGTACATGACATCGGCAAACACCGTCAGCTTGCCGCTGGAGATGGCGCTCTGGATGGCGGCAACATCGACCTCGGCCTGAAGGGCGGTGCAGTAGTCGGGCCAGGGGTCGAAGGTTTCGATCTGGCCGGGCTTGCCGAGGGGGGCGGGGGGATTGGGTAGCAGCGCCTCGACTTGCTTGGTCACCTCAGGGGAGACGGAGCCGCCGAAGGCTCCTTTAATTTTGAGCCCGGAGTAGGTTGGGGGGTTGTGGCTGGCGGTAATGACGATCGCCCCGAGCAAGGTCTGGTGTTTGGCGGCGTAGCTAAAGGCGGGGGTGGGGGCGTAGTCTTGGGAGAGCAGCACGTCGAAGCCCTGGGCGGCGATCGCCTCGGCGGCGGTGCGGGCAAATTCGGCGGCGAGAAAGCGGCGATCGAAGCCGACGGCGATGGTGCGGCTGCCGGTTTCGACCCCAAAGCACTGGTGCAGCACGTGGGCAGACACCGCCGCTACCTGAGCTACTCGCTCAAAGGTGAAGTCGGCGGCGATAATGCCGCGCCAGCCATCGGTGCCAAATTTGATGGGCTTCGGGGTAGCTGGAATGGGGCCTGAGGGTGCTGCCATAGCAGAGTCCAAATGTCGGGGGATAAAGAGCAGATTTTCTCTGAGTTTACCCGCTTACTTCGGTGGTGGCACAGCCAGGGCGGCGGCACTACGCACAATTTACCCAACCGGCTGGTTTTGCCGAAAAGTCTGAAAAGATTGGCGAATTCTCCTGATGCGATCGCGGCTTGGGCGCAAATGCTAGGTGCATTGCGGGATGGTGCGGCTGCTTTGGGGGAACGAGGGCCGGTCGGGGAGCGTGGCGCGGTGGATATTGGGGCTGAGTTGTGGGATGTCGCAGGCTTTAGAGGCTGCGAATTGCTGCTGCCGACCTAAATTTTGCCTACGGTGGGGGGCTGTCGTGTTACCCTAGTTGAGTAAAAACGGGATGTAGCGCAGCTTGGTAGCGCACTTCGTTCGGGACGAAGGGGCCGTGGGTTCGAATCCCGCCATCCCGATTTATTTGTATTTTGCACCCATGGCAGAAAGGCCGTGGGCAGCTTGTGACAAGCAAGCTACGACATCAACGGCAACCTATTAAACCTTAAGCCCATGGTTGATGGGCTTAAGCCTGTACGCCACTTAGAATTCCGCTACGATAGTTGCTAAAGATGCCAGATCCATTGTGATGGAGCCGATTACTTGGGGTTGGTTAGCGGCAACAGTATTGTCTGGCATAGTTGGCAATCGGGCTGATGCAGAATTTGTTCGCGCTTACTCAACAGGTTGGCAGCGGGCAACCCGACGTTTGAGTGCGCCAGAGCTATCTGCCGCCAATAACGAACTCGCAACGGCAGTCAACCGAGCCTTTTTGTGGGCACAGCAAAGCCTTGTGCAGGAATGCTTGCATGAGTTTACTGGAGGTACCTATCAGAGGGGATTCAGTGATTACGCCGTATTGCCTGGGCACGATGCTGAAGTTACCTGGCTAATTGGCAAAGCGAAGCAGCTCCAGACCGACCTCAAGCAATTAGAGCAAGGTAACTTGAAGCCGTTTCCAAAAACCGATTTATCTGCGTTAGAAGGGCTGCTCCAAAGTCAAGATACACAAACCCTCCTACGAGAGCAGCTTGTTGCAGTTGTGCAGCAAGAGCAACCGCCGACTAGCTATGTAGAGCGGGCTGTTGTCTCATCAACAGGGCTGCTGCCGCGTCTAGCAGCTTATTTTGAGCTTGAGCTTAAGGCCAAACAGGAAGTACAAAACTGGTTTCAAAGTGAGTTGTTGATGCAAATCAACGCTCAATTACAGGTGATTGCAGCGAACCCGTTAGTATTGGCAGACTTTGAAAGTGCCTTGCACAACCTTGCTCAGCAGGTTCCCGAGGTCTTAAACCAAATCCATAACCTGAAGCTGGCTGTTAACGACTTGGGACAGAGTGTTGATGAAGTTGGGGAATTAATTGCCACTAAGAGCGACATACTCATTGCTCTATCAAGTCAATATGGGGATGATCTGGCGGAGTTGAAGCGGTCGGTAGGGGATATTGCGATTACCCTTCAGCAAAGCACCCCATCCATAGTGCCCCTATCACCTATTGATGCTCAGCCCAGAGAAGGCCCGAACCCATTTATTTATGGGCCAGCGGTGCCGCCCAAACAGTTTTATGGCAGACGACAGGCCATTGCCGATATCAAAAATCGTATTGGTGCGGTTGAACCACAGAGTATCAATGTTGTGGGGCTACGCCGCAATGGCAAAAGCTCCATGCTGCGGTATGTGGAAAAGCGCATTCATGAGTTCTGCCTATTCGAGCAAAAACCCTTAGTGGTGCTACTAGATTTACAAGATCTGCGGTTTCATACTCCGCTCGGCATTGTGGAAGGATTGCGGCGAGGCATTCGAAAACAAACGGGTACTGAGCCTTGGGCCAAAGAAGACAACAACGACGACTTTGAACTCCAAGACGGGTTAGAAGCCCTACGCGACCAAGGCTATCGGCTGATAGTGTTGTTTGATGAGTTTGGGGCGATCGGTAAGCGGCTAGAGCAATTTCAAGACTGGGGAGACGATTGGCGAGCAAAGGCTTCTGCCAGTTTGGTCACCTTGGTTATCGCTAGCCACCGCCCGCTGGGAGAAGTTTACCAAACATTAAATCTGACTTCCCCCTTCGGTAATCTGTTTAGCACCACTATTTTAGGAGCTTTAGAAACAGAGCTGTGGCTGCAGCTGCTGGAGCAAGGTCAGCTATCAGATGCAGAAATAGACTGGGTTGGTACTATTGCAGGAAAGTTGCCATACTACACCCAACTGGCGGCAGCTATGGTATGGCAATACAGTGATTTAGACCAGGCTCAGCTTGCCTTTGAGCAGCAGGCACAACCTAGGCTTGTTGAATTGTGGCATGAGCTAACTGCGGCAGAACAGATGGCCCTCAAACAAGCGATGAGCCCTGCTTTGCCGATGCCCTTTACGGCGGTTATAGAAAACTTAAAGCTGTATGGCCTGCTGAAAGCAGACAACCACATGTTTGGCGAGGGGTTAGCTACCTTTGTAGGTGAACAGTCATGAGGCAATTCTCAAGGGAAACTTGGGAGCTATGGTATTGGGCCATGTTTTGCCCTTCACGGCTGAAAAAGCGTGTAAATGAATGGTCTTCTAAGAAATATAATGGCAAATTTATTAGTATCTTGTTGCGCCCAGTCAATTGGCGGTTTCTTGGGCAATTTTATTGTTTAACTTGCTTATTTAGCTTGCCACTATTTAGTTTGTTAGTGAATACCCAGTTACCACTAGACTGGCTACTACTACCTATCACCCTGATCATTGCCCATGGAACAGCCATTTTGTTTTTGCCAGTTGCTATCCATACACCACTGATTATCGGATTTCTCTACGGAATTGAAACTAAGATTTTTCAGGAAACCATCCAAGCTGGCTGGCTAGAAGCTGAGAAAATATTGCCTTCGGTCAATCAATTGACCACCGGAATAAGCATAGGTATGCTGCTGTTAGGAATAAGCATTACACTTTTGTATGTCCTAGTAAGATGGCAGAACTTAAGTGCGGCTAGGATTGTATTTGTGACAGGCAACTCAGTCTCCACCTTAATTGGAGCATGGATAAGCACACAATCAGCCATATTCACATTTTTCATTAGTCTTTTTGTTGGAATATTTTCAATCTCTTACCGAAACGAAATTAAAACCGATGATGATGTATTCAGCGTTGCAAGTTCCACTATAAGTACTGTTGCAGTTGTTGTTTCACTCATCATTGCTAGCACTGTTTCGATCATCGCTAGCGCCGTTGCTGGCACCGTTGCTGGCACCGTTGCGTTCATCATTGCGGTTACTATTGGATTAGGCGTTGCAAGTATCATTGCGGTAGGCATTTCAGGTATCTTTGCAAACGTCTTTACGGGCACCATTGGGGGAATTGTTGGTGACGTTGTTGCTGGCCTTATTGTGAGTGTTGTTGTAAGCATTGTTATGGGCGTTGTTGCAAGCGTCATTGTAGTTATTAGTAAAACGACAATATTGCCATTTTTAGCCATTACGGCTATTTTGTCATTTAGCTTGTCTTGCAGTCAACTTCGTTGGGTAGGTCTTTACGTTAGCGCCATTTTGGTAGCTTTAGGGTTTGAAAATTTGGGCTGGGATGTGTTGTGGGCGTTGCCTGTAACTTTCAGTTTTTATTACCGCCTGCTGCCCGAATATATTTTATTTACTATAATACCAATGACTCTCAAGCTAAATTTCTTCGGCCACACTCCTATTCAAAGTTTATCACCTCAAGACATTGAGCAAAGGCTGAATCAATTACCTCCATTTAGCAGTGAGATATTATGGCTGCCGCTACCTGGCCATGCTCAATTATTGGCGAGAGTCTTTCAACATAATTGGACCTTTGGGCTATTATCTCTGAAAAAGATGCAGCGATCGGCTCTGCCAGGGCTACCTCAAACAGTTAAAGATGCTTTGCCAGATATTGTCGCCGATCAACTTTTGAAATTTGAAAATATAGGGGAATTTGAATCTCTAGAATCAGAACCAGAACATTTCCACACTCATCCTATTCTACAAACTCTGTTGCCAAGATATTTTGATGTCACCAGTAGCCCAAATCAAATCGATTATCCAATATCTGATGATTTATCTAATATATTTCCACGCATGCAACGCATTGCAGAGGATGTTACATCAGCACTTAAGTCTGAGAACTTGACACTTCGAGAACGAGGATTAGAGCGGGTTCTAGAAAAGCTAAATCTGCTACCTTCTCAGTTGCCAAGCTTAGGGTTACAAGCCAACGATACTAAGCGTTGGCAGCCGGTAATTTCTCGTTGGCATAATTTAATCGAGATAGAACTGTCGAAAAAGCAGAAGCTATCCCGTGGAGAACTACGTAACCCCTTTCAATATGGCAACCCCCTGCAACGAAGCCAGGTTAACCTTTTTAAGGGGCGGCAAGCCTTTGCCGACAACATAGTGCGGCTTTTGCTGGATCACAATCGTCCTACCATTGTGCTGCACGGCCCACGCCGTTGTGGAAAAACTTCTTTCTTAAATAATCTGCCCCGCCTTTTGCCCTCAGACTGGGTGCCCATTTATGTAGACATGCAAAGTGCCGCTGCTACCGCAGATGAAATTAGTTTTCTCCGTACTCTAGCCCGCTCTATCCGACGCGATGGCCGCAGCCAAGGTATCCAAATTCTGAATGAGCCCGATCGCGACAGCCTTCAAGCCGCACCCTACGACACATTTGAAACCTGGTTAGAAGCAGTGCTGACGGAGCTGGGTCCTCGCCAGCTATTGCTCAACCTCGATGAGTTTGAGAAAATTGGCGCTGCTATTTATCAGGGGAAACTTAGTCTAACTCTGTTCGATGAATTGCGCAGCCTAATTCAGCACTGGCCTCAGCTTGGCTTTGTGTTTTCTGGTGTGCAAACTCTAGAAGAAATTGGCCCCAACTGGAGCAGCTACTTCATTAGTGTTGTGCCCATCGAAATGCTTTACCTAAATCCACACGAAGCTCAGGAGTTACTTACCGGTCCTGAGCCAGATTTTGCCCTGACCTATGTGCCTGGATTGGTAGATGAAATCTTACAGCTTACACAGTGTCACCCCAACCTACTTCAGCTGATTGGGGCGGCTTTGGTTACGGAAGCTAACGAACGACAAACCAGCACCGCCACCACCGCGATGCTAGAAGCGGCTATTCCTCGTGCGTTTACCTTGGGCACATCTTACTTCACTAATATTTGGGATGAATTTACCGGTACCCTAAATAACTTCAACGAAATTCGCGCCGGTCAAACAATTCTCAAAGCCCTGGCTGAGGGTCAATCACTACCCTCAAACCCAAACCCAACGGCAAGGGCAGCGCTCCGTCGCATGGTGCGCTATCACGTCCTCAAAGTAGAAGGCGGTCACTACGATTTTGAAATTCCCTTAATTAAGCGCTGGGTGCAAGAACGGGCCATTATTGATGAATAGCTGTGTTTGTGTGCCCAAGCACCAGCGTGGGCACGAGATGGATGGGTTTTTGTTAGCTCAGATGCCGATCGCGCCTCAGCAGACTAAACACCTCGCCTTGGGCTGGGGTAATCAAAATCCCCGATCGCGGTATTGCAATCAACTGGCTCCAGGTCATTTGGTCGGCATAGTTCAGCACATGCAGCTGGTGGATGGTGGCTCGCACCCCCTCCGGCGAGCCAATTACCAGATGGCGCAATCGCTCGCGCCCTTGCGGCACTTCCGGATTCGCCAGCAGCAGCGGATTGGTCGCCTCCCGGTTCTGGGCAGACGACACCAAATATGGCAAACACAACATAGTTCAGGGATTCCTTACTAACGATGGGTAGGAATCCCAAAAACTTGGCCGCCCCAGACATGTGCAGTTCAAGGCGGCCAGGTAAAATCACCTTAGCCTCCGAGACAGCAGTACCTGTCGACGGGGTTAGCCGCTGGTTGGTGGTACCAACACCTTCCAGTGGCGCTTGACCAAATTTTTGGGACTTTCAGACTGCACGCACACAGCCTTAGCGAAGTAATTTAGTATATTCGCGCACCGGACGCAAGTAAGAATTGTTACCGTTGGCAAAACCCCTGCGTTTAGAAACCGGGTTTCTTTGCCTGGTTGCATTTAACCCCTGCACACCCCCAAGAAACCCGGTTTCTGGCCTCCTACCCTTACTTTCGCCATTGGTAAGGACTATCCGCAACGCCAAAACCCTCATTGGTCTTTGTAAAACCTTCCTTCGCCCCCGTGAAACCTTTATCTCACCCGCTGAAAGATTGGTTTGATCGCTCGGTAGAAGCTTCAGCCTGCTCAAACCTTTCCTTCGCCCACCCAAACGGTTCCTCCACCCGCGCAGATCATCCCTTCGACCTCACGTAGGCTTCCACCACCACCACAGATCATTCCTCCACCCCCGCAAACCCTTCCCTCACGGGCGCGAATCTTCCTCCAGACCCGCGAATCCTTCCTCCATACCAGTAAACCCTTCCTCAAAACCCGCAAATGATTCTGCCATCAATGCAAAACGCTGTTCTCATAGAGCAGAATCTTGTATTTGGGCCGCAGATAATTCTGCCATCAATCTAAAACACCCTGAACCCTCAGCAAACTCAATGGTGCAGCACACCCATCAACCATTCGCCTGCGACATCCTTTTCTCCACGCTGCCCGATTCATCTTTTCTTCATCAAAACCCATCTTCTCGGGTCACAATCTTGCCAATTGCCCCGAGTTTAAGACGTTTCTACCGGGCAATCTGCCCTTAGGCGAGACAATCAGATGCCAACCCCTGCCATCGTCTCGGTTTACCCATTGCTGTAATTCAATACGCGTACCCAGGTCATCGCCCCAGACCTGCGGCTGCTTTGCATGCAACCCAAATTAACCCACTTATCCACCCCTATTCAGGGCGTATCTATCATGAACACCGTTGACTTTTCCCGTCGCATTCCGGCCAAAACTATTGAGGCCGATATTAATTCCTTCCACAGCATGAACTTCATCAAAACCTATGTCCCCGTTCGCAGTGAAGCCACCCCCGAAGCGCTTAAAACGGGTTACGAAACCATGCGGGCCAAGCAGCAACAAGAAACCGAACTCTTGGCCGCGATCAAAGCCGCCTCCGATGCAGCCCGCATGGCCGAGGTCGAGTTTCACGACATGGTAATGGCGATGAAAGAAACCGTGCGCGGCCAGTATGGCCCCAACAGCGACGAAGCCCAAGCAGTCGGCTACAAGAAAAAGTCTGAATACAAGCGCCCCCGCCGCACCCCCAAAGCCAACGCGTCCTAAACCATCCTCAAAACCCAATTTTTAAGGCTCGTGAGCACAGCTTACGGGCCTTTTTTCATGGCACTACAACGCACAAGCGCTGGCCTCTGGCTTTCCCGCATCCAAAGTGTGCAACACCCGTTCTCTGGATCGCAAACACTCATCTACACCATCTACCCACCCTCAACCTTTCCAGTTCAATAATTCAGAATTTGATTGAGAACCTTTTGTTTCAATCTGTTGACTTCTGCATCGGCTAAGCTGCGCGGACGGGGCAAATTAATTGGCACATCCAGCTCAATGCGGCCCTCTTGAATGACAATGACGCGATCGCCCAGCACCACCGCTTCTTCAACATCATGGGTCACTAGCAACGCGGTAAACTGCTGCTCTTGCCAAAGTGTTTCGATCAAGCGCTGCATGTCCAGACGGGTCAGGGCATCGAGTGCCCCTAGGGGTTCATCGAGCAGCAGCAGGTGCGGTTGGGTAACCAGCGCCCGAGCCAGGGCCACCCGCTGTTTTTGCCCCCCCGATAGTACCGTCGTCCAATCGTTGGCACGGCTGTCTAGCCCCACCTGCTGCAAGGCCCAGTGGCTGCGGGGGCGGGCCTGTTCTTTGAGACCCAGGGCGACATTCTCAATCACCTTGCGCCAGGGCAGCAACCGCGAGTCTTGAAACATCACCCGCGCTTTAGCGTTTAGCCCGTTCAGGCGCTGACCATCAAGGACAATTTCTCCACGGGTCGGTGTTTCTAGCCCCGCCAGCAGGCGAAGCAAAGTGCTTTTGCCGCAGCCGCTTTTACCCACCACAGCTACAAACTCGCCAGGAAAAATTTCGAGACTAAAATCATTGAGCACGGTCAGATCACCAAAGGCTTTGGTGACACCGTTTAGCCAAACGTGAGTGCTGATGGCATTGGTGGACTGGGTTGGTGTGTAGGAGGTGTAGGTCATGGTAGGGGGTTAGGGGGTAGGAGGGAGGAGGTAGGGGGTGGATGGGTAAGGGGTAGGGGGTAGGGGGTTAGGCAAGCAACCAGCTTATTCACTCCTCACCCCCTACTCCCCACTCCCCACGCCTCACTCCCCACCCAATCACTTCAGCTTTTGACTCGGGTGCCACGCGATCGTGACCTTCTCTAGCCAGCGGACGGCGGAGTCGGCGAGTTTACCGAGGAGGGCGTAGAGCAAGATAGCCACAACGACGACATCGGTTTGCATAAACTCGCGGGCGTTCATGGCCATATAGCCAATGCCGGAGCTGGCGGCGATGGTTTCGGCCACAATTAGCGTCAGCCACATGTTGCCTAGGGCGTAGCGCAGGCCAACTAAAATGCTGGGCAGAGCACCGGGTAAAATCACCTGAGAAAAGAGCTGGCGGCGACCAAGACCGTAGACCCGCCCCATTTCTATCAGCCCTGGGTCGATCGCACGAATGCCGTAAAAGGTGTTGACGTAGATGGGGAAGAGAACGCCTAGGGCAACCAAAAAGATTCGCGCCTCATCGCCGATGCCAAACCAGAGAATGACCAGGGGAATCATGGCCAGGTGAGGGATGTTGCGAATCATTTGAATGGAGCTATCGGCCAAGAGTTCGGCAGGGCGAGAGACGCCGTTGAGCACACCAAAAAATAGCCCAATGCTGCCGCCGATGAGAAACCCCACCACAGCCCGCCAGGTGCTGATAGTCACATGCTTAAACAGTTCGCCGCTTAGAGTAAGGCGAATAGCAGCCTGCACCACATCGGTAGGAGCCGGTAAGATGCGGCTGTTGATAACACCAACCTGGGCGAGAATTTGCCACAGCAGAATTAAGCCAGCCGGGACGACCCAGGGAATGACGCGATCCCAGGGGAGGGAGGAGAGGCGGGAGGGGGAATGGCGTAGGGTCGTGGTCATGGTGGATGGGTGGGGAGTGTGAGGGTAGGAGGTATGAGGGTAAGGTGGTGGATGGATCGCGAGGGGTAAATGGATAAATTAGGAATGGGTGGATAATTACCGCGCAATGTCTACTTTCCACCCCCTTACTCCCTACCCCCCACTCCCTACCCCTCCTAATTTCACCAAATCGGGCACCGCAGGCGAAAGATCTAACTCCCCAATCAACTGCTCTTTCAACCGCTGAAACTCCAGGCTGCTGCGCCGCCGGGGGCGGGGCAGGTCAATCCTGAGTTCGCGGTGAATGCGGCCGGGGTGGGGGCGCAGAACGATGATGCGATCGCTCAGCACCAGCGCCTCTTCGACATCGTGGGTGACCAGCAGCAGGGTGGGGTAGTCGCCTTCCCAAATTTCCAGCAGGTGGTCTTGCAGCTGGGTGCGGGTAAAGGCATCGAGGGCGCTAAAGGGTTCATCGAGCAGCAGAATATCGGGTTGGGTAACCAGGGCACGGGCGATCGCCACCCTCTGGGCCATGCCCCCCGACAGCTGACGGGGCAGCGCCTCAGCAAAATTTGATAAATGCACCTTGCGCAGCACCGCCTCAGTGCGCTCCTGACGGTCTAAACGGGACAAATGGCTAAGGCCAAACTGAATATTTTCCGCCACCCGCAGCCAAGGCATCAGCCGCGCCTCCTGAAAGATCAGCCCCACTTTGGGGTGGGGGCCAGTAATTGGCTCACCATCAATGCTGACCTCCCCCAATGTAGGAAAATCTAGCCCCGCCACAATTCTCAGCAGCGTACTTTTGCCGCAGCCGCTGGTACCCACCAAGCTGACAATTTCTCCTGGCCGGATGCTGAGGTTAATCCCTTCTAAAGCGAGAAAGCCGTTGTCAAATTGTTTGTGAACGTTCTTGATGTGAAGCATTGGGGAGTTGGGAGTGGATGGGTGGGGAGTAGGGGGTGGGGAGTAGGGGGTGGGGGGTGGGGGAATTATGGGTGGGATGAGTGTGTTGGGTAAGGGGAATGACGAAAGGGGTTGTTAGGGCTTATCGGGATTTGGAGGTTTATCAGGGAGCGTTTGCAGCAGCGATGGAGATCTTTGAGCTAACCAAAAGGTTTCCGGTAGAAGAGCGGTACTCCTTGACGGATCAAATTCGCAGATCATCGCGATCGGTCTGTGCAAATTTGGGTGAAGCATGGCGAAAACGGAGGTATAAGGCTGCGTTTATCGGAAAACTCAGTGATTGCCAGGTAGAGGCTACAGAAACTCAAATTTGGTTAGAGTTTTCAGTCAAGTGCCAATATCTCGATGCTGATTCAGCTAGAGATCTCTACCGCCGCTACGACCAAGTCCTAGGCCAACTCACCACAATGATCAAAGACGCCTCCAACTGGACAAACCCATAACTTCACTCCCTACCCCCCACTCCCTACCCGGCACCGTAAGAATCCTGCCAGTACAACAGCCGCTTACTGATCACCGCCAGTCCTGAATCGGTCAGTTTTCCTAACAGCGCAAACAGCACAATGCTGGCAATAATGATGGCCGGGCGTCCGGTGGTTTGACCGTCGATTAGCAAGTAGCCCAGCCCTTGGCTGGCCCCCATCAGTTCCGCCGCCACCACAAACATCCAGCCCAGCCCCAGCCCATTGCGGAGACCGACTAGGTAAGCCGGTAACGTAGCTGGGAAGAAGACTCGTCGCACAAGCTGGAGCTGGCTGAGGCGGTAAATTTGGCCTACTTCTACCAATTTGCGATCGACCCCTTGCACGCCGCTCATCAGATTGAGGTAGACCGGGAAGAACACTCCCACCGCAATCAGCGAAATCTTTGAGCTTTCGTATATACCCAGCCAGAGAATAAATAGCGGCACCCAGGCGATGGATGGAATATTCCGCAGGGCTTGCAGCAGCGGGTCGAGGTAGGCATGGGCTACACGAGAGTAGCCTGTCAGCGCCCCCAGCACCGTGGCCACCAGGGTGCCAATGCCAAACCCCACAATCACCCGATAGAGAGTAATGCCCACATGGCGAAACAGTGCGCCACTGCGGGCCAGGTCAACGACAGTCTGCAACACCGTTGTTGGAGCAGGCAACAGGTTAGGGGCTACTATCCCCAGGCGAGAGACCAGCTCCCACAGCAGCACTAGCGCAATGGGAAGCAGCCAGCCCTGGAGGGGGCGGGGGATGGTGAGCTTTTGACGAGATGGGCGGCGGGGGAGGGAGAGGGAGGACATGGGGGTGGGGAGTGGGGGGTAGGGAGTGGAGAGTGAGGAGTAGGAGTGGGGAGTGGGGAGTGGGGAGTGGGCGATCAGTGACGCCCTGCCCCCTACCCCCTACCCCCTACCCCCTACCCTCTCTACCGAATCGCCACTTTCTCAATGAATTGCGGATCGACCAGGGAATCCACCACGGCATTCACATCGGTGTCAGCAGGCACCACGCCGCTTTTCTTCAGCACGTCTCCGGCGGCGATGATGGTGTCTTTGTGGACGGTGCCAATCACCGAGTTCGACAAGTCGGTGCGCTCCAGCTGTTTGGCGGCCACCTTTTGATCTAGACCAGCGGCGTTGGCTAAAACGGTCTGCAACTCGGCGGGGTTCTCCAGCGACCACTGACGGGCTTTTTCGTAGGCGGCGAGCACCCGCTCAACGTAGTCAGGGTGGGTAGTGGCAAATTCTTCGCGCACGTTGAGAAAGCCGTAGGTGTTGAGTTCGGGGTTGCGGAAAAATAGCTTGGAGCCCTGCTCTAGCTCGGTTTTGGCCATGTGGGGGTCGAGGCCAGCCCAGGCATCGACATCGCCGCGCTCTAGGGCGGTGCGACCATCGGCGTGCTGAAGCTGCACAACCTCCAGGTCGCCTTCTGAGAGGCCAACCTGGTCGAGGGCGCGCAGTAAAAAGATGTGGGGGTCGGTGCCCTTAGTGGCGGCGACCTTCTTGCCTTTTAGATCTTCAACGTTGCTGATGCCCGTATCGGGGCGGGTAACCAGGGCCGTCCACTCGGGTTTGGAGTAGATGTAGACCGACTTAATTGGGTTACCGTTAGCTTTGCCCAGCAGAGCCGCAGCCCCAGCGGTCGAGCCAAAGTCGATGCTGCGGCTGTTGAGCAGCTCTAGGGCTTTGTTGCTGCCCTGGCTCTGCACCCATTCAACCTTGACGTTGTCCTCGGCGAGGTCTTCTTCGAGCCAGCCTTTTTCTTTGAGTACCAGGCTCACGGGGTTGTAGTAGGCAAAGTCTACCCGCACCGCGCTGGGTGGGGCAGCGGTGGTACTACCTGGCCCAGAGGGCTGGGCACAGCTATGCAGAACTACTACCGAAAAGGTAGCCAAAAGGGCAAATAAACCCCGTTGCCAGAAGCGCCTGCGACCCAGATTAAACGGGGTAATCTGCGCCAGGGAGGGAAGTCGAAAGTTAAAAGGGCGATTCATAGCTAGAGCAATCTTGGGTTAAAGAAATGGGCTGAGATTGAGGATTGTTGACTTGGGTGGGCGCTGGCTCACTTTATGGAATAGCAGCAGGGCGCAAGATTTATAAAGAAGCCGGGGGAGTAGCAATGGCATCAGCCCATCCCCCAGCAGCGCTAAACGAGAGGAGAAAACGCCGGGTAGAGAAAGAAGCACAAAGGCAAAGCCCGGCAAGCTTGAAATCGGTGAGGACCGGGGCAGAGCCCGGATGGCTAGCGAAAGAGCTGGTCGTATTCGGGGCCGACTTTCCAGCCGAAGGCTTTGGTCAGGCGGTTAGAGAGGCCAAATTGGGTGGCGATTTCGGCGGCTTCGAGAATGGCGCGATCGCTCAACCCGACCGCCCTCAACGGCTCGAGATCGTCGGAAGCCAGGTCGTGGTTGAGCTGGCTGATCTGCACAGCAAAGTCGGCGAGGGCTTTTTCTCGCGGGGTTAGGTCTAGGCTGGCGCGATCGCTTACCAAATCATCCGCAAAGGCCGCATCGCCCGTAACCTCTCGCAGCGCCGCCTGGTGGGTGGTGACGCAGGAGGTGCAGTGGTTGGTGGCAGAAGACACTACGGCGATGATCTCCCGCTCTTTGGCCGAGAGTTCGCCTTCGCCATACATCAGCTCTTTGTAGTAGTTAAACCACAGCCGCAGGTGGTCAGGAATCAGCGAAAAGCCCTTGAAGTAGGGGTGCACTAGACCGAGCTTCTGGCGCTGATCGGCAAAGATGGATTGAATATCCTCTGGCAGGGTGGCTTCGTCGGGGACGTGCAGCCAGGAGGGGGAGGGGTGGGGAGTGAGAGATGTCAGGGTTTGGGTCATCGGTTTGGTGTTTGAATTGGTTAGAGGGCAGAGTCTTAGACGTGAAGCCGAAACTCCGATTTGCGGAGGTATTTAATTGAGGTGAGTCAACGCCGAACAGAAACCGTTAGGGCTAGAGCCATGGAGGACTTGAGGCCAGAAGGTTGCGCTGTTGCCGATAAACACCTTAGAAACCGCTACTTCCAGGAGAATGAGGCTCAAAAAGCAGAGCAGCCCCAGCAGGGTGGGCAGGGTGACGATGAAAAGGTTGCGGGCATCGTTGTCGGCTCTGGGGGGAGCCTTGAGCAAGCTAGAACTTGTCATGGCGAGGTCTTTGGGTAGAGAGATTGAAAGAACAGAAGGGGTAAACACCACCGGGGGGCTGGTGGGCGGTGCCCACCCTACGGGAGGCTAGGAATATTGGGTGGGGGTGGGGTAAATGCCGTTAAGGAACCAGTTGCCGACATCGCGCAGTTTGTAGTCGGCGGGGTCGTGGAGGGTGAAGGTGCGCAGGTCGCGCCAGTAGCGATCGAACCCATAGGATGTGGCGGTAGCCCGGCTGCCCGTGACCTCAAAAATGCGGTTGGCAATGTCAATGCCCACGCGGGTGGAAAACGCTTTGATGGCCGAGACCTGCACAGCCACTTCGCCCCGTTCCTCGTGGGTGAGGGCGTCGCCCTTTTCCCAAGCGGTCTGCACTTGATCGGCGACTTTGTCGGCCAGGTGGTTGGCGGCCTGAAGCTCCGTCCACAGCTCGCCGTAGTGGCGCAGAATGTAGGGCTCGGTGGTGATGCCGCTGACCCCGGAATCAAACCAGGGGCGAGTTTTCTCTTGGGTATACTGACGGGCGGCCTCTAGGGCTCCGGCGGCCAGACCCAGGTAAACGTAGACTTTGCCCACCTGGGCCACGGGGCCGGGCAGCGTAGCAAAGGCGGCTTCAGGATCAGGCGCGGGGCCGTAGATGTCGTCGGCCTCGACCCAGACGTTGTCAAAGCTAAGGCTGTTGCTGGCAGTGCGCCGCTGGCCGACGTTGTCCCAATCGTCGTGGATGGTGACACCGGGGCGATCGCTCGGAATCGCCAAAAACAGCGGCAGCTCAACGCCCTCCTGCACCGCCGAAAACACCCAGCGATCGGCAGCGGGAATGCCGGTGCCAAAGCCCTTCTGGCCATTTAGCCGAAAGCCGTGGCCATCGGGGCTGAGCTTGAGGCGATCGTCGCGGGTGTTGATGGCGTTACCCCAAAACCACTGATGCTGGGCGGTGCCACGATAGTCGCGCTCTTTTTGCGCCACGCTACCGATGGAGTGAGCCAGGGTGACCAGACCCACATGGTTGCCGTAGAGCTGCCCAATGGAACCATCGGCCTTGGCCAGTTCTCTAATCACCTGGTACACCGTGACCAGGTCAGCCCCGGCCCCGCCGTACTCAGCAGGAATCACCAGGGAGAGCAGGCCGGTGTCGCGCAGGCGGGAGACTTCGTAGGTGGGAATGCCAGCGGTGCGATCGCGCTCTACGGCATTGGCCGCTAGCTCCTGAGACAGGGACTTTGCGGTAGCGAGAATGGTGGATGTGTCGAGACGTTCGAGGACGGGCATAGGGGGTAGGGGGTAGGGGGTAGGGGGTAGGGGGTAGGGGGTAGGGGGTAGGGGGTAGGGGGTAGGGGGTAGGGGGTAGGGGGTTTGAATTTCGGCTATGAGTCGCAGGGTTAAGCTTCACACCCCACTCCCCACTCCCCACCCCTCACCTAACTCGCTGGGGCAGGCACCTTCTCGTTGGCCATAATTTCGCCAAGCGGGCTGACGTAGCGGCTGGGGGCTGCCGTGGGCAGGTTCTCTAGGGGTAGTTTGGGGAAGACCAGTTCGGCGAAGCGGTAGGCTTCTTCGAGGTGGGGGTAGCCGGAGAAGATGAAGGTGTCAATGCCGAGATCAATGTATTCCTGCATGCGCTGGGCGACGGTGTCGGGGTCGCCGACGAGGGCGGTACCGGCACCGCCGCGCACTAGGCCGACGCCTGCCCAGAGGTTGGGGCTGATTTCGAGGCGATCGCGGTTGCCGCCGCCGTGGAGGGCGACCATACGGCGCTGGCCTTCGGAGTCGGCGTTGGCTAGGGCCTTTTGGGCGGCGGCGATGGTGTCGTCATCCAGGTATCGGATCAGATCGTTGGCGGCATCCCAGGCTTGGGCAGTAGTTTCTCGCACGATGACGTGCAGGCGAATGCCAAAGCGCAAGGTGCGACCGTGGGCGGCGGCTAATTGGCGCACCTCGGCGATTTTTTCGGCCACCTGGGCGGGGGGTTCGCCCCAGGTGAGGTAGAGATCTACATGCTTGGCGGCGATCTCTTTGGCGATCGCCGAGGAACCCCCGAAATACAGCGGCGGGTAAGGAGCTTGCACGGGCGGAAACAGCAGCTTTGCGCCTTTCACCGTCAGGTGCTGGCCTTCAAAATCCACCACCTGCTGCTGCATGACGCCGCGCCAGACTTCGAGAAATTCGTCGGTGAGTTCGTAGCGCTGTTGCTTGTCGAGGTGCAGGCCGTCGCCTGCCAGTTCGTAGGGGTCGCCGCCCGTGACGACGTTGACCAGCAAGCGGCCATTGGAGATGCGATCGAAGGTCGCCGCCATGCGAGCGGCCATACCAGGGGACGAAATGCCGGGGCGAATTGCTACCAAAAACTTCATCCGTTTGGTAACCGCAATCAGCGAGGCAGCGGTGATCCAGGCGTCTTCGCAAGATTTGCCCGTGGGCAGCAGCGCCCCAGCGTAGCCGAGCTGGTCGATCGCCCCGGCTAGCTGCTGCAAATATTGGGCGGTGATGGCGCGACCGCCGTAGGCCGTACCCAAGTAGCGCCCGTCGCCATGGGTGGGAATAAACCAGTGAATGTCGAGGCTCATAATATTGAAGACCGAAAAGGAACGAATAGAAAAGGCGCGGGAGGTGGAGTCAGAAGCGCACTCTGCAGTTTCGAGAGCATTGGCCCTCCTGCGCCAAGCTTGGAGAGGAATCTAGCCGTTCCAGACCACGGTAGACACATCAATTTCTTTAGGAATCAGCTGGAGCTTAAAGAAGGTGTCGGCAATGTCTTGCTGGTAGGCCACCACCTCATCGGAGATGGACTGAATGCCGTAGCCCCGCCGACTTTCCACCAGCTCTAGCACGTCGGTCGGAATGCCCAGCTCGTTCGACAGAAACTTAGAGACTTCTGCGGGGTTTTCTTTGGCAAAGGTACTGATGGTTTCGGCCTCTTCTAAAACCGCCTTGAGCACGTCGGGCTGATTGTCTGCAAAAGACTGGGTCGAGAGATAAAAACCGCGATTGCGGGCGATGCCTTTGCCGTCGCGCAAAATTTTGGCCCCCAGCTGCTTTTCTGCCGCCCCCTGGAAGGGATCCCAAATCACCCAGGCATCGACGCTCTTTTGCTCAAAGGCCGAGCGGGCATCGCCGGGGGGCAGGTAGGCGGTTTCCACGTCGCTGTACTGTAAACCCGCTTCTTCTAAGGCTTTGACCAGCAGGTAGTGGACGTTGGAACCTTTGTTGAGGGCCACTTTCTTGCCCTTTAGCTCAGCCACCGTTTGAATCGGCGAATCTTCTTGCACCAAGATGGCTTCGGCGAGGGAGCCCACGTCTTCCCAGGCGACATAAACCAGCGGAGCGTCAGCGGCCTGGGCAAAAATCGGCGGGGTTTCGCCGGTATAGCCAATGTCAATGCTGCCGACGTTGAGCGCCTCTAGCATTTGGGGGCCAGCGGCAAACTCGTTAAAGGTGATGGGGAACCCCTCAGCCTCGAACCGTTTTTCTAGAAGTTTTTGGTTCTTGAGCAGGTTCAGCACCGTGGATGACTTTTGGTAGCCCACCCGCAGCTGTTTGGTGGCGGCGGTACCGGGGGCTGGGGCACTGGCTTTGGTTGACCCGGTTTCGGCCTGGGGTGTAGATTCGCCGCTGCAAGCTCCCACCGCACCAGCCAGGGCCACACCGCCTAAGAACATGCCGCCCTGACGCAGAAATCGGCGACGGGAGGCCAACCCTCGTAACGCCGAAGTTTGGGCCTGGCTATGGGAGTGGTTATAGCGAGAAACCAGCTGCAAAGATTTTTCAAACTCCGTCTTTTCAAAATTCATGAATGGGCTCAACTTTGGTGAATGGCAATGGGAGTGAGGAGAGGAGGGGAAGCGGGTCGCTCTAGCTGGGCTGCGAGAACCTAGCTGGGGGTCCAGATCACGTCTTGGACGCGCACGGCTTTGGGAATCAGCTCTAGCTTGTAGAACACATCAGCGATCAGCTGCTGCTCGGCGATCGCCTCGGGCGGCACAGGGTCAAAGCTGTAGCTGCGCCGTCGAGTAACCACGTCCAAAATCTCAGGCTCTAAGCCCGTGATCGGGGCCAGGACTTCAACGACTTCGGCAGGATTGTTGTCTGCCCACTGGGCGACCTCGGCAGTTTCTTCGAGCAGAGCCACCAATAGGGCTTCGTTGTCGGCCACAAACGCCTTCGACGCCAAGAAAAACTCTCGATTGGGGGCTAACCCCTCGTTGGTGGTGAGGGTTTTGGCACTGAGCTGCTTTTCTGCGGCGGCGTAGAAAGGATCCCAAATGGCCCAGGCATCGATGTTGTTTTGCTCAAAAGCAGCGCGGGCATCGGCGGGCGATAGGTTGGCTGACTCCACATCGTCTAGGGTGAGCCCGGCACTCTCTAACGCCTGCACAAAAAAGAAGTGGGCGCTAGAGCCCCGCTGATAGGCCACGGTCTTGCCCTTGAGATCTGCGATCGCCTGCAAGGGCGAGTTAGCCGGGGCAATGATGGCGGAGCTTTTGGGTCGCAGCGCCCCACTGCCCACGTAGACAAAGGGGGTATCTGCCGCCTGGGCAAAAATTGGCGGCGCATCCCCGGTGCGGCCAATGTCGATACTGCCCACGTTGAGGGCTTCCAGCAGCGGCGGCCCCGACTGAAACTCAATCCATTCCACGCGGGTGCCAAAGGTTTTGAGCCGTTCTTCTAGCCCGCCCCGCGCCTTGATCAAAATGAATGGATCAAACTTTTGATGGCCAATGCGCAGTACGGTGGCCTTGGCCTGGGTGGCGGCGGGCTGAGGCTCAATGCTGGTAGTGGTGTCGCGGCTACAGGCGGTAGCCACGGTGCTGATTCCAAAGCCGCCAGCAAAGAGGTACGCCAGCGATTTCAGCGATTGCCGCCGGGTCAGGCTCCAGGATTTAGAAGGATAGGGTTTTGCGGCCATAGCGGCGTCTCTGCGAGGTTGCCATCAAACACCGGCAGTTCTATCGATTTACCGGTGTTTGATGGCGCAGTATGGCACGCAGACTATTTGAAGTTCAAGTAAACCCAGTTACAATTTCAATTTATTTGCAATCCAAGCTTTCGAAGGTATTCAACGGCACTCTGCCGTAGGCGAACCGACAGATTCGCTAGGATCGGCGTCTCGCTCTGGAACAGAGTCAGCTTAGACGGTGGTGGCGAGGGGCAAGCCGTCTTGAAATACCAACAGTTCGCCGGGGTGGATGGGCGTCCAGGCTTCGTTATCGGTGAGGGATGTGGTGGCGATGACGGCGACGCGATCGCTCTGTGTAGTCAGCTCTTGAAAATCGACCGTCAGGTCTTCGTCGATCAGGTGGGCGGCGGCAAAAGGAGCCTGCCGCACGAGGTAGCAGAGCTTGGTGGAGCAGTGGGCAAAAAAATGTTCGCCGTCGGATAGGAGGTAGTTGAAGATGCCGTGGGATGCGATCGCGGCGGTGATCTCTCGCAGTGCCAGGTACAGATCTTGGATGGGCGGCTTGCGATCGGGAAACCGCTGGCGAATGGTATTGAGGATCAGGCAAAAGGCCCGCTCACTGTCGGTTTGGCCCACGGGGCGGTAGATGCCCTCGGGGTCGGTCTCTAGGGTGGGCACGTCGCCATTGTGGGCAAACACCCAGTAGCGCCCCCACAGCTCGCGCTTGAAGGGGTGGCAGTTTTCTAGCCCTACTGGCCCTACTGTGGCCTTGCGAATGTGGGCGATCACGTTCATTGATTTGATCGGGTACTGGCGCACCAGGGCCGCCACGGGGGAAGTGCTGGAGGGGCTGTCATCGAGAAAGACCCGGCAGCCTAGCCCTTCAAAAAAGGCAATGCCCCAGCCGTCTTTGTGATCGTCGGTTTTGCCGCCTCGCGCACAAAAGCCCTCAAAGGAGAAGCAAATATCCGTCGGCACGTTGCAGTTCATCCCCAGGAGTTGACACATGATGAGTTATTTTTAGTGGCGATCAATTGGGGGCGATATTCTGCCACAGATCAGCAGAAACAAATCTCGACAAATGGCCTACATTTGTAGTTGAAATTATCACATCTGAAACGCCCAAGGTCATAGCTTGAGCGATCAAAATCATGTCGCCATCAATTGTCTTATCTCCGGCAGTGGGCTGCCCCTGTTGTCGAGCCTGTGCCCAGAGTTGTGCTGCTCTATGCATTGCGGCAGTCGTAATTGGCAAATATTCAATCAACTGAGATAGCCCATTCAACCGAGCGAGCCCTTTCGTTTTGTTCGCTCGCAACAACTCACGACGAACCTCGTAATCTACAATTTCTGGGACGACTACGCGATTACTAGCCTTGATTTGCTCCTGAAGCCACTGATTGCAATCAATACCTTGGGCAGAAAGCTTTGGGTTGGTGATCAGCCCAATTGGGCCTGTATCCAATACGATGACCCGACTTACCATGTAATCCCTTGCATCTCAAGCGGAAACAGCTTGCGATCGGACAATCGATCCTCATCAAGGACTTCGATTAAATACCGGCCCGTAGCCTTTTGGTCTTCAGCGTCCTCATCATCAACCCACGACTGAAGCATATCAATAGCTTCAGATTGTTTTTGCTGAAGCTGAAGTGATGTCGTCAAAAGCTCTAGGGTTATAGCCTCAACCGACAGCCCTTGCTGCTCCGCTACCTGCAGAAGATACTGCTCTAATTCTGGGGGAAGTTCAAGGGTTAGGGTCATAGATAGTGCCTTGATTTTGAGGTCTGAAGCCTTGCCCAAACTGCCTGTATTCCTGGTTTAGGTATCTGCGAAGCAAGTCGAGCAATTAGGGTATTGCTAACACTATCCTAAGCCATCTACTTCAGCGGCCACCAGGAGACCTTATCGCGGGTGGCTCCGTAGACTTCTTTGAGCCCCTCGGGGTCGATCATCTCCACCAGGTCATTGGCCGACTCGGCTAGTTTGTCGGTCTTGATGTTAGCCCACTTTGGTTAGCCCCTTCAGCACCTGCTCCACGGTGCGGTGGTTGAGTTGGCAGGCGCGGGCAATCAGGTCGATGGGCAGGTCAAAGACATATTCGAGTTTGCTGCCCTGGGGCTTGCGCTCTTGGAAGATCAGCCCTCGCAGTACTGCGGCCACCGCCTGGGGTGGGTAGGTGCTGCAATTGAGCAGATGATACTGACAGGTAAAGGGCTAAGGGATGGGGAGTAGGATGTGCATGGGTGAGGGGTTCGAGTTTTTTATGCACTAGAAACTTAAAGCTCAGCCATCACTCTCTAATCTCCAAACGTCCCATTCAACCCCTGAGCAATCGGATCAAAAATTCCCTGGAGAAGGGAATCAGAATCTAGCCCTTTTTCCCCCGCTGTGCTCAAGCTAGGGTCGATGGGCACCTGCCCCCACAGGGGAACCGAGAGTTCAGCGGCGATCTGGGTGCCGCCGCCGCTGCCGAAAATCGGGGTGCGGGTGTCGCAGCAGGGGCACGCCAGGTAGCTCATGTTTTCGATTAGCCCCAGCACGGGCACCCCCACCTGGTGAAACATGTGGATGCTGCGGCGCAGGTCGGCTAGGGCGATCGCATGGGGAGTGGTCACCATGATCACGCCGCAGATGGGGCTTTCTTGCACCAGGGTGATTTGGGCATCGCCAGTGCCGGGGGGTAGGTCAACCAGCAGGTAGTCCAACTCGCCCCAGGCCACCTGCTGAATAAACTGGGTGAGAATTTTGTGCAGCACTGGCCCCCGCCAGGCCAGGGGGTGATCGGGTTCGGCCAGCAGCCCCACGGACATAAGTTTGATGCCGTGGACTTCTAGGGGCACAAACCGCTGTCCATTTGGGGTTTCAACCACCTCGACCTGGGCCTGCCCCAGCCCCAGCAGTTGGGGCACATTGGGGCCATAGATATCGGCATCGAGCAGGCCGACCTTGGCTCCGGTGCGGGTAAGGGCGATCGCCAACTGCACCGCCGTGGTCGATTTACCGACGCCGCCTTTGCCGCTGGCGATCGCCAAGGTCGTGCGCACGCCGGGGATGGTGCAAACCTGCACGTAGACTTTTTTGACCCAGGGCAGTTCTGAAAGACTCTGCTGCACCTGATGTTCCAATACGAGTTGATGGGCACCGACGTACAGGCGCAGGTACACGTAGTCGCCTACCACCCGCAGGTTGCGCACCATACCTAGGCTGACCAGGTCGTTGCCCAAGGTGGGTGCTTGCAGGTGTTTGAGCTGGTTGGTGACCTCGGCTTTGCGGGCTGCTTCCTCCGGGCTGGGAAGCGTTTTCTCTGGAGCCGGGGCGCTGGTCTGAACGGGGCTAACCATGGGCGGTTGCGGCTAGGGTCTGGTTGATTTTGGCGATCGCTCGCTCCGAAAAAATCCGTACGTCAATATCTGGGTCATTCAAGGTTTGCTGCAAGGCCGACAGTGCCTCGGCTTGCCCCAGGTTGCCCAGGGCCGTGGCCGCATCGCGCCGCACATCGGAGAAGTCATCGGCCAAGGCGTTGATCAAGGTGGGCAGGGCACGCGGGTCGGCGTTTTTTTGCAACGCCCGCACCGCAAACTTTCGCACCTGCCATTCTGGGTCAGTGAGGGCCGCCACCAGGGCAGCGATCGCCGCCGGGTCAGCCAAAATGTCTAACGCCTGGGCCGCATTGCGCCGCACCTGCCAGTCGGCATCCTGGGTAAGTAAGGTGCTGAGCAGCGGCACAACGCCATCATCGCTGAGGTGGCCCAGAGTGAGCACCGCCGCCCGCCGCACTGTTTCTGACGGATCTTGAGCCAGGGCCAACGCCGGTTCGCAGCGCACCACCTGGTTCAGGTAGCGCAGGGTGGTCACCGCCGCTTCCCGCAGTTCGACATTCTCTGACTCAAAAAACGGCAGAATGAACGGCAACGCCTGGGCATCGTGAATCTTCCGCAGCAGCACCAGCGCATTGAGCTGAGCGTGGAAATTCCCGGTTTGCAACACATCCAGCAGTTTCATCAGGTCGTCGGTCGAGACCAACTCCTTGAGAGCCGACAGAGCTTCGTTCCGCACCGCCTCGTGGGGCGACCCCAGACAGCCCAGCAAAGGCGGAATCGCGCTGGGGTGGGCAAATTCCCACAGGGTGGTAATCACCAGGGTCTGCACCGTCGGGTCGTCGTCTTGGAGAGCATCGATCAGGGGCGCGATCGCATCTTCATCGCCCAGGTGTTGCAGGGTTTTGATGGCGACGAGGCGATCGTCTAGAAGGGGCGATCGCAAGAGTGTAATCCATTGGTCAAGTTCGGAGTCCATGGGGGCAGGGGGTGGATGGGTAAGGGGGTAGGGGGTGAGGGGTAGGGGGTAGGTTTGGTTATGGGTTGCAGGGGTTGGAGTTTCACTCAGACACTCCCCACCCACTACTCCTTACCCCCCACTCCCGTCACCGCAACAAAAACGGAATCTGCACCGTAATCGCCCCGGTGGGGCATTCCTTCTCGCAGGGTAGGCAAAACCAGCATTCGTCGTATTTCATATAGGCTTTGCCGGTTTCGGGGTTCTTTACCAGCACATCGAGGGGGCAGACTTCGATGCAGGCGTTGCATTTTTCCAGACATTTCGATTCATCGACGATCACGGGGACGTCAACGCGTTGGGAGGTTTGGGCCATGGGAGGGGTAGAGGGGTAGAGGGGTAGAGGGGTAGGGGGTGTGGGATAGGGGGTAGGTTGGGTTGTTGGTTGCAGGGGTTGAAGGTTCACTCAGACTCTCCCCACTCCCCACTCCCTACCCCCCACTCCCCATCACCGAACGGCAACATCGTAGACTTCTTCCTTCAAATCAACATCAATGATGTAGGGCTCGACCGGGCGCTTGAACAGTTCCATCTCCCCAGTTTCCGCCTTCTTCAAATTCACGTGGCAGAACCATTCGGCATCGTTTTTCTCGGGGTAGTCGAGGCGGTAGTGGTAGAGGCCCCAGCGGGTTTCTTTGCGATACAGCGATGCCCGCGCCGCCATTTCGGCGCAGTCGCGGATGAAGTGGACTTCTGCACAGCGCATCAGTTCGTGGGGGTCGCGAGCACCCATTTCGGTGAGGGTGTCGGTGTAGGCGACGAACTTCTCCAGGCCGATCTCCATTTTGTGAGGCGACTTGGGCGGTTGCAGGTAGTCGTTCACGAGCCGACGCAGCTTATATTCCACCTGGGTATGGGGGATGCCGTTGGGCTGGGTGAGGGGGTGATAAATGCGGGCCTGCTCGGCGGCAAGAAAGTCGGCGTCGGGTTCGAGGTGGTCTAGGCTTTGGAGGTAATCAACGGCGTTTTCTCCCGCAACACGGCCATAGACAAAAGCCCCGATCATATAGTTGTGGGGCACGCTGGCCATGTCGCCAGCGGCGTAGAGTCCGGGCACGGTGGTTTCAGCCCGTTCATTCACCCACACCCCCGAGGCGCTGTGGCCGCTGCACAGGCCAATTTCAGAGATATTCATCTCGACGCCGTGGGTGCGGTAGTTTTCGCCCCGGCCCTCGTGGAAGCGGCCTCGGCTGGGGCGTTCGTTGGCCCAGAGGATGGACTCGATTTCGGCAATGGTGTCGTCATCGAGGTGGTACATCTTCAGGTGGACGGGGCCGTTGCCGGAGTTGAGTTCTTTGTAGATCTCCAGCATCATCTGGCCGCTCCAGTAGTCGCAGTTGATGAAGCGGTGGCCCTCGGCGTTGGCGGTGTAGGCCCCAAAGGGGCTGGCCACGTAGGCGCAGGCGGGGCCGTTGTAGTCTTTGATCAGCGGGTTGATCTGGAAGCATTCAATGTTGGTCAACTCGGCCCCGGCGTGGTAGGCCATAGCATAGCCGTCGCCCGCGTTGGTGGGGTTTTCGTAGGTGCCGTAGAGGTAGCCGGAGGCGGGCAGGCCCAACCGACCGCAGGCCCCGGTGCAGAGAATCACCGCCTTGGCCTGAATCACTACGAAGTCGCCGCTGCGCACGTCAAAGCCAACAACCCCGGTGGCGCGACCGTTTTGCACGATCACGCGGGTGGCCATCACCCGGTTGGTGACATTTACCCCATGGCGCTTCACCTGGCGGGTGAGAATTTTTTTGAGGTCTTTGCCTTCGGGCATGGGGAGGACGTATTTGCCCACCCGGTGTACCTGCTTGAGGTCGTAGTTGCCGTCGGGGTCTTTTTGAAATTTCACCCCCCAGCTTTCGAGTTCTTGAATCACCTCAAAGCCCAGTCGCCCGGTTTCGTAGACGGCTTTTTGGTTGACGATGCCGTCATTGGCGATCGTGATTTCGCGCACGTACTGCTCGGGGGTAGAGTTGCCGGGGATGACGGCGGTGTTGACCCCATCCATACCCATGGCGATCGCCCCGCTGCGGCGAATGTTGGCCTTCTCTAAAATCAGCACGTCGCTGTCGGGGTTGGCCTGCTTGGCCTTGATGCCCGCCATGGTGCCAGCGGTGCCGCCGCCAACTACCAGCACATCGGTTTGCATGCGCTGGATCTTGAATCCGAAATCTGTCGCGAGGATTTGCATGGGTGTCGAGGGGACGAAGGGGTAGGGAGTGGGGAGTAGGGAGTGGGGAGTAGGGAGTGGGAAATGGATGGGTGAGGGAGGGGAGTAGGCTGTGTCCAAAATCTAAAATCCAAAATTTGGGCAACAACCCCCTACCCCTTACCCCTTACCCTCAAGACGCGATCGCCAACAGCCCGTTATAGGCCGCAGAGTCACCTTTGAGCGCTACGCTCGACTCGCCCTCGACATTGACGGGCAGGTCGCCGACGATGGTGACCCGCTGCACGCGGCGGGGTTGCTGGCCGTAGTCTGCGATCGCATAGTGCTGCGTAGCCCGGTTATCCCAAAAGGCCACATCGCCCGGCTGCCAGCGCCAGCGCACGGTATTTTCGGGCCGGGTGATGTAGCTTTGCAGGGTGCGCAGCAAGTCTTCAGATTCTGTTTGGGAAAGGCCCTGGAAGCGGCGCACAAAGCCGCCAAGCATCAGGGATTTTTCGCCCGATTCGGGGTGGACGCGCACTACCGGGTGGCGGGTTTCAAACACGGTCGATTCAAAGGTTTGGCGGTACTGTTTGAAGTAGTCGCTGAGATGGGTGGCCCCGGTGGTGTAGTCGTAGGCGTTGCTGTGGATGGCCCAGAGGCGATCGGCCAGAGCCTGGAGCGGTGTGGGCAGGTCGTCGTAGGCGGTGACGGTATTGGCCCAAAGGGTATCGCCACCCACGGAGGGAATCTCCACCGCCCGCAGCACCGCACCTAGCACTGGCGTATCAATAAAGGTAACATCGGTATGCCAGTAGTTGGCGTAGCCGTGATTTTTGCCGTAGTTCAAATCCAGCACCTCGGGTCGCTGCTCCAGTGGCGGCAGGGTGGGGTGGGCGGCGGTGATTGGGCCAAAGCGGCGGGCAAAGGCAATTTGACCTTCCGAATCCAGCTCGTGCTGGTCGCGAAAGAAAATGACTTTGTACTGCACCAGGGTGCGGCGAATCGCCTGAATCACCCCATCGCTGAGCTGACTAGCCAGGTCGAGGCCTACAATTTCGGCACCGATGCGACCGGCAACGGGCCGCACCTCAAAGGGTTGAAGGGTCATAGAACTATCCGCTAAAAATGCTCTTGGTGGTTTGTCAATAGATAAATTTGGGATTTGGACTGCTTTTAACCCGATCCCTCGCGGTGCATTGCTGCGCTAATGCACCCTACGAGAATCCCTATGCCTGGGTTCCTGCTAGGGCTGAAGCCACAGGGCACAGTCAGAGCGGTTGAGGGTGGCGATCGCCGCCTCTAGCTGCGGGGGGCGGCCCCACAGCTCTAGCTCAAACCAGCCGTCGCGATCGCCCTGGCTGGGTAAAGACGCGCTCAGAATGGTGACCGCCACGTCGTAGTCTTTGACCAGGTCGGAAATCACCGGCTGGGGGTGGCAGTGGGCGGGAATGTGGAGCTGAAGGCGAATGCGATCGCATCCTCTAGGCAACACCACCGGCTTTTGCGCCAGGGATTCTCCCTCATTCAGCAGTCTGGGGGTGGCCTTGATGGCTCGCTTCGGCACAAACTGCACCTGTAAGTCTTTTAGGTAGGCCAGCGAACTCGCCTGCTGCTGAGGCCGCCCCCCCAGCGCCAGCACAAACTCGCCACCCCGCTTGCGCCGGGCCGACAGTGCTGCCCCCACAATGTTGACCGTCACCCCAAAGCGCGAGGTCAGTCGCGACAAAATTGGCAGCCGCTGGTAAGTTGGCGGAATCACGACCTGGCACACCACAGGCGACCCAGGCGAACTCATTGCCTGGGTCGTAGAGAGCACCTGAGGGGAGCGATGATGCTCTTTAAGGGGAGAGAACGCCAGCGGGCGCGGCAACCCCACCGGAGCGGAGGGGAACCAGGGTTCACCATTCGCCAGTTCATATTCTAGGTTTGAGTACCACATAGCAAAAATTCTGAGTAACGCCTGGCCACCTAACCACAGCAACACCCCAGGCATCGCGCCCACTGGCCGTGAGGAATTATGCGTCGAATGCAGCTAAATTTCAAGTAAAGTGAATTACAAATGAAATTTAAGTACACACAAAGTACAGAGAAGGATCGCCCTGTTGCTCAGCGCCAGGTCGGCAACACTATCACGGTCAGCAGGCATGAGCAGGCAAGGTCTGGATAGTTCTGCCTGCGATCGCACCTCATCTACCCCGTAGCCAGTGATGCAAAAGCAGCCGTGCTGACGACAGGCTTGCCCCAGATGCTCGGCCACGGGCAGAGATAAGCCTGAGGATATTCGCAGTGGGGTAATGCCGATGATGGGAATAGTCTGTGACATGGTGGTGGTTGACGCCACACCACTTTACTTGCCTTCTTTAGACATTAAGCGAGTTATTTGTAGCTCGAATTACAATTAATTTTGACCCACAAAAACGCACCTGTAGCTGAAACTACAATTGTTATATAGCCTTACAAAGGCTAGTCTTGGCGAGGTCAAAATCTCGGAAAATTGTAATTACAGAAACAAATAAATGGTAATTTTTTGACGTTTTTGTAGTCCGAGAAACAACGGCAATTCCTAAATTTTTTGTAACAAAACAGCTTACCCATTTGCTATATAAGTAAATCAAGGTTGGTTTTGAAACAGCCTTTGCCAACTCTGAGTTGCGATCGCTCTTTACTGTCAGCCCATCGCCCTTATCTAGCAATTGATATCAATGCAGGCTTAAGTCAAGCTTGCGAATTTCGGGCATTGACCAGTGCCCAGTTTTTGCGCGGGCTTGTTTAATGCAGGCTAGGTAACGGTGGTTGAGATGGCAAAGTCCAGCCTGAATTTTGATGAAGTCAGTCTTTAGGAGACCTGTGTTATGTCCTTTGATGTCTTTTCTAAGGTAGTTTCTCAAGCTGATAGCCGAGGTGCTTACCTTAGTGATGACCAGGTAGATGCCTTAATCAACCTGGTCAAAGATGGCAACAAGCGCATTGATGCCGTTAACCGCATTACTAGCAGCTCGTCGGCGATCGTAGCCAGTGCTGCCCGTGAATTGTTTGCCGAGCAGCCTCAGCTGACAGCCCCCGGCGGCAATGCTTATACCAATCGTCGGGCAGCCGCCTGCCTGCGCGATCTAGAAATTATTCTGCGCTACGTCACCTACGCAATTTTCGCTGGTGATGCCAGCATCCTAGAAGATCGCGCCCTGAATGGCCTGCGCGAAACCTATGTTGCCTTGGGTACCCCCGGTGCTTCAGTAGCTGCTGGCGTTGAAAAACTCAAAGAAGCCTCCATTCGCGTTGTTAGCGACACCGCCAATATCACCCAGGGCGATTGCAGCTCTCTCATTTCTGAGCTGTCTGGCTATTTTGACCGGGCTGCCTCGGCAGTGGCCTAGGTTTTGAGCCATACCAAGCCCAGCTCAGAATCTGTAATTTTCCCACCGACAGAACTCCACTTCTGGACTTGGATGAGGTTTATTTCCATACCCTTTACACCTTTACGTTTGAGGTAATCGTTCGATGTCAAAAACACCCTTAACCGAAGCCATTAACACCGCTGACTCCCAGGGGCGGTTCTTGAGCAGCGCTGAATTTCAGGTGGCTTTTGGCCGCTTTCGCCAGGCCGAAAACACCCTGGCGGCGGCTAAAACCCTAGCCAGCAAAGCCGATAGCCTAGCCCAAGGGGCCGCTGACGCGGTGTACAAAAAGTTCCCCTACACCAACCAGTTGCAGGGGCCAAACTACGCCGCCGACGATCGCGGTAAAGCCAAATGCGTGCGCGATATTGGCTACTATCTGCGCATCATTAGCTATGGCCTGATCGTCGGTGGCACGGGGCCTATCGATGAGTACCTGGTGGCGGGTCTAGCTGAAATCAACAGCACCTTTGAGCTGTCGCCCAGCTGGTACATTGAGGCTCTAAAGCACATCAAAGCCAACCACGGGCTTAGCGGCGACCCGGCGGTAGAAGTCAATACCTACATTGACTACGTGATTAACGCCCTCAGCTAGGGCGTCAATCTGGGCAACAGGATCTCCTACCTAAACGCCCGGCAAACAACCAAATTTGAATGCGTCAATTAATCACTTGTGTAGCATGCTGACCCTGCCCGTGGTCTTGTAAGGAACGGCGGGCAAAGTCGGGGCTACGCAGGTGATTTTTTTTGGCGTTGTTTTGTCTAGTCGGCAGGCAGGGAGACGTAGGAGCGATCGCTCCACCGCTGCATTTCGGGCCGAGAATGCCTAGAAGCACCAAAACTCAGCCAGCTCTAAATACGATTGAAATTGAACTGGGATTGTGGCATACTTTTTCATGGATACATCGGTAATCCGGTAGGGTTTTAGGTGTATTTTTCGTGTTTAGCGCCGGTTTTCAGGTGGCCTTAGCATTAGACAATCTTTCGGCTCTTGGCTTGGAGGTTTCGCCCTGGGCGCTAGTGGCGTTGGCTGGGGTGTTTTTTCTCACCAGCGCTATCAGCATGGTTACCGGCAGCACCTCGCTAATTACGGTGCCTGTCCTGCTTCAGGTAGGGGTAGAGCCTCAAGTGGCGATCGCCACCAATATGGCCGCCCTTACCCTGATGAGCATCGGTGCCACCCTACCCTTTGTGGGTCAGAGCAAGCTCGACCTGCGCCGCGCCCCCTGGCTGATTGCCCTTACCCTGGTGGGTTCGGCCCTGGGGGCAATGCTGTTGCGGTGGCTACCCGATAGCGCTCTGTCACCCTTTATTGCCGCGTCGATGCTGGTGGTGGTGGGGGTATCGCTGCTGCTCGGTGACAAGGGCATCCGGCCCAGCATTCAAGCGTTGTCTCCCGTTTGGAGCGTGGTTGGGTACCTGTGCACCTTCTTTTTGGCCATCTATGGCGGGCTGTTTAGCGGTGGCTATGTCACCTTACTGACGGCGACCTTTGTGGGCTGCTTTGGCCATACCTTTGTGGCGGCGATCGCTACCAGCAAATTAGTCAATATCTTCTCTTCCCTAGTCGCCACCGTGATTTTTATTACCCTGGGCCTGGTCAATTTTGGCCTCGGCTTGCTGCTAGGGGTGGCGATGTTCTTAGGCGCGTTTCTGGGGGGGCGGGTGGTGCTGCGCCTGCCCAACCGCTGGCTGCGCCGCATCTATATGATCACCATCGTTGCCCTGGCCCTAAACCTTCTATTAAGACCATGATTGAGATCAATATTCCCGGTTTTCGTCACCTACAGTTGGCCCATCTGGTGCTCGATTACAACGGTACCCTGGCCATCGATGGCCATCTCATTCCCCAGGTAGGCGAAAAACTGACCGAACTCTCCCATGATCTCAATATCCACGTGCTGACCGCCGACACCTTTGGGCTGGCCAAAATCGGGCTCGCCGGGCTCCCCCTCGATCTGACTATTGCCCCTTTAGAAGATCAGGCCGGAACCAAGCTGGCTTTTGTCAGCAACCTAGGCGCAGAACAGGTGGTCGCCATTGGCAATGGTCGCAACGATGGCCAAATGCTCAAAGCTGCCACCCTGGGCATTGCTCTAGTGCAGCAAGAAGGCGGCGCGGTAGAAACGCTGGTATCTGCCGATATTGTCTCCACCAGCATTCTCGATGCCCTCGATTTGCTCAGCCACCCAAAGCGACTGGTCGCCACCCTCAGGGCTTAGGCCGCCCCGTCTAACAAAACCCCTTTAATGCAAACAGAGTTTAGTACGCAACTATAAGGATGACTTCCTTGCAACTCACCAAGCCGGACATCAAGCTAGACACCCCAGCCGACACCGTCCCCCCGGCGGAAGACATGCCCAAGCCCACCAGATCTCTGCTGCGCCGACTGTGGGGCGGCACCCTGGTAGTGGTGGGCTACCTACTCTCGCCCCTCTGCTGGTGGAATGATCTGGTGATCAACCTGCCCCTGGCCCTGGGCTTTGGCTACCTCTTCAGCCGTCCCTGGCCCGATGCCCTGGTGCCTATGACCGGCGTGGGCTACTGGTTGACCAATGTAGTGGGCTTTGTGCTGATGCAGCAGGGGGCCGTCACAGCGCTACAAAAAGACGGGCAGGATTCTGGCGGCCAGTCGCTACGCAATGGGTTGATTACCTCTACGGTCTACACGGTGGCGATCGTGGTGCTGATTCAGTTTCACATTTTAGAGATGCCCGACTTTCTCAACGGCGACTTGATGGCGATACTGGATGCGTGGCTGCCGGATTGGTTGATGGGGTAGGGAGTGGGGAGCAGGGAAATTTTTGTAAGTCCTTTGGACTGGCTACGCCTATGCGGAGCATCTCCGCAGGAGAAATGCTTAGTTTTTAGTTTTGAATGACTGCTGTACAACCAAAATTCAAAACCTACCCCAATCCATCGACGCTCCGCCCCATGACCCAACCTTCATCCACCCCCTACTCCCTACCCCTCGCACCCTGGGGCCTGATACTCTCCCTCACCGCCCTTATCGCCCTCATTGCCCTGGGTCTTTTGGTCGCCGCCTACCCAACTCTGCCTGCCTGGGATGCGGCTTTTTTGCTGCGCCTGCATCGCTATGCCACCCCAGAACTAAACCGGGGCGTAGCGATCGCCACCGACCTAGGCACCTACTGGGGAGTGATGCCCGCCAGCGTGGGGCTGATTGCCCTGGCCCTGGTGCGGCGACGCTGGCCAGTGGCGGCCTATCTAACCCTGGTGACAGGGGGCAGTGCGGCGCTGAATCTCAGCACTAAGTTGATTTGGCACCGAGTGCGCCCTGCGCTATGGGAGGGCATGCCACTCCACGACGACTTTAGCTTCCCGAGTGGCCACGCCACCTACTCAATGACCTTTGTGATAGCTCTGGTGCTGCTCAATTGGGACAGCCCCAGACGGCCCTGGCTGATTGGCTTAGGGAGTCTGTTTGTGCTCTGTATTGGTGTTAGCCGAGTGTACCTGGGGGTGCATTTCCCGAGCGATATTTTTGGGGGCTGGCTGCTGGCGATCGCCTGGGCGGTGGGCCTGCACCAGGCCATGTTTCGCTGGTTGCCTTTGGTGCGATCGCGACCATTGAGATAAGTAGATGGGTAGGGCGTAGGGAGTGGGGAACCAACAACCCAACCCAACCCTTCACCCCTCACCCCCTACCCCTCCACACCCCTCGCCCGCCACGCCAAAAACGACTCCAGCGTCGGAAAGTAGCGAATCACCTCATCCAAACCCAGCGGTCTACCCGATCGATAGCCATCCCAGTAGGCCGAGTCGGTGCTGCGGGGCAGTAGACCGGCATCGCGATCGCGGCACCCCCGCTGAAACCATTCCTCTCGTCTAGATCTAGTTCCCATTGCAACCTCCAAAACGGCGCCAGCGGTGAAGCATTGCTGACAAAGGGGTTTAACCCTATGAATTGATCTTACGAAGAGGTTCAAATAAGAGCAAATAGTCTTCTTTGTCGAATGAATAGATTTTGATGATGATGGCTGGGTGAAGGGGTGAAGGGACAGCCGGTGGGGACATTAGAGACTAGGGGCGAGGGCGTAGAGCAGTTGATGGCTGCCGTTTTCGAGCACAATCGAAGAACCCAGCCAGATCAGCACAAAGGGGAAGGCGCGGCGCACGTAGCGGCTCATGATCACCGCCGTCATGGGCTGGCGGTTGAGGCTGTAGGAGACAAACAGCCACAGGCCAATGGCGGCGTAGCACACCGCCAAAATAATGCTCAGGCGCGGCAAAGTGCTGCTGGCAAATAGAGGAATGTAAATGGCAATGTTGTTGCCGCCGTTGGCCAGGGTCACTGCCGACACGCGGTAGGTTTGGGGGTCGCGCAGGGTGTGCCACAGCGATGTGCGGCGCACCTGGCGGTAGTGGGGGTGGCTGGGGTTCGCCACCGATATATCCACCGTCTCGTCTTCTTCGATGGTTTGGCGGCTGAGCAGGGCGTTGACGCCAATGGCAATGGGCAAAAAGCCCAGTAGGCCAATCCAAATGTGGGGAATCATTAGCCCGGCGAAGTAGCCGACGAGACTGATGCCGACTAAGCATGTAAACCCTACAAACTCACCTACGACGATATGGCGGGGCCGAAAGGTGCGGTTGGTCTTGCTGAAGAACATTGTCAAATAAATGTTGTCGTCGAAGGTGGTGGCTGTAGCGGTGGCCACCCCGAGCATGACGGTTGGTACAATCCAATCCATTGGGTATACCCCTTAAGGAAGAGCACCCTCAATTTACGGGGAGTAAAAAATAAGAGCAAACGCTCTTTTTTGTGGAAACGATAAATTGCAGTTATGGATGCAGTGCAAAGGCTAAAAGCCTTATCTAGCAACTGTTCTATCACAGTGGTTTAGACGGTTGACAGTACCCAAATGGGTTATTTTTGAAGGGAAAATCGGCAGCTTTTAGAGTGTTATATAGCTACTTTGTAATACGTAGAAGCTGACCTGAAAGGGCCATCTAGAGGATTAAGGGACTACCGGTCAACGCTAGCAATCCCTCTAAATCCCCCTTAAAAAGGGGGACTTTGAATCAGACTCAAACCCCCCTTTTTAAGGGGGCAGGGGGATCCTCAAACTGTTGCATACGCCCGCTCTTAACCGTTGAACCACCGGAAATGAGAACTGTTCATCAGCATAAAGCCGCACCACGGTTAGGCAGCCTCGTTTTCACGAATGGCCGCCTCAATTTCAGACTGATAGATGTCGGTGTAGTGCCAGGCATTGGCTAAGTCAATGGCGGTGAGCTGTGGGTAGGCTTCCAAAATTTTGGCGTCGGTGGCCCCCAGGCGACGATACTGCACCAGATCCCAAACGGGAATGCGGGTACCGGCAACACAGGCATCGCCGCCGACAATGCCGGGTGTTTTTTCAATGCCGGGCCAGGTGTTGCTGAGGCTTTGCACTAAAAGCTGCACCGCCTCGGCTTTTTCGGCGGGGGTTAGGGCGAGAAGATGGGCTTGCAGTTCTTGGAGGGTCATCGCTTGGGCTTGATCGCTCAATGGGCGCAAGTGCTCTACGGGCAACGGTTATGTGTCTACGATAGCTTTGCGGTAGGCAAATCGCACTCATATTGCCTTGTCAACGGCAACGGCGGCAACCAAGACTGACTGAATCAGCTTGCTAGCAATAACTCGTTTAGCTTGCTCTTTAGACTTGGGGATGCCATGAGTGGATTATAAATTTCACCTTCATAGGGCAGCCAAACATAGCCAGGGCTGAATGGCCGATAAGCTGAAGATAACTTTATCTCTTGTCCAACTTCTGCGGCTAACACTAAACCTGGAATGGACAACTTAGACGAATCTTCCAGTAACTCACTATAAGTTCTAAATTCATCGACTTCGACTCCAACTAGGGCATAACGGAATGCAGGTGCAGAGCGCAGATGTTGGTAAAATAGAATTCCTGACTCTGTCATTAAATAGGCACTTTTAGGAGACTCAATGCCGATTTCACTGAGATTTTTGGGGTAGACTCGGCACCACCAGTTTTCGTCAATATCTTGAAAAGTATCTGTTTGGCATTGACATTGGCAACCGTTTGAGAGTGTCCAAGTCATCCCCTCAAAGTATTGGGCAAACAGCTTTGCCTGGGTTTCGTCGGAACCGCATTCTGCCGAAAGACTAAATATCCATGCCATAGGAATAGGCTCCAAGTGTAGGCGTCAAACTATTCAACTCTTTCCCAGTCGTTTTGAGTACTTGCCAATGCTGCCTCATATTTCTCTAAAAGCATTGTAGCGCTTGGCAAAATGCTGACGTGGGTGGGGCTATCTTGAACTGCCTCTAGTGCGGCAGTAAGCTTGCTGTCATCAATCTGCCACAGGGGATCTCGGCCTGTACCGCCAAAGGCAGAGGGTTTGCGAAAGGGAGGTAAACCCTCAATAGAGAGTGAAACCGACATTCCTTTGGTGTTTTTGATGGCAACAGCTACTGTTTCGCCTTTATACTTGCGTTCGGCTTTAGGTCTTAAGTAGCCTTGTACATCAAGAAATCCAGCAGACATCTGTTCAATATCGATGTCAACATTGGGCCTAACTCCTAACAACCGGGCACTTCGTCCGATTTTAGGTTTACCGTTTTGATCAGCCATGCCACGATAGAAGAGTTTTGCCATCCACCAATATCCATGTTAATCCAGGCCTGTATGCTCATAATATCATTAAGGCTTTAGCACTATAATGGTGAAGTTTTATGGCCGCAGATGATCTTGGACTTAGAACCAACGAATTTCAACTGTCCTCCACATTTGAGTTGTCAGAGATTGACTTATCGATATTCCAAAATTTAGGATAAAAGACAGTTATTGGATTCCCTCGATGCTCGGGATCTTCAATCGCTTTTCTAGCCTGAGTCGCAATCTCAGCTTGGTATGTTTGAATTTTAGGAACGAAAGAGTATATATCAGTGTTGTCAATAACTATGCAGCGGCTCTGACTCACATCAAATGGGATTGGGTCAGCTTTTCTAATAATGTGAACAACAGGCATTCTGCAAGCATGACGAAGAGCCATTTCATAGAAAACGTTGGGATTAAGAAATGATAAATCAATAATTACCAACCTTGAACTCTTAACGTGTTCTATAATCTGTGCAGTGATCAATCCTTGCTGTCCAATTTTGTCAGCTCGAACAACTCTTAAATTCAGTTCAGAAACTGCTGGCTCCACTAAAGAACTGAGGAATAAGTCAGAGTGTTTTCTTTCTTCACTGTCCTCTGTCCCGATAGGAGTGATATAAAAACAGATGCTATCCCAAACAGAAGTAGTCAATTGGGTTCTAGCATTAGGAGATTCAGGATCGATTCTTTGAATAACAACGGGTTGAGCATTTCGTTCAGTATATTTACTTGGAAGTTCTTCAAGAGCCTGTTCTATTTGAATGAGGGTTTCTGCTCCTCCAATAGTGCGAAGAAGATTCAAATCTTTAACATTGACAATAAAGAAGTCAATACATTCCTTAAAGTCATCAATTCGCTCTTGACTTTCTCTGAGGAAATCTCGCATAACTTCCTGTGCTGCAAGCCGCTTCCCAGCATATTCGTCATATAACTTCTTGAAGGGAGGAATTTTAGAAATAGCAAGATCGAATTTTGCTTGCAGTATCTCACGCGGAGATTTGGCTTCATCAAATATAGTCAACCCTTCTGGAGTTAATTCGAGATGCTCAGCACTGTAGGAACCTTTTGTTATTCCATATTTACCTGAATTGGTGATCATTTGTCGAGTAGCGCTACTAGTTGGAGAGCGTCCTATCTTCTCCAATAGTGTTAAGCGACGGATTTTAGCCCCTGCATGTTCATAAATGGCAGTTCCAATTTCTAGCGCGTCTGAGAATGAGCTGGCAGGATATGTTCGTGGTGTTCTCGATCGTCTTCTATCTCTGGAAGAACCCTCTGGACTTTCCTCATCCTCCAAATCTATTTCATCCTCTAAGCCATCTTCTTCTTCTAAATCTTCATTATTAGAAGTTTGAATAGAACCGTTATTCGTTGCTTCTACAGATTTATCTGTAGAAGCAGGCTCTTCTTTCCAGAGATCATCAGATATAGTCATTATATGTTTACCGAAGGTTACACAAAACAGTTTAGAGCCAGGAAAAAATAAGGTCTAAGCCTTCCAAAGTCTTTGAAAATTTCGCAAATCAATTGCTTCCATGTACTTGGGATGGAGAATGATCCTAATTTCTTCAGTAGTTATGTTTCCGGATTCTTCAATTGCGTTAGCAATTGCTAATAGATTCAGTTCAAGAATCTGGCTGGCACTCAATCTAATCCCTGTCACGCCACTTCCGATCAAGGGGACATTAATTGAGTTTCCGCGTGAATGAATTCGCGCATTCTGCCACAGCAAATCTAAGGCATTCCACATCTTTAAAGTGTTGCAATTATCATTAGGAATGCATCCTTTTAATTCAGTTTCAGTAAGTGCGAATAAAATATAAGTTTCCCCGTTTAGGTCTAAGGGAACACTAGTTCCTAAGGGATAATACTTATCCTTTCTTTGAAGAGCACTTCTGTACACTTCTTGATGTGGCTCATTCTTAAGAACAAGAGATAAATTCTTTTCGTAAGCATCGAAGCCTTTTGAACCTTCTTCACTCCTTACAAAAAGTTGAATGACTTTATGCTGTAAGCTTGTAGGCACTACATCTACCTCAAAGAAGTATCTGCTTACTGGAATAACTTTGAGCCCATTGATTGCGAATAGATCACCAAATGCAATTTTTATTATTGAATTGCCGTATTGAATGATCAAGTCTTTGGGGACTGCACTTCTATACAAGCCAATTAGAGTGCTGGCGAACAGTAAGGTAGAGAATTTCAGATCTCCTGAAAAGTATCCTCCTACTTCTGGAAGCATGCCAATAAGAGGCTCTAAAATTGCCCAGATAGTTGCATACGCAATAAAAATACCTACCAAAGCTCTTAGTGGTTTTTGTCTCACCCCCAAAGTGACTCTATACAAAAGTCCATACTTAGTCATTGCTATTGCACTTCGATACTAAGAGATGCTTCGCTCACCACTACCGAGCAGATGAGCCACGAATAATTTGCATAATAGCTCTCTCAGATGTAAAGAGGCAGGATCCCTCTGCCTCTTTACATCGCCGTTATAGCATCGTGCCATCTGCCATATCCACGGTTGACGAGAAGCGTCTGTACCAGTATTCTCATTCATTAAGCCGTTTGAGTAGAACGGTGACCACACAGAACTCGAAAACTTTGGCGCTGTCCGCAGGTGCTCGCAACACCTACGAACAGCTAACCCCGCAAATCTACCGAGCAGATTGCGAGGCTAGGCTCATATTAGCCCTAGCCCACCCAGTTTGCGCTTCAACAGCGGGTGGCTAGGGTTTTCGCGTTCTGTTTTCTTGCCATCATCAAAGGAAACAGAACCGATGTTTGAATATCTCGAACCCGATTCCAACGACAACCCAGAGGCCAGTTCCCTGCCGCTGCCGCCCAAATCTGGAGCCAGCGGAGGCACCCGACCCCTAACGCCCGAAAAAGTGCGGCACATGCTCTACGGCAGCCTCGCCGGGATCGAACGCACCATCAAAATTCTCCATGCGATCGGCTACGCCGACCCCAACGATTGGAGCGACCCCCTCCCCGTGCCCCAGAGCGACGCCAACCCCGCCACCAAACCCAACCAGTGGATGGTGATCATGACCAAAACAGTGCTGCTGGAGTAGCAATTTAGCCAACCCAAGCCCCAGGGTTTTCAAGAATCCTGGGGCTGATCACGGTTCTAGATACTGGCTTAGATAAATGAGCTGATTGACTACATCTTCGGCTGAATAACGGTTTGCCAAATTACACAGCCCCCTGAGCTGCTCACCGATGGCATACCCTTGGCGAGGAACAACCACAATTCCGGCATGGCTTTCTCCTTGGGTTATGGCTTTGGTGTGAAGCAGGCTAAAGTCTTTGAGGTTAAACGTGTAGAAAACTCGACCTTGCTGGCTTGCCCACGTTAGCTGATCGGCATCGGAGTAGCCAAAGCGCTTGACTTCACCAACGGTGACAACATCCAATCCAGCCGCCCTAAGCGCAGAGACGAATGCATTTCGCATAGCATCTTCGTCAATATAGAACCGAATTGTAGACATTGAGCTTATCCAGCCCCATGTCCAGCAATCAGACGGTCGTATTCGGCCATATCCTGCGCCAGATAGGCTTCAATTTCTGCTGAGTTGGCGTAGTAGTAGGTTAGAGCTGCGTAAATTTGGGCCAGAGTCAAATGCTCGTAGTCTTTGAGAATATCAGTGGGGCTAAGGCCCTGTTTGTGCAAGCTAGCAATTTGCTGAACCGAGATGCGGGTGCCAGCAATGCGGGGTCTGCCGCCGCAGGTGTCGAGCGATCGCACAATCAACGTAGCAATGTCAGTGATAGTGGCCATGACAGCAGCCCAAAGCATTGCCTTTATTTTAAGCGCTATGCCCCATAGCCAAGCTTCCAGGGGCTTTAAAATCCCTGGAAGCTTGAGCACAGCACTGGTTTTCATCATTTATTCAACGCCATCGTCAATCAACTCAGCCAGGCGCGAAAACCAGTAGGCAACCTCAGGGTCGCAGCAGGTCGTCAGGCGGGCAATCTCCCGCGCCAACTGGTAGGTCGCCTCTCCCTTGGGATGGTGCGTCAACCCAGCGTGGGCCAGCAGCGCCGCTTTTAGATCGCCCTGAAACTCTGGCAACCGCTGGCCATCAGCCTGCTGCATTTGGTTGAGAATCGGCTGCCAGTCGATCGCCTGCTTTGGTCGCCTGCGCGGAAGTGGAATTTGCATAGAGTCCTTCTTTTTTATAGGTGGATGTATTTGTTTTTATTATTCCCAGGAGAGGGAGTGAGGGGCGGAGGGGTAGGGGGTAGGGGGTAAGGGGTAAGTTTGTTTTTTGGTGGCAGGGCTTGCAGGTTCGCTCAGGCACTCCCCACTCCCTACTCCCCACCCCCTACGCTCTAATCAACCGGGGCATTCGCCACTTGCGCAGCAACATCAGCCAAGTTGAGCTGGGGTAAGGGCGTGGTCGTATCTGCGGCTTTCAGCACCTTATAGATGGGGGCATCAAATTCGATCGCACCAGTTACCGGGTTTTCGCTAATAGTTAGGCGGGTGCCATCGACTAGGGATGCGATCGCCCCTTCGCCGCCCAGGTCAAGCCCTGTAACCGCAGCATCACTGGGGAGAAATACACCCGTGCAGGCCCAATCGTCGTCGGTGGTTTGGCCAGCGCCCAGGTAGGCGATCTCAGGGGTGGCGTTTTTGCGATCGGGGTCGTAGCCGTAGACGCCCACGGTGGCGGCAGTGGTGTTGCTACAGATGCCAAAGTCTTCGCTGGTTTCTTGGATGTATTTTTGAAAGCGCAGGTCAGAGAGTTTTTGGCTGAGCGAGGCGGCAGTATAGCCAGCGGCTTCGAGGTCAGCGTCGGGGTCAGATTGAAGTTGGGTCAGTTCGCCCAGCGCCTGGGTGATTTCGGCGTATTGGGGGCTCTTTTCGGCGATGGGGTCGGCAAAGGCGGGGCGGGCTATGCCCACTAGCACCAGTAGTACACCGGCAAAGAGCAGAAAGCTGAGAGCGTTTTTAAGAGTACGAAGCATGGAACAGTCTCCTTTTGGGTAATCCATTTGGACAAAACGTTGGGTTAACGAACTAGCAGGCGATAGGTTTCGCTATCGATCAAAATGAACAGGCCCAGGCCGATCAGTACGAGGGGCATTAACCGATGGCCCACCGTCGTCAAGCGTTCTCGCACCAGGGGCTGGCTAACTAACGCCTGGGCCAGCCAGTACCAGAGGGCGACCAGCACCCCAAACACCAGCAGGGTAAGGCCCAGTTCGGCCCAGGTTTGGCCCGCAAACAGCGACACATAGATGCCGATGTTGTCACCGCCGTTGGCTAGGGTAATGCCTGTGATCGCCGCCATTTGAGCATCGACAAAGGGTAGTTTGGGGGCATTTGCAAACTGCACCTCGGTTTCGTCTTCTCTTCTGAGCAGCTGCCGGAGCCCAATGGCAATAGGCACCACACCCAGCAGACCAATGTAGGTTTTAGGCAGTACCAAGCCACCAAAGAAACCGGGCAGACTCAGCGCCACCAGGGCGGCAAAGCCGAGGTAGCGACCCCAAAAAATCTGGCGGGAAGAAAAGCGGCTGGGCACCTGAGAAAAGAACACCATAAGTAGAACAAAGTCGTCTAGATTGGTGGCTACAAATGCGATGGCAGCTTTGATCAGAGTTTGCAATGGCCAGGCCATAGGGAAGCAGGGGGAACGCTACCCGTCTATTCTCTGGGATGCGGGCACCGGCTGGCCTAGAGCCACCGACTGAGACAGCCGAGCGGCGGTGCGCAGCAGATGAATCACGCAGATGCCCAGGATGGTGAGCGCCAGGGGGGTTAAGCCCCGATACTCCAGGGTGTGGCTATCGACCAAAATTAGCCCGCCCAGCGCCATCAGCACAAAGGGCACCACCTGTGCTCCATAGCGGGTCAGCAGGCTAGAAATAGCGCTCACCTTGGTCAACTGATAGGCCACAAAACACCACACTCCCACCAGTCCAAAAAACACCGCTAAGATCACCCCGAGCCCGAGCCCGTCGCAGTTGGCAAACATCGGCATGTAGATACCGACGTTGTCGCCACCGTTGGCCATCGTAATGGCCGCCACACTAGTGGTTTGGGGCGATAGCCAATTAGAGCCACCGCTGGTAGGGGCCAGCAGCATCTCCCCACTGTCTTCGCCGCTTTCTTCATCAGGGGTGACCGACAGCAGCTGGCTGAGGCCAATCACAATCGGCACTACCCCCAGCAGCCCAATCCAGGGGCGGGGAAAGAGCAAACTGCCAAAGAACCCCGGCAGGCTGAGGGCCACCAGGCCAGCAAACCCAATGTATTGCCCCGCCACAATGTGTCGCCTACGCAGCGCCACCCCCACTTGGGAGAAAAACAGCATCAAAATGACGATGTCGTCGAGGTTAGTGGCGGCAAACGCCATGGAGCTGCGAAGCAGGGTGGTGAGTAAATCGGCCATGGTTGCTGCACCTATCATCTAAAGGCTCAACTGGGGCTGAACGGGCTTTACCAGTTGAGTTCTACATTAAGCGGCACAAATAAATGAAGCAAACACTCTTTTTTGTGAGTTCCATAAATAGAATTTATGCAATAATTAATCAGGGTTTTTGAGTCTGTTTAAGAGTTTGCAACTTCACCGCCATGAAACTTGAACAACTCCGGGTTTTTATGGCGGTAGCCGAACATTTACACTTCACCCGTGCGGCAGATTCTCTCTACATCACCCAGCCTGCGGTCAGTGCATCAATTCAAACCTTAGAAGAAGAATATGGGGTTAAGCTATTTCACCGTATCGGTCGTCACATTGAGCTGACCGATGCTGGGGAAATGCTGCAAATTGAGGCGCAGAAAATTCTTGATCAGGTAGAGGTTACCGCTCAGGGATTGCGTGAACTCAACGACCTCCAGCGGGGCGAGCTCAAGGTGGGCAGCAGTCTAACAGTGGGCAACTACTGGCTCCCCCATAAAATTAGCCAATTCAAACAAAACTATCCCGGTATTTCGATCAACTGCACCATTGCCAACGCCGAAGAAATTGTCAGCGGCACCGTCACTGGATTGTTTGATCTGGGGTTAGTCACTGGGGAGGTAAAATCCTCCCTCAGCCAAAACCTGGCGGTGTCGGTGATTGGGCAAGATGTGGTGGCGATCGTAGTCGGTCAAAACCATCCCTGGTTTGCGCTTGATCGCATTGCCCTCTCCGAACTCACCGACACCTGCTGGATCATGCGCGAACCCGGATCGGGCTCTCGTTATATGTTTGAGCGATCGCTCCAAAACTGGGGCGTTGACCCCAGCACCCTAGAAATCACCCTCATTCTCACCACCAGCGAAATGATTAAAGCAGTGGTCGAAGGCGGCATTGGCGCAGCGGCATTGCCTCGGTCAATCGTGCGATCGGAGCTAAAGCTCGGCACCTTAAAAGCTGTTTCAGTGGTCGATGATATCGACAATCCTCAACACACCTATGAAATGACGCAGCCAGTAATTTTGCTGCGCCATCAAAAGCGATTTCGCACCCGAATTTCTAAAGCCTTTGAAGAAATTCTGGTGGAACCTGATAGGGTCAATCGGTAGGGGCAGACCTATGTGTCTGCCCTAGATTGAGGACAGACACATAGGTCTGCCCCTACGAATTTTGGATGGGTTAATAATCCACGCTACGGCCCTTTGTCCGGTAGTAAATCATCCAACTCGATTACGGTACTTGTTCCTTCGCCCGTGATCATGGGCAGGCGACCATCCCACTTTTGTAGAGCTTCATACTTGAGGATGCTGGGAGTCAGGGTTTCCTGCAAAATTTGGTGGGCTTCGGCGGTACCTCGCGCCAAATTGATCTCAATTTCGGCTTGGCGCAGGGCTTTTTGGGCAACAAATTCGGCCTGCTTAGCTTCTTGTACGGCAATTTGTTTGGCCTCTACCGCATCGCGAAACTGCTGCGAAAAGTGAATGGTGGTCAATGACACGTCATCGATCGCCAGATTGTAGGGGGCAAGGCGCGATCGCAGCCCCGCATCCACCTCAGCTTTCACCTGGTCGCGCCGGGTAATGACCTCCTCTGCGGTGTAGTGGGCCATCACAGCTTTAATCACCTCTTCGATCGCCGGGTTAATAATCGATCGCACCACGGCAGCCTCGTCGCCAATTTGGCGATACACCCCATTGGCCTGGTCGGGCAGAATGTGCCAGTTGAGGGCCACATCGCTAAACACATCCTGCAAATCTTTGGATGCCGCTTCGGTGGCAATTTCTTGCTTTTGAACTCGGGTGCTCAGCGTCTCCACCGAATCGACCAGGGGAATCACAAAGTGCAGCCCCTCGGCCAAAATCTCATCCTGCACCTGGCCAAAGCGCATCCACACGCCGCGCTCCCCGGCGGGGATGACCACCCAAAAGCTGGCAGCCAGAGCCAGACCCAGCAGACCCAGCAGAATCCAGGCGGCTAGAGTGGCCCCACTGTTGAGGGCTGAGGTGACGAGCGGTGCGGTGGTGGCGCGATCGCGGGTGTCGTTGGATCTGGTGTCTACCAAGGGGAGCCTGTGGTGTAGAGGTGTAGGGAGTAGGGGGTAGGGGGTAGGGGGTAGGGGGTAGGGGGTAGTTTGGTTTTGGGTTGCAGGGCTTGGGAGTTCCCTCAAACACTCCCTACTCCCTACCCCTCACTCCTCACCCCATTACCGGAAACCCCTTCACCGTCGCCGGGGCCGAAAACAGCACGTACAGCACCCCTGCTCCCAGAAGCGTCACCACCAGGCTAAAGAGAATTACCCAGCGGCTGTTAGGTTCGTAGGTGTTGGTTTCGATCGCATCCAGCACCGCAAAGTAGTGCCAGGTCGAGAGCAGCACGGTGACTAGGCCAATGGAAGATAAGCCCAGCCCGACCAGCCAGCCCTGGCCGGTGCCGGGCACATCGGGGGAGACGAGGTAGCGCAGGCGGGCGATTAGAACGCCAAAGCCAATTAGGGCGATCGCGGTGCGCATCCAGGCCAGGTAGGTGCGCTCGTTGGCCAGATGGTCGCGGGTGCGGGAGGCGGGCTTTTGGGGGATTTCTGGGCTGGGGGTTAAGGTTGCATCGCCGTTGCGATCGCCCTGAATATCGGTAGCTTGCGGGGTCTGAGTCATGGAAACACAGTGAGTGGTAGTAGGTATGGCAGATGGGATTTCCCCTAGCCTAAGTCGTCAATTGGAAAGTTGAAACAGTGGCCTGAGTTTGACTCCAAGGGATGTGCCCAGCAGGGCAAAGGCAATCCACAGCCAGCCGTGCAGGCTGGTGGAGGCAATGCCGCTAAAGTAGGCCCCGACGTTGCAGCCAAAGGCTAACCAGGCTCCGTACCCCATCAGCAGGCCGCCGATCAGGGCTGCCAGTACCGCTCGCCGTGAAGGGGGTTGCCGCACGGTGAGCTGTCCGGCGATCGCCGCTGCCAGCGCCGCCCCGAGCACAATGCCAAAATTCATCACCGAGGTTACGTCGGCAAAGACGCTGGCTTGCAGTACCTCTAAAATGCTCTCCTGGCTCCAAAACTCGCTGCTCGTCGGATTCCAGCCGAGCAGGGTGGCCAGTTTGGCGCTCCAGAGGGTGAAGCCCCAGGTCACCCCCCAGGGCCGACCGGCCAGCAGCAGAGTAAGCGTGTTCAGCAGGGCCAGGGCAACGCCTCCGGCCACTAACGACCAGGGGCCGTAGAGGAGCGATCGCCAGGTAGGCCGCTGAATTAACCCCAGCGGCATCTCCCCGGTTTGCCAACGCCACAGCCCTAGCCCCAAGAGTCCCAGCAGCCCCAGCTGCAGCGCTGCGCCGCCCCAACCCCAGAGCCCAATCAGCGAAACCGCCTCAGTTTTGGGCAATTCCTGCCAAAAACCATTGGTCAAGGTGCCCAAAAACGATCCGGTACCAAAGGTCAGCAGGGTCAGCACCATCATCGAGCTGCCGCCGCCGATGGTATAGAGCGTGCCGCAGGCGCAGCCGCTGCCCAATTGCATGCCCACCCCAAACAGCAGCGCCCCGATCGCCCCCTGCACCGCCACCGGAGCCAGGGCACCGCGCCCCACACCGCCAATCAAAATCGGCGCAAACAGCACCGTAGCCAAGGCCAGCATTAGCACCTGGGCCAACACCCCCTGGCCATCGCCGTGCACCACCAGGCGGCGGTAGGCCGAGGCAAAGCCAAAACTGGCGTGGTACAGGGTGAGGCCAAACAGTGTGCCCACCAGAAACAATGCGCTCTGTCGCCAGCCAAAAGAGGTTAGCCCCACCGCCAGGGCGAGGACTACAGCCAGCAGTAGGTAGAGGAGAAATGACTGCGATTGCGGCTGTTGGGCGCGCGATCGCTCGACCAGCTGAGTCATAACAAACCTACATCCAAGACATTACGAAAAGCGGCCTCGGGTGGGGCGGCGGGGTTTTTCATCGTCCTCGTCCTCGTCCTCATCCTCGTCGGGCTGGGTTGGCGCGCAGGAGGCCACCGGGTCAAGGGTGCCAGAGCCAGTCGCCTGAAACGTCGTTGACCAAAACGTGCTCCCCACCAGGGTGAGGGGAGTTAAGGCACTGGCAATCAGCAGCAATCGCAGCAGCATAAATCAGTTATTCCTCAAGAAAACTTAAACGTTGGGGTCACGCCCCGTGGCCACCGGTAGGTCAGGCTGGGCCGAATACTCCGTCCACGATCCTTCGTAAATCCGCACGTTGGGGTAGCCCAGCAGGTGCTTCAGCACCACATATTGCAACGAGGCTTCACGCCCTGTGGTGCAGGTCACCACGATGTCGTCAGCGGGAGTAACTTCCCGGCGGGCCAGCAGTGCCCGAATCTCATCGAGAGACTTGAGCTGGTGGAAGTTGTCTTCTCCAAGGGTAAAGCTGGGCCAGGGAATATTTTTTGCTCCCGGAATGTGGCCGTTGCGAATGTGTACATCGGTTTCGCCTGCAAACCCAGCCGGAGGGCGAGGGTCAATAAAGGTAATGCCCGAGTTAGAGCTAGTCACAAACTCACGCACCTGATCCAGCGAAACTCGCACCGAGTCATCATCGACTAAATTAAAGTTACCTACCGAATACTCAACGAATTCTTTGGTCACGGGTAGACCAGCATCGGTGTAGCTCTTAAAACCACCATCGAGCACCGAAACCCGACCTGAGTGGCTGCCTCGGTCGAGCAGGTAGGCCACTTGGGTGCTGCCCAAAACACTGTTGCCATCGGAGTAAATTACGACGTGGCTATCGTTGTTCACCCCAGATTCTTGGAACAGTGCTTCAATCTTTTGCTCTTGCCAAAATTGCACCGGCAGCCGCCCATTGGGGCCACGGAAGGTGTTTTCAGCAATATTTACGGCACCGGGAATGTGGCTATTGATATAGTCCAAAGGATTTGTCCGCACATCGAGAATGCGCAAGTTAGCATCGCCGGAATGCTCCGCTACCCACTGGGGGGTAACAAAGTCGATAGTCGTCGCCGCTGCACTGGGTTGTACCAGGGCGGGCAGGGTAGCCACGGCCAAAACCGCTGCCAAAAAGGCAACTAGCTGAATTTTCCAGCGCTGTAGTTGCTTAAACATCAAGTGTTACTCCTCTTGTTTTGGATAATTTGTCTTGGAAGTGTGTGAGGGGTAGGGGGTGAATGGGTAGGGGGTAAGTTTGGTTGTTGGTTGCAGGGGTTAACGTCTCACTTAGACAGTCTCTACTCCCTACCCCTTACTCCCTACTCCCCCACCCCCTCACGCAGCTACTCCTACCGCCGTCGCCTCCGGCACCTCCACTAGCCGCCCCGTCTTCACGTCGTAGACATAGCCGTAGATGGGAATCTCGGCGGGCACCAGCGGGTGGTTGCGAATGCGGGCCACATCTTCCACCACGCTTTTGGCCAGGTCAGAAATAGTGAGCCAGCTAATGAAGTCGCCCGCATTGGAGCCCGGCCCTGAACCGACGTCGTGCCAACCGTCGGCATCGACCTTGGCAGTTTCGAGGCTGTTGGCCAGCAGACCGCGAATTACAGCATCGGTAAAGGTTTCCATGCCGCAGTCGCTGTGGTGAATGACGAACCACTCGCGGGTGCCCAGCAATTTGTAGGAAATCACCAGGGAACGAATGGCGTCATCACTAGCGCGCCCCCCGGCATTGCGGATGATGTGGGCATCGCCCTCATTCAGGCCGGCAAATTTGGCCGGGTCAAGGCGGGCATCCATACAGGTAAGCACCGCAAAGCGCCGACCGGGAGGCATGGCCAGGCTGCCTTTGTCGCCAAAGTCGGTGGCGTAGGCATCGTTGGCGTTGAGAACGGCTTGGAGAGTTTGGGACATGGGGAGTTTGGGGTAGGGAGTGAGGGGTAAGGGGGTGGATGGGTGAGGGGTAGGGGGTAGATGGGTAGGAAATGCAGTTGGGTTGTGGGTTGCAGGGGTTTAGCGTTTCATTCAGACACGCCTCACTCCCCACTCCCTAACCCCCTACTCCCCACCCTTCACCCACTTCGACGTACAGGGAATTTTGCTGCGATCGCACCTCCCCGCATATTTCTCCGCCACCTCAGTCACCTCTAGCAGCAGGCCTTTGCTGAGGGTGGTGGGCTCTAGACCGAGATCTAAAAAGCAGCGGTTTTCGACGAAGAGATCGTTTTCAGCTGCTTCTTTGCGGGGGTTTTCCAGGTGGGCGATCTCGGCTCCGGTGATGTCGCTGACCAGTTTGGCCAGGTCGCGCACGCGGTGGGTTTCGGTCATCTGGTTGAAGATTTTCACCGGTTCCCCCGCTTCGGGCGGGTTTTCCAACGCTAGCTGAATGCAGCGCACCGTGTCTTGAATGTGGATGAAGGCGCGGGTCTGGCCCCCGGTGCCGTGGACGGTCAGGGGGTAGCCGATCGCCGCCTGCATCAAAAAGCGATTTAGCACGGTGCCGTAGTCGCCGTCGTAGTCAAAGCGGTTGATCAGCCGCTCGTCGAGGCGGGTTTCGGTGGTGTGGGTGCCCCAGACCACGCCCTGGTGTAGGTCGGTGACGCGCACGCCGTCGTTTTTGTTGTAGTAGAAAAAGAACAGCTGATCCTGGGTTTTGGTCATGTGGTAGATGCTGCCTGGGTTCGCCGGGTAGAGAATCCGCTGGGCAATGCGATCGCCGCTCTCAGTAGGAATCTCCACATCCAGGTAGCCTTCGGGAATTTTCATGCCCGCTGTGCCGTAGCCGTAGACCCCCATGGTGCCGAGGTGGGCCACATGGATATCGAGCCCCGACTCGACGATGGCGCAGAGCAGGTTGTGGGTGGCGTTGAGGTTGTTATCGACGGTGTAGCGCTTGTGGCGGGGCGACTTCATCGAGTAGGGGGCGGCCCGCTGCTCGGCAAAGTGCACCACTGCATCGGGGCGATACTGCTGAATCAGGGCTAAGAGCTGGTCATAATCCTGGGCGATATCGACCCGGTGAAAGGGAATCTCGCGCCCGGTGTGCTCTTTCCACGCCGCCAGCCGCACCCCCAGAGGCGAAATCGGGGTGAGGGAGCTGACCTCTAGCTCGTTGTCAATATTGCGGCGGGAGAGGTTGTCGATAATCACTACCTGGTGGCCCAGGGCCGACAAGTGCAGAGCGGTGGGCCAGCCGCAAAAACCATCGCCCCCAAGAATGAAAACTCGGAGCGACTCGGTATAGGGCTGACCGTTAGCAACGACCATCTACACGACCTCCTGCTGGTCAGGTACCCGATCGCCGTAGTAGTCCCGCAAAAATTGCTGAATCTGCGGCTGCTCCGGCCCCAGGCCCTGGGTTTTTACCTGTTCGAGGAAGGCATCCCGCGAGAGCTTTTCTTGGTTCGCGATGGCCACTAGCGCCACCGCCGTTGCCCGTCCGCCGCCCCGGCAGTGAATCAGCACCGGCTTCGGCAATGCATCTAACGCCGCGAGGGCTTCCTCTAGAGCGTTGCCCTCTGGGGTGGTGGGGCTCACCGGAGCCTGCGCATAGCCCAGACCAGCGGCGGCGGCTTGCTCGGCTTCGTCGGCTAGGGTGCCGGGTTCGGCGGGCGACCTGAGGTTTAGCACCGACTTAAACCCCTGGGCCGCAGCCTGTTCAATCTGCGCGGGGGTTAGTTGCCCAGCACTGCTGTAGTCATCATTTACGGAGCGAATGTTGTCTGTCATATCCAAAAAATATGTGCTCAGGCGATTTTCAAAGTGCTTTTGCGATAACGCCTCAATACAGGTCGCATTCCCGACAAATTCAAACGCAAAAGCATCCTACACGAAACTAAAAATGTTTGCAATCTGATTGAATTTTTCTGGCCGTCATGTCATAGTGGGCAAACGTTAGTCAATCACCGGTAAGCCTATCGGGTTTACGGTGTATGCAATGACAAGGACAGTCATTTGGCAATTCACGCGGGATATATCGAAGCCAACGACTGGCTCAACCTGATCTTTCGGGTAGGGCTGTCGGTCGCTATTGGCGGGCTGATTGGCTTTGAGCGTCAGTGGACGGGTACGAACCGCTCGGCGGGGGTACGCACCCACATGGTAATCAGCCTGGGGGCGACACTGTTTATTTTGCTGCCGATCCAAATACCCCAAGATTATTCGTCGGTCAACGCCCTGAGTCGCACCATCCAGGGTGTTGCTACGGGGGTTGGCTTCATTGGGGCCGGGCTGATTTTGCAGCAGTCGCACCGGGGCAAGGTCAAAGGGTTGACCTCCGCAGCGGCCATCTGGGCCACAGCCGCCCTGGGTACTGCCATTGGCTTGGGCTACTGGCAGCTTGCGGTAGTGGGCACGGTTGCCATGCTGCTGGTGTTAAGCGGCGTCAAGCAGGCCAAGCGGCCCATTGCCGTGCGTTTGGGTCGAGCTTCGGCTCAGTCTGCGAACAAAAATGCTGCTGAACAGCCATCGCCTGCGCCCCTGGATGGTTCAGAGAGGCGATCGCGCCCCAATCGCCTCTCGTTCTATGCCAAGGACGACTGAACCAACCCCTGCCGTACCGTTGGCCCCTATCTAAAGCTCTCCAACCGTTGTTTCCACTGGTTTAAGCGCCATGACAACTCCCCAAACCCAGCTCAGACTCAGAATCTACGGTTCTCCCCAGCTTTCCGTTAAAGCCCTGCTCGAAGACCTGGCCGAAAGCTGCCGGGTCGTGGTGCGATCTATTGCTCAAAACGGCCAACCCACCACCTTCTCGGTCAGCAGTCTGGCCCAGTCCACCACCTTAGAGATTGAGCTGTCTGGCCCACTGAATGCCGTGCAGTGCTGGCTCAAGCAGCTCCAAAAATATCCCATCACCATCCAGGGCAAGGGCCACGCCGATGGCGATAGCTGGCACTACTAGAAAAGTTTTGAGTTCTCAGTTTTGAGTTCTAATTCAAAACTTAGTAATCTTCCCGTGGCTATATTCACAATTTCGTTGTTCTCTCTACTCTCTCTCCGCCATGACATCCTTCTCCCTCGACACCGCTAAAACCGCCCGCGCTTACCCCTCCACCCCCTCCCCTATTCGTCCTCTCACCCGTCCGCTCCGAAACCGCTGGAGCTATGGTCGCGGTTATGCTGTCATCGCCCTGATTGCACCGCTACTGCTGGGCAGCCTGCTGGTTGTCTATCTGCAAAACACAGCCAAAATGCGGTTCACCCTGTGGCGAATGTAGGCGTGAAAGGAGTTTTGGGTTTTGAGTTCTGAATTTTGAATATCTGGTATTCAAACATCATTCAAAACTAAGCATTTCTCCTGCGGAGACGCTCCGCAAACAAAACTTCTTCTTACCCCCTACCCTTCACCCCATACCCCCCTATCCCCATGACCCACCGCTACGAAACCCTACAAGTCCACGCAGGCCAAGAACCCGCCCCCGGCACCAACGCCCGCGCAGTGCCCATTTACCAGACCACCTCCTACACCTTCGACGATGCCGACCACGGGGCGCGGCTGTTTGCCCTACAAGAGTTTGGCAACATCTACACCCGCATCATGAATCCCACCACCGATGTGTTTGAAAAGCGCATCGCGGCTTTGGAAGGGGGGGCGGCGGCCCTGGCCACGGCCAGCGGTCAGGCGGCCCAGTTTCTCGCCCTCAGCACCCTGGCCCAGGCGGGGGATAACATTGTCGCCACCAGCTATCTCTACGGCGGCACCTATAACCAGTTCAAGGTGTCGCTGCCGCGTTTGGGCATTGGGGTCAAGCTGGTGGAGGGTGACGATGCTGAGACCTTCCGGCAGGCGATCGATGAGAACACCAAAGCCCTCTATGTGGAGAGCATTGGCAACCCGCAGTTCAACGTGCCCGACTTTGCCGCCCTGGCCCATGTGGCCCACGAAAACGGCATTCCGCTGATTGTCGATAACACCTTTGGGGCGGCGGGCTACCTAGTGCGCCCCATCGACCACGGGGCCGACATTGTGGTGCAGAGCGCGACGAAGTGGATCGGCGGCCACGGCACCTCCATCGGCGGCGTGATTGTAGACTCGGGCAAGTTTGACTGGCGCAACGGCAAGTTTCCGCTGTTCACCGAACCCGCTCCCGGCTACCACGGGCTGAACTTCTCCGATACCTTTGGCCCCGATGGCCCCTTTGGCAACATCGCCTTCATCATTCGAGCACGGGTCGAAGGGCTGCGCGACTTTGGCCCCGCCCTCAGCCCCTTCAACGCATTCCTGCTGCTGCAAGGGCTGGAAACCCTTTCTCTACGGGTAGAGCGCCACACCAGCAATGCCCTGGCCCTGGCCCACTGGCTGAAGGAGCAACCCCAGGTGGAGTGGGTCAACTACTTGGGCCTGCCCGAGCACCCCTACCACGATCGCGCCACCAAGTACCTGCACAACGGCTTCGGCGGCGTGCTCAACTTCGGCATTCAGGGTGGGCTAGAAGCGGGTCGCACGTTCATCAACCACGTCAAGCTGGCCAGCCACCTGGCCAATGTGGGCGACGCCAAAACCCTGGTCATCCACCCGGCCAGCACCACCCACCAGCAGCTCAGCGAGAGCGAACAGCGTTCTGCCGGGGTCAGCCCTGACTTAGTGCGGGTCTCGGTGGGCATTGAGCACATTGACGACATTAAAGAAGACTTTGCCCAGGCGTTTGCGGCGGTGTGATGGGAAAGTTTTGAGTTTTGAATTTTAAGTTTTGAATTTATGTCTTCAATCATCAACTCAAAACTCAAAACTAAACCCTCAAAACTTTTACCCCATGTCCTACCTTCACCTTGTCTCACCCCACACACAGCTTTACGACCTACCCGATCCTTTGGAGCTAGAACTAGGCGGCGTTCTACCTCAAGTGCAGGTGGCCTACCGAACCTGGGGTGAGTTGAGCGATCGCGCCGACAATGCCGTTCTGGTCTGCCACGCCCTCACTGGCCATGCCGATGTGGATGACTGGTGGCAGCCACTGCTAGGGCCGGGCAAAGCCCTCGACCCGACGCGAGACTTTGTGGTGTGCAGCAATATTCTCGGCAGTTGCTACGGCACCACTGGCCCCACCAGCCTGAATTCTGAAACTGGGAAGCCCTACGGGGCGACTTTTCCGGCTATCACGGTTCGGGATATGGTGCATGCCCAAGCCAAGCTGCTGGAAGGGTTGGGGGTGAAATCGCTGCGGCTGGCGATCGGTGGATCGCTGGGCGGTATGCAGGTGCTGGAGTGGGGCTTGCAGTACGGCGATCGCGTGCAAAGTCTGGCCGTCATCGCCGCCCCCGGTCGCCATTCACCCTGGTGCATCGGCCTCAGCGAAGCCCAGCGCCAGGCCATTTATACCGACCCCCTCTGGCAGGGCGGCTACTATTCCCCCGACAACCCGCCCGCTCAGGGTCTTGCCGTCGCCCGCATGATCGCCATGAGCACCTACCGCTCCTGGGCCAGCTTTCACAACCGCTTTGGCCGCCAATCCATTCCCCATTCGTCCGCCCTTCCTTCGGGACAGACACCCGATTTAGGGCAGACCCATGTGTCTGCCCCTACGCACCCCTCCGTCACCCCACCACCTCATCATCCTCCCACTCCCTACCCCTCACCCCCCACCCCCTACGCCATCACCCACTACCTCCACCGCCACGGCCAAAAGCTCGTCGATCGCTTCGACGCCAACACCTACATCGCCCTCACCCACGCTATGGATCGCCACGAGGTCGGGGGCGATCATCCGAGTGCAGATGCAAACCATCGCTACGAATCAGCTTTGCGAAGCATCCCCCACCCCACCCTAGTGGTGGCGATTGATTCTGACATTCTGTACCCCCCCGCCGAGCAGCAAGAATTGGCCGAACTGATGCCCCAGGCCCAGCTCAACTGGCTCTATTCTCCCCACGGTCACGATGCTTTTTTGATCGATATGGAAAATTTGAACGAACAGGTAGTGGCCTTTCGGCATCGGTGGGCGTTGGTTGCTAAATCTCGTAGGGCCAGTGATCGCTAGTCTCAGCCAAGATTAGCTGGCGCGATCGCTGATAGATCAGCCCCTGTGCCTCAATTCGGCCTCGCGTAAGCTTCTCTCACCGCTATAGATCATTCTGCCATCAATGCAAAACGTTACTTCCATAGAGTGGAATCCCGTATTCGAGTCACGAATGATTCTAGACATTGTTTGGGGTAATAGCGTTATTTAAAACTCCCAGTGACCTTTTCTGCTTGCATCAGTGCACAGCCTAAGGATAGTATTCATGGGAATAATTCTCATCTAACCCTCTAGACTTAACCCTGTCTCGACAATGCTTCTAACCCAGAACGGCAAAACTCCCCTTCTTTTGGCGACCGGGCTAGTGGCAGGGGTGCTGGCGCTGCTGGGCTGTCTACTGGTCAGCATTTTGCTTGGCGCGGTGGATATTTCCCCTGGCACCGTGTGGCAGGCCTTGGTGAATTTTGATGGCTCTACCGAGCATTTAATCATTCGCACGGTGCGGCTGCCCCGTGCCATTTTGGCCGTGGTGGTGGGGGCCGCCTTGGGCGCAGCCGGGGCCATCACCCAGGGGCTAACCCGCAACCCGCTGGCGGCCCCCGATATTTTGGGCATTAATGTGGGGGCGGCACTGGCGATGGTGCTGGCGGTATTTTTGCGGGGCAGCGGCGGCGGTGACGTGGGCTTTGCCTTTGGGGGGGCGGCGATCGCCGCCATTGCCGTCTACTGGCTCGGGTCGCTGGGGCGCAGCGGCCTCACCCCCCTCAAGCTGGTGATTGCCGGGGCAGCGCTGTCGTACCTGCTGGGTTCGTTGACTACGGGCATTCTCATTCTCAGTCAGCGCACGCTGGATGAAATTCGCTTCTGGCTGGCCGGGTCGCTGGCCGGGCAAGATATGGCCGGCCTGCTGCCGGTGCTGCCCTACGTGGCCGTGGGGTTAGCGGGGTCACTGGCCCTGGGCAGGCCGCTGACGCTGCTGTCGCTGGGGGAAGATGTCGCCCAGGGGCTGGGGCTGCAAACCGCCTGGGTCAAGGTGGGCTCTGCGATCGCCGTGGTTCTGCTTGCTGGCAGCGCCGTCGCCCTGGCTGGGCCGATTGGCTTTGTTGGCCTGGTGGTACCCCACGTCGTGCGCTTCGCCGTCGGCGTTGACTACCGCTGGATTTTGCCCTACGCCATGCTCATCGGAGCCATAGGGCTTTCCATCGCCGATACCGCCGCCCGCCTAATAATTCGCCCCCAGGAATTGCCCGTAGGCATTGTGACAGCCCTGATCGGGGCACCGTTCTTTATCTATTTGGCGCGATCGAAGATCAAACAGTGAGACTTCGGCAGGTAACAAGTAACAGGTGTCGAGCCTCAGGATTGAAAGCCCACTCACCCACTCCATCACCCACCCACTCACCCCTCACCCCTCACCCACCCACTCACCCACCCACCAACTCCCCATGCCCTCCACTAAACCCTGGCTTTCCCTCCGCCCCCGCCGCCTGCCCCTATCCCTGCGCGTCGATCGCCGGGTGCCCCGCGTTCTGGCCGTACTGCTGGCGATCGCAGCCCTGTCCCTAGTGTTCAACGTCAGCCAGGGCGAATATCCGGTGCCGCCGCTAGAAGTCGTGAAGACTATCCTGGGCCTGCCCTCCAACCCCGACTACGCCTTTGTGGTGCAGACGCTGCGGCTGCCTCGGGCGCTGGTGGCGCTGCTGGTGGGCATGGGGCTGGCCACGGCGGGTGCCATTTTGCAGGGTCTGACCCGTAACCCGCTGGCGGCACCCGAAATTATCGGCATCAACTCGGGGGCGAGCCTGGTGGCGGTGGGAATAATTGTGCTGCTGCCGGGGCTGCCGGTGGGGTGGCTGCCGATCGCCGCGTTTTTGGGCGGGATGGGGGCGGCGATCGCCATCTACCTGCTGGCCTGGAACAGCGGCAGTTCACCCATTCGCCTGATTTTGGTAGGCATTGGCCTCACCTCGCTGACCGGGGCCTTGACCAGTTTGATGATCACCTTCGGCAATATTTTTGATGTCAGCCAGGCCCTGTTGTGGCTGGCGGGCAGCGTCTACGGTCGCAGTTGGGAGCACCTCTGGCCGCTGCTGCCCTGGCTGCTGGTATTTCTGCCGCTGGCGATGGTGCTCGCCCGAGACCTAGACACGCTCAACCTGGGGGATAGCCTGGCCCAAGGGCTAGGCAGCCGAGTAGAGCTGACGCGCAGCCTGCTGCTGCTCTGCACCGTCGCCTTAGCCGGGGCTTCGGTGGCGACCGCTGGGGCAATTGGCTTTGTGGGGCTGATGGCCCCCCACCTGGGGCGACAGCTGGTGGGGCCATCCCACGGGGGGCTGATTCCGGTGGCGGCGCTGCTCGGGGGCTGCATTGTGGAGCTGGCCGATATTGTGGGGCGGCTGGCGTTCGCGCCCATTGAGCTGCCCTGCGGGGTGATTACGGCGGTGGTGGGTGCGCCCTATTTTTTGTGGCTGCTCTACCGCGACGGTCAAAGACCGGCCCTGGGGAGCAATGGTTGAAACCCGGCCCCAGCGGCCAACGCAACCGCTAGCCAAATCTGAAGGCAGGCCCCTTTTCTCTAGCCGTCGTGCGCGATGGGGCAGATTTGCCCAAAGCCCTCCCTAAATAAAGATGACAGCAGGGCTTTTAGCGATGTAGTTTGGCATTGAATAGCAGCTGTCATCGATCAAGCAAGCTTGATCGATGACAGCTGCTGTTGCCGGTTCTCCTAAAGCCTCTGGGCTGAGGGGTTAGGGAAAATCCAAATACCCGCTAGGTCATCACTAACCCTTGCCGGTCTGGGTGCTTACCCTGCTGCTAAACTCGGTTTATACGGAGCAGTTTCAGCTCTTTCTAGACAATGGGCGCGTACCTCCGGTGGCCACGACTGCACTATCAGGGCCTAGCAAGGAACTAAATCAGCTTGAGAGAACAATCCTTTGAGTTCTACAGTGTTGCCTTTTTAGGCATTATTCTGTGTCGCTATTTTCTGGTGGCAGGCATTACCTACTGGGTCTTTTATTCGCCGATTAGTCGGTCATTTATTAACCCTCGACTGCGGCATCGGGTGCCGTCTTGGCCAGCCATTCGTCACGATATTAAGCTGTCGGCGCTGTCGGCACTGGTGTTTGCGCTGTCGGCGGGCTTTGTGCTCTCCGCCTACCAAGATGGAGCCACCCACCTCTACACCAACCCAAGACAGTATGGGCTGTGGTATCTGGGGTTCAGCTATGGTGCCGTCTTAGTTTTACAAGATACCTATTTTTACTTTACCCACCGGCTGTTTCACCACCCAAAACTCTTTGCCTGGCTGCACCGGGGGCACCACCGATCGCGCTATCCCACTCCCTGGACTTCCTTTGCCTTTGACCCCTTAGAGGCCGTGGTTCAGGCCGTGTTTTTAGTAGGCATTATTTTTATTCTGCCGCTGCATTTCATTACGATGATTGCCGTGCTCACCACCATGACCGTATGGGCGGTGCTCAACCATTTGGGGCCAGATCGCTTACCGACGCTATTTCCTCACCACTGGCTGGGGCAGTGGGTAATTGGCCCGGCCCACCACTCTATTCACCATCTCAAATACACCGTGCACTACGGGCTTTACTTCACTTTTTGGGATCGGCTGATGGGCACCCAAGATCCGAGATATACGCAGAATCTAAGCCATTTTCTGCTCGATTCTAGCGACAACGTTTGACCCATAACCCCAGGTATTTATTGCTGAAGTCTGTGTTTTCTCGTTATCGGCCATTTCCCTTAACCGGTATTTTTGTCGCTTTGGTAATTGTGGCGCTCTGGCTGAGCAGTTTGGTATGGCTCTTGCGGGTAGATATCGCTCAGGTCAACCTTCTATGGATTTTTGTCGCGCTATTGGGGCGAACCTATATTCAAACTGGGCTATTTATTGTGGCCCACGATGCCATTCACGGGGTGGTGATGCCGGGCGATCGCCGCATCAACCACGGCATTGGGCGGTTAGCCGTGACCCTATATGCCTTGCTTTCCTACCAAAAACTTGCTATTAACCATTGGCGGCACCATCGGTATCCCGGTCAAGCACAGGATCCTGATTTTCACGACGGCATTCACCGCAGCCTTGCCCTCTGGTATTTGAAATTTATGGCGGGTTATCTCAAAGGTGGAGACCAGGCTGTTCTGGTGCTAAAGCTAGTTGTTATCGTCCTAATCTTCACGATTGGATTTCAAATTCCCGTCAGCAATTTGGGATTATTTTGGCTGTTGCCCATTGTCTTAAGCTCAATGCAGCTATTTTTATTTGGCACCTATTTACCCCACCGATCGGAGCGATCGGCCAACCACCACTGTGCGACTAGCAGCAACTATCCGCTGCTGCTGTCGCTGCTGACCTGTTACTACTTCGGCTACCACTGGGAGCATCACGAATATCCCCATTTGCCCTGGTACAGCCTGCCCGCTGCGCGGCAGCTCAATTCCTAGACGCGATCGCGCAAGGCTTTAGGCACGCGCAAGACAATCAGGTGTAGCTGTAGCCAGTCTCAGTAGATCACAAAGCCCCCGCAGCCCTCACCCCCAGCCCCTCTCCCAGGCAGGAGAGGGGAGCCCTCACCCCAACCCTCTCCCAATTTTGGGAGAGGGGTTTGGGGTGTAGCTTGCTTCCCGCAGGGTGGGCAATGCTGCGACCAGGTACATTGTTTTCGATCTACTAAGTCTGGTTCAGACATTTCCCCTCAAAACGTTGCCGATCCTTTGTTTAAACGCCCATCCTGTACCTACCCCTCTGCCTCCAGAATCTCGGGGATCAGCGGACTGGCTGACAGCGCTGGCTGGTAAAAGCGATAGGTATTGCGCCCGTTGTGTTTGGCTTTGTAGAGCGCCCGGTCGGCGTGGCGCAGCAGGGTCGAGGGGTCGCTGCCGTGCTGGGGAAACAGGGCGATGCCCAGGCTAATGGTCATGGGCAATCTGTGGTCTTCGACTGAGAAGTCGGGTTGCAGGCTTTCGAGGATGCGATCGCAGGTTCTGACCACCGACTCGATGGCCGTTAGCCGAGAGAGCACCAGCACAAACTCATCGCCACCCCAGCGCACCAGCAGGTCTTCTTGGCGCAGGCAGTGGGCCAACCGCTGGGCAACCTGGCGCAGCAGTTGGTCGCCCACGCTGTGGCCCAGGGTGTCGTTGATGGCCTTAAAGCGATCGAGGTCTAAAAACGCCACCGCCACCTGGGTACTTTGGCGAGCGGCCTGGGCCAGCGCCCTGGGCAGGTAGGTATCGAGAGAGGCGCGGTTGGGCAGCCCGGTGAGCTGGTCGTAAAAGGCCTGATGGTGAATTTTGGCTTCGATCTGCTTTTGCCGCGTGATGTTTCGAATCAGCCAGTGCAGACGCGCTTCACCCCCCTCACGGCTAGTCGATAGGGTGATGGCCACATCTATGGCGGGGCCTTGGCGGGGCGTGATCTGGGTTTCCCAGGGTTTGAGGGGCAAGGCCTGGGAGGTCGAGGCCTGGTTTAACTGGGTCAGCAGATCGTAGAAGCCCGCCCGCTTTTGAATGGGGAGAAACAGCATCAGGGGCTTGTCGATTAAAGACTCCTGGGGCAGTTGCAGCAGGGTGGCGATCGCCACGTTGGCCGCTTGAATAATGCCTTTGTCATTGCTCACCAGGTAGCCATCGGGGGCCAGGTTAAACAGATCTTGGTAGCGCTGGCGCTCAATCTCGATCTGGTTGCGGTAGTCGAGCAGGGCTTGGTTTTGCTCAATCAATTCTTCGTGGGCGGCGCGCAGCTCTTCGAGCACCAGGCTGAGATCGTCTAGCGCTAGCGCCAGCAGCCCCGGCTGAATGGGTGATTCGCTGGCGCGATCGCGCAGCAGCAGCGCCCGTTGCTGTACCGCGTCAATACGCGTAAACATCATTTTCATTGGAGTTTACCTTGGCGGCATTCGCTCAGCTCTTGGCGCAGACAGGCATTTTCTGCGGTGAGTTTGACTTTGCCCTCTAGATCATCGTAGGCGGCCTTCAGCCGCTGCTCCATGAGCCTCTGGTCAGAGATATCCCGCAGCGACCAAAGAATAGTGCCTCCCCCCTTGCGGCGGTCTTTGAGGTAGTTGGTGGTAATGGCTACGGTAATGGGCTCGGCCTGGCGCGGAATTAGCCTGATCTCCCAGGGTTCGGCAGGGTTGGGGTTGTCCAGCCGCTGCTGAAAGCCTGGCCAATCGCCTAGCTCGATCAGCGATAGAAGGGGCTTACCCACGAGCCCTTCCTGGGCTAGCGAAAACAGCGCCTCTGCCGCTTGGTTGGCCTGGTAGATCTTACCCTTTTCGTCGGTTACCAGATAGGCATCGGGGGCGAGTTCAAACAGGGTGCGATAGCGCTGACGCTCTAGATCGATTTGCAGCCGGGTGTTGGCAAGGGCCTCGTTTTGCTGGTGCAGCTCGGCATCGACCGCCTGAAGCTCTTCGAGTACAAAATAGAGTTCTTTGAGGGCTTGCTCCAGCAGCTCTGGCTCAACGGGGTCGGTGGTGGCTTGCTCGCGCAGCTGTAATGCTCGCTGGTAAACGGCTTCAATTTGATGGGAGATACCCATAACGTTAGTTCTTCCTGCTAAGAGGCTGCTCACCCAAGGGATGAACAACGGGAGTGGGGCAGTAGAATTAAGCTAGAGTGCCTTGGGTATTAAAAGCAAGATCTTTGGTATCAAATTAGGTCTAGTTCCCTTGGAACAATACCCCTTAAAACCATAATCCCACTAATTCTTATGTATTCCCTAAAAAACATTAATATTATTAATGCATAATAAACCTCACTAGCCAGTCAAAAACTCTAAAGCCGTAGGTCTTTCAATCTTTTGAGGCTCTTTGGCTCCATTGCCAGGCAAAAAGTATTTTCCATAGGGCTCAGAATTTGCTGCATTTTTGGCTCTATGGCCCAGGCGGTAGCCAGGGCTACCTAATCATCGACAGCAGAGTGCCCAGGGATATTTTCAATGGCCAGCAAAATCAGATCATGCTCCTCAGATCGCACCATTTTGCGGGCGTTGAGCCGCATGGTTTTGGGGCCAATGGTCTCAAAGTCGTGCACCACCTCAAAGTCATCGATCTGAGAACTCTGGGGCAGCAGATCGTAGAGCAGCGATCGCAGCTGAGGGATATCCCACTGGCCGTTGCCCAGCTCAAAAATAGAGCGCCCCTCAGTGTCGCCGGGGTTGACCCGAAAGGTTTGGTAGAACTGGCGGTTGGCCGTCACCACCCGGAGGTCGCCGCTTAGCACCACCAGGGGTTCTCGCACGGTCTGCACAATCGCATCGGCGTAGTCGCGGGCCTGGCGCAGCTGCTCTGAGCTGCGCTTGAGGTCATCGATATCGACCAGCACCACCACCGCCCCATCAATGCGGTTGTCGAGGGTGCGATAGGGGCGAATGCGCAGGTCGTACCAATGGTTGTTTTGGTCTTGCACCTCCTGGCTGGTCTGCACCAGGGTATTGATTACCGCTAAGATTTGCGCCTCTAGGTCGGTCACGGCAAGGCGATGGTTGATGTCGCTCAGCGGTCGGCCCAAATCGCTGGGGATCAGGTTAAAGATTTCCGCCGCCGTGGGAGTAAATCGGCGAATTTTAAGATTGCCCTCTAGCATCAAAACGGGAATGTGAATGCTGCTGAGCAGGTTTTGAAAATCGTCGCTAATGCGGGTAGTTTCGGCGTTGCGTCGGTAGAGTTCATCGTTGATGGTGCTGAGTTCTTCGTTGGTCGCCTGAATCTCTTCTTTGGCGGTTTGCAGCTCTTCGTTAGTGCTTTGCAGCTCTTCGTTGCTAGAGAGAATTTCTTCGTTCGCCGCCCGCAGATCCTGGTTGGTGGCCTCTTGCTCTTGAATAATCGACTGGAGGTGAGCGCGGGTGGTGTCTAGATCGTGCTGAAGGGCCAGATTGATCTGGCGCACCTGGCTGAGGTCTGAGTCTGGGGCTTCGCTGTCTGCCGCTAGACGTGCTGCATCGGCGGCTGCGCCCTCGGCGGGCAGATCGGTGAACAGTACCAGATAGTGGGTTTTGCCCTCGATCTCGGGCGCAATGGGCACCACCTCGATCTGCACTGGCCGGGGGCGATCGCCCTCCTCTAGCAGCAGCGATCGCCGCCAGACCGCCTGGGCCGACTGCTTGGCCTGGTAGAGGGCGGTGCGCAAATCGAGCCGCAGCCCTTCCTTAGCCATGCTCAGCAGGTTGAGGCTGGCGCGGCCGGGGGAGGGCTCTAGGTAAGCCCCGGTCTGGCCGCGAAACTGCAAAATCTCGAGGCGATCGTTCACCAAAACCCCCACCGGCCCGTAGCGATTGAGCACAATCTGATCGGCGAGGCTGTAGAGGTCGATATCCTGCCGCCGCTCGGGCGGCGGCGCGGGGCGAGACGTTGCGGGGCTGGGGGCGTAGGCGCTGGGGTCAAAATCAAAGCTCAGCGGCAGCGACGACGACTGCTTGGCGTAGAGCTTGTAGCGACTATCGACCAGGGAAAATAAATGGCTAAATTCTCCCGCCGTCTCCGACGACCCCAGCAGCAAAAAGCCGCCGGGCTTAAGGCCGTAGTGGAACATTGGCAGCACTTTGTTTTGCAGGGCCGCCCCAAAGTAGATCAGCACATTGCGGCAGCTAATCAGGTCTAACCGCGAAAATGGGGGGTCGCTGACCAGGTTTTGGCAGGCAAAAATGCACAGTTCTCGCACTAGTTTGTTGATCTGGTAGCCCCCTTCGGCGGGCACAAAAAACCGCTGTAAACGCTCGGGCGATACCTCGGTCACTTGGCTGGGGGAATACCAGCCAAAGCGGGCCACCTCAATGGCCTGTTCGCTGACATCGGTGGCAAAAATCTGAATCGACGGGCTAGCGGTGTGGCGGCCCAGATATTCGAGCAGGCAGATGGCGATGGAGTAGGCTTCTTCACCGGTTGAGCAGCCTGCCACCCAAATGCGTAAGGGCAGATCGGGGCTGCGATCGCGCAGCAGGGTCGGCAGCACCGTTTGGCCCAGGGCCGCAAACACCTCCGCATCGCGAAAGAAGCTGGTCACCCCGATCAAAATTTCCTGGTACAGGGCTTTGACCTCCCCAGGGTTGGCCTGGAGGTACTGACTGTAGCTCTCCAGGCTTTCGAGGTGGTGCAGGGCCATGCGGCGAAAGACGCGCCGCTTTATGGTAGTGGGCTTGTATTGGGCAAAGTCAACCTTCGTGGCCCGCTTCAGCAGGTTGAGAATGTCAGTCATCACCCTGGGCTCTTCGTTCATCGCGCTGGGCGTTTCGTTAGGGCTCACCGCCGGCTCAGCCGGGGCGCTGCTGATGACGTAGGGGTGAGCGCTGAGACCGGCCAGGGTTTGGGCAATCTCTTCTGGGGTCTGAATAAAGTCAACCTGCCCCGTGGCGATCGCCATCCGGGGCATGCTGCTGAACTCGGCGGAAGCCTCTGACTGCGAAAAGGTAATGCCCCCCGCCGCCTTGATCGCCTCTAGCCCCAGGGTGCCGTCGGCATCGGCCCCCGAGAGCACCACGCCAATGGCCCGATTGCCCCGCTCTTCGGCCAGGGCGCTAAAGAATCCGTCAATAATGCGGCTAACCCGGCGCGATCGCGATCGCGGCTGAAGCCGCAGCTCGCCCGCCACAATCGTCATTTCCGTGTTGGGTGGGATGATATAGACCTGGTTGGGGGCGATCGCCACCCCATCGACCACCTCATGCACCGGCATCTCGGTAGTGCGGCCCATGATTTCGGTGAGCAGGCTGGGCTGGTTGGGGTCTAAATGCTGCACCAGCACAAAGGCCATGCCCGTCTCGGTGGGCAGATGGCTGAGCAGTTCGGTAAAGGCCTCTAGCCCCCCCGCCGACGCCCCAATCGCCACCACCGGAAACGAGTCTTCGGGCACCGCTGGGTTAGCGGTCTTAGGCTGGGGAGCATCATCGTCTGGAGCAGTGGGCTGGGAAGACATACTTACCGATAGGCTGCGGCCTAAACTGAGCACCGTCTAGTTTCAGTGGATCGCAAAGTCCTCGCTAGCCCTCTCCCCCAGCCCCTCTCCCAGAAAGGAGAGGGGAGCCGGAAAACCTTTCAAAGTCCCTCTCCCAGCTTGGGAGAGGGATTTAGGGTGAGGGCTTCCCGCAGGGTGGGCTAGATCTCGTCAGGAGAGATTGTTTTCGATCTACTGAGTTTCCCTCAGGATACGCGAGAAAACCCAGAGCACTCCGAATGAAAGAAAGCTCGGGCACTGCTCGGCTTGAACGGAAAACCTTCACCAGCCTCGACTACCCTAGGGCTGGCCGGTTCAAACCGGCCAAGAGACGCTAAACTCTCCTTTGCATTCAACCAACCTCTACTGTGCTGCCACCGGAAAATCTGATGCGACTAAATGCAGGGTGTGAGCTTTTATTTGAGACCACTGAGCCTTCGCCGCTCATCCTCATGCTGCGCCCGCGCGATGGGGCCGCCCAGCAGATCATTCAAGACAACCTAGAGCTTGAGCCCACCGTACCCGTGGTGGACTATGTCGATAGCTACGGCAACCTGTGCCAGCGGCTGGTCGCCCCGGTGGGGCAGCTGCGGGTGCGCAGCACCTCTACCGTCGAGGTCGCCGATGCGATCGATGTGCAGTTTGGCGCTGAGTTTGTGCCCGTGCAAGACCTGCCCGACTATGCGCTCCAGTTTCTGCTGCCCAGCCGCTACTGCCAGTCTGACCTAATGGCCGATTTGGCCACCAAAATCGTGGCCGACATTGAGCCCGCCTACGACCAGGTCGAGGCGATTCGCCACTGGATTCACACCAACATTGAGTACCGCTACGACACCAGCGATGCCTCGACTTCGGCGATGGAAACCGAAAAAAATCGGGTGGGGGTGTGCCGCGACTTTGTGCATTTAGGCCTGGCCCTGTGCCGCAGCTTGACGATTCCGGCCCGCATGGTGGTGGGCTACCTGCACCAGCTCGACCCGATGGATCTGCACGCCTGGTTTGAGGCCTACGTGGGCGATCGCTGGTATACCTTTGATGCAACTCAGCCCACCCCCAAGGGCGATCGCATTGTTATTGCCTACGGTCGAGATGCTGCCGATGTCGCCCTGGCCACCCAGTACGGGCCGCTCCAGCTAACTGAAATGCAAGTCTGGGTCAACCCCTCAACCGATTGATTGCCCCTGATTAGTTGTTCTACTTGGTTCAAGCCAATCGATCCCTACTAGAATATAGGTAATTCCAGCGATGACGCTATCCGCTGCGAGGCCGCCATTATGGATGCCGCGACGTTTAGGACAGTGTGCAAAAGGCCAAATAATTTTTAGATCCCAAAATCTAAAAAGATTGATTTCTAGATAGGTAAAGAACCGTGGGCAAAGAAAAAAAGGGCAACAAAGAAGTTAAGAAACCGAAAGCAGACGCTGACGGCACTAAAAAGCCCAAGAAAGAGCGCAAACAGTACGATTAGCCTCAATCTATACGTCTATCGGCTTTCGGAAACCCTTTGCTCTAAGAGCAGCCCAAGCAGCAGCTTTGGGGATTTGCCCCCCAGACAAACCGGTAGAATAGCCAGCTATGTATAGTTGACTATTCTACTGATTGAAAGGCTATTTAGGCAGAACCCAAGACTGCTAAGTACCATAAAAAATTAAACGTTGGCAGGCTATTTCTATTTGCAGCCCCTTCGGATCGGCGGCAAGTAAGAATGGTTTTTTGACCCCTATCCATTCTCATCGCTCAAACCTCTAGGGCGATGAGTTTTTTTAGGCGTTTAAAGTTTTGGTGTCGTACTTCATCAATTCAACCCTCTAATCAACCCATCGACCATCACGATCAAAGCACGTTCTTCCTGTATGGATAACCCTTAAAATGCCGATTAAAGACCAGCCGACTCCCCCCAAGTTTCGGCTATTCAACAATATTTTTCTAATTGTGGGCGTCGTGTTTTTGGCGGCCAGCTTTATCTTGCCCGCCCTGCTGGGGCCGCAGATTCCAGGGGTGCCCTACAGCCTGTTTATTCACCAGGTGCAAGAGGGCGAGGTGGCGCGGGTGCAGGTGGGCCAAAACCAGATTCAGTACCAGCTCAAGCCCGTGGGCGAGGAGGTGGCTGGCCAGGTCTTTACCACCACCCCAATTTTTGACTTGAGCCTGCCAACCACTCTGCAAGACAACGGCGTTGAGTTTGCCGCCACGCCGCCCCCAAAAAACCGCTGGGTGGGCAGCCTGTTGAGCTGGGTGATTCCGCCGCTGATTTTTGTGGGCATCTGGCAGTTTTTTGCGCGGCGCGGCGCTGGTGGCGGTGGCCCCCAGGGCATGCTGTCTATCGGCAAGAGCAAGGCCAAGGTCTATGTCGAAGGTGAGGCGGCTAAAACCACCTTTGCCGATGTGGCTGGGGTCGATGAGGCCAAGACTGAGCTGGTCGAAATCGTTGACTTTCTCAAAACGCCGGGGCGCTACACCCAGATTGGGGCGCGCATTCCCAAGGGCGTGCTGCTAGTTGGCCCACCGGGCACGGGCAAAACCCTGCTGGCCAAGGCCGTCGCTGGCGAAGCGGGGGTGCCCTTCTTTAGCATCTCAGGCTCTGAGTTTGTGGAAATGTTTGTGGGGGTGGGCTCATCGCGGGTGCGCGACCTGTTTGAGCAGGCCAAAAAGCAGGCCCCCTGCATTGTGTTTATTGATGAATTGGATGCGATCGGCAAGTCGCGCAGCAGCAACGGCATGTATGGCGGCAACGATGAGCGCGAGCAAACCCTCAACCAGCTCCTCTCGGAAATGGATGGCTTTGCCGCCGAAGACGCCACGGTGATTGTGCTGGCGGCCACCAACCGGCCCGAAATTCTCGACCCCGCCCTCTTGCGCCCCGGTCGATTTGATCGCCAGGTGCTGGTCGATCGCCCCGCCCTGTCGGGCCGCGAGGCCATTCTCAACATCCACGCCCAGACCGTGAAGCTGGGGGACGATGTGGATTTGAAGGCGATCGCCACCCGCACCCCCGGTTTTGCCGGGGCTGACCTGGCCAACCTGGTCAACGAAGCGGCATTGCTGGCCGCCCGCAACCATCGCCAGGCGGTGGCCCAAGCCGACTTTGCCGAGGCGATCGAGCGGGTCGTCGCCGGGCTCGAAAAGAAAAGCCGCGTGCTCAACGATAAAGAAAAGAAAATCGTCGCCTACCACGAAGTCGGCCACGCCCTAGTGGGCTCCCTCATGCCCGGCAGCGGCAAAGTCGAAAAAATCTCTATCGTGTCGCGGGGCATGGCGGCTCTGGGTTACACCCTGCAACTGCCCACCGAAGACCGCTTTTTGATGGATGAAGCGGAACTGCGGGGGCAGATTGCCACCCTGCTGGGGGGGCGATCGGCGGAGGAAATTGTCTTCAACAGCATCACCACCGGGGCTTCTAACGATTTGCAGCGGGCGACGGATCTGGCCGAGCAAATGGTCACGGCCTTTGGCATGAGCAAGGTGCTGGGGCCACTGGCCTACCAGCAGGGGGCACGCCCCATGTTTCTCGACGGCGGCATGGCCAACGGTCGCCGCCCGATCAGCGAAGAAACCGCCCAGGCGATCGATCGCGAGGTCAAAGACATCGTCGAGACTGCCCACCAGCAGGCCCTAGACGTCATTCGCCACAACCGCGATCTGATGGAAACCATCACCATGCAGCTGCTGGAAACCGAGGCGATCGAAGGCAAAACCCTGCATCACCTGCTCGACCAGGTGCAGGCCAGCTCGATAGACATCCACTAGTTTGCGCCGGAGTGTAGGATTCACCCCCACTCCCTACTCCCCACCCCCCACTCCCCACCCCGACTCAAAACACCATTCCCTAAGAGGTTCATATGTCATCTTCTCTAACCAAAGGCACCCTCGTCACCATTATTGGCGAAGCGGTTTTGCAAGAGCGCCTGATTCATCTGCTCAGCCAGCTTGAGGTGTCGGGCTACACGATTGTGCCCGCCAAAGGGGCAGGCAGCCACGGCAGACGCATGGGCGATATTGCGGGCTACAACACCAATATCGAAATCAAAACCATCGTCAGTTCAGACCTCTCTGACCAGCTACTAGACGAGCTGAAGCCCTATCAAGAGACCCACGCCCTGATCGCCTTTCGCCAAACCGTAGAAGGCTTGTTCGATTAGGCATGCAGGCCTGCGCTGTCTGGGGAAATCATTGTGAGCCTACCTAAGGATAGACGGGCAGCTCAGGCAGGCCCGTGGATACTATGGCTTGATGACCAATCGAGGAACGCCCCGCGATGATTACCGTTCACCACTTAAACAACTCCCGCTCCCAGCGGGTGCTCTGGCTGCTCGAAGAACTGGGCCTGCCCTACGACGTTAAGCGCTACGAGCGCGACCCAGAGACCATGCTGGCTCCGCCAGAGCTGCGGCAGGTGCATCCCCTGGGCAAATCGCCAGTGCTCACCGATGGCGACCTGACCCTGGCTGAATCGGGGGCGATTGTCGAATATTTGGTCGATCGCTACGGCGATGGGCGGCTGATTCCAGCCCCAGACACCCCCGAGCGGCTGCGCTACACCTACTGGCTGCACTACGCCGAGGGGTCGGCCATGCCGCCGCTGCTGATCAAGCTGATCTTCGACAAAATTGAGCAAAGCCCGATGCCGTTCTTTGCCAAGCCCATCGCCCGAGGCATCGTCCATCGGGTCAAAGACTCATTTATTAACCCTCAAATTACCCAGCACCTCGACTTTATGGAGGCCGAGCTGGGCAAAAGCACCTGGTTTACCGGGGAAGACTTTACCGCCGCCGATATTCAACTCAGCTTCCCGCTTGAGGCCGCGGCAACTCGGGCGGGGCTCAATGCCAGTTGCCCTAAACTCATGGCATTCTTAGATCGTATCCACGCCCGCCCGGCCTACCAAAAAGCCCTGGAGCGAGGTGGTGAGTATGAGCTGTTGAGTTGAACAGTGCACAACTTTGGGTGTGATTGACAGACCTAAATAACCTCTATGGGGCAAAATACCAAAACATTTCTGCGGGCGTGGCGATTCATAGCACTGATGCTGGCATCGCTGAGTCTCAGTTTGTCTATGACCCATTTGCTAGAGCTGCCCCAACGAATGCAGTTTGACCAGCAGCTCTGGGTTGAGGTAACCGTTGTTGAAAACGTCTATCGACTGTTTGGCTCCGTTGGTGCGGTGTTTGAAATTGGCGCGATCGCAGCGGCAATTGGCCTGGCGTTTTGGGTGCGACAGCGTGGTTCCGTGTTTTATTGGGCCGTAGCTGGGGCAATTTTTCTAGGCTTAGCGTTTGCCAGCTGGTGCCTATTGGTCGCGCCCATGAATGCTGAATTTGCCACCTGGTTGACCAAACCTGTGCCCGCCGATTGGACTAGGTATCGCAACCAGTGGGAATATGGCCACGCGGCGATCGCCCTGATCAAAACCCTTGGCCTCAGCTGTCTCGTCGTCTCTGTACTCCTAGATGCGCCGAGACAGCTAGCGGTTATTTCTGAGATTGAGCGATCGCACCAAAAAGACTTGCCGGTCACAGCCTCTTTTCCCTTATCCACTGTTTCTTCAAAGGCTCGCCCTGCTTGGCTATGGCCGCTTCGACTGGTGGCGGTAATCGTTCTCAGCGCGGCCTTTTTTGGGTTGATCACCTACGTTTTTCACAGCGTTCTAGCCGGGACAATTCTATCGATCGCAGGCATTCTAGGAATTGGCTTTTCAATGGATAAATAATCGGGTCAGGCGCAGCAGGCCGCTAACCCAATACCGGAGGCCATAATGGCTAAACCACTTTCGCTTAACGCACTATGGGCTTCAGCCATACCTGAGCATCGCGCCTTCAGCCCAGAAGAATTTGCCCATTTGCCAGAGATGGCCAGACGGTATTTGGAGCATGCGATCGCCCCCGGCACCGCCCTCGCCTCAGCCGTGCGCCTAAAAATGCACGGCGAAATCAAATTAAAAACCTGGAGTCCCTTCACCGCAGAGCAAGTGGTCTACTGGCAGCGCGGCTTTATCTGGAGCGCCACTGCGTGGATGAACCGCCTACCCATCGTCGGGTCAGACCGGATCATTGATGGCGCTGGGGCCATGCAGTGGAAGCTGCTGGGGCTGTTCCCGGTGATGACCGGCAGCGGGGCTGACATCACCCGCTCAGCGGCAGGGCGCTTCCACACTGAGTCAATGCTGTTGCCCTCGGTGTTTTGTCGGGATGATATGGCCTGGAGCAGCCCCGATGCAGCGCACCTACACGCCAGTTTTGTGGCCCAAGGCGAGCCAGCAGAACTCGACTTCACCCTCGACCAGACCGGACGACTCAAAACCGCCCAACTGCCGCGCTGGGGGAATCCCGAAGGGGCTGCCCACCACTACGTAGACTTCGGGGCCATTGTTGAGGAAGAGGGCAGCTTCGGCGGCTACACCATTCCCACTCGGCTGCGGGTGGGGTGGTACTTCGGCAGCGAGCGGTTTGAGCCAGAGGGCGAGTTCTTCAGGGCCACCATTGACGAGGCCATCTATCGGTAGACCCGACTAGCATTAGACTCTGACTGGCGCGATCGCTGTCACCATAGAGATTGAGCCGTCAATCTTTTTGCTAGGGGATATTTCCGTGGTTCACCATCACGACCATCACCATGCTCCTAAAACCCACACCCGCGCGTTTCAGATCGGCATTGGCCTGAATATCGGCTTTGTACTGATTGAGGCGGCGATCGGGTGGACGACGCAATCCCTAGCGCTGCTGGCGGATGCGGGGCACAATCTCAGCGACGTGCTCGGGCTCTTGCTGGCCTGGGGGGCAAGCTACCTCGCCCAGCGCCCGCCCAGTCGCACCTACACCTACGGGCTCCGCCGCTCTACCATTCTGGTGGCCCTGTTTAACTCGATGCTGCTGCTATTAGCGGTGGGCGGCATCGCCTGGGAGGCCCTGCGACGGCTGCAAAACCCTACGCCAGTACCGGGGATGACCCTGATCTGGGTGGCGGGGATTGGGGTGGTGATCAATACCCTGACCGCACTCTTGTTTTTTGCTGGGGGCAAGCAAGACCTCAACATTCGCGGGGCTTTTTTGCATATGGCCGCCGATGCCCTGGTGTCGGTCGGGGTGGTATTGGCGGGCATCGCCATTTTGCTCACGGGGTGGCTGTGGCTAGACCCGGCCATCAGTTTGGTGATTGTGGTCGTAATTGTGGTCGGCACCTGGAACCTGCTGCACGATGCCCTAGGCCTCATGCTCGATCGCGTTCCCAAACACATTGAACCCCTAGCGGTGCGGACGTTTCTTCAAGACCTGCCAGAGGTGGCCCAGGTTCACGATCTCCATATTTGGGCCATGAGCACAACAGAAACAGCCCTAACAGCCCATTTAGTGATGCCCAAGGGCTGCCCAGGGGACGGTTTTTTGGCCCAGGTCTGTGAAGAATTGCACCACCACTTCGCGATCGACCACGCCACCCTACAAGTTGAAACCGGGGATACGCATTACCCCTGCCGCCTAGAGCCCGACCATCAGGTATAGGACGCAAGGGTGAGGTCGTCTGGCAGGGATGAAGGGCTTGGTTGCTAGAGCTAGATCCGTGGCCACGGGTGGTGTTTTGGGGGCGATCGCCATGGCCCCCACAGCGGCGGTCAACGCCTTATTTGACACCGTTGTGTAACGGGCAAGCCGATACCGTTACAGAGGCCAAGTTTCAAGCAACGAATCCACCCTAAAGTCCAACCTTAGGCTGTCAGAGTGGTAGATCTAACAGGGTTTTAAGACCTGTGCATGGTGTGACTCTCTTTGGTTCCCAACACTCTGAGGCAAGAGGTAAACGTGGCTCACGGCTCGATTAATCTCACATTGACAGTCGTCATGCAAGAAATTGAGGATGTTTTAAATCAGTACCCTGAACATCCCTATCAAGCGGTGTTTTCAATGCCTGAGTTGAGGCAAAAGCTAATTGACCATGTGCATTGTTATGTATCGCCCCACCACGATGCTGGAGGCAGGCAAAATACTATCCCTGGGAACTCTATTGCCCACCGAGCTTCCTTTTTACAAGAGCGGCTGCGCCTGGGAATGCTAATTCGCGGCAGTATGCTGCACCTCCTACGCCAGGAAGATGCCGAGCAAGTAGACGCACCCAATCGTCCTTGGCATCGGCCATGATTTGCATCGGGAAGCTCCTGAAGATTTTTAACTGCGCAAAACCCATAGAAATTAGGAGAAACTAATGACTTTTATACTTGAGAAGTTTGATCAGAGCTTTGATCACCATACAATTCAGGTGAACGGTATTCGATTGCACTATGTAATTGGCGGTATGGGCGAGCTTGTCGTGCTGCTACATGGCTATGCTCAAACCTGGTATGAGTGGCGAAAAATCATGCCTGTGCTAGCAGAGCATTACACCGTGATTGCACCAGATTTGCGGGGTGCAGGAGATTCAGACAAGCCCTTGACCGGCTATGACAAGCGATCGCTGGCAGACGATATCTATCAGTTAGTTAAACAGCTTGGGTTTCAGCAGATTTATCTAGTGGGTCACGATATTGGGCTAATGGTTGCCTATGCCTATGCCGCGGCCCATCCCGATGATGTGAAGCGTCTAGTAGTCATTGATGCTCCGATTCCTGGCATTGAACCCTGGCAAGATGTGGTTACTAGCCCAATGGTTTGGCACTTTGCCTTTCATGCTGTTCCTAATCTGCCAGAGGCACTGGTGGCTGGGCGAGAACGCACCTATCTTTCAACCGGGTTTTACAAAGCGCTGTCTTATAACCCAGTTGCTATCACCGAAGCTGATATCGATGAATATATCCGCTGCTACTCTGCACCTGGTGGAATGCGGGCCGGATTTGAGTACTTTCGCACCTTCGCAGAAGATGTGAAGCACAACAAAGAATATGCCCAACACAAACTTAAGATGCCCGTACTAGCCCTCGGCGGGGCGCAAAGCTTAGGACACATCATGGTCAGCCAAATGCAAACGGTTGCAGACGATGTTCAGGGGGGAGCGATCGCCCAGTGTGGTCATTGGGTTGTTGATGAGCGTCCTGAGGAATTAACTCAACAGATTCTGACTTTCTTTCATGAAGACATGGCAGAATTCACAAATACGAGGCTACCGGAAGCCTCTCTGTGTCAGCTTTCTAGCCGTTATGGCCATAGGCTATAGTTCTAAAATTCGCTAATCAAAGAAAACACATTCTAGATGAAGAACTGTAACACAATACAACAATGCAATGCGTTCCGGAAATTGCCCCTTGATGAAGTCGTCTAACTGATCGAAGCCGCTGTAGTAGCTACCTTAGAGTAGGCATGGGCATATCTAAATTTTTCCCGTGCTCAATTCAATAAGTTTTGAGTTAACCAGCCAGCTCAAATTTAAACCTGAGACCATAAAGTTTCCTCCCTTCTGCGTTGAGAAATTAGCCATGACCAAGGCCACAAAGATCAAAGGCATTGGCTCGATTCTCCACGACAAAGGAGTGGCCTTTCGCCTATGGGCACCCCACGCCCAAAAGGTCTCCGTGATTGGCTCCTTCAACAACTGGAGCGGCACCAAGCACAAAATGAAGGCCGAGAAAGGCGGCTACTGGTACATCAACATCCCCAAGGCCCAGGCGGGCGACCCCTACCGGTTTTTGTTGACCACCCCCCAGGGCGAGTTTCAGCGTATTGACCCCTACGCGCGGGAGGTGACCAGCTCAGTGGGCAACGCCATCGTCCACGACCCCAGCTTTGACTGGCAGGGAGATGATTTCCAGATCGCCCCGTGGAACGAGCTGGTGATCTACGAACTGCACATCGGCACCTTCAACGACCGCGAGGGGCTCGATCAACCGGCCCAGTTTGCGTCGGTGTCGGCGCGGCTGGGGCATTTGAGAAAGCTCGGCGTCAACGCCATTCAAATTATGCCCGTTGGCGAGTTTGCGGGCGATCGCTCCTGGGGGTACAACCCTGCCCACATCTTTTCGGTCGAAATCAGCTACGGCGGCCCGCTGGCGTTTAAGCAGTTTGTCAAGCGCGCCCACCAGGCGGGCATCGCCGTAATTTTAGACGTGGTCTACAACCACCTCGGCCCCAGCGACCTCGACCTCTGGCAGTTCGACGGCTGGAGCGAGAACGATCGCGGCGGCATCTACTTTTACAACGACAACCGGGCCGACACCCCCTGGGGAGAAACCCGCCCCGACTATGGCCGGGGCGAGGTGCGCCAGTACCTCTGCGACAACGCCCTGATGTGGTTTGAGGAGTACCACGTCGATGGGCTGCGCTTTGATGCCACCCAGTTCATTCGCACCTTCCAAGCCGAGGATATACAGGATCTACCCGAGGGCTGGAGCCTGCTCCAGTGGATGAATAGCCAAATTGTGGAGAAATACCCCGGCCACATCACCATTGCCGAAGATCTGCAAAACAACCGCTGGCTGACTAAAGACGTGGGGGCGGGCGGGGCCGGATTTGGCTGCCAGTGGGATGCCAGCTTTGTGCACACCATTCGCCAGGCGGTGATCACCAGTCAGGATGAGGAGCGATCGCTGGGCGCCATTCGCGACGCCCTCTGCCACCGCGACAACGACGACGCCTTCGCCCGAGTGATCTACAGCGAATCCCACGATGAGGTGGCCAACGGCAAGGCGCGGGTGCCCCAGGAAATTAGCCCCAGCGACCCCAAAGGCTGGTACGCCCGCAAACGCTCGACCCTGGCCGCCGCCATGGTGTTTACCGCCCCCGGCATTCCTATGCTGTTTCAGGGGCAAGAATTTTTGGAAGGCGGCTGGTTTCGCGACACTGTGCCCGTCGATTGGGATCAGCGCGATGAGTTCCACGGCATTGTGCGACTCTACCGCGACCTAATTGGCCTGCGGCTCAGCCGCGACGGCTTTACTCGCGGGCTCTGCGGGCAGTTCACCCAGGTCTACCACCTCAACGACGATCGCAAGATCATCGCCTTTCAGCGCTGGGCCGAGGGCGGCCCTGGGGACGACGTGGTGGTGGTGGCCAATTTCTCCCATGCGGCCCAAGAGAACTACCAGCTGGGCTTTCCCTCCGCTGACCTGTGGACGCTGCGCTTCAACAGCGACTGGCAGGGCTATAACGACGATTTTGCCAACCACCCCAGCACCGATGTCAACGCCGAACCCGGTGATCAAGACGGGCTGCCCTGGCATGGCACCCTGTCGATTGGCCCCTACACCGTGCTGATCTTTTCGCAGTCAGCCCCCTCCGCAATCTAGCTAAAATAGAGGAACTACTCACGCTATAGCGGCTACAACGGTTCGATTTGTGCAACAGTCCTCTTCTGAAAAGCCCAGTCCTGACCCCGTCTCGCGGGCAGATCCCGGTTTACAGCGGATCATCACCCAGCTCTCGACCACCCTTGAGAGAGATAGTCAGGTCGTAACCGTCACGCGCGATCTGCAACACAAACTCAAGGCTGACCGAGTGCTTTTGTATTACTTCTACCGTCCCTGGAAAGGGCGAGTCACCTTTGAAGCCCTCAGCGATCCGCAGTTTTCGATCTTTGGCTCCACCGGGCCAGATGAATGTTTCACCGACGAATATGCGGCGCTGTATTTAGCTGGGCGGATCCGGGCGATCGCCGACATTGAAACCGAGCCGATTGCCGACTGTCACCGCAATTTTCTGCGCGAAATGCGGGTGCAGGCCAATTTAGTCGTGCCGGTGCTGGTGGGTGACGACCTCTGGGGGCTGCTCGTGGCCCACCACTGCCAATCTCCCCATGTTTGGACCGATGACGACATTGCCGCCGTGCTGTACGGGGCCGAGACCCTGGCGATCGCCCCCTCGATTCGCAGCCGGGCAGAGCGATAGCGCGAAGGCCCCCCGGTTAGGGCAACGGGCATGGGCCCCACCGCCAAGCCGGGGGTTAAACAAACAAAACCCCTCACCAAACAACGAATCCACCGTGAAGTCAACCCTCGGGCTGTAATACTTCGAATTGTTAGCCGCTCATTTGTGACAGATGATCTCGTTAACGCTAACAAACTAAGGTAATTCCCATGGCTGACATTGTAGATACTGCCGTAAGCGCAGGTTCATTTAGTACTCTAGTAGCTGCTGTCAAAGCCGCTGGCCTAGTCGATACCCTCAAAGGTAAAGGCCCCTTTACGGTCTTCGCACCCACCGATGAAGCCTTCGCCAAACTGCCCGCAGGTGCCGTAGACGGCCTGCTAAAAGACGTTGCTAAGCTGAAGAAAATCCTCACTTATCATGTCGTTGCTGGCAAGGTGATGGCAGCCGACGTAACCAAGCTAAAGTCGGCCACCACCGTTGAAGGCTCTGATGTCAAAATCGACGCCTCCAATGGGGTCAAGGTCAACGACTCCACGGTGACCACCGCTGACGTAGCGGCCGACAATGGTGTGATTCACATCATTGATACGGTGCTCATGCCAGCGTAGATCGCTAACGATTGGGTGGCGATCGCACCCAATCGCTAATCCATGCCTGAATACAATTCCGGCATGAATCCGCTGCCGATTACCCGGTGCCTTTCTAGGCAGGTGTCGGGCCATTCGGCAGCCGCAATCATTTTTCTTATATCAAATTCGTCTAAACAGCTATTGCAAATGTCCAGTTGATTTAGAACACCTGTTGAGGCAAGTCCCCAGATCAAAAGACTTCCTAGCAGCAAGACATTTCAACGCTCTGCTCACTTGCAATCATAGAAATTTAAAGAATTGCAGAAGAGAACGATCACTGAATCGTTTTCCCCTGAGGCCTCTAGAAAATTTGGTTTTATAGCTGTAGCGGTCTAGTTGAGACATTTCCTGGGTGAACGTTAGAACGTTTGAAGGTTCTAAGGATTTTTGGATGTTCTAACCAACGTGACTATGGCAATAACTTTTGAGCAAACGTCTATAGCGATCGGCTCACCGGAACGCATAGGGGAGTTCCCGCGATCGGATCAGTAATAATGCAGCTATCGAGGTCAAAAACCTGCTTCACCAGCGCTTCCGTTACGACCGCTGCCGGAGGCCCCTGAACGATCACGCTGCCGTCGCGCAGGGCGACGAGGTGGTGGCTGTAGCGGCACGCCATATTGAGGTCGTGGAGCACCATGACAATAGTGCAGCCGACTCGGCGGTTGAGGGTGTTGAGTAGGTCAAGCACCTCGATTTGGTGAGCCAGATCGAGGTAGGTGGTGGGCTCGTCGAGCAGCAGAATCTCGGTGTCTTGGGCCAGGGCCATGGCAATCCAGGCGCGCTGGCGCTGGCCGCCAGAGAGGGTGTCGAGGGGGCGGTTGGCAAATTCGTGCAGGTGGGTGGTGGCGATCGCCGCTTCGACCTTTAGCTCATCCGCCTTTGACCACTGCCGCAGCCAGGTCTGGTGGGGGTAGCGGCCCTGGGCTACCAGTTCCCTCACCGTCAGCCCTTCGGGAGCCGTGGGGCTCTGGGGCAAAATGCCCAACCGTCGAGCCAGCGTCTTAGTGGGAATGTGGGCGACGGCATCGCCATCCAGATACACGGTGCCACTCTGGGGCTTGAGCAGCCGCGCTAGGCCCCGCAGCAGGGTTGACTTGCCGCAGCCGTTGGGGCCGACCAGCGTGGTGATCTGGCCCTGGGGAATCGCTAAATCGAGCCCCTGAATGATGACATTGCTGTCGTAGGCCAGGGTGAGCTTGCGGGTGGTGAGGGCAACTTGGGTAGCAACATCGAGCATTTTGTTGGGAGTAGCTATCAATAAAGGCCTAGGAGTGATTGTAATAGATCAGCGAACCTGTTCCCAGGCTCATCCGCACCCCGATCCGCCGCTTGACTTATGCAGAGGCATTGGAGACTATTAGGATCAATTCGCAACAATTCCTGAGATCTCCCCTAGCCATGAGTCTTGAGCTGACTACCCGAGAGGTCGAGGCCATCTGGACAGAGGCCCAGCAGCACCGCCCGCCCGCCGTTTCCATCGATCGCCTAGAAACCATCTGTACGGTGCCATCACAACTGGGCAATGGCTACCACCGCTACCTAGAACTGTGCCCCGGTTTAGATCTCTGCCTGGTCAACACCACCTCCCACGATGTGGCCCATCACGTACCCGAAAACCAGCATCCGGTGCAGTTTATGGCCTTTCTGTCGGGGGTCTACGACAGCGGCGACCTGGCGCTGATCAATGCTGAGCAGGGCTACATCGGCGGTAGCGGTATTCAGCCGCGCCACCGTGTCCACAGCCCTGGCTGGCATCGCCACGTTGGCGTCAATATTCACCTGACATCGGCTCTGTTTCAGCAGTTGTTTGCCGCCGCTGACGGAGCGTTGCCCCCGACCCTACAGCCCCTGCTACAGGAGAATGACTGTCAACATCGGTTTTCTCCTAAGATGACCGCCGCCATGCGAGTCGTGGTGCAACAGATCCTCGACTGTCCCTTTGTCGGCATCACCAAGCGGCTGTATCTTCAGGGCAAGGTCTTCGAGCTAATGGCGCTACAGCTGGACGGCTTGCTCAACGAGGGTACGGCGACGCCATCGGCATCCCCCAAGGCCGATACCGTGGCGCGGATTCACTACGCCGCTGAGATTTTGCGATCGCACCTTGAGCAGCCCCCCCATCAAACCGAGCTAGCCCAGCGGGTGGGCCTGAGCGATCGCACCCTGCAAAAGGGCTTCAAAACCGTGTTTGGCCTCACCCCCTTTGCCTACCTGACCCAGCAGCGCATGCACCAGGCCGAACACCTGCTGCGCCAGCCCCACCGCACCGTGGCCGAAGTGGCCAACATAGTGGGCTACGCCAACCCCGCCCAGTTTGCCGCCGCCTTTAAGCGACAGTTTGGCCTTACCCCTAGAGAATGCCTGCGGGGAAATAAACCCGCTCAAACTTCGCTATTGGGGTGATGGTGCGGTTTTGGGGTAGATGCGATCGCCCCACGCTCTCTACACTCAGGTCTACGTAAATAAGAATCTTTTTCAATTAAAGATTCGCTAGCTGGTGTGTGAGGACGTGAGATGACCATGACAAAGCTGGGGCTAATTGTGGCGTTAAGCCTGGGGGGTAGCGGCATTGTACTTTCGCCACCGGGGGTGGCTCAGGAGTCCAACGGGCTGGCCCAAGCCGAAGCCGCCCTGGTACAAATTACCGGAGTGCGCGTAGAAACCAGCGAGGCCGGGTTGCAGTTGGTGTTCGACACCGCCGGGGGCACATTGGCGGCCCCGACAACGCAGACCGTGGGCAATGCCCTGATTGCCGACATCCCCAATGCTGTGCTGGCTTTGCCGGAGGGCGATCCATTTGAGCAGTTTGGCCCAGCGCCGGGTATTGCTCTGGTCAGCGTGACCAATGAACCAGGGAACACCGTGCGAGTGGCGATTACCGGCACTGATGCGCCCCCTGCGATCGCCGTTACCGCAACGGGCTTAGCGGTCACCCTGGGAGCCGCCCCCGTTGGCACCGAGGATGACGCGATTCAGGTGGTGGTGACTGGAGAGCAAAATGAGGGTTACAACCCGTCAAGTGCCTCGGCGGCGACCCGAACCGAAACCCCTCTTCGAGATATTCCCCAATCCATTCAGGTCATTCCCCAAGAAATTATCCGCGATCAGCAGGCTCCCAACCTCACCGAAGTGCTGCGAAATGTCGGCATCACCCAGGGCGTCAACCCTTCGGGGCGGGGCGCGTTTTCGCTGCCAGTAATTCGAGGCTTCGACAGCAGTGACAACGTCGTGCGCGACGGGCTGGCCGACCCTACCTCTCGGTTTGCTGGCCCCGATCTGTCTAACATCGAGCGAGTGGAGGTGCTGCGGGGGCCTGCCTCGGTGCTCTACGGTCAAAGCGTCCCCGGCGGCACCATCAATTTAGTAACAGAACAACCCCTGAGCGAGCCCACTTATTCAGTCGGCTTCTCTGCCGGAAATTACAACTTCTATCGCGGCGATGTTGACCTATCTGGCCCGCTCAACGAAGAACGAACGGTGTTGTATCGCTTGAACCTGGCGGCCCAAACCACCGAGAGCTTTGTCGATTTCTTCGATCGGCAGCAGTACCAGATTGCCCCGGCGTTGAGCTGGCAGATTAGCGATCGCACCGCCCTCAACCTCTCGGGCGAATACCTCTATCGACCCAGCGTTGCCGCTCAGGTAGGCCTGCCCGTTGAGGGCAGCATTTTGCCCAACCCCAACGGCGAACTCTCCCGCAGCCTCAATGTCTCTGGCCCCTTTGGCGAGACCGACTACAACATCTACCGAGTCGGCTACAGCCTCGATCACCGCTTTAGCGATACCTGGTCGCTGCGCAATGCCTTTCGGTATTCAGATGTGCAGCGCAATAACCGCCTTGCCGCCTTTGGTACGTCACTAGCCGCCGATCGCCGCACCCTGACCCTCGATCGAAGTACGGGGTCTGACACCGAGCAGTTCTACAATTTCGATACCTACGCCGTCGGTGAGTTTGCCACCGGCTCGCTTCAGCATCAGCTGGTGGCAGGCATTAACCTCACCCGGCAATACTACAGTTTTGGTGGCGGCAGTCTCGCTCCCAGCACGATCGATATTTTCAATCCCGTCTATGTTCAGCCCTCAGGGCCGATCGATCCGGACTCCCTCTATGGGGGCAATAGCGCCACCAACGCCCTCGGTCTCTACGTGCAAGACCAGGTCGAACTGCTGGATAATCTCAACCTGTTGGTGGGTCTACGGTTTGATACCTTTGAGCAAACCAGCGCAAATTTTATTGCCGCCACCGATCAACGGCGATCGGGCAGCGCCTTTAGCCCCAGGGTTGGCCTAGTCTATCAACCCGTTGACCCGATTTCGCTCTACGCCAGCTACAGCCGGTCGTTTTTGCCGGTAGCGGGGGCAACATTTAGCGGTGAGCCCTTTGACCCAGAGCGCAGCACCCAGTACGAGGTTGGGGTCAAAGCAGACATTACCGATCGCCTATCTGCATCGCTGGCGCTGTACCAACTCACCCGCTCTAACGTTGAAACCGACGATCCCGACAATCTGGGCTTTTCGATTCAGACGGGGGAACAGCGCAGCCGAGGCATTGAGCTAAACCTGGCTGGTGAAATTTTGCCCGGTTGGAACATTATTGGAGCCTACGCTTATACCAATGCCCTCATTACCGAAGACAATAACCTCCCCGAAGGCAATCAGCTGCGCCTGGTACCCAACCATATCTTCAATGTGTGGTCAACCTATGAATTGCAGGAGGGCAATCTGCGCGGGTTGGGCTTTGGGCTGGGGCTGATTTTAGTGGGCGATCGCCCCGGCGATTTTGCCAATTCGTTTGTGCTGCCCAGCTATTGGCGCACCGATGCGGCGGTGTTTTACAACCGCGATCGCCTGCGCCTGGCCCTCAATGTGAGAAACCTCTTCGACGTCGAGTATTTTGAGACCGCCAGCAACCGCCTCAATGTCTTTCCGGGCGATCCATTGACTATCGTAGGGAGTGTTTCATGGGAATTTTGAAGTACGGACTAGCTCGAAAATTACACCGCCTGTTCACTTTCCTCTCGCTAGGAATGTTAGGAGTTTTATTAGCCACCGCCTGCGCCAAAAATTCGCAGCCCGATCTACAAAGCGCGGCTAGTGATACCCCAACAGCGTGCAGAACCTTTCAGCACCAGTTTGGTGAAACCGAAGTTTGCGGACAACCCACCCGCGTTGTTGCCTTTGACCCACCGGCCCTCGATATGCTGCTGTCGCTGGATATTCAGCCCATCGGGTTAGCGGGCGCTAAAGCCAACGGTTACGATCAAGACCAAACCGTGGTGGGGTCGCCGCAGTTGGGGGCCGAGATTGAGGGGGTGAGCTATTTTGGCGATCGCCTCACCAGTCGCCCGATCTACGTTGGTACCCTACACACCCCTTCCCTTGAGTCAATTTTGGCGTTGAAGCCCGATTTAATCGTTAGCCGCTACGTCAATGAAACCCAGTACGCGACGATTTCTAAAATTGCCCCCGTCTTGCCTTTAAACACCGATCAAACCGATTGGCAGCAAGACTTTTCAGTGTTAGCTGAGGCGATGGATCGTACCCCTCAGGGGCGGCTGACGATTGAACGCTACGAGCAAAAAATAGCTGCCGCCAAAAAGGCCCTCAACCCCATCAATCAAAATGCCACCGCCCTCATTCTTGACATGATCGACCTGGGACAAATTACCGTACTCACCACCGATAATTACATGGGTGGGTTATTAGAAAAACTGGGCTTTCAGCTCATGGTTCCCCAGTCATCGACCTCTAGCCTTGGCATAGCGCCTATTTCAGTGGAGTACTTACCGCAGATGCAGCCTGATTTGATCATGGTGCTTGAACGGGGCAGTTTATCAGACCCCATCAAACAGCAGTGGCAGCAAAATCCTATCCTGCAATCTGTTGAGAGCCAGGCCAAGCATCTCTTATTTGCCGATTTCTATCTGTGGGCCACGCTAGAAGGGCCAATCGGGGCAGAATACATGATTGAAGATCTTCAAACCCAGCTGTTGCAGATGTCTGGCCGATGAGAATATCTATGGGCGCAAGCCCTCGGGATGCAGGGCTTTCTGCAATCGTCTACAGCTTTTTGTGGCGAGTTTCTGCCTTGGACGGCGGAAACAGCCAAATTAGCAGGCTGACACCCAAAAATAGCACCAGCCCGACAATTCCTACGCCCGCCACAAAAGATAGAAAGGCCACCCTGGGTTCCTCAGAATCTGCTTTTCCGTACTGTAGAGGGCGGATGTCGCCAACCGATGGCTGGGCTGTGTCAATGTGGCCTATCCCTTCGGCAGGCAAAAGCGAAAGATACTGCCCTGACTGAGGGTGCTTTCTACTTCGATGCGTCCGCCTTGGAGTTCTACGAGGCGTTTAGTAATGGCCAGACCAATGCCGGTACCATAGGGAAAATTAGCCGTCGTGCGCGATGACCGCCAAAAGCGATCAAACACGTAGGGTAGCTCCTGGGAAGTCATTCCAGTGCCGGTATCGACAACGGCTATCCAGACCTCTGGCCCACTTTCCCAGACCGTCAGGGTGATGTGGCCCTGACGGGTATGCTGAATGGCGTTGCTCAGCAGGTTCACCAAGATTTGCTCCAGGCGATCGCGATCGGCCAGCACAGGGGCGATCGCGTCATCGCACTGCCACCTCAGCTGGGGGCCGCCGTCGGCGATCTGGCTCTCGAAGCGCAGCAAGAGTTTTTCAATCAGAGGAGGCAGGGCGATCGCCCGCAAATTCAGCGGCACCTGGCCGGCTTCAGCCACAGACAGCTCCTGCAAATCGTTCACCAATCGCTCTAGCCGGCGGGTTTCAAGCACCAGCAGACGGGCGGTGTCGGGCGATAGGGGCAGCTGGTGCTCGGCCATCTCCTCTAAATACCCCCGCACAATGGTCAAGGGTGTTCTCAGCTCGTGGGTCAGATCGCCAATCAGCTCTCGGCGCTGGTGTTCTACATCCTGCAAGCTCAGGGCCATGCGGTTAAAGCTGGCCCCCAAGCGCGCCAGCTCAGGAATCTCGCTGGTGGGCACCCGCTCGGTCAGCCCCCCCGCCGCAAACTGGCGGGCGATGCGCTCCATCTGGGCCAGGGGACGGGTGATGCGGTGGGCCACCCAGTAGCTCAGGCCAGCGGCAGTCAGGCTGCCCAAGATCAGCGACCAGGTAGTGCTGCCGCTCCAGGCGGTTTCAAACCCCTCCAGCACCTCTTCCCGAATTTCGCCAATGGCCTGCCCCATCTCATCCAGGTGCCCAGAAAACAAGTGGTGGGAGGTGGCCCGGCTAATCACAATGAAGCTGGCCAGGCCCACTAGCATCACCACCAGATGGGAGAAAAATAGCCGCCCCTGTAACCCGATCTTCACGGCTCTCCATCCTCAAATTTGTAGCCGATGCCAACCACGGTCTGCACAAACTGAGGATGGGCCGGATCGGTCTCGATTTTTTTTCGCAGGCGGGCCACGTGGTTGTCCACCACCCGTTCTTCACCAAAAAAATCGTCCCCCCAGAGTTTTTCGACCAGGTGAGTGCGGCTCCAGGCTCGCCCTGGGTGGCTGAGAAAGGTGGCCAGCAGGTCAAATTCTATCGTCGTCAGTTCGAGTTCTTGGGCTGCACCACTCACTTGCCGGGTGGCAATATGGCGATCTAAATCGATGGTGAAGTGGCGGGTGCGATAGGTTTGGCTCCGATCCTCCTGGCGCAGGCTGCGGCGCAGCAAGGCTCGCACTCGGGCCACCAGTTCCATCGGGCTAAAGGGTTTGACCAGGTAGTCATCTGCGCCGGTAGACAGACCAATCACCCGGTTAAAGTCTTCTGCCTTGGCGGTGAGCATCAAAATGTAGGGATCATAGATACCGCCCTGTTTGCGAATGCGGGTGCACACCTCTAGCCCATCCCAGCCGGGCAGCATCCAGTCGAGAATCACCAGATTGGGGCGATGGGTTTGGCACTGGCGCACCGCATCTTCGCCGTCGCGACTGTGGAGGCAGGTAAAGCCTTCTTTGGCCAACAGCTGCTGAATGAAGCGGGCAATCTCGGCCTCGTCTTCCACAATCAGAATGGTTTGCGGCATGGGTGCAACGACAGTACGACCGGTTGAGGTAGCACTACATAGGCTACCCCGCCGCTGTTCTGGGCCAGCTCTCTCTTTACATAATTGCATCCCAGCTTTGCCGATTTGCAAAGCTAGTTTGAGTGCTGGCGGCCACCGTAGGGTTTAGCCTAGCTAGCGCTCTAGGGCCTGATCGGCCCACGAAGCCGGATCTTCTAACGGTTCTAAATGGGTGAACACAACGGTGCCGGGCAGCGATCGCCCCACGGTCAGCTCAATATCTTCACAGAGGTCATGGCCTTGCTTGACCGTCCAGGCTCCCGGCACTAGTACATGCAGCGAGATAAACCGCCGCGACCCGGCAACCCGAGTTCGCAGGGCGTGAAATTGAATCCCCTGGGCCTCAAACGGCTGCAACGCCTCGGCGACGATCTGCCGCTCGGCGGCGGGCAGTGCCGTATCCAAAAGGCCCATCCCCGTTTCGCGCAGCAGTCTAAGCCCGGCCCACACAATATTTGCCGCCACAACCAGGGCAATAATTGGATCTAGAATCAGCCAACCCGTCAGGGGGATCAGAATCACCCCCACCCCCACCCCCACCGAGGTCCAAACATCGGTGAGCAAATGGTGGGCATCGGCCCGCAGGGTAATGGAGCGCAGCCGCCGACTGGCCCGCAGCATCACCACCGCCAAGGCCCCGTTGATAGCTGTGGCCACCAGCGACAGCGCTAGCCCAATGCCCACCTGCTCTAGGGGTTGAGGGTCGAAGAGGCGACCCCAGGCCGCAAAGGCAATGCTGCCTGCCGCCACCAAAATTAGGACGCTTTCCGCCCCGCTAGAAAAATATTCTGCTTTGTAATGCCCAAAGGCATGGTCTTCATCGGGCGGCTTGGCGGCAAAGGTTACAGCCCAGGTGGCGACGATGGCGGCCACTAGGTTCACCACCGATTCAGCGGCATCGGACAGGAGCCCGACCGAACCCGTCAGCAGGTAAGCCGACGTCTTGAGCAAAATGGTGAGAACAGCGGCCCCAACGGAGAGCAGGGTGTAAAACCGAGCCGAGCGATCGCCCATGGTCAGGTTGAAAGGCAGTAGAGAGGTTAGTCTGTTCGATCAGTCTACGGCAATTGGCCCCTCGGCAAACGGCCATGGCCACGGCTGGCTTTGCTGGGCAGGGGCGATCGCCCCGTGCCGACCGAGGGCCATTAACCCTGGTTCATGAAGAATAGGAGATCTCTCAGTGGTCTAGCTTGACTTAAAGCGATCGCTCGCCAGACCATGGACGCGCAACCCCCACCGAGTTAGAGGAGCGGGCACCCTTGAAACGTCGAGCACTATTGGCCTTAGGCCTCGGTGGTTTTGCCGCAGCGGTAGGGCGGCGCTATTGGCCTCAAGTCACAGACAACTATTTGGCAACCGCCGCAGGGAATGATGCGCTGCTCAACTTTATGGCAGCGGGAGATGTGGGGACAGGGGAGCGAGAACAGCACGCCGTAGCCCAGGCGATGGTGCAGCGGCAGCGGTTGGCCACTTCTCCCCTCGTTTTGCTCACCGGGGACAACATTTATGAAAACGGCGAAATCGAGAAAGTTGACCGGGTTTTTGAGCAGCCCTACGCTGAACTGCTGCGGCAAAACACCAAATTTTATGCCGCTTTAGGCAACCACGATATACGCACCAATAACGGGGAAGATCAGCTCAGCTATTCGGGCTATAACATGGCCGGGCGCTACTACACCTTTTCTCGGCAGGCGGTGCAGTTTTTTGCCCTAGACACCACCCAGGCTATCGACAGCGACGACAAATCGCCCTGGCGCTCCCAACTCGACTGGTTTGAGACCGAACTGCGGCGATCGCAGGCTCCCTGGAAAATTGTGTTTGCCCACCATCCCATCTATTCCTCGGGCCAGCATGGTTCCCAGCAGACGCTGATTGACGATCTCTCGCCCCTGTTCGCCGAACACGGCGTACAGCTCTATATCAACGGCCACGACCACAACTACGAAAGAACCGAGCCGATCGACGGCACCACCTACATCACCTCCGGCAATGGCGCTAAGCTGCGCCCAGTAGATCGCTCTGACTGGACGGCCCACGCCAGCTCTCAGCTCGGGTTTACCGCCTTTAGCGTCTATGCCGATCGCATTGAGGTCAAAGCCATCGACACAGACAACACCCCCTATGACGAAGTTTCGATCGCCCTAACTGGGACTCAGGGGGCTTTTGCACCGGGGGCGCGATCGCCAAGCCTAGCATGAGCATTGGAGGCCAGCGATCCCCCCAATGCTCATCTCCCCAGGACTTAGCCGCTACTAGAGATGGGGTAACCCGGCTGGGTGCGATTGGGTGACGGCGGGGGTGGCTGTCGCCGCGATCGCCTCCTGAAGCTGGCCGAGGGCTGTGACGTACTGGCTGTCTTGCTCGGTGCCGAGGCGATCGGGGTTCATCCACAGGTCTTTTTGGGCAGCCTCGGGAGACTCGGCGACCACATCGGGCGTGATGCCTCGGTGGTTAATGTCGGCCCCCGAGGGGGTGTAGTAGTGAGCAATGGTGACGTTGAGGCCCGAGCCATCCCTGAGCCGGTTAACCGATTGCACTAGGGCTTTGCCAAAGGTTTGGGTGCCTACCACGGTGGCGCGGTGATCGTCTTTGAGGGCTCCGGTGACGACTTCGCTGGCGCTGGCCGAGTTGCCGTTGACCAAAACCACCAGCGGTTTGTCGGTGATAGCTGTCCGGTTGGCGATCGTTTCCTCGGCGTGGCTGTCGCGGTCTACGGTGCGAACGATCGCGCCGTCATCGATCCACATGCGCGCGATCGCGATCGCCTGAGCCAAAATCCCCCCCGGATTGTTGCGCAAGTCGAGCACATAGCCATCTACCTGCTGCTCTTCTAGACCTTTAATGGCCCGCTCCATCTGGTCGGCAGACTGGGCGTTAAACTCACTGAGGCGAATGTAGCCAATGCGCTGCCCCTCAGCCTCCCGCAGGGCGGAGTGCACCACCGGCAGGTCGATACGGGCGCGGGTCAGCGTAACGGTGAAGGGGGCCATGTCGTTGCGCTGCATCAGCAGGTCTACGGTCGTGCCCGCCTCACCGCGAATCTGGCTGGCCGCCGCTTCCACAGTCATGCCCTGGGTTGAGGCCCCATTGATCTGCACAATGTGGTCGCCGGGCTGAATGTCAGCCGCCATAGCCGGAGACCCTTCAATGGGCTGCACCACCGTCAGCACCTGGGTTTCGGGATCAACCGAAAGCTGCATCCCCACCCCCACCAGCTGCCCGCTGGTCTGACTCGAAAAGGCCTGAAACTCCTCCGGCGTCATAAACCGCGTGTAGGGATCGTCGAGCTTCGCCAGAGTGCCTTTAAGCGCCGCGTAGGCCGCATCTCGGGAGCTATACTCCTGGCCCAGCAGCGCCTGGCGCTCCTGCATCCAGTCCACCTGGTTAAACTCTGGATCGACGTAGGAGCGATGCACAATCTGCCAGGCTTCGTCTAAAACGGTCTTGGGGCTGTCTTGCCAAGCAGCCCAGGCCGTTGTGGTGAGAACCGGCAACCCAACCAGGGTGAATGCTGAGGTGAGGGCCAGCGCTTTTTCGGCAGGTGACCAGGCTTTAATGCTAGTAAGCAAAGCAGAACGGCGGCGGAGGCGGGACATAGCAGTAGGCTAACCAAAGATAGCTATGAGCTTAGACGGTGGCTGTGGCAGAGCTGTAACAAACCCTTGGCGAAATCATGGTGAGACCGGTTGCTCTTATCAGACAGCAGCCCCCGATCGTTTTTAGATGGCCCCTAGACAAACCCGAGATACTTTGAAAGCCGGTAGCCTAATATAATCCCTCCAATGCCAGCTGTCATGCCAAAGAAAACGGAGGCCAGAGAAAACAGGCTGCCGCCCCATAACATAGGGAAATAACTGCCAAGGGTTGACCCGAGAAATCCTCCAGTGCCAATGAGAAGTTTATTCATACTGTTGAAGGCCTTAAGTATTGAGTCTGGTCAATTCAGACCTGATTTAAGACGTGATTTTTTTGCGCTCAGAACCAGGCCTGAATTTGATCGAGTAGCTAACGATTGCTGGCTACTCCCAGAGTCCTAACTTCGTCTCCATGGCATCGATATAGGCGGCATGGCTAGCATCAATTTCGCCTAGATAGGCATGGGAAACGTGCTCGATTTGACTGGACTTGTCGGCATCTTCCACAGCGTCTAGCTCAGAGGATGCCATCACAGCAGGCGCGGCTAAAAATGAAACACTAGAGGCTACGATTGCAGCTGCGATTCGGAGTCCTGAAAGATTAAAGTTATTCATTGGAATCGTCCTTCTAGTAAGGAATAGCAGTAACTCTAGGCAAAGCATGTGTTAGTCCAGTGTTAAACCTGTGTCAATGCGATCGCCTCTTCAGCATTTCATCTATAGGTCAGATTGACATCGGTTTGACATCGCCCTGTCATTCACCGTTGCTAAATTAAAAGGGTCTTTTTAAGTACTTGTTTAGCGATGAAAACTGCCAAAAACCTGCGCCAGCTTCACCGTTTTCTAGCGCCAATTATGCTGTTACCCATCGTGCTGACGGTGCTGACGGGTTCGCTGTATCAGCTGGTCGATATGGCCGGTAGAGACGATGCTTTTGAGTGGCTGCTAGCTCTACACAAGGGCAATTTTGGGTTCATCGATCTGCAAGTCATCTATCCATTTCTAAATTCTTTAGGGTTGTTAGTCTTAGTTGGCAGCGGTATTGCCCTGTGGTTGCAGCCCAAGCGCAAACTCCAAAAGCGCATTAATGACTAAGGCTGTCTATATCTATATACTTTCTGCCCATGCTCGTTGGGGTAGGGCTGCTGGCTCCCTATGAGCGAGACGCCGCCGCTACCCAGGCAAAAAGATTAAGGCCTAGCGGTATCCATTCGCGCTGCGATCGCTCAAGACCTAGATGACCGACTGGCAGAGCACAGCGCTAGATTATCTTGCCCTGCGGCGCAGCTGTCACGCCGCAAGGCTTCAGATTCGCTTGGTCTAGGAGACATCATCCCAGCGTTTCAGTTCTCGTAACCGCCATGGAAACCCCTCAGACCCTGGGGAAAATAGGAGCTGAACCTAACGAATCTCTGGCCTACCATGCGGAATTATCTTGCTGGCGGCTGAAGGATCTGGAGCGATCCTGCGGCTCCGAGAAGCGTGCGATCGCCCCTAGAAGCTGTTCGACAATCGCCCTGTCCGATGTTCCCTCTACCCTGCCCCCGACGTTGACCCTGCCCTCGCCCGATGGTACAACGTCTTCCCACTCGATCACCAATGAAAACCTCTACTCGCTTTCCGACCCTAGTCGGCATTAGTTTACTCACCACGGCTCTCCTGGCTTGTTCCCCAGCCCCCCCGCAGGAGACGCCCGTTCCTCAAGACGAGGCGGCCACCCCATCCGGCTGGGCCAACATCTTGGGGCCAATTTCTGCGCCCCCAAACTGGCAGGTCGAGCCCTGCGTCAACGCGGTGCTGCTGTGCGTCGAGGACAACAGTGAACTCATTGGCACAGTAGAACGCTTCAGCCATCCCCTTAGCGAAGTACCCGTGCAGGGCGGTTTGCCGCTGCCCGCAGGGTCAGAGCTTGAGTTTCTCCAGGCCTGGGTGAGCGACCACTACCGCACCATCGAAGCAGACCGGCAGGTGGCTGACCCCGCCCTCCAATTTGTGGGAGAAACACCAGTAGTCATGACTGTGGGCACCCTGCCCGGACTGCGCTACGGCTACACCATCACCCATCCCAACGGGGTGCTGTTCGATCGCGGCATTGGCTATGTGACCACCGACGGCACCATGCTCCATGTGTTTGTTACCGGGGTAATTAGCGGCGACCCCAGCGGCTCGTTCTCAGACGAAACAGCGGTAGAAACCTTTGAACCCCACCTCGACACCATTATTCAGGGGCTAAGACTATGATGCGAGGCCATATGAGGCAACTCAAACGGCTGGCCTACCTGGGCTTGGGTTTGGTGCTGGCGGCAGCGTTGAGCTGGCCCGTATCCCTCCAGGCCCAGATCGACCCGACTGCTCAGCAAACGAACTGGGCCCAGGCCCAGGCGGTGGATGTGGGGGCGCTGCGATCGCACCTCGCCGCCCAAGACTGGCCCGCTGCCGATGCCGAAACCCGCCGTATTCTAGACCCCTGGATTCATCCGGGGGGTGACATTCTCAGTCCGCCGCTGGCGACCAATATTCCCCCAGAGGTGCTGCAAACCCTCGATCGGCTCTGGGTTGAGGCCAGCGATGGGCAGTTTGGCTTTAGCGTGCAGCAGCAAATTTGGGCTGAGGTGAGAGCCGCGAACCCAGTAGACTCGGCGGTGGCGGCCAAGGCCTTTGGCGATCGCGTCGGCTGGACGCGCCCCCCCGGCATGGCAGACCCCACCTTTATCGCTGGAGATTGGCTGACCGAGTCAGAAATCAACCCATCCTTGGATGCGCCCGTGGGCCACCTGCCCTGGGCCGGGGTGAGCTGGGAGCAAATCGCCAAACTTTTTTCGGGCGAGAGCTGTGGCAGCTGCACCATTGACGCCATGTACATCCAGGGCGAACGGTTTAATCAGTATCTCCCGGTGCTGTTTAACTGGGTAGAAACAGCCCTAGCATCGCCAATACCGGAGGTCGGCTCGTGGCAGCGACCTCAGCTGGCCCGGACAATTGATTTAAAGTCGCTCTATCCCGACTCTCCATGCCCGATTTACACCACGTCCTCAGCCATTAGCCCCAATGGGGCGGTGATTGCCATCGGCAGCTACAGCTACGAGCGATCGTGCATCCGGGGAGAAAGCGCCCTGGCTCTGTGGAACGCTGAGCGCGGCAACCGCATTATCACCCTGCACCGGGGGCCCGCCCTAGAGGCATCGGCCCAAGGCAATCCGCCCCAGGAGCCTGCGGGCCAAGGCACTCGCATTGTTGGGGATGTGGCCAATGCCGTGGCGTTTACCCCCGACAGCCAGCTGGTTGCAGCGGGCATGTCCTACGGGGTGGTGCGGCTCTGGTCAGCGACCACGGGCGAGCCAATCCGCACGTTTCAGGGGCATCGGTACGCGGTGCGGGCGATCGCCATCAGCCCTGACGGTCAAACCCTGGCCAGCGCCAGCGCCGACCAAACCCTAAAACTGTGGAATCTACAAACCGGACAGCTGTTGCGGACGATGCCGATGACTGCCGCCGATGGCATGGTGCACACCCTGCGGTTTAGCCCCAACGGTCAGCGGTTGGCCACTGCGACGGATCAAAACACCCTCCAGCTCTGGGATGCTACCAATGGGCAACTGGTTCGCACCCTGGTGAACCGTGCCACAACCCGCTACCCCCTGCTGCCCCTGGCCTTTAGCCCCGATGGGCAAACCCTAGCCACGGGCGATGGCCCCGCAGGGCCGGTCTCTGACCATCGCGACAACAGCGTCAAGCTCTGGAACGCTACAACCGGCGCGCGCCAGATTACCCTCACTGGGCACACCGAGCCGGTGCAGCACCTGGCCTTTAGCCCAGATACCCAGCGCCTGGCCACCAGCGACGGCAAAACGGCTCGCCTGTGGAACCGGCAAACCCATGAGACGGTTCACACCCTCACCCTCAATCAGAGCGTGGGGCACCCCGTTCAGCCCACCAACCTTGGCGAACTGGCCTTTAGCCCCGACGGGCAGACCCTGGCCACCAGCACCCTGCTGCTGCCCCTGGTCGAAAGTGAGCCTATTCCCCGCCAGGGTATTACCCTGTGGTCGGTGGCGACCGGGCAGTCGCTCTCGCAGCTCCACGACGTGGGCCACTTTCAATTCAGCCCCAATGGTCAATTTTTAATGGCCCAGGGGCAGCAGGTGCAGCTCTGGCAGCCCTACCAGGGTCTGGTGCGGTGACATTGCCAACGCCCTGCGTCTGCACCTGATGTTCGCCGGGCACCTGCCCGCGGTTGGCATTGCTGAGATTTAGCGCCAACGAAGTGCCGCAGCTAGGCTTCTGATACGCCTGTGACGGGGGCCATGCCCACCGGCAGACTTTTCTCTGACAATAGCTTGTCAATTCGATATTTTGTTGCGTCGCCAATGATTAGGTTTTGAGGGTCATGGGCAGATTGCTGACCGCCGTTGATGCGCCTACGGTCTTGATTCCTAGGGTTAAATTTTGGCGTTCTTAACCGCTTTTTAACTGGCAGAGACAGTGCCGGGATATCAATGCCCTAGACGACCCTAACCTTGAGGAAAATAGTGCGATCGCACCATGACACAATAAGAATAATCCGCTGACAGCACTTAGCCCATAAAAATTCGGTATCAAACAATTCAATTTAACCTATCTTAAAGATTGATCGCCCTCACCTTTTTATGACTATCTATTGAGAAATCGCCGCTTTATTGCTTTAATACGATAGTCAATGTCAACCTATCTGTTCAGGAGGTCGAGAAAAACTTTAAAGATTTCCCCATAGGGTGGATTGACCACCAAAAATCTTTAGCTTTTCACTGCTTATTTAGGCAGTAGAGTTCCTAGCCTTGACCTCCTTCTCCCTGAAACAATAAAGTGGCAAAAAACGTAAAACTTTACCTTGTCTGCGAACAGCAATAGTTTACGCAACAGAGCTTCAAGATTTGTTCATGCAGCGTTTCTCGCTCTGGTAAGGCTGATGGGATTCATAGCAAATTTAGGGAATACTAGTCGGCAACATCCACCCTGCGCCCTGGTGGGGTAGAAAAACAAAGAAAAGGCTAAAGGCATATTCTGACCCCAAAAAAGGATGTAGATTAGGGCGGAATTCTCGTTTAAACCGGTGGGCGATGGTCAAAGACCGGCTCCGCAGGGCCATCGCACCGGCATTGCGCCATCGGGCAGTGCCGGGATTCAGAGGATTCAAGGTTCTATCGCTAGCGTTTGGCATGCTTGGGGCGGCACCTGTCGAACCCGACTCGAAATGTAGTTTTGGTCAAGGGTGATATGTCAAAAATTGTTTCAGTTCACTCCTACCGGGGTGGAACTGGCAAATCAAATACAACGGCTAATCTGGCGGCGTCCATAGCCAGGCAGGGATGCCGCGTTGGCATTGTTGATACTGACATTCAGTCACCGGGCATTCATGCCCTATTTGGCTTTGACGAAAATAATATTGAGCTCACACTAAACGATTTTCTTTGGGGACGATGCTCAATCACAGAGGCGGCCTACGATGTTTCTTGGGTGCTTCAGGATCTCGGTATAAAACAGGGGAAGATTTACCTGATTCCCTCTAGCGTCAAGGCTGGAGATATCGCTGAGATTCTGAAGCAGGGCTATGATGTTGGAATGTTGCGGGAGGGTTTTCAGAATCTAATTGATGACCTAAATTTAGATTATTTGCTCATTGATACTCATCCCGGACTCAACGAAGAGACCCTGCTCTCAATTGCGATATCAGACGTAGCCGTTCTCGTTTTGCGGCCCGACAAGCAAGATTATCAAGGGACGGCTATCACCGTTGATATTGCTCGAAAATTGGGAGTTGAAAAACTTTTTCTGGTGGTCAACAAAGCACCCTGCATCTTAAATTTTGATGACCTTAAAGAGCAAATTGAAAAAACCTACAATGCCACTGTAGCGGGGATACTGCCCCACTCAGATGACATGATGTTCTTGGCGAGTAACGGCGTATTCGCCATCAAGTTTCCCGATCATTTGTATACGAGTATTGTGCGAGATATCACCGTCAAGGTGATGGCTTAAGCGTTGAGCCAGCTTGCTGTTGAGCTGTTCGCACCTGTCCGAGCCTCGTATTACTTAAGTCGAGTGGAATGCTTGTTTGCATAGGTCTACAGAGTTAAGTCCCCCATTCCAAGGAGCAAGATTTCATGACAGCAGTTGGCTTTTCATTCTCAGATACGATCGCAGGCTATGTAACTCAGTTTGACCGCCAGGAAAAGTGCTTTCAGGTCAAAACCTCCGACGGACGGGAGTACACCATTTACCTGACGGACACGGTCTATGGTCGAATTGCTCAGAACTTAAATGAACCGTACCTAGACTGCACCGGTCGCCTGGGAGAACTGCTAACCCCCGGTATTCACGTCTTTGCCTACGGTGTTTTTTATCCCCAGGGGGATGGGCACAAGTTTGAAGCTAAGGCCCTTGTGTTTCCAGGGGAGGCTCCCGACACCTATCGCCATGAAGAACCGGCCTGGTGGGTGAGCCAAATCACCTCAATTACCGACTGTTATTTGAAGTGGCAGTTCGGCTACCCCAACCAAGAAATTGACTACGCCAACTATCGCACCATGCTGCACCTGGCCGGGGCCAAACAGCAGGATGACTATTTGCAAGAAACCGACACTATTTCTCGCATGGTCTACGGCATGGCATCGGCCTACCTGCTGACCGGGGAAGATCGCTTTTTGGAGGCGGCGGAAAAGGGCACCGAGTACCTGCGCGATCACATGCGCTTCTACGACCCCGACGAGGACTTGATCTACTGGTACCACGGGGTCAGGGTGACCGGCAATCGCGAGCAAAAGCTGCTGACCTCTGAGTTTGGCGATGACTACGACGCCATTCCGGCCTACGAGCAGATCTATGCCCTGGCTGGCCCCATTCAGACCTACCGCATCACAGGCGACCCTCGCATTCTGCGGGATGCCGAGATGACCGTCAGCCTGTTTGACAAGTTTTATATTGACACCGAGCAGGGGGGCTATTTCTCCCACCTCGACCCCCTGACCCTCGATCCCAAGGCCGAATCCCTCAAGTGGAACCAGGCGCGTAAGAACTGGAACTCCGTGGGCGACCACGCCCCGGCCTATCTAATTAACCTGTGGCTGGCGACGGGCGATCCCAAGTATGCCGACTTCCTGGAGTACACCTTTGACACCATCGTTAAGTACTTCCCCGACTACGACAACAGCCCCTTTGTGCAGGAGAAATTCTTTGAGGACTGGAGCCGTGATCAGGCCTGGGGCTGGCAGCAAAATCGGGCGGTGGTGGGCCACAACCTGAAGATTGCCTGGAACCTGATGCGCATGCAGTCGCTAAAGGCCAAGGATGACTACGTGGGGCTGGCCGAAAAGATTGCCCAGCTGATGCCGGATGTGGGCAGCGATCGCCAGCGGGGTGGCTGGTACGATGTGGTCGAGCGGGTGCTGGGCCCTGGAGACGAGCAGCATCGCTTTGTCTGGCACGATCGCAAAGCCTGGTGGCAGCAAGAGCAGGCTATCTTGGCCTACCTGATTTTGGCAGGTACCTTAGATAACCGCGAATATCTGCGCCACGCTCGCGAAGCGGCCGCCTTCTACAATGCCTTCTTCCTCGATCACGACGACGGGGCGATTTACTTTAACGTGCTGGCCAACGGATTGCCCTACCTGCTGGGCACCGAGCGCTACAAGGGGTCGCACTCCATGAGCGCCTACCACTCCACCGAGCTGTGCTTCCTCAGCGTGGTCTACACCAACCTGCTGATCACCAAGCAGCCCCTCGACCTCTACTTCAAGCCCATGCCCGGTGGGTTCAAAGACAACATTTTGCGGGTTTCCCCCGACATTTTGCCCCCCGGCAGCATTCGCATCGGGGCCTGCTGGGTCAACGATGAACCCTACGAGCACTTCAACGCCGACGAGCTAACCGTCAAGCTCCCCGACACCCAAGAGCGGGTCAAAGTTAAGGTGCAGCTTCTGCCCACCTAAGCTCTTTGGGGGCCGCTGCAGCGGCCCCTAGCCACCGCCCTCTCTGCCCCCTCTAAAATGCACCATGGAACTTAAGCAGCAAATTCTAACGGCCACCGACCTCGACACCCAGGCCCCCACCCCCGTCACCTTGATTACTCTGGCGGGGGATATTGACGGCAGCACCGCCCCCAGTGTGCAAACCGACATCCTGGCCGCTGCCGCCCCTGACATCAAAATGATTTTAGAGATGACCCAGGTTTCCTACATGTCGAGTGCGGGCCTGCGGGTTTTGCTGGCGGTCTATCGCCAGGCGACGGCCCAAAATGGCCAGGTTGTCTTGGTCGGGCTGGTGGAAGAGATCAAAGACACCATGAGTGTGACCGGGTTTCTAGATTTCTTTACCACCACCGACACTCTGAATGAGGCCTTTGCTGTGCTGAAGCTACAGCCATAAACGATCCGGCGATCACCAGGTTTGCCGTGCCAAGTCCGGCTTGAGATTTATCGTTTCCTACCGGCAAACCGCCAACTCTAGACCTGGATTTGGTTTATTTTCAGGAGCACCCATGGACCGTATTGATATCCACCCGACCCACACCTTTGGGGACTACAAGCTGCGCTGCGGTCGCCCGCTGCCCTTTGGGACAACGCTGGTGCCAGGGGGGGTGAATTTCTCCATCTATTCCAGCTATGCTACCGACTGCACCCTGGTGCTCTTCCAAAAGCACCAGAAAGAACCCGTGGCCGAAATTCCCTTCCCCGATGAATTTCGCATTGGGGATGTCTGGACGATGACCGTCTTCAACCTCGACTACGAGACGGTAGAGTACGGCTATCGCATGGATGGCCCCTTGGATATTCAGGCGGGTCACTGGTTTAATACCGACAAGATTTTAATGGATCCCTACGCCAAAATCATTGGCGGACGCGATATCTGGGGAGAAGAGCCCGACTGGAGTGACCCGTACCAGCACCGCTCGCGGCTGTCCTTTGATGACTTCGATTGGGAGAGCGATCGCCCGCTGGAAGTACCGCCCGAAGATCAGATCATCTATGAGATGCATGTGCGAGGGTTTACGCGCCACCCCTCCTCTGAGGTGAAGGAAAATCATCGCGGCACCTTTGCGGGCATTCGGGCCAAGATTCCCTACCTCAAGGAGCTGGGGGTCAACGCCATTGAGCTGATGCCGGTGTTTGAGTTTGACGAGTTTGAGAACTCCCGCCGCCACCCCGAAACCGGCGACCTGCTGATGAACTACTGGGGCTACAGCACTGTCGGCTTCTTTGCCCCCAAGGCGGGCTATGCCGCCACCGGCAAGTTTGGCATGCAGGTCGATGAGCTGAAATCTCTGGTCAAAGAGCTGCACAAAAACGGCATTGAAGTGATTTTAGACGTGGTGTTTAACCACACCGCCGAGGGCAATGAAAATGGCCCCTACATTTCCTACCGGGGGCTCGACAACAAAACCTACTACATGCTCACCCCAGAAGGGTACTACTTCAACTTCAGCGGCTGCGGCAATACCCTTAACTGCAACAACCCGGTGGTGCGCAACCTGGTGCTCGACTGCCTGCGGTTTTGGGCGGCGGAGTACCACATCGACGGGTTTCGCTTTGACCTGGCCTCGATCTTGGGCCGCGACCCCTGGGGGGCACCCCTGGCCAACCCACCTCTGCTAGAGGCCCTGGCCTTTGACCCAATTTTGGCCCGCTGCAAGCTAATTGCCGAAGCCTGGGATGCGGGGGGGCTGTATCAGGTGGGCTCCTTTCCGGCCTACGGCCGCTGGGCCGAGTGGAATGGCAAGTACCGCGACGGCATTCGCAAGTTTCTCAAGGGCGACGCGGGCCGGGTAGGGGATATGGCCCAGCGCTTGCAGGGCTCCCCCGACCTCTATGCCTGGGCGGGGCGAGGCCCCGCCACGTCAATTAACTTCATCACCGCCCACGATGGCTTTACCCTGGCGGATTTGGTGTCGTATAACGACAAGCACAACGCCGCCAACGGGGAGTACAACAACGACGGCGGCAACGACAACGATAGCTGGAACTGCGGGGCAGAGGGCTGGACTGACGACCCCGGCATTAACGCCCTGCGCCAGCGACAGATGCGCAATGCGATCGCCATTCTAATGCTGAGCCAGGGCGTGCCCATGCTGCTGATGGGCGACGAATTGGGCCGCAGCCAAAATGGCAACAACAACACCTACTGCCACGACAACGAGCTGAACTGGCTGGACTGGAACCTAGTAGAGACTAATCAGGACTTATTTAAGTTTGTCAGCCACTGCATCCATTTTCGCCGGGCTCACCCCGCCCTGCGCAGCCGCTACCATCTGCAAAACCGAGACTACGTCGGCAGCGGCTATGCCGATATCACCTGGCACGGCACCCAGGCCTGGAATGCCGACTGGTCTGAAGGCAGCCGCGCCCTGGCCTTTATGCTCTGCGGCAAGCACGCCAAGTCGGGCACCGCCGAGGATGACTACCTCTACGTGGCGATCAACATGCACTGGCAAACCCAGTGGTTTGAGCTGCCGGGGCTGCCGACGGGCATGCAGTGGCACAGCGCCATCAATACAGGGGCCGACCTCGACCATTTTGACCTGGGTAAAGAGCCGGTGCTCGACCCCCAGCAGGGGCTGCTGGTGCGCGATCGCTCCGTTGTGGTGCTCGTAGGCCGCTAGGGCTGACTAGCTCAATCTAGGTTAACGCTTGCCCCATTCCAGGTTTCTCTTCCGTCGTTCCCGTCTGCAATTTGTTGTTCATTCATAACCCATTACCGATTATGTCTTTTACCGCCGCTACCGAAATTGACAACGCCATCGCCACGATTACCCTAACCGGCGATCTCGATGCCTCATCGGCCCCAGTCTTTCGCGAGCAGATCGATATTGCCGCCCAGGCTAGCCCAAAACGGATTGTTTTAATGGCTAGCGGGCTAGACTACATGGCCAGTGCCGGGCTCCGGGTGCTGGTCTTTGCCAACCAAAAACTTGGCACCGATGTTGACATCTATCTGGTCGCCCCCCAAGAACTCGTTTTAGAGACGCTGCAAAAGACCGGCTTCGATCAAAGCGTGATTATCGTGGACGACTACGACACCGCAATTGCCTAATCGGTCTTAACGATATGGGGTATTGAGTCATGGAACAGTTAACGGTCCCTGGAGAGCTAGCCTCCCTCAAGCTGATTGCTGAGTTTGTGCTAGCTGAGGCGTCTAAGGTTGGTCTAGATAAAAAAGCATCCTATCGACTGCGGCTGGCCATTGATGAAATTGCCACCAACATCATTCTCTACGGCTTCCACGAATCGGCCCAAAAAGGGGATCTGCACCTGTCTGCCACCACAGACAATAGTAAACTCGAAATTGCAATTGAAGATAGCGCGATCCCCTTCGACCCGATCAATGCTAGACAGGTAGAAGCGACCGAGCTAGAGCGCCCCCTAGAAGAGCGACAGGTGGGCGGGTTGGGAGTGTATCTGGCCATTCAGGGGGTTGACCAATTTCGCTACGAGCGAGTGAGCGATCGCAACCGCAACATCTTTGTGATGAATTTGGCCTGACCCCATCTATATCACCCACTGGCTCACCCCCCGGAGGACACCCTTGACTGAAGCCTGGCAGGAACAGATGGCGACGATCGAGCGCCAAAACGCCCTCATGCGTCAGGCCCTTGATCTAGGGGCCAGCATCGCCACCGAAAACGACTTTAACGCCGTCCTTGAGAAAATTGTGACCGGAGCCAGGGCGCTGACCCAGGCTGACGCCGGGGTTTTATTTCTCAAAAAAGCCACCGACCAAGGCGATATCTTAGTCTATGCCTACCTTCAGGCGGACTCCCTCCAGCTCAACCTCAACCTCATCCAAAATCCCCACCAGCTCACCCAGCTCGCCCCCGTTATTCTCCGAGACAATCTAGACAACCCTTCCGCCCTGGCCGCTCGATCTGCCCTGACTTTAGCCCCCGTGCAGATTGCTGATTTGAGCCAGGCCTCTACAGAATGGGAGTGCGATCGCGACTTTGATCAAGCCCTAGGGTACGAGTCCCGCGCCTGTTTAGTGCTGCCCCTGAGGGGCCACGATCAATCGTTAATGGGGGTAATTAAGCTGATCAACCCTACCCCCACCGACAATCTCAATCCCTTTGATTTAGCCGTCGATGAAGTCATGGGGGGATTCCTCACCCTAGCTGGCAGCAAGCTCCAGTACAAGCTGGCCTACCAAGCCCAGGCCAGCTGGATTAAGCAAGAGCGTGAGCTTCAGATCGGCCGCCAAATCCAGCTCGATTTTCTACCCGAAAACCTGCCGCAGGTCAAAGGTTGGGAAATCGCCGCCAAGTTTTGCCCCGCCCGAGAAGTTGCCGGAGACTTTTACGACTCTTTTATTATCGGTCAAGGGCGCGTCGGCATTGTCATCGCCGATGTCTGTGATAAGGGGGTCGGTGCCGCCCTATTTATGTCGCTCTTTCGAAGCCTGCTGCGAATTTTGAGCCAGCAAAACTACTCCCTGAGTTTACTGGACGAAATTACCGGCCCGGCTAAATCTGAAACGGCCAAAAGCAGACTGTCGCGGCTGCCGAGTATTGGCACCCAAGCCCTCAAGAATGCGATCGAGCGCACCAACATCTACATTGCCGAAAATCACTATCGCACCAACATGTTTGCCACTATTTTCTTTGGCATTCTTGACCCGGCCACAGGCAAATTAATTTACATCAACGGCGGGCACGAGGCTCCCTTTATCTGCAATGCTCAAGGCATTAAACAACGGCTTAAACCCACCGGCCCAGCGGTAGGGGTATTTCCCAAAGCAAATTTCAATATTGAATTGACCCAGTTGGAACCCGGAGATTTATTTCTAGGCTTTACCGATGGCGTCCCCGATGCACGAAACCCTGAGGGAAAGCTCTATTCAGAAGCGGCACTACAACAATTAATTGAGTCAGCCCCTATTACATCGGCAGTTGAGCTAATCGATCGTATCGATACCGCTGTGCACGCCCATATTGCAGGTATCGATCCCTTCGATGACATAACGCTGATTTCAGTGTATTACCAGACTTAGCCACCGCATTCCCTAACGTACTACAAAGCTCTAATAGTTCTAACGATAGCCATTTAACCAGCATCACTGCCCTGTTCTTCATGATTTTGAAGGATAGAGCCATTTAATTAAATCTGGCCATTACCCCCTACAAGCCTTGCTGGACTGGAGATAAGCAATGATTGGCTTAGAAGATTGCCTTATAGCGATCGCTGGGTGGATAAGATACGATACTCATGGAGTAATATTCGCTGAATAGTAACCATTACTTCATGATGCAGCGACGAGACAGACTCTATTGACTTCCGGAAACAGGCTGTCGATACGCAGGAACTCTACCTACCAGAAGGGCGGCCAAAGGAGCAAAATCGGAACTATGGAGACTGCGCAATGAAGTGGGATGAGGTTGTAGACACCGATTGGAATAACTGGCACTGGCAGCTTAAGAATCGGGTAAGTTCTGTAGAAGATCTGTCTCAAATTGTTCAGCTTACCCCCGAAGAACTGACAGGGCTAACGGCTAAAGACCGCTTTCGAGTAGACATTACGCCTTATTTTGCCCAACTCATAGATCCGCTAGATCCCAACTGCCCCATCCGCCGTCAGGTCATTCCCCTCGGGCAAGAGCTCCAGGGCTTTGACGGCATGATGGCTGACAGCCTGGCAGAAGACGCGCAAAGTCCTGTCCCCGGTCTTGTCCACCGCTATCCAGACCGGGTGCTCATGGTCGTGACCACCCACTGCGCCAGCTACTGCCGCTATTGCACCCGCAGCCGCATGGTCGGGGAATGGGATAAAACCCCCACCACCGCTGATTTTGAACGGCAGCTCGACTATTTGAGGCGCAATCCCTGTATCCGCGACGTCTTAATCAGCGGTGGCGATCCGCTGACGCTTTCAGATACGGCGCTTCGTTACCTGCTGGGTCAATTGAGGGCAATCGAGCATATCGAAATTATTCGCATCGGCACTCGGGTTCCTATCTTTCTACCCCAGCGCATTACCCCAGATCTATGCAACATACTGAAAAAGTTCCATCCCCTATGGATCAACATTCACACCAATCACCCCAAAGAAATCACGGCTGAAGTCAGCCAATCCCTGACTCGCCTGGCCAACGCTGGCATTCCCTTGGGCAATCAAAGTGTGCTTTTAGCTGGCATTAACGACAGCGCCAATATTCAACAACAACTTGTTCATGCTCTAGTAAAAAATCGAGTACGACCCTACTATCTCTATCAGTGCGATTTGGTAGAAGGCTCCGGGCACTTCCGTACTTCCATTGCCAAAGGGCTCGAGATTATCGAACAGCTCCAGGGATATACGAGTGGGTACGCCGTGCCTAAATACGTCATCGACGCTCCGGGGGGTGGCGGAAAAGTTGTTGTTACACCCCAAACTCTACTAGGTCGAGCAGCCGACGCAGGGCAAGGAGTTCTGCTTCGAACCTACAAGGGCGAAATTGCTACCTACTACGAACCCCCCGACTATGTTGGATTAAGCAGTTAAATAGAACGCATACCCTAGGTTGACCTCAACAGTCTCAACTTTTATAACTCTACCCCGTCCATCTTTTTGCCTTTCCCTATTGTATCTATGTCACTAAGCCCCAGCCATCATGCTAACAAGGCCAGATTAACTACGCTGTTGGGGTTACTTTTGCTCGGCAATGCCTTCGCTCAAAAGCTGTCAGAGATTGTCTCTGTCAGCAGCTTTCTGAGCAATGTCGGCGTCAACCAAATCATTTGGGTTTGGATGGTAGACGGCTTGCTAATGCTTTTAATGACCAGCCTACAGTCCTTGATTATCGATCGCCATAGTCGCCTCAAAATCATGGAATATATGGTTTTGGCATTAGCGCTATCCTTCGTACTGCTACAAGCCCTACTGCTATTGAATAGCCCAGCCTGGTTCAGCCAATCTTTACTATATATACTTTCCCAGCAACAGTGGCTAACCTTTCCTCTAATATTCTGGGTGTTCACTAGCGATCTTTTAGGTATAGCCCAAGCAAAACAGTTGATTCCTAAAATTGCTAGCTGGGGTTTTGCAGGCTACGCCCTTGGAATTGCCTTTGTTGGCTTCACCTCTTTATTGATGAAGCGACTAGACATCCCTTACGCCGCAATGGTTTCTGGCTGTTTAGCTATTAATATCGGCATCTATATAGGCATTTTTTTAATGCTACGACTCAGTTTTTCGCGCCATAAAATTCGCCCGGCAGTCTATGTTGCCGAGCCAATCAAAGAAACCCTTATAGAAGGCTGGGATTTTGTTAGAGGCGTGGCCTTATTTCGCTATCTTGTGATTGCAGTTTTGTCGATCGTCATTTGTGAAACTATTGTTGACTTTCGTTTTTTTCAGGCTTCTTTCGAAGCTTTTCCCGACCTGTACACCTACCAGATGGTGCAAAGTGTTTACCTATTTGGCAGAGCAGTTGTCGAAGGCATTGTTAGCCAGTTTGCAGCTCAAGCAATCGTAATCCGACTTGGTCTTAAAGCTGTTTTTATAATTCAGCCTATATTTTCCCTCGTCGCTACCACTATAATGATCGCAGCACCTACCTTCTTAGGTAGCTTAGTGGGCGTCTTTTTCCAGAAGGGTGCACAATATGGCATTGACGAGCCCGCTCGCAAGGCTCTAGAAGGCATGGTTCCCCAAGAGCGGCGAGGGCGTGTCAGCAACTTCATTGACGGTTACATGCTTGGCATAGGTGGAATTTTAGGGGCACTAGTCATTGCGCTATTTTTAGCTGTAGGAAAAACAATAGAGATAAATTTACTAGGCACCAATTTGTATTTGTTTGGAGCATTGGCAGCGGCTTTGATTGCACTGATATCGACATGGAAAATGTATCAGGTATACGATGCTAGCATGCTTGACTGGCGGCTAAATCGACGCAAGCGGGGGGATACTATTTTAGATAGTCTTGATTTTTAATAAGGAGTTTCTGATACCCATGGAACAAACAGCCGCGCCAAAATATTCTGTTTTGCTCTACAAAATTTTGGGGAAACGAGTAAGATTTATTAGCATTAAAGCAAAGCTGTTGATTATCTTCACGCTTCTGTTTACAGGTGTTTTTGGGACGCTCTTTTTTCTCTTTTACAGCTTTGCCATAAACTTAGCTGTAGAGCATATGCGGGAGGATCTTGAGGATGCCCTTACAGCCGCATCTAAGGGAATGGATGCAGAAGATGTTCTCCAACTTTATCGACAGGGGGAACCCAATGCCGCAGGTTTTTCTGATAGCCCTCTTTACAGAGAACAAATAAGGTGGTTTCAACAAGTCCATGACATCAATCCAGATGTATGGCTTTACTCCTTTGTCCGAGGTGATCAGCTAGATACCCGTCGTAACGGTGAGCCAGTTGTTACCAACAATGAGGTGATTTTTATCGCCGATATTTGGTCCCAGTATAATCCCGCTAAATCTGTTAAATTTCTTGAGCCCTATGGTGCTAGTCCCCAAATGATAGAGTCCCTAGATAAAGGGATATTAGTCCATCGCCCTGAGGTTCCTCTATACGATAAATGGGGTGGATGGATGACAGCTTACGCTCCTTTACGGAATGAGCAAGGGCAAATTGTTCCTGGTGTTGGCATTGGTGCAGACTTAACCGCAGAATATTTAGGTGTTATCAAAAGCGGCATTTTGAGGCGAATGATAATTACATTTGTGATTTTTTACATTCTTCTGTTTGTGCTAATTTATATTGCGTCGGAAAGGTTTACTCGCCCTACAATTAACCTCGCTCAGGCTGCCGGTGAGATTGGGGAAGGCAACTATAATCACGACTTGTCGAATCTCCCAAGATCGTTGATTGAAGATGAGATTACTCAATTGGCCGATGTCTTTAGAGGGATGGTTGAAAAAGTTCGCACTAGGGAACTAAAGTTGAAGCAGCAAGTTTCTGAGTTGCGAATTGAGATTGATGAGAAAAGACGCCTGGAAGAAGTAAAAGAAATTACCGACAATGATTTCTTTAAAGAACTCATTGAGAAGGCTAAAACAATTCGTCACCGGTATCAAGAAGAATAGCTATTCAAAATCTCTGTCTGCTCTATCGCTCATCAAAAATGCACGTGATCAATCAAGCCTCATGCCTAATTCATCTAACCCATCTCCAAAAAATTCTGGAGATCTTTCCACAAGTAAGCTTGAACATTTGATCGATAATGCACCCAAATGTCGCCCAGGCGAAAGCCAGATTCACGGCTATGGGCTGATCGCTTTTGAGGTGATTAAAGAGGGTGAAATAGTGATTGATTTTAACGATCCCAACCTTTACACCGAGAAAAAATTTTCCGATCTAGAACCTTGGCGATTAGAGGGTGGAAAATATACTGGAATTAGTGAGGAGAAATGCCTGGTCTCAGAGGCATTTACCAAATATTCTTTACTAAATCACTCACGGCAACCAAACGCAGTCAGTAACTTTAAAGCTCGGCATATTGTTGCCATCAGAGATATTTTTCCTGGGGAAGAAGTAACAGTTGATTACAGACTAGAGCCAGTATCGCCCGAAGCCAAGACGCATATTCAACACTTCCTTTAGTATTTTTGCCTGCGGCTTTTAGCCGATTAACTCAGTATAGTGTCAACTACCCCTTCTAAAATCTTGGTAACAGGATGATCAGGATATTGAATGGCAAACACAGTACTGCTAGCCAAGATCATCATATCGTCGGAATGAGGAATTACCCCAGCGACATGGGCACCGTAGGTAGCTTCTACTTTTCTCTTTAATTCATCAAAATCAAAAATGTCCGGCGACTTATTAACAACTATTAATAGCCTCTCTACCTGTAGTTTACGAGCGACGTCAACAGTTACAGCAGTACCCTGATAATCTTGCTGGTCAGGTCTCAAGATAAGCACCAAGATGTTAGAAACCGTAATTGAGAGTAAGGTTTCCTCGTTCAATCCTGGATGAGTATCAATAATTAAATAGTCTAGCTGAAAATCTTTAATGACTTTCTTATAGCCATCATTCAAACGATTAACATCGTACCCTTCCCTAAGGACTCGCGCTATATCGCTTGTTTTTATGCTAGATGGGATAAGAAATAATTTTCCTGAATTGTTGTGGGTAACTGGCAGAATTTTAGAAACATCGTAAACAGCGTCTTTGATGTCGATCTTACCCCAGAGGTAATCGTTCAGAGAAAGCTTGATACTCTCTTTGCCAAAACCAAAAAGGACATGAACTCCAGGTGATTGAATATCGGTATCAACAACCGCAACTCGATTGCCTTTTCGAGCTAAAATAACAGCCAAATTAGAAACAGTATTAGATTTCCCGGTACCGCCCCGGTAAGAGTGTACTGATATAATCTTAGACATACTGTTACCTTATAATGCCGCTACAGCCAAAGACTGCCCAATTTGAGCACATAGTATAGGCAGGTTTGCAATAGCGCTTACTATCGCAAACCTAGCATATAATTTTGCAGACTGTTTGTATATTACCGAGGGGGTTTCGTGACTAATTCGGCTAGAAAGCTATGAACATGACTAACAGACATAGCCCCTTCTCCAACGCCAGAAGCGACTCGTTTGACCGACCCCGATCGCACGTCACCTACTGCAAAAATACCAGGTTGACTTGTTTCGAGCATCATTGGCTGTCGCTGGCGCTGTTCAGTCGCATTATTGGGGGCATCTAAGCCAGTTTTAATAAACCCCCTATCATCGGTGGTAAGACAATCATTCAGCCACGATGTATTGGGTGTAGCCCCAATCATTAAGAAAACATGGCGGATTGGGTTTGTTTCGACTTGACCCGTTTTCAAATTTTTCCAAGCAACCTGTTCTAGATGATGTTTGCCGTGTAGCTCAACAATTTCAGTATTGGCATGTAGAGTAATACGATCTGAGGAGAGAATTCGCCCGATCAAATAGTCAGACATAGTTTCTGTCAGGCTGTCGCGGCGAATCAGCAGATGTACGTGGCGAGCCTGAGAGGACAGAAATACAGCGGCCTGCCCCGCAGAGTTACCGCCTCCAACCACGATCGCCTCTTCGTTTTTACAGAGGTTACCCTCCATAGCTGTGGCTGCATAATATACGCCAGCATTGTCAAAGTCACGACCGTTTTCAACCTGTAGGGTGCGATAGGTGGCACCACTGGCGATTATAACCGTGCTGGCTTGAACGGTCTTAGCCGCGCAATCTTGGTCACACAGCTGCAACCTAAACGGATGCTGCCCACAGTCTAGACCAACCACCTTGCGCGGCAGGGCAATAGTCGCACCAAATTTCATCGCTTGCGTTTGCGCCCGACCGGCCAGGGCTTGGCCAGAAATGCCCGTCGGAAAACCCAGATAATTTTCGATTTTAGAACTGGTGCTTGCCTGCCCCCCTGGTGCTTCGCCTTCGAGGAGAATGGTGTTTAACCCCTCAGAGGCCGCATAGACTGCTGCCGATAGACCTGCTGGCCCAGCTCCAACAATCGCCACATCGTAAGTCTGTTGATCATCAATCTCCTCCACTAGCCCAAGGGAAGAGGCCAATTCATAATTAGATGGGTTAGCTAAAACAGTATTACCCAAATGAATTAGCACCGCTGGGAGTTGAGCTTCGGTTAGGTCATAGCGCTGCAAAATTTCTGTCCGATCTCGATCGCTACAGTCCATTACATTGAGGGGATAGCCGTTGCGCCGCAAAAAACGCTCAATGCGCACACCATCGGCGCTTTGTTGATTGGTCACCAGAGTCACCCCTCCCTGCTCGTGGGAAATAAAAGCCACCCGGCGCAAAATAAAGGCGCGCATGATGATTTCTCCAATGTCTGGCTCCGCTGTAATCAGTTTGCGAAACTCCGCCCGAGCCATGCGGATAATACTGCCGTCTTCGCCCATACGGCCACTGACTAGAATTTGCCGATTGTTGAACAAATCTAGTTCGCCGGTGAACTGTTGAGTGCGGTGGGTTGTAATAATGTTTAAGCTATCGCGCTGGTGTTCATAGATTTCGATGGTGCCGCTTAGCACAATAAAAAAGTCAACGGTGCGCTGTCCTCGCTCAAACAACACCGTGCCCATTGGCAGATCTTCTACGGTACCAAATACCTTTGCCCGCTCTATCTGCTCTGGGGTTAGTGTCGGGAAAATTTGGTGCTCACGGGCATAGGGATCAGTCGTCTGAAGCGGGTTGATGGCGTTGATTTCTGTTGTGCTCATAGTACTAGGAGGATTGGGTATGTGGGGAGTGCCAGAGAAAAGGCTTGGTTGTTACTTTGCCCTAAAGATAGCAGCTGTAACAGTTTGACAACCGTTACAGCCTAGGGCATTCAAAAATTCGTCAAGAATTATTGCTTTTTATAAATTATTTGAAATTATTTGACCGTTTTTTTGATCTTACCTAACCCATAGAAATGGTGCTGCTTTAATGGGCATTGAGCCGTAGGCGGCCAGACTTGTTGCTTATTTGGTGTTGATGCCTCTAAGACATCGGCATTGTATTCACCAAATAGGAATCGACTCTGGCCCAATCTAAACTTGAGGTAAAAACGACATAAAAACGAGGTTAATGAGATTTGGGATAGTATCATTTTCTAGGTTGATCAGGCCTGGGAAGTATAAGCCTAGCAATGGTTAGAAAAAGGTGCCGTCAGGATGTACTGATAGGCGGTGGGCAGCCCAAATTCTCTATTCCAAGCGAAAAAGCGATGTTCTCCTGCATGATTATGGCTCTTCGCTGTTGTCGGGAAATACCTGAAAAGCTCACACCCCGCATTCATGACCTTCTATATAACAGCCTCCTAAAGAGGCCTATTACGGCTGTGATGCACACTTCAGCTTTGCAAGGCGCAAAATGAGGGATTTTCTTAAGCTTTTAAGTCTTTAGGTGTACTTTTACGACAGGCTTCTAGCGCTGAGTCTTGGGAGATGCTGAGCAAGTCAAGATTCTCTGACCAGCTCTAATTAAATTTACAATTTGATTGTTTGAGTTTGGCGATAAACTTGTATTGTAATCTTGAGTTCCTCATTACTTGCGAAAATTTATGGCTTTGGGATCTGCAAAATCTCAGGTCAGAGTCGTGCTGTAGATTTTGGGTCGGAGGCTTGTTGAAAGCGTCTCTAAGATAACTGTTTTCGCTGTAAAGCTTTTATTGTCAACTTTAACGTGGTGTTGCGATATAAGGTTTTTAGGGAAAGCTTTATGGGAGTTGACGCAATTGATTTTGCCAGGCACTTTAGTTGCCAGAGTTTTCTTCAAAGAGAGCAATAGTTTGGGCACCTAGTTTTTGTTTTTTGTGTCTTCTAGATTGACTTTCTTGCAAGACATGGTATTGTCTGTTGCGAGCAATTGTTGGGTCAAAATTAGGGAATTAGTAGTAGCAATCTAAGTATGAAACGAATTCTTTGCATGGTCTCTGAATGGGGATATTGGGGTGAAGAGCTGGTTGGCCCCTACGATGTGCTTATTGAGGCTGGCTACACCTTCGATTTTGTTACCGCCAAAGGAAGAAAGCCACCTGCTCTACCCCCCAGCATGGATGAAAGCTACATCGATCCACCCCTCGACAAGAACGTCACGGATGCCCACTACGCGAAGCGCACGACAGAGATAGATAGCTCTGATCTACTCAAGGAGCCAATCAATTTGTCGGAGTGGTTTCCGGCAATGCCCTACTTTAATTCGCCCAATTTTGGCCACGAGCTAGAGGCTTATTACAATAAGCGCGCAGGATGCTGGAAGGAATTAGAGAAGTACGACGCGCTGCTGCTGCCCGGAGGCTCCGGCCCAATGGTTGACATGGTTAACAACGAGCGGCTTCACGATGTGATTTTAGGGTTCTTAGCCCAGGATAAGCTCATTGCCGCAGAGTGTTACTGCGTCACATGCCTAGCCTTTGCCCGAGACTGGACCGATCGCAAGAGCATTATCTGGGGCAAGCATGTTACCGGCCACGCCCGCGAATACGACTATAAAGATGGCACGGGGTTTGCTCAAATGTATGGGTATGACGACCAGCCCATGAACACTTCAGCCAACTTTGGCCCGCCCTTTTACCCGCTGGAATATATTTTGCGGGATGCGGTTGGCCCCGATGGCAAGTACCACGGTGGGGTGGGGCATACCCTGTCTACGGTTTTAGACTATCCCTTTTTGACCGGGCGCTCGACCCAAGATTCAAAGCTGGTGGGCGAGTTGATCATTGAGGTTCTGGAGAAGGGGTTAAAGCGCTACGGCTGGTAGCCGCGATGCGGCTTGCTTCTTCTGTGAGTAGCTGCGGTTTAACGAGCAGGTATGGAGGCCATTAAAGGCGATCGCACAATACCCCGCGATCGCCTATCCAGTCAACCACAGTTAGCCTTTGAGCACACAAAAACTATGCCTGAAAAAACAGGGCGGTTTGCCATTCTCGATCAGCTTTTGGCGGACGGCATTGAGTATATTTTTGGCAACCCAGGTACGGTGGAGCAGGGCTTTCTAGATGCCCTCTGGGACTATCCCGACTTGAAATACATTTTGACCCTGCAAGAAACCGTCGCTGTGATGACGGCGGATGGGTATGCTCGGGCCACTAAAAAACCGACCATTGTGCAAATTCACAGCACACCGGGGTTGGGTAACTCGATTGGGGCGCTGTATCAGGCCAAGCGGGGGCATTCTCCCCTGGTAGTGATTGGCGGCGATTCGGGCGCTAAGTACCAGGGCATGGATGCCCAGATGGCGGGCGATTTGGTGGCCATGGCGGAGCCTGTGACCAAATGGTCAACCTACGTGGTTGACCCGAGTTCAGTGCTGCGGGTGCTGCGACGGGCAATCAAGATTGCCGCCACCCCTCCCATGGGGCCAGTGTATGTCTGTCTGCCCCAGGATATTTTGGATTTTGCCGTGGTAGAGCCAGTGCGGCCTACCTCGATTCCCTCGACTCGGACTGTCCCGGACGATGAGGCTTTGACTGAGGTAGCCCAGTGGCTAGCCGCCGCTAAGCAGCCGATGATCTTTATCGGCGATGGGGTGGCCTACTCCGGTGCCCAGGCAGAGCTGACTCGGGTGGCAGAACTTTTAGGGGCGGAGGTGTGGGAGGCCGACTCTGGCGAGCTGAATATGAGCCAGGCTCACCCGCTCTACCAGGGGGCGACGGGGCACATGTTCGGTTTCCAGAGCCGCCCTATTCTGGGCAAAGGGGATGTCAATCTGGTGTGCGGCACCTACATTGTGCCGGAGGTGTTCCCGGATTTAGACGATGTGTTTGCCCCCGGTTCTAAGGTGGTGCACATCGATCTAAATGGCTACGAAATCGCCAAAAACCATCCGGTAGATGTGGGGTTTGTCAGCGATCCGAAGCTGACCCTGGCTCGGTTGGCTAGCCTGCTGGAGGAAACCCTGACGGCTGAGCAGCGATCGCAGGCCCTGGCGCGAGCCGAGCAAATTGGCGCGGCCAAAGCCGCCAAGATCGAGGCGGCCAAAGCCCAGGATCTGACCCTCAAAGATGCGGCACCCATGTACTTCGCCACCTTTGTGGCGGAGTTGGCCAAGCACCTGCCCGAGGATGCGATCATCTTTGACGAGGCCCTGACCAACTCGCCACCTATCTCGCGCTACTTCCCCATCGCCAAGCCCGAGCACTACTTTCTCACCCGAGGAGGCTCATTGGGGGTGGGAATTCCGGGAGCGATCGGGGTTAAGCTAGCCAATCCCGAGAAAACCGTGATTGGGTTTACCGGTGACGGCGGTGCTATGTACACGATCCAGGCGCTCTGGTCGGCAGCCCGGCACAACGTGGCGGCCAAGTTTGTGGTGTGCAACAACCGCTCTTACCGCATTCTGCAATACAACATCCAGCAGTACTGGAAAGAGTTGGAAGCACCCGCCCGCGACCTGCCCCTGAGCTTTGACCTGTCTAAGCCGGAGATTCGCTTTGATGAACTGGCGCGATCGATGGGGGTAGCGGCGGTGCGCGTCGAACGCCCCGAAGAGATCGCCCCTGCCATTCAGCAAGCTCTCGCCCACGATGGCCCATTTCTGATCGATCTGCTGCTAGAAGGCAATGTGAAGCCGGATCTGATCGGCGTGCGCTGCGGCCAGTAATCGGTCGCTGTCGGGTGGGCAGTGCCCACCCTTGAGTTCTGTTGTCATACCTCAAACCCCGTTATCTGTACTGGAGCAAACCCTTGAGCATAACCCTCGACCAAATTAAAACCTTTGTGGCCGCCTGGTACGAGGCCCTCGATTTCCACCTCCCCATCGAGACGGTGTATCCGCTGCTAGCCGACGAGGGCTTAAATATTCAGTTTCCCGATGGGGATATTAAGGATCACGCCAGCTTTAAAGTCTGGTACGACCGGGTGACCAACCTGTTTTTTGACGAAAACCACAACGTGGTTTCGGTCGATGCTGATATCACTGGAGACAGCGCCGTTTTAGACGTGGTAGTGGCCTGGCAGGCCAGCTGGTGGGTACCCCCCGCGGCCAAAAGCAAGCGCACCTCGATGAATGCTACCCAGCGGTGGAAAGTGCAAAAAACCAGCAAAAATTCCTATGGTCTAGAGATTGTGGAGTACAACGCCACGGTCAAACCCTTTGAATACGCGCCTGGGTTTGCACAGCTCTAGGAAAGGGAACATCAGATGTTGAGGAAATTCTCGATGCTGCTGGGTGGATGGTCAGCTTGCCGAAATCTCGGTCAACCACAATGACCTTGGCTTAATCGAGCAGCTTTGTAGTGTTTGTATACCGTTAGATTTGGAGACTTTAAATGATATTTACTTCCCGTCGCTGGTTTGCTGTGGTTTTTGGGGCTGCGCTTGCTCTGACGCCGATGGCGGCCTTAACCTGTCCTGAGCAGGCTGCACTCACTGCCGAAGAGCAATTGGCCTTGGCCGCAGCCAATAACCAAGTCGCCCTCGATTTATTTGAGCCCGCCTGGAATGAGGGGGATCTCTCCGTCGTAGATCGACTCATTGTCCCTAACGCCCTCGACCATTCTCCCCTCGCCACCGAGGAAGGTTCCGAAGGCTTTAAGCGCATCATCGGAGCCTTTCGGGCGGCCATGCCCGATACCCGCATGACCGTTGAGGACGAAATTTACATGGGCGATCGCGTTGTGCACCGCTGGCGGGTAGAGGGAACCCATACCGCCGCGCCCCTGTTTGGGGTTGAGCCATCCGGTAAAACCATCGTCTTAACGGGCATCACAATTGTTCGCGTTGAGGATGGCCTGATCCAGGAGCGTTGGACCCAGTTGGATCAATTGGGCTTAATGCAACAACTGGGTCTGGCTCCTAGTCCGGGCGGTAACTAGTCGTCAATGCACACTTGAGAGGTCAAACACTGTGGGGAAGATTATTGTCAGTACCATCGGCCTTTATCTGGCAATGGGGCTAGGTGAAGTCTGGGCTACTGAAGCTGTTACGGGCATGTCGATGGTTGCTTCCTGTGCTGATCAGCCTGATCTCACCGCTGAAGAATCATTGGTTTCACCTGCAACCAATAATCAAATCGCCTTTGATAGGGTTGAGCTTGTCCAGAGTGAGCACAATCTTTCGATAGTTCGACCTTTAGCATCTGATGAATTAGAGCCTTACTCCAAGGGGGAAAGATCCCCCTTGGAGACAAATCCATGTACGGAGAATCTACAGGATGCTGGTGATACCGGAGCGGCACCACCAGAACCTGATGTCACCGCTAATTCACCGTTCCTCGTTTTCCCAGAGGGTGCACCGTTCACCTTTCCCACAGTGGAAACTCTTCAGTTTTCGGGTGAAACCCTTTCGGCTGAGGCGTTTTCTGCTGAAACGTATGTGCCTACAACCCTAGAACTAGCGCAACTACCGACTTCGCCACCTTTGACTTTCGCCCCATCCATTCGGCTCAACATTTGGGCGCTGCGATCGCTACGGAAGCCAGTCACCAATCGTCGGATCGATACGGGCGTCAGTGCAGGTTTGATTCCCCGTGGTGATAGCTTTTGGACCCGTGACTTCCTTGGGGGCGATTGGAATGGGCTTCGCAACGAGTTGTACGACCAGCACGGCATTGATGTCTATGCCTTTTATACTGGCGACACCTACGGTGTAGTCGCTGGGGGCCTTGAGCAATCAGCGGCCCACAGCAGCCTGCTCCTTTTCGGCTTTGATCTTTACACCAGTCGACTCGGATGGTGGGAAAACGGTCAAATTCATGTGACCTCGGCCTTTATCGAGACGGTCAGCGTAGGACGAGATTATGCCGGAGCGCTGAACTCCACCTTTTTCGGTGATCCAGTTCAAAACGGTTGGCGGATGTTCGAAGTCTGGTATGGCCAGCGCTGGGATGCGGGCCGGTGGGAAGTCCGCGTTGGTGCCATTTATCCCTTTGTTCGCCTGGGTACGAATATGCCATCGGCGGTGTTTACCAACGCCTCCTTTGACTACCCCACTTTTTTGGGCACCACCAAAGACTCTGGGCTGAGTGCCTCCTTTGCCGCCGCTCCCTTTGGTGTCCAGCTTGCCTACGCCCCCAGTCCTGAGTGGTTCCTCATTAGTCAGATCAGTGATGGCTTTCAAGATCCAAGTGGAGGTTTTGACAACTTTCAAAACCTCAGTGTGGGCTTGAGTGGCGATGAAGGGATTGAGGGAATCGTAGAGGCGGGCTATCGCCTAAATCAACGGCCTGACTCTCAGGGTTTGCCAGGCAATTATAAGCTGGGTATTCAATTTCATACAGGTCTGTTCAACAACAATAACCTAGCGATCGGCGGTTTACCCCGCGCTCAACCTGGGACGACACCCTTAGAAGAACGCGGTAACCAAGCCGTTTACTTTGTCATGGATCAAATGTTGACGCGGGAAGCCGACGAAGGCCCTGGACGTAGTCAGGGGCTTACCGCTTTCTTCCAAACCACAGGAGCGCTACGGCAAAATGTCAACACCATAAACTTTAACCTGGCCACGGGCTTGGTTTACGAAGGGCTGATCCCAGGTCGAGATCACGATGTTGCCGGCATTGGCATCAGCTACACCCACTTTAGTGAGGGAATACGCCAGTTTGATCGCGATCAACTCGCCCTGGGGCTGACCACTCAATCTCCGCGTACCGGCGAAACCGTAATTGAAGCGATTTATGGTCTTGAGCTAGCACCCTGGTGGGTTGTGATCGGCAGTGCGCAGCACATTCTCCAGCCAAGCGGTCGAAGCAATATATCCAATGCAACCGTGCTCGGTCTAAGTACTCGAATTTCGTTTTAGGAGACAGCATGATTTTAGTGACCGGCGCAGCAGAAATGGCAATGAGTTTCAAGATACTCCTGGCCTCGCTCAGCTTTAGGACAAAACCAATAGACTAAGTTTCTACTGTTATCACAAGTCAATTTTTATCACGACATAGGGTTATTCAAGAATGAGAATTCAAAAACAGTATAACAACTAGTCAAGAAGCAATTTCTTAACGGTTACGAGGTATGGTCTGCCGCCACAATTTTTGCAATTAGGAAAAGAGAACTATGCTTGGAATCTTCAAGTTACTGAGCGAATACCGCGAACATTCTGGAACGGATACAGTTGATCGGTTCCTCCATGCTAAAGCGGACTCCAATTCCGAGGCCAACTCTACCATTCTGCCTAATTCTCCTGCAGCACAGCGGGCAATTGCCCATCGTTACTACGAAGAAATCATGAACCAGGCAAAGTTGGACGTGATTGACGAGTTGATGGCACCGGATTTCCTCTTTACAATTCCCACTCATCCAGAGCCCTATCGCGGCCCCGATGGCTTCAAAGAACTGGTAACCATGCTTCATGGGGCTTTCCCAGATGTACACCTAGAAGTAAAACACCTGCTAGTCGATGGTAATACCGTTGTGGGTCACTGGATTGGCAGTGGTACTCATACCGGCGGGGCTTTACACACTGTTCAGGGAGATATTCCAGCCAGCGGCAAGCATTTTGTGATTGATGGCGTGAGCTGGCTTAAAATTGTTGACGGAAAAATTGTCGAGTCGCTCGCCAATGAAGATACCTTGAGTCTGCTACACCAAATTGGCGTGATTCCCAATCCGCCAATTCTGCCGAACTCAGATACTAATAAGAAAATTGCCCAGCGCTTTGTCAACGAGATACTGAACGACGGCAACTTTGAGACAGTGGGGGAGATTATTGCGCCCGACTTCGTTTTTAACACCCCCATTGCTCCCCATCCAATTCGAGGGCCAGAAGGCTTGAAAACCTTTGTTACTAAGCTAAAGCAGGCATTTCCCGATATTCACTATCAAATTGATTTAGAGATGGGTGACGATAGCATGGCAGCCATTCGGTGGCTGATGACGGGCACTCACCAGGGAGAATTTATTGGCCTACCCCCCAGTAATAACTCCGTAAATCTGCAAGGCGTCAGCATTTTTGAAATTGTTTCTGGGCAAATCACCCAAATCTGGGTCAATGCGAATGATCTAGGCCTGTTAGAGCAAATTGGTGCCATGGGAGGAGCCTAAAACAATTCTGACAGCCTAGCACCGCTACGCGGAGTTCAAAATGCAAAACTCAAAGTGAAAAATTCTTAGCACAGGTATTTCAAGCATTCTGAACATAATGGTGTTTCTGCCGCATTGCACTAGGCAAGTAGCTTCTCTTAAGAGGCCAATGTTAAACGCCCCAATGGTTCCAGCTAATTTCGGCTAAACCCCTCAATCCTCATCTTTAAGGAAGTCAAACCAAATGATTTTAGTAACTGGCGCAACCGGAACAAATGGAAAAGAAGTTGTTCGTCTACTTTCAGAGGCGGGTGAGCCCGTGCGGGCGCTGGTGCGCGATCGCACAAAAGCGGCTGCGATCGCTTTGCCTGGCGTAGAAATTGTGGAAGGAGACTTTAGCCAACCAGATACATTAGAGGCCGCCCTTCAAGGTGTCGATAAGGCTTTGATGCTCCCTCCCATCGCGCCAGACATGATCGAGCTACAGCGCAATTTTGTGGAGGCAGCAAAGCGTGCGGGTACTCGCTATGTGGTCAAATTTTCTGCCTTTGGTGCTGACCCAGAGTCTTCGATTGCGTTGGGAAAATGGCATGGGCAAGGTGAAAAAATTCTAGCGGAGTCTGGGATCGCTTATACCTTTTTGCAGCCCAATGGGTTTATGCAAAACATGTTTAATTTTACCGAGTCAATTAAGGCGACCGGTGAATTTTACCAACCGGCTGGCGATGCCAAGGTGAGTCATGTGGATGCTCGCGATATCTCAGCAGTTGCCGCCGCAGTGCTTTTAGAAGAAACCGACCATGTCGGCAAAACATACCTAATTACTGGGCCTGAAGCACTTACGTTCTACGAGGTTGCTGAAATCATGACCCAGGCGGTGGGTAAGCCGGTTACCTATATCAACCCTTCCCCTGAAGAATTTAAGCAGTCTCTTCTCAGTTGGCAACAGCCTGAATGGTTTGCTGATGCCATGAATGAACTGTTTGGTATTTACCGGCTGGGCTACGGTGCCGTTGTTACAGATGTAGTTGAGACAGTAGCTAAGAAGAAACCCTTCACCTTTCAACAATTTGCCAATGACCATGCCAGTTTATTCCAGAGCTAGTCATTTAGTCAGAGGTAGTCATGGGGCTAGGGTAGCCTGCTTCGGTGACTAGTTGAAATTTGCTCACATTGTATGTTTGGAGTACTCACCTTGTTTAGTCACACAACTTTCACCGCGGATCCATGAAGAATATTGTGAGTAAAAATTATGACTTTATTGTTGTAGGCGCAGGAGCAGCAGGTTGTGTTCTGGCAAATCGCTTGAGCGAGTCCGAATCAGCTAAAGTTTTGCTCTTGGAAGCTGGCCCTGTCGATAGCGATAAAAACGTTCATGCCCTGGGCGGCTTTACAAAGCTGTGGGGAACGGATGTCGATTGGCAGTTGGCAACCACAAACCAGACTGCCCTCAAAGATCGCCCAGTGTTGATTAACCAAGGGCGCATTGTTGGCGGTAGTTCCGCCATCAATGCCATGATGCATGTGCGAGGCAATCCGCGTAATTACGATTACTGGAATTATGCTGGCAATGAGGGCTGGAGCTACCAGCAGGTTTTGCCGTACTTTAAAAAGATAGAGAATTTTGAAGGCGGCGTATCGGACTACCACGGTGTGGGTGGGCCATTGTCTGTGCGCTATTGCCCCGATACCGGTGCTCGGTCTGAGGCTTTTTTACAGGCCGCAGTTGAGGTCGGCTTTGACGGCCCAGATTGGGACTATAACGGTGAGCGTCAGGAAAATGGAGCTGGTTTTTTGCAGTTCAACGTTACTAAAGATGGCCAGAGACACAGTGCAGCGACAGCCTATCTTGAACCCGTTCTGAACCGGCCAAATTTAACCGTGGTAACCGGGGCAGAGGTGGCCAAAATCCTTATTAAAAAGGGAAGGGCTGCAGGTGTTCAATATCACCATAAGGGCAAGGCTCATGAAGCCGAAACCTCGGGGGAGGTTTTGATTTGTACCGGTGCTCTGTTGACCCCCAAACTGCTGATGCTGTCGGGGATTGGCCCTGAGGAACAATTAACTACCCACGACATTCCTGTGTTTGTTGACTTACCAGGGGTAGGGCAAAACCTACAGGATCATTTGCAACTGCCCGTCGTGTATCGCTCTAAGGAAAAACAGCCGCTCCCAGAGATCCTAACTGGCAATGTGGTGTTTATCCAAACCCGAGAGGGCATGGGTGCTGCACCCCCAGATTTACAGCTAAACTTCACGCCTGCGGCACCGCTGCCCCTACAGCCGTTTTTACCAGATTTTGGGGGGCCAGTTTGCATTTTTCTACCCATTCTGGTGCAACCCCAAAGTAGGGGCACGGTTACATTGCAGTCTGCCAAGTCTGATGATCCACCCATCATTAATCCCAATTACCTTCAGTGCCAGACTGATGTTGATGTCTTCAAAAAAGCATTGGAAGTTATTCGCGCGATCGCCAATGCTCCGGCATTTAGCTCTCTTAACGGTGGGGAGATGGCCCCAGGAGATAGCGATCCAGATACCTACATTCGAGAGAACGTCTCAACCCTATGGCACCCGGCTGGAACTTGCAAGATGGGACGCGATCGCCTAGCTGTTGTCGATCCTCAATTGCGGGTTTATGGCATAGAAGGCTTACGAGTTGTAGATGCATCGGTCATGCCTGCGGTCACTAGTGGCAATACCCATGCCCCAGTGCTAATGATTGCTGAAAAAGCCTCGGATTTAATTAAGGAGAGCCATTCTTAGCCCAGTGTGTTTACTGTTTTCAGCTGTCTTAGTAAACATTAACTATTCTTAGGTGCGGTCCATGAGTGCAGAAAGCAATCTTCAAGTGGTAAGTCAGACCTATACCTTTTTTGGTGCAGGTAATATGGAAGGAGTCATTAGTGGCTTTTCACCAGATATTACATGGGAGTCTAAATATACACCAGAGGTTCCCCTTAACGGCACTTGGACTGGATCTGAGAATGTTTTGAAGTTCTTTGGTTTGCTTGATGAATTGCTTGCCGTTAAAACATTCGTGCCAGAGAAATTTGTTTCCCAAGACGATACCGTTGTAGTGTTGGGCTACGAAGAAGTACAGGTGAAATCAAATGGTGCCGAATATCGTAATGATTGGGTTCAGGTGTGGACAATAAAAAATGAAAAAGTTGTTCACTTAAAAAGCTATAACGATACTGCCGCCGTGGCAGCCGCTTTTAAGGGTTCGTGAGGTAGCTCTATGCCAGGACTAGTTGGTGCCCGGATTTTTTCTGAACAATTTATGACAGTGCGGTTGACCAATTACGTTAGGAACTAAATTGATGAAAGGTGTGCCCGATACGGCCCTTGGCCAGCTATACCGTGAACATATTCAGCTTATTTTAGACAAAGATATTGAGGCTTTGCTCGATCAATACACTGATGATGCACTGTTGATTAGCAGCTTCCTTAAGGAGCCTAAATACTACAAGGGGCGAGAACAGCTAAAGGAACACATGCAGGGCATTCTCGGCATTGAAGGGCTAGAAACAGAGATCGCCTTTTGGGCCGAAACGGAGGACCCTCAAACCTTGATGATCGTAGAAGCGATTACCCTCAATGCTGGTGGTCAAGAGGCCAAAATGCGCTTTGCTGACAGCTGGGTCTTGCGCGACGGCAAAATTGCGATTCACTTTGCTGGTATGACCCAATACCCCGATGGCACGGTGGCTTAAGTGCCCCTGCCCCTAGCGTTAGACGCCCAACGATCAGTGACCAACTAACTTACTACTAAGGAGCATTTCCATGTCTCAAGAAAATATTGACACCGCCATGAAATTCTACGAGGTTTACAACGAGCACAAGCTTGATCTGCTCGATGAAATCTTAGCCTCCAGCTATGTGGGGCACGTCAACGCCCACGACATCACCGGGGCAGAAGCTTCTAAGGGCTTTATCGGGGCATTTATAACCGGCATTCCAGACGCCAAGTATACAGTGGAAGAAGTGCTAACTGTAGACAACAAAGTGATTACTCGCTGGTTTGTAACGGGTACCCAAACGGGTAACTTCTTTGGCACTGAGCCCACCAATAATTCGGTTCATGCTAAGGGGATTACCATTTTCGAAATTGTCGATGGCAAGATTAATCAGCTGTGGAATAACTGGGACCAGTTCACCCTAGTTCAGCAGTTGCAGGGGAAAGGTTAGTTCTTTCCTTCCTCTAAAAGGCCATCTATGAAAGCCCTGCTCCTCGACCAACCTGGATTGCTAACCTCGCTCTACGTGGCAGAGGTGCCAGAGCCCAACCCAGCGGCGGGAGAGGTACGGGTTAAAGTTCATGCCGCTGGGCTCAACCCTGTGGACTACAAGCTCGCCAAGCGGGGGGTAGGCCGCTGGACGTACCCGCACATTCTCGGGCTAGACGTGGCCGGAGTGATTGATGCTCTAGGCCCAGGGGTGACCCAGTGGCAGGTTGGGGATGCGGTATATTACCACGGCGACTTGTCTAAGCCGGGGGGGTTTGCGGCATGGGCGATCGCACCCGCCCACGCCATCTCGCCCCTGCCGCCGTCGCTGTCGTTTAACGAGGCGGCGGCGTTGCCCTGTGCTGGGTTCACCGCCTACCAATCGCTGCACCATAAGCTCTATGTACAGCCGGGGCAAACAGTTTTGGTGCAGGCTGGGGCTGGTGGCGTGGGTGGCTTTGCCGTGCAGCTAGCGGCGATCGCTCAACTGCGCGTCATCGCCACCTGCTCTAACGCTAACTTCGACTGGGTGCGCCAGCTCGGGGCCACCGAGGTGCTCGATTACCAAACGCAAGATATCCCTGCTGCCGTGCAGAACTTAACCAGCGGACGGGGGGTAGACGCCATTGTGGATACGGTGAGTGCGGCCACAGCCACAGATGGCCTAGGGATGCTGGCCTATGGGGGTGGCATCGCCTGCGTCGCCGCCCTGCCAGATTTCAGCCGGTTCCAGTCATCTGGCAAGGCGCTGTCGGTGCACGATATCTCCCTGGGTGGGGCGCATCTGTCGGGCGATCGCACCGCCCAGGCCCAGCTGGCGCAGATTGGTCGAGACTTTGGGCAACTGGTTAGCGATCGCGCCATCACCCCCATGCTAGAGGAGGTGATCCGCTTAGAAGACATTCCCGATGGCCTCGATCGCCTCTCCCAACGCCACGTACGGGGCAAAATTGTCGCCCAAATTCACCCTTAAATCATTCAGAAAACTCAGGCACACCTATGAAATTACAGGGCAAAAAAATCGGCATTTTGATCGAGAGTGATTTTTACGAGCACGAAATCTGGTACTACCGCTATCGGTTTCCCGAAGAAGGGGCCGATCTACATTTTATGACCCGGCTGTGGGGGCAACCCTCCCTGACTTTTAAGGGGCACGAGTACCACGCGCCCTTTGAGTGCAACGAAAGTTTTGAAGACATGAGCGATGAGGAGCTCCGCAGTTTTGCCGCCATTATCGTGCCCTCAGCGGGGGTGTCCGATCGCCTCCGTTACACCGACGATGTCACCCAACTGCCCCCCGCTACAGCCTTTCTCAAGCGGGCCTTTGCCGAACCGGGCATTCTCAAAGGCATTATCTGCCACGGCATGTGGCTCGTGTCGCCAGCCCCCGAGTTAGTCAAGGGTCGCCCCGTCACCTGCCACAACAACCTCCATGGCGATGTGGTGAATATGGGCGCGGTGTACACCAATGAAGATGTGGTGGTAGATGGGGATTTGGTCACGGGGCGATCGGGGGGGCACGCTCACCTATTTGCCAAAAAAATTGTTGAGTTGCTATCAGCCTAGGAACTATTGCTTGACCTAAACACTGAATATTTAACTTTTAGTTCCACGCTCAAATTAGAACTCCACTAAAGAGGATTATCCCTTTTAAATTCCCGTCGTAGGGTGGGCACTGCCCACCACTAGGATAATTTGCATCCAGCCGTAATTTCGTTTCCAGGAGATCTCAATGCTTCAGATTTTCTCTCAATTAGCCATAACTTGCCAAGACCCCAATGTGACCGAAAAATTCTACTGCGAGCACTTTAATTTCAAGCGGGCGCGGGTGGCCAAGTTGCCCGATGGCAACCAGATCGTATTTATTAAAATGGCCGACAGCGGTTTTTATCTAGAACTCTTTAAGGCCAGTGAAGCTAATCCTCTGCCACCGGCCACCAACGACGGCTATACCTTCCCTGGTGTACGTCACCTCGCATTTAAGGTGGACAATGTCGATGCCAAACTGGCGGAGTTGGGCGACGCGGCCAAAATCACCCTTGGCCCCCTCGATTTTGACGCCTGGATCCCCGGCTGGCGAACGGTGTGGATTGCGGACCCCGACGGCAGAATTGTGGAAATTAGTCAGGGCTTTACCGATGAAGAGAACCCGCCACCGATGGAATAGCGCAGTTCACTCTTGAGTTGGCTTTCTCCCTAAATTCCTCTCCCAGATTAAGAGAGGGACTTTGAAGAATCTTCCACCTCCCCTCTCCCAGGGAGGAGAGGAGCTGGGGGTGAGGAACAGCAGGGCTTTGCGATCTACTAAGGGTTGTAATCCATCTAATCGAAACAAGCCATAACGGGGATCATCTACCTATGGGACATGCAGATGACACAGCCATCTACAGCGGATATTGAGTTAGACACCAGCGCCATTCGGGCGGCGGCGGGCTATCAGGCTGATGTGCAGCATGAGATCGACTTTCTCTTTACCCGCGAGATCGAGTTTCGTCAGGAAACGATCTATTTCATCATTGTCGATCGCTTTTTTCACAGCGGACAAACCCGCAACCCTGGCCCTCACCCCGAACTGTTTGACCCCACCCATACTGCCTGGGGCAAATATTGGGGCGGCGATTTGCAGGGGGTGATCGACAAGCTCGATTACTTAAAAGATTTAGGCATCACCGCCCTGTGGATTTCGCCCCTGTTTGAGCAGGTGGAAGATCTAATGTTGGGTCAGTATGCCGCCATGCATGGCTACTGGACGAAGGATTTCAAACGCATCAACCCACGCTTTTTATCCTCCGGTGCCTCAAATTCTCTCAACAGTTGCTCTGCCGTCACCAGCCTAGTAGCAGCCATGCACGATCGCGGCATGAAGCTAATTCTCGATATTGTCTGCAACCACAGCAGCCCCGATGTCAACGGCCAAAAGGGCCGCCTCTACGACGATGGCGTGCTGATCGCCGACTACTACAACGACACCCAAAACTGGTACTACCACAACCCCGAAATCACCGACTGGGAAGACGAGCACCAGTTGCTCTACTACGAAATGGCGGGGCTGGCGACCTTTAACGAATCCAATATTGCCTATCGCAACTACATTAAATCGGCCATCAAGCAGTGGCTTGAGCTGGGGGTAGACGCCCTGCGGGTCGATACGGTGAAGCATATGCCCCTGTGGTTCTGGCAAGAATTCACTAGCGACTTGCGCACCCACAAGCCCTCCACCTTTATCTTTGGCGAATGGGGCTTTGGCAAACCCTGGGAAGCCAACTGCGTGCGCTTCACCAACCATTCGGGCATGTCGATTCTCGACTTTGCTCTATGTGAGGCGGTGCGGGCGGCGATCGCGCGCCATGCCCCCGGTGGATTCCACCTGGTGCAAGACGTCCTGGCCTACGACAGCACCTACGACACCGCCACCGAGCTGGTCACCTTCATCGACAACCACGACATGCCCCGGTTTCAAAGCCTCAACGGCGACCCGGCAGCGCTGCACCTGGCCATGGTTTTGATCATGACCTCGCGCGGCATTCCCTGCATCTACTACGGCACCGAGCAGTATCTGCACAACGACACCAACGGCGGCAACGACCCCTACAACCGCCCGATGATGGAGCGCTGGGCCACCGACTCGCCCCTCTACCAACTGCTGCCCCAGCTCGGCAAACTGCGCCGCCTCAACCCGGCGGTTTCCCTAGGCAGCCAGGTCGAGAAATATCTCAGCGACGATGTCTACTGCTACCTGCGCCGCTACCGCGATTTCCGCTGCTTTGTGGCGCTGAATAAGGGCGGTGCCACCACCATCCAGGTGGCCAACATCGATCTGGAAGACGGCACCTACTTTTGCCCCCTCACCCACCGGGAGTTTGAGGTGCAAAACGGCCAGTTACGCGACCTGGTGCTCAACAGTCAAGAAGCGATTGTACTCAGCTACTTTGGCAACCGGGTAGAGGGGCAAACCCTGGTGCGTGCCCAGCTCAACGGCTACCACACCCAGCCCGGCGAAACAGTGGTGGTGGTGGGCGACTGCCCCGAACTGGGCAACTGGGATATCGCCCAGGCCTACGCGTTGGAATACATCAACGACAACACCTGGTTTGGCGAGATTTCCTTTAGCCAAACGGCGGGCAAGGCGGTGTGCTACAAGTACGCGATTCGCCGCAGTAACGGGCCGCCCAACTACGAAAACCTGGTCAGCCGCCGCTGGATTTTGAGCGATCGCGGCACCGTCAAATGGCGCGACACCTGGGCGAGCTAGGGTGCTACATCGCTTGAAGCCGGTCTGGTCTTAAACAGGTCAAACACCACCTGCACCAGGCAGGCCACTGCCGTCCAGGCCACTATCCCCAGAGAGGTGAGGTTTGCCGTTAGCGCCAACATCACAATAAATACGGCTGACCCCAAACGATAGGTCGTCAGCACGCGGCGAAATCGGGGCGAACCCAGGTTGCAGGTCATCCAGTGAATGGCGGCGAGGGCCGTGAGCGCCAGGGCAACAGCGCCACAAAATAGCCACTGCTCGGCGGCCTCGGGGGGTGTTTCAGGGCCGTTGGCAATCAGATGCTCTAGCCCCACCCCGGCCATAGCCAGCCCAGCAGTGAGGGGCAGGTGAGCATAGAGCCAGGCGGCAGCAAGAGCGATATTGCCATCCTGCTGCAACGATTTCAGGGGTGACCCATCCACCGAATCAAAGTAGAGCCACCAGAGGCAAAAGGCGATTGTCAGCCCCAGCACGGCAGTAATTTCTGCCGCGAGGGTCCACTCCAGGTTGGCCAGGCCCCGAATCACCCCCAGAATGGCCTCACCCAGCACGATAATGGTGAACAGCCCCACCCGTTCGGGCACATGGCTGAGGCTAGGCGGCACCAGCGCCAGCCTGCTGCCGGCGTTGAGCGGTGTGCCCAGGTCTAGCAGTAGCCCCGCAATCCACAGCCCGTAGCGCCAGGGTGCGGGCACAAACACCGACCCTAGCCACAGCACAATACTCAGACTAAACCCAATGGAAAAATGGTTGACCAGGGGCTTTGCCACCGGGTTGTAGTGCCCCGCAATTATATACTGAAGCACGATCAGCCCCCGAAAGGCCGCGTAACACAGGGCAAAGCCGATGTCGCCGCCGTCTAACCCGTGGTGCACATGCACGGCCATGGCCGCGACGATCACAATCTGCATAAAGGCAAACAGGCGATCGAACAGACCGTCAGAGTCGAACCGGGTGGCGTAGTAGGTGGCCCCTACCCAACACCACCAAATGGGAATAAAAAAGAGTACAAACCCGCCCACCCCCGGCCAGGAGATCTCGCCTGCCAGCGTGTGGGCAAGCTGGCCAATGGTGGCTACAAACACCAGGTCGTAGAACAGTTCTAGCCACGTAGCCCGCCGCTCGGCCTCTTCGTCACTGTCTTTGCGTAACGTGGGGGGATGCCAAATCGCTGGGGCCATAGCCAGGAACACAAGAGTGAGAACAGGCACTATTCTGACATCAAAAACTCTTACCACAAATAAGATCTCGATTTAGCCCAAATTCACCTAAAGGCCCGGCCTGACTTTAGCGGTGGCGAGTTGCCCAGCTCGGCCGGTTTAACCGACAGCCCCAGCCGGTCTATCCAGAAATAGATCTATCCAGAAATAGACCTATCCAGAAATAGGCTTAGCGACTCAAGGCGTGAGCGGTAGCTAACCTCAATTGATGGGCAATGCGCGCGCTAAGCTCTAGCCCCATAATGGGCTGCACAATCACATCGTTGGCCCCCTCAGCAAACATCTGCTGCATCGCATCCAGGGTTGTGGTAAAAAGCACCACAATGATTGGCAGCCGTTGCCAGGGAGGCTTTTGTTTAAGGGTGCGGCAGATGTCAAGGCTCTCGCCTGGGGCCAGGTCGTAGCTCAAAATCAGCGGTGCCGGGTCGTGGGTTTCTAGGGCAGACCAGAAGTCGGTGTACTGGCTCAGCATGACGAGTTGTCGCGTCTCTTGCGGCTGAATCGCCTGCTGTAGGCTGGGGTGCATGGGCTCTGGTGCTGGCAGCACCATTGATGCCGCCAGCGGGTTCAGGCGATAGCCCACTCGATGAATGGTTTCGATCAGGCGCAGTTTCAGCCGCAGCCCCTCGATGTGGGTGCGCACGGCTTCTTCACCGGGGTATTCTTCGGCGGCCCAAATGCTCTGGCACTGGTTCGTTAAGATGAGATGTATCGAAACCCTCACACAAAAAGGATTTCCTGGGTTGATAAGGGGCGAGAGCAGAGGCCTATCGCCATCGCCGGAGTCGTCTGTTTCCCCAATCCCCAATGCGGTCTAACCCAACTGTGGATGATCCGTTGGACATCCAAGACGCGCTGCAACCCTGCCTGAGTCTTAGCATAGAGATTCTGACGCCGACGATAGGCGCTACACCGTCGTCTCAGAGCCGCATTTTGAGCTTCGTTGTGATTCGCATGCACCTCTGCCATAGGAGACGCGCCATCGGGGTGCCGGCGCGCTCATTAAATCGCTTGCCGCAGTCGTTGCAGCGATAGCGCTAGAGGTGCACACCAGCTGAGAGCGATTCCCGCCCATTCTTTACGACCTGTTGGCTCTGGCAGTGAGGACAATCCATGGTTTTGGAGTAGTTGCACTGCGACCATTTTAACTATCACCGTCTAACAGACCAGTGCCGGGTGAGCTGCTGAAGCTCGTCAACGCTGGCGTAGCGCCAGCAGCGCCGATAGCCGCCAAACAGACCCAGCACACCTAGCTTAATCATCAAAAACGCTAGGGTAAACCAAACCAGCTGAGGATAGTAAGCCTGAAAGTTAATCGCCCCATTGAGCCGCAGGCCCAGGGCCAGCAGCAGAGACGCCAAAAAAATTGCAATATCGGCCAGCAAAACATGGCGATTCCTGAGATAGGGCAATCGGCCATTGAGCTGAAACAGCATTTTGAAAATCCTCCTGAGACGTGCTCTAAAAATCGTCAGGCTAACCGGGCAGAGGCAATCCATTGACTTGCCCTGGGCTGACCCTTGAGGAGCTGCGGTTAGACCGCAAGCCCTGCTATTCGAAAAAGCTGTATAGGTATTGGCGTGACGAATTCCGTTGGGGGCAGGAACATTGACCAGATCGGCCACCTCCTAAAGTCCTAAAGTCGGGGACGACTGGATTCATCTTTGAGCCGTAGACGATGTCAAGAAATCAACTCTTAAGGAGAGTGGCGGAAGATTCCGTCAGCGATTCCAACTTAGGGACAAGGTGGTTTTTGGCCCTAGCTCGACCCATCGCAGAGTCAGACCTAGGCCATCACTTGGGGCCGGCCGATCGGGTGCATTTCACTTTTGCAAATTCACGGTTCACCCTGCGGGAAGCAAACTCCTTAGCAGAGGCCGTCTCTGCCCTATCCTTGGAAGATTTCCAGGTGTTTCAGACTGCTCTCCTGAATCATATAGTCAAAAAAACGCCGGGTGTAGCAGGTGGTCACGCCTGCATCCGCAACACCCGCATCGCCGTATGGACGTTAATTTCCCTATCGCATCAAGGCATGGGTGAGGGGAAACTACTCAACAACTTCCCTGGCTTAACCCCCTTTGACCTGCTAGCAGCTCAGGTTTATTACCAAGCCCACAAAGACGAAATTGGTGCCCTCATTGCCTCCCACTATGGTGAGGATAGGCAGGAGTGACGTTTAAGTTTCTATGCCAATGATTTCGCTAAGATATTCCATCATTAGCGAAGTATTTCTTAGATGACTAATAGACATTGGTACACTGTGAGTGGCCTAGTAGAGCATGGCCACCAAGTAGCTTCAGGCTCTGCGGCGGATAGTCCCTATCCCAACGGGACAATCGAAATGCAAACACCGTTCTTTGAAGCCTTAGGGTTAGATCTAACAGAACATTTTAAGGGAACCCTCAACATTTCCATTAGCCCCAGCACCTTTCAACTCACTAATCCTGAACTCACCTTTCGCCAAGTCGAGTGGACCGATCGCCATCCTCCCGAAGACTTTTCTTTCTCCTGCTGTCGAGTTTTGTTTCAAGCCTCAACCTATAATTGCTGGATCTACTACCCCCATCCGGAAACCAAAAAGCGCAACTTTCAAAATCCATCCATCCTCGAAATCATTGCGCCACCAATACCAAATATCAAATATGGAGATAGGGTCGAAATCGAGTACAACCCGCTAGAAATCTCTGTAAATTAGCAATTTAACGAGGTGGATAAGCCCATTAAAGCGCGTTCTTTGGCCAAGCTACCCGAGCGCGATCGCCCATCAACCTTGTCAGCCCAACAGGCTATCCCTAGATCTTAAACAATCAACAGCACCGATATTTTCGTGGGTAAAGCTTTCCTCACAGAGGTCGTTGACTCCACTAATTATGTATGCCATGATTTCGCCATCGCAGTGCCCGTGACGGCAAACCGGTTCTTAACCTTCGGTTCTAAAATTCTCAAAAGCCCGATTTAGAGACACTCGCTATATCAATTAGCGCCGCTCTATCGGTGAGTTCTGAGCGAAATAGCTCAGAGGCCAGGCGAACGTAATTGAACGCAAACAGGTGAGGCTGACCCCTATGGTTTACTTGCTGGCGCTGCTGATAGGCATCATTGCCGGTCTACGCACCATGACCGCGATCGCCGCTGCAAGCTGGGCCGCCTACCTGGGCTACCTCAGCCTCGACGGCAGCTGGCTCGCCTTTCTGGGCTACCGCTTCACTCCTTGGATCTTGTCAGCGCTGGCGCTGGGCGAATTCGTCACCGACCAACTGCCCTTCACGCCCAGTCGTAAGGTTCCGGCCCAGTTTGGCGCTCGCATTGTCAGTGGAGCCATCTCCGGGGCGGCGATCGCCCTACCTAGCGGCACGTGGATAGGCGGACTGATCGCGGGCGCGGTGGGTGCAGTGATTGGAACATTGGGCGGCGCAGCAGCCCGATCGCGCCTCGCGACCGCCTTTGGCCGAGACCTACCGGCGGCGCTGATCGAAGATGCGATCGCTATCCTTGGCGCAGTTTTAGTCGTGGGGCTGCTGTAATGACTCAATCCTTTGATGCGCTGATCATTGGGGCCGGTCAGGCAGGGCCGCCCCTGGCCGGACGGCTAACGGCGGCGGGCATGACCGTAGCGCTGATTGAGCGAAATCTATTTGGCGGCACCTGCGTCAACACCGGCTGTACACCGACCAAAACCCTGGTCGCCAGCGCCTACGCCGCCCACCTAGCCCGCCGCACCGCCGACTACGGCGTGGTGATCTCGGGTGCGATCGCGGTCGATATGGCCCAGGTCAAGGCACGGACTAGGGCCGTGGTGGCAAATTCTCGCAGGGGCCTGGAGGCTTGGCTCGGCAGTATGGATCGCCTGACTGTGTTCCACGGCCAGGCCCGCTTCGAAAGCGCCAATATTCTGCGGGTCGGCGATGAACTCCTAAGCGCGCCGCAAATTTTTATCAACGTGGGCGGTCGGGCGCGAGTGCCCGAGATGCCCGGTGTACAGGAGATTGACTATCTCACCAACACCTCCATGCTGGCCCTTGACAGCCTGCCCCGGCATTTAGTGGTGGTGGGCGGCAGCTACATTGGGCTAGAGTTTGCCCAGATTTACCGTCGCTTTGGGGCAGCGGTAACGGTCGTCGAAAAAGGCCCGCGCCTGGTTTCCCGAGAGGATGAAGACATATCCACCGCCATTCGAGCCATGCTCGAAGCCGAGGGTGTGCAGGTTCGCACCGGGGCCGAGTGCATTGCCTTTGCCCCCCATGCCGATGGCGCGTCGGTACACCTCGACTGCACCGATGGCGAACCCGAGGTAATTGGCAGCCACGTACTGCTGGCAGTGGGTCGCCAGCCCAACACCGACGATCTGGATTTGGATCGCGCCGGTATCGCCACAGACAAGCACGGCTACATCACCGTTGACGATCAGCTCCGCACCAGCGTGCCGGGAATTTGGGCCTTGGGCGACTGCAATGGCCGGGGCGCGTTTACCCACACTTCCTATAACGATTTTGAGATTGTTGCGGCCAATCTGCTCGATGGCGAGGCTCGCGGGGTGAGCGATCGCATTCCCGCATACGCCCTCTACACTGACCCTCCCCTAGGGCGCGTCGGCATGACCGAGGCCCAGGCTCGCGCCACCGGACGGCCCCTGCTGATGGGCACGAGACCCATGAGCAAAGTGGGCCGCGCCATTGAGAAAGGCGAGACCCAGGGCTTCATCAAAATTGTGGCCGACGCTGAAACCCAGCGCATTCTCGGCGCGGCAATTTTAGGCGTTGGTGGCGATGAGGCCATTCACGGTCTAATCGACATCATGACCGCCGACCAACCCTACACCACCCTGCAAAGGGCAGTTCCCATTCATCCGACGGTGTCTGAGCTGCTCCCCACGGTGGTGGGCGAAATGCAGCCGCTTTCGCCCACCTGAGAATACCGCCCGCGCCTAGTGGGGCCACTGCCAGTTGACGATCTCATCCTGGTCTTTGCCCTCGGTATGGGCATAGGTGAGGCACTCGATGATCTTATTCTTCATCTTCTCTTTCACGTGGGCCGCCGCCGAACCCAGCTTGGGCACCCGATCGATCACGTCAATGACCAGGTTGAAGCGATCGATCTCGTTGTTAATCGCCAACTCTAGCGGGGTGTTGATGTTGCCCTGCTCTTTGTAGCCCCGCACGTGAATGCGATCCTGGTTTGAGCGGCGATACACCAGCTTGTGAATTAGCCAGGGATAGCCGTGGAAGTTGAAGATAATTGGCTTGTCTGGCGTAAACAATGAGTCGAAGTCGCGGTTGCTGAGCCCGTGGGGGTGCTCCCCGTGGGAAATCAGGGTAAACAGGTCAACCACGTTCACAAACCGCACCTTTAAGTGAGGGAACTCCGCCCGCAGAATGGCTGTCGCCGCCAGCGACTCTTTGGTGACAATGTCGCCGCAGCAGGCCATCACCACGTCAGGGGCATCGGGCTCGGTGCCGCAGTCGTCATTGCTGGCCCAGTCCCAGATGCCGAGACCCTTGGTGCAGTGGATGACCGCCTGCTCCATATTGAGGTACTGGAGATGGTTTTGCTTGTCGGAAACGATGACGTTGATGTAGTCCACGCTGCGGAAGCAGTGGTCGGCTACCGACAGCAGGCAGTTGGCATCGGGCGGAAAGTAAACCCGCACCACGTCGGGGCTTTTGTTGGTCACCAGATCGACATAGCCGGGGTCTTGGTGGCTAAAGCCATTGTGGTCTTGCCGCCACACCAACGACGACAGCAGAATATTTAGCGACGACACCGATCGCCGCCAGGGCACGTGGTTTTTGCAGATATCTAACCACTTGGCATGCTGGTTAAACATCGAGCTGACCACGTGGGCAAAGGCTTCGTAGCTATGAAACAGGCCGTGGCGACCGGTGAGCAGATAGCCCTCCAGCCAGCCCTGGAGCGTGTGCTCGCTGAGCATTTCCATCACCCGGCCATCTTGGGAAAGCTCGCCGCCATCGAGGTCTTCGGGCAAAAAGTCGGCCATCCAGGCTTTTTTAGAAACCTCGTACACCGGGTTCAGCCGATTAGAGGCGGTTTCGTCTGGCCCCATGAGGCGAAAGTTGTTGGGGTTGTCGCGCATAATTTCGCGCATCAGAATGCCCAGGGCCTTGGTGTTCTCAAACTCCACGCTGCCGGGCTTCGGTACGGCGATCGCATATTCCCTAAAATCAGGCATCTTCAGTGCCTTGCGCAGCATGCCGCCGTTGGCGTGCAGGTTGGCACTCATGCGGCGGGGGCCGACCGGGGCCAGCTCCTGGAGTTCTGGAACCAGGGTGCCGTTTTCATCGAAGAGTTCTTCGGGGCCGTAGCTGCGCATCCACTCGCCGAGCAGGCGCAGGTGTTCGGGGTTGCTGTGCATACCGCCCATGGGCACCTGGTGGGCCCGCCAAAACCCCTCTACCTTGTGGCCATCGACATCCTTCGGCCCGGTCCAGCCCTTGGGGCTACGCAGCACAATCATCGGCCAGCGAGGGCGATACACGTTGCCATTGACCCGCGCATCCCGCTGAATTTCCTTAATCTTCAGGACGCATTCTTCCATCACCGCCGCCATTTTTTGGTGCATCTCGGCGGGGTCGCTGCCCTCGACAAAGTAGGGGGTGTAGCCATAGCCCACAAACAGCGCCTCCAGCTCTTCGTGGGAAATGCGGGAGAGAATGCTGGGGTTGGCGATTTTGTAGCCGTTCAGGTTGAGAATGGGCAGCACCGCCCCATCGCGGGCTGGGTTGATAAATTTGTTGGAGTGCCAGGATGTGGCCAGTGGCCCGGTCTCGGCCTCGCCATCCCCCGCTACGCAGGTAACGATTAGATCGGGGTTATCCAACACCGCCCCATAGGCGTGGGAGATGCTGTAGCCCAGTTCCCCACCCTCGTGGATCGAGCCAGGAGTTTCGGGGGTGACGTGGCTGCCGATATGGCCGGGGAACGAGAATTGCTTGAAGAAGCGGCGCAGGCCGTCTTCATCGGGGCTCTTGTCGGGATAGATCTCGGAATAGGTGCCTTCTAGGTAGACTGGCCCCAGCACTCCGGGTGCCCCATGGCCCGGCCCGGCCACAAAGATCATGTCGAGGTCGTACTTTTTAATCAGCCGGTTGCAGTGGATGTAGGTAAAGCTCAGGGCTGGCGAAGCCCCCCAGTGGCCAAGCAGCCGATGCTTCACATGCTCAGGCTCGAGCGCCTCTTTCAATAGCGGATTGCTGCGCAGGTATATCATGCCGACGGCGAGGTAGTTACAGGCCCGCCAGTAGGCGTGCATTTTGCGCAGCTCTTCGTCGGTGAGGGGTTTGGTTTGAGGAGGGGAAGCTACTACCATGGCGTTAATTCCAGCAAAAAGTACTCGCTATCTCAAAGAATCAAAAACAAAGGTTCTCCGTCTTGAGTGTTCTAGCTAGATATCTACTCAGGGTTTTACCATAACAGCCCCAAAGGATCGAGCTTGTACTCCTAAATAGGACATTTATTTAGATGGAATACTCTTTAGCTGATGTTCTAAAACATTTTCTATTGCCTGGACAATACTCCGGGAAAATTAAGTTTAGATTATGATTACCCAACAAGGCTACAAACCTTATTGGGCAATAGATACAGGCTATTGATCGAGCGCAATTATCGTTTTGTTTCTATAGCGCCAAGCGACTATTCACTCCATAGAATTAACCCAATGGCAGATGCGATCGCCCCCTTAGTCATTCCATTAAATGATTTAATCAGCTATTTTTGTGAGATGGCTACAGCGTTTTCTAAAGACCGCTAAGCCCTTAATTTTTAAGGCCGTAGATAGTACATCAACGTCTGCACCAGGTCAGGGGCTAGCCCCAGGCGGCGCTGTAAGTCGGCTAAATCTTGGTAGGGGCCACGGCGCGATCGCTCCTGCACCAGCGCCTGAGCCAGGTCGAGGGGTATCCCCGGCAGGCTGCACAGCTGATGGATCGTAGCCTGATTGAGGCCTACCCTGGGCAGAGTGCCGCAATGCTCCTCGTAGTAGCAAAATGACAGCACCGGGGCCAGGGGGGTAAGCTGGGCCGGGGCCACCCCCAGCGCCGCCGCCAAATCCTCCAGGCAGTGAAACTGCACCCCAGCCTGCTGCAAGCGCACCAGTCCCTGGGCCTGGCGAATCGATAGCCCCGGCAACCGCAGCCAATCATCCACCGTCGCCCGGTTCACATCTAGAGTGAATCCCAGCTTAGCGGCCACCTCAACTTCCTGGTAAGACTGTAGCCGATAGCCCGGTTCGTTCAGCCGAGCCGCTAAAGGATGTAACTGTGCCCTCAAACCTTGCCAACGTTTTAGCACTGTCGCATCCCTAGGCCACTCGGTCGATTAGTTGGCGGCGCTTTTGCTCAAACTCCAATTCTGAAATCAACCCTTCCTGGCGCAAGGTGTCTAGCTCCCGCAGGGCCGTCCCCAAGGCACTAACCTGGGCCGGGTCAAGGCCCTCCTTGGCTCGACTAGAGGAAGTCTCCAGAGGGGCAAACGCGTCGCCGGGTTGAGCAAGTAGTAAAAAGCCCTCAACGGCACAGGCAACCCGAGGAATCGGCGTCCAGCTCAGTAGCAAATAGAGGGTGCCCCAGACAGGCTGCCCCAGATAAAACTTGTGGAATCCAGACACCGGGGCTAATACCCCTAGCCACGCTAGAATGACGGCTGTTCGACGGGAACGCTGTGCCAACATCATTGCCCTTCGCTGCTATAGGGAACCCGTAGAATCTAAAGCTTTGAACTAATCTTGTAAGTTCAGTATAAGACGGGCGTAAAGAATCGACATCACCCGCTAAATTCTGATCTGTCGTTCTCGCGAAATCCGTAACAATAGAAGAATCTTCTCTAGCTCTGCCCCTGAATGCCTCACGCCGCCTTCTCCCCCGAATGGCTCAACCGCTATACCGATCCCTACGCGCTACTGGGTGTGTCAGTAGCGGCTGACGAGCGTCGCATTCTGAAACGCTATCGGGTAGTGGCCAAACAGTTGCACCCCGATGCTTTGGTAGAGGTGCCAGCGGAGCTGCGGCTGTTGGCCGATCAGGTGCTGCCCAAGCTAGTTAACCCTGCCTATCAGCGCCTCAAGCAAGACAAGGGTCGCAATGAAGTGCTGGCAGCCCTCCGCTTCAAAGTGCGCCGCCTCAGCCGCGATCAGCAGCTCCAGCCCACCAGTAAGCCTGGCAAATATCTGTTAGATGTGGCCGAGGCCGAAGTTGAGGTGTTCTACGAGCAGGCGGTCGATCAGCTGTGCGATCGCCAATATGAGTCCCTAGCTGACTTTGAAACTTGCACCCAGCAGCTCAGCGAACTCAACCTGGTGTACCTGCGCCGCAAAATGGGTGCTCCAGTCATTCGCGAAAAGCGCACCGGGCTAGTCGCCGCCGCCACCATCGCCTCTGATCCCCTAGCAGACCACCCTGCTAATAACGGCAAATCATCAGGACAGGCCTACGCCGATCGCCACTATGGCCGCGCCCAGGAGTATCTCAAGGGCAAAAATGTGCAGGCCGCTATTCAAGAACTCAAGGATGCCCTAAAGATTGATCCCCAAAACAGCAGCTACCACTGCCTGATGGGCCAGGCCTACCTGCTGCAAAAGCTGCCCGGCATGGCCAAGGTGCACTTTAAGCAGGCCCTGCGCCTCAACCCCAAAAATGCCGTGGCCCTCAAGTACGCCCGGCAGCTCAACCTGACCATGACGGATCCCCCACCTCGCCCTGCCGCCACACCCACCCAGGACAAACCTAAGCAGCCGGACAGCAAGCCGTCAGACAGCCCCAAGCGATCGCTGTTTGGCGGGCTATTTTCCAAAGGCCCCAGCCGCTAAACTCTGGGCCGTTTCCCCAGGCGATCCTAAGGTTTAGGGCATGATTGGCTACACAGCCTACAGCGCAGCGGTGCGGCCAATGTAATAAAATCGCAACGCTATCTATGATCTAGGTAGATAGATAGATCCCCGTCGCGATCGGAGAGCGCAGCCCTGTGAATAGTTTCGACGCCAAGACCCACCTCACCGTAGGCGATACCACCTACACCATCTACAGTCTGCCCGCTGCGGCAGCGACCCTGGGCGACATCAGCCGCCTGCCCTTCAGCCTCAAGGTGCTGCTCGAAAACCTGCTGCGCCACGAAGACGGGCGATCGGTCACAGCGACAGACGTGCAGGCCGTTGCCGACTGGCTCAAAGACAAAACCTCTAGCCGCGAGATAGCCTACCGTCCGGCCCGCGTGCTCATGCAAGACTTTACCGGTGTGCCCGCCGTGGTCGATCTGGCCGCCATGCGCGACGCCATGGTCAACCTGGGCGGCGACCCTGACAAAATCAACCCCCTCTCCCCAGTCGATCTAGTGATCGACCACTCGGTGATGGTCGATTCCTTCGGCAGTGCCGCTGCCTTCGGCGAAAACGTCGAAAAAGAATTTCAGCGCAACTTTGAGCGCTACGCCTTTCTGCGCTGGGGTCAGAGCGCCTTCGACAACTTCCGCGTCGTGCCCCCCGGCACCGGCATTTGCCACCAGGTCAACCTGGAGTATCTGGCTCAGGTCGTATGGACGAAGGACGACAATGGCGAGACCGTCGCCTACCCCGACACCCTGGTGGGCACCGACAGCCACACCACCATGATCAACGGCCTCTCGGTGCTGGGCTGGGGCGTGGGCGGCATTGAGGCCGAGGCGGCGATGCTGGGCCAGCCCATCTCCATGCTGATTCCCGAAGTGGTCGGATTTAAGCTCACCGGGTCGCTGCCCGAGGGGGCCACCGCCACCGACCTGGTGCTCACCGTGGTGCAGATGCTGCGGGCTAAGGGCGTCGTTGGCAAATTTGTCGAATTTTATGGCGACGGCCTCGACCACCTCACCCTGGCCGATCGCGCCACCATCGCCAATATGGCTCCAGAATACGGGGCTACCTGCGGCTTCTTCCCCATCGACGGCGAAACCATCCGCTACCTGGAATTCTCTGGCCGCGACCCCGATCGCGTTGCCCTGGTCGAAGCCTATGCCAAAGCCCAGGGCCTCTGGCGCGATGCTGCCGATGCAGAGCCCGTCTTCACCGACTCCCTATCACTGGACTTGGCCACCGTAGAACCCTCCCTGGCTGGGCCAAAGCGGCCCCAAGATCGCGTCACCCTGGCAGCTCTGGCCCAGCAATTCAAGGAAAGTGACTTCCCCGGCTTTAGCGGCAAGCCCTACGCCGAAAAGCAGTCCGTCCCCGTAGCTGGCACCGACTACAGCCTCACCGACGGCGACGTGGTGATCGCCGCCATCACCAGCTGCACCAACACCTCCAACCCCTCGGTGATGATTGGCGCGGGTCTAGTCGCCCGCAAAGCTAGAGCAAAAGGCCTCACCGTGAAGCCCTGGGTCAAAACCTCCCTCGCCCCCGGCAGTCAGGTAGTGAGCGACTACCTCGAAAAGGCCAACCTTCAGGAAGACCTAGATGCCCTGGGCTTTAACCTGGTGGGCTACGGCTGCACCACCTGCATCGGCAACTCTGGCCCGCTGTCTGGCCCCATTGCCAGCGCCATTGATAGCAACGACCTGGTGGTGGGCGCGGTGCTGTCGGGCAACCGCAACTTTGAGGGGCGCGTGAGTCCTCACACCAAAGCCAACTATCTGGCCTCGCCGCCCTTGGTGGTGGCCTATGCGATCGCAGGCAGCCTGGCCATCGACCTCAAAACCGACCCCATCGGCCAAGACCCCGCAGGCAACCCCGTCTACCTCAAAGACATCTGGCCCACCAGCGCCGAAATCTTCGAGGTCATGACCGCCGCCCTTACCCCCGAGATGTTCCGCAGCCGCTACAGCAACGTGTTCACCGGCACCGCCGACTGGCAGCAGATCGCCACCCCCGAGAGCCAAACCTACACCTGGAGCAGCGACAGCACCTACGTGCAAAATCCGCCTTACTTCACCGATATGGCTCCCAGCGTCAACGGTCAGGCCTTTGCGGATATCATCGGAGCGCGGCCCCTGGCCCTGCTGGGCGACAGCATCACCACCGACCACATCTCCCCCGCCGGGGCGATTAAGACCGATAGCCCCGCCGGTAGCTACCTGGTGGGCAATCATGTCACCGCCGCTGACTTCAATTCCTATGGGTCGCGCCGGGGCAACCACGAGGTGATGATGCGCGGCACCTTCGCCAACATTCGCCTCAAAAACGAAATGGTACCGGGTTCCTCCGGTGGCGTGACCAAATACATGCCAGACGGCACCGACATGTCCATTTATGATGCGGCCATGAAGTACCAGGCCAGCGGCACCCCGCTAGTGGTGATCGCAGGCAAAGAATACGGCACTGGGTCATCCCGCGACTGGGCGGCCAAGGGAACCCGCCTGCTGGGGGTTAAGGCCGTCGTCGCCGAGAGCTTTGAGCGCATCCACCGCTCTAACCTGGTGGGCATGGGGGTGCTGCCCTTGCAGTTCAAGGACGGAGTGCACCGAGGCGTACTGCACCTCGACGGCAGCGAAACCTTTGACCTCACCGGCCTCAGCGGCGGCATTCAGCCCGGCATGACGGTCAACCTGGTGATTCACCGAGGCGACAATGGCAGCACCACCGTGCCGCTGCTGTGCCGCATCGACACCCTAGACGAAGTGGAGTACTTCCGCCATGGTGGCATTTTGCCCTACGTACTCCGGCAATTGTTGGTAGCGTAAGGGGATGTGGAACCGTGGCGCTAGGTCTCCGTCAAGGGTAGGAATACACAGGTGCTCCTAATCAACTCATCAACGACTCGTTAAGACTCGTTGAAGTTGGAGGCGTGGTCATGGCAACCCCCGACCGCGCCTCCTATAGTTTGGACATTGTCGAGGGAACCCTGACAGTACCTATTGCCACTAACCATTACCAGGGATGCCGGTATGACCTCATCCATTGCCCCAGATCAGGATCCACAAGTAGTCACAGAGCAGTCCTCCGGTGAAGCGATAGACACCGCCCGAGTTGTTAGCGTGCCGGCTACCTTAACCGTTGTTGAGGCGGTCGAATTTGAGCAACAGGTTAAACGCCACTGCCTGAGCCAGCCCGCCCCTGAAACCATCATCATTGACCTGAGTCAGACCCAGTTTATCGACAGCAGCGGCTTGGGAGCCCTGGTGATCTGCTACCGCACCTGCCACACCAAGGGCATTGCCATGGTGCTGCGGGGTGTGCAAGAGCAGGTGCGCATGGTGCTAGCCCTGACCGATTTAGAGCAACTATTTACCTTTGAGCCCGTTGCCGGTGAGCCCGACAGCCCTGCCCTTAAGCCCGAAATGCGCTTTGTGGCGCTTACCACCCATCCCTCGGTGGCCTCTAAGGGCAAACGCCTGATAGACATTGTGGGCGCGCTGGTGGGTCTGGTGCTGACCGCCGTGCTGTCGGTGCCCATTGTGATCGCCATCAAGCTCGAAGACGGCGGCCCAATTTTCTTTAAGCAGGTGCGCTGCTCGTGGATGGGCAAGCGCTTCCACATCTGGAAGTTTCGATCTATGGTGACCGATGCTGAGGCCCTCAAGGCCCAGGTCAAAAATGAGGTGGAAGGGCCACTGTTTAAGAACGAAAACGACCCTCGCATTACCAAAGTGGGCCGCTTCCTGCGCCGCACCAGCCTGGACGAGCTGCCCCAGTTTTGGAACGTGCTGCGGGGTGACATGAGCCTGGTAGGCACCCGCCCCCCCACCCCCGATGAAATTGAGCAGTACAAGGTGCCCGAGTGGCAGCGTCTGGACGTGAAGCCCGGCATGACCGGCGAGTGGCAGGTCAATGGCCGCTCTACGGTGAAAAAGTTTGAGGACGTGATTCGTATGGATCTGGACTACCAGAAGAACTGGAGCCTGGCCTACGATATCCAGCTGATTCTCAAGACTGTTATGGTGCTGTTCTCGAAGAAGGCCGGGGCGTCCTAGAAGAGTGGGTGGGTAGGTGGGTGGATGGAGTAGGTGAGTGGATGGGCTAGCAACTTCTGACATCTTTGGGCTTAAGGAGCGTGGGGATTTTCCGCTTTAGAGAGGCTGTCCGATCGCGCCTGGTCTAGCAAGCCGCGATAGAGTAGTGGTGTTGAGGTAGCGGGCACGGCGGGCGGCATGGGGGTTTACGTTCTGGCGATCGCGGTTTGGTTGGGCAGCATCTCGCTGTATGGGGCCGCTTTTTTCTTCCCTGAGGTGCACCGCCGTCACGATTTTTTTTGGAGCGGGGTTGGTGCATTCTACGGCCTGGTGCTGTGGTTTAGCGCCGTTCAGACTTCGCCCACAGAACTCCTCGGTCATCTGGCCAGCGTGGTGCTGCTGGGCTGGCTGGGCTGGCAAACCCTGAGTCTGCGCCGCAAGCGCACGCCGCTAGATTTGCAGACACCCGTTACTAAAGATTCCTGGCCGACCTTTGGGCGGCAGCTGAAGCAGTGGTTCCTCGACTGGCTGCGGGCCACTCCTCTGAAGCGCTGGCTGCCCGAGGGGGAAGAGAATAGACTGCTGGGCGATCCGGCGATCGCCACCAGTGAAATCCGGGTCTCATCACTCAAAGATGTGGACTATGAGTTTGTCGATGAGTTAGCTCCCAGCCCCCGTCAAACGAAGTCCGCTGGGACAATTTCCACGGGAACCATAGGCCACATCCCAGAATCGATTGTCTTAGAGCCTGTCAAACCGCAGTCTTCACCGCCGGTTAGAACATCGCGATGGTCAAAGACCGGCCCGGTAGGGCCATCGCCTCGCCCCTCCACACCGCAGGCCGCACCAGTACCGAAAAATCCCCAGAAGTCGCCCAAATCGCCCTCGGTCAGGGCAAAGCAGCCGCCCGCTGCGGCTGGGGCCAGGTTAGCCGGGTTAAAAGCCTGGGTAGGCGATGTGATGAAGGCTAAGGCCACCCCCAAACCCAAGCGGGCGGTGATTGAGATTCCGCCCCGTCCATCGCCGTTAGCCAAACCCAAGCGTCCGCCCGTTCCCAGCGCTGATTCCATTGCCGACCCATCCAGCCTTGACCCGTCCTTGACGGTGACAATTGTCGATACTGAGGCGATCGAGAGCGTCGAGGGGGCTGAAGGGGGCGATTTCCGCAGAGATAATCGTTCCGAGTCGATTCCTTTTTCTGGGAGGCCGCAGGGAATCTCGGAGCCTGATGCCGTTGAAGAGACTATCCCATCCCCTCAAGCCCGCGAGGTTCCGAACATTCCCGACGCTGAGGAAGAGGAAAATTGGCCCGATGACGCAGAGGTCGTTTCCCCCGACCCTGAACGCCAAGATTAGCCCGACAATTGCCCTCAACCTGGCCTAATGTATATAGATAGCTCACCAGAGACCGGCCTTGGCAATAGTCGCGGGCCGAATCTGCCATAATGGCGCGAGCATTCTTTTACCTTTAGTCAACCTCCGGCTGTGACAGACACCAAAAGCTACAAAGACACCGTTCTTCTCCCCCAGACCAGTTTTGACATGCGGGCCAACGCTACCCAGCGCGAGCCCGAGATTCAAGCGTTTTGGGCTGAAAACCAGATCTACGAAACTCTGTCAACCAGCAACCCCGGCGAGATTTTTGTGCTGCACGACGGGCCGCCCTACGCCAATGGCGACCTGCACATTGGCCACGCCCTCAACAAAATTCTCAAAGACACCATCAACAAGTACCAGCTGCTCAAGGGCCGCAAGGTGCGCTACGTGCCCGGTTGGGATTGTCACGGTCTGCCGATTGAGCTGAAGGTGCTCCAGGCCATGGACCCAGAAGCGCGGGCTAACCTGACGCCGATCAAGCTGCGCTACAAGGCCAAAGCCTTTGCTCTTAAAACCATCGATCGCCAGCGGGAGAGCTTCAAGCGCTACGGCATTTGGGGCGATTGGGATCACCCCTACATGACCCTGCTGCCCGAGTACGAAGTGGCCCAGATCGACGTGTTTGGCCAGATGTATCTGAAGGGCTACATCTATCGCGGCCTCAAGTCTGTGCACTGGAGCCCCACGTCCCAGACGGCCCTGGCCGAGGCCGAGCTAGAGTACCCCGAAGGCCACACGTCTCCCAGCATCTACGCCGCCTTCCCCATGGTGAGCGCGTCCCCCGATGCGAAGGCAGCGCTGGAGCCGTACCTAGGCGAGCTGGGCGTGGCGATCTGGACAACAACTCCTTGGACGATCCCCGCTAACTTGGGCGTGGCGGTGAATGGGGAGCTGACCTACGCCGTGGTAGAGGTGGCGTCTGGGAAACCGTTTAAGTACCTGATCATCGCCAAGGATTTGGTGGAGCGGATGAGCCAAGTCCTCGGCTCTGAGCTAACGGTGAAATCGGAGATCAAAGGCGCGGCTCTAGAGCATTCCACCTATCGCCATCCCCTGTTCGATCGCACCAGCCCCATCCTCATCGGCGGCGATTACGTCACCATCGAATCGGGTACGGGCCTGGTGCACACCGCCCCCGGCCACGGCGAAGAAGACTTTAAAGTTGGCCAGCGCTACGGCTTGCCGGTACTGTCTCCCGTAGACGAAAAAGGCGATATGACCGAGGAAGCTGGCCCCTTCGCCGGGCTGAACGTGCTCACCAATGCCAACCCGGCGGTGATTGAAGCCCTCGACAAGGCCGGTTCTCTGCTCAAGCACGAGCCCTACGTCCACAAGTACCCCTACGACTGGCGCACCAAACAGCCCACTATCTACCGCGCCACCGAGCAGTGGTTCGCCTCGGTGGAAGGGTTCCGAGAGGCCGCGCTGAAGGCCATTAAAGAAGTGCAGTGGATTCCCGCTACGGGCGAAAAACGGATTACCTCAATGGTGGGCGATCGCTCCGACTGGTGCATCTCGCGCCAGCGCACCTGGGGCATGCCGATCCCCGTGTTCTACGACGAGGAAACAGGGGAACCCCTGCTAAATGAGGAGACCCTGGCCCACATTAAGGCCATCTTTGCCGAAAAGGGCTCCGACGCCTGGTGGGAACTAAGCGAAGCAGAACTCTTGCCGGAGCAGTACCGCAACAACGGCCACACCTACCGCAAGGGCACCGACACCATGGACGTGTGGTTCGACTCGGGCTCCTCCTGGGCGGCGGTGGCCCAGCAGCGCGGCGAGCTAGAGTATCCGGTGGATATGTATCTAGAAGGCTCTGATCAGCACCGGGGCTGGTTCCAGTCGAGCCTGCTGACCAGCGTGGCGGTGAACGGCTGTGCCCCCTACAAAACGGTGCTCACCCACGGCTTCGCCCTCGACGAGCAGGGCCGCAAGATGAGCAAATCCATCGGCAATGTGGTGGATCCGGCGATTGTGATCAACGGCGGCAAAAATCAGAAGCAAGACCCGCCCTATGGGGCCGACGTGCTGCGGCTGTGGGTGTCGTCGGTGGACTACTCCTCCGACGTGCCCCTGGGGGGCAACATCCTCAAGCAGATGTCGGACGTGTACCGCAAGATTCGCAACACGGCGCGGTTTTTACTGGGCAACCTGCACGACTTCGACCCCGCAAAGGATGCGGTGCCCTACGACCAGCTGCCCGAGCTCGATCGCTACATGCTGCACCGCATGACCGAGGTGTTTGCCGACATCACCGACGCCTTTGAAACCTACCAATTCTTCCGGTTCTTCCAGACGGTGCAGAACTTCTGTGCGGTCGATCTGTCGAACTTCTATTTGGATACCGCTAAAGATCGGCTGTATATCAGTGCGGCAGACTCGTTCCGCAGGCGGAGCTGTCAGACGGTGCTGGCGATCGCGATCGAAAACCTGGCCCGTTCCATTGCCCCGGTGCTCTCCCACATGGCCGAAGACATCTGGCAAAACCTGCCCTATCCCACGGCCCACAAGTCAGTGTTTCAGGCGGGCTGGGTCGCACTGGATGACCAGTGGCAGCAGCCGGAGTTGGCTGAAACCTGGAGCCAGATTCGCACCGTGCGCCAGGAGGTAAACCGGGTGCTAGAGCAGGCCCGCACCGCCAAGGATATTGGCTCTTCGCTAGAGGCCAAGGCGCTACTTTATGTCGCTGATCCCGAACTGCGGGCGAAGCTAGCGGCGATGAATCCTACCGATGCAGTTGCCCCCGATAGCAACCACGTAGACGAACTGCGCTACCTCTTCCTGGTTTCCCAGGTCGAGGTGTTGGATTCCCCTGAAGCACTCGCGGGTGTTAAGTGCAGTAGCGAGTCTGATTCTCTGGGCGTTGGTGTATTGGATGCCGAGGGTGAGAAGTGCGATCGCTGCTGGAACTACTCAACCCATGTGGGCGAGAGCAGTGAGGATCCGACGATCTGCGATCGCTGCGTTGAGGCCCTAGCCAATCGGTTTTAACACCATCCCAGACTTCAAAAACTAAGATTAGTTGATTGATTTTAATGACGACCCTGGTTAAACTAAGATCAATCGACTAACCTTAGTTTCTAGCCATGCTTGAAATCTCGAAGGAGGACATCCTCAACCGCCTGCGGTTTGACAACCCCTGGTGGGAACAGGATCAAACCGAGAAGATTGCTTTTGAGGCTACCCCCCGACGCAAGTATTTTAAGCCCTTTTATGACCATATTTGGGATGGCAGCCTGCGGCGCGCCATTGTCTTGATGGGGCCAAGACGCGTTGGCAAAACTGTCATGGTTTATCACAGTATCCGTACCCTCCTAAACGATGGGATTGATGCTCAAAAGATTCTCTATGTGTCCCTTGAGACTCCGATCTATACAGGTCTCTCCCTTGAAAAAATAGTCAACTACTTTCAAGAGCTATTTGACCACAGTCGCGATGCCAAGCTGTTCGTGTTCTTTGACGAAATTCAGTATTTACGCGATTGGGAAATACACCTCAAATCGCTTGTCGATTCCTTTGCGAATTATCGGTTTGTGGCGACGGGGTCTGCCGCGGCCGCACTACGCCTAAAAAGTACTGAATCTGGGGCCGGTCGATTTACAGATTATGTTCTACCACCCCTAACCTTTGCAGAGTACCTCATGTTTATTGGGCGGGAGGATGAACTCATAGTCGCTGCTCCGAGTCGAGCTGCTGAATTTGAGCGCTACGAATACTCTGCGGTCAACATTGAAGCACTGAATTTAGAGTTCATTAACTATCTCAATTTCGGTGGCTATCCAGAGGCTGTTTTTTCGGAAACGATTAGACGTGACCCAGGTCAATACATCAAAAGTGACATTATTGATAAAGTTCTACTCCGAGATCTGCCTAGCCTCTATGGTATTAGCGACATTCAAGAACTGAATCGACTATTTACCACCCTAGCCTACAATTCTGGCAACGAAGTCAGTTTGGAAGGGTTATCTAAATCGTCAGGGGTTGCAAAAAATACGATCAAGCGCTATCTCGAATACCTTGAAGCTGCATTCCTTATTCGGCGAGTTGAGAGAATTGATCAAAATGCAAAGCGCTTTAAAAGAGCCGTTTGCTTCAAGGTTTATTTAACTAATCCATCTATGCGAGCGGCTCTATTTGGTCAGCTCGATGCCAGTTCTAAGGCCATAGGGGCAATGACTGAAACCGCTATTTTTAGCCAGTGGCAACACAATAAAATTGTTGAGCTTTTCTACGCCCGCTGGAATTCAGGAGAAATTGACATTGTTTATTTAGACAAGGTCAATCAAACACCCACCTGGTTGGTAGAGGTTAAATGGAGCGATCGCCCCTATAAACTACACGCTGAACTTGATAATTGCGTTGAATTTGTAGCCAAAAACCCAGCCATCTTACAGCCGCTTACTGTGACCAGCCGCACGATTTTTGATCGAGAACTCGTATACAGGGGCGTGCGGTTTCTATTTCAACCAGCTAGTCTCTATGCCTATGTGATTGGTGCCAACCTGTTGCGTTATATCACTAAAGCAGCCCGGCAATAATCTGGCAACAATTAATGCTGGATGGGGCTGATGATCTGGCTCAGCAGCCGCAGCTGGTCGGCATTGCCCATGCTGATCACCATATCGCCGGGGTAAAGGCGGGTATCGGCGCTGGGGGCAAAAATCAGCACCCCATCGCTTCGACGAATGGCCAAAATTAGCGCTCCAGACTGGCGACCCAGCTGTGCCTCAGCCAAGGTTTTGCCCACAATCGGGCAGCTCTCGGGCAGCAGCAAAAACTCTTCGACGTAGACCGCGCGCTCGGCCCCGGTGAGCATGCCATCCAAAAAATCTACCACCTGGGGCCGCAGGGCCGCCGCCGCCATCCGCTTGCCGCCGGTAATGTAGGGCGACACCACCACATCGGCCCCGCCCCGCTGAAGCTTGAGAATGGCCTCTTCGCTGCTGGCCCGAGCAATGGTGCGAATGCCGGGGGCCAGGGTCTTGGCCGAGAGCACAATGTAGAGATTTTCGGCATCGGAGGGCAGGGCCGCCACGAGGCACCGGGCCTGCTTCACCCCAACCTGTAGCAAGGTCTGATCTTGGGTGGCATCGCCCTGCAGCGAGGTGTACCCGAGCTGTTGCGCCCTTTGAATGGCGCCATCTTCAGAGTCAACTACCACAAATGGAATATTCTCTGCCGAAAACTCGGTCGCCACCTGGCGACCGGTACGACCGAGGCCGCAGATAATGTAATGGGCCTGCATTGATTCCATCAGTTTGCGCCGCTTGAGTAATCGAAACCCGGCCTGAAAATGCCCCTGTACAATGGCCTCGGTCAGGCTGTTGAGAATGTAGGCGATCACGCCGACCCCCATCATGATTAGCACAATGGTAAACAGTCGCCCTCGGGGGCTGAGGGGGTTAATTTCCCCAAACCCAACGGTTGATAGGGTAATCACCGCCATATAGGTGGCATCGAGCCAGCTCCACCCTTCTACTAGGCGATACCACAGCACGCCAGAAAGCAATACGCCGACTAGGGCGATCGCCCCGCGAATCAGGTGCTGCCGAGTGCGCCGATAGTTTTCTTCGACAATCGTTTCGCCATAGCGGGGGCGGTTAGGGCGCACAGGGTTTGACCACAAAATTTAGCTTTGAACATTGGCCCCAAAGCATGGCCAGCCTTTAGGCTACCGTAGCCGTAGCCGCCTAGACTTTAAAAGCAAAGCGCCCTGGGGTTTAGCCAGGGCGCGACGTTTCCACCTGGAGAGAACTCTAGTCGGCCAAGCGCACTCGCCCAGCACGAATGCTGTCAAATACCTGATTGATGTACTGGCGATCGCGGCTAGTCAGCAGAGGGTTGCTGAGCATGGCTGCCGAGAGGCTGAGGTGGTCGCGGCGGCTCAGCGTTCCTTGCTCTATGGCAACGTTCACAAGCGATTGAATATCTGGAGCAGGCAGAGACGACACCATGATTGCAAAACCTCGATTCAAGAGTGACGATAGTAGAAGCCCGCAGGGATGAACCGCAGGCTGCGTTGTAGCCCTTGCTACAATTCATACTTCCTTTAGCATGCCCAATCCCTAACCGTTACGGTTGAGCGCCCGGTGAAGATTCAGTAAACCTGTATTAAAGCTTGATCAACAGCAGATTTTCCATCGAGAAGTTACGGAAAAAACAATGCAGAGCCAGGAGAACCGTATGGAAATTCATCGGGTAGCGGCCTTTCGCGACAACTATATCTTCGTGCTCCACGATGCCATTCAGGGGCAGGCCGCCGTGGTTGACCCCGGCGATGCCCAGCCGGTGCTGCAAACCCTAAAGCGGCTTAAGGCAACGCTGACCACTATTCTTAACACCCACCACCACGGCGATCACATAGGTGGCAATCGTCAGCTGCTAGAGCGATTTCCCCAGACCCAGGTCTACGGCGGGGCCGAGGATCGGGGCCGCATTCCCGGTCAAACCCATTTTTTGCAGGAGGGAGACCGGATAACGATCTTTGATGGGCAATCGGGCGGTAGCCAATGTGTAGCTGAGGTAATCTTTGTGCCCGGCCACACCCGCGCCCACATTGCTTACTACCTAGCTCCGGCCACCCCTGACGGCTGGGGAGAACTCTTCTGCGGCGATACGCTGTTTGCCGGGGGCTGCGGTCGCCTATTTGAGGGCAATCCGCAGCAGATGGTTGAGTCGCTGGGCAAACTGCGTCAGCTCCCCGACACCACGCGGGTGTGGTGCGCCCACGAGTACACCCTAAACAACCTCAAGTTTGCCGTCACCGTAGATGGCACCAATGCCGCCCTACAACAGCGGCTGACGCAGGTGCAGGCCGCCCGTGCCCAAGACCAGCCCACGGTACCCACAACCCTGGGGCTTGAAAAGCAAACCAATCCCTTTCTCAGGTGGGATGATGCCAGCCTCCAGGAGGCCATGGGCAGTACGTCAGCGGAGCAGACCTTTGCCCGGCTGAGGGGCAAAAAAGACCTGTTCTAGGCTCTAGGCAGGGAACGGTTGCTATACAATCACAACAGCAGCGCATCCTGGGGTAAACCACCCTAGACCATATCTATTAGAAGGGCGACACCTGGCTATGATGCTCAAATCGACCACTCGGCACATTCATATTTACACCGCCATTGTTGCCAACAACGAGCTGGTACCCAGCGACGACAAGCTCACTCTAGACATTGACCCCGACAACGAGTTCAACTGGTCTGACGATGCGGTCAAAGCCGTCTACGCCGAGTTTGACCGTCTGGTCGATGCCGCCGCCGGGGAAGATTTGACCGACTACAACCTGCGCCGCATTGGCTCCGATCTAGAGCATTTTGTGCGCCAGCTCCTACAGCAGGGAGCCATTAGCTACAACCTCAAGAGCCGCGCCCTCAACTACAGCATGGGGCTGCCCAGGGTTGAGGCTGACGGGTCGGCTGGCTAGGCTATATCCGCCCTGTTCGCTGTTAACTGCCGTAGACGAAGGGGTAAGGTAGTATCCCAGCCTCGTCCCCGTTTGGGTTGCCACCCTAGGGCTAAAGATCCTGGCATTAGATAGGCTGGGGTTAGATACCATGAAAGCTTAAGAGCTGTTTACCTGCCCCAGACGGATCGTGATCCAGTGCTCTAACCCATCCTGTCGGTCGGTCTCGACCCCACCCGCCAGCCGCTGCAAGGTCTGTCAGACTCCTCTGCTGTATCGCTTTTTGCTGGCTGTGAGCGATGGGCCTTTAACACCTCGCTCTGGCACGTTGGTCGCCGGACGCTTTTTGGCCTGGGGCGATGGCCAAAAACGGCCTCAGGGGGGACATCAGCTCTGGCTCGACACACGACCTGACACCCCGACTCCGGCCCTAGATAAAATTCCGGCCCCGGTGCTGGCTTACCAAAAGCTGTTTCACCTGGCCCAACATGTCCCCCGTCCCTATGCCTACCTAACCCCAGAGCAAACTGGGTTAACGTCCACGGTGCTGCTCCTCGACGGCGCTCCCATTGGCATGCGACTGCACCCCCAAGCGGCCAATGAGAAAGGAGAACTCCCTGGACAGGGCAAGATTGAGGCCGCGATCTTGCCTTCTCTGTCGCAGCGGTGGGCCGAAGGGTCGCCGCTGCAGCAGCTCAACTGGCTGCGGCAGGTGGCGGCCCTATGGCCCACCTTCATTGAAGAGCAGGTGGCCGCCACCCTGCTAGATCTCGACGACCTTCGAGTAGATGGTGCCCTGCTGCGGCTCACCCGACTGGTGGCCGATGCCCCCAGCCCCACCCTGGCCCAGCTCGGCCAACAGTGGCAGCCCTTAGGATTGACCGCCCAGCCGCCAGTCCGCCCCTATCTGGGCTGGCTGAGCAAGGCTCTCAAGGACGGCAGGCTAACCTCTGCTCCAGACCTCGTTGCCGAGTTCGAGGGGGCCATTCAAACCCTGGCTCAGGGGCTGCTGGTGACCGTAGACTGGGCCGCAAATACGGACCAGGGGCCGACCCGCGATCGCAACGAAGACGCCTGCTACCCTGAAAACGACCCGCGCCAGCAGCGGCTGCCCTGTCCGGCAGACCGCATCGAAACCCTACCGCTGCTGCTGGTGTGCGACGGCATTGGCGGCCATGAGCAGGGCAGTGTGGCGTCCCAGACGGCCATTAAGCTGCTTCAGCAGGAGCTAGAACCCCTCACCCAGCAGGCTTACCCGTCTCCAGGGGCGATCGCTCAGCGCCTCAAGCAGGCCCTGATCTTGGCCAACGACGCCATTTCCGCCCGCAACAACGATGAGCATCGCTCGGCCCGCGCTCGCATGGGCACCACGGTGGTGGTGGCCCTGGTGCATTTTCCCTACGTTTCCATTGCCCACATCGGCGACAGCCGCGCCTACCGCATCAGCCCCCACACCTGCTACCAAATCACCGTTGACGACGACGTTGCGTCGCGAGAAGCGCAGATGGGCTATGCCCTCTATTCAGAGGCCGTGCAGCTGCCCAGCGGCGGGGCACTCATTCAGGCGTTGGGCATTAGCGATTCGGGCCTGTTGTACCCCTCGGTGCAGCACCTGCTGCTCGACGACCCCTCGGTGCTGCTACTCTGCTCTGACGGTCTCAGCGATTACGATCGCGTCGAAGCCCTTGCCCCCCATCTAGTAGCCCCCCTCACCACTGCTCCCAGCCCCCTCAGCCCTGCCGTAGCCGCCCTGATTGAGCAGGCAAATCGGCTCAATGGTCACGATAACGTCACCGTTGGGCTAATGCGGTTTATACCGCAGCCTCGCCCGCAGCTAACCCTGCCGGCGGGCTCCCTGCGGCAGGTAGACAATGTCATCTCCAGTGCCCCACGTGCTGCCAACCTGGCCGAGGATCCCGCAGCCGCCTCCACAACTCGCCTTGTGGCCCCGGCCCAACCCGCCGATTTAGCCCCGACCCCTACTCCTTCAGGTTTTCCCTGGGCGGCCTTTTTGGGGGGCATGGGCGTGGTAATCGCGGTGTTAGCGGGCGTGGGCTGGGCCATTGGCCGCAGCGCTACTGAGCCGGTGGCTTTGCAGCCGCTGGCCACCCGCTGGCCCCTACCCGCCCTGGCTGGCCGACCGCTGCCAGAAGCGGCCCTAGCGGCGATCGTTGACGTCCAGGTCGGATCGTTTTGGCAATCCGCTCCGGTGTTGGATGCGGTAGGCAACGCTGAACTACTGCGGTTGAGTCAGCAGCCTGCCCTAGGCTCAGCCGCTGGAGACCCCCCGATGGTAGCCACGGGGAGCGTGCTCAGGGTTGTTAGTCGCCAAACCACGGCGGACAATGGCGATTGGGTGCGGTTGCGGGTCTGCTCCATTCCCTCAGGCGAGTCCCTTGAGCAACAGCCTCAGGAAACCGATCAAAGCCCCCCGGCTCTCTCCACTGCCCCCGCCCTAGGCCAACGTCTGTTGGCTCCTGGCGAAGAGGGCTGGGTGCAGACGCGCCAGCTCTATGGGGCAGGCGCGCTTCTAGAGCTTGTTACCCCGGCCCAAGCGGGTCGCTGCACGCCCTAGCCCACGCGCCCACACTCTTCTTTGGCCCTACTGCCCTAGGCCTGCCTATGCCGTCGTCCGATGCCCTCACCCTGTGCCTTGCCATCGATCGCCTCACCCAGGCCGACTCCACCCACTACGCCATCTGGGTGCTTGAGAGCCCGTTCCCTGGCGGCTACGCCCACCACGATCGCCTCTGGGATAGCCAGATGGCCCAAATTTGGGAGAGTTGGCAGCAGTTTTTTTCGCTGCGGGGGTTGCCTCAGGTGCCCCACGTGCCCTCGGCCTACGTGCCCCAGTTTCACCTCGACGATCTGCTCGATCGGGTCGCTCCGGCGGCGGAAGCCGGGGGCTACACCGGGCGGCTGATGCAGGGGCTCGGGGTCAGCCTGTGGGAGTGGCTGTTTGACGGCCCCATTCGCCAGACCCTAGAGCGCAGCCTGGGCATGGCGATCGGCCAAAATCGACCGCTCAAGCTGCAGCTAGAGGTGCGCCCGCCAGAACTGATCAGCCTACCCTGGGAAATTATGCAGCCCCAGCCCGGCTGCCCGGCCCTGTCGCTGGGGCCGCAGGTGTTGTTTAGCCGCACTGCCAGCGCCGTTGAACCGCTGCCTGAGGCGGAGCTAGACACCTCTCTGAGAATTTTGCTGGTGCTAGGCCAAGACGACCCCGGCCCTAATGCCGGAGGCACCGAGCAGGTCTTGCAGTTGCCCCAGGAGGCTGAAGCTCTAAAACAGCTGCTAGAGCTGAGCGCCTCTCGCCTTAGCTACCAGGGGGCGAACCCGGTGGTTTGCCAAGTGCAGACCCTGCTAGAGCCCGACGCTAAAACCCTGCTCACAGCGCTAGAAACCGGCTACTTCAACGTATTCTTTTACGCAGGCCACGGGGTGCCCGCCCCCGACGGTGGGTTGCTGTTTTTGCGCCAGGAAGGCGGCAGCCTCAGCGGCACGGAGCTGGCCCAGGGGCTGGCTCGCAACGGCATTCGGCTGGCGGTGTTTAACACCTGCTGGGGGGCTCAGCCCGACCTGCAACAGCAGCAGGTCATCCCCCGCAGCAGCCTAGCGGAGGTGCTGCTGCACCACGGCGTACCGGCGGTGCTAGCCATGCGCGACTCCATTGCCGATGAGGAGGCGCTGAGCTTTATTCAGGTGCTGGCTCGGGGCCTGGCCGAACGCCAGCCGGTGGCCCAGGCGGTGGCCCTGGCTCGTCAACACCTGCTGACGGCCTACCGCTTCAACCATCCGGCCTGGACGCTACCGGTGCTGTATCAGCACCCCCAGTTTGGTGGACATCTGCTGCGCGAGGCGGCCCTAGCTGTGACCCAGCTGCCGGGGCAAGATCTGCGCATGACTCAGTCGGTCGTGCTGCGCTGCCTGGCCACCCCCACCCGCCTGTGGCGGCTCTACGACGGCTACCTGCGGGTGGGGCGACTGCCCGACAACGACCTGGTGATTTTGGAACCCTGGGTCTCGGGACAGCACGCCGAAATTTTCTGCCGCACCCAGTTTGAGAATGGAGTGCAGGAGACTTACTATTATTTGCGCGATCGCTCCCGCTATGGGTCGTACTACTTTGACAACCACGGCTGGCACCATGTCCACCGGGACGAGGTGCCGCTGACCCTGGGCACGGCGATTCGATTTGGCAGTCCTGAAGGGGAGCTGATGGAATTTACCCTGGAGGGTAACCCCAAATCGTCCCCGCCCTGCTAGGAAAACCAGAAAATTGTTCGCTCTGTACGGAATCCCCCAGCCGCCCGTTGTATCCACAGTCATCAGGCTTTGTTACCCTCTTGTGCATCTGTAGATAACGCCATGAATCAGCCATCCCCGTCTTCCAACTCCGCTTCTGAGCCCGCTATGGCCACCGAACACGACCTGCTTGCCAGTATTCTCACCCCTGAAACCGGGTATCCCTGGCAGCCGCTGGCCCCCGAGGCCGAGGGCTATCTGGCCAACCTAGAGGCAGAGTTTGACGCTTTGGACGGTGGCGAGTTGAGGACGGCGATCGCCGCAGGATGGCAAGTTTTAGCTGCCCAAATGGCAACCCAAATGGGCACTCAAGAGATTTCCCCAGCGGTCAACTCGGTGCTTGATCAGCTGCGGCAGTTCCAGAGTCGTGTGCCCAGCGCGCTGCTGCACCGTCTGGCCACCTCGGCTACGGCCTTGGCCCGCAGTGGTCAACCTCTTATCGATCAGCTGGTGCACTGCGTTGATGACATTCTGCCCGGCTGGAACGCCGACGATCTGGCGGTGCTGGCGCGGCCTCTGGCCTACTCTCTACGCGATGGCCGGGGCGAAATTTTGGAGCTTAACCTGCGGGCGATTCCGGCCACCGATTGGGACTCCCTGTCTGACCTGGAGCGGGCGCGCCTCACCCTGACCGTGGCTTCGGTGGCGCTTAAGGTAGCCCAGGGCGAGGGCAGCGAGCCCCAATAGATTCACCCTCTACAAATCTTTCTGTTGGGGGGAGCGATCGCAGCTATCAGTCAACGACCCTAGAAGGCAGCGGCCACCCCAAGCCCGTTACGTTCTCGTAATGCTTCACGGCCAAGGCCCGTGTCTCTGGGAATCATGGAGGGTGGTTGCTTCTCCTTCCCCCACTATTCTCAAGGTTTATGGGACTTTACCTCACCCCCTGGTTACGTCGTCAGCAGGCCCGCTACCGCTACCGGCAGGCTCTGACCCAACTTCGCAAGGGCAATGTTCAGGTGGCGCTGGCGGTGTTGCCCCAGGCCCTAGACCACTCGCCCAGCCCAGCCAACATTCACATTGAGCTGGGCAAAGCTCAATGGCAAATGGGAAATACGACGGCGGCGCTGGAGGAATTTACGGCGGCGATCGCCCTTGACCCCGCCAACGTGCGTGCCTACGGCAACCGCGGCCTGCTCCACTGCCAGCAGGGGCGAGACGACCTGGCCCTGGCCGACTGGCACCAGGCGCTCCGGCACCAGACCGACCACGCCCTGATTCACTACAACCGGGGGCTGCTGTACTTTCGGCAGCAAAACTACGCCGCCGCCCTGGCCGACTTTGATGCCGCCATTGCCGCTAACCCCAACCTGGCCGAGGCTTACCTGCACCGAGGCTACGTTCACGAACAGCTGGGCCAGCCCGCCGCCGCTGCCCACGACTGGGAACTGGCTCTCTGCAACGATCTCAACCTTGACCAGGCGCGGCTCAAGCTGCACCACTTGCAGCAGGTTCACCGCGATCGCGCCCTCTCCCAACGCCTACAGGCCGAGCTAGGGCTGAGGCAAATTGTCGTCGAAGCTGAGCATCAGGACGACCGCCTGCGCATTCAGGTACACCGCCCGGTGGGGATAGGGCTGAACTATTTCACGCTGCCCGAGCAAATTCGCGCCCTGCTCATCAGCTGGCAAATGGACGACATCGACAGCTTTGACCTCACCGGTCAGGTACAAGACCAGTCGATAATCGAGTGGCGGGGCCACTACAAGGTGTTTCAGGGCCAACCCTGCCCCCCGGCCCGGTGGCATCGAGTGCTGCTGACCGCCTTCGTGATTTTTCCGCCCCTGGGGATTCCGGCGCTGGCCTACGCCATGAACCTGCGCCAGGCCTACCAACAGGGGGACTACCTCAGCGCCCTGCGAGCCTCCACGGCCATTCACGGGCTGTGCCGCGCTGGCGGCATTATTTCCCTGACGCTGGTTACGATGGTGGGGGGCTACTGGGGTTATCAGCACCTCTACGGCCCACCCGAAGCTTCGGCCGCCCCGGCAGATCTAGCTAAGCCGCTGGCTCCGGCTGAGGCTGATAACTAGCCGCCAGCTCAGCCGGGCTCATGGTTTCATAGCGTTCAAAGGGTTGATGAATCCAGGGGTTGTCGGGCAGGTAGACCACATGATAGTCGGGTTTGACGATCGATTCGGCTTTGTACCACAGTACCGCTGTCCGCACCTCTTCAATGTAGAAGCCATATTTGTGGTGCAGCCAGGCCAGGGATTTCTTCAGGCTGTAGCCTGAATCGACTAGGTCATCGACGATCAGCACCTGGCTGCCCAGGCTGGGGGTAGTCATGCTCAGATCGCGAGAAAAGGTAATCGACCCTCGGGTGCGGCCATCGGCACCACCGTAGGAGGCGGTGGACAAAATCGCCAGGGGCACGTCGAACAGTCGGCAGAGGGTATCGCCAATGCGCAACCCCCCCTTGGCCAGGCAGACAATTTGGTTGAATTCCCAGCCCGACTCATAGATCTGAATCGCCAGCTTTTCAATATCTCGGTGGTAGTCGTCCCAGGTTACGTAAAAATCAGCCATATCCATCCTCCTTTGGAGTAGCCCCCAGCGGGCCGCTGGGCTCAGCCCGATCTAAGCCCCCGATTCAAGCCCAGTGATTTAAGCCCAAGTGTAGAGTTTTGCCTAGGGAAGCGCTACAGTTCCTAAGCTGGACTCGGTGTAGAGCATTATGCGATGGGGAAATAATACACTGAGGACGCCTTTGAAATTGTTGTTCCCTAAGCTGCTGCCGCTTCATCTATCGAGTATCGAGTGTGGATTCACTAAGCAGGTAATCTATGGCTTCTAACGTGCCTTCCCCCGCCGCTGCCCCCGCCAAGTTTTCCCTCTGGGGCAAGCTGGCCTTCGGGGCCGGAGACATTGGCCCAGGGATGACCGCCAACCTGCTGGCGTTTTCATTTTTGATTTTTTTGACGACGGCGGCGGGGCTGAGCCCGGTGGCAGCGGGGTCGGTACTGGCGATCGGGCGCATTTGGGATGCGGTGAATGACCCGTTTATTGGCTACCTGAGCGATAAAACTCGCACCCGCTGGGGTCGCCGCTACCCCTGGATTGTGCTGGGGGCAGTTCCCTTTGGGGTGACGTTTTTTCTCACCTGGGTAGTGCCGGGGTGGGAGAGCGACGCCGCCCGGTTTTGGTACTACGTGGTGATGTCGCTACTGTTTCAAATATTTTATACGGTGGTGAATCTGCCCTACACCACCCTCACCGCCGAGCTGACTAAGGACTACGACGAACGCACTGAGCTGACGGCCTTTCGGCTGGGGTCGTCGCTGTTTGGGGCGATCGCCGCCCTCGGCCTCGGCCTAGTCATTACCCAGGTGATTGCCGACCAGCGCCAGCAGTATTTAGTGCTGGGGGGCATCTGTGCGGTGCTGTCGGTGCTGCCGCTGCTGTGGTGCGTGTGGGGCACCTATCCCTACGCGGTGCAGCGCAACGCCCTCCAACCCGCTGACACTGACGAAGCGGCGCTGCCCTTTTTTCAGCAGATCAAGGTGGTCTTTTCCAACCGGGCTTTTGTGTTTGTGGTGGGCATCTATCTGTTTGCCTGGCTAGCCCTGCAAATGACCGCCAGCATCATTCCCTTTTACGCCACCTTTTGGATGGGGCTTGACTCCTACTTTTTGGCGGCGCTGCTGGTGCAGGGCACCGCCATTTTGATGATGGGGGTGGTCAACTACCTCAGCCGTCGCCTGGGCAAGCAGGAGGTGTTTTACATCGGCATCGGCGTCTGGATTATTGCCCAGATTGCACTGTTTTTTGTGCAGCCGGGGCAGGTGGCGGCGCTCTACCTGCTGTGCATTGTGATTAGCTTTGGGGTGGCCACCGCCTATGTGGTGCCCTGGGCTATGCTGCCCGATGTGATCGAGCTAGACGAGATTAAAACTGGCCAGCGGCGAGAGGGAATTTTTTACGCCTTTATGACGCTGCTGCAAAAGGTGGGTCTGGCCCTGGGGCTATTTTTGGTGAGCCTGGCGCTGCAATTTTCGGGGTTTATTAGCGAGGCGACAGTGCAGCCGGACTCGGCCCTACTGGCGATTCGAGTGTTTATTGGCCCAGTACCCATGGTGCTGTTAGCCATGTCGATGCTACTAACCCGCTTTTACCCCATCACCCGCCAAATGCACCAAGAAATGCTGCTGCAACTGGCCGAGCGCGATCGGGTTCAGGGTGGGAATGACTCGATAGGCTGATCTAGTGTTTAAGGCCACAAAAGCCTACACCTGGTTTCCAAACTTCAATTCTTTAAGGAGTATTTCTGGAGTTTAGAATACTTATGGGGAGATGAAATTCTTTAGCCAATCCATGAATAGAGGTCTATCATTATTATTTGTAGTTTCATACCACTCGGAACAAATATAGTAATCGCGCCCATGAGTAGTTATGGGATCTGCCCAGTAACGAGAAGGCTTCTTTTCGCCAGGTTGAACAGGCCTCAAAAGTGGAAATTGGATACCGAAAGTCTCTTTGGAATAGTCTGAAGTCTGCATCTTCTCAATTTCTTCTTGAGACACAGTATCCTCTTTTAGGAGTTTTCGGAGTTCAGTTTTGACTAGAACTCCAATCTTCATTTCATCTAAACTTGCGACAGAGAACCGATCGCGAACTGTCTTTGTTTCGACCAAAGAATTGGATGGCTCAGGGATAGCATTAGCTAATGTCTGTGGAGAGAGATCATCCAAAGAAAGACCTCTTTGGAAAAGGTTGTACATTTGAATACTTCGAACAAATAGTTCGGATGTATCTGCAATGGAGGGAATAGTTCGAACTATCGGTTCAAGTACCGTTACCCTAAAATCATTGTTTGCCAGAAGTCTAAGCTTGAAACCAAGTCCATATTTTCTCAAAAGAGTTTGGCAGTCTTCAATGTAAGGATTTAGCCGTACTAAAAACGATGGGTGAATCTTAGGGGATGCGAAGATAATTTCTCCTGATGTATAGCCCAAATACAAATACACGCAGATAGCAGTTCTAATATATTTCTTGATCACCCGTGCTGCTGTTTTCTCGGCACTTCCGTAGTTCAGACCACCCTCATGGAAGGCCACATCAATGGCATAGATGGACGATCCAGTTTGTAGGCCAACATCTATCTGTTCAAAGCAGATGCCCAAAACATCTACCTCTGCTTGTCGAATTAGTTGTTCGAAGCTATTTTTGCCAAACAGACTGGCTTCATATCTGTTTTTAAAAAGCTCAGATGCTTCTACCATGAGAGCTTCCATAGCTTTTTCTCCCTCGGCGTACCGATTCCAGGTTCCAGTGGAGGGTTTCCAATTGAGTTGGACAACTTGACAAGATTTGACATGGCGGAGCCAGGAAAAGAATAGAGATTCGCCCATCTCAAGCTTCATGCGTTATCTCCCATCAATTTTGTTATGGTCAGTCCATCATTTAATAGCCGTGCCTATCTCAAGACCCGTAATAAGATAAGAAGGTCTGGAGAGAGTACACAAGAATTTGTATTGCTTTAGAGCTGTACCACATCTAACCGGGACGTCGCTAGGCGATCCATCCACCCGGCTAGGAAGGTGTGATTAGCAGCTTGCTCGCGGGGGTCTTGGGTATCGGCGGGGTGGGGCAGCAGCCCTTGCAGCGAGGCGCTGGTGACGCAAAACATTGACTTTTGAAAGCTCTGACAGATTTTGACCCGCACATCGTCAAGTCCTCGCCCGCTGGATTGGTAGAACGCCGTCAGATAGTCGGGTAAATAGTGGCGCATGTCCTGCATTAGCAAGGTGGGGGGAATGCCCGCCCCGCCGATGGGTAGCGGGTCAGCATAGAGCGCACCATACTCAAAGCGACCCTGGTCGGCGGAGATTTGGTTGGCCTGGGCATTGTAGGAGACAGTCCCCAAAAACGGCGTGCCGCGAAAGAACACCGCCTCCACGTAGGGAACCGCCACATCCATCAAAAACGTCAGCCCAGCGGACTTGGGCAGCAGCTCGTAGCTGGTGCCGTCGATCTCAACGGCATAGGAGATGGAGTTCGCCGCCGCTGCTACCAATCCCGCTTTGACAAAGGCCACCACCTCGGGAATGGTCTGTACTTTGCCTGCATCGTAGGCGTCGGATAGGTCGATAAACAGATCGCTCATCACCCGCCAGAACTGGCCCAGGGCGCTGTAGTAGGCGAGCTGGCGCACCTGCTCGGGCAGAAAGTCGGGGAATAGACCGTTTAGCGCCCGAATGGGGAGGTTGGTTTTGATTTTGGCGGCAACGGCGGCCTGGCAGTGCTGCAAAAAGTCGTCGCTATCGAGGTATTCGTCCATTTTGCCGCCGCCGTGCCAGAGCATGGTTTTCATGCAGTATTCGGCGTACTCAAAGTTGATGCGATCGTGCCACCAGTGGCGCAGCAGCTGGGGCAGCGTCACTTTGCCATTGAAATACTTAAAGAACGGAAACAGCACCAAAAACTGATGATCGGCGATGTAGATCAGGTTCTTGGAGTAGGCATCGAGCACCACCCCGTAACTTTTGAGAATGCCCACCACTTCGAGCACGTTGCTCTCAGAGTCGGGCAGCAGCGCCTCAGTCCCCAGCAGCTTTTGAATGAAGGGCTCTAGGGGGTGGAGGTTAGATTTGGCCAGGGGTAGGGTTTTGGTCATGGCAGGGAGATCTCAGCACTGGGGTCGGCAAAGACAGGAGAGGCGGGAATTGGCAGGGCTAGAGCCGGGTTAACCAGCCGAGTATCGGCCACGGCGGGTAGGGCCGTGGGGGCAAACTGGGTTCTGGCCTGCACAAACCCCTGGTAGGGCTGGTGCAGAGCCAGGGTGATGTTCTCGCTCCAGCGGGCCAGCCAGTTGGGCTGAAGCCCAAAAGCGATAATCAGCACTGCCAGACCCAGGGCGGGGGCGCGATCGCGCCAGGTCACCGAGGGCAGCTCAATATCCAGCTGGGGCGCAATGGTGGGGGGTGCGATCGCCAGTCGGCCAAAGAAGACCCGGTTCACCAACAGCAAAAAGTACACAGCCGTCAGGCCCGAGCCCACCATGCACAGCAGCGTCTGCACCGGGAAGATCAAGAAGCTGCCACGAAACACCAGAAACTCAGAAATAAACCCCACCATACCGGGAATACCAGCGCTGGCCATCACCCCCAGGATCATCATCGACCCGACGAAGGGCAGACCCCGCTCGGGGTTGAGCAGGCCGCGCAGCACCGTCATGTCGCGGGTGCCCGTGGCCTTGTACACCACTCCCACCAGCAAAAACAGCAGCGCCGAAATCAGCCCGTGGCTAATCATCTGAAACACCGTCGCCACAATGCTTACCGGGGTGGAGGCCGCTGCCGCCAGCAGTACGTAGCCCATGTGGCCAATGGAGCTGTAGGCCACCATTTTTTTCATGTCGGTCTGGGCGATCGCCGCCAGCGACCCGTAGAGCACGCTGATTACCGCCCAGGTCGCCATCCAGGGGGCTAGCGCCATCCAGGCGTCGGGCAGCAGGCCCAGGCCAAAGCGCACGACGCCATAGGTGCCCAGCTTCAGCAGCACCCCCGCCAGCAGCACCGACACCGGGGTTGACGCCTCCACGTGGGCATCGGGCAGCCAGGTGTGGAACGGAAACAGCGGTATCTTGATGCCAAAGCCAATCAGCAGCGCCACCAGCAGGGTAATCTGCTGGGCCAGGGGTAGGGCCGTGGCTAGACCGCTGTCGTAGTCAAAACTGGTGTTTCCCGACAGCCACACCAGGCCCAAAAAGGCTCCCAAAATCAGCACCCCCGACAGGGCGGTATAGATCAAAAATTTGGTGGCGGCGTAGCCCCGCCGCGACCCGCCCCAAATGGCAATCAGCAGGTACAGCGGAATCAGCTCTAGCTCGTAAAAGATAAAAAACAGCAGCAGGTTAGCCGCTAAAAACGCTCCGGCCACGGCGCTGTTGATCACCAGCAGCAGCACGTAATAGAGCCGGGTGCGGTGCAGAGTGGGATCGCTGATGTAGATTGCCACCAGGCTCAGCAAGCTATTCACCGCTAGCAGCGGCAGCGACAGTCCGTCGAGGCCAAGGCGATAGCTCAGCCCCAGGGGTTCGACCCAGGGCAGCAGTTCCTCAAACTGAAATCCTGGCGTGGCCAGCTCAAAGCGGGTAGCCAAAAAGCCAATTAGCGCTAGGGTGAGGGCCAAACCAATGCCGCTCACTACCTTGGCCGTCTGTGCCTCTAGCTTGCCCGGCCACAGAATCAGCACCAGGGCCGCCACCAGCGGAATTAAAATCAGTGCACTCAGCATCGCCAACCGTTACCAAAGCGTCCAGGTCATGAAAATTCCGATTATCCCCACCCCGGCAAAGATGGTTAACAGGTAGAGCTGCGACTGGCCCGAGGCGCTGTATTTAAGGCCCTCGCCGCCAAATAGCGAGGCCAGACCTACGCCGTTGACCAGGCCATCGACCACGTATTGGTCAAACCAGCTGCTAAACCGAGCCAGGGAAGACACCGCCGCCACCACGGTTTTGTCGTAGAGGCGTTCGGTATAAAAGTCGTAGGCCAGCAGATCCTGGGCAATGCGCAGCGGGCGATTGAGCGATCGCGCCAGCGACTTTGACAACGGCACCGTCGCCCCGATCGCGACTCCTGCCCAGCCCGACACCAGGGTCAGCACCGCGATCGGCACATTGATGTACTCCCAGGGCGGCAGCACCAGCAATTTGCCCATAATCAGCGGCAGCAGCAGCGTCACTACCGACAGGGTGACCATGGGAACCGCCATCTGCCAAGGCACTTCCGGAGCCCGTCTGGTTTTGGGCTGAGGTGCCCCCAAAAATACTAGGCGAAACACCCGCGTCAGATTCAGCGCCGTAAGACCGTTGACCAGCAAAAACACCAGCGTCAGCAGCGGATAGTCACGGCTGAGAAAATCGGCCCCCATCCGCAGCCCCCAGAAGCAGCCTAGGGGCACAACCCCGACCATCCCTAGAGCACCGGTCACAAACGCCAGGGTAGTCGCCGGCATTTTTCTCCCCAGGCCGCCTAGTTCCGTCAGGGTCTGGCAGTTGGTGGTCATAATAATTGACCCCACCGCCATAAAGATTAAAGCCTTAGCTACGGCGTGGGTCAGCAGCAAAAGCAGCGCCACCCCCGGCCAGGTTGTGCCAACGGCAATAAACACCAGCCCCAGGTAAGCGCTGGTTGAGTAAGAAAACGTGCGCTTTAGATCGACCTGCGCCAGGGCAACCAGAGACCCGCCTAGGGCCGTCACCGTGCCTAGGGCCACAAGCGTGCCCAGGGCTACCGGCGACAGCACGACGATCGGCTGTAGGCGAATCAGGATGTAGGCACCGCAGGTCACCACCACCGAATTTCGCAAAATCGAGGCGGGGTTTGGCCCTTCCATGGCTTCATCGAGCCACAGGTGGAGCGGAAACTGGGCGCATTTGCCGATTGGCCCAGCAATCAAGGCCAGCCCTAGCAAAGTAGCCATAGCAGGCGGTAAATTCTCTAACTTGACCCACTCGTATAGGTCGTTAAAGTCGAGGCTGCCTGCCAAGCAGGCCAGAGAAACCACCCCCATCAGCAGCAGCACATCCCCGATGCGCTTCGTCAAAAAGGCATCGCGGGCCGCGGTTACCACTAGGGGTTGTGCATACCAGAACCCAACCAGTAAATAGGTTGACAGGGTGAGCATCTCCAGCAGCGAGTAGGAGAAAAACAGCGACCCGCTCAACACCAGCCCACTCATAGCCGCCTCAAAAACCCCCATCAAAGAATAAAAGCGGGCTAGAGCCCAGTCTTTCTCTAGATAGCCGAGGGCAAAAACCTGAGCCAGCAGGCTGAGGCCCGTAATCAGCTCTAGGGCACCCAGATTGAGCACCGAAATGTCGAGGGCCAGGGTGAGGTGTAAATCGGCAAAGTCAAACCAGGAGAACAGCAGTTCCTGAGGTCCCTGGTTCCAAATGCCGCGAAAGGCCATGAGCCCATGGGAAAAGGACACCACGGTCATCATGATATTGATATAGGCCGCTGGTCGAGGGCCGGTACGGCGAATCAGCCCCGTGGACCAGGGCAGCGACAACAGCGCCCCAATTAGGCCGTACATCGGCAGCAGCCAGCTGGTCTCGACAAAAAATGGGGTTATCCCAACGTTTTCTGACAACACCTTAAAACGCTTATCTCCTAAATGGCGATGGTTCAGCAGATAACAGGCCATTACTGCCCGAGGTCAGCGGCCCTAGCTCAAAGATTGGCGCAGCGCTCGCAGCTCCTGTACCACCGCAGCGCTCTGCCCATAGCCACACCAAAATTTAGGAGCAGCCTTCTGAGTCAGCCCTAAAGCCGATAGTTAACCCATCAGCGCCCCTGTCGCCATGGGTTTGCCTGGGCTCAGCACAGCCTTCCTCAGTGCGAGATGGCAAAGCGAGAAGCGCAAAATTTTAGGCTCCTTTGCCTCTATTTTCAGAGCTTTTTGCTATTCTACCTGATTACCTGAGGGGAGCCGGGCCAAGTGCTGTGAGTTTAGAGTTTTACCCATAAAAACTTCTGAAGGGATCAATTAAAACTCACATCCCAAGGGCAAGCATCCCACTGAGGATCAACGGTTTCAGCCCCGCCGTGGATTTAGACTTGCGATCGCGCCCCCATATCTGAGACCACCGCGATTCGCGCAGCGTAAAGCCTGCGGCATCCCAGAAACGGGAACCGACTCGGAACGAGTATCCGCTCCAGAATCGCCCAGCCCTTAGCCCTCCTCCAAAACCAAGCCCACCGCGGCTCAGACCGCAGGTGAGCAATCACTGCCGTCAACCTATGGATTGATTACGACAAAAAAAGCTTTGCGTCATAAGCTTTAATAATATTCAACATTAGCAACAATCATTGGGGCTTATATTGCAAAAGTGACTACGGACACCTATGCTTAATCTGTCATCAAGAATTTTTGGGCAATCTGAAGTTTTTGCTTCCCCAACGGTGATTCCCGGCTTGTCATTTTTTGGGATGCTTTTTTGCGCCTGAACAGCGGGCAAAGTGCGTTAGGTAAACCCAGGGTTGTCTAAAGTTATAAGGAGATTTCGACTATGCCGATTGCTGTGGGAATGATTGAAACGCTGGGTTTTCCGGCGGTGGTAGAAGCCGCTGACGCAATGGTAAAAGCGGCCCGGGTTACCCTGGTGGGCTACGAAAAAATTGGTAGCGGCCGCGTCACCGTAATTGTGCGGGGCGACGTGTCTGAGGTGCAGGCTTCGGTAGCCGCTGGTGTTGAAAATGTAAAGCGCGTCAATGGCGGCGAAGTGCTATCGACTCACATCATTGCCCGTCCCCACGAAAACCTTGAGTTCGTTCTGCCCATTCGCTACACCGAGGCGGTAGAACAGTTTCGTACCTAAGTCATAGCCATCCGGTTTTTTGAGACCTATTCGTTCTAAGGTTTAGGGGTCTACCTGTCCAGTTCTCCTGGTTCAGGGTAAGGCTAATTCAGCATTCGTTTGAGCTCCTGTATTCTCCGAAAAAAAGGCATATAAAAGCATGGCAATTGCAGTTGGTATGGTCGAGACGTTGGGCTTCCCCGCCGTGGTAGAAGCGGCCGACGCGATGGTAAAAGCGGCCCGAGTGACTCTGGTGGGCTACGAAAAAATCGGCAGCGGCCGCGTCACCGTCATTGTGCGGGGCGACGTGTCTGAAGTGCAAGCCTCGGTAGCGGCTGGGGTTGAGAACGTGAAGCGCGTCAACGGCGGCCAGGTGCTGTCGACCCACATCATCGCTCGTCCCCACGAAAACCTCGAGTTCGTTCTGCCCATTCGCTACACCGAAGCGGTAGAGCAGTTCAGAGAGAGCGTCAGCGGCATCCGCCCCTACGGCAGATAAGTCACTATGCTCTTGGCCAAGGTTCGGGGCACGGTAGTTAGCTCTTGTAAGGAACCCAGCTTAAGCGGCGCTAAGTTTTTACTAGTGCAGCTGATTAGCGAAACCGGTGACTTGCTGCCCGACTATACAGTGGCCGCTGATGTGGTGGGGGCGGGCCCCGGCGAATGGGTGCTGATCACCCAGGGCAGCGGAGCCCGCCAGCACCACGGCTACGAAAATCGTCCTGTGGATGCAGCCGTGATTGCCATTGTCGATACTGTCAGTCTCGACAGCGGCAATCTCTACAACAAGCGAGATGATTTTAGCTAGCTGAGCTAATTGAGGTTGGACTGAGCGGTTCAGCCAGCCAATGTAGGGACTACACTCTCCCCATAGCTAGCTTGCTTCTGCAATTAGAAGCTAGTTAATCGGGGGTTTTTTGGGAGGATGTACGGCAATGGCGATCCGCACACCAGCGGCATCTCCGACTCAGGCATGGGGTTGGCAGCAGGGGGCTGGGCCATCGGCTCAGGTTCATGGGCTGGCTCAAGTGCAGGGGCAGGTTCGGGTTGAGCCGGGGGCAGTTTTGGCCGCTGGCTCTGTCGTTCAGGCTGACCCCGGTGCTGGGGTACGGCTCGGTGCGGCCAGTACATTGCAGGAAGGAGCATCGATCTACGGTCGTGCCCAAGGGCAAGTGCTGGGAGACGATCGCAGCCCCTACGCGGTCTGGGTCGGCGATCGCGCCATCCTCACACACAAAGTGCTGGTGCAGAGCCCCGTCTACATCGGTGCCGACTGCTTTATTGGCTTTCGCTCGACTCTGTTTAATGCTCGCCTGGGGGTCGGCTGCGTAGTCATGATGCACGCACTGGTGCAGGATGTGGACGTGCCGCCCGGCAAGCTGGTTCCCTCTGGGGCGGTGATTACCCAGCAGCACCAGGCCGATGCGCTGCGCGACGTTAGCCCGATTGATATTGCCCTGATTAGAGAACTTGCAGGAACGCCCGGTTACACACCCCCCTTAGGCGGGTCGTCTGGCTCAGCGGCTTCAAAGACCACAGCACACTCAAACGAACGCGATGGATTAGGCACTATGACTTCTCAACTGCTACCTCCCGACGTTGTCCAACGGGCCCGTCAGTATCTGGCCCAGGGGCTTACTATTGGCACTGAGCACGCCGACGCTCGCCGTTACCGCAGTGGCGTGTGGCAGACCTGTAGCCCGGTTCAGTCTCATCGAGAGCCCGAGGTACTAGCCGCCCTAGAAGCCTGCCTGTCTGAGCACTCGGGTGAGTACGTGCGCATGTTTGGCATCGATCCGAGGGCCAAGCAGCGGGTTGCCCCGATCACCATTCAGCGCCCCGACGGCAAACCCGTGGCGGTCGGCGGTGGCGTGACGGGGTCTTCCCACACCAGTTATTCCAATCCTTCGAGTGGCGGTCATCGCTCGGCCCCGGCTACGGCCAGCGGCCCCCTGTCGCCCGAGGTGGTGCAGCAGGTGCGCCAGTACCTCAGCCAGGGCTATCGAATCGGCACCGAGCATGCCGATGCCCGCCGCTACAGCAGCAACGTGTGGCAAACCTGCTCCCCCATTCAGGCATCCCGCGAGGGTGAGGTGTTCGGTGCCCTAGAGCGCTGCTTGGCCGAGCACTCGGGCGAATACGTACGTCTGTTTGGCATCGACCCCAAGGCAAAGTGCCGCGTGGCTCCAATCACTATTCAGCGCCCCGACGGCAAGGCTGCGTCGGGGAGTTCCCACGCTGTCAGCTCTTCGAACGCCTCCTACTCCGCCCCCGCTAGCTCCGGCGGCGGTTCGGCTCAGGCTAGCGGCGACGTAGCTCAGCAGGTGCGCCAGTGGCTTAGCCAGGGGTACCATGTGGGGGCCGAGCACGCCGATGCTCGCCGCTACAGCAGCAACGTGTGGCAGTCTTGTAAGACGATTACCAGCAATCGTGAGGGCGAGGTCTTGGGCGCTATCAATGCCTGTATAGCTGAGCACCCCAACGAGTATGTGCGAGTATTTGGCATTGACCCCAAAGCCAAGCGTCGAGTGGCCGCAGTTACCGTGCAGCGCCCAGGCTCTAAGTCGGCACCATCTGCCCCATCGCCCTCCTATTCAACCTCTAGCGCCCCGGCCAGCAATGGGGCGGCCCCCCTGGGTGGTCTTCCCCAGGAGGTGGTGCAGCAGGTGCAGCAGCTCTTTAACCAGGGCTACCGCCTCAGCCTTGAGCATGCCGATGTGCGCCGCTACCGCAGTGGTGCCTGGCAAAATGCCGGCAGGCTAGAGGGGAGTCGGGCTTCGGATGTTCTCAATGCCCTAGAGTCTCAGTTGCGAAACCACTCTGGCCAATACGTTCGCCTGATTGGCATCGATCCAAAGGTGAAGAAACGAGTGCATGAAGCCACGATTCAACGCCCCTAGAGACCTCTAACCCCAGACCCTTAACCGTGGCAGTACCCGCCCAGGCGATCACCCAGCCCACCAATGGCTACATCCAGGGAGATGTGGATTTAGCGCCTGGAGTGGCGATCGCACCTGGGGTACTGCTGGGGGCATCCCCCGGCTGTCGTCTGGTGATCTCGGCGGGCGTCTGTTTGGGCGCTGACGTAGTGGTGCAGGCTCGCCACGGCGACTTGGTGATTGAGCCAGGGGCGAGTTTGGGTAGCGGTGTACTGGTGGTAGGCCACGGCTCCATTGGCCAGCACACCTGCATTGGGGCCAACAGCACCATTATTAACCCCAGTTTGGGGGCGGCCCAGGCGATCGCCCCAGGGTCTTTGCTAGGTGATCCAGCGCAGACATCCCCCGTCCAAGAGTCGTCATCGAACGGGGCGTCTCCCAGTGCCAATCTTTACGGCTACGGGACGACCGGCAACTTAGGGACTGTGGGGAATGCCTTCAATGGATCGGGTAGCGCCCTTGGGGCAGCGGCCCAGAACGGCAATAGCCCCGACAGTGGTGCCCAAAGCGGCAATACTCAGAACGGTGCTGGGCAAAATGGATCCTCGGTCTACGGCAAAACCCAGGTCAATCGCCTGTTGGCGACGCTATTTCCCCAGCGTCAGGCTCTCAATGGGGCTAGCCCAGAGGACAGGCCCTAGAATAGAGAGGCAGACACCCCTGTGCAGAGTCACCCTATGCAACCCGACGGCCAACTAGCCTCGCCCCTTGACCTCAAATCCGGTGCGCCCAAGCGGTTGACCTTGGCGACCCCTGCCCCTGGTCAAAAAGAGGTTCAGCGGCGCGACAAGTATCGCGGCGCGGCCCTGGGCATGGTGTCAACGGAGAGCTTTCCAGCGGTGGTGGGCACGGCTGACGCCATGCTAAAAGCCGCCGACGTGCTGCTGGTGGGCTATGAAAAGACCGGCGGCGGGCACTGCACCGCGATAGTGCGCGGGGGCATTTCCGACGTGCGCATGGCGGTAGAGGCTGGGGTTAAAACCGCCCAGGATTTTGGTCAGTTTGTCTCGTCAACGTTAATTCCGCGCCCGTTGCCCAACCTGGAGGCGGTGCTGCCCATCTGTGCCCGCTGGGACGAGCTGCGGCGCGAAGGCGGCAGTAAGCTGGGAAGTCAGGCTATTGGCCTGCTAGAGACCCGTGGCTTTCCGGCGATGGTGGGAGCCGCCGACGCCATGACTAAGTCTGCCGACGTGCAGCTGATGTCCCACGAGACGATTGGCGAGGGCCTTTGCACTATTTTGATTCGGGGGTCGCTGCCCAATGTGGCGATCGCGATCGAAGCCGGCATGCACGAGGCTGAGCGCATCGGCGAGCTTCACGCGGTCATGGTCATCCCCCGACCTCTCGATGACCTGGTTGACTCGCTGCCCGTTATGGAAATGGAGCAGGAGCAGCCCGAACCCCTGCGCATTCCCCTCAATCTGGAGACCAAGCAGGAAGAAACCGAAGCCGAGCCAGTTCTGATCGAAGCGGCGGCGGAAGAGGCTGAACCCATCGCTCTGGAGCTGACCGTAGACAAGGAAGAACTCGCCGACGAGGAGCTTTAGAGGGAACTAGAGAATTGTAAAGGGAGTTTTGCTTTGCCGTTTTTTTGGGTTGCTTTGGGCGACGCGGCTTTGGCGGTGCGGATGCGATCGCGCAATGAGAGCGATGTTTATGGTGAAGATGGCTCCTGCTCAGACTTAATTTTTCGATCTACCCATTGCTTGTTTTCCAGTACATTTACAGCGAGGGCAATCTGGCGAGGAGTGAACTTTCGCTTGCGATCGCTCCAAGCATAGGTCTGATGAATGACCTCATTCACAGAGCTAACCGCTTCGTTGTTGACAATCCAATGTACTGTGGACAGGAGCTCTAGGCCAAACGGCGACTCAAACCCTTCTACAAGGGCCGCCACTTTGTTGAAGCGATCGCGGGTATCGGGATACTGTTGTAAAAATGCGGTAGCATCCTTTACTGCTCCAGGTACTAGCTGAAGCGGCTTGTCGGGAGCATCGCCGCCATCGGCATAGCCCGAAACCAGATGGCCTTCAATAGCGCTTAGCACATGGCGCAGGTTTTCGGCATAAGGGCCGTAGGGTGCCTTTTGGTACTGAAGCCGCAGCGGCTCACCAGCCTCCTGCATAAAGTACATCAGCTTATGCACTTCTAGCAGGGTGACAGAGGGGTCGAGGAACCCGCTCAGGTAACGGTTCATTAGCCCTACTAAGGCAGCTCGGCCAGCGGTCATATTTGGTATCTGACGGTTACGCACCATCTCGTCAGCGACGGGCGCACCTTTAGGTTCGTAGACAACAACCCGCACATCTGTAAGGGGTTGTAGCACCGCCTCAATACGTGGTTTGACTGCTGCCCAGTCAAGCCCACCTAACCCGCTACCCAACGGCGGCACGGCAATGGACTGGATGTTGTATTGACGTATAGTTTCCGCCAAGGCTTTTAGCCCTGAGTCAATGTCTTCTAGGCGGCTAGCCCCGCGCCAGTGGCGTTTAGTCGGAAAATTAATAATGTAGCGTGGGTTGGTAATCTGCCCGGTCTTAAATACAAACATACGCCCTGGCTGCACCTCTGCATTCTCACAGGCTGCTGCATAGGCTTTGAAGTTTGTCGGAAACGCTTTCTTAAACTGAAGCGCAATGCCACGACCCATCACACCCACACAGTTGACAGTGTTGACAAGGGCTTCGGCATCGTCTCGTAAAATATCGCCTTGCTTATATTCAATCATCGCCGCTGCTTACCCGTAGTACCAATCTGTCTTGATCTCCACTGGGGGACGATGGCCACCAGCAGGCAATGCTTCCATTACCTGCTGGTATGTCGCCCTCGAATGCACCCCTATGCGTTCGACTAACTGCCAAGGGAAGCTATGTTCTATCAAAAACTCGGCCTGTTTGCCCTCTCTGCACGATTGCCACTGCCCGGCTTGTACTGCGGCCCAGTTAATTTCGTTGAGCTGTGCCAAATCACAACGATCTTCAAAATAATAGGCCCCGGCGTTGGTCAAGGTAAAGGCCCAACGTCGCTTTTGCTGCTCTGTCCAAGCTACGCAAGTGTGCAGATCGGCCTGTAAATGTACTATTGGCCCTTGGCCACCGCTATAGGCGAGTTCACTGTTCTTTCGATAGATCAAATAGAGCATGATTGATCGTGGGCAAAAGTAAAACGGCACGCAGTCACCCACATGCAGCTCCGGGTGGCTAGTTAGGGTCAATTCATTGAGCCGCCGCTGTTTGATTTTGCTCATGCCAATAGTCGTACCTACTGATGAGCGCCGCAACACTTCTGCATCGCACCACAGGCAGGCATCGGCAATAATCGACGGCAACCGGTCTACATGTACGATGTGGTAGATTTTGGGCTGAGCAGGCACAGTCATGGAGACAACTCCTTAAGGCTAACCCCACCCCCGCCGAGGCATTTTTAGGGTTTTGGGTTGGGCAGCTTCGGTGGCGCGATTACGATCCGATATTAATCAACCCCAATTCCTCAACCATGATCATCACAAGCTAGTTGAATTGGGGCACCTTCACTATGTTACGGTCTACTCTCCTTTACCCATTCCCAAACCCGCTCCACTAAATCGCTGGCGTCGGCATCAAACCACTGCACCGCGGCCCGATTGTGAAACCAGGTGCGCTGGCGTTTGGCAAACTGGCGCGTGTGCTGCACGATGTCGGCCTGGGCGATCGCCAGCGAGATGTCTCCTCGCACATAGCGCAGTATTTCGGCATAGCCCAAGGTTTGCAGCAGCGGCAGCTCGGGGCCATATTTCTCAGCCAAGCCGATGACCTCATCCACAAATCCCGCCTCAACCATCGCCTGGGTGCGCTGGGCTATGCGACGTTCCAAAGCGAGGGCATCACAGTCGAGAGCCAGGTAGCGCACCGGATAGGCCGGAGGCGCTTCGCCCTGGAGGGCCGACATGGGCTGGCCAGTGACGTAGAACACCTCCAGAGCGCGCACTGTACGCACCGGGTCGTTGGGGTGAATGCGCTGGGCCGCCGCCGCATCCAGGCTGTTGAGCAGAGCGTAGCAGTGGGGCTGCCCCAGGGTCTCTAACTGCTGGCGCAGGGGGGGCTGGGGAGCCACGGGCGGAATCCGAAGCCCTTTCACCACCGCATCTATATAGAGGCCAGTGCCCCCCACCAGCAGGGGCACCGTACCTGTCTGGTGAACGGTGTGAATGAGATCCTGGGCCTGGCGCTGGTACTGGGCCAGGGTGAGGGTTTCAGTCGGGTCGCAGATATCTATTAAGTAGTGGGGAATTTGCTGTCGATCGCAGGCCGAAGGTTTTGCGGTGCCAATATCAAACTCTCGATATACTTGTCGGGAATCGGCGCTGAGAATGACGCCCCGTTGATTTTGAGCAAGGGCCAGGCGCTGGGCTAGGGCGATCGCCAGCGACGACTTGCCCGTGGCCGTAGCACCGCCGACGACCAGCAAAAATGGTACAATTGAACTATATTCTGTCTTCTCCGGGGATGATGGTTCTAGTCGGGAAAATTTTGGTGATTGCATCCCTGGTTCATTCTTGAGCTGACGTTGCCTTAGAGCCCGCTGTGGCTGCTTTGTGCTATAATTTCTAGGTGTTTTGACCTGGCGAGCATTCAGGTGGCTTAGAGCCCATTTTTGGAGCGTACAGTATGACAACCGACTACGGTGCCGATCAGATTCAGGTTCTAGAGGGGCTTGAGCCGGTTCGCAAACGCCCAGGCATGTACATTGGCAGCACTGGCCCTCGGGGACTCCACCACCTAGTGTACGAGGTTGTCGATAACTCCGTAGACGAAGCTTTGGCAGGCCACTGCGATCGCATCGATATTTCCCTCAACGCCGATGGCTCGGTCAGCGTCACCGACAACGGTCGCGGCATTCCCACCGATATTCACCCCCGCACCGGCAAGTCGGCCCTCGAAACGGTAATGACCGTGCTCCACGCCGGGGGCAAGTTTGGCGGCGGCGGCTACAAGGTGTCGGGCGGCCTCCACGGCGTGGGCATCTCGGTCGTCAACGCCCTGTCGGAGTGGGTCGAGGTGACGGTCTGGCGCGAGGGCAAGGAGCACAAGCAGCGTTTCGAGCGCGGTGTGCCCATTGGCGAGCTGAAAGCAGAGAAAATTGCCGAAAAGCGCCAGGGCACCTCAGTCACGTTTTTGCCCGACACCGAAATTTTTCACAACGGCACTGAGTTTGACTACGATACACTCTGCGGCCGACTGCGCGAGCTGGCCTACCTCAACGCGGGCATTCAGGTAATCTTCACCGACTACCGCCTGGATGTGATCAAGTCTGACACACCCAAGGTTTCGACCTACCACTATGTGGGCGGCATCATTGAGTACGTCAAATACATCAACAACGACAAGCAGCCCATCCACGACGAAATCATCCACATCTCCTCCGAGCGCGACGGGGTGCAGGTGGAAGCGGCCCTCCAGTGGTGCATCGACGCCTACTCCGACAACCTGCTGGGCTTTGCCAACAACATTCGCACTATCGACGGCGGCACCCATTTAGAGGGGCTCAAGGCGGTGCTGACCCGCACCCTCAACAACTTCAGCCGCAAGCGCAACAAGCGCAAAGACGCCGACTCCAACCTGGCGGGAGAAAACATCCGCGAGGGGCTGACGGCCATCATTTCGGTGAAGGTGCCCGACCCTGAGTTTGAGGGCCAGACCAAGACCAAGCTGGGCAATACCGAGGTGCGCGGTATTGTCGATTCCTTGGTAGGCGAAGCCCTAACGGAATATCTCGACTTTCACCCCAATGTGGCCGACGCCATCCTTGAGAAGGCGATTCAGGCCTTTAACGCCGCTGAGGCGGCCCGTCGAGCGCGGGAACTGGTGCGCCGCAAGTCGGTGCTAGAGTCGTCTACCCTGCCGGGCAAGCTAGCCGATTGCAGCAGCCGCGACCCTAGCGAGTCGGAAATCTTTATTGTGGAAGGGGACTCGGCGGGTGGTAGTGCTAAGCAGGGGCGCGATCGCCGCTTCCAGGCCATCCTCCCCCTACGGGGCAAAATTCTCAACATTGAGAAAACCGAAGACTCGAAGATCTACAAAAACACTGAAATCCAGGCGCTGATCACTGCCCTGGGCCTGGGCATTCGCGGCGAAGAGTTTGACTCAGCCCAGCTGCGCTACCACCGCATCTGCCTGATGACCGACGCCGACGTGGACGGTGCCCACATTCGTACCCTGCTGCTGACGTTCTTCTACCGCTACCAGCGCGACCTGGTCGATCAGGGGTACATCTACATCGCCTGCCCGCCCCTCTACAAGGTCGAGCGGGGCCGCAACCACTGGTACTGCTACAACGAGCGCGAGCTGCAACATCTAATCACCAACGAGTTTCCGGCCAACGCCAACTACACGGTGCAGCGGTTTAAGGGTCTGGGCGAAATGATGCCCCAGCAGCTGTGGGAAACAACTATGGACCCCACCACCCGCACTATGAAGCGAGTGGAGATTGAAGATGCCGCCGAAGCCGATCGCATCTTTACGATCCTGATGGGCGATCGCGTCGCCCCCCGCCGCGAATTCATCGAAACCTACGGCCCCCGCATGAAGCTAGAAGACCTCGACATCTAGAGGAAGCGCAAATAATTCGATAGAGCAGCCATCTTGCCCCTAAGATAGCGTCAGCGTCGTTGGGATGTAGCAATTCCCCCATCAGTGGGGTAGTTCCATCCCTGCGCGATTGCATCCTGTGGGTTGTTGGTTTGGGGGTAATCTATGACGGCGATTCAACCGATTGTGCTTGAGGATGATGACGGAACGAGCTACACCATTTATGTAGAAACCGATGGGGTAGAACCTTACGGCATGCCCGCCGCTCCACCTGCGGCTCCTCCACCTGCCGGACCGCCAGCGCCACCTCCAAACCGCTCCTACGACCCCGATGCTACCCGAGAGACTTATAGTTGGCCGCCCAGCGAACCAACACGGGGGCTGGCGTCACCGATTAATGCGCAGCTGCAAACAGTTCACCAAACCATTCGCGCTTACACGGTGTATGCCTTGGGGGCATTCAAAAACCTGGCCGGGGCAGAGGTCGAAGATCTCAAGCTCAGCTTTGGCATCAAAATCAACGCTGATACCGGCATTCCCATGCTGGCCAAGGGCTCTATCGACGGCGACTTTAAAATCGAAGTCACCTGCAAGTTTCCTAAACACCAAGCGAGTCAGACCAGCTAGCAGGATTTACGTCGGTAACCTGAAACTGCGCTTCCCCTCTCAAACGCAAACAACTGACCTTAGGTTCAGTTGTTTATCGAATCGCTGAGCCCGTTCAAAGAAGCATCGAAGAGTTGGATGCCAGCGAAATACTGAAAAATTCTGTTGGCATGGCATTAAAAAAAGGTGGGTCAGTACTTATGCTGACCCACCTTTTTATTGATTTGGAACCGATGGGCTAGCTTTCAGCAGAGCCAGCCAGCTTGACTTTCTTGGCCAAGCCGACCGTTTCAAGCAGGCGAATGGTCATCCAGGTCATATCAATTTCCCACCATTTGAGGCCGTGGCGGGCCGAGTACTGATAGGCGTGGTGGTTGTTGTGCCAGCCTTCGCCGTAGGTGAGCACGGCCACCCACCAGCAGTTGGTCGATTTGTCATCGGTGTCGTGGCTGCGGTAGCCAAACTTGTGGGTGGCGCTGTTCACCAGCCAGGTGCAGTGGTAGACCGCCACCAGGCGAACAAAGATGCCCCACAGCACAAAGGGCCAGCCGCCCAGGGCATAGAGCACTACGCCGAGGCCAACCTGAAGCAGCAGGAAATACTTTTCGCAGAATAGATAGAAGCGATCGTCTTTAATATCGCGGATGAAGCGGTCAACCTCGTGGCGGGCGGGCACGTCGCGCAGCATCCAGCCCATGTGGCTCCACCAGAAGCCCTTGTTAGAGTCGTGGTGGTCAAGACTTTGGTCGGAGTAGGCATGGTGGTGGCGGTGCAGGCCAACCCACATAATCGGGCCGTGCTGGCAGGCGAGGGTGCCGCAAAAGACAAAGAAGTACTCCAGCCACTTGGGCACCGTAAAACTACGGTGGGATACCAGCCTATGCCAGCCCAGGGTAATACCCAGGCAGCCGGTAAACCAGTGGAGCAGCAGCGCCACCCCGATCGCCGCCCAGGAAAAGTTAGCGGGCAGAAACGCCAGGGCCGCCATGGTGTGGACAAAAATCATGAAGCCAAGGGTGACCCAATCTCGGGACAAACGCTCGGTAGTTACAGCAGTCATGCAAAGCTCTCAGAATTTTGGACAAGCGCCCCAGCAGGAATCCTCGGTAAGAATTTTGCTCAGGCAGAGTAAATGTAGGGGAGAATAGTTACCCCTGTTTCTTAACGAAAAAAATTAACCATTGCAACAATCAAACCTGATGATGCCGCCAGAATCGACACTTCTTCCGATTTTTTATGGAATTGACGCCCAGGTCAAGCAAAACCTGGCGCGAGTACTGGGGGCGTTTCGGCGACACCGGGTGGGTAGCCACCACTTTAACAGTGTGTCGGGCTACGGCCACGATGATCTGGGTCGCGACACCCTCGATCGCGTGTTTGCCGATGTGATGCAGGCGGAGGCCGCCCTGGCGCGATCGCAGTTTGTCTCAGGCACCCATGCAATCGCCTGCGCCCTGTACGGTGTACTGCGCCCTGGGGATGAAATGCTGGCCGTAGCAGGCACTCCCTACGACACCCTAGAAGAAGTAATTGGCTTGCGCGGCACGGGCCAGGGATCGTTAGCAGAATTTGGGGTGTCCTATCGAGAGTTACCATTGAGCGCGACCCACAGCATCGACTGGGATGCTCTGACGACAGCAGTGGGGCCAAAAACCCGACTGGTGCACATCCAGCGATCGTGCGGCTACAGTTGGCGGTCAACCCTCACCATAGCCGAAATCGAAAAAATCGTAGGCATAGTAAAAGATCAGAATCCCACCGTTGTCTGTTTTGTCGATAACTGCTACGGCGAATTTTTAGAAGACCGTGAGCCCACCGCCGTCGGGGCCGATCTCATGGCCGGGTCGCTGATTAAAAACCCCGGCGGCACCATTGCCCCCACGGGCGGCTACGTAGCGGGCCGGGCCGACCTGGTGGCGGCCGCCGCCTCTCGCCTCACGGCCCCTGGCATTGGGGCCAGCGGTGGCTCTAGCCTCAACCTCAACCGTCTGCTCTACCAGGGGCTGTTTCTGGCCCCCCAAATGGTGGGCGAAGCGATGAAGGGCAACTATCTGCTGGCGGCCACCTTCGATGCCCTGGGTTACCCCGTTAACCCCGCCCCCAGCGCTCCCCAGCGCGACGTCATTCAGGCCATTCGCCTCGGCTCCCCCGAGAAGTTGATCGCCTTTTGTAGGGCCGTACAGCAGCATTCTCCCATCGATGCCTACGTGGAACCCGTCCCCGCCGCCATGCCCGGCTACGACAGCGAGCTGGTAATGGCTGGGGGCACCTTTATCGACGGCAGCACCTCAGAACTGTCCGCCGATGGCCCCCTGAGGGAGCCCTACATCGTCTACTGCCAGGGCGGCACCCACTGGACCCACGTGGCCCTGGCGGTGGAGGCTGCGGTAGAGGCGATCGGGCCGCTTTAGGGACGGGCTATCCACAAAAAGCTTGAGCAGACAGCCTTGTTCCCACCGACCTGGGCCATGCCCCTTGCCCAGGCACCGCTAAAAAGCGAGGGGCGATGGATTTGCATCCATCGCCCCTCGCTTCACAGAGTAAAGGTCACAGCAAGAACCTAGCTGTGGCCACCGCTGACCAAGGTGGTCAGAATGGGCAAATTAGCCGCCAGCAGGTAGGCGAAGGTAGCCCCGCCGATGCCACCGATTAAAAAGCTGCCCGCAAACTCGCTCCAGCCTTCGTCTGTTTCGAGACTGGCAGGAGGGGTAAAGGGAGTGGTGGTTTTGGTTACGGCATCGTTGACGCCAGCACCGGAATAGATCGACAGGCAGGCGGTCAAAATAACCACCAGAGCTGCCGCGCTCAGCAGCCCGGCCAGGCCGGGAATTTCAGAATCGCGCAGGGGACCCAGCACGGCAAAGGGGCCATAGAGGAAATAGCCGTGGGCCATGCCAATCTCTAGGCCGCGCCGCTGGGGGGAAAGCCCCTTGCGGTAGGCGGGGAGGTTGCCGATGAACGCCCTTGAGAACGCAGAGGAATTAATCGGCGTTTCTAGGTTACCGATTTGTGGATCCCCAGCGGGCTGAATAAGGTCTGTCATGGGGGGAAGTTTCTCCAACTCAAACAAAATCACAGCAAATAAGAAAAACGGTTTTTAGAAACATACGCCTCCAAAAACCATCTTTAGATTGTGCTCGCAAGGCAAACCTTGCGAGGTCTTTCCCTAGGGGTGCAGCAGCAAGTCGGGAAAGAAGCGATTGAACTCAATCAAAATACCGGCAGTGATCACCATCCACACGGTGGCTAGCACCGGGGCAGACGACAGGTACCGAAGCAGGTTGTTGTCCATAGTCTAATTCTCCTGGGTCGTGGTTCTGGGGGTAAGCAGAGAGACTGCCTAGCGAGGAGATACGGTGATCTCGTCGTTTTTGGCAAACATGGCCCCGCTGACAATGTCTTTGAAGGCAGTTAGAGGCCAAGCGACCCCAGACAGAGAGCACTTGATCGCCAGGGGCACATCAATAATGATCTCTTTGTCTTCAGGGTTTTTGTCGCCACGGACTGCAATCACGTAGGCGCGGCCTACCCAGCCAATCCAGCCAGCGATGTAGAGAAACAACAGGCTAGGAATCAAAAATTCCTTAGCGTGGGAGAGATCGCCACTTACCACTAGGTGGGGTAGACCGTCACTACCGCACAACAGGGTGGAGCTACCATAGAAATTGAACCGAGCCTTGGCAGACTCAGTTTTGGCACCAGCGGCCCGCTTTAGAAACGCCTCGTTTTGGCCACAGGGGGTTAGACCTGCTACGTTGTCGCCAGCCAGGCTAGCGGAGGCCGGGGGGGCGAACCCAAACCAGAGAAACACTACAAGCGCTACAGCAAAAAACCGTCGCATAAACTGTTCCTTTTAATTACCGAAGAAACTAGGGCGATTTGAACGCAAAGTTAAGTTTTTTGAACAAAAATTCACCCAACTTGGTCGCCATAATACCCCGCGGTCGAACCCCCGTAAAGCTAAGATCGGTGGGGTGTTTACATCTCTACAAATTACGGCGCGGCCCACTCTAATTTGCTTCTGCGGCTTACTCTAGTTCCCCTCTAACGACAACCCCCATGGCGACGATTTTGGCGATAGAAACCAGCTGTGATGAGACAGCGGCGGCGGTGGTGCGCGATCGCACCATCCTCAGCAATGTCGTGGCCTCACAGATTGACATTCACCAGCCCTACGGCGGCATTGTGCCCGAGGTCGCCTCGCGGCACCATGTCGCCACCCTCGGGGACAGCATCAGCACCGCCCTCGACCAGGCTGGGCTGGGCTGGGCCGGCATCGACGGGGTGGCCGCCACCTGCACACCGGGTCTGGTGGGCGCACTCCTGGTCGGGCTAACAGCAGGCAAAACGCTGGCCATGGTTCACCACAAGCCCTTCTTAGGGATTCACCATCTGGAGGGGCACATCTACGCCAACTACCTAGCCAGCCCCGATCTGAAGCCCCCTTACCTGTGTCTATTAGTGTCGGGGGGGCACACTAGCTTGATCTACGTCAAAGGCTGCGGCCAGTACCAAACCCTGGGCCAAACCCGCGACGACGCCGCTGGAGAAGCCTTCGATAAGGTGGCGCGCCTAATGGGTCTGGGCTACCCCGGTGGCCCCATCCTCGACCAGCTCGCCCAAACCGGCAACCCCAAAGCATTTCCGTTGCCCGAGGGCAATATCTCGCGGCCCGAGGGGGGCTTTCACCCCTACGATTCCAGCTTTAGCGGGCTGAAGACGGCGGTGCTGCGGCTGGTAGAAAAACTTCGAGAGGAGGGGGTTGATCCCCTACCCCTAGCCGATCTGGCCGCCAGCTTTCAGGCTACGGTGGCCCGCAGCTTGACCCGGCGAGTGGTAGCCTGCGCCCAGGCCTACGGCCTTACCACCGTGGCCGTGGGGGGTGGGGTCGCCGCCAATAGCGGCCTGCGGCAGCACCTCCAGCAGGCGGCGACCGACCACGGCCTGCGGGTGCTGTTTCCGCCCCTCAGCCTCTGTACCGACAATGCCGCCATGATCGGCTGCGCCGCCGCCGACCACCTCAAACAGGGGAACTCCTCAGGCTTTACCCTAGGGGCGCAGTCGCGCCTTGACCTGGCGCGAGTGATGGAGCTTTACGCGCCCATGCCAGCGGCTTGACGCTACACTGGGGGCTGGGGGATTGCTAGGGTGCGATCGCCCAGGCTTCACATACCAGCGTTCACCTACGAGCTAGGGTTGATTAGACTCTATGGTTTCACTGCACCACGTTTATGCTTGGCCCAGACGGAGTTTCTTGGGGCTGGGTGGGGTGGCTCTGGGTACCCTACTGCTGGTTGGGTGTGGGCCTCAGCCGACCCAGACGGTCACGGCGGCCAGCAGCTATGAGGCGCAGCTGGCTCAGCACCTGGCAGATACCGGCAGCGTTATGTACGGTGCCTACTGGTGCCCCCACTGCGCTGACCAGAAGGCTATGTTTGGCGATGCGGTGGATGGGGTTCCCTACGTAGAGTGCGCCGCCGATGGCGACAACCCTCAGCCAGAGCTGTGCGAGCAAAAAGGCATTGAGGGATACCCCACCTGGGAAATTGGCGGTCAGCTGCATCCTGGCGTGCAGTCTTTAGAGGATTTGGCCACCCTATCTGAATTTTCCCCACCCCAGTAGGGTTGTGTTCTGTAGGCCAGCCGACCAGTGCCAGGGCTCAGCCCAAAGCTCCCGTTCTCAATTTCTTTATTCTGCCAATTCCATTGCACAACCCTAGCCCCCAGCCCCACTCCCATCTGCACGAGGTCAGCCCCACGGGCGACAGCGTGGCCCATCCCCACGTCCACGATCCGGAGTCGCTGCGGCGGATTGTTAACCGCCTGGCTCGCATTGAGGGCCACATTCGCGGCATTAAAACGATGGTGCAGGAGAGTCGCCCCTGCCCTGATGTGCTGGTGCAGGTGGCGGCGGTACGGGGGGCGCTCGATCGCGTGGCCCGTATCATTCTCGATGAGCATCTCACCGAGTGCATTGGCCGGGCCGCCGAAGACGGCAATATCGAAGCAGAAATTGCGGAACTCAAGGCCGCTTTGGATCGATTTCTGCCGTAGCTGATTGGCCTAAATTTGGGATCGGCCAAGATATGGGGATGTCATGGTGGATTGGGGGTTGGAAGGTTAGAAGGCTAGAAAGTTTGAAGGCTTCTCTCTGCTGGGTTTAACAATTGGCCTGTATACCTTTTAACTTGCCAACCTGTTCACCCCCATTCCCTGCGTTAGAGGCTGAAATCTATTCAAGCTGGAATAAATCGACTGTGTTCGCGCAGCAGGCGGCGCTCAAACTGGCGTACCCAGTGACCGAAGCGATCGCTCTCCTGGGCCGTAGTAAAGATCAGGGGTTTGCGCGTCAGTAGCGCTACGTATTCTTCCTTGGTACGCACCACAATGGCGGTCTGCTGATCTAGCTCAATGCAGATGTGGGAAAATCCCTCCAGTTTCAGCGACGACATCAGCAGTGACTTCAGCCCTAGGGCTTGGAACACTAACTGCACCCAGCTGGTGCTTTCGTTGTCGGCGGTGATGAAGTACTCGCGGGGCAGACCGCTGAAATCGAAAATAGCGACTCCGATAATGTTCTCCAGCATCGCGTCCTGGGCGGAGATCGAGGGCGCGGGCTGCGCCGGTACAGATGCCTTAGCCGTAGTCATAGACCCATCACGTGGTGGCACAGGTGCTAAAGGAAGCCGCGATCGACACAACATTGTATCTCTGGCTACCTTGAGCCTTAGGTTTAGCATACCCGGCCAGCCACACAAATCATGGTCCAGATACTAACCTAGTCGGTTTCGCCGCCGTGATGGTGACTCTGATTAAATCTGATCAAATCGGTGGCAGCTCGAAAATCGGCTCCTCTGCCCTAAGTCTTAGGATTATTTAGTGAGCCGGGCGGTAAGCCTCAGTAGTTATCGTCCTTGGGTCTAACGTTTACGACAGCAGAGATAGATTTTGCCCTGTTTTAGCAGCGCACGCTCCGAAAACAGAGGGCAGAGATGCATTTAGACCTGAAATGGTTTTTGCCATAAGCTGAACCTTTGGTGCGGGGGGTAGGCGATGGGAAATAGGCAGTGGAAGCGACCTCCATCTCCTAAAGGCTCGTATTCTTCGCGCTTGGGTTCTGAATTTTGTCCAGGCATGGCGGAATGTGGCTGTTTCTCTTTTTGGGCAGGCAGGCCTAAAAACATTACGGAAACCGTAGACGCTGTTCAAAGGGCCGCTAAAAATCGTATGGTTTTCCCAGGGATGCCGCCCCTCTATAGCGGCTTTCGTCTAACGTTATTTGTGTTCGCAAGAGATTTAGCATCGTCTATGGCTTCCCCCACCATCGAATCGATTCTCCACGAAAACCGTCTGTTTTCCCCCGCCGATGGGTTTGTTCAAGACGCATCGATTAAGAGCCTAGAAGAGTATCATGCCCTGGCCGAGCGGGCGGCGGCAGATCCGGCTCAGTTTTGGGCAGAACTGGCCAGCCAGGAGCTGCACTGGTTTAAGACTTGGGACACGGTGCTCGACTGGCAGCCGCCCTTTGCCAAGTGGTTTGTGGGGGGCAAAATCAATATTTCCTACAACTGTTTAGATCGCCACCTCACCACCTGGCGACGCAACAAAGCCGCCCTAATCTGGGAAGGCGAACCGGGCGACAGCCGCACCCTAACCTACGCCCAGCTGCACCGGGAGGTGTGTCAGGTGGCCAATGTGCTCAAGGGGCTAGGGGTGAAAAAGGGCGATCGCGTGGGTATCTATATGCCGATGGTGCCGGAGGCGTCGATCGCCATGCTCGCCTGCGCCCGCATCGGTGCGCCCCACACCGTCATCTTCGGCGGCTTTAGCGCCGAGGCGCTCAAAGATCGCCTCAACGATGCCGAGGCCAAGGTGGTGATCACCGCCGACGGCGGCTTTCGCAAAGACAAGATTGTGCCGCTCAAAGCGGCGGTAGATCAGGCCCTGGCCGACGGTGCGGTGCCCAGCGTGTCTAGCGTGCTGGTGGTGCAGCGCACCAAAGAAGATATTCCCATGGTGGAGGGCCGCGACCACTGGTGGCACGAACTCCAGGCCACCGCCTCGGCCCACTGTCCGCCAGAGGAAATGGACGCCGAAGACCTGCTGTTTATTCTCTACACCAGCGGCACGACGGGCAAGCCCAAGGGGGTGGTGCACACCACGGGCGGCTACAACCTCTACACCCACACCACCTTTAAATGGGCCTTTGACATCAAAGACACCGATGTCTACTGGTGCACCGCCGATGTCGGCTGGATTACCGGCCACAGCTACATTGTCTACGGCCCGCTGTCGAACGGGGCCACGGCGGTGATGTACGAAGGGGTGCCCCGGCCCTCGAACCCCGGCTGCTTTTGGGACGTGATTGAAAAGTACGGCGTCACCATTTTCTACACCGCTCCCACCGCCATTCGCGCCTTCATTAAAATGGGCGACGAGCTGCCCAAGGCGCGGGATCTGTCGTCGCTGCGCCTGCTGGGCACCGTGGGCGAACCCATCAACCCCGAAGCCTGGATGTGGTACCACCAGGTAATCGGCGGCGAGCGTTGCCCAATTGTCGATACCTGGTGGCAGACGGAGACCGGCGGCTTTATGATTACGCCGCTGCCAGGGGCCATACCCACCAAGCCCGGTTCAGCCACCCTGCCCTTCCCAGGCATTTTGGCCGACGTGGTGGACTTGGACGGCACCCCCGTACCCGCTGGCGAGGGCGGCTATTTGGTCATCAAGCACCCCTGGCCCAGCATGATGCGCACGGTCTACGGCGACGACGATCGCTACCGCCGCACCTACTGGGAGCATATTGCCCCGATTGACGGCCAGTACCTGTATTTTGCCGGTGACGGTGCCCGTAAAGATGCCGACGGCTACTTTTGGGTGATGGGCCGGGTAGATGACGTAATCAGCGTGTCGGGCCACCGCCTGGGCACCATGGAGGTGGAGTCAGCCCTGGTGTCTCACCCGGCGGTGGCCGAGGCCGCTGTGGTGGGCCGTAAAGACGAGATTAAGGGGGAAGACATCTTTGCTTTTGTCATTTTAGAGGGGCACTACAGCCCCAGCGATGAGCTTAAGCAAGAGCTGATCCAGCATGTGGTGAAAGAAATTGGCGCGATCGCCCGGCCCGGCGAAATTAAATTTGCCGACGCGCTGCCCAAGACGCGATCGGGCAAAATTATTCGCCGCTTTTTGCGCAATTTGGCCAGCGGCGAGGCGATCGCAGGCGATGCCTCCACCATGGAAGATCAAAGCGTGCTCGATCAGCTTCGCCAGGGTTAGCCCTCAGTCAGTTGATCAAGCCTAGGGTTTCGCAGTAAAAGCGCAGCGTCCTCGTTTAAGAACTGACGACGCTGCGCTTTTGCCATGCTGGGTTTTTGGTCTGTTTCCCGAAAACTTGCCCTCTCGGCAAAACAGTACGGCTCAGAATAATTGATTGCAGCCCAGAACAATTGAGCGCAGAAGGCACTTCTTGTCAGATTCGTTACTAATAGGATATTTTTTACCTCTATCTAAAGATAGATCTACCCTGCTCTTCCCGGTTTTTAGGCTGACGGTGGGGGAGATCGCCTTGTTAGCTATTTTCAGAAGTAAATAGCATTACCTGCAGGCCCGCTTGAGCCGACGACTGCCTATTGGGCAATTGTCGGTAGCGCCCTGGCACCGGGTAAAGACAACGTGCTAAAAGGGCTTTCTACAGCTTAGGGAGCTGGGTTTATACCTAAGCCGCAACACCTCAGCAAAAGTTTTGGGAAATCGACGACTTCGGTGCCTTTGGTACAAGCACTGTTCTGCCTAGAGTCGTTTACCCCAAACAGGCAAAGCATCTCTCACGCAAATTTCAAGCAGACAGCCGGTTCATTTTTCCACAGGATAGGGCCAAGAATGGAGCGGTCAGGCCACTGCACAGATCGTTAACCTGCCATTAGAAGCAAACGAGTTTATCCAAATACTTGCCCGCAAAACCAAACATCCTGACTATAGAGTCGTGCTAAATCCTCACAGCGCAGCTTCTTCAAAGCTGTCATGCGCCCAGGGTAGACAATAAGCACATGAAGAAAATCAGCAAAAGCTGATCTAACTCGTTCATTTTTAGGTGACAGCTTCTGAGAGCGTGACTATAATTAGTTGTGCGAATAGGCAGATTTATTTGCTATTATTCATCTGCTATTACGCAATGGTCGTTAACCTTATTACCCCAAGGGTCGGCCCGCTGTTTTTCAGCACTTAGCTTCACGTCTTACACAAGGATTTTCCCTGACAATGGCAGAAAAACCAACTCCCCTGACCGGCAAAGCATTGCTCCAAAAGGTTAAGGATCTCTCTAACTTAACCAAGCGTGAAACCGCCAAAGAATGCGGCTACTACACCCTAACCAAAGATAATCAGGTACGGGTTAATCTGTCTGGCTTTTACGACGCGCTGCTAGAGGCCAAAGGTATCAACCTTGACCCTGAAAGCAGCAAAGATGGCCGGGGTCGCGAACCCACCTATCGGGTAAGCGTCCACAAAAATGGTCAGATTGTTATTGGGGCTACCTACACCCAAGAAATGGGCCTCAAGTCTGGCGACGAGTTTGAAATTAAGCTCGGCTACAAGCACATTCACCTGAAGCAGCTCGATGCCGACTCTGATGAAGAGTAGTCCTGATACACCATGACAAGCCTGTCGGTGAATATGTTAGCGATCGCGCATCTAATTGTTTTTTTTTAAGCTGGATGGCCCTGGGCATTCCAGCCGGTCTCCTAGTTGCGCGCATAGCTCACATTCCGCTCGCCTACCCCGTGGCTCCGCAGCACAAATTACCCCTGTTGCTGCCCCTTTATTTACTTGCCCCTGCAGCGGTGGAGGTGCACCGTCGCTTTACCGCTAGCACCTGGTCAGCCTACGGCATTGCCTGGGATGGGCCGTTTGCTAAAGCCGCAGCGGCAGGGTTTGGGGTGGCCGCTGGCGGGGTGGTTCTCCTGGTGGCGTTGCAGGTGGGGCTAGGATGGCGGCGATGGCAGGCTCCTGGGCAGACTGTAGACCCAACCGGGCCAAGTCTTTCCCCGGCAAACTCCGATGGTGCCAGCATTAATCCTAAAACCATACCCAGTCCCTCGCCAGGGGTAGTGCTGCTTGCAGTGCTGCCCCTGGCGCTGTTTGTGGGCTGGATTGAAGAGCTGATATTTCGCGGCGTGTTGGTCAACGGGCTGGGGCAGGCGTTGCCGATCGGGCCAATGGCGATTGCCGTCTGCCTGATTTTTGCCCTCTCTCACCTGGTGTGGGATGGCCCCGCTGGAGCGCCCCAGCTGCCGGGGCTGGCGATTATGGGAGCGGTGCTGCTGCTGGCCCGCTGGGCTACAGGCGGCAGCTTGGGCTTAGCTTGGGGGCTACACGCCGGATGGGTGTTTGCGATCGCCGCCATCGACGCCCTGGCCTTGCTGAAGCCCGGCAAGGCCGAACCTGCCTGGCTGGTGGGGCTACCCGATCAGCCGCTGACGGGTCTGCTACCCCTGGGGTTGTTGGTGCTTACAGGGGTGGGGGTTTGGGCTTTGGGGTAGACGGGTAGGTGGGTGGGTGAGTAGGTGATGGCTGAATCGACTGGACGGCTTAGGGGCGGTTCAGGGTGATGATGGTAATGGGGGTGAGGGGTTGCCAGCGGGTCAGTGACCCGACTTGAACCCCCTGCTGCACCTGAATTTGACGCAGCTCTGCTAGCCAAGAGAATTGACTATCTGCCGTTCCCTTGGCCCAGTCCAGTACCGTGCTGGTGTGCTCTAGGGTGGCCAAGGCGAGGACGATGCAGCCCTGGGGACGGATTCGCTGAGCGCATCGATCTAGAATTTCGCCTAGGTGGCCGCCGCTGCCGCCGATAAAGATGCGATCGGGGTCCGGCAGAGAGGTCAGGGCGTCCGGGGCCGTCCCGTAGATGGGATGCAAATTGGCGTTGCCTAAACAGCGATGGTTTTGCTGAATTAAGCTGTGGCCAGCGGCGGTTTTCTCAATGGCGTAGACCTGGGCGGTAGGGCAGAGGCGGTTGATTTCAACACTGACGGAGCCGGTACCGGCTCCAATATCCCAAATAACCTGCCCTGGTCTCGGGTCTAGGTCAGCCAAAATTTGAATGCGAATGTCGCGCTTGGTAATCAGGCCGGGGCGATCGCTAAAGGTGGCAAAGGCGCGATCGGGTAGGCCAATCAGCGGCAGGTTTTCTGGGTCGAGCCCGGCCTCGCGCTGCCGCTCAAGCACCACTACATTGAGCGCCGCAAAAGTTTTGCCTGCCGTAGTCTCAGGCGTCAAGCGGTGAATGGTTTCGGTGTCATCCCCCAGATTTTCACAGATGGTCAGGCGATAGCTATAGGGCAACCCTAGCGTGAGAATGAGCTGCCCCAAAACAGTCGGATTGTGGGTCGGGTCGGTGAGCACCGCAATCAGCGCATCCCCTCGCCGCAGGGCGGTAGTGAGTTCTTCGGTAGATCGGCCGTGGGCGCTGATCAGCGTGGCCCCCTGCCAGGGAAGTTTGAGCCGACTAAAGGCCAGCTGCACCGCGCTCAGGTGGGGATGAAAGGTCAGACTCTCGGCGGACAAGTGGTCGAGCAGCAACCGCCCCAGGCCAAAAAAGAGCGGGTCGCCCGAGGCCAAAACCACCGCGATACCAGGTTTAGCAGCCTCCAGCCAGCGACGGAGGCGATCGAGGCTTGCTTTGAGATCGCCTAAAACCCAGGTTTCGGCCACCGCGTCGGGAAAGTAGCTGAGATGTCGGGGACTGCCCACCAGCACCGCCGCCTGGTCAACCAGTTGCAACAGCTTAGGCGACAGCCCCTCTCGCCCATCCAACCCGATCCCCACCACTTGAATTGGGGTCATGGCTGCTGCTCCCAGGCCAGCACCAGCAGGGCGTTGAGAATGGCTGCCGCCACTGGCGAGCCGCCCTTGCGCCCCTCCACCCGAATCTGCGGCACCGAGGTCAGGGCCAAACGCTGCTTAGAGTCTTCTACCGCCACAAAGCCGACCGGCGCACCAATGACTAATGCGGGGTGGGCCTGGGCTGAGGTGATGCGATCGCACAGCGCCATCAGAGCCGACGGCGCATTACCAATGGCCACCAGCGCGTTGGGATACTCCTCTAAACACCGCAGCAGCCCAGTTTCCGTGCGGGTGCGGCCCTCCTCTGGCGGCTCCCCCACCGTCACGGCGGTCAATAGCGGATTTTTGAACGTGCGCTCTACCATGCCCACCACTCCCTGACGCACCATCGTCACATCCACAATAATGGGGCCACCTTGGGCGAGGTGGTAGGTGGCAGCGGCGATCGCCCCCTCCCCAAACTTCACCAGCTCCTTAAACTCAAAATCAGCAGTACTGTGAATCACCCGCCGCACCACCGCATACTCCGCCGGAGTGAACCGGTGATCGCTCACTTCCCGATCGATCAGCGCAAAACTTTCTTCTAAAATAGGGCTCTGCCACAACTGCGTCATAAAATTCCTAAACCGTCCCTAGCCGTAACAACGTCCCAACCCAAGACGTCCCATCATCCCACACACCCATCTCCCATCCCCTCACCTTCCCCATCCCCCCACTTACGCATCTACTCACCCACCCATCCACTCCACCCATCCCATGCCCGCTTACTACTTCTGGGGCGACGACGACTTTGCCCTGCAAAAGGCCGTCCAAACCCTGCGCCAGCGCACCCTCAACGAGGCCTGGGCCAGCTTTAACTACGATGTGGTGCCCGCCGAGGCGGCCAGCGGCCCGTCCCAGGCGCTCAACCAGGCGATGACGCCGCCCTTTGGCGAGGGCCAGCGGCTGGTGTGGTTGGCCAATACCAGCCTGGGGCAGCGCTGCCCAGAACCCGTCCTGGCCGAATTTGAGCGCACCCTGCCCCAGCTGCCCGACACCTCGGTGCTGTTGCTCACCAGCACCGCTAAGCCCGATGGTCGGGCCAAATTTACAAAACTGTTTAAAACCTGGGGCGAGATCCGCGAGTTTGCCACCATCCCCCCCTGGAAAACCGACCAGATTCACCAGCAGGTCGCCGCCGTAGCCAAAGAGCGGGGCATGAACCTGGAGTCTGGCACCCTCGATTTGCTGACCGAAGCGGTGGGCAACGACACCCGCCAGCTCCATTTGGAGCTAGAAAAGCTGGCCCTTTACTGGGGGGCCAACCCCCAGCCCATTCCCCCCGCCGTGGCCGCCGAGCTGGTGACGGTGTCAACCCAGACCAGCCTCAAGTTAGCCCAGGCCCTCAAGCAGGGCGATACGCCCACCGCCCTGGGGTTGGTCAGCGACCTGCTCGATCGCAACGAGCCCACCCTGCGCATTGTGGCCACGCTGGTCAGCCAGTTTCGGCTGTGGCTGTGGCTCAAGGCCCTGGCCGGGGTGGCCAGCGACGCCGAGGTGGCGGCGGCGGCGGAGATCGCTAACCCCAAGCGAATTTACTTCTTAAAACAAGAAGTGCGATCGCTGAGTCTCATCCAATTGCAACGGAGTCTGCCTTTGCTACTAGAATTAGAGTCTGATTTAAAGCAGGGCCGAGATGAACGCGCTACTCTACACACAAAAGTGATAGAACTTTGTCGAGTATTTAAACCCGGCGGTGCCTAGCCTCGAAGCTGGAACTCGCAGGGGCGCTGTCCCGTCTGGGCTGTGAAGATTCGAGCGATCGCGCCAAGGGTGGCGTTTACCCAAGAAGAGCCTTGCTTTAGAAGCCTTCTTTTTTGTTGGAGCACAGGGCCATTCTGGTTAATACCAGCACAGGAGTTATAAACATAATGATCCATTTATTGATTCACCCTTTATCTGCTCACCGTCGCACTGCTTTGGCCGCTGCGATCGCCAGCTTAACCGTGCTAGCCGGTGGCGCGGGCATTTCTATTCCTACGGCCACGGGCAACGTCACCTTAGGAGCTGCTGCCCAAGCCCAGGGCATTTCGGTCTCCTCTGAGGAAGTAACGGCCTACGCCGCCTCAATTCTTGAGATGGAGGCCCCACGCAACGAGGCCTTAAGCCAAATCAAGACCCTGCTAACCGGCACCAGCCACGACATCAGCAGCATCGATATGTCCTGCACTGGCACCGCCAACCTCAACCAGCTGCCCCGCAACCTGCGGGGCGACATCCGCACGATCATTGTCAACTACTGCAACCGGGCCAGCGACATTGTGCAGTCCAACGGGCTGCGGGGGGGGCGATTTAACCAGATCACGGCCGCCTATCCCCAAGATCAGGCCCTGGCCGAGCAAATTCGGGCGGCCATGGTACAGCTTCAGCAACAATCTGCCAATGGCACGGAATAATGCAGTTTATTGACCAGGCTGAAGTTGACGTAATTGCCGGTGACGGCGGCGATGGTATCGTCGCCTTTCGGCGCGAAAAGTATGTTCCTGCGGGGGGGCCAGCCGGGGGCAACGGCGGCCCCGGTGGCTCAATCTATTTGCGGGCCACCCAGCAGCTCCAAACCCTGCTCGATTTTCGCTACGCCCACCGCTTTAAGGCCGACAACGGCCAGCGGGGTGGCCCCAAAAACATGACCGGTGCCGCTGGGGTCGATCTGTATCTAGATGTCCCCTGCGGCACCGCCATCTACGATGTCGCCACCGACGAGCTGATGGGCGATTTGGTCGAGCCTGACCAGCTGCTCTGCGTGGCCCAGGGAGGCAAGGGGGGCCTGGGCAACCGTCACTTTCTCAGCAACCGCAATCGGGCTCCAGAGCACGCCCTGCCCGGTCTGCCCGGCGAAGAGCGGCGGCTGCGCCTAGAGCTCAAGCTGCTGGCCGAGGTCGGCATTGTCGGCCTGCCCAACGCGGGCAAGTCAACCCTAATTTCGGCCCTGTCGGCGGCGCGGCCCAAAATTGCCGACTACCCGTTTACTACTCTCATCCCCAACTTGGGCGTGGTGCGCCGTCCATCGGGGGACGGTACCGTGTTTGCCGACATCCCTGGACTGATTGAAGGGGCGCACCAGGGGCTAGGGCTCGGCCACGAGTTTTTGCGCCACATTGAGCGCACCCGGCTGCTGCTGCATGTGGTCGATGCCACTGCTGAGCAGCCGGTCGAGAACTTCCACACCATCCAGCAGGAGCTGGCGGCCTACGGGCGCGATCTGAGCGATCGCCCCCAGGTGTTGGCCCTCAATAAAGTCGATGCCCTCACCCCCGAAGATTTAGCCGAGCTTATCCACCAGTTCGAAACCCTGGTGCCGGGGCCGGTGTACGGCATTTCAGCGGTGGCCGGTACGGGCTTAAGCCCCATGCTCCAGCAGATTTGGGATCGGCTCGACCAGGCCAAAGCCGCTGCCGCCGCTGATGCTGCCGCGTCGATATTTGCCATCCCCCAAGACTGAGCGCGATCGCACTTTACCCCCTACGCCCGTACCCAAAGCCCACCAACGGTACGTAAAGATACCGTTCTGCTCCCATCTACCGTTACTTCAGCCATCCCCCTCGGGCATGCTAAGCCTGTGTTTTAACAGGGGTTAGGCTTTGGCCATGAGCGTTTCTGTGTTTCCAGTGGTGCCTGAGGGTAAAGCAGCGGATGAGACAGCCCTTCCCCAGTTGACCTGGCCCTGTTGCTCTCTTCAAGGGTTGACCTGGGCTGAGCGCCAGCAGCGGCGCAACCGGGCGATCGCCGCCCTTGACCTCAGCCCAGACAGCAGCATACCCGCCTGGGAAGAAGCCGCCCAGATGGCGACTCGGTTTCTCGGCGTACCCATTGCTGTGGTTACCCTGGCCGACAGCCAGACTGAGTATGTACGGGCGGCGACTGGGCTATCCTGCCTGGGGGTCGGCAACCCCCTCTCGCAGCAGCGCCAGCTTCCCCTCCAGGAGGGGTTTGGGGGCTATATTCTCGATAGCGAACAGGCTCTGCTGGTGAGCGATACCCTGGAAAACCCTGGCTTGGCCCAGAGCGATCTGGTCATCACCTACGGCATTAGGGCCTATGCCGGTGTGCCGCTCATGACCGGTCAGGGCATCTGCATTGGCACCCTGGCCGTGATGGCTATGCAGCCCAGGCCATTCACCGCCCAAGAGCTCGGGTTTCTAACCATGGCAGCTCGCTGGGGCATGAGCGAGTACGAACGTCAGCAGGCTACCTGCCTGGCCCCTGCCCCCCAGATACCTCTAGAATCTCTGGTGGATCGGGTGCGCCTCAACCTAATTAGCCAGCTCACCCAAGAGCTGCGCAGCCCCCTGACCACGGTGCTCGGCATGACTACCATGCTCAGCCGAGAGATCTACGGCCCCCTCACCCCCAAACAGCGTGAGTACACCGACATTGTGCACCGCAGCAGCCAGACCCTCATGGCTCTGGTAGAAGAACTCATCGACCTCAACCCCCTAGAGACCGAACGCTCAGAGCTGGTGCCTACGGCTGTTGATATTGAAGCCCTAGGTCAGCAGGTGCTGGCAACCCTCACCCCCGTAGCTGAAGCCAGTGCCCAAACCCTAAGCCTCTCCGTAGAACCCGGCGAAAACCAATGGATTTTAGACCAGCGGATTGTAAAGCAGATCCTGTATCACCTGGCCTTTAGCATCATGCAGGTAGCCGGAGACAATGGCACCCTGCGCATTCATGCCTGTCGGCGGGGCAAGGCCCTGGCCCTGGCCCTATGGCTGTCTAACCCCTGGCTGGGGGAGGGACTGCCCCAGGAGGTGGTCACGGTGCTTCAGGCTTCGACCTTGGCTCGCCAAACCCCTCGTTCCCTCCTCGGTATATTGCTGGGTCAGCACCTGGTGCAGCGCCACGGTGGGCAGATGACCGTGCAGGGCAGTACCGATAGCGACTGTCGGCTCCTGGTGCTGCTGCCCGGTTTAGAGGCCGCCACCGCCCGCTCAGAGGCGAGCCATCCCCAGACCGAAATCGAGGCCACCTGTCAGCGCTAGGCCGGGGCAAGTTTACGCAAGCTTAACCAGAAGCCGATGTTTCCTTAAGCTGAGTCCGACAGGATAGCGGAGTGGTGCAGACGCCGATTTGCTGGCTGGGCGGCGAGCAAACGCCACGGTTGACGAGCGCTCCCTAGGTCACGGGCTAGTCTCTGTGGGCAGCGATCGACCGTCGTGCGCAGTCTGCCTTCGCCTGTTCACGCTCCGTTAGGCTGTGCTGTGCAAAAAATATCCCCTGGGCGATCGTCGTTGTCGACGGTGCAAGAGCGCATTTTAATCATTGACGACGAAGACCTGATCCGCGAAACCGTGGCTCTGGCGCTGACGGAGCAGGGCTATCAGGTGATTACTGCCGAGTCAGGTCATCGCGCCCTAGAGCTGATGTTTCCGGCGGCTGGGGAGGGTCTTACTGGCCTAGAGATTGATTTGGCCATTGTTGACCTCATGCTGCCCGGCGTTAATGGGCTAGATATTTGCCGCATGATGCGCCACCACAATTTGGATATGCCCATTCTAATTTTGAGCGCCAAGGGGGCCGAGATGGATCGGGTGGTGGGTCTGGAGGTGGGGGCTGACGACTACTTGCCCAAGCCCTTTGGCATGCGCGAGCTAATCGCCCGCTGCCGAGCCCTGCTGCGGCGCTACCAGTGGTCAACGGCCCAGCCCAGCAGCGCCGTCTTGACCTACCGCGAGATTGTGCTTCACGCCACGGAGTTCAGAGTTTTGGTGGCGGGGCAAGAGGTGAATCTATCGCCCAAGGAATTTCGCATTCTAGAGCTGTTTATGCAGAGCCCCAACCGGGTCTGGTCGCGGGAGGAGCTGATTCAGGCGGTGTGGGGGGCCGATTTTGTGGGCGATCGCAAAACCGTAGACGTGCACATTCGCTGGCTGCGCGAAAAGATTGAGCACGACCCGGCGCACCCGCAGTATGTGACGACGCTGCGCGGGTTTGGCTATCGGTTTGGGTGAGGGAGTAGGGAGTGCGGAGTGGGGAGTAGGGAGTGGGGAGTAGGGAGTGGGGAATCAGGGTGGTGAATTCCCTGAGGGTGGCTGGAGGCGATATGATCGGTAGGGTCTAAGCTGCGATGGGAGATTCGCCGTGCGAGAAATTTTGATTAGCCTAGGAATTTTGGCGGCCTGCTGCGTGGTGCTGCTGGTAGCTCAGTTTACCAGCCCCCAACCCGAGGCCATGGCCGCGAATCTGGACACCCCTCAGGTCACCGAAGCGGTCATCGCTGAGCCCGTCGTCCAACTTGCCCAGGCCGCCGCTGACCTAGTTCCTGCCGAAGAGGATGCCTCGACCATGATGCCCGAAGAAACTTTAGTAACTACCGACTCTGGCCTACAGTACGTTGACGTTGTTGAAGGCACAGGGGCCATGCCTCAGCCGGGGCAGCGGGTTACGGTGCACTACACCGGCACCCTCGAAGACGGTACTAAGTTTGACAGTTCCCGCGATCGCGGTCGCCCCTTTACCTTTCAAATTGGGGTGGGTCAGGTGATCAAAGGCTGGGATGAAGGGGTGGGCACCATGCGGGTGGGTGGCCAGCGCAAGCTGGTGATTCCCTCGGAGCTTGGCTACGGCAGCCGGGGCGCTGGGGGCGTGATTCCGCCCAACGCCACCCTGCTGTTTGATGTAGAACTGCTGCGCATCGGCTAACCTGAGCCCGACGCAGATTTTTCTGAACAAGCCCTAGGATGCCGCGAAGCGTTCTAGGGCTTGTTGTAGATCTAGGGTGGCGGGCACCCGCAGCCCAAAGCGATCGCTCAGCACCTCGTGCAGTGCAGCGGCAGTAGTCAGCAGGCGCTTCTCCGATCGCCCGTCCAGGTAGCGGGTAGTCAACTGGTTGTTGAGCAGGGAGTGGCGGCGACCATCCCCAGGTCGGGCCGCAATCAGCGCGTTGACAAACAGCGACTGGGGATGGGTTGACACATGCCAGTTACTCACCTCGTAGTCGCAGCGGTGCTGCTCTTGCAGGTCAAAACAGTACAGCGGTTTCCACAGCTGGTTGAGCTGAGCTTCGAGGCAGTAGGTTTGCCCGGTCACGGTCAGGCGATAGGGTTCGTGGGTAGTGGGTTGAGGAACCTCCGGCACCAGCGCCAGCGGCTCTGGCACCGTCAGACCGCCAAAGCCCACATCGGCAATGTAGGGCAGGTCGTCAATCTCTACTTTCAGCAGCATGTGGCTGCGGGGGGTAACGGTGCCCTCCGGCAGATTCCACCGCACGCGGGCGGCCAGATTTGTGACCTGAAAACCCAGGGCTACCAGCACCGATCGCAGCAGCAGATTTTGCTCAAAACAGTAGCCGCCCCGCTGGTCGTGAATCAGCTTTTGCTGTAGATCGCCCAACCCTAGGGAGACAGGTCGGTGGAAAAACGAGCTGAGGTTTTCGAAGGCAATGGTGCTGGTATGTCCCCGGTGAATGGCCCGCAGGGTTTCGAGGGTAGGCGCGGGATAGCCAGACTGGGAGGCTCCGTCAGCACCGCCATAGCCAATGCGCTCAAAATAGGCCGCTAGGTCGAGATCCGCCGCCTCTGCGCTGTTGCGGGACTGTTTTGCCATTAGCGTCGCTCCCAGACCAGTTTAAAACCAGACCCCATGGGGCTAACCTCAGCGGCCAGAATCCTTAGATCGCTGGAAGTCGCGCAGGGCGCGCTGGGTTTTAGGCCCCGTTACTCCGTCTACTCGGCCAGGGTCATAGCCGCGCTTGGCCAGCTGCTGCTGCACCTGGCGAGCACCCTCGGTCAGGCTTTCATCCAGCTCTTCGAGCAGTTCTAGGGCTTTCTCGCTGGGCTGACCCCTGTGGGTGAGGTCGAGCAGTTCGCGCAGCCGCGCCTTGAGGTTTTCGTTGACCGAGGCGTAGACCCGCGTGGCGCTGCCCAGGCCAATGGCGTGGTCAATAAAGTGGTCGGCTTCGTTGATCCAAAAGTCGAGGCGGCCATCGGCTTCGGCCAGGGCGAGTAGTTCGTCGAGACGCTGGCTCTCAGCATCGCTCAAGCAGGGGAGGGCGGCCAGACGGCAATATTCTTGCACCAGAGCCAGGCAGTCGGCGTCGGCAATGCCCGGAATTTGCTGCGTTAACGGTTCACCCATGGTCTGACTCGCTGTCGGTACGGTATCAACAAAGCATGCAATCAAAGCTAGATCTGTAGTTTACCTGCTGCTAGACCGGTCCCACGAGGGGGGAAACCCCCAAAGCACTAGTGGCCAGCCATCTTGTGGCCAATGTCGGCGACATTGGCCTGCTCAATGGCGCTCTCGTAGACAAACTGCCCGTCGCTAATCACTAAAATGCGATCGCCCAGGGCCAGCAGCTCGTCGAGGTCTTCGCTCACCAGCAGCACCGCTACGCCCCGATTGCGGGCCTCCACCAGGGCGTTGTGAATCTGGTCTACGGCCTGGAAATCGAGACCAAAGCAGGGGTTGGCGGCAATCAGCAGGTTGACATCGGGGGACGACAGCTCCCGTGCTAGCACCGCCCGCTGCACGTTGCCCCCCGACAGATTTTGTATAGGGGTATCCGGGGAAGGAGTCTTGACGGAAAACGCCGCGATCAGCCCCTGGGCAGCCTCGCGAATGGCCCTGAGCATAAGCCACAGGCGAGCGCGGGCCTGGGGAGGGCGATCGAAGGTGCGTAGGGCCATGTTTTCGGCCACCGACATGCCAGGCACGCAGGCGTTGCGCAGGGGTTCTTCGGGCAGGGTGCAGACGCCGTGGCTATACATTTCGCCCCGAGTGGCGCGGTAGGGGTCGCCGTTGACCTCGATGTGGCCGTGGGTGGGCGATCGCTGGCCCGCCAGCGCCTCCACCAGCTCTCGCTGGCCGTTGCCCGAAACCCCGGCAATGCCGACAATCTCGCCGCTGCACACCGTCAGGTCGAGGGGGCCAAAGGCAGGCAGACCGTTGTCTTTGAGCGCTCCTAGACCATGCACTGTCAGCACCGGATGGTGCTCTGCAATGGAGGCTTTATCAACCGCCTTAGTGGCCCGCTCGGCTCCCAGCATCATGCGGGCCATATCGGCTACAGTCAGGTCGGCCACCGCCCCGTGGCCCGCCAGGTGACCCTTGCGCAGCACCGTCACCTCGTCGGTAAAGGCCAACACCTCACGAAACTTGTGGGTGATCAGCAGCACGCTGAGGTGACCGGCCTGCACCTCCTGGCGCAGCAGCCCCAGCACCTCGTCGGCCTCGTCGGGGGTGAGCACCGAGGTGGGCTCGTCAAGGATGAGAATGCGGCTTTGCAGGTAGAGCTGCTTGAGAATTTCGAGCTTTTGCTTTTGCCCCGCCGCCAGCTGGCCCACGGGCGTGTCGAGGTCAACCTGAAAGGGCGATCGCTCCATAAAGGTGCGCAGGGCGGCGTACTCGCGGGTCCAGTTGATTACCTGGGTGCGATCGTAGCGGCTGAGCACTAGGTTTTCGGCCACGGTCATAGCGGGCACCGACGTGAAGTGCTGGTACACCATGCCAATGCCGCAGCCGTGGGCATCTTTGGGGCTTTTGATTGGGTAGATCTCGTTGTCAACCAAGATTTGCCCAGCGGTGGGCGAGTAGAAACCCATAATGCACTTCACCAGGGTGCTCTTACCCGCCCCATTTTCCCCCAGCAGTCCGTGGAAGGTGCCCGGCTTGAGGGTGAGGGTGACATCGTCAAGGGCCACCAAGCTGCCAAACCGCTTGGTCATATTCACCACCTTGAGTTCGGGCGGTGGGTTGAGATGCAGCAGTGGCGGGGCAACGGTGGTCATAGGCGGCTCAGGTTCGACGGGAAATTGCTACGGGGAAACCAACAGGACTCACGGATCAATTGCTCTAGGCCCAATCATTTCAGGATTGGGGGCATCATACTGCCACAGCCTGCCCCAGGGCTGTTAGCAAACGCTCATTTTCGGCAGCGGTGCGCACCGCCACCCGAAAGTAGTCTGCCCCCAGCTCAGGGAAACTGAGACAATCGCGAATCAGCACCTGGTGACTGCGCAGCAATTTTTCCTGCAGCATGGGAGCCGGGGTCGTGGTGCGGACGAGCAGGTAGTTAGCAGCTCCGGCCAGGGGATACAGTCCAGGGATAGCCCGCAGTCCGTCAAACAGGGCGGTACGGGTCGGGGGCAACCAATCCCAGGTGCGGGCTTGAAAGGCCTTGTCTTGCACCGCCGCGATCGCCCCCGCCGCCGCCAAAGCATTCACAGGCCAGGGGTCGCGCCAGCGCTGCCAGCGGCGAAGGCGATCGGGGTGGCCCAGGGCGTAGCCAATGCGCAGGCCCGGCAGGCTGTAGAACTTGGTCAGCGACCTGAGCACCACCAGGTTCGGGTAGCGATCGAGTTCACCGATTAACGACTGCTGCTGATCCGGCAGCACAAAATCCATAAAGGCTTCATCCACAATCACGGTGTCAGCGCGATCGAGCAGTGGCTTGAGGCTGTCCACGCTCCATAGGCGACCCGTGGGGTTGTGGGGATTATTGATTAAAATACCTGCCACCTCGACGTCTGGCCCGACGATGGCGTTTTGAAGGGAGTCCTCCCCCATCATCTCCCCCAGGGACAGCGGCCAGGGTTTGACCGGCACCCCAAAGGCGACAAGGGCTCGCCCATAGTCGCCAAAGGCCGGAGTCAGCAGGTGGCAGCCCACCGGAGCAGGCCCCTTAGCTAGGTCGCGGGCGGCCCAGGTCAGCAGCTCGGCGGCCCCGTTACCCGGCAGCACCCAGTCGGCGGGCAACCGGTGGTACTCGGCCAGGGCATAGCGCAGGGCGCTGTAGTCGGGGTCGGGGTAGTGGCGCAGCTGCCCCAGGGCCTCGGCCAGGGCCAGCACCACTGACTCGGGTGGCCCCAGGGGGTTAATGCTGGCCGAAAAGTCTAGAAGAGAATCGGGGGAACAGTTGGCGACAGCAGCAGCCCAGACCAGGTTTCCCCCGTGAACGGGTCGAATTGAAGCTGTGGGAGCAGAGGGTATGAAGGTCAAGGGAGTGGTTACTTAGCCACTTTCTCTTTGAACAGTTTGCCAGCAGAAAACGCAGGTACCTTGGTCGCCGGAATCACCATGGTGTCACCGGTTTTGGGGTTGCGCCCCTCCCGCTCTTTGCGCTCGCGTCGCTCAAAGGAGCCAAACCCTACTAGGGTGACTTTTTCGCCTGCTGCAACGGCTTCCATAATGGCGTCGATGGTGGCCGTAATCACCGAGTCCACGTCTTTCTTGGTCATAGACTTGTCGCCGGTAGAGGCTTTCTCAGCCACCTTATCAACGAGTTCAGCTTTGTTCATAACTGTCTCCTATGGGCAAAGAACATTCGGATAGCAGCCGCAATCTGACGATAGACCCAGAGCTCGTACAACGGCCCCGGCAGCCAAAACGGCTGAAACCCCTGTCAATCCAGAATTTCACTGCCCCATTCTAAGGGCAACCCTAGGAAAGTGGATCGCCAAAAGCTTTAATTTATGTGGATTCCGGGGTTTTTTAAGAAAGTTAAACAGCTCAAAGCCCCAGGTCACCGATCTTGGGCAGCCTAGGGCTTTGAGTGAAGGTCTTATCTGGCAAGGGATACAGGGATTAGGCCAAAGCTTAGCCAGCGGGGCTGCCCGACCAGTTAACCCAGTCCTGAGGATTGAGAAATACCTCGTACAGCCGCGCCTCGGGGCTCCCAGTCTCGGGGGTGTAGCCGTATTCCCAACGCACCAGGGGAGGCAGCGACATCAAAATCGACTCGGTGCGCCCGTTGGTTTGTAGACCAAAGATCGTACCCCGGTCATACACCAGGTTGAACTCCACGTAGCGGCCCCGCCGGTAGAGCTGAAACTGTCGCTGGTGGTCGCTGTACTCCGTAGCGTGGCGACGCTCGACAATGGGTACGTAGGCGGGCAAAAAGGCGTTACCGCAGTCACGGGAGAAATTAAACAGATCGTCCCAGCCGCGAGGGGGCAGTTCGCCAATGCTCTGGCTGGTCTGGTCAGCGGCTTTGCCCGACTCGGGGCCTCGGTAGAGCATGCCCTGGCCATCCTGGTAATCAAAGAAAATACCGCCCACGCCCCGAGTTTCGCCCCGGTGTTTGAGGTAGAAGTACTCGTCGCACCAGGGCTTAAACACCTGGTAATAATTGGGATTGTGGCGATCGCAGGTCTGCTTCAGCGTCTGGTGAAAATGCACCACATCTTCGTCGAAAGGGTAGTAGGGGGTGAGGTCGATGCCGCCGCCAAACCACCACACCGGGCCTGCCTCAAAATAGCGATAGTTGAGGTGCACCGTCGGAATGAACGGGTTGCGGGGGTGCAGCACCATGGAGGTGCCGGTGGCGTAGAAGCGGTGCCCTGCCGCCTCGGGGCGCTGCACCAAAATCGACGGCGGCAGGTGGTCGCCCCACACTTCAGAAAAGTTAACGCCGCCCTGTTCAAAGATCTTGCCCTGCTTGATCACGCGCGATCGCCCGCCGCCGCCCTCGGGCCGATCCCAGGCGTCTTGCTGAAATTGGGCACCGCCATCGAGGGCCTCTAGCTTGTCACAAATGCTGTCTTGCAGCTGCTTCAGCATGGCGCTGACGCGATCGCGAGAATCTGCCGGAGGTGCAGTGTTGGCAGCAGCGGGCTTAGATACAGGGGTGGTGGTCATGGGCGTGGAGAAAACAATATGTTATGTCGGCACCGGGTCGAATATGTCACACTGTGGAATGGCCTATGCAGGAGCTTACGGATCCAATTTTTCTCCCATCGCCTGCATTTACCCGATAGCCGCCTAGGCAATTTGGTCTCAGGCAACACCATCTCACGGTGCCCAGTTTTCACACGCTACCGTGAAACCCGACCCAACACCAACCTCATCCGCCAGGTTGAGAAAAATGTTTAGAAACGCAACGTTCTGTAACGACAGCTCGGCCTAGCCCAGCCTTTTTTTGCCCCCCGTAACGCCCATGATCGATTTGCCAGCCGCCTTAACCCGCTATGGTCTCCAGGTAACATCCTGGTCGGCTAGCGATGGGGGGCGCGGCCATGTTTAGCGTTGAGCGTTTTCCCCGCCCCTTTTTGACCCTGCTACACCTAATCCATCGCTGGGTGCAGGTGCAGCAGCAGCTCGAAAAGTCTTACCTGACGGTGAGCACCGCCTCGGTCGATACTCTGTGGCAGACGATTATGAACCTGGCCGATGTCTCCTGGCATCCGCTCCTGACCAGCACCAATGCGCCCCAGGGTCTCAAACCTAAGCCAGGTCTAATCTATCGGGCGTTCACCAAAATTTGCCCCATTCCGGTGAAGATTTTTGTAGAGCGGGTGCAGCCCCACGAGCTGATCAGCGTGCGAGTGCTGCCGATTCCCGGCCTGGAAGAGCGGGTCACTTACCACCTCAAGTCCACCGTGCGGGGCACCCAAATTTCCTACTCAGTGACCCTACGGGGTTGGCTGTCGCCCCTGGCCTGGTCGCTGCTGCGCCCCTACGCCGCTAAGGTGGCCTCAGCCCTAGCCGAAGCCGCTGAGCATCCCGATCTGCTCGATGGGCCAAACTCGCGCTTTCAAGTCTGGTAGCACCGCTTACCCTAGGCACTTGTGCTCAAGGGGGGACGGGGCAGCTTAAGATAGGGGATGGTTTTCGTTCCTATTCGCTGGCCCACCTTCCTCAACTCCATGAGCCTAACCCTCTCCGAAGCTTCTGTATTAGATGTGCTGCGCCCAGTGCAAGACCCGGAGCTGCAAAAAAGCCTGGTCGATCTCAATATGATTCGCAATGTGGCGATCGCAGACAGCACCGTCAGCTTCACCCTAGTGCTGACCACTCCCGCCTGCCCCCTGCGGGAGTTCATCGTTGAAGACTGCCAGAAGGCCGTGCGCACCCTGCCTGGAGTTGAGACGGTCAACGTCGATGTCACCGCCGAAACGCCCCAGCAAAAGGCACTGCCCGATCGCACCGGCATTGGCGGCGTCAAAAACATCATTGCGGTTTCTAGCGGCAAGGGCGGCGTGGGCAAGAGCACCGTGGCCGTGAACCTGGCCGTTTCCCTGGCGCAAATGGGCTCAAAGGTCGGGCTGATCGACGCCGATATCTATGGCCCCAACGCGCCAATCATGATGGGCCTGACCGAAGCCCAGGTGGTGGTCAAGCAGGGGGAAGTGCTAGAGCCCGCTTTCAACCACGGCGTCAAAATGGTGTCGATGGGCTTTTTGATCAATCGCGACCAGCCGGTGATCTGGCGTGGCCCCATGCTCAACGGCATTATTCGCCAGTTTCTCTACCAGGTGGAGTGGGGCGAGCTAGATTACCTGGTGGTAGATTTGCCCCCCGGCACGGGCGACGCTCAGCTCACCCTGGCCCAGGCGGTGCCCATGGCTGGGGCGGTGATTGTCTCGACTCCGCAGTCGGTGGCGATCTCCGACGCTCGCCGGGGGCTGAAGATGTTCCAGCAGCTAAACGTGCCGGTGCTGGGCATTGTCGAAAACATGAGCGTGTTTATTCCCCCCGACGCGCCGGAGAAGCGCTACGACATTTTTGGCTCCGGCGGCGGCGAGCTGCTGTCTAAGGAGCTGGGCCTGCCGGTGCTGGGCTGCATTCCGCTTGAGATGGCGGTGCGCGAGGGCGGCGATGCGGGCATTCCCATTGTGGTGCAGCATCCTGATTCTGAATCGGCCAAGGCGTTGCGGGCGATGGCTCAGCAGGTGGCGGCCAGGGTATCGGTGGCCGCGTTGGCGTCTTAGAGCCCTCACCCTAAATCCCTCTCCCAACTTTGAAGTCTGGTTCCGGCTCCCCTCTCCTTCCTGGGAGAGGGGCTGGGGGAGAGGGCTGCGGGGACTTTGTGATCTACTGAGATTTGGGGTTTAGGGTGCAGGGTATAGGGGTTCAAGGTGTTCCCCTGCACATTTAACCCTATACCTTGCACCGCTTGTTATTGTCATAATCGATCGAGTGAACTGGTAGGCAACGGCGATGTTTTTAACCGACGCGCAAAAACAGTGGCGATCGCTGGCGGCAGGCTGGCAGGGTGTCGATTGGGTGCTGCTGGCGCTGCCCGTGGCGATCACCGCCTTTGGGGCGGTTGTGATTCACAGTATTCAGCGCAACACCGTTGACGGCAACTATGGCTTAAACCATGCCGTGCTGGGGGTGATTGGTCTGGGCATTGCCCTGTGGGTGGCCCGCAGCCGCTACGAACACCTGCGCAGCTGGCAATGGATTATCTACGCCATCATCAATCTGCTGCTGGTGGCGGTGATGTTTATTGGCACCGTGGGCGGGGGTGCCCAGAGCTGGATTGCCGTCGGCAGCTTCTATGTGCAGCCGTCAGAATTTGCCAAGCTAAGCGTCATTATTACCCTGGCGGCGATGCTCAGCTCCCGCGATGCCTCTACCCTCTGGGGGGTCGGCAGTGCGATCGCCGTGATTATTTTGCCGTGGCTGCTGGTCTTTATTCAGCCCGACCTGGGGACTTCGCTGGTGTTTGGGGCGATTACCCTGGCGATGCTCTACTGGGCCAACTGCAACCCCGGCTGGCTGGTACTGTTCATATCGCCCCTGGTGGCGGCGATTATGTTTCACATGCTGCTGCCCGGCTGGCTGGTGTGGAGCTTGGCCATGGGGCTGATTGCCTGGTTTACCCTGCCCTGGCGCTGGTTTAGTACCGTGGTGGCCACGGCGGTCAATCTGGTATCGGGCAAACTGGGGGATGTGGCCTGGGGCCTTTTAGAAGACTACCAAAAGGATCGCCTGGTGCTCTTTCTCGACCCCGATAAAGATCCGCTGGGGGGTGGCTACCATCTAATTCAGTCTCGCATTGCGATTGGGGCGGGCAAGCTCTGGGGCCAGGGGCTGGGCAATGGCACCCAAACCCAGCTCAACTTTATTCCTGAGCAGCACACCGACTTTATTTTTTCGGCGGTGGGCGAAGAGTGGGGCTTTGTGGGGTCAATGGTCGTCATTGCGGCCTACTGGCTGATCTGCTTTCGCCTGGTGATTATTGCCCAAAACGCCAAGGATGACTTTGGCTCGCTGCTGGTGATTGGCGTGCTGGCGATGATCGTGTTTCAGGTGGTGGTCAACATCGGCATGACGATGGGCCTGGCCCCGATTACCGGCATTCCGCTGCCCTGGCTGAGCTACGGGCGATCGGCGCTACTGACAAATTTTATTGCCCTGGGCATGGTGGAGTCGGTGGCAAACTTTCGCCATCGGCTGAAGTTTACGGATTAGGGCGATCGCATGAGTTCTCCATCACTACCCTCATTAGACGAAACCCATCAACGCTTAAACCTAGCGCTAGAGGCGATCGCCCATTTTTGTGAAAAGTAGCAGATGGTGGAGCTGTCTCTGTTTAGTTCTGTAGCTGATGTTTTTGCATCAGGGGTCAGGTGCCTTTGGTGCTGTGACTGATAACGTCATGACTATAGAAGTCACCTGACCCCTTAGAGGCCTCAATCTATCTGTCGATGGCCCTAAAGGGCCGGTCTTTGACCATCGCGCCTCAGCAGACTAAACACCTCGCCTTGCTCTGGGGTAATCAAAATCCCGGACGGCGGGATTGTAATCAACTGGCTCCAGGTGGCCTGGTCGGCGTAGGTCAACACATGCAGCAGGTTGATCGTTGCTCGCACCCCCTCGGGTGAGCCAATTACCAGATGGCGCAATCGCTCGCGCCCTGGCTGGGCTTCTGGGTTCGCCAGCAGCAGCGGATTGGTCGCCTCGCCTCGACGGGCCGACGACACCAAATAGGGTAAACACAACATAATTCAGGGATTCCTTTTCTAACGGTGGGTAAGGAATCCCAAAAACTTGGCCGCCCCAGACATGTGCAGTTCAGGACGGCCAGGTAAAATCAACCTTAGCCTCCGAGACAGCTAGTACCTGTCGACGGGGTTAGCCGCTGGTTGGTGTTGACAGCACCTTCCAGTGGCGTTAGACCAAATTTTTGGGAAGCTCAGACTGCACGCACACAGCCATAGCTCAGTAACGTACCGCATTCAGACTCTCAAATCAAGTCAAAATTGCTACCTACTGAGATGTCTGTCGAGTTTTCCCTAATTCTAGGCACCCGCAGCCCAGTAGATGCGATCGGAGGCTAGCCAGGCAGCATATTGTAGCGATTGCTGAATATCTTCAGGCTCTAGGTAGGGACAGTCTGCGATGATTGCTTCTGGGGTTTGGCTACTAGGTTCAAAACTAATGAGACAGGTATTCGCATGCCGCGAATGCAGGCTTGCCCTGCCATGATTTTGGGGACAAAGGTGATGAGATCAAGGCCCAACATGATTTTACTCCTGTCTGTTTTTAGGTTTTGCTAGCGACGCTGCTCATGAGTTAATTCCTGAGGGTTTGGGAGTGCTGTAGAGGTAGTGATCATGTTCGGCTGACCGATCTACAGGGGTTTCAACGGATTGCCCCCTCAAGGATTGCCCCCTCAAGGTTCACGCTCTCAAGGTTCGCTCCATCAAGATGCGCCCCTGTAAGGTTCGCTCCATCAAGATGCGCCCCTGTAAGGTTCGCCTCCCTCAGGTCCGCCCCCGCAAGGTTCGCCTCCCTTAGGTTCGCCCCCCTCAGGTCCGCCCCCTCAAGGTTTGCCTCCCTTAGGTTCGCCCCCTCAAGGTTTGCCTCCCTTAGGTTCGCCCCCTCAAGGTTTGCCTCCCCTAGATCCGCCCCCTCAAGGTTCGCCTCCCCTAGATCCGCCTCCATAAGGCGCGCTCCCGTAAGATCTGCCTCTATAAGGTTCGCCTCCCTCAGATCCGCCCACACAAGATTAGCCCACACAAAGGTTGCTCCCTCAAGGTTCGCCCTTCCAAGGTTCGCTCCCCCAAGGTTCACTCCCTCAAGGTTCACTCCCTCAAGGTTTGCCTTATCAAAGGTTGCCCCATCAAGGTTCTGATTGCTGAGAACGCAATCATCTAGCGTCAAATGATTTAAGCAATAGAGAGCCACAGACCTTTCATTGCCTTTACGCTGTCCCTGCAGAGTCATCAGCCAAGTGCCAAAGGCTTCGGGTGTAGGCCATGTCACCTTAGAAACTTCTTCCGTTACCCAGGCACAACGGCTGAGGGCAGCTAAGAGGGCCTCTGAAGCATGGCGTGCTTGCTGGGTTTCTTCAATGAATTTGGGCCGGGGAGTTAACTCTTCCATAGGCATCCCCTGGCGCAGCATGTAACCGATAAGTTCGCATAAGGTTTGTTGCCATAGCTTGACCTGTTCTAGGGGCTGTAGCTTCACCTCATCCTGCAAAAAGCTCAGCAGATATTCATCCATCGCTGTTGGGCCACAGAGCATGACCCATCGCTTCAAACATTCTTTTTCATCCCAGCCTACATCTGGGTTATCTCGATGACGAGTTAGCTCATCTTGAATCAGCTTTAGCTCCCGCACTAGGCGGCGAGCCGTGAGGTACTCGCCAAAACTCTTGTGAGTAAATTCAAAGGTGGCTTCGCTGCCGTGGATGCCGCTCTGGCGAAAGTAAAAGGCAGTGAGCAGTCGGGTAACCCCTTCAGCCGCACCACCTTCAAAAATCTCTAGCACTCGTTTTAGGGTGCTGCTGGCGCAGCGATCGGCGATGCGATTGATAGTACTGGTACGCCCATTGCCGTGCCAGCAGGCGACAGCAATTTCTTCTAAGATGCGTACAAAGTCTTTTTTCTCAATGCTGCCTAGGGTAGGGTGCGGGTAGCCTGCCCAGTCGCGCTGGTAGACCTGATCGAGCAAGTCATTGTAGATGGCGTTGAGGTTGCTCTCGGCAGCAAAGTCGATGCCTCCCTCGGCTTTGCTGCGGTCAAAGCTGAGGGCCACCAGGTAGTTGAGCAGGGGTTGGGCCGTAATTTCTACTAGCTTGCCCTGGTTAAGTTGTGTGGGTAGTCCGTCGTAGGGTTTACCTTTGAGCGTGCCGTAAGTTTGCCACCAGGCTTGGCGTTGGTCTTGGCTCAGCAAGGTTTGCTCACCAGCATATGCATGCTTATTAAGCTCTTCTTGAGTTTGAAAATAGGGCAAGACATGAAGAATCTGACCCTCTTTGCGAAACTCAGTTTTGCTAGCTTGCACCGTTAAGTCTCGGCCACTCAAAAGGGCAAACACACGGGCTTCGCGTTGGTTGAAGGCCAGCAGCTTTTTTTGCACCTCGTGCACAAAGTCTTGGGCTACCTGGGCCGCTACTTTGCCCTGCTTTTCTAGTTCATCTAGCCCATCAAAAATCAGCAGCACGCGGGGTTCAGCGCTGCCTTTCTCTAGAGGATTAGGGGGTAAAATACCATCCAGATCGGTACGCAAAAACTCGTTGAGCGAGTCCAGTAAATCACCGGACGGATCGAACTGATGCAGTGGCACAAACAGCACCGGCAACGTCTGCGTTTCTGCCAAATGCGCTGCTATCATATGACCAAAAGATGACTTGCCGCAGCCAGGGCCACCGCAGATGACACGAATAGTATCGGTGCGGTCATTCTCCGCTAGCCAAGCGAGAATAGCGGTTTGCAAATCGACCACATACCTGAGCGCTTTTGGGCTTTTACCAGGTAAAGCCCGCTCAAAATCATCTGTCTTCTGAGATTTGACCTCAACTTCGTAGTAGGCCCGCAGGGGATGGTAAAGCTGTCGCAGACCAAATGCTTCAGCAAACATAGGTTTATCTACCTCCCGCTGGAGCCAAGCGCCGTAGACCTTCCAAGCAAATTCGCGCTCGGTAGCAGCCCTAAAGGGATTATCTAGTAGAGATTCTTGTAGAAGAGCATACGTGGTAGGAGAAGATAGCCACTCGTTGTACAGAGCAAACACAAAATACTTAGGCAGTCGCTCTTTCAAAGATGCTGCTTGCTCTGTCGATAGTCCGTTACTACACAGCCAGAGCCGATAAGGCTCTTTGACATGTTCTAAGACTGGCAACTGTTTGGGTCGATCAAAAAAGTCGGGAGTAAGGGAAAGGTCGCTAGTCTGTAATGTGTGGTCAAGCTGGTCGCACAGCAGCTTGAGATCTGGATTGAGGGTGTTAAGCGAGGTTTTGCATTCACGGGAGAGTTCTACCATTGCTTGTAGTAGCGCTCTCTGTACTAGTAGCCATGCGATCGCCTCTACCTCATTGCCCTGAATGCCCAAGGAACTCAGCATATCGACCCCACTGCTGGCCAAATCTGACCATTGCATAAATACTCCGGCGGCAGTTCCTTTAGCTAGAGCAGCCGCTAGAGCATCGAAATTTACTTTAAGGGGTCGACTCCAAAGAGATAGAGGCTTTTGAGGAGAAATTCCGCTCATAGGGCGCTGGGGAGGTATATGCCCATAATGATACGTTCGCTCTTGTGAGGAAGACCACAAGGATTATCAGACCATGGGATGACCCGATTGCACCAACTCCCGCACCACCATCTCGCAATCAGGAAACGCCAGGCTTAACCTAACTGTCGGTAGTTCAGCAAGTAGCCAAACATCTCCCCCTGCTCTGGCGCGATCGCCTATTGCAGCACCCCACCACTTTATTGTCAGGGCTACGTCCTCTAGTGTGAGGCCGCAACGCTTTAGTGCGACAGCCCAACATTCGATTGTCAGGCCGCAATACTTTAGTGCGATCGCGCAACATTCGATTGTCAGGCGGCAACATCTTAAGTTGCGGCGCGACAATGCTGCTGCGATCGCGCAATCCTTCAAGTAGTCAATGCACAATGCTTCTGTCATAGAGCAACTTCGAATAGTCGCCCGCTGCACTCTTACCTGTTCTATTCACAATGCTGCTGTCATTGATGTAAGTCGACTATTCAAGCTTTGCTTCAACGTTGCTCTTCCAAAACCCTTTACGACGCGATCTAGCATTCATTCAGGCTTCATCAAAACCTTTGGTGTCTAGGCACAATCTTTCAAATTGGGGCGGCGATCGCCCCTTTGCACCGGGCAATCTTGGCAATAGACGAGACAACGCTGCGCCCCACCCGTCGTCTCCCATCGCCTGCCCTGAAACCTTTCGTCGCTGCCCCAAACCTCCGTCACCATTCCTGAACTTTCTTCAGGCAGGCTATTTGATCGCGCCCGTATATAAACCATTACCCAAGGTGTATCACCATGCCCGTTGTCAACATCGCCCGCCGTCTGCCCAGGGCAAACGCATACTCGGCGAGTAGGGATACTAATGGATAAGTTTGATCTCAAGGCTATCCATGTCCCCTTCAGTGCCACCGACCGCTTCACTGCTAAGCCACTTTGAGGAACTAGAGGATCC